>Ga0116217_10000018_pt1 | contig 211511 bp, 192 predicted proteins | sample Sb_taG_6_FD_89697 | JGI IMG/M metagenome (GOLD analysis project Ga0116217, IMG submission 89697) | Peat soil microbial communities from Weissenstadt, Germany - Sb_50d_4_PS metaG | ecosystem: Environmental > Terrestrial > Soil > Wetlands > Peat | place: Germany: Weissenstadt | collected...
ACCCCTATCCCGATGCACGCTTCTACGCCACTCATCCTTCGTAAGAGCCGTATGCGTAGACGCGCTCGTACGGATCTGTGCGGGGGGCGATCAGTGATGATCGTCCCTACCGCGACAGTTGCGTAACTTGAAAGAATGTCTACGACACGGGCCAGAAGTCGGCTTGTGGGAAGTCAGACGTTCCAGTCAGGGCCTGCCAATTTCGGCGCGGATGGGTTGACCGCGTACCGCAAACGAATCTTGCCTCCGCTCCAGGATGGCCTGACGCGTCCCCACATCCTGCTAAAATAACTCTGCATGCTTCTTCCCTTCGTTCGCGAACTCTTCGCGGACGTGGAAAAATTGCCCGCCTTCACGCGTGCAGCCTCCCACATGAAAGAGGGCACGGGGCGGATATGTGTCTCCGGGCTTACACCCACAGCGAAAGCCTTGCTGCTGGTGCTATTTCAGCGCGCCGCCGGCCGGCCACTCGTCCTGGTAACCAACGACAACCGCTCTGTCGAGGAGTTCGTTCCGGTGCTGCGGGGATTCGCGGAGCTCACCGGCGCCGGCGATCCGGAGTCGGTGGTGGCGCTGCCCGCGCGCGACGTGCTGCCCTACCAGAATCTCTCGCCGCATCCTGAGCTGCAGGAAGAACGCGCTACCGCGCTGTGGAAGATTGCGACGGGGACGGCGTCCATTGTGGTCACTCCCGTGGCCGCGGCAGCCATCCGGCTGCGCTCGGCGACCTATTACACCGATCTGGCGCGCAGCATCCGCCGTGGCGAGTCATTCGACATCGACGCATTGCTCGCTCACCTTAACACCGTCGGCTATGACTCGACCGACGTGGTCGAAATGCCCGGTCAATATGCTTTGCGGGGAGGCATCCTCGACGTTTACTCGCCCGAAGCGGATCGTCCCTTGCGGGTGGAGTTCTTCGGCGACGAAGTCGAGTCGATTCGCAAGTTCGACCCGGCTTCGCAACGGTCGTCCACTCCGGTGGATGAGGTCTTGCTGCTGCCGCTCACGGAAACACCCGTCCACGAACAACTGCTGGGTGCGATTCACACGCGGCTTTCCGGCAAACGGATCGTTGGGTCGGGAAAGCCGGGCTCCGAAGAAATTGTAGAAGCCGCTGTACGCTCCGGCGGAGTGACAGTTTTTCCCGGCTGGGAATTCTATGCGCCGGTGGCAGGAGCCGATAGCAATCTCTTCGATCTGCTGCCGCGCGCCGCGGTTCTGCTCGACGAACCGGATCAGCTGCGGCAAGAGCTCGATCGCTTCTGGACTCGTGTGGCCGAAGCGCATGAGCGCAGCGGAGTAGGCAACCTGGTGCGTCCCGAGGAGCTGTATCTGCCACCCGACGACTGGTGGAAGCAAGTCGGGACCCTGCCCGGCGCCGACGTTGAGCACCTGGGCATTACGCGCCGATTGAATGAAGATGACGACGAAGATCGAGCGATCGCGTTCCTGACGCAGCCCGCGCCGCGCTTTCACGGCGCGGTTCCGGCGATGCTCGAGGAAGTGCAGAAGCTCACGGGGGAAGGCAAGCAGGTTCTTCTCGCGGTGCCCAACACGGGCGAAATCGAGCGCCTGGCCGACGTTTTCACCGAATACAATGTGTCGTTCCGGCTGGGCAGCCGCACCCGCAGCGGTGAAAGCTATGCCGACGAGACCAGCTACTTTGCCGGCGAGGTTCTCACCACGACCCTCGCCAAGGCTTACCTTCCTGACGGTGTTCTGTTCCCTGACGCCAATCTCGCCATCTTCGGAGCCCGCGATCTATTTGACGAATCCGACGCCGTGGCCTCGCGCCCGCAGCGGCAGAAATCGAAAGTGTCGGCGTTTCTTTCCGACTTCCGCGATCTGCAGGTTGGCGACTACGTGGTGCATGTGGAGCATGGCATCGGCCAATACCAGGGACTGAAGGAAATCAACCAGGGCGACGGTCCGGCGGAATTCATGTTACTGGAATATGCCGAGACCGCGCGCTTGTACGTGCCGCTGACGCGGCTCGACCTGGTGCAGAAATATCGTTCGTCGGAAGGCGCCAAACCCGTCTTGAGCCACCTGGGCACAGCCACGTGGACGAAGACGAAAGCGCGCGTGCGCAAGGCCATGAAAGACATGGCTGACGAACTCCTCAAGCTTTATGCCGAGCGTAAAACGGCGCAGGGCCACGCGTTTCCAGCGGGCAGCGAGTGGTTCCGCGAATTCGAAGACGCGTTTGAATTCAGCGAGACGGAAGATCAGGCGCAGGCCATCAAAGATGTAATCCGCGATATGGAAACGCCGCAGCCCATGGACCGGCTGCTCTGTGGCGATGTCGGCTACGGCAAGACGGAAGTCGCCATGCGCGCAGCCTTCAAGGCCGTCGGCGACAATAAGCAGGTTGCGGTGCTGGCGCCCACCACGGTCCTCGCCTTTCAGCACTTTGAAACTTTCAAGCAGCGCTTCGCCGCGTTTCCTGTCACCGTGGAAATGATCAGCCGCTTCCGCAATGCCAAGCAGCAGAAAGAAATTCTGCAGAAAACGGAAACGGGCAAGATCGACATCCTCATCGGGACGCACCGGATCCTTTCGAAAGACCTCAAATTCTCCGATCTGGGTCTGCTCATCGTGGACGAGGAGCAGCGCTTCGGCGTGCGCCATAAAGAACGCATCAAGCAGATGCGCAAACAGGTGGACGTGCTTACAATGTCGGCGACGCCGATTCCACGTACGCTGCATATGTCGCTGGTCGGCTTGCGCGACATGAGCGTGATCGAGACGCCGCCCAAAGACCGTATGGCGATCCAGACCGTGGTTGCGAGCTGGGACGAAAAACTGATCCAGTCCGCGCTGGAACAGGAACTGGAGCGCGGCGGCCAGGTTTATTTCGTGCACAACCGCGTGGAGAGCATCTGGGAGATCGCGGCCAAGCTGCAAACACTGGTTCCAAAGGCAAGGATCATTGTGGGGCACGGACAAATGTCGGAAGGCGAACTCGAGAAAGTGATGCTGAAATTTATGCATCACGAAGCCGATATTCTGGTGGCGACCACGATCATCGAAAACGGCCTCGACATTCCTCTTTGCAATACGATCCTGATCAACCGTGCCGACCGTCTGGGTTTGTCGGAGTTATACCAACTGCGCGGACGCGTGGGACGCTCGAACCGGCGGGCCTATGCATATTTGCTATTGCCGCCGGAAATCGAATTGACGCCGATCGCACGACGACGGCTGGCTGCGTTGAAGGAATTCTCCGACCTCGGGGCCGGATTCAAGATCGCGGCTTTGGATCTGGAATTGCGCGGTGCAGGCAATTTGCTCGGCGGCGAGCAAAGCGGCCACATCGAGGCCATCGGCTTCGAGCTCTACACCCAGATGCTGGAGCGCGCCGTCCGTGAGATGAAGGGCGAAACTGCGCCCGACGAGGCCGAGACCCAACTGAATCTCGGACTCAACATCCGCGTTCCCGGCGATTACATCCCCGAAGAAAACCAGCGCCTGCAGATGTACAAGCGCGTGGCCCGCGTGGAGACAGAGTCGCAATTGGGCGATGTTGCGGCTGAACTGGAAGACCGCTATGGTCCGCCTCCCCCGGCGGTGCGCAACTTGCTCGATTACGCTTCGCTGAAACTTTTGTGCATGCGTGTGGGCGTGAACTCCATCGAACGCAAGCGGGATTTGGTCACCTTCAAGTTCCGTCAGAGTGCGAATGTGGATCCGGAGCAGCTTGCCCGCTTCGTCTCCAGCCAGCGAGGGGCTCAGTTCACGCCGGATGGGATGCTGAAGTTTGTGTTGAAAGCGACGGCCGCGGAAGAAGTGCTGCGGGCGCTGCGCGCGGTATTGGAGCAACTGGCGAGCGCGGAAACGGCATCCCAGGTGCGCTCTGGTGCCACCGAAAACGTCACTTGAGGGCGTGTACAAACCGGTCGCGGCCACCCACAAACCTGAGCAGGTACAATAATCCGGCGACCATGCCAAGAAACAACGATCAACGACGAGCGACCACCGACCGGCGCAAGCTCACAAAAGTCCGCAAAGCCGTTTTTCCCGCCGCCGGCCTGGGCACCCGCTTTCTGCCCGCGACCAAAGCTCAGCCCAAAGAGATGCTCCCGCTGGTGGATAAGCCCATCATTCAGTATGGCGTGGAAGAGGCCATGGCCTCGGGCTGCGATCAGATCATCATCATCACGGGCCGCGGCAAGCAGGCCATTGAAGATCACTTCGACGTCAGCTACGAACTGGAGAAAATGCTTGAGGAGCGCAAGAAAACCGATCTGCTCGAGATCGTGCGCTCCATTTCCGACATGATCCATGTCTCCTACGTCCGTCAGAAAGAGGCGCTCGGCCTCGGCCACGCCATCCTCACCGCGCGTGAACTGGTCGGCAACGAGCCCTTCGCCGCGCTGCTGGCCGACGACGTGATTGACGCGAAAGTGCCCTGCCTCAAACAGCTGATCAATGTCTTCGACGAGAAGCACTGCTCCGTCCTGGCTACCCAGGTCATCGAAGGGCCAGCGATCTCCGCTTATGGAGTGCTCAAAGCGAAGCCGGTTGAGGGATCGAAGGGCAGATTGTATGAAGTGCTGGACCTGGTCGAGAAACCCAAGCCGCAGGATGCCCCGTCCAATCTCGCGGTGATCGGCCGCTATGTTCTCACGCCCGCGGTGTTCGAGACTTTGTCGAGCATCACGCCCGGCGCCGGTGGAGAGCTGCAACTCACCGACGGCCTGCGCCAACTGCTCCGGCGAGAAAAAATCTATGCCTACGTCTATGAAGGGCGCCGCCACGATGCCGGCGACAAGCTGGGCTTCCTGAAGGCGACGGTGGAGTTCGCCCTGAAGAGAAAGGATCTGGGCGAACCATTCCGCGAATACCTAAAGGGACTCAAGCTCTAACAGGCGGAGAAACGCTGACTGTCGGGGCGGGTTCTTTTTTTACCAGCGGGGCCAAGAGGAATTTCCTTCTGAAAATGGCGGCTATTTCACTTCTTCCAGTACCAGCTTCGAGTCCTTGGGCAGATAGCTCTTGCGGCGGAACCAATCCTCCATGGCTTCTTGCAGTTGATCCAGAGGAACGCTCGTGCCGATTTCCATTCGTCCGTCGGCGATAGGCAGCGTGTCGTCGAAAAGGCTGGCGTTGGTGAAGTTGCGCATGGAAAAGCTGTCCAGCCACTTCAAGGGGCAGGGGCGCCGCTGGCCGCGCTCTTCGTAATCAACACGAATCTTGCGGGCAAACATGACTTGATTTAACCACAGTGCACGGGCACGGACAGGAAGAGGCGGTGCTTGACAGATCAGCCCTGGAGTTACTAGTCTCCCCACCACTACCTTTGTGAGGGAGGGCGGGCGCGTCCAATTCGTTTGGACGACAATCGTGCCCACAGGCCTTTCAGCTCGAGAATCTAGAAGTCACAGGAGGATCGCATGACGAATCTAATTTGGTGGATCGTTGTGGGACTGATCGCGGGTTGGGCTGCCGGCAAGATTATGAAGGGTGGCGGCTACGGCGTAGTGATGGACATCATTCTCGGCATCGTCGGCGCCGTGATTGGCGGATGGCTTCTGGGTGCTCTCGGCATCCATGCCGGCGGCTTGATCGGCACAATTGTCGTAGCCATTATCGGCGCCATCTTCCTGATCTGGCTTACCCGCCTGCTCAAGAAAGCCTGACGCCGGTCAAGAGGGAGTGGCTGCACGGATTTCCGATCCGCAAAAAATCCGTGGCCTGAGTTTCTTAGGTCCGGTGCCGGAGTAACGACGAGGATCACGCCGATCGCGGTTTGACGCTCGCGCCGGAGAGCAATTCCGGCGGGTGAGAATCGCCGTGGTTCACCGCGTAGAGAACCAATTCGACCCGCGTCGACACACCCAGCTTTTCGAAGATGCGGAAAAGATACTTCTTGATCGTGTGCTCGCTGAGCTTTAGTTCGCCGGCGATCTCCCGGTTGCTGAAGGCCTCGGCGACGAGAGCCACCACCTGTTCCTCGCGCGGGGTCAGAATGCGGTGGCCGTGCGCATCAAATACACGCAGAGAGCGAACTTCAGAAATCAAGTCGAGAAGATAATCCATCTGTTTGGTGTTGGCCCAGATTTGGCCAGCAGCCACGCGCTGAATACATTTGCAGAGAGCGCGGAAGCGCGTTTCGGTGATGCAGAATACTCCCCGAGCGCCCCAGCGAAAAGCATTCACCACCAGTTCGCGATCATAGGATTCCACCAGGAGAATCTTAGCGATCGCCGGATAGGCGAGATGAAGGTGACGCAGAACCAACATCTGGTCTGCCAGGCTGGCGGAATGATCCAGGGACAGCACGACCACGCTGGCCGGGCGCACGGAGACTGCCTGCAGCATCGAAACCGCATCCATGGGGCAAGTGGAGATACGGAACTCGGGGCGGCGCCGCAGTGCACTAGTCAAAAGTTGGGACTGCATCCGGTTTGAGTCCGCGACGAGGACGCTAATCGAGCCCGAAGTGACGGCGAGCGACGGACTCATGAAACAGATTCTCCAATTGCTGTGCTTGCGCTACGGTGATTCTAGGAACCACGAACAGGCAACTCAAGGAGGCGCCGCCAAAAATTCCACACTGCTTGTCAAATTGGGAACGGCGATGGAAGAGCTGTGGAAATGAGGCAGGGAGCCGAGGATTTCCACTAGACCATCTGACGGCCACGGCAAGAATGCTGCCGAATCCGGCTGGCTTGTATGAGGTCTCGTTGATTGCGTGCCGACAACGCCTGTGACCTTGCAAACATACAAGTCCACTTTCGTGGCTAGCCCGCGGGTGTACGTGGAAGTCGGACTAGCGTCTCGTCGTTGGTCAACCCCATACCGCCAAAATCCGCGCCAGCAGGCGTGATTCCGGCAGTCAGGTCGCGAATCCGCACCTACCTCCTTTCGTGGACACACTTCCCATGTCTTGCCGAGAAGCACGTACAGGACTACTTTCGCGCTAGAGCGCCACGAAAGTTGAGTGACTCTCTGATTCGGACCAGGCAAGGTGCGTCACAGCGATGAAGCGAATGAACCAATTAGCCAAGTTTGCGGTGGCGAGCCTGCTTACGGTCCAGCTTTGCGCAGCCGTCTTCGCCCAGGACAAACAGAAAGACACAAGCCTGGGACCAGCCAATGGGGCGTCCGCGGTCGGCCAAACCGGGGCCGGAAGCGGAAGCATGCGAACGACAGCTGCGAAAACCGGAATGGCGGACGGCATGGGAAACCCTCGGCTCGGAGGGGAACGCCGTCCGCTTTACCGGCTGCGTCGCAGCGACGTAGTCACGGTCAGCTTTAGCCTGTCGCCCGAGTTTGACCAGACCCTCACCGTGCAACCCGACGGGTACGTCACGCTGAAGGACGCAGGCATGGTGCTGGTGGAAGGGTTGACGCTAGAGGGATTTCGCGAGGCTGTACAGCGAGCCTATAACGGTTACCTGCACGATCCAGAGGTGACAGTGACGTTGAAAGACTTCGAGCATCCCTATTTCATCGCGGGAGGCGAAGTGGGGCATCCGGGCAAATACGAACTCCGCGGAGAGACGACGGTGGCGGAGGCCGTCCAGATTGCCGGCGGGCTCACACAGCAGGCGAAGCATTCGCAAGTGCTGCTGTTCCGGCGGGTGAACGACGATTTTGTGGAAGCCCGCATTCTCAATCTGAAGAAGATGCTGCAGGAGAAGACTCTGGCCGAGGATCCCCATCTGTCTCCGGGCGATCTGATTTTTGTTCCGCAGAGCGCGATTTCCAAGATCGCACGATTCCTCAGCCGGCCTTCCATGAGCATGTACGTGAGTTCTGCCCAGTTCTAGGGAAAGAATCTGGCCAAACCATCATGCCAAATGAAGAGCTAGTCCGCGCGGGGAGCGAGCTTGCGCCGCCGACGGTACGCGAATTGGCCATGATTTTGTTCCGGCAGCGCCGAATCTTCCTCTGCGTGGCGGGGCTGATCCTGGGCGCAGCGATCGCCTATGCCTTCCTCGGCTCAAGGTTTGAAGCCCACATGCAAGTGCTGGTGCGTCGCGGGCGCGCGGACCCTCCGGCGACGGCGCAGGAGAACGCTCCCGTGGATCTCTCGCGGACGGTAGTTGCTGAAGAAGAGTTGAATTCAGAGGTAGAGCTGCTCAGAGATGATGAAGTTCTGCGCCGGGTGGTGGAAGCCAACCACCTGGAGGCCCATGACTGGCTGCATTGGCTCCGGCCTGGCGACGATCAGGCGGCGCGGGTGGAGCGCGTGGCGAGACGGTTGGCCAAGCAGCTCAGAGTGGAAACCATCAAGAAGACCAATCTCATCGCCGTCACATACAGCGCGCGGGAACCGCAGGTTGCGGCGAAGGTGCTGCAGTCGCTGGCCAGCATTTACCTGGAAAAACACATGGAAGTGCACCGGCCGGGCGGGGAGTTCCATTTTTTCGACCAGCAAACCGCCGAATCAGGGCGGCAACTAGAACAGGCCCAGGCGCGCTTGCTGGATTTCACCGTGAGTCATGGGGTGGTCGAGGCGGCACAGCAGCGCGATCTGGCACTGCAGAGATCAAACGAAGTGGAAGCGGCGTACCGGGATACGCAAGTGGAAATGGCGGAGACCGAACATCGGGTAAAGGAACTCGAAGCGCAGCTGGCGAAACTGCCCCCGCGAACGACCACGCAGGTCCGAATCGCGGACAATCCAGAGTTGCTGCGGGCACTCAAGGCCAGTCTGCTCGACCTGGAGCTCAAGAGGACGCAGCTGCTCACCAAATTTGAACCGAATCACCGTCTGGTGCAGGAGGTGGAGCAGCAGATTGACCAGGCCAAAGCGGACATCGCAGCCGAGATGACAAACCCGCTGCGGGATGAAACTACGGAGAAGGATGTCAACTATGAGTGGGCGAAAGCAGAATTGCAAAAGGCGCGAGTCGAGTTGAAGGGACTGGAAGCGAAAGCGGTGGCCTCTAACTCGCAGTTGGCGGGATACCGGGCGGTGGCTCGCCAGCTGGGCGAGGATGCCATTACGCAGGACGCTCTGCTGAGCAGCGAAAAGGCCGCCGAGGACAACTACCTTCTCTATGGGAAGAAACGGGAGGAGGCGCGAATGGGGGACGCGCTGGATCGGGGTGGGATCGTCAACGTGACGATTGCCGAAGAGCCCGTGGTGCCGGCGCTTCCGGTATGGCCGACCTGGGTGATTGTCCTGGGAGGTTTTCTGGTGGCGGGGGCGTCGGGGGCTGGAGCGGCGTTTGCCCGGGACTATCTCGACCCTGCGTTCCGGACGCCCGAGGAAGTCCTGGCGTGCCTGGATGTTCCGGTGTTGGCATCACTGCCCAGAAGTGGGAGGCGTTCGTGTGCCTGAGGGGGATGAGATGAGCGCGAACGCCGACCTGTTGGGAATCCACGACCTGGCGGAGGTTCCGGAGCCGGAGAGAGTACCCCTGCAGGCCGCGATCTCCAGGGAAACAACGGCGTGGAATCCGGAGGACTTTGCACGCGAGCAGATTCGTGGATTGGTGCGGCAGGTTTTCTTTTCCAGCCGAATCCCTCCGGTCAAGCAGGTCGTGTTCAGCGCGGCGGAACCGCACACCGACGTGGCCAGCATCTGTGAAAAAGTCGGTTGGGCTCTGGCGCTGGAGACGAGCGCGAGTATCGCCATCGTTAGCTGTGCAGGCCAGACGCTGACTGTCAATTGGGATCACGGAAGGATTTCTCCGGTTAAGTCGCGGTCGACGCACGTTGCGGGCAACCTGTGGCGGGTATGGGGCGTCGGGTCTCACGATGGCGAAGAGGAGTTTCGCTCCGCACGTTACTGGCTCGCCGGCCTGAGCGCGCTGCACAATGAGTTCGAGTACGCAGTGATCCATGGGCCGCCCGCAGGCAGCTCCAGCGAAGCTTCGCTGTTGGGAAGGCTCACGGACGGAATCGTGCTGGTGTTGCAAGCACACAGCACACGACGGGCGACAGCTCGGAAGATCAAACAGGCGCTCGAAGCCGAAGAAGTCAACGTCCTGGGAACAGTGCTGAGCGAGAGAACATTCCCGATTCCCACGGGCCTTTATCGGCGTCTGTAGGGTGAGATCGAAATAGAGATTTGTGCAGCGCTGGGTGCTGCGGAGCGGACAAACTGTGCAAAACGAGGCAAGAATCGGACCGGGACTCGATGAGCGGAGCTATGGGCTCGCGGCGGGGCTCTTGGGCTGTTTGGCAGCAGTATCAGTCTTTACTGGGGCGGAGGCCAAGCCCCCGCCGTGGTTTGCCGTACAGACGCGATACCGGTTCGAAAAGAGAGTAGCGGCACAGCTTTGTGCCAAGGGAATGGAAGTTTTTCTGCCGCTACGCAAGGAGAGCCATCGCTGGAGTGACCGTCAGAAAGTCGTGACGATCCCTTTGTTTCCGGGATATGCGTTCGTGCGCTTCGACCAGTCGCTGGACTCCCGGCGCATCGTGCTGAAAACGGCGGGATTGATGGGGTTCGTACACTTTCGAGGAACGGCGACAGCGGTTCCAAGCAAGCAGATTGACGACCTCCGCCTTCTGTTGAACGAAACTGTCCCATTCTCGCTCTATCCGTTTGTGAAGGTCGGACGGCGAGTACGCATTCGCGGCGGCTGCCTGAACGGACTGGAAGGCGTGCTGACCCAGCGGGAAAAGGGAAAGCTTGTGATTGCGATTGATTCTATCCAGCGCTCGCTGGCAATCGAGATCCAGGGGTACGAGCTGGAAATGATCTGAAGGTGTCGTCTCCTCCTCTTAATCCACGTCCAACAGAACCGAGAAGCGGCGATTGGGCTGCGCGGTTAATTCCGGGTGTTGCCTCGGTCCTGCGCAAGGCTGACAAGAAGCCGCCAGGATCCGTTGGGGAACGCTTGGAGCCCGAATCCACGGTCAGGGCTGCCGAGTCTCCCGGCGCAAGTGTTGAGGGCGGCTTGCGCGGGGTCCTGTCGGTCCTGGTGCCCGCGCCGCTGGAAGGCCCGCGAGCCGGGTATTGGCTGTGGTCGACCCTGCTAGACAACCTGTTGGTGATGCTCAATTGGGCAGTGATCGGAGCCGGACTGGCAATCGTGTTTCCGCACGCGCCCCCGCACTTAAGTCTCTTGCAACGCTTGACGGTCATGCCCACCGTTCTGGGCGTGGGCTTTTTGCATGCGACGCTGATCACATTGTTGATTTACATAGAGAGTCTGCCCAGCGCCGAACGACAACTCAGCCAACAAGCGCGGTCTTTAGGAAAGGCCGTGTTCTGGGCATCGGTGGTGCTGAGCGCCGCTTTTCAACTGCAAGGCTTCCCCGCATTCACTATCGTGCTGGTGTGGGGCGCCAGTGTCCTGCACTTCAGCGTTCTGCTGGGATGGAGATGGTACCAACTAGAGCGACATCGATGTCGAGCGATCGCAACCGGGGGCAGCCGCAATGTGCTCATCGTGGGCGCAGGCGACCTGGGCCGGAGAGTGGCCAGTTATCTGGAGAACCACCCGGAAATGGACCGCACGGTTTGCGGGTTGCTGGACGATTGGAAACCTACCGGGGACGGCGTCATCGGGCGCGTGACCGACCTCGCGAAGCTGGCACGCACCGGCTTCGTGGACGAAGTAATTCTCGCTGCTCCGCACGAACGCGAACTTGCCCTTCGCGTGCTGCGCGAAGCTCGCCAATTGCGCCTGGACGTGAAGCTGGCGCCAGATCTCTTTGGTTGCGAGCCGGCGCCTCAAATCGAGCACATCGACCGGGTTCTGTTGGTTTCGTTGCACGAGGAATGTCCGCCGTTTGCCGGCTTGTTGGTGAAACGGTTGCTTGACGTGGCCGGAGCGACGGCAGCCCTGGCGTGTCTTGCGCCGCTGCTGCCGTTGATCGCGCTTCTCATCAAGTTGGATTCCCCAGGCCCGATTCTCTATTCCGCGCCCCGGGCCGGGCGCAAGGGCAGACCGTTTCGCTGCCACAAGTTTCGGACGATGGTCAAGAACGCCGATGGTCTCAAGGAAAAACTGCGGGAGCGAAACCAGAGGCGTGGTCCATTTTTCAAAATCTCCGATGACCCACGAATCACGCGCGCCGGACATTTCTTGCGCCGCTACAGCCTCGACGAACTTCCCCAGTTCTGGAACGTCTTGATCGGGGAAATGAGTCTGGTGGGGCCGCGGCCGCATCCGCTGGACGATTTTTCCGCTTACGCGATCGAGCACCTGCGCAGGCTGGATGTCACTCCGGGGATCACCGGGCTCTGGCAGGTGACGGCAAGGAGGGATCCGTCCTTTCAAACGGGAGTAGACCTGGACGTCGAATACATTCGCCGCTGGAGTCTGGGGATGGATATGGGAATTCTGCTGAGAACGGCAGCGGCGGTGTGGCGGGGAAGCGGGGACTGAATGGCAACGTTTGGGGCGAGAGTACAGTTGCCGGGCGACTGGGCCAGCCAGGCGGCCAGCCGTGGACTGCGGGCGGGGCTGCGTCCGCTGCAGGGCATGTTCTCAGCGCCCTTGTTGCTGTTTCTGGCGGCTCTCACCGCGATGCTGTTGCGGCATCCGGATGTCCCGTTCTATGAGATTGACCGCGTAGCATTCGGACTTCTGGTGTTGGGAGTGGTAGGCAGGGCGTTGGTGTTGCGCCAGCCGGTATTGGGGATGGAGCGGGCGAGTTGGCCCATGCTCGGTTTGGTTTTGCTGGCGGTGTCGAGCGTGATCGGACGCCATTTCGACAGCCAGGTATGGTCTCCGCTGGCGGCGAAGTTCATCGTGCCGTTTACCTTGTTTCACCTGGCGAGGACCGTCTTTACCGATGAGCGGCGGCTACGCCATTTCGAGATATTTGCCCTCGTCGTACTCGCCTATCTTTGTTTCACCTCCATCGCCTTCCTGGTGGGTGCCAGGAGCCTGATCTTTCCGCGTTTCATTCTCGACGAAAGTCTGGGTTATCACGCCGATCGCGCCCGGGGCCCGTTGCTGCAGGCGGTGGCGAATGGAGTGTCCTTGAACTTGCTGGGAATTCTGGCGGTGCACGCGTTTCTGCGCGGGAGGATACGCGGACTGAAAGCTGCGGTGCTGCTCGCTTCGGTACCGGTTGCCATCCTTGCGACTATGACCCGTGCGGTGTGGATCTCGTTCGCCGGCACAATGGTGGTCCTGATTTTCCGCACCGACGATCGCAGGTTGAAACGGATATGCGCCGGCGTGGCGACGGTCGCCGCAGTGGGATTGTTGATCGTTCTGAGCTTCGATGATCAGCGCCGCGCGCTGGCTGACCGGCTGGAAGAATCCGGGCCGGTGGAGTTCCGGAGAGCCGTCTACACGGGCGGCTGGCAGATGTTCCTGGAAAAGCCGTTGACCGGATGGGGAGTAAATCAGATGCCCACAGAACTCGCGCGGCACGTCAGCGGTTACAAAGAGAAAGAGTTGTACCCGCACAACACCTACCTGGAATTGCTGGTGGAGCATGGCGTTGCCGGCCTCGGGTTATATGCGTGGCTCATGTGGGAGTTGGTCCGGCTGGGGCACGGGCGAATTCCAAAGGGGGAGCGCCACGGCTTGCTCAATCAGCAATTCCACACCATCTGGCCGATCCTGCTCGGCGCGTATTGGGTGAATGCGGCGGTTGTGGTGATGAATTACCAGTTCGTCAACGGACTGCTGTTCACGATGGCAGGGATGCTGGCAGCACAGAGGCGGCGAGCAGCCAGAGAAATCGCCGTGCCAAGGGTAGCTTTCCCCGGCAGACTTTCGTTAACTCCCCCGCATAGACCGATTCGATTTCCATTTCCTCGCTCCTGAAACCGCGTGCTGAAAGTTGCCTATCTCGCCAATCAATTTCCGGCCGCGGTCGAACCCTATGTGAGCCAGGAGATCGACGCACTGCGTAGGCGGGGCGTCGAAGTGGTTCCGGGGAGTGTGCGGAAGGCGCACGTCGGGCCCGCGGCGTCCCCACAGACTCCCGACCCAGATCTTATCTGCCTGCAGCCGATTCACTTCCTCGTTGCTCTAAGAGCGACCTGGCTTCTCATCCGCCGATGGAAGCGAATTGCTGGCCTTGTGCAGCCAGTTGTTCTTCTGGGCCGGGAATCGTCGCTGAGACGGGCAAAGGCCCTGGCACACACCGTTCTGGGCGCTTGTTATGCGGTTTTGCTCAAGGACCAAAAAGTCAATCACATCCATGCCCACCACGGATACTTCGGCTCGTGGATCGCGATGGTGGCGGCACGCCTGCTGGACGTGGACTTCAGCATGACGCTGCACGGCTCCGATTTGCTATTGCACCACGCCTACCTCGATACAAAACTCAAGCACTGCCGGTTTTGCGTCACCATCTCGGAATACAACCGCCGCTACATTCTCAAACATTTTCCGATTGACCCGGATAGGGTGATCGTTTCGCGGCTGGGCGTCGATGTTCCCGGAGAATTGGCCGCACCTGGAAATCGCTCGCCGGGCCGCGCTTTCACTTTCGTAGCCGTGGGACGGCTCCATGCCGTCAAGGACCATGCGCTCCTCATACGCGCGTGCGCTGGCTTACGCGACCGGGGACTTGATCTGGAGTGCTTAATTGCGGGCGAGGGCCCGGAACGGCGGCGGTTGGAATCGCTGATCCGCAAATGCCGCTTGGAGCAGCAGGTCAGTCTGCTCGGCCATGTTCCCGCGGAGCAGATGGACTCACTGTACCGGCGAGCCGATGTCGTCGTCCTCACGAGCGAAAGCGAAGGCATTCCGCTGGTATTGATCCCGAGAAAACGGGATTCCTCTATGAGCCCGGCGCCCTTGCGGACCTTACCGCAAGGCTTTTCTCCATCCACGCGCTGATACGACGGGAGGCTCGGCCCAGTGCAAACTGTCCAGCCTGGATTCGCCTGGCCTGGATTCGCCACGCTGCGCGCTGCCAAGTCCTGCACAACTTCAATCGCAGGAAAAACCTGGATCATTACGTTGGCCGATTCGTGGAATTAGCCTCTGCCAAAGCCTGAAGCTTTCCCCATGCGCATCCTCTACTGCAACAAATACAACTTTCCATTCAGCGGGACTGAAGTGTACCTGTTCGAAGCAATGCAACTGATGCGGTCAAAAGGGCACGAGGTCGCGTTGTTTTCCATGGCTGATCCCCGGGGTAATCCCACCCCATATGACCGTTACTTCATGCCGCCCACCGAGTTCAAGAACCAGAAGGGATGGGTCAGGAAGGTAGGCCTGGCGACGCATGCGATTTATTCTGTCGAGGCGCGCCGGCGCATCGCGGCTATGATCGCGGAGTTCCGGCCCGATGTCGCGCACGTGCGCAACATCTATCATCATCTCTCACCCTCGATTCTGTGGGAGTTGAGAGCGCGGCACGTTCCCGTCGTCTACCATCTGAACGATTTCAAGTTGTTGTGTCCGAGCTACAACCTGGTGTCAGAAGGAGAGGTGTGCGAAGCCTGCAAGGGCGGGCGGTTTTGGCATGCGCTGAACTCCAGATGCTATCCCGGGCTCGGTGCGCGGGTGGCGCTGGCGACGGAGGCTTACGCTCAGCGGTGGCTCGGAAGCTACGAAAAGTGCGTAGACTGCTTTCTGGCTCCCAGCCAGTTCGTGCGCGACAAGTTTGTGGAGCAAGGATGGGATTCCACAAAGTTTGAGATCCTTCCTCACTTTCAAGAAATCAAGCCGATTGCCGAGCACGCAGCCGAAGACGCACCGGTGCTGTATTTTGGCCGACTGTCGCGCGAGAAATGCGTGGATGACCTGCTCCACGCCATGCGGCGCCTGCCCCGCCTGCGACTCGTGCTCGCGGGCGACGGGCCAGAGCGCGGAACCTTGAAGCGTCTTGCTGCGGACCTGAAATTGATGAATGTGCAATTTGTGGGGCATGTGCACGGGGAGGAGCTTGATCGAACGATTGCCGCGTGCCGCTTTACCGTCTTCCCGTCGCACGCCTTTGAAACGTTGGGGAAAACCATCCTGGAATCGTACGCGAAAGGGCGCGCCGTGGTGGCATCGGATGCGGGCTCGCGAGGGGAACTTGTGCACCTCGGCAAGACCGGCCTTCTCTACAGAACCGGAGATGTGGAAGAACTGGTATCCGCCATCGAATTCTTGAGCGCACGGCCGGAGCTGGCCGAGAAGATGGGGAGGGCAGGGCGCGAGTTGGTCCGGGAGCGGTACACACCGGAGTCGCACTACAAAGCTCTGGTCAAAGTGTATGAGCGGCTGGTCGATCAAAAGAGACAAGCGTCTGCTGATTTGCCACGGGGAGCCAAAGAACAGGTCTCGATCCTCGCGGGAGCGCCGCAACCGGAGATCGCCGGGGGACCGCCCCCGCTTAAGGTTGTGCACGCCCAAACCTCTCTAGGCCCGGACTCGTCGTCAGGGACCGATGACGATGTCCCAAGAAAAGACAGCGGACAGAGACCGAAGCTCCGTGTCGCCTTCATCGGCGGGCGGGGCGTGATTTCGAAATACAGCGGCATCGAAACCTATTACGAAGAGGTGGGGAAGCGGTTGGCCGGAATGGGGTATGAGGTCACCGCGTATTGCAGGAGCTATTTCACTCCTCCGGTGAAACAGTACAACGGGATACGGATCGTGCGGCTACCGACAATTCGCTCGAAGCATCTGGAAACGGTGATTCACACCTTTCTTAGCACGATTCACGTTCTCGGGCAGCCTTACGACATCGTGCATTACCACGCCCTGGGTCCGGCATTGTTTTCGTTCATCCCGCGACTCTTCGGGAAAAAGACTGTGGTCACCGTGCAGGGCCTTGATTGGCAGAGGAAGAAGTGGGGCAGACTGGCATCGGCGGTCCTGCAGCTTGGCGAACGGGCGGCGGTGCGTTTGCCCAGCGGGACGATGGTCGTGTCCCAGGCATTGCAAAGGCACTACCGCGACCGTTACGGAGCCGAAACGTTCTACGTGCCCAATGGCGGTGTGCTGAGGGAACGGCGCATGCCGCTGAAAATCTTCGACTGGGGCCTGGAGCGGGGCGAATACATCCTGTTCTTGGGTAGGTTTTCTCCGGAGAAAGGATGCCATCTGCTGGTCGAGGCGTATGAACAGCTCGATACGAACGTCAAATTGGCGATGGCAGGGGCAGCAAGTTATTGTGACGAGTATTCGCGGAAGCTGCAAGCTCACGCGGGAGAACGCATCAAAATGCTGGCCTGGGTATCTGGTGGGGTGCTGGACGAATTGCTGACCAACGCAATGTTGTTTGTCTTGCCCTCGGACATCGAAGGGTTGTCGCTGGCTCTGCTCGACGCGATGGGCGCGGGGCTCTGCGTGCTGGCCAGCGATGTTCCGGAAAACCGGGAGGTTGTCGATCAGGCAGGATTCACTTTTGCGAGCGGAGACGCAGGTGATCTTGCCGATAAGCTCCGCTTCCTGATTGCGAATCCCGCGGTGCGGGAGGCCGCCGGACAAGCCGCGAGACTTCGGATACAAGAACGGTACCAATGGCCACAAATTGCAGCCAGGATTGAGCATGTCTACCTTGAAATACTGGGCTTGGAGCCGGCGAGTATATCGGCTAAGAAACCGAGTGGTCGGGTGTTGGAACCAACAGCAGAGAGACGCAAAATCGGCTAACAGCGTGTTCTTGGCTGCCGGGCTGCATAGAAAGTTAGCCTTGGGTCCGGAGTGACCCGGCCGCACAGCAATCTGCCAACACTAACATCGAGGGAATTCAAGTAAGGACGGGGCAATCCCGTCCTTATTTGTTTACAATTGAACGTTCAGCGTGGCGGGAGATGCGGCTTTGGCCGGCGCCTCCGTCAACGCTCATTCAACTCATGCAGAACACAATCCTGGTGACGGGAGGCGCAGGCTTCATCGGGTCCAATTTCATCCTGCAGCGGATGGAACGGGATGGGGCTTTCATCGTAAATTTGGACAAGCTCACATATGCGGGAAACGTCCGTAATCTCGAGAGAGTTACGAGCGGCCAGCCGTACGAATTTGTTCACGGAGATATCGGCGACCGCAGCCTGCTTCGAAGCCTGCTGGCACGACGTCAGCCGCGCGCCATCGTGCATTTTGCCGCCGAGAGCCATGTAGACCGCTCCATCCGCGGACCGGACGATTTCATCCGGACCAACATCGATGGAACGTTTGCCTTGCTGGAAGAGGTGAGGGCGTTCTGGACAGGCCTGGCGGAGCAGGAGCGCACAGACTTCCGCTTCCTTCATGTTTCGACCGATGAGGTGTATGGCTCGTTGGCTCCAGACGATCCGCCGTTCAGCGAGACCACCCCTTATGCTCCGAACAGCCCGTACGCCGCCTCGAAGGCCGCGTCGGACCACCTGGTGCGCGCCTATCATCACACATACGGCTTGCCTACGTTGACCACAAATTGTTCGAATAACTACGGGCCGTTTCAGTTCCCGGAAAAACTGATCCCGTTGATGATCTTGAACGCGCGCGACGGCAAGCCCCTGCCCGTATATGGCGACGGACAAAATGTTCGCGACTGGCTCTATGTGGAAGACCACTGCGCCGCGATTGCGACAGTGTTAGCGCGCGGCCGCACCGGGGAAACCTACAACATTGGCGGCGGAAATGAGAAACGCAACCTCGACATCGTGGGCACGATTTGCGATCTTGTGGATGAGATGACCCCACATCGCGGAGCGTCGCGACGTGATCTGATTCACTTTGTAAAGGACCGTCCCGGGCACGACCGCCGCTACGCAATGAATGCCAGCAAGATCGAGCGTGAACTCGGGTGGAAGCCGCAGGAGACTTTTGAAAGCGGGCTGCGGAAAACCGTCAGGTGGTATCTGGACAACGAAGTTTGGGTGCGGGACGTTACAAGCGGAAACTATCGGAAGTGGATCGAGACGCATTACTCGGCTTAGTCACGGGCCCAATTAGGGCAAGATCATCGGCACAATGAAGGCTTCGGGCAGCGCCACCTACAAAGGCATCATTCTCGCGGGAGGATCGGGCACTCGCTTGTATCCGGTAACCCAAGCGATGGGGAAAAGCCTGCTGCCGGTTTACAACAAGCCGATGATCTACTACCCGCTTTGTACGCTGATGCTGGCGGGCATTCGCGAGATTCTTGTGATTTCCACGCCTGACGATGGACCCAAGTTTCGCGGTTTGCTGGGAGACGGAAGTCAGTACGGCATCCAGTTGCAATATTGCGTGCAGCCGAAACCCGAAGGAATCGCGCAAGCGTTTCTATTGGGCGCGAACTTTATTGCAGCGAGCCCTTGCGCTCTGGTGCTGGGAGATAATATTTTTTACGGGCACGACCTGGCCAAGGATTTGCGAGAGGCGGCGAAAAAGACCCGTGGGGCCCGGGTGTTTGCCTATCCCGTGCACGATCCCGAGCGCTATGGAGTGGTTGAATTCGACGGCGCCGGGAAGGCCCTGAGTATCGAAGAGAAGCCGCGCGATCCTAAGTCTCGCTATGCCGTGACCGGACTCTATTTTTACGACAACGAAGTCGTCAACATCGCGAAGGCGCTGCGCCCAAGCGCCCGCGGCGAGTTGGAGATCACCGACGTTAACAAGGTCTACCTGGAACGCGGCCAACTGGAAGTCGTCGTCATGGGGCGAGGTATGGCCTGGCTCGATACCGGCACGCACGAGTCGTTGATGGACGCCTCGCTCTACATCCAGGCCATCGAGAAGCGACAGGGACTGATGGTGGCTTGCCCGGAAGAAATCGCCTACCGCTCCGGCTACATCACGGCCGAGGAGATCGAAAGAATCGGGAATAAGATGAAAAGCAACAGCTATGGTGCCTATCTGCTGCAACTGCTGAGGGAAAAGGTATTCTGAGGTGAGTGTGGTTCCCGTGACTCCCCGCGCAATGGATGCAATTAATAAAATCCCGACCTCGCTGAATGGAGTGTTCGTTCTCGAACCGCGTGTCTTCGGAGATGAGCGCGGTTTTTTCCTGGAGAGCTACAACGAACGTGTCATGGCGCAGCTCGGCATTCCCGAAAGATTTGTGCAGGACAATCATTCCTGCTCTCGCCGCGATGTATTGCGCGGGCTTCACTATCAGGTGAAACGTGAGCAGGGAAAGCTCGTCCGGGTTGTCGAAGGAGAGATCCTGGATGTGGCCGTGGATCTGCGCCGGAGTTCCCCGAGCTTTGGGCGGTGGGAAGCGGTGCGATTGTCGGGCGAAAACAAGCGAATGCTCTGGGTGCCCGCCGGGTTTGCCCACGGATTCCGCGTGATTTCGGAGAAAGCACACGTACTTTACAAGGCTTCCAATTATTACTCTCCGGAAGACGAGCGCACGCTCGCCTGGAACGATCCCGATCTGAAGATCGACTGGGAACTTGGCGGCGAACCCATTGTTTCGACGAAGGACCAGCGGGGCGTCGCCTTGCGCGACGCCGAGACCTTCGCCTAGTCTCGGGAAAATCATCGAATGCGAATCCTGATCTTTGGCGCCACCGGCCTCCTGGGCAAGCCGCTGTTGCGCGAGTGGAGCGGAGATACCGTGATCGGACTCGGCTCTCGTGACGCCGACCTTCGCGATGCCAGGCGCGTGTCCGACGTGACCAGAGAGACGCGCCCCGAGTGGATCGTGTTGGCAGCCGCCTACACCGATGTCGACGGATGCGAAAGCCATCCAGACTTGGCATTCGGAGTGAACCGTGATGGCGCGGTGAACGTTGCAAGAGCCGCCAAAGAAATGGGAGCGCGGCTCGTCTTCCTGAGTTCCGATTACGTTTTTGACGGAACGAAGAAGACGCCCTACGAAGCGCATGACGTGAGGAACCCGCAAAGCGTGTATGGGCGGTCGAAGGCGGAAGCAGAGATCAGACTGCTCGAATTGATGCCGGATTGCTGCATCGTGCGAACTTCCTGGCTGTTTGGAACCGGAGGCAAATGCTTCCCGGACACAATTCTGAAGCTTGCCGCGAACCGCCCCGCGCTCGACGTGGTCAACGATCAGCGCGGATGCCCGACTTACAGCGTGGATCTAGCGCGGGCGCTCATTCAGCTTTGTCACAAGAACGCGAGGGGAATCGTGCATGCAACAAACTCGGGCGATTGTACCTGGTATGAGTTCGCCGGAGAGATTGTGCGAGGAGCAGGCCTGGCGACAACCGTGCGCCCCGTCAGCAGCCAGCAGATGAAGCGTCCCGCGGCTCGGCCGACCTATTCTGTCCTATCCCCGGAAAGTCTTCGGCGCTTCGGGATCGAAATGCCTTCCTGGCGAGATGCCTTACAGCGCTACTTAAAAGAACGGCAAGGCTGACCCCAGTATGTCGCGAGATTGCTTCGCCTCAAGCCGCCCTGCTACGATTGCCCGGGCCTGCCAGGAAATCTCGTGAAGTCCATCCAGAACTACATTGCTGGGCAATTCGTGCGCGGAAAGCGGGAGTTCGCCGACGTGAATCCCGCGGACGGAACCGTCATCGCACAGGTCACGGAAGCAGATCAAGACCAGGTGGACCAGGCCGTGCTTGCCGCGCGGAACGCTCTAAGCGGCGAGTGGGGACGGCTGGGAGTTCGCGAGCGCGCCGCGCGGCTGCACAAGGTCGCGGAAGGAATCGAGAAAAGATTTGACTGTTTTGTTCAGGCGGAAGTCGCGGACACTGGGAAGCCAGTCTCGCTGGCCGCGAAGCTCGATGTTCCTCGCTCCTCGGCAAACTTCCGCGTGTTTGCCGATATGATCAAGATGGCGGGCCTGGAGTCGTTTCAAACTGAAACTCCCGATGGACGAAGTGCGCTGAATTATGCCGTGCGCAAGCCGTTGGGCGTAGTCGGCGTGATTACTCCGTGGAACCTCCCGCTGCTCCTGCTGACGTGGAAAGTGGCGCCGGCGCTGGCCTGCGGGAATGCTGTGGTGGTCAAACCCTCTGAAGAAACTCCGGCAACTGCAACGCTCCTCGCCGAGGCAATGCAGGATGCCGGAATTCCTGCTGGTGTGTACAACGTGGTGCACGGTTTTGGGCCGGGATCGGCGGGCGAGTTTCTGACGCAGCACCCCGGCGTAGACGCTGTAACATTCACGGGAGAATCACGCACGGGCGCAGCCATCATGAAGGCGATTGCTTCGACAGTGAAGCCGGTGTCGTTTGAATTGGGCGGAAAAAACGCCGCTATCGTGTTCGCGGATTGCGATCTTGAAGAGGCGGTCAGTGGATTGAGCGAGGCGGTGTTTCTCAATACCGGCCAAGTCTGCCTCTGCGCCGAGCGAGTGTACGTCGAGCGGTCGATTTTCGACGCCTTTGTCGGCGCATTGAAGAAGAAGGCCGAGACTTTGAGGATTGGCTGGCCCGTGAAGGAAGAAACCAATCTGGGGCCGTTGATCTCGGCGCAACACCGCGACAAAGTACTGTCCTATTTTCGTTTGGCGCGAGAAGAAGGAGCCACCGTGATCACCGGCGGCGGAGTTCCCGAATTCGGCGACAACCGCGACCAGGGGTTCTACGTGCAGCCGACGATCTATACTGGCCTGCCGGAATCGGCACGCTGCGTGAAGGAAGAAATCTTCGGACCGGTCTGTCACGTGGCCCCGTTCGATTCCGAGGATGAAGCCATCGCTATGGCGAACGATACGAAGTACGGGCTCGCAACCTCGATTTGGACCAGCGATCTCAAGCGCGGTCACCGCGTGGCCCAGGCGATGAACGTCGGCATCACTTGGGTGAACTGCTGGTTCCTGCGCGATCTCCGCACTCCCTTTGGCGGCGTGGGACTCTCCGGGATTGGTCGTGAAGGTGGAGTGCACTCGCTGAATTTTTATTCCGAGCTGAATAATATCTGCATTCGCCTGTAAGGCCGCTGGATGCGCTGAAGAATGTTGGAACCACGATGAGCAGAACCGAAAGCAAGGTCGTCGAAGGGAAAGCAACCCCGCGCGGGAAGTTTCCTCACATCAAGCGCGCGGGTGATTTTTTGTTTGTGTCGGGTACCAGCGCGCGCCGGCCCGACAATACCATCGCAGGTGCCGACGTCGATGCCCTCGGAGCCACTCGACTTGACATTCGTGCTCAGACTCGCGCCGTGATCGAGAATATTCGCGATATTCTGAGGAGTGCCGGCGCGGACCTTGAGGATGTCGTCGAGATTTCAACGTATCTCGTGAACATGAATGACTTCGCAGGCTACAACGAGGTGTACGGAGAAGTTTTTGGTTACGACGGGCCGGCGCGGACCACCGTAGCTGTGCACCAGTTGCCGCATCCGCATTTGTTGGTCGAGATCAGGGCCTTGGCTTACCAGCCCGCGAAATAGGAGGGGGCGATGCCGTCCATCAAGAATCTGAAGGCATTCAACTTTCAGTCTTGGATCGAAGAAAACAAAGAGAAGTTCAAGCCCCCTGTAGGCAACGCCCAGGTGTGGGAAGACGGTGAGATGATGGTAACCGTGGTCGGTGGACCGAACCAGCGGCGCGACTATCACGACGACCCGACGGAGGAATTCTTTTACCAGCTCAAGGGGAACGTTTCTCTTCGCCTTATGGAAACCCCTGGGAAACCCCCGTTGGAAATACCTATTAAAGAGGGAGAGATTTTTCTCCTTCCCAAACATATGCGGCACTCTCCGCAGCGCGGAGCGGAAACCCTTGGCGTGGTGGTCGAGATGCCGCGCCCGGAAGGCACTTTGGATGCCTTCGAGTGGTATTGCCCAAAGTGTTACCAACTCGTGCATCGCGCGGAAGTGAAACTGAAAAGCATCGTAAAAGACCTGCCACCTCTCTTTGACCAGTTCTACGGCAATGAGAGCCTGCGCAAATGCAAGCATTGCGGCACCGTTCATCCGGGCAAATAGACGATGCAGATCATCGACATCCACAATCATTTCTTCCCGCACTCCTGGCCTGATCTGGCTCAGCGCTTCGGCACTCCGAACTGGCCCTGGATCAAGCACACCGAAGCGGGGAAGGCGGAGATCATGGTCGGCGATCGTTTCTTCCGCCACATTTATTCCGCGTGCTGGGATCCGGAGGTTCGGCTGCAAGAAATGGATCGTGACGGCATCGACTTGCAGATCATTTCTGCAACTCCGGTGTTGTTTGCCTACGAGCGTCCTCCGGAGCATGCGCTCGGCTGCGCACAGCTGTTCAATGACGCGGCACTGGAACTGTGCAGCCGCGGGAAAGGGCGTCTGCGGTCGCTGTGCCAGGTGCCGCTGCAGGACATTGACGCAGCTTGCAACGAACTCAGCCGGTGCATGCGTGCTGGGCATTTGGGAGTGCAGATCGGCAATCATGTTGGAGAGAAAAATCTCGACGACCCCGGTATTGTGACATTTCTGCATCATTGTGCCGATGAGGGCGCGGCGGTTCTCGTGCATCCCTGGGACATGATGAGCCGGGAACGCATGCCGAACTACATGATGCCGTGGACCGTCGGAATGCCGGCGGAGACGCAGATGTCCGTAGTGGCGCTGATTCTCAGCGGGGCGTTTGATCGATTACCGGCTGCGCTGCGAATCTGCTTTGCTCACGGCGGCGGGAGTTTCGCATTCCTGCTCGGTCGCCTGGAAAACGCCTGGCATCATCATCCGGTCGCTCGCGGCAGCTGCGAGTTTCCGCCCAGCCACTACTTGAATCGTTTTTATGTCGATTCCGCAGTCTTCGAGGAACGCACGCTGCGGTTCCTCGTGCAAACCATGGGTACCGACCGAGTGTTGCTCGGTTCAGATTATCCGTTTCCGCTAGGTGAGGAACGCATCGGTTCGCTGATTCGCGGAAGCTCGCTCGCTCAGCAGGTGAAAACCGCGCTCCTGGGCGGGAATGCAAACAGGTTTCTGGGACTCACGTCCGAACCGCATAACGACCTCAACATTCCAGCATCCGTCGCGGCGAAAGCAAACTCCGCAGCCGTTGCGGAGCCGGAGCAGCTCACGTACAGCTCCTACTTGAAGGTGCCGGAACTGCTGGAGCTACAACATCCGCAGTCCTCGCCTCCTCACCATGATGAGTTGCTGTTCATCATCGTGCATCAGACCTACGAGCTCTGGTTTAAGGAGTTGTTACACGACCTCGACGCCGTCGTAGCGAACCTGCGAGCGGCAAGTGCGAATCCCGAATCGCGAGACGGGGTATATGAGGCAGCGCGGTTGCTTCGTCGCTGCACTGAAATCACGCGCGTCTTGGTCGAGCAGTTTACGATCCTTGAGACCATGCTGCCGACCCATTTTCTCGCTTTTCGCGACAAACTGGAACCGGCCAGCGGATTTCAATCCGAGCAGTTCCGCGAACTGGAATTCTTGTGCGGCCTGAAAGATGAAAAGATGCTCCGGTATCACCGTCCGACGCCCGAGGCGCATGCGCTGCTCCTCCACCGACTGGAGGAGCCGTCGTTGCACGACGTTTTTTTCGCGGCTCTGAAGGCAATCGGCAAGCTGCCAGCCACGGCGAGCACGAACGATCGCGAGCAATTCGAGGCTCGTGCCCGCGCCATCCTGTCACTTTACAAAGATGAGCATCACTTTCGCGATTGGATCGATGTGTGCGAGCGGCTCACCGAATTCGACGAGCTGGTGGTGAGCTGGAGGTTGCGGCACATTCAGTTGGTTGAGCGCATCATCGGAATCCGCATGGGAACCGGCGGCAGCACCGGAGCATCCTATCTGAAGCTCACCTTGGACAAGAAGTTTTTCCCCGAGTTGTGGGAGGCGCGAACGTTGCTGACTGGTTGAGGAGATAGTTTGGTCGCACAGCTGCACGGCCGATCCTGCAAATGAATCACAAGTCCAACACAATTACATTGATCGGTGCGGGCCTAAACGGTCCGCTGCTGGCCATTCTTCTGGTACAGCGCGGCTTCGCGGTCGAAATCTATGAGCGGCGGCCCGACATGCGGCGCGTCCGGATGAGTGCGGGCCGGTCCATCAATCTCGCTATGTCGACGCGTGGTATTCACGCTCTGCAACAGGCCGGGCTTTGGGAGGGGATGCGCAGCATCATCATTCCAATGCGGGGACGCATGATGCATTCGCCGGCCGGGGATCTTACCTTCCAGCCGTACGGGAAAGATGACCGTGAGGTGATTAACTCGATTTCACGGGCGGAGCTCAACATCGCGCTTATGAATGCTGCTGAAACTCGCGGTGTAACGATTCATTTCCAACAACGGTGCACAGGATACGACCTGAAGACCGGTACGATCCGCCTTCGCCACGAGGATAGCGGTGAGGAGACGACGGTGGAGTCCGGAGTAGTGATCGGCTGCGACGGATCGGCGTCAGCCGTGCGCACAGAAATGTTCAAGCTCAACCGCTTCAACTTTTCACAACAGTATCTGACCTACGGTTACAAGGAGCTGACGATTCCTGCGGGTCCCGCGGGCGGGCACTTGCTTGAAACTCACGCACTGCATATCTGGCCGCGTGGCGATTACATGTTGATTGCGTTGCCGAACATCGACGGCACGTTCGCCTGCATCTTGTTTCTGCCCTTTGAAGGCGCCGACAGCTTTGCGGGTCTGGTCGCTCCCCAGGACGTGACCCGATTCTTCGAGGACCGGTTCCCTGATGCGCTTTCCCTTATGCCGCAACTGACAGAAAACTATTTCGCGAATCCAACCGGGGCGATGGTTACGATCAAATGCTCTCCGTGGCACGTGGAGGGCAAGTCGCTCCTGCTGGGCGACGCCGCGCATGCCATCGTTCCTTTCTTTGGCCAGGGAATCAACTGCGGATTTGAGGATTGCACTTGTCTCGCGGCGCTGCTGGACCAGCACGGCGCGGACTGGCCGCGTGTGTTTGCGAATTTCGAGAGTGCGCGAAAGACGAACACCGATGCCATCGCGGACATGGCGATCGAGAACTTTGTGGAGATGCGCGACCGCGTTGCCGACCCGCGTTTTTTGCTTAAGAAGAAAGTCGAACTGGCTCTGCAGGCCAGGTTCCCGCAGCTGTTTGTTCCGAAATACGCGATGGTCACATTTCATCGGGTGCCTTACTCAGTTGCGCTGGCGCGAGGCTTGGTGCAAGACCGCATACTGGCGGAGCTGTGTGATTCTGTCGGTCGACTTGAAGATGTCGACTGGGGCGTGGCAGAGCGGCTGGTGCGCCGCGATCTCACCCCTCTGGAGCATGTGCAGTGACCAGCGCTGCGTTTGAATCAGGCAAGGATTTCGCGATCGCGATGGACAATCGTGATCCCCTGGCGAGCTACCGGCGACGCTTCCGTTTCCCGAAGACTGCAAAGGGCGAAGATTGCGTCTACCTCTGCGGACACTCACTCGGTCTTCAGCCCGCCGGGGTGCGCGAGCGCATCGAGCAGGAACTGAACGATTGGGCGGTACTTGGAGTGGAGGCGCACTTTCGCGCCCATAATCCGTGGATGCCTTATCACCGGCTATTGACCCAGCAAACGGCTGAGCTTGTGGGTGCGAAGCCAATCGAGGTTGTGGTCATGAATTCCCTCACGGTGAATCTTCACCTGATGATGGTGTCGTTTTACCGCCCCACTGCCAAACGATTCAAGATTGTGATCGAGCGAGGCGCGTTTCCCTCCGACCAGTACGCGATTAAGTCCCACCTCCGTTTCCGCGGGTTGGACGCGGCAGCCGCGCTGATTGAGTTGACGCCGCGGGTCGGTGAGTCGTGCCTTCGCGATGAAGACATCGACTCCCTGATCGAGCGCGAGGGTGACGCTATCGCTCTGATCCTGCTCGGCGGAGTGAACTACGCGACGGGCCAGGTCTTTGACATGGCACGCATCACACGAGCTGGTCACGTCCGCGGGTGCTTTGTGGGTTTTGATCTGGCGCACGCTGCCGGCAATCTGTACTTGAAGCTGCACGACTGGGGGCCTGATTTCTCTGTATGGTGCAGCTACAAGTATTTGAACGGCGGCCCGGGATGCGTTGCGGGATGCTTCGTGCACGAGCGGCACGCCAATGCATTCGATCTGCCGCGCTTTGCGGGCTGGTGGGGTCACGATGAAAAGATCCGGTTTGAGATGGGACCGAACTTTCAACCAATGCCAGGCGCCGAGGGTTGGCAGTTAAGCAATCCGCCGATTCTGAGTCTGGCGACCCTGCGCGCTTCCATGGATATTTTCCATGAGGTGGGCATGGAGCGTCTGCGCACCAAGAGCGTGTCGCTGACCGGGTATCTGGAATTCCTGCTGGGGCAGCACAAGTCTGCCAAGTTTTCGCTCATCACTCCACGCGAAAGCGAGAGCCGGGGCGCTCAGCTTTCCATACGAGTCTCAGGAAACGGGCGGGCGCTGTGCGAGCGGCTCACCGGGGAAGGCATCGTGGGAGATTGGCGTGAACCGGACACTTTCCGCGTGGCGCCAGCCCCCTTATATAACTCCTATCAGGATGTTTACCGATTTGCGCAGCGATTCCTGGCCGCGGTGGTTTGAAAATTTCCAGCCAGAACGGCCTCCTCCTGAGTCGAACGTGCTGATTACTTCCGTAATGCCCGGAGCCGACGGGCCAAACATACAATCTCAGGGTGTCTCTGATTTCCGTGCGGCAAGCCAGCAGGTGGGGGGTAATAGTGTGCGCGGTCGTGTGCGTGCACGTCCTGGTGTCTCTGCTGGTTGCTCCAAGCTTCGCATTGACCGCTTTTGGTGACCTCACTCAATGCGCCCTGCTGCTGCTTGGAACCCTGTTCATCCTCTCCAATGTCACAACCCGTGACAAGAAGAGCCAGCGTTTTTGGGCACTCATGGCGCTGGGTTGCGGAATGTGGCTGTCGGCGCAGGTCATGTGGACCTACTTTGAGGTCTTCCTGCGCCAGGAGACGCCGAATCCGTTCGTTGGCGACGTGGTGCTGTTCCTCCACATCGTGCCCATGATGGCGGCTTTGGCGGTACAGCCTCATGTGCAACGGGACGACCACGCCTTGCCGCTGGTTTCCCTGGATTTTGTTCTGCTTCTTACCTGGTGGCTGTACTTGTACCTGTTTATCGTGATCCCGTGGCAGTACGTTTCTCCGAACGAGGCTGTGTATGGCCGCAGTTTTGACCTGCTCTACGCTTGCGAACAGTTCGTTTTCATCGTCGGACTGGCGTTGGTTTGGGCGCGGAGCTGCGGGCCCTGGCGGAAGGTATATGCGCACTTTGTCGGTGCGGCAACTCTCTACAGTGTGGGTTCGATTCTCGCCGGTTTGGCCATTGACTCCCACAGCTATCACACTGGAAGCCTATACGACGTGCCTCTGGTAGCCGCCATGGCCTGGTTTGCCGGAGTTGGATTCATGGCGAGCAGAGCGTTGCCCGAGCACTCCGGACCCAAGGCTCTTACCTACAACTACAACATGTGGACCGCCCGCCTGGCGATGCTCGCAGTATTTTCCACTCCGCTGATGGTGGCCTGGGCGCAATTCGGCGGAGCGGCTCCGGACCGGGTACGCACCTACCGGCTCATTCTGACGGTCGCTGCCATGGTTTTCATGGGCACCCTGGTGTTTCTCAAACAGCAGTTCATGGACCGGGAACTCCTTTACTTGTTGCGCTTGTCGCGGCAGAACCTCGATGAGACGTGCCAACTGAAAGACGAACTGGAGAGCAAGGAACAGTCTCTCCGTTGGCACAGCCTGGAATTGCAGCGCAAGAATCTCGAACTTCAGGAAATCTCCTTTACCGATCCGTTGACCCGGGTGTGGAACCGTCGCTATCTGGAGGAGATTCTTACCGCGGAGGCCGGGCAGGTCCTGCGAAATTACGAGCGGGCTCACAGCAGCGGCGATCGCGGCGTCGATCATGGCGATTTAATCTTCCTCATGGTCGATGTGGACTTCTTCAAGGATGTGAACGATCTGCACGGCCATCCCGCCGGCGATCGCCTGCTGCAGAAGGTGGCGGAGCGTCTGTCGACGGTGGTTCGCAAGTCCGATGTGCTGGTGCGCTGGGGCGGGGAAGAGTTCCTGATTATGTCGCGCTCGGCCGATCCCGCGGGCACGCCGGCGTTCTGCCAGCGCATTCTGGAAGTCATGTCCCAACCCTTTGATCTTGGACACGGCATCAACGTCAGAAAAACCTGTTCGGTGGGCTGGGCTCCATTTCCATGGTGCCGCGATGCCTATGAAGCGATTTGCGCGGAAGAGGTGATCGAACTGGCGGACACTGCCCTCTACCGGGCCAAGGCCTGGGGCCGGAACCAGGGGGTGGGGATTCTCCCGAGTCGCGGCGCAGTCGCCGCTCCGCAGTCTATTACTCTGGAGAATCTCCAAACCGACGGTCGTGATCTCACCCGGGTTGTAAAGACTCCCAATCTCACGGGCGACGGCGCAGCCTACAGTCTGACCCAGGAGCTAGCCGGTATCGATCAACCGCAGCCTGATTCCTCACCCAAGCTGGTCAAGTAGACTCTCTGGCCGCGTTCGGCGTGCCTGCCGGAAAAGCACTCCATCACCATTCCACAGGGACCATGTAGAGATACCTCAACACTCTAAAAGCCCACTAACCAGAAGGACGGTCCGGTTGACGCACCTCATTTCGGGCGCTTATCATCGTTGTTTGGCCTTTCTTCAAGGGACGGCTCAGTGGCCGTCCCGCTACTTTTGATGTGGCAGGAATCTTACGTGACCTATGGACAAAAAGAAGTTGGAAGCATTTAAGAAACGACTGGAGACGCGGCAGCAGGAACTGCGCCGCACAGTGACCCGCACCCAGCAGGATGGCCGCTCCGCGGATGAAGATACGACGCAGGACATCGCTGACCGTGCCTCTAGTTCCTACACCAAGGAGTTTCTCTTCAGCCAGAGCAACAACGAGCGGCAATTGCTGCAGATGGTGGATAGCGCGCTGGCGCGCATCCGCGAAGGGAGCTTCGGCGAATGTATTCATTGCGGCAAGGAAATCAACGCCAAGCGTCTGGAAGCCGTCCCCTGGACACGCCACTGCATCGAGTGCCAGGAAAAGCTGGAGCAGGGAATCCTGGAAGAAACGTCGCGGTAACTGTCAGCGTCTTTTGACGGTGCCATTTTCCTATTGATACACTGCTAGTTCGTCCCACCGAGACTGAGACTGGCCTAAAGAAACTGGAAGGAAGTTCGTGCGCGCAGAGACCCGCCATCAACTCAAACAGGATGCTTTCAGCCGGGCCACGATCGGGGCTGCGGAGCGGACTGCCCATTGGTCCGTTGAGCACAGAAATGGCCTCATTATCGCCTGCATCGTTGCGGCCCTTGTTCTGGGAGTAGGGCTCGGCGGGTGGTACTACATCAGCTCGCAGAACGAGAAAGCCAACTTCGATTTGTCGCTGGCGGTGCGGACTTTGAATACTCCGCTGCGTCCTGCCGGTGCGCCGCCTCAGCCGGAGTTGCCGAGCTTTGCCTCGGCCAAGGAACGCGCCGAAGCGGCCTCCAAGCAACTGCAGGCCATCCTCGACAAGTATCCTCATACCCGCACCGCCGATATGGCTCGCTACTTGTTGGGCGTCGCCTCGGTTGCCAAGGGCGACAATACCGCAGCGGAACGTGACTTCAAGGAAGTGGCTTCCTCTGGCAATCGCGAATTGGCCTCTGTCGCCAAACTCGCGCTTGCGACTCTGTATGGCAACATCAATCGCACAAAGGATGCCGCTGCTCTCTACCAGGAACTCATCAGCAAGCCCACCACTGCCGTGAGCAAGGTAACCGCGCAGTTGCAACTGGCAGAACTCTACCAAACCAGCAACCAGCCGCTGGACGCAAAGCGCCTCTACGAGCAGGTTAAGAAAGACAATCCCAGCACGGAAGCTGGCCAGCTGGCCACGCAAAAACTCACCGAACTGAAGTAAGAAACCCGAATCTTCCGGCCGGTCGCTTTGCCCTCTGCGTGATCAACATTTCCTCTTTTCTCGTCGGTTGAGTACGATGTTTGTCCAGGTTGCAAATCCACCCGCGGAAACAAATATGGCAGACATCACATTCCGTGTTAACGGCGGCGAGAAGAAAGTAAACGTTTCGCCGGAGACGCCTTTGCTTTGGGTTTTGCGCGATACGCTGGATCTTCCCGGAACAAAATTTGGCTGCGGCGCCGGTTTGTGCGGCGCTTGCACGGTGCACGTCGAGGGATCAGCCGTGCGGTCCTGCTCCACGCCAGTTTCGCAAGTGGCGGGCAAGAGCGTCACGACCATTGAAGGGCTGGGAGCGAACGGCTTGCACGTCTTGCAACAAGCATGGATTGCCGAGGAGGTTCCACAATGCGGATACTGCCAGACCGGGCAGATCATGACGGCAGCGGCGCTTCTGGCCAAGACTCCCAACCCCACCGATGAGCAGATCACGCAAGCTATGAACGGAAACTTGTGCCGCTGCGGCACCTACGAGCGCATCCGCAAAGCGATTCATCGTGCCGCCGCTGCGGGAGGTGGGCGATGAGTCCGCTTTCCCGCCGTGAATTTGTCGCGGCCGGCGTGGCTGCCGGAGCTGGCCTGGTGATCGGCTTCTACCTGCCGCATCGCGGGTCATCGAGCACTGAAGTTTTTTCGCCGAATGCCTACCTGCGGATCACGCCGGACAACAAAGTCACCATCGTAGTAGCTCGTTCGGAGATGGGGCAGGGTGTGCGCACGGCGTTGCCCATGATTCTGGCGGAGGAACTCGAAGCCGACTGGAAGCAGATCGAGATTGAGCAAGCTGGAGCCAGCACGCTTTACGGAGACCAGACCACCGGTGGAAGCGCCAGCGTCCGCACCACGTGGGATCCGATGCGCAAGGCGGGAGCCGCCGCGCGCGAGATGCTGATCTCAGCGGCCGCGTTGACGTGGAGTGTCCCGCGTTCGTCGTGCACTGCGCAGAACGGAAGCATCGTGCATGCGGCCTCCAACCGGCGTCTAAGCTATGGGGATCTCGTCAACAAGGCCGCCACGCTGCCGATTCCGACCGACGTAACTCTGAAGCAGAGCAAGGACTACAAGATCGTGGGTCAGCGTCTGGCCCGCGTGGATTCGCCCTCGAAAGTAAGGGGAGAGGCAGTGTTCGGGATCGATTTCCGCTTGCCGGGGATGAAGTATGCGCTGCTCTCCCGCTGTCCTACGATTGGCGGAAAGTTGACCAGTTTTGACGACAAGGAGTCGAAGAAAATCTCGGGTGTGAGCTACGTCGGCAAGATCAGTGATTCGGCGGTGGCCGTCGTCGCCGATAGCGTGTGGGGTGCAATGGAGGGGCGTCGCGTACTGAATGTCACGTGGTATGACGGGCCCAACAAAGACCTGAACACCGCCGCGATCGTGGCGTCTCTCAAACAGGGCGCGGCCGGCAAGAGCGTAAGCCTCTACGCCGTTGGAGAAGTTGCCAAGGCTTCGGGCAGGCATCTCTCAGCGGAATACCAGCTGCCGTTCATGGCACACGCTCCCATGGAACCGGGCAACTGCACGGCGGACTATCGAACGGCGCAGTGCGAGTTGTGGGCGCCAACGCAGGTGCCGCAGGATTGCCGCGATTCCGTGGCCCAGGCCGTGGGGCTAACCCCGGACCAGGTCACGGTGAACGTCACACTCATGGGCGGCGGCTTTGGCCGGCGCCTGGAGCACGACTACGCGGTGGAGGCGGCGCTGGTATCGAAGGCGGTCGGAGGCCCGGTCAAAGTGATCTGGACTCGCGAGGATGATATGCGGTTTTCCACCTATCGTCCTGCGAGCTATCACCGGCTGAGCGCGGTTCTAGATGGCGCGGGCTGGCCAGCCACGTTTTCGCACCGCTTTGTTGCCGGATCGATCAACGGCCAGAAAGGCTCGCCGCCGGTCAACGGTGCCGATTCCGATCTGCCCGACGAGGCCGCCCTGGTCTATTCGTTTCCCAACGCTTTGGTGGAATGGGTGATGGCCGAAACTGCGGTGCCGTTGGGCTGGATGCGATCGGTCTACGCTCTGCAGGTTGCTTTTGCGAACGAGAGCTTCATCGACGAACTGGCGGTCTCGGCCGGGAAAGATCCACTCGAATACCGGCTTCACCTCCTGGCCAGGGATCAGGATATTCAATTCTTCACCACTACCTGGCACACGGCACGCATGCGCGGCGTGTTGCAGCTTGCGGCGGAGAAAGCCGGCTGGGGCAAGCCGCTTCCCGCCGGGCGGTTTCGCGGGATTGCGTGCTTTGGCTGTTTCGGCACTTACATGGCCGAGGTGGTGGAAATCTCGATGGAGAACGACGCCCCGCGCGTGCATCGCGTGGTCGCAGCGGTGGATTGCGGACAGGTGGTGAATCCCAGCATTCTTGAACAGCAGATCCAGGGAGGAATTGTGTTTGCCCTGAGCAATGCCTTGCGAGCGAAGATCACGATTGAGAAGGGGCGGGTGGTGCAGGGGAATTTCGACGACTACGCTCCTCTCCGGATGGATGAAACGCCGGCGGTCGAAGTCTACGCAGTACCGAGCACAGAAGCTCCCACCGGCATCGGAGAGCCGTCCGTGCCGCCGCTTGCGCCCGCGCTCTGCAACGCCATTTACGCCGCCACGAAAAAGAGAATTCGAGCGCTGCCGATTCTCAGTTAGCACTCGATCGACTTCCGGGGATGGTTCCCATGATGCCGAAGTGTAAATCTCTGCTGATTTTTTTTCTCACGGTTGCAGTTGCCGCTACGACGCAGAGCGCACCGCAGCCGCTATCGTCGGTCCCCGCCACGCGCCTCGCTCACCTTCGCCGCGGCATCAATGCGAGCGAGTGGTTTGCTCAGGTTTACGACAAACGCGGTTACACCAAAGAGCATTTTCAGGACTGGAGCACCGCCGGCGACATTGCCCTGATCAAAGCGATGGGCTTTGATCACGTGCGCCTGAGCGTCAATCCGCAACCCATGTTCACCGAGGGTCGGCCCGATGAGATCTCCCCCGAATATCTTGGCTACCTCGACGCCGCGGTGAAGATGATTTTGGATCAAGGGCTCGCTGTGGTGATTGATATGCATCCGGAGAGTGACTTCAAGGCGCGGCTGGCTAAAGAAGACACTCTGGTGCACCAGTTCGCCGATTTCTGGCGCGCGCTGGCCCGGCACTATGCGTCCTGGGACCAAGAGCGCGTATTCCTGGAGATCCTGAACGAGCCCGAGTTTCCCGACCGCTATCGCTGGTACGGAGTGCAAGCGAAGCTGGTCACTGCCGCGCGTGAGGGCGCGCCACAACACACGATCATCGCGGCCGGGGCACGTTGGTCGGATGATGATGAACTCGTTTTTCTCGAGCCACTGCTTGATCCCAATGTCATTTACAACTTCCATTTCTACGAGCCGCACATCTTTACCCATCAAGGTGCGACGTGGGGTGCCTACTTCTGGCATTGGGTGAAGGGCCTGCATTATCCGTCTTCGCCGGAATCGGCGTCGCAGGTTGCGGCGGGCGTGCCGGAAGCGGTGGACCGTCTCGCGCTGATCCGCTACGGGCAGGATCACTGGGATGCCGCGCGCATCGACGCTGAAGTTGCTCAAGTCGCCGAGTGGGCCAGGCACCGTGGGGTTCCGGTGGTATGCAACGAATTCGGCGTCTACCGGGCATACGCAGATCCGAAGGATCGCGCCACGTGGATTCGTGACGCGCGAACCGCGTTCGAACGCCACGGCATGGGCTGGACGATGTGGGACTATTCCGGCAGCTTCGGCGTGGTGACCAAGAAGGATGGACGGGCCGTGCCCGATGAACTCACGGTCCGTGCCCTTGGGCTGGCCATGCCTGCGTCGGCGCGTTGAGCAGGAGCGTCCGCTGCAGCAAGTGGCTGGCCCACCGTCAGGGGAAAGATCTGTATGTTCTCGCCGAAGGAAGTAACGGGAAGGTCGCGGAATTCGGCGAACTGACCGCGCAATTCGCCGGCAAGCTTGATGCCCCATCCGCACTGAAAATTCCAGACTTTTTCGCCCGGCTGCAATCCATACGCTCGCACCAGCCACTTCCACTCACTCACGAAATTCTCCGACGAAAACATCCAGGCAGTCTTGTAATTGGCGGAGATGATCCGGTACCCACCGCAGGAAAAACTTTCGAATCCGGGAATCGAATCGTCGAGGGCAATTGGCTGCTGCCGGCAGAGATAGTTTCCCAGGATCAGATTGGTCTGGTAGTCGACAAAGATCACCGACGATGGCGGAATATTCTGCCGCACGAATTCCATGGCAGCGGCCATTTGCTTGCGGCTTTGATCCGCACGGTCCATGCGTGGCGGCCGGGGTTTGCCGAAGATGAGGCAGAGTGCCAGGATGAACACTGCGAATGCAATCCCTCGCGCCCAGCGCCCAGCTGCCAAACGTGCCAACGCCACGCTGACGCCGGCCACTGCCGGGATGATCAGGAATGCGACCTCCCGCGCGCCCCCGTAGGGATAAAGGTGGGCGAGACTGAATCCGCAAGCGATCGCAAACGGCAGAACGAGTAGCGCGGCTACCCAGCGGCCGGCGTTTTTCGCCACTCCTCGCTGCCACAGAAGCGACGCAACCCCCACAAGAAAAAGCAGGCCGGCCGCATCGCCGACGGCGAGCTGTCCGAAAAAATACTGGAAAACTCCAAAGCTGTGCCCGACAAACCAAAGCGGACTGTCGTGCGCCGAATCGTAATAAGAGCGGCGCAGGAAGAAATCGCTCATGAAGCCCTGCAGCACGGTGCGCGAATCGCCTATCCCGAGACGCGAGAGATGGAACTTGTACAAAACCGCCGCCAGGCCCAGCCCCAACAACTGGCCGACAGCCCACACGGAAGCCACCTTGAAGGGCGCGTGGTCCGCGAAGATCCGCCAAAGCGCGTAAATGCCGAGAGCGGTCGCGAACAGAAACGCCGAGTAGTGCGACAGCATGGCGAGATACAGGAAAAACGAGAAGGCTGCCATTAGTCCAGCAGACGTTTCTGCGAACGCTCGATCGAGGAAGTAAAGAGCGCAACCGAGGAAGGCCAGCAGCAACGCGTATTGCCGAATTTCCGCCGACAGTCCCACGATGGGTGCCAGGAACGCCATGAACGTGAGACCGATGAAACCAGTGAGCCGGTCCGTCGCTCCTGTCAGCCACTTGTAGAACGCCCAACAGAAAACCGAGCCTGCGATCACAGACGGCAGGCGCAACCAAAGTTCGGAAGTGCCAAGGCCCCGCCAGAGATAAAGCAGCAAGACCAGAAGTGGAGGATGGGCCGCGGTCAATGCCTGCTGATAGGCCAGCCCTAGCGACGTCTGGTTGGCTAGCCGGAAATGCAGCGCCTCATCCGGATTCAGAAACGTGCCGGAGGCGGTCCACAGGCGCGCAAGAAATCCCACCAGACAAACGAAAGCAGCCGCCAGATCGGCGTGAGTCTCAAACCACGTCCCGGGAATCTGCTCTTTGCTAGTTCGCTGCGTGCTGGTGGGCTGCGTGCTTTGCGTCGGCATGATGGCGCAGTCAAATTGCGCCCAACCATTTTACGGGCAGGTACGCTGCCAGTGCATTGGCAAGACGCTCGTCCGCAGTGACGAGTTCGGCTCCGGCGTGAACCGCAAGGACAACATACACACTGTCGTAAACTGTCCGATCATGGTTTGTGGCCAGCCGCAGAGCATCAAGCAAAAGTGGGGCGGATGGAATTGTTGGCAGGTCCAGCTCCTGTACCCGGGAAAACGCAAACTCCGCATTCCGTAGCGAGAGCCTGCTTCTCTGGACCGCTTTCCAAAGAGCGTTTGCCAGTTCGGTCCAGAACAAATCCGGGACCAGGAACCGGATGCTCCCTCGCCGAAAGTTTTCCAAAAGACTGACCGCCTGCGGCACGAGCTGTTCCTGGATCACAGGCAGACACCATTTCACAGCCACGCTGGCATCGACGACCAGGCTGGTCACCGCTCGCGGTCCTCGCGAATCGTCTCCTCCGCAGAAGGGAACGGCCCAGGCGTCAGGGGCGGCATGGCGCGCAGGCGCGCCAGTTCGCGAAAAACCCTCTGCCGCTTTTTCATCTGCTCTTCCGTAGGCACGTTCTGCTCCAGCAGCGCGATCACTTCCGCCGCGATTGACTTCCGGTTGTTACGGGCGCGTTTGCGCAGCGCATCATAGAGCGCATCGGGGACGTTTTCGACGTAGAGCGTTGCCATAGGGAATACCTAAGTAAAGTCTAGCATATCTCAAGGAGTAGAACCACCTTCCCCGCCTTGACACCCTCTCCGTCGGCCTTTATCCTAAGCCTTGCTCCTTGCTGTACTTACGCCCTCTTGGCGTGCTTCCGCGGGCCTGACGCGGCAATGGACGGGGCGCGGAGGTTCCCGATGTTCTTCGACCTAAAAGAACTGGAACTTCATCCGATCGATTTTGCGGAGGAGTTTCAGCCCAGTGCGATTGATTTAGGCGCCGACGCGCATCAGCTTACTCCGATCGTGAGCCGTGGGCGGGCGGAGCTGGTCGAGGAGCATCACGGCAAGCATAAGATAATAAAAGACATAAGGCTGCGCGGAGAGTTTGCCACGAGCCTGGAGTTGGCTTGTGCCCGCTGCCTGGAGCCGGTGCAGCAGGAAATCGCCCGAGAGTTCGAATTGCTCTATCGTCCGCGGGGCTCTGACGCCGGGCGGGACGAGCTTTCCGTGACCGACGCCGAGGCCGAGATCGGGTATTATCAGGGCGACGGCGTCCTGCTTGAGGATGTTTTGCGCGAGCAGGTGTTGTTGGCCGTCCCCTTGAAGGTGACCTGCAGCGACGATTGCCGGGGATTGTGCCCGCACTGCGGCAAGAACCTGAATCAGGAGCAGTGCTCCTGCGCGGTTCCGATGGAGGATCCGCGCTGGGCCGCGCTCAAGGAAATACGCGTGCGGCTGGATCAGAATTGATTTTTATGCAGGGCTGAGGCCTTAGCGAGAGGAATTCTTAACTATGCCGAATCCGAAACGAAGACACTCCCAGAGGCGCACGTCGACGCGCCGCGCCCATGATGCGCTCAAAGGGCACTCGCTCTCCGAGTGTCCCAACTGTCACGAGAAGAAGATGCCACACCGCGCGTGCCCCAAGTGCGGTTACTATAAGGGGCGCGAAGTCCTGAACGTTGAAGAAGCTGGCTAGCTGCCTGCACCATGCCTAGCGTGATCGCGCTGGATGCGATGGGTTCCGACCGCGCGCCCAAGCCGGAAGTTGAGGGCGCGATCCATGCCGCGCGCCATTTCGGCGTTCGCGTGCTGCTGATTGGGCCGGAAGCCCCCATTAAAGCCGAACTCGGCCGCCATCTCACGGCTTCGCGGTTGCCGATCGAAGTCGTCCACGCCAGCGAATTCATCACCATGGAGGACAAGGTGGAGGCGGTGCGCGCCAAGCGTGACTCCTCCATGCGCGTTGGCCTGCGTCTGGTGCGCGAAGGACAAGCCGACGGGTTCGTTACCGCCGGCAACACCGGCGCGGCCATGGCCACCGCGAAAGTCGTGCTGGGCGCGGTTCCCGGTCTCGATCGTCCGGCGCTGGCTGCGGTCTTTCCCACCGCGCCCGGCACTGCCGCCATGCTGCTCGACGTAGGCGCCAACGTGGACTGCACGGCGCAAAATCTCGAACAGTTTGCGGTCATGGGCGAAATTTATTTTCGCGCCATGTTTGGCACGCGCCGGCCTCGCGTAGGTTTGCTCTCCATCGGAGAGGAAGACAGCAAGGGTAACGACCTTACCCGCGAAGCCTTTCAGTTGCTCAAGCAGCTTCCCCTCAATTTTGTGGGAAACGTCGAAGGACGCGACTTGTATAACGGGAAAGTGGATGTCATCGTCGCCGATGGTTTTGTTGGCAACGTTGCCTTGAAGATCTCCGAGGGCGTGGCCAATCTGGTGCGCACGGCGCTGAAGGAATCGCTCAAAGCGACCATCACCCGCCAGGTGGGAGCGTTGCTTTCGCGCAGCGCCTTCACCGAGTTTAAGAAACGGCTGGATCATACCGAATATGGCGGCGCGCCGCTGCTGGGCGTGAAAGGCGTGTGCATCATCACGCACGGTTCTTCGAACGCCAATGCGATGAAGAACGCCTTACGTGTGGCCGCGGAGTTTTCTCAGCGCGGGATCAACGAATCCATCGAGCGTGGCTTGGCCGCGATCCGCCCAGCGCCGGTTGAGGCCGAAGTGGCGCAATCAAAATAATTGCCTGCACAACATTGATGACCGATACCAGCAGCGGAATCGCATTCCTCTTTCCCGGCCAGGGCTCACAGGCCGTGGGCATGGGCAAAGACCTGGCCGAGAAATATCCCATCGCCCGCCAGACGTTTGCAGAGGCCGACGATGCCTTGGGCTATAAGCTCTCGCAAGTGTGCTTCGAGGGCCCGGAGGAGCAACTGCGCCTGACGGAGATCACGCAGCCCGCCATCCTTACGGCATCGATTGCGGCTTTGCGGGTGGTCGAGAGTCAGCTTCCGAAGCCGGCCTATGTTGCGGGTCACAGCCTGGGAGAGTATTCCGCCCACGTGGCGTCGGGCACGATGACTTTTGCCGATGCGGTTCGCACGGTGCGCAACCGCGGCAAATACATGCAGGAGGCGGTGCCGGTGGGCGTGGGCGCCATGGCGGCAATCCTCGGCATGGAATTCGGAAAAGTTGCCCAAGTCTGCCAGGAAGGCGCGCACGGCGAAGTTTGTGAGCCGGCGAATATCAATTCGCCCGAACAGGTCGTGATCTCGGGGAACACCGCAGCTGTCGAACGTGCGACCAGGCTGGCCGACGAGCGCGGCGCGAAGCGGGCGAAACTGTTGCCCGTGAGCGCGCCTTTTCATTGTTCGCTCATGAAACCGGCGCAAGACCGGCTAGAGGTTGATCTGAACGCGCTGAAGCTGCAAACGCCCGTGTACCCGGTGGCCTGCAACGTGGATGCGGAGCTGATCACGGAACCAATACGCGCTCGCGAGACTCTCGTCAAACAGGTAACCGGGTCCGTGAAGTGGGAGCAATACATGCGCCTGCTGATCAGCCAGGGCGTGCAGATTTTCGTGGAGATCGGTCCCGGCAAGGTACTCTGCGGTCTGATGCGGCAGATCGATCGTTCCAGAACCTGCGTAAGCGTGGGCGATGTGGGGTCGCTGGGAAAAACGTTGGACCAGTTTGCCAGTCTGCAAGCCTGACGCGCTCGCCGCGGTCGCCTACCTGTTGCGCCGGTGCCGTCAGCGGAATTCCAGATCGCAGGGCGGCGAACTGATCGTCTTGTCGTGCTTGTCTACATACAGCTGGGCGTGCTGCGCCCGGCCGTTCACGATCAGGTCCACCACCACGCCACTTCCTCCGCCCGGACAATTGCTCGTGCCGTAGACCTCATAGCCCTTGACAACGCCCCATTGTCCGCCCGGCCCCCAGTCTTGCCAGAACTCGTTATACGGATACTGCGAGTGCTTCTCTGGATGCTGTTTCCAGTCGCGATCGGCAAAATAAATGCCGTAAGCGGTTCCGAAATCCTGTTTTTCCAGCGAGGCGAAGAAGCGATCGGCGATGTGCTTTTCCGGCCAGAAGCGGTTCCACCAAACCAGAAGCGCAATCACCATGATCACAGCGACGATCCCGGCGATCCAGATCCTCCGCCGGCGTGCGCCCGCGCCGTCGTACTCCTTTGCATCCAGGAGAGTCATACCTCTCTAGCATAACGGACATCGGGCGCAGAGCAAAAGTTCCCGCGAGATCGACTTTCCGCCGAGAGCGCCGAAGACGCGGAGAAACACGCTGGGTACCGGCGAATGGGCCACCTTGATTCTCTCGGCGGCCTCGGCGATCTCGGCGGTGAATATCTTCCCTACAGCGTGCGCTTGAACAGAGGAATGGCAATGCCCAGGGTAATCGCGGCGAAGATGGTCAGGAACAGCATGTCGGGCCACACTGCGGACAAAGTCGTTTCCTTTAGCAGCAGGCACTTGAATCCATCGACCGCGTACGTGAACGGATCCACCCGGGCAATTGCGCGCAGCCATTTTGGAAATGCCTGGATCGGATACACCGAACCGCTGGGGAAAAACAGCAGGGTGTTGAGAATGCCGAACATGGCCCGCGGCACCAGTGGATCCTCGATGCGCACCATGAGCAGGAACATCATGGTGTTGAAGGCCAGAGAGGTCAAGACAATCATGATCAGCAGGCCGAACACCGTCACTGGATTGAAAATCGTTCCCACTCCCGCCAGCATCGACCCGATCACCACAATGATCACCCCGGTCATGACAGCTTTGATGGCGCCCGCCAGGTTCAGACCCAGCACCAGCTCCAGCTTCGTGATGGGCGTGACCAGATAGCCTTCGTGCACGCCGCGCGCCTTGTCGTCGATGTACAGCATGCCGCCGCCGATCATCACCGACACGAACATGGCCAGCACCAGCGAACCCGGCAGCAAATATTTCATGTATTCGATATATGGGTAGAGTTCGACAATATCCAGCGCCGTCTGCTGCAGGATCCGCGGTTCAACCGTGGGCTGGTTCAGTGCATTGGTCAGGTCGGTGAGTTCGCTTTCCAATGCGGCGCTCATGAAGTTGTCGCTGTTATCCACCACCAGCGCAATCCGGGGATGATTGTCCTCATAGACACGCCGCGAGAACTGCGGAGGGATGATCACCGCGCCCTGCAGCTTTCCGTTGCGCACATCTTCGACCGCCTGCTTGTCGCTGTCGTAATTAATCGGCTCGAAGGTTCGGATGTTCGAGCGCACAGAATCAAACGCTTCGCGAATCCTCAACGCCTGTGTGCCGCCGTCCTGATCGACAATCGCAAGTTTGGCGTCGCGAATCTTGCCCCCAAATGCATTGCCCAGAATAATCAGCTGCACCAGGGGAAAGATCATCGACGCCAGCATGAGTGCGGGCGAGCGGAAGAACTTGCGCATTTCGCGCTCGACAATGGCCATCATCCGATTCATTCGTTAGTCCCTAGTCCTGAGCTTCTTCGCGTTTCAGAGAGTTGATCAAGCCGCTCAGAATTCGTCCCAGTTCGTCGAGTTGCTGAGTCAGCTTTGCGGCCGTCGTGACGGGTAAATACTGCCTCTGTTGCGCGATCAGAACTTGCGTCTCGATTTCCGCGAGAGATCCGCGGGCATGGGGCAAGAATCGCACAAAGTCACGATTCGAGTAGTGCGCCTTTCCCTCAGCAATGTTGCTCGGAACAGAGACAGCGGCACGCCGGAGTTGGCTGACCAACCCGAACTGCTCATGCGATGGAAATCCGTCCGTGGCGTCGTAGATGATCGTCACGAGTTCCATTCCCTTCTTCCAGGCAATCAGATCTTTGTAACCGCTCTGACTCATAGCTCAAAGTCCCCTCGCGACTCAGGACTAGCGACTCAGGACTACCTACGGCTGTAACCCTGGCCGCTGCGGCATCACGAAGGCATACGCTTTCTGTAGCTCATCGCGCAGCTGTCGTCCCGTATAGTGCACAAAGACATCGTCGAGCGTGGTATTCTGCACCGAAAGCGATTTCACCGCTACCCCAGCCTGCACCGCCATTTCCACCAGTTCTGTCGTCGTGCGTGAGCCGCTGCTGGTGAGCACTCGATACATGCCCGCTCCCTCGTGCTGCACCGAGGTGACATCGTCCAGCGCGTGCAACTTCTGCTCCCAATCCGCGGGTGGATTCTCGAATTGCGCTTCGATCACATTCGATCCCGGCACACTGGCTTTCAAAGCCATGGGAGCGTCGAGCGCCACGAGTTTTCCGTGATCGACGATAGCCACGCGGTCGCACAAGCGGTCGGCTTCGTCCATGTAGTGAGTTGTGATGAGGATGGTCAATTGCCGCTGGCTCTTGATGTTTCCCAGCATCTCCCACACGGCGACGCGCGAAACCGGGTCCAGCCCCGTCGTGGGCTCATCGAGAAAGAAAATCCTGGGATGGTGCACCAGCCCGCGCGCGATCTCCAGGCGCCGCCTCATGCCGCCGGAAAGTGTCTTGGTCTGCGCGTCGCGCCACTTCGTCAAGTCCACGAGTCGCAGGAGTTCCTCAATCGACCGCTGACGCTCTTTCGCCGGCACGTCGTACAGCTTGGCGTAGATGTTGAGATTTTCTTCTACCGTAAGGTCGAGATCGCTGGTCAACGCCTGCGGGATCACCCCAATCATCCGCCGCGCCGCATTCGGATCTTTGGCGACATCACGGCCCAGGATGCGCGCCTTCCCCGAAGTGATTGGAATGAGCGTGGTCATCATGCGGATCAACGTGGACTTGCCCGCGCCGTTCGGCCCCAGCAGGCCGAAAATCTCGCCTTCCTTCACGCTGAAGGAGACATTGTCTACCGCAGTGAAATCGCCATACTTCTTGACGATGTTCTCAACTTCAATCGCGGTGGGCGCCGCGGGATCGTAGGCAGGCTTCTCCATCGCGGACCCGTTCGCAGCGGCGGAAACGCTGCCGCCATTCGGCTTCGGATTGAGGTCCGCCATCATTGCTGCCCCGCTGCGGTGGTGCTTTGCGGGGCGCCTTCGCCCTTTAACTGCTGGGGAGAAACCAGCACCTCGGCCGTCATTCCCGGTACGAATGCACCTTTCGGATTATCCAGCCGCACCTTGAGCACGATCGTTCTGATATCCCTCTTGCGCCGGCTCACGTCGCGCTGCGTGGCAAAATCGCCTTCCACCCCTTTGAAGAAAACCTTGCCACTGGTGATCGTCCCGCCCGGAAGCCGCACGCGCAACGTGTCGCCATAGCCGATGTGGTCGGCATAGGTTTCAGGAATGGCCGCCCGCACCCAGGTGTCGTTGAGATCGACGATCGTCACAATCGGGGCGCCGATGTTGACCACTTCTCCCTGCCGCGCGGCGCGCACGGAAACCGTGCCACTCACCGGCGCATACACGTTGGTGTAGCCCAGCCGCACGGCCGCCTGATTCTTCTGTGCGATGGCGTTCTTGAGATCGGCCTCGGTCGACTGCACCGTGCTCCTGGCCGCGTTGGCCTGATGCGTGCGCGCGATGGCGGAATTCAAGTCCGCCTCCGCCGCCTTCACCAAGTCCCGCTGGGCCTGTGCGCTCGCCTGTGCGGCCTGCAGATTGGTCTCCGCCTGCACGCGATCCTGATCCGAAGCCACCCCTGCCTTTGCCAACTCGATGGTGCGTCGGCTGTCACTTTCCGTGCGATCGAGCGTCGCCTGAGCCTGCAGCAATTGTGCTTTTGCCGACGAAAGTTTGGCCCGTGCGTTGGCCACGTCGCTGGAGGTCGAGCCCGAAGTCGATTCCTCAGTGTGTTGCATCTCGGCGACTTTGTGCTGCAGGCTGGCGATCGTTGCCGTGGCTGCGGCTTCCTGCGTCTGCAACTCCGACGGATCGAGCACGGCAATCAGGTCGCCTGCCTTCACCGGCGTTCCCTCGTCCACCAGCAATTTCTGGATGCGGCCTTCCACCTGCGCGCTGACGATGACCTGGTTCGCGTCGACCGTTCCGATCAGATCGAGATCTTTGGAATGATCGGTGGAGAACATGTAGTAAATCGCCGAAATCACAAAAATGATTCCCAGCAGGATAAAAAAACGGTTGCGCGCACTCATGAGCGTGCTCCTTGCGCCGGGTTGGCGTCAGTCCGGAACAGCGCCGCCGAAATAAAATCCAGCACCGCGGCCCGCCGCTCGGCAATCCGCTCCGGGACCAGCGGGTCAAAGCCGACGATTTTTTTCATCACCGGAGCGCTGCTGAAGTAGAAAACGATCATAGCCACCATAGAAGGTACGAAGTGGGCCGGGTCAACGTTACGAAATTCGCCCTGTGCGATTCCATTGCGCAGCACCTCGCTCAGGCGGAGGAAGATGGGCTGAAAGTAATTCTTGATCAACTTCTCGAAATTCGTCGACCGGCCCTCCCGCGCGCGCATCATCTCGCGTTGCATCAGCCGGGGATACACCTGGTTCGAAGCGATGAAATCGAAATACGCGCCCACGTAGGCCATGATCTTCTCGCGCGGGGGCAGGTCGCTGTCGAGCACCTGGAAGACGCTGGCCTTCAGCCCGGAAAAGGCGCTTTCGAGCACAGCGCCGTGAAGCGTTTCCTTGTCTTTGAAGTAGTAGTAAAGCAACGCCTTGTTGACGCGGGCCTCGCGCGCGATGGCGTCCGTGCGAGCCCCCGCAATGCCGTGGTCGGCGAACTCCTGCGCCGCCGCCTGCAGGATGGCCGCGCGGCTCTCCTCCGGCTGTCCGCGGGAACCCATGCGGCGGAGTTGGTGATGTTGGCGAAATAGATGAGCCATAAGCGCAATCCTTAACGGCCGCGACTTCTCTAATTAACCAGTTAGTTAGATGATATCACAGGCGTGGTGGATGGCAAATTGTTTTCTTGTGGCCGATCCACGCTCGAGCCCATGATTTCATTCCGACAGGTGCATGTTGCCCGGCAAGATCTCGGCTTTGATGTCCGTGTCCTGTCGGCGGTCACATCAAGAGGTTACAAAACTCTACGATCCTGTGCTCACCGCTGTGGGATAATCCGTCCGCTGGCTGCTTTCATGCCAGCCCTTCGTGTAGATGTCCCTGGCCGCGTTTTTGACGCTCCGGTTGCCGAACCGGGCGCCGGAATTCGAGGACGTTATGAGTACACTAGCGCCATTTCTTCGCGGTGCTTGTGCGCCGCGCCTGCAATTCTTCCTTTCGAGCCTGATTCTTCTAGTTGCGACCGCTTTCCTGGCAAGCTGCGGATCGAGCGGAACCATGCTAAGAACTCCGCCATTTAGCGGCAGTACGCAGGTCACAGTGCTGCTTACCAGCAAAGCCAACGATCAGCTGTCCGAGTTCGATATCGGCTTCCTGGGCATCACTCTAACCAGCCAGTCGGGCAAAACGGCCACGCTGCTTCCAACGTCTGCACCCGGGTCTGGGCCAGGGGCCGAGTTCGTCCATATGAATGGCACGGCCGAACCATTGGCGAGCGCCAGCATTCCCCAGGACATCTATACCGCTGCCACCGTGACTCTTAACGGGGCCCAATTTGTGTGCATCGAGCTTGGGATGGACAATGGGCAACAGGTTTTGGACACTAGCACATACAACTACTTAGGGATGCCCGCATCTGACGTGACCGTAACCTTGCCTTCGCCCATCACGGTGACCGGCACGAGTATGAGCCTGTCGCTCGACCTGCTGGTTTCGCAATCGGCGACTTACTCTGCCTGCTTCACCCCTAACGGCGGGTCTAGCTTTTCGATAACGCCGACCTTCAATCTGACTCCGCTCACAGTGACTTCTTCGCCGACGAATGCCGCAAATGGCAAAGTGACGGGGCTCAACGGGGAGATCACCGCTGTCGGAACCACCGGCAACAGCTTCACGTTGTCGCTTCCCGATGCCGAGGGATCGAGGCCAGTTTCGGTTAGTGCCAACGGCAGCGCTGCGTATCAGGGAATTGGCGACTTTTCCGCACTAGCGGTTGGCACGTTCGTGGATCTGGACGGGGCGATTCAACCGGATGGTTCTCTGCTGGCCACGCGGGTTGCGGTGGAAGATACATCCGCGGCCGATGTATTGAGCGGGCCGATGATAGAGGTAACGCCCTCGGTGTCGCTTGTCCTAATGCTGCCACGCCGGCAGCAGGGCAAGGATTTTACCTGCTGTTACCAGGGCGGCTCCATTCCCGTCAACTTCGGCAGCGCGGCCTTTCAGATTTCCGGGCAGTTGGCGAACCTCGAAAACCTGCCGTTTGTGCCGAGCTTCAACGCCTCCAACATGGTCCCAGGTCAGAACGTGTATCTCAGTCTGGCTGCGTACTCCTGGAGCGTACCGTACCCTGACGCGACCACAATGACGTTGATGCCGCAGACGATCGACGGAACTGTCGTGGCTTCTTCTACTGCCGGCAACTTTACTGACTATACGGTGTCGCTTGCGTCCTACGACTTGTTTCCTATGCTCGCCGTACTGCCAGGGCAAACAACGGTGGAGAACAACCCAAGCGAAGTCGAGGTCTACGTTGACGACAACACGCAGAAGGTGAACTCGCAACCCCTAGCTGCGGGCAGCACGCTGCGCTTCTACGGACTTGTGTTCAATGACAATGGCACGCTCCGCATGGACTGTGCGCAGGTGAATGACGGTGTGGCATTCACGTCCCCGTCGAATGCAACCGCTCACCTGGAAGTCGGGCAAACCCAGATCGTTCGTCATCCGGGGCCGGGCGGGCTGCGGCAAACGACTATCGTCACGCGCGCGCACTAGACTCGGCATGGCGGCGCACCAACGAGTTTCACATCGCTCCGCCGGCGATCGACGGCACCAGCAAAATTTCGTCCCCCTCTTGAAACGCGTATCCAGGTCCACCCAGGAACCGAATGTCCTCCTCGTTCACGTAAATGTTGAGGAATCGGCGCACCTGACCAGCGTCGTCGCGCAGGTGGGGTTTGAGTTCGGGGAACTTTTCATCGAGGACGGAAAACAGTTCTCCCAGATTCGTAGCCGCGCAAGTGAGTGATCCCACGCCGGCCGTGTGCCGCCGCAATGCGGTTGGAATCTGCACTGTGATGGCCATGTTAAGCTCCTACCCCCGTCGCTGCTTCGTGGGAGACTTTGGCCCCACGCAGCGCGCTCTGCAGATAGTTTTCAAACTCCGCCAGCTTGGGCGCGATCGGCCGTTCCGTGTGGTAGACGCCCGCCAGCACGTCGGTGGTCTTCAGCCCATTTCCGGTGATGCACAGTACCGTCGTTTCCTCGGGCAGGATGCGATCCTGGCGATAAAGCTTTCCGGCGCAGCCCACAGTGACGCCGCCGGCGGTTTCGGTGAAGACGCCTTCGGTCTCGGCCAGCAGGCGGATCGAGTCGATCACCTCCGGATCGCTCACGTCCTCGCTCCATCCGCCGCTCTGCTTGATGGTCTTGATCGCATAATGCCCGTCGGCGGGATTGCCGATGGCCAGCGATCGCGCGATGGTCAACGGCTTCTGCGGCTCGATTTCGGAACTTCCGGTCTTCACCGCCGTCGAAATCGGAGAGCACCCAGTGGCCTGCGCGCCGAAGAACTTCACTTCCCGGGCTTCGACCAGGCCGAGCTGGATCAGCTCGTCGAATGCCTTCTTGATCTTGGTGATCAATGAGCCGCCCGCCATGGGCACGACTACGTTGTCGGGCAGCCGCCAGCCCAGTTGCTCGGCGATCTCGAAGCCGACGGTCTTCGACCCCTCAGCGTAGTAGGGGCGCAGGTTCACGTTGACGAAACCCCAGTTGCGCTCGTCCGCGATTTGCGAGCACAGGCGATTCACCTGGTCGTAGCTGCCCGCGATCCGAACCACTCTCGCCACAAAAACTTGCGTGCCCAGAATCTTCGCAGGTTCGAGATCAGACGGGATGAATATCCACGCTTTGAGCCCTTCGCGCGCCGCATGTGCTGCCACCGCATTAGCCAGGTTTCCAGTGGAAGAACACGAGACAGTGTCGAACCCGAATTCGCGCGCCTGAGATAACGCGACCGCAACCACGCGATCTTTAAAGCTCAGCGTGGGCAGGCAGACGGCGTCGTTCTTGATGTAGAGATTCTGCGCCGCGATCTTCGCGGCACGATTTGATCCCGCGAGCCTTTCCGCCAGACGCGGCGCCTGGAGCAGCGGCGTGAAGCCCACCGGCAGCCGCGGCACAAAGCTTGGGGGGAGGGGCAAAAGCTCGGCGTAGCGCCACATGTTCGGTGGCCGTTGCGCGATGCTCTCGCGGCTGAAAATTCCCCGGCCCATCGACGCGCGCAGCGCGTCGTAGTCGTAGGTGACTTCCAAGGGAGAGAAACACTCGTCGCAGATCGAACGGGGTTGGTTGCCCCAAGTCCGGCCGCATTCCCGGCACCGCAGTTCGTAGTAAGACATATGGGCTACTCGCTTTCTTCTGAAACAGCAGCGAATAGCTGAGGACGAGCCGGAAAAAGCGGCCTAAAAAGCAAAGGCCTCTTTTTCCAGGAAAAGGAAAAGAGGCCATCGGAATGCAGATACAGCTCGCATGCCGAATCTCATGTTCCCTGTTTCCAGGAGAGAGTTGGCACCGGCCATCCGGGATATATGATCCCGGTTCGGTTGCCGTGGCGTCTCAGGGCTCGTCCCTCAGCCACTCTGCATGAAATTCAGGTTCGCCCCGAAGGGCGAACTTGTTTCGTAGATAGTACAGATGGGAGCCGTTGTCCGTCAACAGCAATGTTCCCGCCAAGGGCGGGTGTACAATTTCGTGCCGCTTTGGATGTTCGCGAAGCGTTTTGTCTGGACGTTGGTCATTCCTCTCGGGGGAAAGAAATCATGAAATCGTTTTTCGCAGCCCTCAGCACGATCTGCATACTATTGACCGCTTCGCTGGCGCAGCAAGCCGACTCGCCTAAACCACAAGCTCCCAAGAAACAGCCGCCAGCACAATCCTCGGAAAAACCTGCAGAGAGCGCCGCTAAGCCCGAAGCTCCTGCTGAGGAAAAATCGCCGGCGCGCGAAGCGTACGCGGACAAGGAAAAAGACAAAGAGGAGCACTTCGACATGACCGAAGTGCCTCCGGTCGCGACGCATCACCAGATCACCGTCGCTGGTAAAGTTTTGAAATACACGGCCACCGCGGGTCGCCTTCCGATCAAGCGCGGAGACGGGAAGATCGAGGCCGAGATGTTCTACGTCGCCTATACACTCGATGGCCAGGACGCCGCCAAGCGCCCACTCACCTTCGCCTTCAACGGCGGCCCGGGTTCGGCATCGATCTGGCTGCACATGGGAGCGCTCGGGCCCAAGCGGGTTGTGCTCCAGCCCGACGGCTTCATGCCGCCCGCGCCCTACCGCATGGAGGACAATCCTTATACGCTGCTCGACAAGAGCGATCTGGTGCTGATTGACGCGATCGGTACTGGATTCAGCCGCGCTGCCGATTCCGAGCTCTTCAAGAAATTCTGGGGCGTCAAGGGAGACATCGAGGCTTTCAGTGAGTTCATCCGCCTGTACATCAGCCGCAACGAACGATGGTCCTCACCGCTGTTCATTCTCGGAGAAAGTTATGGAACGACGCGAGCGGCCGGGATCGCCGGCTATCTTGCCGATCGCGGCATCTCCTTCAACGGCATTACGCTGCTCTCGATGGTTTTGAATTTCGAAACCCTCGAAGACACCCACACGAACGACCAGCCTTACATCTTTTTGATTCCGTCTTTCACTATGATCGCCGGCTACCACCACAAGCTCGCGCCCGACCTGGCCCAGGATCTGAACCGGGCGAGGCAGGAGTCCGAGCAGTGGGCATTCGGGGAATACAGCCAGGCGTTGGCCAAGGGCGATACTCTGAACCCTGAGGAACGTCAGAAGGTCATCGAGCAGATCTCGCGCTACACCGGCTTGACCAAAGAAGTGATCGACGAAGCCAACCTGCGGATCAACGTCAGCAAGTTCACGCACTATCTGCTGATTGATCAGAAAGTGCGGGTCGGACGCCTGGATGGCCGCTACTCCGGTCCCGACCCCAACGGTTTGCTCGACACTCCGTTTTATGATCCGACTGGCTCGGCCACACAGCCGCCGTTCACCTCCGTATTCAATAACTACGTGCGAACCGAACTCGGGTACAAAACGGACATGCCCTACTACGTGCGCGCGCAGAACATCGGCTTCGACAAATGGGATTGGGGATCGGCCATTGGCGGCTTCCCGGACACGGCATCGGCCATGCGGCAAGCCATTGTGAAGAATCCGTACTTGAAGATTCTCGTCATGGAAGGCTACTACGACCTGGCGACGCCATTCTTTGCGGCGAACTACACGATCCAGCACCTCGACCTGCCCCCGAAGTATCGCGACAATATTTCGTACGCCACTTATGAGGCTGGGCACATGGTGTACCTGCCTAGCGATGGTCTGAAGAAGATGAAGGCAGATCAGGCCAGTTTCATGGAGAAGGCTGGAGCCCCGTAACTTGCATCGACAGTCCAGGAAGCTAGAAAGAAAGTCGAAATCAACCGCTCTCACCGGCTGTACTGATTTTTCTTCTTGTCCTCGTGCCGATCGAGGCCGAGTTGAATCAGCCGGTCGATGAGATCGGAGTACGTCAGCCCTGACGCCGCCCACAGCTTGGGATACATGCTGATCGCGGTAAAGCCGGGCATGGTGTTGATCTCGTTCAGATAAATCTTGCCCGACTTCTTCTGAGTGCCGCCCGGCTCCATCAGAAAATCCACGCGGGCGAGCCCAGAGCAATCCACCGCTTTGAAGGCCCGCACCGCCAGTTCCTGGACCTCCTTGGTTTCCACCTTGGTGAGCTTTGCGGGAATGATTAGCTGCGAGCCCTCGTCCACGTACTTGGCGGTATAGTCGTAGAATTCCTTACCGGGAACGATCTCTCCCGGCACCGACGCCACCGGCTCGTCGTTGCCCAGCACCGAACATTCAATCTCGCGGGCTTTATGCTGCTTGCCGCCGACGCCCTCCTCGATCACAATCTTGCGATCGTACTTGGCGGCTTCCTCGATTGCCGGCCCGAGCTCCTTCCGGTCGTGTGCCTTGCTAATGCCCACCGACGATCCCAGATTTGCCGGTTTTACAAAAACCGGATACTTCAGCTTGCTCTCCACCAGCTTCTGGACTTTCTTCGGTTCTTTCTCCCACGCGGCGCGCAGAATCGTTACGTGCTTCACGATCGGAATCCCCGCGGCAATGAACAACGACTTCATGATGTCCTTGTCCATGCCCGCGGCCGAGCCCAGCACGCCCGCGCCCACGTAGGCAATGTCCGCCAGTTCGAGCAGGCCCTGGATCGTTCCGTCTTCGCCGAACGTGCCGTGCAGCACGGGGAAGATCACATCCACGTTGATGGCGCGATCGCTGGCGCGACGCGTAAGCGCGGCATCACTTTGAAATGGCACGAGACCACTCTGCCGGTGCACCGGCTCCGGCGGGACGACCACCGATTCTCCCTGAGCCAGCACCGCGGCTGCAGGAGTGGTCTCCGGATCGCCCGCGCGCAAATGGCGCGGTTCCAGCACGAGCTTGCCCTGCAACAGGTTCTCGGCGTGTTCCGCTGTTAGCCAGCGGCCTTCCTTGGTGATACCGATGGGCACGACTTCATACTTGTTCTTATCGATTGCGTTGAGAACCGACGCGGCCGACAGTAGCGAAACTTCATGCTCGCCGCTGCGCCCGCCAAAAAGAATTCCAACTCGAAGCTTTTTCATGACGTTTTGTTGCGAGAACGGATTATCACAGTATCTTTTTCCCAAACGCCGACAACGCCAGCTCCACCGCCAGGTCGGCCGTCTGGTTATGCTCGTCGATCACCGGATTTACCTCGACGATCTCAAAGCTCAGCATGCGTCCGTGATCGGCGATGATCTCCATCGCCAGGTGCGCCTCACGATAGGTTGCGCCACCGCGTACCGGAGTGCCCACGCCGGGCGCGTCCTCGGGATCGATCCAGTCCATGTCGAGCGAAATGTGATAGCCGGCGGTGCCGCGTCCGGCCATGCGCAGAGCCTCTTCCATCACCGTGCGCATGCCGCGCTCGTCGATATCGCGCATGGTAAAGACTCCAATGCCGGTGCGCCGCACATTCTCTTTTTCCACCGCATCGATGTCGCGCACACCCACCAGCACGCAGTTCTGTGGCTTGACCTTGGGAGAGAATTCAAAAATGTTGGCGAGCTCCGACGGCCACAGACCCATCAGCGCAGCCAGGGGCATGCCATGCACATTGCCGCTGGGCGAACTTTCCGGTGTGTTGATGTCCGTGTGCGCGTCAATCCAGATCAGTCCGACGTTCTGGTTCTGGCGGCGATAGAATTCCGCAACCCCAGATACCGTGCCTACCGCCATGGAGTGATCGCCGCCCAGTGCCAGCGGAATCATTCCGGCTTCCAGCGTCTTGATCACCAACTCCGCGTGCTTGGTGCAGGTGGCCGTGATCTCCTTCAGGTACTTGGCATGTGCGTCGCCTTCCTTTTTTTGCTCCGGGATGGCCACGGCGACGTTGCCGCCGTCCTCCACCTGGTGGCCCAGCGCTTCCAGGCGCGCTTCCAGTCCGGCCACGCGCACGGCCGAAGGACCCATATCGACGCCGCGTCGCGATTGGCCGAGATCCAGTGGCACGCCAATCACACGAATCTTCTTGGGGACGATGTTGGTGGAGGACGCAGTGGTCATCATAGGGGCAGTCGAGAAATTGGCAATTTTGTAATCGGGTAATTTGGTAATTTGACCCTTTCTCCCCAAGTGGCTTTTTAAATTACCGATTACCAAATCACTCAATTACTAAATCCTTTACGGGTACAGCCGGTACAGCATCCTGGGAAACGGAATCGTCTCGCGCACGTGCTCGAGCCCGCATATCCACGCCACGGCGCGCTCGATCCCCATGCCGAAGCCGCCGTGCGGCACACTGCCGAACTTGCGCAGATCGAGATACCACTTGAACGCCTCTTCCGGCAACCCGTGTTCGTGGATGCGTTGCAGCAGTAATTCGTGCGACGCCATGCGCTGCGAGCCGCCAATGATTTCGCCGTAGCCCTCTGGCGCCAACACGTCGACGCATAGGGCCAACTCCGGCCGCTGCGGATCAGGCTCCATGTAAAACGCCTTTACCTTCGCTGGATAGCGATGCACCATCACCGGCTTGTCGAATTGCGCGGAAAGATAAGTCTCATCGGGAGAGCCCAGATCGCCGCCCCACTCGAACTTCGATTCCAGCGCGCCTTTCGCGTGGCCTTCCTGCAGATTCTTCACCGCGTCGTCGTAGCTGATACGCGGGAAGGGCGGCTGAATTTGTTCCAGCTTGGAAAGATCACGGCCAATCGTCTGCAGATCACCGCGCCGCCGTTCCAGACAGCGCTTCACGATAGAACTGATAAGCCCCTCGGCCAGCTCCATCACGTCGTCGAGTTGAGCGTAAGCTACCTCCGGCTCGACCATCCAAAACTCCGTCAGATGCCGTCTGGTCTTCGACTTCTCGGCGCGGAATGTTGGACCGAACGAATAAACCTTGCCCAGCGCCATGGCCGTGGCTTCGACGTAGAGCTGACCAGACTGCGTGAGAAACGCCTGCTCATCGAAATAGTCGACGGGGAAAAGCGTGCTCGTCCCTTCGCACGCCGCCGGAGTAATAATCGGCGGGTCAGTCAGAGTGAAGCCGCGCTCATCGAAAAAATCGCGTGCCGCTTTGATGATCTCTGCCCGGACCCGCAAAATCGCGGCCTGCCTCTGCGACCGCACCCACAGATGGCGGTGCTCCATCAGGAAATCGGTGCCATGTTCTTTCGGTGTGATCGGGTACGGGTCCGACTCGGGCACGCGCTGCACCACCTGCACATTGATCACATCGAGTTCGTAGCCTCCGGGCGCGCGCTTGTCGGCGCGTACTTTACCCTGGACGATCACGCTCGATTCCTGGGTCAGCATCTTGACCGCTTCAAAGACCTCCGGCGTGACGGCGTTCTTGGGCACTACACCCTGAATCACACCCGAGCCATCGCGAAATTGCGGAAACAGTAACTTGCCGCTTTCGCGCAGGTTGTACAGCCAGCCGCGGACGGTGACCGCCTGGCCTTCGTGTTTACCGATTTCCGCAATCGTGGTTACGGGTGCCGACATAAATTGGGTTTCAATGAGTCAATGACGGAATGATTTAATCTCTCAATTCTTACGCCGTTTCCAGCTTGTCGAACGTTGCCCGCAGCTTTTCGAGCGGATTCACTTTGTCGTCGCCTTCCAGTTCCAGCAGCAGCGGCGGAGTATGCGGAGCCGAACGCAGCAACTCCATCGCCTCCTTCCAGTCGATCGTGCCTTGTCCAGGCCACAGGTGCGAATCCTTCTCTTTATCGTTGTCGTGGACGTGGGTGGAGCGAATGTATCCTCGCAGAATCTCGAACGACTCGCGCACGGAGTTCATGATGTGCGCGTGACCGAAGTCGAAGCACACCCCCACATCGTCGAAATGCGCGCTATGGATCATCTCCACCAGTTTTTCCGGCGCAGAAAGTTCGTTGGGGATGTTTTCCAGCAGAATGCTCACGCCCAGCGGCTTGGCAAAGGCGCGCAGGTGCTCAATCGACGTCATCGCCGCTTCGAACTTCTTCTCGTCAAAGGATTCGTTGGGCGTCCCCAGGTGCTGAATCAGAAAGCGGAACGGAATCTGCTCCGCCACTTCCAGCGCGCGTTTGATCTCGTCCATGGCATCCACCCGCCCGGCCCGGTCGGTGGACGCGACGTTTACCGGCGGCGATCCGGTGCGGCCCCATTCGTAATCGGAATAGAGCGGCGAGTGCACTGAATTCAGCGGAATCCCGCTCGAGCGAAACCAGTCTGCGATTTCCCTGATGTGCGACTTGCGGTTGGCGTAATCGAAATGTTGACGCGCCCCGAAAATTTCGAGCGCCTGCACGCCGTGGCTTACCAGTCCGTCGAGCAGTCCGGGATGCAGCCGCTCTTTTACGTAGATGTAGGTTGAGACTGCCTTCTGCATACCCGGTCCTTAGTTTGAGAATGCTGATTGTTAATTGCTGATTGTTGATTGAAACCCAAAGTCAACTAATCTGATTTTCAATCAACAATCAAAAATCAACAATCAGCAATGCTTAGTACCCTACTGCCTTGCCGTTGTTCCTGCCGTCGCTGGCGCCCAGGCGCTCGCCGGTTTTCGCGTCCACCGCAATGCACTCCGCGTCGCTCCAATAAGGAGACACATCCGACTCGTCGTGCAGCCCAAATTCGATCTGGTACCCCATGTGCCGCAGCGCTTGCACCGTATCCGGCGAGAACCATTGCTCGACATTCAGCACGTCGGGCATCCACTGGTTATGAAAGCGGGGGGCATTCACTGCCTCTTGAATGTTCATCCCATAATCAATCACGCCCATTAGAACGTTGGCGACGGTCGTGATGATTTTCGAGCTACCCGGCGAACCCAGAACCAGAAACGTTTTTCCATCGCGCACCACGATCGTCGGCGTCATCGACGACAGCGGACGCTTCCCCGGCCCAATCGCATTCGCCGGTCCCTGGATCAATCCATCGGAATTGGGCGCTCCCGGCTTGGCCGAGAAGTCATCCATTTCGTCGTTCAGCAAAAAGCCCAGGCCTTCGGCCGTCACCCGCGACCCGAACCAGTCGTTGATGGTGGTGGTCACAGCCACGGCGTTTCCCTCCGCATCCATCACCGAATAATGCGCGGTGTGTGGAGACTCCCGCCGCCCCGGCCCCGCCAGCGGATGCGCGGCCGCATACTGTTCCAATTCACTGAAAATCGCCGGACGATTCAGTTCCTTGCTGGGAGTGGCCCGCGCTGCGTCAATTGTTTCCCGCCACGCGGCGGCATACCGCTTGTCAATGAGTTGGGCCACCGGAATCTTCGCAAAATCCGGATCGCCCAGAAATTCGGCCCGGTCGAAAAACGCCCGCCGGAACGCTTCTGTCGTGTAATGAATGGACTGTGCCGACCGGTTTCCCAGCTTGGTCAGATCGTAGCCTTCCAGAATGTTCAACGACTCCAGGAGCACGATTCCGCCGGAAGATGGCGGAGGCGCACCGATGATCTCGTATCCACGATACGTCCCGCGAATCGGCTCGCGCTCCTTGACTTCGTAATGCGCCAGATCCTCGGCGCTAATCAGGCCGCCGCCCTTCTGGAGAGCCACCGCAAGCTCTCGCGCCATGGTCCCGTGATAGAAATCATCAGGTTTTTCTGCGATTCGCTGCAGCGTCCGTGCCAGATCGGGCTGGCGGAAAATCTCCCCCGGCTGGTAGAAGTTCCCGCTGCGCTGAAAGATTCGCCGCGACTCGGAAAACTGCCCCAGGTATTTGTCGTCCTGCAGATCACTTGCCTCTTCCCAGGTCAGCGCATAACCGTCGCGCGCCAGGTGGATAGCCGGGGCCATCACCCGCTTGAGCGTCAGCTTGCCGAACTTCTGCTCGGCGTACACCATGCCGGCTACCGATCCCGGCACGCCAATCGCCTTATAGCCATACTCGCTCGCGCCCTCGATTACGTTTCCCTGCGCATCCAGATACATGTCGCGCGTGGCAGCGGCTGGAGCTTTTTCGCGGTAGTCGAGGAAATGTGCCTTGCCGTCGGCCATGCGGATGAGCATGAATCCGCCGCCGCCGATGTTTCCCGCCGCCGGATGCACGACCGCCAGGGCGAATCCCGTCGCCACGGCGGCATCGACCGCATTTCCTCCATTTTGCATGATCTCGACCCCGGCCCGCGAGGCCAGTTCATGCACGCTCACCACGATGCCGTGCTGCGCGTGGACCGGGTGGGTGGAGGCCATCGCGCTGGGCACGCCGCCCAGCCACACAGCCGCCATCAGCAGCAGAATCAATAGTTTGTGCCGGGATCGCATGAGGATCGAAGATGTTTGGGGCCGAAGCAGCCTCTTGAGGCTAGCCGACCGCGGCAAGCAGAGTCAAATCAGCTTTTTGTGTGGCGCTGGCACTCCGCCCGCCAACTCTCCGCAAGCAACCGAACTTCAAGGGCTCTTCTTGTTCCGCCGAGTGCTAGATTTTGAGGGTTTCTTCTTCAACTTCTTCCCCGGCGCCTTCGCCGCCACCATCTCATACGACTGGCGGATCAGATCTTCCAGTTCTTCATTCCCCACGGCATCCAACCGGTCCAGCATTACCCACTTGTAGCGCCCGACGTACGGCGCGGGGCGGATATCCTCGCGCTCGATCAGCTCGGCAAAGATCTCCGGCGTGCACTTGAAGCACAGCCGCGGGTTATCCAGGCCGACGATGGTGAAAATCTTCCCGCCCACCTTGAAGCAGAGGTCGTCGCCCCACTGCAGGTTCTCGGTCGCCCGCGGAAATGCCAAGCAGTACGCGCGGATGGAATCTATGCTCATCGGATTTCACTTCTGAATCGGATTCTCTGCCACGTAATCCAAATAAGTCCAGGAGATAGATATGCAAACCCGTCAGCTTGGCAACTCAGATTTGCAGATTACCCCCGTCGGCTATGGAGCATGGGCGATTGGCGGCTCCGGCTGGCAATTCGCCTGGGGTTCGCAGGACGACGACGATTCCGTCGCTGCCATCCACCGCTCGCTCGAAATGGGCGTGAACTGGATCGATACGGCCGCCGTCTACGGGCTCGGCCACTCCGAAGAGGTCGTGGCCCGCGCGCTCGAGAGCTGGTCCGGACCGCGTCCTTATGTCTTCACCAAGTGCGGCCTTCGCTGGGACACCAGGGGCAACGTGCAGAAAGTTCTTGCCGCCGATTCCATCCGCGCCGAGGTCGAAGCCAGCCTGCGCCGGCTGAAGGTTGACGTCATCGACCTCTACCAGATTCATTGGCCTCCCGATCCCGACTCGCCCGCGCTCGAAGAAGGATGGTCGACGATGGCCAACTTGAAGCGCGAAGGAAAAGTGCGCTGGATCGGCGTCTCGAACTTTGACGTGAGCCAGTTGCGTCGCGCCCAAGCCATCACCCCGGTCACGTCTTTACAGCCGCAGTACTCCCTGATTCACCGCGAGATCGAAACCGAAATCCTGCCTTTCTGCCAGCGCGAGCGAACGGGTGTGATCGTGTATTCGCCGATGGCGTCCGGCCTGCTCACTGGAGCCATGACTCGCGAGCGTGCCGTAAAATTGCCCAAGGACGACTGGCGGCGGGGCCATCCCGATTTCACCGAGCCAAACCTTTCCCGCAATCTTGCTCTCGTTGCACTCTTGCAGGAAATCGGACGGCGCCACAACCGTTCCGCCGGCGAAGTTGCCATCGCCTGGACGCTGCACCACCCCGCAGTCACCGGAGCAATCGTGGGCGCGCGAAATGCGCGGCAGGCAGAGGGCGTCATGCGCGCCGGAGAATTCCGCCTGATAGACGAAGACTTCAACGAGATTGAATCTTTCTCGGCGAAAGTGGCTGCGTAAGAATCCACCACCCCTCGGCTGCGCTCGGGGCAGGCTCCGGCACGGAGTCACGGAGAAGAAAGAACCGTCTGATCGCGACCCTGCATTAACGAAGATCAGCCGAGCACGAAGTGAATTTTGCTTGTCGTCCTTCTCCGTGTCTCTGTGTCTCCGTGGTGAAAAGGTCTAGTCCTTGCCCACGTCCTTGATCACAGTCACCTTGCTATAGGCCAAGCGGAAGCCCAGCCGCTCGCAATTGCGCTGCGACGTCGACCCGCCCTGCGTGACGACCACCGCGTACTCACAACCTGCCGCGGCGGCGGCCGCCATGCGGACATGCAGCAACGCAGTCTGTAGTCCGCGCCCGCGAAATTCGGGCAGCGTTCCGGCTCCGAACAGCCCGAAGACCCGGTGCTCCGGGATCACCAACCCGGCGCCGCACGCCACCATCTTGCCCCCGATGCTGGCGACGAATGTGATTCCTCCTTCCATCTGGTACAAGGGAGCGAGCAACCCACGGAATGGCTCGGGAGCGCCGTCCGGAAAAAACGCCTGCTCGACGATTGCTCCTGCTGCTTCCGCTTCTTCCGGAAGTCCGCGTCGAATTTCGCAACCGCGTGGCTCCGGAGGAAGCTTCTCCGTCGGGTCCAACCGCCGGTAGAGCACGTTGTTCAACTCGGCGATGGCATACCCGCGTTCCTTGAACATTACAAACACCGCCGGCTCGTGCAGCGGACACGCATCCACCTGCGACGGCGCCTGGTGCGCGCGATAAAACTGCTCCACGCGATCCAGATCCTCCGCCGTGAATGGCCGGTCGAGCCCGACGCCGGTCGCCCGCCCAATGGGCGAGCCCAGCCCGGCGAAAATCATGTGACCGCCGCAGATCTCCTCTTCCGCTGCCCCGATCTCAGGCCGCGTCTTCTGAAACACCCGCGCATAAAAAACCTGCGGCATCTCCTCTACCGCCTCCAGGCGGCGTGCCAATGCTCTATCCACGAATTGCATGTCAGAAATCCTTTCTGGCTGAAAACACAACGAGGTAGGAGCGCCGCACACACTGCGGTGCGCGTCTCGCCCAAGTTCAGACTTGCAAAGTTAGCGGACGGCAGTCATAGGCAGGAGGACAGATTACCGTGAGGCAAGGGAGTTTTCAAGAGCCGGGGCGGCCCGAGTCCTGCAGTGCGCTCGTCGCGGTGGAGGTCTTCGCTGAGTGCTGATGGCTGACGGACCGCTGACGGCTGGTTCCTACACCTGCTCTCTCGCCTCGCTCAGGGCCACGTTGACTTCCATCTTTTTCTTGCCGCGAAAAATCGTAACTTTCACCGTGTCACCGGCGCGATGGTTGTTCATCATCTGTGCCAGGTCGTTCTGGTCCTCCACTTTCTGGTCATCGATGGCGACGATCAGGTCGCCGCCGAGAATGATGGGAGTATTCCCCAGATACGCGCGCTCGGTTCCGCCATGCAGTCCCGCCTGCTCCGCGGCGCCGCCAGGAATAACCTGCACGATGAGCAGCCCGTAGTCGGAGGCTGAACCGATTTCGTCGGCCAGTTCCGGCGTAATTGGAATGGTGCGCACGCCGAGCGCTGGACGCCGCACGCGCCCGAGCGTCATCAGATCGTTGAGCACGGCCTTGGCCGTGTTGATGGGGATGGCGAAGCCGACGCCGGAGTTCTGTCCGACGTTTGAAAGAATCATGGTGTTGATGCCGATCACTTCTCCGTGCCAGTTCATCAGCGGCCCGCCCGAGTTCCCGGGATTGATGGCGGCATCGGTCTGAATGGCTTCGTCGATAGTTGCGCCGTTGGGCTCGCGCACCGGCCGGATCGAGCTCACGATACCGCGCGTCATCGTTCCCGCCAGCCCAAACGGATTGCCAATGGCATACACTTTCTGGCCCACCTGCAAGCCGTGCGAGTCGCCCAGCACCGCAGGAACCAGATCCGGCGCTTTGATCTGAATGACGGCCAGATCGTGCGCCGGGTCGGTGCCGACCACGGTCGCCTTGTACTTTTTGCGATTGTGCATGGTGACTTCCACCTGGCGCGCGTCGGCGATCACGTGATAGTTGGTCAGGATGTGGCCATCCTTGTCGATCACAAAACCGGAGCCCTGCCCTTCCTGCGGCACCAGGCCGTAGAAGAAATCAAACGTCATGGCGCGTGAGGTGATGTTCACGACCGACGGAATGTTCTTGCGATAGACCAGGATGTTGTTCTGCTCTTCGGCGTCCAGCGATTCACCGCCGGCGGCCTCCGTGATCTCGACCTGCGCCGGATGACTCAGCCAATGCGAAGGCTGCAGATCAATCGGGTGCCCGCTCGAGCGCCACGTAGTGAAATAAAAGAACGCGCCGGCCAGCACCAGCGCCAGCACGAGAGGACGTATAAGTTTCATAAGTTCCAATCTGGCGGGCAGCGAGTCTGACCCATTGAAGGTCAGAGGAAGGCCCAGATTCGATTCTAAACAATCTGCCGCCTGCGGTGCGCCTTCAGGATCTTCCGGCTGCTTCGATCCGCAGTTTTTCCCATACCTGGCGCACCTGGTCGCCCGTTTTGTCGAGCGAACCGGAGTTGTCGATGACGAAGTCGGCGGCTTTGACTTTTTCGGCTTCGGGAAGTTGTGCGGCCATGCGGCGGGCCACCTCTTTGCGCGCCGCCTCAAGATCGATTTTCTGACGGTCGGCGAAGCGGGCCGCGCGTTGTTCATCGGTGCAGGTCACGACGACGATCCGATCGAAGCGCTCGGCCGCGCCTGCTTCGAGAATCAACGCGGCTTCGACGATGGCGACGGCGCGCGGATCGCCGCGGCCGACCTCTTCCATCCACTCGTCTTGCCGGCGAACGACGGCGGGGTGCACGATGCGGTTCAGTTCTCCCACGCGCGGTTTTGCAGCTCCTGGCTTTACGCCAAAGGCGGCTTCGGCGAGCTTGGAGCGGTTCACGGTGCCGTCGAAGTTGAGAATCTCACGGCCGAAGTGGGCCACCACTTCGTAATACACGGCCTGGCCCGGCTGCATCAATTCGTGGGCAATGCCATCGGCCTGGATGAGGAGCGCACCCCGGGCGACAAACATCTCGCCAACGATCGATTTACCGGAAGCGATGCCGCCGGTGAGGCCAACTTTCAGCATAAAGCCAACCGCGATTTCACCACAGAGACACCCCTCGGCTGCACTCGGGGCAAGCTCCGACACGGAGAAATGCCAGAGAGAAAGTTTCCTCCGTGCCTCTGTGTCTCCGTGGTGAAGAGCCTTTTCATTTGGAGGCAAGTTCCGGCACATTCCTGCCTCGGCGCATTTTCGCTGCCTTCACGGTGTTGAACATCAGCATGGCGATGGTGAGCGGGCCCACGCCGCCGGGCACGGGAGTGATCGCGCCCGCGATCTCAGCCACTTCGGGATGCACGTCGCCCACCAGCGTCGATTCCTTGGTGCGGAACGTTTCCTCGCGCTTCGCGTTACTGGTCAACCCGCTCGCCGATCTGCCGGCAAACAGCCTGGCAAATTCCGCCGGATCGGTGACTTTGTTCATGCCGACGTCGATCACGGTTGCTCCCGCTTTCACGAATTCGCGGGTGATCATGCCGGCGCGGCCGATTGCGGCCACCAGGATGTCGGCGCGGCGGCAAACTCCGGGCAAATCTTGCGTTTTCGAGTGGCAGACGGTTACGGTGGCATTCGCGTTGAGCAGCAGCATGGCGGCGGGCTTGCCCACGATATCGCTGCGTCCTACCACGACCGCTTCGCGCCCGGCGACAGGGATCTGGCTGCGCTGGAGAATTTCCATCACGCCCGCAGGTGTGCACGGGACCAGCCCCGGCCTCTGCGTGGAGAGAAAGCCGACGTTTACAGGATGAAATCCGTCGACGTCTTTGGCCGGATCGACGGCCATCAGTACTTTCTTCGCATCCACTTGCGGCGGCAGCGGCAACTGCACCAGGATTCCATCCACGTCGTCGCGGCGGTTGAGATTGTCGACCAAGGCCAGAAGTTCGGCGGTCGTGACGGAATCGGGCGGCGTGTGCTGCTCGCTGTGAACGCCGACTTCTTCGCAGGCTTTCACTTTGCCACGAACGTATATCTCAGACGCGGGATTGTGGCCGACCAGCACCACAGCCAGTCCAGGCCGCACACCGGCAGCCGCCATGGCTTTGACCTCGGCAGCAACTTCGCCGCGGATGGCGCTTGCGATCTTGGTGCCGTCGAGGATGATGGCGGGCATTCGGGCTCCGGGCTTCAGCTTTCAGGCTTCGGCTAGAAAATCTTACACCGCCGGGGCCGCCGAGTGCGCCGACGGACCCTGATTCACCACCGAGAAATGAAAATTGCTGATTGTTGATTTCTGATTGTTGATTGTTGAACAAGCGACCCAGTGAACGCACTTGAGACGCTGGTTTTTCTCCGTGCCTCAGTGCCTGAGCCTGCCCCCGAGCGCAGCTGAGGGGTGGTGGATTCCCGGTTTCGCTTTGTGACCGCGGTCACATCCCTTAAGCAGCGACGCTGTACAATGCCCTCGTCATGATCGCCAAAGATTTGCTGGAAATCCTGGTCTGTCCGGCGTGCAAGCAGCCACTCGAGCATCGGGTGATACCGGAGAGTTTGAAGTGTACGCAGTGTCATCGCGTGTATCCGGTGAAGGACGACATCCCCATCATGCTGGTGGATGAGGCGACGATCGAGCAGCCGTAGCCCGATTCATCGTCCGGTTCGGCTTGGGACGCTCGGCCTGATCTGGGTTTCCGGGGAAGGAGATTCGGGCGTGACCGCACAATATTTCTACTGCACTCAGTGTCATAAAAAGTCTGTCATCCACCAGAAGTTATTCGACACCTTGAACAATTTTTCAAAGAGACCTGCTGAGGACTGCCCGTCCTGCGGAGAGGCCATGGAATTGCGCCTGGGCCTCGATTTTCAGCTGGGCGTTGGCGACGGAGACTTCAAGGTGGCGCACGCCTTCATTCCGGAAAAGCTGGAGTCGTGGCTGGGCGAAGAGGAAGAAGAAGTGACGTTTTATCCCTTTCTGGTGGTACTGCAGCGGGCGGGTGATGCGAAGCAGTTCTTCTGGATGCCCTATTGGCATGTGGTGGGAAGGGATGCGCGCTACGGGCAGCACGCGCCCTGCCTGGACCAGGCACAGTTCGACAGTCTCGTAGCCCAGGCTCAACAGAAACTGCTGGTGCCGGCCTAGGTGGGCGTTGAGAAGTGCGGACGTTCTGCAGCTGGGCTCCGCGCCCACAGCGCAGGGACGCTGGCCTGGCTGATCTCCCCGGGCTGAATCTTCACGCCATTTTCACAACCCTGACACCTTGCCGGCCTGGCCTGCCCAAAGTGGTCGCAGTTTTGGCGGTCCGTAGCCGCATCGTGTCCGGAAACGACAATTCGTGTCAGTCCTGAGACTCCTTTGGGTACCAAAGAGACCTTCCGGGATGGTGCTGGCCACGATGGGGTTGCCCGCAACTTCCGATATCCACAGGGGTTTATGAATCCAAAGCGATTCGCCCCGCGTATCTTGAAGTAACGGGCGGATGCGGCAGTCAAATTGCATGCAACTTGCGTGGCTGCCGATGAGTCTAATAGGCAAAAGTTGTGAAGGTCGGAGTCGGAGGTGATGACGGCCATGGATGACAAGGAAAGATTCACGGTGACAGAATTAACGGCTTTGCGAAACGATCTGATGCAAGGTGGGATGATCGATTCCTATGAGGCGGCCGAGTTGCTCCAGGTGTTTCTGATGGGACGCGGCTATGGGGTTTCGCCCAAGGCGGCTCTCGACGCAGCTGGCCGGGTGGAGATGGCGGGTTGTGCCTTGCCGGTCCTGCGGTTTGAATTGGAGAACCTGGCGCTGGTGATGTAAGAGTTGCTTTCAACCGCGGGCCGGTGACCCCGCGGTGCAACCGGATGACCCTCGGTATGTGGGGCAGCAGACGCGACTGGGTGGGTTGGGACACACAATAGCGAGCTATAAGCTTTACAGATCTTGACATTCTGGATCGGCGATCGAAACAAGATTGACCGGACCAGTTCCACGCGCAAAGAGAAAGCCGGGCCAACCAGCCCGGCTTTGTGGTTTCCCGGAATACTTTGGGTTAGGGCAAAGGCCTTAGGCACAGCGCCGGCGACCGCATAAGACCCCTCGAATCAACGCTAAACCTGAGTTCTTGGCGCTCCACCAAGACTGCATGGCCTTCCCAGATGTCCTACTGGCATCTACCCTCATCAGCCCCGAGTTTGTAAATCTCTTCGTTCCATGAGACTCCCCCAGCCGAAGGCTCCGCACTCTTTTACGACTGCCATTTCTGTGTCTGCACTGGCGTTCCTGCTGACGATGTTGCCGGCACCGCTGCGCGCAGCCACGAATCAGTTGAGTTGTTCGCCAACCAGCCTCACTTATGGGATCGTCACCGTCGGCCAGACCGAAACTCTTCTCGTTGCCGTAACCAACAACGGTCAAGCCAGGGTAACGATTTCAGGCGTGAGTTCGAGCAACACCAAGTTCACGGTCGCGAAATTGAAGCTGCCTCTGGTCCTCGCAGCGGGAGCGAGTCTTGAGGTGAGCCTGACTTTTGCGCCTACCGTGCCAGGCCTTGTGACCGGGCAAGTCACCTTTGTCAGCAATGCATCCAACCCAATCCTTCAGTTGGGACTGGGAGGTACGGGCGCCAGCAGCGAGGACGTGACTGCCAGTCCAGGCAGCGTGTCGTTCGGTAATGTACAGGTGGGTGGAACTGCAACGGTGCCGGTTGTGCTGACCAACACTCGTACCTGGAGTGTCACTCTTGCGAGCTTGAAAACCATCGGCAGCGAGTTCTCGGTGAGCGGAGCGAAATTTCCTTTAACCCTGGCGGCCAAGAAGAGCGTGAAGTTGAACGCCACTTTCCAACCGCAGGTGGCAGGACTGACGGGCGGCAGCTTTTTTATCTCCGGTCCGAAGCTGAACGTACCCCTTACCGGCACAGGTACCAGCGCAACCAAGGCGCAGCTGACCGTTACCCCCGCGACCCTCAACTTTGGCAATGTGGCCACGGGTACTACCGAGACGCTGACCGCGGGGCTGAGCGCCAGTAGCGGGAGCCTTACCGTTTCTTCGTTATCCAGCAGCAGTTCGCAGTTTGCCGTGCCCGGCGTGTCGTTTCCGCTGACGATCCCGGCGGGGCACGAGGTGTCCCTCAACGTCACGTTTACGCCGAAGAACAACGGCAAAACGTCCGGTACTCTCTCATTTGTCAGCAATGCCGCGAATTCCCTAGCGTCTGAGGGTCTCTCCGGTACCGGCACTGCCCCCTATGTCAGTCTTTCGTGGAGCGCGAGCAAGTCAGAGGTGACCGGGTACAACATTTACCGGAGCACGTCACAGAAGGGCTCTTACACCAAAATCAATTCGACCCTCGATCCAGATACCACCTATACGGATACAACCGTGGTCGCCGGCACTTACTACTACGCAACTACGGCGGTGAATTCGGGCGGGAAAGAGAGTGGTTACTCGAACCAGGTGAAGGTGGTAGTGCCGTAACGTTTCCGGCCGGCTGCTAGGTCGCGTCGCCCTCCCCGGCGGTCGACGAATGGATTGGATCCGTCCCGACTGGAGCTCGCCATCTCGCTGCAATTGGGCAGAGCACGGCCTTCAGGCCATGCCGATAAGAATCCGGTTGATGCAAATCATTACTTCTCACCGCACTTTTTCCAACGCCAAAACCGAAGGGCCTCTACTCGTACCGCAGGCTCTCGACCGGGTCAAGCTGAGAGGCGCGGGTAGCAGGGACGGTGCCGAAGATGATCCCGACGACCGATGAGACCACGATGGCGATGATGGCCGACAGGCCGGAGATGGGGATGCGGTACTCGGTGAGGAAACGCACCGAGTAAGGAATCGCGAGGCCGATGACGATGCCGGCGAGGCCTCCACTCAGCGAGATCAAAATAGCCTCGGCGAGAAACTGGAAGCGAATCTCGCGGTTGGTGGCGCCGATGGCTTTGCGGATGCCGATCTCGCGGATCCGCGAGGTCACGGTGGCTAGCATGATGTTCATGATGCCGATGCCGCTGACCAGAAGCGTGACCATGGAAATCAGAAGTAGCACCCAGGTCAGGCCACTGGCGATGCGGTCAGCCATGGAGAGCAACGCCGTCAGATTTGAAACACCGTAAGCTGATTCGGCGTGATGACGCGACTGCAGCACCCGTTTGATCTGCGCGCTGGCCGGGATCACCATCGCCGGATCTTCCATGGAGAAATAGAGCAGCTTGACGGTGGGCGTTTCCTGGAAATAGCGGCTGACGGAATAGGGAATCAGCATGGTGTTGTCCACAATTTCCGACTGGCCGAAAGTTTCCACGCGCTCCTTGAAGGTTCCGATGATGGTGAAAGGCAGGCCGGTGAGCTTGACGACCCGACCAACGGCGGCCTCCGGAGAGCCGTACACTTCCACCGCCATTTTTTCTGTGATCACGCCCACCTTGTTGTGAGCCTGCGAATCCTCCGAATCGAAAAATCTCCCGGAGGGAACGACGAGGTTGCGCACTAGCAGGTATTCGGGATAGACACCCAGAATGGAGATGTCTTTCTCTTTGCCGTTGCCGACCGGCACGCGATCGGAGAGTTGGACCACCGGGGAAGCGGAGACGATGCCGGGAACGTCCTGGCGCACGGCCTGCAGATCTTCAATGGTGAGAGGGTCGGGGTTGGAATTGCTGATGTGGGGCGCGCCGCCCAGATATTCCGCCCAGATTTCGTTGGTGCCGATCGCTTGAATCTGATTCAGCACGTACTGCCGTCCGGTCATGCCGATGGTGACGACAAGAATGAGCGAGGCCGTGCCGATGACCATGCCGAGCGCGGTCAGCATGAAACGCACTTTGTTGCTGCAGAAAGTATCGTAGGAGAAGGCGAGAATCTCCCCTAGGGCCATATTGGGCCGCCACCGGGATCGTACGCGCGTTCCTGCAGTGCTCATGCTTGATTAGATGCTACGTTGGGCGGGCGAAACAGACAAGATACGTGTAGCAAGTACCGAGTACTGGGTACCGTGTGCCGAGAAAAACGGTCTGGCTGGGTTCCGTTGTGGCACAGTAGAAGGACGGTAAACAAGGACTCGCTGGAACCCGCCAGAGTCGAAAGGGTTCCTGAAAAGAAAGACTGGCCACTGATCACTGGCCACTGCTGAATCGAGCTGACGAAATCCGATTCGAAAAATACAAGACGGCGGCTTTTTTGCTTCTGCTGACGGCGGGAGCGCTGGCGGTGCATGGCTACCATCCGTTTGCGGAAGACGCCGAAATTTATCTGCCGGGCGTGGAGAAGATTCTTAATCCCAGCCTCTTTCCGGTGTTGCAGGAGTTTTTTGCGGCGCACGCCAGCCTGACGCTCTTCCCCAACCTGATCGCATTTTCCCTGCGCGTCACACACCTGCCCTTGGAGTGGGGGTTGCTGTTCTGGCATGTGGCATCGATCTTTTTGTTGCTGCTGGCCTGCTGGGAATTGAGCGGATTGTTATTCCCGGGCGCGCGAGCGCGGTGGGGTGCGGTGTGTCTGATCGCGGCGCTGTTGACGATTCCGGTGGCTGGGACGGCGCTCTACATCATGGATCAGTATCTGAATCCGCGGAATCTCGCAGCGTTCGCAGGTGTTTTCGCGGTGGCGCGAACCTTGGAGAAGAAATATGTCCGTGCCTTTTTGTGGCTGGCCTTTGCAGGTAGCGTGCATCCTCTGATGTGGGCGTTTCCATTTTCCTTTTGTGTCTTGTTCCTCGTGATGGACCATTTCGAAAGCCGCCAGAACAGCACAGCTACGGCTGGGTTTGCCGGGTTGATGATGTTGGCGATGCCTCTGGCGCCCGCGGCTTCCCCGGCCTATCACGAAGCTGCGAAACTGCATAGTAATCACTACATTCAGCGCTGGCAGTGGTACGAGTGGCTGGGCATTCTCGCGCCCGTGGTTTTGTTCTGGTGGTTCACGCGAATAGCGCGGACGCGGCAGCGGGGAGAACTGGATCGCCTCTGCCGCGCGCTGATCTTTTATGACCTCATTTATTTCGCCGCCGCGCTGGTGGTGGATTTACCGGCACGATTTGAAAGTCTGGCGAGGCTGCAGCCATTGCGCAGCCTGCACTTGCTTTACATACTGATGTTCCTGGTGATGGGCGGTTTTCTCGGCGAGTACGTGCTGAAAAAGCGCGTGTGGCGCTGGCTGGCGCTGTTTCTCCCTCTCGCTGGCGGCATGTTCTTCGGGCAGCGCGCCCTGTTTCCGGCGAGCGCGCATCTCGAGTGGCCGTGGACAGCTCCGAAGAATGACTGGGCCAAAGCGTTCTTGTGGATTCGGCAGAACACGCCGGTGAATGCGGTGTTTGCTCTCAATCCGCAATACATGCATATTGCCGGCGAGGATGAGATTGGTTTTCGGTGTCTCGCGCAGAGAAGCCGTCTGGCCGACGCAATCAAGGACAACGGCGTCGTGAGCATGTTTCCGCCGCTGGCGGACGAATGGTGGACCCAGGTGCAGGCTCAGAGTCCGTGGAAAGATCTCGGGTCAGAAAACTTCGCGCGTTTGAAGAGCAAATATGGCGTGAGTTGGGTAGTGCTGCAACAGCCGGGCATTGCGGGCATCGATTGCCCATACCAGAACGCGACGGTACGCGTGTGCCAGTTGCCTTGATGGGCCAGTGGATCGCGCTACGCGGAGCGCACGGTTTCGTTCGGACGAGCGTAGTAGGCGGTGTAGCTGGGATCGAGTTTGCGGCCCTTGTCGCTGAAGCGCGGCAGATGAAGTATCCCGGCGCGCTGCAAGGCAAACTGCAAGGTGGTCGCCAGAACCCCAAATCCATATTGCACGCTGCGGCGGAAGTTGATGGATGAGGCTTCTTCGAAATACTTCGTCGGGCAGGACACCTCGCCGATGCGAAAGCCGAAATGCACGCACTGCGCGAGCATCTGGTTGTCAAAGACGAAATCGTCGGAATTTTCCAGCAGCGGCAGTTCGGTGAGCACTTTGCGGCTGAAGGCGCGGTAGCCGGTGTGGTACTCGGAGAGCTTCACGCCCAGGAAAAGATTTTCGAACGCGGTGAGCAGGCGGTTCGAGATGTACTTGTAGACGGGCATCCCTCCGCGGAGCGCCCGGCCTCCGATGATGCGCGATCCCAGCACGACATCGTAGACCTCGTACGCCACCATGCTGGCCAGAGCCGTGATCAACAACGGAGTGTACTGGTAATCGGGATGCAGCATGATGACCACGTCGGCGCCCGCGGCCAGCGCCTCGCGATAGCAAGTCTGCTGGTTGCGGCCGTAGCCATAGTTGCGGTCGTGCAGGAAAACATGCAGGCCCAACTGCGTGGCCAGATCGACGGTGCGGTCGGAACTCTGGTCGTCGACCAGGATACGAATGTCGACCAGTTCGGGGACCTCCCGGATTGTCGCCTCCAGGGTTTTTTCCGCGTTGTACGCGGGCATCACCACCGCGATCCGTTTGCCGTTGATCATGCCTGAGGAAAGCTTTCCGCCGCCTGTGCTGTGTTGCGCTGTAAGACCCTTTTCATGATACCTGACCGCGACATCAGGAGCACGTGTCGACTCGGATCGTGCCCAACTCCGGGTGGTGCACAAGCGCAGGATAGGCTGGCGTTCGCGGGCGAGGGCGCCCGCGCCACACAGCGAGCGCGGTCTTGGACTACAACCGCCTTGCTCCGCCGCATTGGTCTGTGAAAAACTAACAACTTGCCGGTCCGGCGCCGCCGCGGCCATTTCGTCCCAGGCGGCACAGTTCATATCGCCATGTCGGGGAAACGCACACTATTCGATAAGATCTGGGACGCGCATGTCGTGGCCCAACCGGACGGTCGGTCTCCGATCATCTACATCGATTTACATCTGGTGCACGAGGTTACCTCCCCGCAGGCGTTTGATGGGTTGCGGGCTACGGGAAGAAAAGTCCGGCAGCCTTCGCGGACCGTTGCCACCGTGGATCACAACGTTCCCACCGAGCCGCGCGGCACTCCGATCACCGATCTGATTGCGGCGAAACAGATTGCGGCGCTGCAGGCCAACTGCAAGGAGTTTGGTGTCCGGCTGTTCGACATGGATTCGCCGGAGCAGGGGATCGTCCACGTGATTGGGCCGGAGCTGGGGTTGACGCAGCCGGGGATGACGATTGTCTGCGGCGACAGCCACACCAGCACGCATGGGGCGTTCGGGGCGCTGGCCTTCGGCATTGGGACGTCGGAAGTGGAGCATGTTCTGGCCACGCAATGCCTGACGCAGAAGAAACCGAAGACGATGAAGATCGAGGTGCACGGGCGGCTGCCCGAGGGAGTCGGGGCTAAGGATCTGGCGCTGGGAATCATTGGCCAGATTGGCACCGATGGAGCGACGGGGCATGTGGTCGAATATGCCGGTCCGGCGGTGCGCGGGCTTTCGATGGAAGCGCGCATGACGCTGTGCAACATGAGCATCGAGGCCGGGGCGCGCGCGGGCATGGTGGCGCCGGATGAGACGACATTTTCTTACCTGAAGGGCAAACGGTTTGCCCCGCGAGGCGCGGAGTGGGAAACGGCAGTGAAACACTGGCAGAGTTTGCCGACCGACGAGGGCGCGGAGTTCGACAAAGTCGTGGAGATCGATGCGGCGCAACTTTCGCCGTTTGTGACCTGGGGAACGAATCCGGGGATGGTGGCGCCGGTGACCGGACGCGTGCCGGATCTTGGCGGTTTCGAGGACGGCGACCGGCGGGCGGTGGAACTGGCTTTGCAGTACATGGGCCTGGAGCCGGGCAAGCGCATTGAAGATATCGGCATCGATCGCGTGTTCATCGGATCATGCACGAATTCGCGGATCGAAGATCTGCGGGCGGCGGCGAAGGTGGCTCGCGGACATCATGTGAGTCCGAAGGTGCGGGCAATGGTGGTGCCGGGGTCGCAGACGGTGAAGCGCGCGGCGGAGCAGGAAGGACTGCACCGGATTTTTCTCGATGCGGGCTTCGAGTGGCGCGAGTCGGGATGCTCGATGTGTCTGGGGATGAATCCTGACATTCTGCGGCCGGGCGAACGCTGCGCCTCAACCAGCAACCGCAACTTCGAAGGGCGGCAAGGGCGGGGCGGGCGGACGCATCTGGTGAGTCCCATGATGGCGGCGGCGGCGGCGATTGCAGGACATTTCACAGATATTCGGAATTGGAAATTCCAATGAGACCTTTTCGTGTGTACCGCGGCCGCGTGGCTCCGCTCGACCGGATTAACGTCGACACCGATCAGATCATTCCCAAGCAGTTTCTCAAGCGAATCGAGCGCACCGGATTTGGCGACTTTCTCTTTTATGACTGGCGATACGGTCAGGATGGAAAGAAGAATCCTGAGTTCGTTTTGCATCAGGCGCGGTATGAAGGCGCGAGCGTGCTGCTCGCGGGAAAGAATTTTGGTTGCGGCTCGTCGCGCGAACATGCGGTGTGGGCGTTGACGGATTTTGGTTTCCGGGCGGTGATTGCGTCGTAGTTCGCCGACATTTTCGCCAACAACAGCGCCAAGAATGGTTTTCTGGCTGTGCGGCTCAGCGAAAACGAAGTTGCCCAGTTGATGCAGCGAGCGCGGGAAGTCGAGGACTACCGTCTCACCGTCGATCTGGAGCAGAACGAAGTGCGCGACGAACAGGGATTTTGCGCGAAGTTTGCGATGGATGAATTCGTGCGCTATTGCCTGTTGAATGGCCTCGACGATATTGGCCTGACGCTACAGCATGAAGCCGAGATCGCCGCCTACGAAGCGCGGCATCCCGCGCCTTCTTTGGCGGAACTGGCTGGCGAGTAGTAGCGTAGGCGCGAGTACCGTGACTATGAATACCGTAACTTCGAGTACCGTAACTACGAGTAAAGATTTGTAAAACCTTCGCCCCGCTCTTGACCCGCCGCAGCACCGCAGTTGATGCTGGACTGGGAGCGTTCTACTATTGCAGTCTGTTCCGGTTCCTACCTGAGCCATTCCAGCGGGAGGGTCGCTTAACAGTGAGGATTTCCTGCATCCCGGGGTAGAGTCGCCGCAACCGAGTTGAAGGGATACACGTCTAATAATGGACCGGCTTGCCGCCGAAGCCGTGCAAGGACCGGCGTGCGGCCCAAGACAGCATCTATGATCGATTCGAGCTTTTCCGAACGAAAATCAACGCGCGGGATGAAGCTGCATTCCCGGCTCATCACGGCGTTCGCTGCAGGAGCCATGCTGGCAATCCTCTCCGGCTGCGCAGCCAAACAGCAGAACGCGCACGCCGCCGGCCCCCGCGCCGTCTCGGTCGCGATTGCGAAGGTCCAGCAACAAGATATGCCGGTCTACCTGGTCGGGCTGGGCTCGGTGACGGCGTTCAACACGGCAAATATCAAGAGCCGCGTCGATGGCCAAATCATGCAGGTGAATTTCGAGGAAGGGCAGTTGGTGAAGCAGGGGGCGCTGCTGATCGTGATCGATCCCCGGCCGTACCAGGTGCAACTGGAGCAGATGCAGGCGCAGCTGTTCAAGGACGAGGCAACGCTGCGCGATGCGAAATTAAACCTGGATCGCTACACGTCATTGATTCCCTCCGGCAGCATTGCGCAGCAGCAGGTGGACACGCAGAAAGCGCTGGTAGACCAGCTCGATGGCCAGGTCCGCACCGACCAGGCACAAATCGATAATGCGAAGCTGCAGATTACGTATTGTCACATTACAGCGCCGTTCGACGGGCGCGTCGGTTTGCGGCAGGTGGACCCGGGAAACATAGTTCACGCCAGTGATACCACTCCGATGCTGATTCTCACCCAGCTGCAGCCGATCGCCGTGATCTTCACCCTGCCCGAGGACGTGCTGCCCCAGGTCTCGCAGCACATGAAGAACACAACGTTGCTTGTGGAAGCCTACAACCGCGACGACCGGACTAAGCTGGCCACGGGCAAGCTGCTCACCATCGACAACCAAATCGATCAAACGACCGGCACGGCCAAACTGAAAGCAGTTTTCGACAACAAGGACAGCCAGCTCTGGCCCAACCAGTTCGTCAACACGCAATTGCTGCTGGAGACCCGCAAGAATGCAACAGTGGTGCCGACGGCGGCGATTCTGCGGGGTCCGCAGGGCACATTTGTTTACGCCGTGAAAGGGGATAACACGGTGGAAGCGCGCACCGTCACGGTGGCGCTGGCGCAAGGCAACACCACTGCAATCGCCAGCGGGCTCAACCCCGGAGACACGGTGGTGACCGACGGCCAGGACAAGCTGGACAACGGCAGCAAGATTGAGCCGCGGAGCACCGCGCCCGGTTCGGGCATGAGCCCGGGCCAGGGCGGAGCGGCAACAGCAGGAACTTCCGGTTCATGAGTCCTTCACGGTTATTTATTCTGCGGCCGGTAGCCACCACGCTGCTGATGGTCGGCGTGATGCTGGTGGGGCTGGTCGCCTATCTGCAACTGCCGGTTTCCGCGCTCCCCGAAGTCGACTACCCAACCATTCAGGTGGTGACGTTCTATCCGGGTGCCGATCCCGAGGTCATAGCCTCGTCGGTGACTTCTCCTCTGGAGCGGCAGTTCGGACAAGTTCCCGGACTGAGCCAGATGACCTCGACGAGTTCGTTTGGCAGTTCGGTGATCACGCTGCAGTTTGCCCTCGACCAGAACATTGACGTCGAGGAACAACAGGTGCAGGCCGCGATTAACGCGGGATCCACGTACCTGCCCACCGACCTTCCGAACCCTCCCATCTACAACAAGGTGAATCCAGCCGACGCGCCAATTCTCACCTTGGCGATGACTTCGGATTCGATGCCGCTGTCGAAAGTTGAGGATCTGGCCGATACCGCCCTGGCCCAGAAGATTTCGCAATTGCCCGGGGTGGGACTGGTTTCGATCAGTGGAGGCCAGAAGCCGGCAGTCCGAATTCAGGCCAATCCCACAGCGTTGGCATCCTACGGACTGAGCCTCGAAGATCTTCGTACAGCGCTGGCCGCGGCTAATGTGGACCAGGCCAAGGGCGTGCTCGACGGCAGCCGCCAGTCCTACACGATCGGCGCAAACGACCAACTCCTCTCCGGTGATCAGTACAAACCGATTGTGATCGCCTATCGCAATGGAGCGCCGGTGCGAATCAGCGATGTGGCCAACGTGATCGACGGCACCGAGAACTTGCGCCTCGCCGCCTGGATGAACCTGACTCCGGCGGTGATCGTCAATATTCAGCGCCAGCCCGGAGCCAACATCATCAGCGTGGTCGACCGGATCAAGAAGCTGTTGCCGCAGTTGCAAGGCTCGCTGCCGGCGGCCATCAAGGTCGAGATTTTGACCGACCGCACCACCACCATTCGCGCTTCCGTAAGGGACGTTGAATTCGAGCTGATGCTCACCATCGCGCTGGTGGTGATGGTCATCTTCCTGTTCCTGCGGAATCTCGCCGCGACGGTGATCCCCAGCGTGGCGGTGCCTCTCTCCATCGTAGGCACGTTCGGGGTGATGTACCTGCTGGGCTACAGCCTCAACAACCTTACGTTGATGGCGTTGACGATCTCCACCGGATTCGTGGTCGACGACGCCATCGTCATGATCGAAAACATCGCTCGTTTCCTCGAGGAAGGGGACGAACCCTTGGAAGCCGCTCTGAAGGGCTCCGGGCAGATCGGGTTCACCATCGTTTCGCTGACCGTGTCGCTGATTGCAGTGCTGATTCCCCTTTTGTTCATGGGCGACATCGTGGGACGCCTGTTTCGCGAATTCGCGGTGACGCTGTCGGTGACGATTCTGGTATCGGCGGCGGTCTCGTTGAGCCTGACGCCGATGATGTGCGCCAAGCTGCTCAAGCATCAAACCGAGGAAGACAAGGGGCGCTTTTACAAGGTTTCCGAGGACTATTTCAACCGGATCATCGCGTTCTACGGCCGCACAGTGAAATGGGTGCTGAAACACCAGACCGCAACCTTGCTGGTGACGGCCGCTACGCTGGTTCTCACGCTGGTTCTCTATGTGGTAGTGCCCAAGGGATTCTTCCCGGTGCAAGATACGGGAGTGATCCTCGGCGTCTCGGAAGCTCCCGACAGCATCTCCTTCGACGCCATGGCGAAGCGCCAGCAGGAGCTGGCCAAAGTGATTCTGAAGGATCCGGATGTCGACAGCCTGTCGTCGTTCATCGGCGTGGACGGGACCAACACCACGCCAAACAGCGGGCGGATCCAGATCAACCTGAAATCGCTCGATGTCCGCAAGGATGACGCCTCGGCCATCATTCGCCGGCTGCAGCCGGAACTCGCCAAGGTCGAGGGCATCACGCTCTACATGCAGCCGGTGCAGGACTTGACCGTGGAAGACCGCGTCAGCCGCACCCAGTTCCAATATTCCATTGAGGATGCCGATGCTCAGGAATTGGCGCAGTGGACGCCGAAACTGGTCGACAAGCTTCGCGCTCAGCCGGAGCTACGAGATGTGGCGACCGATCAGCTTAACAACGGATTGCAGGCCAACATTGCCATCGACCGCGACACGGCGTCGCGGCTCGGCATACTGCCACAGGCGATCGACAACACTCTCTATGACGCTTTCGGGCAGCGGCTGGTTTCCACCATCTTTACGCAGCTGAACCAGTATCACGTCGTGCTAGAGGTAGCGCCCAACTTTGCGCAGAATCCAGACGCGTTGAAGGATATCTACGTTCGGCCGAGCAGCAGCGTGCCGACGGCGGGCGCTCCCACGGCTAACGCGCCCAGCGCCGCTACGAGCGGCTCCCCGGTGCCGATCTCCACCTTCACCCGCATTCGGTCGACCAGCGCCTCCCTGGCAGTCAATCACCAGGGCCAGTTCCCGGTGGTCACGCTCTCGTTCAACCTCGCACCCGGAGCCTCTCTGGGCGATGCCACGCGGGCGATTCAGCAGGTGGAGAAAGACATTCAGCTGCCGCCGAGCATTCACGCCTCGTTTCAGGGAACGGCTGCCGCGTTTCAAAATTCGCTTTCCAGCGAGCCCTACCTGATTCTGGCCGCCATCATTACGGTATACATCGTGCTGGGAGTGCTGTACGAGAGCTACATTCACCCCATCACAATTCTCTCTACGCTGCCCTCGGCGGGCGTGGGCGCGATCCTGGCTTTGCAGATCACGCACAAAGACCTGGATGTGGTGGCGCTGATCGGCATCATTCTGCTGATCGGCATCGTGAAAAAGAACGCCATTATGATGATCGACTTCGCGCTGCAAGCCGAGCGTGAGGAGCACAAGCCGCCCGAGGAGGCGATCTTCCAGGCCTGCCTGCTGCGCTTCCGTCCCATCATGATGACGACGATGGCGGCCCTGCTGGGCGGCTTGCCGCTGGCGCTGTTGTCCGGCACGGGCGCCGAGTTGCGACGTCCGCTCGGAATCACGATTGTAGGCGGTCTGATTCTCAGCCAGTTACTTACGCTCTACACCACCCCGGTGGTGTATCTGTGGTTTGACCGGCTGGCGCACAGATTCGAGAAATACAAAATCGGCAATCCGATTCCACGGGAGCCGATGACGGCGGACTAGACGATGAGTATCTCGGCACCATTTATCCGCCGTCCGATTGGCACGTCGCTGCTGGCGGCGGCGCTGCTGCTCTCAGGGATCCTTGCCTTCAATTTTCTGCCGGTCGCTTCGCTGCCCCGGGTGGACTTTCCCGTGATCGGCGTCGGCGCAGGGTTGCCGGGCGCGGACCCGCAGACGATGGCATCGGCGGTGGCGACGCCGCTGGAGCGGCAGTTCGGCCGCATCTCCGGTGTCAACCAGATGACATCGTCGAGTCAACTGGGCTCGACCAGTATCACGCTGCAGTTTGATCTGAACCGGAACATCGACGCCGCCGCTCGCGACGTGCAGGCGTCCATCAATGCGGCACGCAGCCAGCTGCCCGCGAACCTGCCGAGCAACCCAACCTATCGCAAAGCGAATCCCGCGGACGCGCCGATCACGATTGTGGCGCTGACTTCCGACACGGTTCCGGTTCCCAGGATGTACGACACGGCCGATTCCATCCTGGCGCAAAAGCTCGCGGAGGTGGACGGAGTCGGCCAGGTGTTCGTTTTCGGTTCCGCGCCACCGGCCGTGCGTGCCGAGGTGAACCCGACGCTGTTGAACAAATTGGGTGTTGGTCTGGACACGGTTCGTAATGCACTCAATGCGGCCAATGCGAACCGGCCGAAGGGCAGCGTGTCGGACGACACGACATCGTATGCGCTCAACGACAGCGACCAACTCTTTACGGCAGATGAGTACCGGCCGCTGATCATGGCGTACCACAACGGCGCGGCAGTTCGGCTGGGGGACGTCGCCGACGTGCAGGATTCCGTGGCTGACGTGCGCAACATCGGACTGGCCAACGGCAAGCCGAGTGTCCTGATCGTTCTTTTCCGCCAGCCCGGAGCCAACATCATCGACACCGTGGACCGCGTCCGGGCGCTCATGCCGTATCTGCAGTCTTCGATCTCCCCCGCCATCAAGCTCGATATGGTTCTCGACCGTACCGTCACGGTGCGAGCGTCGGTAAAAGATATTGAGCGCACTCTGATGATCTCCATCGTGCTGGTCATACTGGTGGTGTTCGCCTTCCTACGAACGGTGCGGGCCACCATCATTCCCAGCATTGCCGTGCCCCTGTCTCTGGTGGGCACCTTTGGAGGCATGTACCTGCTGGGCTACAGCCTGGACAATCTGTCCCTGATGGCGCTGGCGATTTCGACCGGATTCGTCGTCGATGATGCCATCGTGGTGCTGGAGAACATCACGCGCTACGTAGAACGCGGCATGGGTGCGGTGCAGGCCGCGTTCAAGGGTGCGGCGGAGATTGGTTTTACTGTGGTTTCCATGAGCACGTCGCTGGTCGCGGTGTTCATTCCGCTATTGATGATGGGCGGGATCGTTGGCCGGCTCTTCCGCGAATTCGCCGTCACCTTGAGCGTGGCCATCGGTGTCTCCCTGCTCGTCTCACTGACGACGACCCCGACCATGTGTGCCAAGTTCCTGCGTCCTCCAAAGGAGAACCAACGGCACAACCTGTTTTATCGCTCGAGTGAGTGGGTCTTCGATAAGACCCTGGCCACCTATCGCCACTCGTTGAAGTGGGTATTGGCGCATCAACCCGTGACGTTGGCAGTCACCATCCTGGTGGCGTGCCTGAGTGTGTATCTCTACATCAAGGTACCGAAGGGTTTCTTTCCGCAGCAGGACACGGGGCGCCTGATGGGGTCGGTACAGGCCGCTCAGGATATCTCGTTTCAATCGATGAGCGCCAAGATAAAACAGTTTGTGACCATCGTGATGAAGGATCCAGCAGTGAGCACGGTGGTTGGCTTCGCCGGCGGGGGATCGGCCTCCAACCAGGGCCGATTCTTCGTCATGTTGAAGTCGCAGGGAGAACGCGGCAATTGTCAGGCTCGTCACTTCTGGCAATCGTGTCCTAACATCACTGCCGACGATGTGATCAACCGTCTGCGCGGGAAGCTGGCGGTCGTGCCGGGAGCAACGCTATATCTCCAGGCTGCCCAGGATTTAACGATCGGCGGGCGTTTCGGCGGTGCGCAGTATCAATACACGTTGCAGGGCGAAAATCTGGACGACCTTAACAACTGGTCACCGCGGCTGCTGGCAAAATTGAAATCCCTGCCCGAGTTGCGTGACGTCAACACGGACCAGCAGGATCGAGGTCTCCAGGCCAAATTGGTAATCGACCGCGATACCGCCAGCCGGTTGGGGATCACTCCGCAGGATCTGGACAACGCGCTTTATGACGCATTTGGACAGCGGCAAGTCTCGACCATGTACCGGCCGCTGAATCAATATCACGTGGTGATGGAAGTCGCGCCCCAATACCAGCAGACGACCGAGGCTCTGCAGAACATTTATGTACGCTCGTCCAACGGAACGCCGGTTCCCATGGCTACGTTTACGCAGTTCGTTCCCTCCAATACGCCGTTGGCTGTGAACCATCAGGGACAGGTCCCATCCGTGACGATTTCGTTCAACCTTGCGCCTGGAATTTCTCTTGGCCAAGCCACACAGGCGATTGAGAAAGCCGAGAGCAGCATTGGTTTTCCGCCGACGATCGCGGCCAGTTTTCAGGGGACAGCCGCCGCTTTCCAGGATTCGCTTTCCAGCGAGCCGATCCTGATTCTCACCGCCCTGGTTACTGTGTACATCGTGCTGGGCATGCTCTATGAAAGCTACATCCACCCCATCACGATCCTGTCGACGCTGCCGTCGGCGGGAGTGGGTGCCCTGCTCGCGCTGCTGCTGACGCACAATGAACTCAACGTGATCGGCACGATCGGAATCATCCTGCTCATCGGACTGGTCAAGAAAAACGCAATTATGATGATCGACGTGGCGCTCGAAGTGGAGCGCACACAGGGAAAAAAGCCGGTGGAAGCCATTTACGAAGCCTGCATTCTCCGCTTCCGCCCCATCATGATGACGACGATGGCAGCGCTTCTGGGAGGACTGCCGCTGGCATTGGGTACCGGTACAGGGTCCGAATTGCATCGCCCGCTGGGCATCACGATTGTCGGCGGACTCATCGTCAGCCAGGCGCTAACGTTGTTTACCACGCCGGTGGTGTACGTCTATCTGGACCGCCTGCGGTTTGCTCTACGGCGCGGCGAAGGCAAGGCTTTGCCCGCATCCTCCGCAGGAACGCAACGTCCGAGCCCCGCACACTGATCATCGCTGGGCAAGTACGGGGCAAAATCCTGTAAGATTGGGCCTGCATTCTTTGCGTAGCCCGAGCGGCCGGTGGCAGAAGCACCGGATCGCTCCACCCCACGCCATATGCAACCTGATCTCGTGCGCGTGGCATCGCAGGGGTAGCGGTGATTGCGCGAGTCTCGTATGGAGACTGTCATTCCGTTCCAGAAGACTTTCGCCTGAATTCCTGGCGGGCCGTATTATTGTTCTTCGTTTTCAAATTCTCTCAGGAGTAACGGATGCTGAAGAAGGTGCTCGTCCCGATTGTCGTTTGCGTGAGCATTGCTAGTTGGACCAGCTGCGGAAAGACTGCCAGTCACTTTGTCTACGCCGCTCTTCCCGGGTCCAGCCAGATCGCGGTGTATCGCGAAGACCCAAATTCGGGGGTACTGACTGCGCTTTCAGGCAGCCCATTCTCGTCGGGTGCCGGTCCCCAATCTATCGCCATCCATCCCTCGGGGAAATTCCTGTATGCGGCAAATGCAGCGCAGGGTGAGAACGACGTTTCTCTGTTTACAATCGCCAGCGACGGCGTTCCGACAGAGGTAACTCCACGGGCCCCGGCAGGCACGTTCCCCAAAATTCTGGCGATGGACGCGTCCGGGAACTTTCTTTACGTAGCAAATGCAGCATCGAACAATGTGTCCGTGTTTTCGATCGATTCCGGCAGCGGCGCGCTTACAGCCGTTACCGGTTCTCCCTTTCCAGTCGGGATATCTCCACTGGACATGAAATTAAATCCTGCGGGGACCGCTCTGTATATTACCGGGACGCCAAACATCCTGGCCTCTTTCAGCGTGAGTTCCGGCGCTCTCACCCTGGTGAGCAGGTCCAGCCCCGGGAATGAGCCCGGCAATGGTCCCAACTCGATCGCCATCGACCCCAGCGGCACTTACCTTTACACAGCCAACACAGTGGATAGTACGATCTCGATTTTCACCATTAGTTCAAACGGAACCTTTGCGGAGACTGCCGCTTCTCCCTTTGGCGAGGCGATTGGCTCCAACCCTCTTTCGCTGTTAGTCCATCCCTCCGGGATGTTCCTGTACGCAGCCAATGAGCAGTCTAGTAACATCGCGGCATATACGATTTCTTCCGGTACAGGAGCGATTACAGTGCTCAGCACTTCACCGTTCGGTTCGGAGGCCCAGCCCAGTTTCCTGGCTGCCGACCCGAGCGGAAAATATCTGCTGGTGGGAAGTCAGAGTTCGGCGGGAATCCAGTCGTTTGGCATCGACGGCAGCACTGGGAGCTTAAATTCGATTGCGACGTATTCCACGGGGAACACTCCCAGTTCGATCGTCGTCATTCAGTAGAATCTGGGGTGGGTTTGCTCAACCTTAAGGGTTCGTTTCTGCAACTTAGATTTTACGTGTTTGTGACAAAGGAAGCCTGGCCCTCCAGCGACAATAAGTGAGGCGGTGGATCGTGCGAAGGAGAGCGCAGGCAGGCGGGGTAAGGCCTTCCGGTTGGGGTTGATTCGCAGCCGAGACTGATGTCAGGGGAAGGATTCATGAGAATCGCAAGCGCGGCCAGCGCGTTCCCGAAGCATTACTATTCGCAAAAGTTTCTTTTGGAGCAGCTGCAGCAGTATTGGGGAGACCAGTTGGAGAACCCAAAACTGCTGGAACGCCTGCATCGCCACGTCACGGTGGAAGGACGCCATCTTGCGCTCCCCACCGAGGATTATTACAAGCTCCAGACTTGGGGACAGGCCAATGACGCCTGGATCAAGGTCGCGTGCGAACTGGGAGAACAGGCGCTTTGCGTGGCGCTGCACAACGCCGGAGTTGAGCCGGCTGAGTTGGGCGCTATTTTCTTTACGACGGTCACCGGAGTGGCAAGCCCCTCAATTGACGCTCTCCTGATCAATCGCATGGGAATCAACCGCAACATTCGCCGCGTTCCGATCTTCGGGCTGGGATGCGTGGCTGGGGCGGCGGGCATCGCGCGCGCTGCCGATTACGTGCGCGCCTATCCTGCGCAGGCTGCGGCGCTGGTTTCGGTCGAGCTTTGTTCCCTGACGTTGCAGCGGGGAGATCTTTCGGTGGCGAACCTGATCTCCTCGGGGCTCTTTGCCGATGGCTCCGCCGCCGTCGTTGTCACCGGCGAAGAGCGCGGATCAACCGGCCCAAGAATCCTCGCGACGCGATCGGTTTTCTATCCAGACACAGAGGAGATGATGGGCTGGAACGTTTCCGAGCGGGGATTTCGCATTGTGCTCTCGGTCGAAGTGCCGAAGCTGATTCGGGACAACCTCGGCCACGACGTAGACAGCTTTCTCGCCGACAATGGCCACCAGCGCAGCGATCTGCGCAGCTGGGTATTGCACACGGGCGGCCCCAAAATTCTGGAAGCCACAGCGGACGCGCTCGATCTGCATAACGGAGAACTCGATCCTTCCTGGGAGTGCCTGCGGAAAGTCGGCAATCTCTCCTCTGCGTCGGTGCTGGTGGTGCTGGAAGACGTGATGAGGCATCGTCGTCCGGAGCCGGGCAGCCTGGGACTGTTGGCCGCTATGGGTCCGGGATTCTGTTCCGAACTGATACTTCTCCAATGGTGAGATGGTGAGGCGTTCGTACATTGCTGAATTCAACGGATGTTTTCGTGATCGGGGGCGGACCCGCCGGGCTGGCGGCAGCGATTGCTGCGCGCGAGCAGGGGCTCCGCGTAGTGGTTGCCGACGGAGCGAAACCACCGATTGACAAGCCCTGCGGCGAGGGCTTGATGCCGGATGCCATCGGAGCTCTGGAACGCCTGGGCGTTCGCGTGCCCAGCGCAGATGCCTTCGCATTTCGCGCCATTCGATTCCTCAGTTCGGGTATCTCCGCAGAAGCGCTGTTCCCTTCCGGCGGTTATGGGATCTCGGTTCGCCGGACCACGCTTCATCGCTGGATGATCGACCGGGCTGCCGACGTGGGCGCTGACCTGCTGTGGGAGACGGTGGTCACGGGGATTTCTGGCGAAGAAGTCCGGCTGACAGATCGGACGATACGGGCCAAGTGGATTATCGGAGCCGATGGCGCGAATTCACGGGTGCGCCGCTGGGCAGGGCTGGATGCCTGTTCGCGGACAGATTTCCGATACGCTTTTCGCCGCCATTATCGCGTGGCGCCCTGGACGGACCGCATGGAGGTCTATTGGGGCGAGCGTAGCCAGGGCTATGTCACGGGCATAAGCAACGACCAGGTTTGCGTAGCTCTAGCCTCGCCCGATTCCAAGCTGCGCATTCAGGAAGCCCTGTTGGCGTTTCCCGAACTCAACGCCCGGCTACAGGGATCTGAGCCGGCTTCGGCGGAGCGCGGAGCGCCCACGGCCAACCGAAAGCTGAAGCGTGTCTGCCGGGGTAACGTGGCCTTGATCGGCGACGCCTCCGGCACGGTCGACGCGATTACGGGCGAGGGCCTCGGCCTCTCCTTCCGTCAGGCGATGGTTCTGGCTGAGTGTCTTAAGTCCGGCGACCTGACGCGCTACCAGGTGGCACACCGGCGCCTGGCTCTGCGGCCCTTGCTGATGGCGCGGCTGATGCTCATGCTCGATGGCCGTCCGGGCTTGCAACGCCGCACATTGCAGGTTTTTCGCAGACAGCCGCAAGTTTTCCGCAAACTGCTGGCCTTCCACATCGGCGCGATCTCGCCGTCCCACCTCGCCTTCGACGGCCTGACGTTGGGATGGGGGTTGTTAACCGCATAAGCCGATGAGAATGACGGACCCTTACATAGAAGGTCGCCATGGAGATTCCGGCTGGCCTGCGCAACCCTTGCGCTCTCCAGCGTGGCCGCTGCCGCGCAAGATACGGTACTGCGCCTGGATCCCGCGCATACAACGGTTAAATACACGTTGGGCGATGTGCTGCACACGGTCCACGGAACCTTCAGGCTCAAGCAAGGCACACTGCAGCTTGACCCGGCCTCGGGCAAACTCTCGGGCGAAATCGTCGTGGACGCAAGGAGCGGTGAAAGTGGCACGGCGATGCGCGACCGCAAAATGCACCGGGAAGTGCTGGAGAGCGAGCGTTACCCTGAAATCACGTTTCGTCCCGACCGCGTCGACGGAGTGATTTCGCTGCCGGGAAAATCCTCAGCGCAGGTGCACGGAATTTTCAGCATTCACGGCGCGGATCACGAACTCACTTCTCCCGCTGAAGTGGAAATGACTTCAGACCACTGGACGGCGACCGTGCATTTTTCTGTGCCGTACGTGAAGTGGGGGCTGAAGAATCCCAGCACTCTTTTTCTACGGGTCAGTGAATCGGTGGACATTGACTTGATGGCCGGCGGAAGCATCGTCAAACCGTGAGGTCGACGTCCTCCCTGTCAATATCCATCTTGCGGCTTGATGCCCTTGCCCTCGACGCACTCATAGCAGCGCCCGGCCGCGAGATTCTTGAATTCCTCGGTTGCTCCGCTGGGCCACGTGATGGAAATGTGGTCGACGCGATCGTGCTTCTCGAGGCCGAACGTCAGCGGCAATTCCGACTGCGACAGATAGCTTGATCCGCTCTTCACCATGCGTGACTGATTCAACCCGCCACAGGAGATGCGGACGGTCGCTCCAATGGCATCGCGGTTCGACTTCGTCCCGACAAGCCGAAAGCGGATGCTGCGATTTCCCGAGAGCTGATCGTTGCGGTATAGATAGGCCGGTCCGTTGTTTGTGGTCAGCAGCAGGTCGAGGTCGCCGTCGCGATCGAAGTCGCCATAGGCCAGGCCGCGTCCCACCTTGGGCTGATCGAATCCCCCACCGGTGTCAGCTGCGACATCGCGAAACCCGCCCTTGCCGTTGTTGAGAAAAAGCTCGGGCGGCTGAGCGTATCCCACGTTGCCGCGAATGTTGCGCACCGTCTCGTCGATGTGGCCGTTGGCCACGGCCAGATCAACCCAGCCATCGAGATTGCAATCCAGAAAGGCGCAGCCGAAGCCCAGGCTATTCTTCGACGCGAGACCCACCCCAGCCTGCGCCGCAACGTCTTCATAACTTTTGCCTGACAGTTCGTACAGGCCGGTCATCTCATTATCGAAATTCGTGATGGCAACCCCGGGGTGGCCGGAATTGCGGAAATCGGCAACGTCCACGCCCATACCGGCCCTGGCCTTGCCCTCGGTGCTAAACGCGAGTCCGGCCTCAACCGCCACATCTCGAAACGTGCCATTGCGCTGGTTCCGGTACAGCTTGTTGGGCTGGGTATCGTTCGCAACGACAAGGTCGGGCCAACCGTTCGCGTCGTCATCCAGCATGGCGACGCCGAGAGATTTCGAACTGCTGTCGAAAATGCCGCTGGAGGCGGTGACGTCCTCGAAGGTTCCGTTGCCGCGATTGCGGAACAGCCAGCAGGTTTCGCCGCGATACGCTTCCGGCGTGCAATACGATTTGTGTTTGCCGTCGAGGCTGCAGAACACATCGTGCTCGGGCGACCATTTGACATAGTTGCACACGAAGAGATCGAGCAGGCCGTCGCGATCATAGTCGAACCAGAGAGCCGACGTGCTGAAGGCCTGGCGCTTCCCCAGGCCGCTGTGATCCGTTACATCGACGAAAGTTCCCTTGCCGGTGTTGTGGAAGAGCCGGTTCTGCCCCACGCAGGTGACGAGAATGTCGGGGAACCCGTCATTGTCGTAGTCACCGACCGCAACCCCCATGCCGTACATCTCGACATCGAGACCGGCGCGTGCGGTCACGTCCGCGAATGTGCCATTGCCGTTGTTGTGATAGAGGCGTAGCGTCGAGCGATGCTGCTTGTGGCCCGGCCAATCCATGCCGTTGATGAGCAGGATGTCCTGCCAGCCGTCGCGGTCATAATCGAGAAAGGCGCAACCCGAGCCCAGCGTCTCCGGCAGGAACTTGCCGCCGAAAGCGCCACTGTTGTGCTGAAATTGCAGCCCCGCCGCGGAAGTAACGTCGACGAAGCGGAACCCGGCAGATGCCGCAGGTTGCGCCGCAAGAGCCCGCAACAACGGAAGTTGGGACAACGACGCAAGACCAGCCATTCCTCGCAGAAATGCCCTGCGATTCACCTTACGTTCACCAACCCTGAGCGAATGGCGTACACCACCAGTTCGGCGGTCTTGTGAATGCCGAGCGCGTTCATGATGTTCGCGCGATGGACCGCAACCGTGTTGGCGCTGAGGTCCAGCGCCGTGGCAATTTCCTTGTTGGATTTTCCGTCCACGATCATCTGCAGCACTTCGAGTTCGCGCGGCGTCAGGCCTCCATTGCGTTCACCCTTGAGCGTCGACTGTTGCTCGACCTGCGGATCAAAAAAGGTTTCGCCGGCGGCCACGCGGCGCACCGCCGGCCCCAACTCCAGATCCATCGCGTTCTTCAGAATGTAGCCCTTCGCGCCTGCCTCAATCGCCTGCCGCACCCAGGTGCTCTCCGAATGCATGCTCAGCATCAGCACAGCCGTGTCCGGCACATCTTCCAGAATCTGCCGGGTCGCCTCGAGGCCATTCATCTTGGGCAAGGCGCAGTCCATGACGACGACCTTGGGCCGCAGCTCGCGCACCCGCTCGATGGCTTCTTCGCCGTCTCCGGCTTCGCCCACGACGTCCATGTCGGGCTCGTCCTCAAGCAGGCGCCGGAACCCCCGCCGCACCAGGCTGTGGTCATCCACCAGCAATACTGTGATCTTTTTTGCCATGTTTATCTTTGTCCCGGCTTTCTTGGTCTCGGTATTCCACTTTCTCTCGGGGTACGGTCAAGTGCAGTAAAGTTCCGCCCTCGGGAGGACGCGAAAACATAATACGTCCTCCCATCAACTCTGACCTTTCCCGCATCGCTACCAATCCGATGCCTTGCTTGGCGCGCGGCTCGGTGAAACCAACACCGTGGTCCTCCACTTCCAATTCGAGCGCCTCAGGCAGAAAGCACAATCGTACCCGCGCCTGTTTGGCGCCGGAGTGCCGCGCAACGTTGTTCAGGGCTTCCTGCAGTACGCGATAAATGTGAATTCCGGCGCCGCTATCAATCGGGAACGGCACGCCCTGCTTCTCATAGGATATGGTAATGCCGGTCTGCCTTTCCACGGTAGGAATGTACCAGTCAAGCGTGCTCTCCAGCCCAGCCTCGTCCAGCATCACGGGATGCAAGGCCTGCGACAGCGTTCTCACGCGGTCGAGCGTTTCCTGGGCGATCTCGCGCACTTCGTGCAACTCGGCGCGCAACGGCGAGCCCTCCGGCACACGCGTTCCGGCCCGGCCCAGCATGGACCCGATGGCCGTTAAAATCTGTCCAAATTCGTCGTGCAACTCGCGCGAGATGTAGCGCAACGTCGATTCCTGCGTGGCAATCAGCTTTTGGGCCAGCTCGCTGCGCCGCTCGGAAAGCTCGGCCATGCGGGCAAACAGGCGCCGGTTCCTGCGGATCAGCGAAAGCCCGGTCAGCAGAACCGCGAGCAGGGTTGCGACGAGGAAAACATAGACCTGGCGCTGCACGCGGTCGTAAATCTGAACGACGCGCTGCGCTGCCTGCTCTTCGTTCTCGCTGTTCTGCACCAGCAAGCGCGCGACCGCGGTGCTCAACGCAGCCTGCCGTGCCTGCAACGAAAGCTGGATCTGCTCGCGGGCTTCCTTATCCTGACCTCCGCCCGCCAAAGCGAATACGCGGTCGACCGCATCCCAGAACTGCGTCAGAGAATTGGTCAAAGACGCGCTCTGCTCGGGAGTTCGGCTGGTCGGCGCCAGTCCGGATTCGAGGTGCATGGCATCATCCAGATCGGTGCGGATGCGCTGAAACTGCGCCGACCACGCCGTCAGCGGGTACGGTTCGTCGTTGTCGATCATGTCGCGCATGGCGACCGCCAGCAGGTTGAGGTCATTCTGAATCCGAAGCAACTGCAGGGAATCCTTGCGGTTGCGGTCGATCAACTCCGACTGCAACCGGCGCAAACCCGCGACCTGCCAGGTGATATAGGCCGAGTAGGCAATGACTGCTGCCAGCGTGATGAGCAAGCCGAGCAGCAGGCCCAGGGTGGGCGATCGCTCCGGTGAAGGCGGACGAGGCACGCCCCGAGCATACAACGGCCACGCCGCGCCTGTCACAGCGGGAAGTGTGTGACAATGCAGTAATAATGAAGCCAAACTGAGCCGAACGGAGTCCAATTAAAGATTGAGTTCTGACCCAAAACAGCCCCCGAAGATCCCCAAAGCCCAGAGACTGAAGGCAGTCCTTCCGGAAGTGTGGGCGCTCATGCGTCCCCGCCGCTGGATGCTGGCCCTGGGCTTTGTCCTGATGCTGATCAACCGCATCGCCGGACTGGTGCTGCCCTATTCGACCAAATTCCTCATCGACTTCGTCATTAACAAGCACCACATCGAGCGCTTGCGGGAACTCGTGCTTATTGTTCTGGGCGCGACGCTCATCCAAGGTATAACGTCGTTTTCACTGACGCAGCTGTTATCCAAGGCGGCGCAGCGGCTGATTACGGAATTGCGCCAGCAAGTGCAGGCTCACATCTCGCGCCTGCCGGTTGCCTTCTACGACGCCAACAAAACGGGAAACCTGGTGTCGCGCATCATGACGGACGTCGAAGGTGTGCGCAATTTGTTGGGCACCGGCCTCGTCGAGTTTGCCGGCGGGCTGGTCACCTCCGGCATCGCGCTGGTCCTGCTGTTCCGCACCAGCCCGCAGATGACGGTGATTGCGGTGGGCTCCCTGCTGTGCTTCGCGGTTGCGCTCAACAAGGCCTTCGGAACCATCCGCCCAATTTTCCGCGAGCGCGGCAAGATCAACGCCGAAGTAACTGGGCGGCTCACTGAATCGTTGGGCGGCGTGCGGGTCATCAAGGGATATCACGCAGAGGAGCGCGAAGAAGCGATCTTCGCCAGCGGTGTCCGCCGCCTGCTGGACAACGTCATGCGCACGCTCACCGCGACTTCCGTCATGAGTTTGTCGGCGAGCGTGCTGCTCGGCGTTGTGGGCGCGGTCACCATGTACGTGGGTGCCCATCAGATCACTTCCGGCACCCTCACCATTGGCGGGTTCTTTTCCTACACGCTCCTTCTCGGCTTCCTGGTTGCGCCCATCATGCAGATTGTCGCCATCGGAACGCAGATCACCGAAGCTCTTGCCGGGCTGGAGAGAACACAGGAAATCCTGCGAGAACGTCCCGAGGATCAGGACCCGCGGCGATCCGTGCCGTTGCGCGATATCGTTGGGCAAGTAGAGTTTGACCACGTGAGTTTCAGCTACGATGGCACGCATGAAGTCCTGCGTGACATTTCCTTCCGCTCCGATCCGGGAACCGTGACGGCACTGGTCGGTTCTTCGGGATCGGGCAAGTCTACGACGATCGGACTGATCTCCGCGTTCTACATACCGACGAAAGGTAGAATTCTGTTGGACGGCGTGGACTTGAGCACCGTCCGACTGGATTCCTACCGGACGCGTCTTGGCGTCGTGCTGCAGGAGTCTTTTCTTTTCGATGGGACGATTCGCGAGAACGTGGCGTTTTCCCGGCCGGATGCCACGGAAGAAGACATCATGCGAGCCTGCCGGATCGCGCGCGTGGATGAGTTTGCGGAAGCCTTCGCCGACAAATATGAAACCGTTGTGGGCGAACGCGGTGTGAAACTCTCTGGAGGCCAGCGGCAGCGGATTTCCATCGCGCGTGCGATTCTGGCCGAGCCGCGCATCCTGATTCTCGACGAGGCAACCTCGAGCCTCGACTCGGAATCGGAGCAGATGATCCAGCACGGGCTCTCTTATCTCATGCAGGGACGCACCACGTTCGTGATCGCCCACCGGCTTTCGACCATCCGTCGCGCCGACCAGATCCTGGTGATGGAGCAGGGGCAGATCGTCGAGCGCGGGACTCACGAGCAGCTGTACGCCGCCGGGGGCCGCTACTATGACCTCTACACCCGGCAGCATGGCGTCGAAAATAATCTCTTTCTTGCGCCCGGCGAGGGTGACTCAATCGCGGCAGATGGAAACGGTGCTTCGCCCCCTGCCAAGAATGGCGATGACAAAGCTGCCCTCGCTCTCGGAGTCATCAAGGGAGAGGTTCGCTAGGCCCATGACCCTCGCCTCGGGAAGTTCGCCGACCAGTTCATTCGCTATTCGCACAGAAGATCTTTGCCGGCACTACCGCATGGGCGAGACCGTCATCCGCGCAGTGGATGGTATTTCACTGACGGTGCCTGCCGGGGAATTCGTCGCGCTGCTGGGCAGTTCCGGTTCTGGAAAATCTTCGGTGCTGAACCTGATGGCTGGGCTCGACCGTCCGACCTCGGGCAGTGTGGTCGTCCAGGGACGCAATCTAGCGCAACTTTCGCGTGAGGAACTGGCTGGCTACCGTTTGCATACGGTGGGAATGGTTTTTCAGTCGTTCAATCTGATTGCCAGCATGACGCTTGCCGAAAACGTGGAATTACCTTTGCGGTTTGCGGAAGTCGATCGCAGCAAACGTGAGGGCCTTGCCCGGGAGGCGTTGGCACGCGTCGGTCTGCAGGCGCGCATGAAACACCGGCCCAGCGAGCTCTCCGGAGGTGAACAGCAAAGGGCGGCCCTGGCGCGGGCGTTGATCAATCGGCCCCAACTATTGCTTGCCGATGAACCCACGGGCAACCTGGATAGCCACACGGGAACCGAAATCTTGAATCTGGTCCGCGACTTCAATCAGCAACTGGGCATGACCGTGGTGATGGTGACTCACGAACGCACGTTGGCCGAGCGCTACGCAGGACGCATGATCTTTCTGGCCGACGGAAAAATGACTGGCGATGAAAGCAACGTCCCCACGAACCTGCTCGTAAACCCGGCGTTGCAAGGAGCGCGATCGTGAAGCTTCCTGATCTCACCGAACTCGCGCTGCGCAACCTGCGAGAATCGCTGCTGCGCAATTCGCTCACTACCATCGGCATCTCGGTAGGAGTGGCGTCGCTGGTGGCCATGGTTTCTCTCGGCATCGGGCTGCAGCAACTGGCAAACCGCCGCCTGATGAAGTCTGGACTGTTCGACACCGTCGTCGTCACTTCCCGCCGGGATCTGCGCAACTTCGGACGCGAGCCGGAACGTGGCGGCCCCGCGCCGGGCGAGAGTCGCATTCTCGACGAGCCCGCGCGGCAGGAGGTCGAACGTCTTCCCGGTGTTCTGGAGGCCACGCCGGACATCCGCTTCATCACCGAGCTGCGCTACGAAGATAAACCGCACATGACCATGGTTGCGGCCCTGCCTGCTTCCGACCGGTCCCATGATGCATTTCAAACTATGCAAGGCACGTTCTTCACTTCCGAAACGGCGCCGGAGGCCATCCTGCAAAAGTCGTTTGCGGAAGAATTGCTGGGCAAGACTCCGAAGACCGGTGTGGATGAAGCCAAGGTCGCGGAACTCGCGGCACCGCTGCTGGGCAAGGAACTGATCTTGCGCTATGCGCAGCGGCAGACATCTGCCGGTCAAGCTCCGGCCACGGCTGCCACGCTGCCGGACGATCTGGCCAGCGCCGCCTATTCTGTGGTTTCGCGGGAGCAGAAATTGAAAATCGTCGGCGTCGCCGATCTTGACCCCGAAAGCATGCGCGGGCCGACGCGGGCACGCGTGTTTCTTCCCCTCAAACTGGCCGAGAGCCTGCATGTGATGCAGCCCACCGATCTGCGGGAGATTTCGCGCTCGGCGAGCGATCAGGCGGTTTACTCGTCGATCAATGTGCGCGTGAAAAGTCCCAGCCACATTCAGGCGATCGAAGATGCCATCAAGAAGATGGGGTTCAACACGTTCTCAATCCTCGACGCGTCGAAGAGCATTAGCCAGTTCTTTGGCGTGCTCGACATGTTTCTGTTGATCTTCGGGAGCTTGGCGCTGGCAGTAGCATCCATAGGAATTGTGAACACGCTGGTCATGGCCATTCTCGAGCGCCGGAGAGAAATCGGCATTATGAAAGCCCTGGGCGCGAGCGATGGCGATGTGAAAAAACTCTTCTTCGCCGAAGCCGGAGCGATGGGAATTCTCGGTGGTATCGTGGGCGTCGCGCTCGGCTGGGCCATCGGACAAGTCATCAACTTTGGCACTAACATCTATCTGCGCAAGCAGGATTTTCCGCCAGAGCATTTCTGGGCCGTGCCCTGGTGGCTGGTGGGCGCGGCCATCGTGTTCGCCTTCATCGTCAGCCTGGTCTCGGGCCTGTATCCGGCGGGACGCGCGGCCCGGCTCGATCCGGTCCAGGCGCTGCGCTACGAATAAAACAAACTGATGCCTCGCCATTCCGGTGCCGCTGCTCTCGCGACCGTCTTTTTTCTGCTGTCCTTTGCTCTTCCAGTCCAGGCCCAGAGCCGCATCGACTGCAACGCGCTGAACAGCCGGATTCTGAAATCTGTAGTTCACTACTGCGTCTACCTGCCCGCAACTTATGACGCCGCCGTGACTAAGCGTCCAGCAACGAGCTATCCGGTGCTCTACTTCCTGCACGGTCTGGGCGACAACGAGCAGACCCTTTTCAACAGCGGGGGATGGACGCTGCTCGACGATCTCCGCCGGCAGGGCAAGATGGGCGAGTTCCTCATCGCCGCGCCGGAGGGCAGACGGAGTTTCTACATCAACTCCGCCGACGGTACCGTTCGCTACAGCGACTTTTTTCTGCAAGAGTTCATTCCCCACATTGAGAGCAAATACCGGGTGAGCAAGGGCCGCGACAAAAGAGCAATCAGCGGCATCTCCATGGGTGGCTACGGGGCGGTGCGCTTTGCTTTTGCGCATCCAGAATTGTTTTCCGCAGTCAGCGCGCAGAGCGCAGCGTTGATCACGGAATCTCCGCAGGAACTAAACGCCGCTTCGCGCTCCGGCGCTCCCCTGGGAAAAACTCTGGCGGCAGTGTTCGGAGATCCAATCGACGTACTGCACTGGCAGGCCAACAATCCGTTCGTCCTGGCGACGAAGCGATCTGGCCTGCGACAACTCGTCATCTACTTCAATTGCGGTCAGGACGATAACTACGGCTTCGAAAAAGGCGCTGCTGCCCTACACAAGCAACTGCAAAAGGAAGGCATCCAGCACGAGTACCATCCTTACCCCGGAGACCACAGTCTGTCGTATTTCCTCGCCCACTTCGCTGAGGTGATGGAGTTCCATTCGCGAGCGTTCGGGCTGATTCCCTGACTTCACCGCGGCAGCGGGTCTTTCATATTCGCCAGCGCATACGCCAGCACCGCCATGGCGGCGGCATTTTCCCGCAGTTCGCTGGGGACTATTTTGTCCAGCGTATCGGCGGCCGAGTGGTGATAGTGGAAATAGGTGCGGCCATCTTCCATCACGCCGAATGCTGGAATTCCAGCTTCAGACATCGCTGCAATGTCGGCGCCGGGAGGATAGCTGCTGGGCTGCAGCACGGTGGCCCCAATGCTGCTGAGAACGTTCTGCACGGGGCGCAACAGCTCCATCGCTGCAGGGCTGATCTTGACATCGAAGCCGAGCGGATGCGCTGCGCCCGCGTCGCTCTCGATCGCTGCAACGTGGTGAGGAAAGTCGGCGGAATACGCTTTCGTGTAACCCTGGCTTCCGGCTCCTCCGGTTTCCTCGTCCATCCAGGCAATCACGCGCAGTGTGCGCGCTGGACGCAGATGCAGCCGCTGCAGGAGTTCGGCAGCTTCCATTGCGATGGCAACGCCCGCGCCGTCGTCGATAGCGCCGGTTCCGAGGTCCCAGGAATCGAGATGTCCGGAGACCACAACAATCTCCTCGGGATGCGCTGATCCTTTTAGATCGGCGATCACGTTGTAGCCGGTTTCGTCGGGAAGTTTTTGTGGTGTCAGCGTGAGGTGCATGCGCACCTTTCCCTCAGCAGCGAGGTGCGCGATCAGCTCCGCGTCTTCGGCGGTCACGGCGCCAGCGGGAATACCGGCAGGGAAACTCCAGCCGGTGTGCGGGAGGCGGTAGTCGGCGCTGCCTACGGTGCGAATGAGTGATGCGACCGCGCCCAGATCGGCAGCAACCTTGGCTCCCGCGCCGCGATAGCGAACCGCGTCGCCATAGGCGGGAAACGCGAATCCGGCGGCGGCTTTTTGCTTGTCAAAGAGCTCGTTGAAGAGAACGATCCTGCCCGCGATCTTGTCGCGTCCCAAAGCCTTCAGCTCTTCGAAGTTATTGACTACGATCACTTCGGCGGTGATGCCGTCGGCAGGCGTCGACGTGCTTCCACCCAGTGCCGTTAGAACGATCTTCTGCGTGGCGCCGGGAACTTGCCCGGGATATTCCACCAGAGCAGCCGTTTCCACCCCGCGAACCCAGTGCGGCACCGTCACCTCCTGCAGCTTGACGTCAAGTCCGAGCTGGCGAAGTTCCGCGGCGACGTACTCGGCGGCTGCCTTCGCCTGTGGCGACCCGCTGGGACGCGGTCCGATGTTCTCCGTGAGGTGTGAAACTTCGCGATAGGCGTAGTCGTCCGACAAGGCCGCCGCCTTGATGGCAGAAAGCTGCTGCAGGAGCAGAGGAGGAAAGTTCTCCTGCTCGGCCTGGGAAGGCTGAGGCATGGATGCCCAGGAGGTGTTGGGCTGCGGTCTGGGCTGCTGTTGGTTGGGAGCTTGAGCGACGGCCGGCGAAACCACGGCGAAGAGGGCGGCAAGAACGGAACAGGAGAGGAGAGGTTTCTTGTGCATGGTATCTTGGTCAGTTTATCCGACAGCGGGTCGAGGAGGAAACAGTTCGGGTTAGCGGGAGAGGAATATAATTGCGCCGGAGCAAGTGGGCGGCAGATATGAGTCCTCACGGCATCGCTTTTCTGGTTTCATTGGTAGTCGCGATCTTGGTTGTCGTGATGGTGGATCGTCTGCTCCGTCCCGCGTTGCGCGGACTCCTGCAAGAGGTAACGGGTCTGCCTCCTGCGACGGATTTCTATCTACGCGCGTTCGCCATTGTGCTTGTGCTTGTGGCCCTGGCCGCCGTCATGGGTAGTGGCCACTCCGATCTGAAGGACGGCGCTCGGTTTATGGAGTACGTTTGGGCCGTTGCCAGCGGTCTACAGGACGTTTGCCAAAACCTGCTGATTGTTCTTCTCGTCTACGTCGCGCTAGTGACGGTGCTGATGGCTGCTCTGAGGCGAAAGCTTTGAGCAACGAACATTACCTAATCGGCTCCTATTTCCTTTTTGCCTTCATATCGCTGTGCCTGGGCGTGGTCGTCTACCGCGTGCTTCGGATGCCCTTTGCCGCAATCGCCGAAGCCGCCGCGGGGAAGCTTCGCAGCACGCTCTTGAAACGGGCGTTGGCTGTCTTCATGACCTTGGCTGCGGTCCTCGGATTCCTGAGCATCAGCTACACACAGAAGGGCTGCATAAACTATGAGCAGGTCGTAAAGGACCGCTCCTACCTGGTCAAGGTCAACCAGCGGCAACTGCAGGGGGCAGCCAATTGGGTCGTCTATGCCGTGTTTGCATGGGCGGTGGTGGTGTTGCTCTGCCTGGTTGTATTGCGCAGCCGAGAGGCGGATCGCCAAACCAAACCTGAGATCCACTGAGGTTGAGAAGGTCCTGTGAGTGCCGGGATGCAGCACTAAGGTCTGCCAAGTCGACTTTGTTCTATATCGCACGTGGAAAAAAAAGCGGCCCCATTTCTGGGGCCACGATTCAAAGAGGCGAAGTGGTAGGTGATGTCAGGAAAGGCGATGCAAGAAGCCGTTCCGCCAGCCAGAACGGCCATTCGGGAAATGTCGAGAAAAGTCGAAGAGAGTGAAGGTCATTTCTTGGAGTTGCGGCCTCTTTTGTTACATCCGAAAGGAGCACTTGCCGAGCCAAAGCCCGGTTATGCCGAATTGGCTCGTCACTCCGCTGCATAAGTAATTGAAAATAAATAGCTTACAGTAGCTAGAGATCGGCGGGCGATGGCGCTAGCGCTCGACATCGAGCAAAAGAGAAGTGCACAACGATGCACATTGGGTGCATACGGCCAGTCGCAATGGGCGAAAAGCCGCGCTCCTGGCCGGATCTGGCGGCCAGGAGGGGTAGAGATGCAGTTGGTCCGGAGCTAGCTGTTTCCTGCGACCGTCCGCAGCTTGCCCGGCAGGAAATGATACGGGGGCCACGGTCCGCTGATGGCCACTTCGCAGTTTTTCAACTGCTTGGCGGCGCTGCTATAGCGGTTCTGATACTTCTCCACGGACTTGGTGTCGATCAGGTGAGCAATGTCGATCAACATGCCCTCGGGCGCCACCTTCTTGCAGCTTACTTCTTCCTCGAGCGGGTTGAAGAGCTTGTGCACCTGGACCGAGAGAGCTCGCGCCTTGGTCTGGCGCTCCCGCTCGCGCGAGGCCTTCACACGGAGCTTGGCCAGATAGTCGCCGCCGACCGTGTCGGGCAGCTCCACATCAATCATGGCCTCGCGCAGCGAGCCGTCCCGGACCACCAGTTTGATGTGCATCTCCGACTTGCCCTTCAGCCGGGCCACACTCAAGCCAAAGGCACGCCGGTTAACCCGGACGGCCTGGCGCAGCGCGTCGTCGCTTTCGAAGATGGTGCCAAAACGGAACGGCAAGACCGTGCAATTGCGGAAGCAGCCGCTGACGACGCGGGCATGCTCGATGGCGGCCTTCTGCTCGAGAGGGCCGAGGCTGGGATCGTACTCGCTTACAATGACCGCAAACTCCCCGCTGGGGTAACTGAGTACCGCAGCCCCGTTTACGCCCTGTACTCCATCAAGAAGGAATGGGCGACGGGAACGAGTGCCATTGGGGAGGGTAAGGTGCTCGGTAAGGCAGTATGCGTACCACGACATAGTGGACTCTCCGAACCGGGACGGAGGCGGAAATGCGCCACCTCTTATGTTTTTTTCGCCAAAGCTAGACTGCGTGTCTGGAAGTAAGGAACGGGCGGTACAGGGTCAAGAACTGCCGGGACACCTTACAATCGCGCCCGGGATTTCATATTACTTCGGTCACCACACAAAATGCAACTTTTTCGTTGCAGACCGCATCCTGGCATCGCTGGAGAGTGTACCGGGTCTTACGGGGTCTTTGGAGAGTAATGCTTTGGCCGACCTCACCACTGCCAAGGAATCTCTGTTAGCAATGCTGAAGTCCTTGCCGCTATCTCGTGTGATTTCTGACGCTTCCTGGAGAGAGAATACTGGTTTGGTCCAGCGCTGTGGACTCCCGCTTCTCAAGATCGGCCTGGCGAAGGTTGGTGGCTTCGGCGGGGTCCATTCCGGCCTTCAGTTCGGTAGTCTCGATAAAGTAGCGCCAGCCCTCGTGATGATCCGCCGGACTCTGACAGTTCTCGAATCTTTTCTGTGCGGTCTCGGCGTTCTGCCGGCCCTTAATGACCTGCACGACTCCAGCGGACTCGTAGGTCCGGGTATTATGCCGAATGATGACGTAGGAAGCGCTGGACTCGTCGCGTGTCAGAGAAACCTCATTTGCCCGGCTTGAAGCGAAGTGATTAGCTAGAACTGCAAAAAGTGGAAAAGGCGACCTCCAGGGAGATCGCCTTTTGCAGACACGGCGCGCTTAAAGCGCCTGGACGTTCTCGGCCTGCCAGCCCTTCGGTCCCTTGGTGACGTCGAATTGCACCGTCTGGCCCTCCTGCAGGCTCTTGAAGCCTCCTGCTTGGATCGCCGAGAAGTGCACGAAAACATCCTCGCCATTCTGACGGCTGATGAAGCCGTAGCCTTTAGCGTCGTTGAACCACTTTACTGTTCCTTGTTCTGCCATGTTGATACTGGTGTTCCTTTCAATCGATTTACGCTGGAGAGATTCGGAGGTACTGCTGGCAGGTTACTGGCTGTTGAGGCTAGAACTGCTCACGACCGATTCGGTCTAACGTACAGACTTAATGCTACGCGCAGCGGGCAAGATTAGCAAGGTGATTCGGGAAAGGCAGTGGAACCGCTTGGCAATCTTTTACCACGAAGGACACGAAGTCACACGAAGGAAGAACCACACGTGACGCCCTTCGTGATACTTCGTGTCCTTCGTGGTTCGTTGGTTTATCGCTTTCCAAACCAAAGTGTCCCCGATTCCTTCCGCAGGACGCTCGCAAACAGCGTATACTGGAATTGCTTAACCTCGAAGACTCATTCTCAGAGCATCTTGCGCCTTCGCGATTGAGAGATCGGGAGGCGTCTTCCGTGTACCAGCGACTGTCCCTTAACAAATCTCTTTTTGGCCGGGCGGGATGTAACCACTCGCTCCGGTGCTCAATCCAACGATGCGCATTCTGACGACGTTTATGACGCTGATCTCGATGGTAACTCTTGCGCTGGCGGTGTTATGGCGCTCCTCTCCGGACTATCGCATGGCGGTTTGTATCGTGGTTTCAGTGGGTGGGATCACGCTGGCGATTCGAGCTCTCTCCGCCGGCAAGCTCGTGTGGGGGGTAGTTTTCCTGGGAGTCTTGGGCGTGTTCACACCTTTCCGGAGCACTCAGTTTTCCCACGCTCTGGTTTCTGCGTTCGACATGGCGACCTTGGCTTTGTTCGCGGTTTCACCGTTTCTCCTTAGAAAGGCCAGAATAGCCCCGGCCGCTTCCCATGGAAGCCTTGGGCTAGTCCGGTTCCACTAACCCGCCCGAATACAGGAGTTCACTATGTCCGGAATCAATGGCGATAAATCCAGATTTCACCGGGAACGCAAGCAGAAGCTCGAGCGACGAAAGCGAACCCGGGAATTGTTGAAGGGCCTGCGAGTGCAACCCAAACCAGCGGCGACTTCCTCCGGGTCGAAAACCGAGGCGGTGTCGGCATGACCACGACAATGTTTACTCCGTTGCTTGGTGACTCGACGACAGCTCCGCTCAGGAAGAAAAGAGTTCTCCTGGTGGACGCGTCGCCCATGAAACGCAACCTGCGCGCCGAGACCATGAGAAAGCTTGGTGTGGACGTCGACTGTGCCGCCGATATCGGCGAAGCACGCTCTTGGTGGCGGGCGGACCTGTACAACCTGGTTCTCATTAGCGTGGAAAACGAAATGGGCCACCGGGACAAGTTTTGTGAAGACGTTCGCAGCGCCACTCCACCCCAGCAACTTGCTTTTCTGGTCGGCAAGCCAGACTACCTGGCGAATTTGCCGAATCCGGACGAAGCGCTGGTCGTTCCGACCAACGGCAATCACTCCAATGGCGGGGACGTCAAGGCAGCGCTGGCCGCCGATATTTCTGGAGGCCTGCAGCAACGGTGGGGAATTCTGGAAGCTTCGCGGAGAATTTCCGCCGTACGCTCGCTATCCCACGCTCGCACCAAGGCGATCAGCGAACGGCCGGCGCCGCCGCGCGATTCTGAGATCCGGCTGTCCAAACGACCGGCGGAACATCGGACGCTGGATCAATTATTGAGAGAGGAAATGCAATGAAGAACCTGTATGTTGGCAATCTGCCCCACAGCACCACCGAGTCCGAGTTGCGAACCGTTTTCCAGCCGCACGGAGAGATCGAAAAGATCAGCATCGTGACCGACCGGGAAACCGGCCGCGCGCGCGGGTTCGCGTTTGTGGAAATGACCAATGACGGCGAGGCGGAGAAAGCTGTGGCTGCCCTGAACGGCACCGCACTGGGTGGACGCACGTTGACGATCAATGAAGCCAAGCCGAAGACCGACCGTCCCAAGAGCGGAGGACAGCGGTTTGGCGGCGGCGGTGGAGGCGGACGCGGAAAAGACGACTATCGTGGCCACGCTCGTCAGCCGCGCGAACCGCGCTGGTAATTTTGTGGCATGCTCTGGAGTCCGGCTGGCACCTGCCGTTTGCCGCCCAGCGCCCTGAATAAAATAGATATTGGGAGATTCTGAAATGCCAAGAGGCCGATCGACGTTTACCAAGCGTCAGAAAGAACAAGCGCGACAACAAAAACAACGAGACAAGGCCGAGCGCAGGAACCAGCGCAAACAAGAGAAACCAGAAGGCAGCGAAAGCAGCGTCGACGAGATGCGCGAATTGCGCGAACACGCGGAAGCGCAAGCGGCGCTGTTCAATATTGGCTCTGACGAGCCGGGCTCGCTCGAGCCATCCACGGCCGGCAGCAACAAGGGGGTCGACTCGTAGTCGTAAGCCGGAGACGATCTATTTTCGCGCAGCAGTTCTTGCGGCGCGCTCCTGCAGAGCCAGAAGTACGACCTGCAGCATCTCATCCTGCGGGGCTGGCTTGCCGGTCCATATCTCAAACTGCCGGGCCGCCTGGTGGACAAACATCTCGATGCCGGGAATGATCTGCGCTCCGCGCTCGCGCGCCATCTTCAAAAGCCGTGTCTCTGCTGGATCGTAGACCAGATCGAAGACGAAGCGGGCGTTGATTTCCGTTTCCTGCAACGGAGCTTCTCGTGTATTGCCCATGCCGATGGGCGTGGCGTTGATGATCACGTCGAAGGCAAGTTTCTTTAGATCCTGCCGCTTGAGCGACCGGGCGCGGGCCTGCCGGGCAAGTTTCTGCCCCGTCGCAGTGCTGCGGTTCAGGATATAAACTTCGGCGCCGCGTTCCTTGAGACCGAAGACGGCTGCGCGGGCCGCGCCTCCAGCTCCAAGAACCAGAATCCTTGCCCCTTCCAGCGTGGACAGGCGGCGCTCCAGCGGGCGTACGATGCCCGAGGTGTCAGTGTTGAAGCCGTAGAGCTTGCCATCCTGCGCGCGGACGACGGTGTTGCAGGCGCCGATTTTGTTGGTGTGGGAATCGGCATTGTCGAGATAGGGCAGGATCGATTCCTTGTAAGGCATGGTGACGCTGAGGCCGTGAATGGGAATCTCGCGCACGCAGGTCATCAGGTCTTTCAACGTTTTGGCATGTAAGGCGAGATAAACCGCGTTGACGTTCTCGCGCCGGAAGGCGGCATTCATCGCAGCGGGCGATAGCGAGTGCGCGACGGGGTCTCCAGCCACTCCGTAGACGCGGGTGGCCGCATCCACCTGTTCAATGCGGTAGACGCTGCGCAGTTCCTGGGCCGTGACCTGTCCCGGTGCGGTCTCTTCCCCCGGACTGACGGAGGCGAAAGTGAAAACACTGCCGGAATGCACCCCCAGCACGCGGCTGATGATGCCCTGCTCTCCCATGCACAGGCCCACCAGGGAATGCTTGTCGCTCTCTCGCTCCAGGAACTTGATCATAGTGACGTTGTCGGAGAGGGTCGCGGCGGTGCTGACGATCTTGTAGTAGTCGGCGGAAGCGGCCAACATCTTTTGCAGCGTGTCATCCAGTTTTTTCGTTCCGCGAAAATCATGGAAGGAAAGAATCAGGGCAGCCCGGTTGCGCAACTTCTGCAACTGCTGGGGCTTGCACTTAACGGCAGTCTGCAACTCGACATCAACTAGCTGACAACCGGCGCTGGCCGCCTTGGAGAGGATGTCGAGTTGGGAGGCGATGGATCCGCGAAACTTGCCGCCACTGGCCGCACGGCGGCAGGTGGCGATGACTACGACGCCGGGGTGAGAGTCGAGAAAACGCTTGATCTTGGGGAGGGCCAACCCGGGCCGGGAAAGATAGTCTAACCTGAACTCCAGAAATGAGTTATCCCGAACCAAACCTTCGGCTTTTTCGGCCAGCTGCGCGGGATCGGAACCAGTCACGGCTACGCAGACCCGTGGCAAGCGCAAGGGCAGCATTCGAGGCAGCAATGTCCTGGAAGCCGAAGTCATCTCGAATCAATTGGTTCGGCGCGAATATTACAGGGGCGTAGACGCAGAATGCAACCATAATCCGGGCAAAAACTTTTTCCGCGTCGCGCCTGACACCCTCGTAACCTTGACCCCCTCTTACCCCCTTGTTACCTTCCGGCTTAGGGCTTTGCTCTCGTGCATTTGACTAGGGAAGGGGTGGGTGTGTCCACCCTTCTCGGAGGTAACATGAAGAAAACAGGACTTTTATTGCTGGTGCTCGCGACCGCCGGATGGGCCCAATCGGCAGCCGATGGAGCCTCGGCCGACCAGAACTCTCCGCAGGGAACGGCGCCTACTACGGCCGGTTTTCCCACGGAGCGCGTGCAGACAGCCTCTTACGCCGACGTGTACTGCGCGGGTTTCATCAATAAACAAACCTTGCCCGACGCAAACTTCGTGGCCGGAGGTCTGGAGACTCCGAGTACAACCAAGTTTGTTAAGGGTGACGTCGTGTACCTCCGGGGGACAGGCTACAGTTTGGGCGCGGAGTACACGATTCTGCGCGCTTTGCGCGATATCGACGAATACGAGATGTACCCCGGGCAGAAGAAGCTCATGAAAGAGACCGGCCAGCCTTATGAGGAAATCGGACGGGTGCGCGTGATCGATACACGCAGCAAGAGCGCCATCGCGCAGGTCGAGTATTCCTGTGATCCCATCAATCCGGGAGACACAGCCATTCCTTTCGCCGAGAAGCCCATGGTCTCGTTCCATCCGCCGTTGCACTTTGACCGCTTCCTGCCAGCCAGCGGCAAAGTCTCTGGGCGCATCGTGATGGGAAAGGATTTCGATTCTCAGTTGGGGACGGGTCACAAGGTCTACATGAACCTGGGCGCAAATCAGGGCGTGAAGGTGGGTGACTATTTCCGCGCCGTCCGCAACTATGAAGCGGACCTGCGGGATCCGGTTGATTCGCTTTCCTTTAAGGCCGCGATCAGCGAAGACACGCAGGAGAAGCAGCCTTCAGTGGATCCGCACATGTTCACCAAGTCCAATGGTCCGGTGATTCACATGGCGGACATGCCGCGCCGGGCAGTGGGCGAGATCGTGATTATCGGCGTCACGCCCACCACGGCAACAGGAATGATCGTCTTCGCCCTCGAGGATGTGCATGCGGGCGATGGCGTAGAGCTGGACCAGCAAGCGCAATAAGTTTTTGCAATCAACGCGGACGCAGTCAAACGGGGACGGGCAACCGTCCCCGGTTTTGTTTTCTGCGCGCCTGAGTTCAACTGAAAATGGAGCACCCACCCTTAATCCAGCGGCAGCACGTACCCAGGTGTTTTTCCCAATCGCCCTCCTAGGGCTTGAGCATCCAGCACCGCCATATCCCACGTGATCCAAGAGACAGGCGTGAGTCGTAGGGTGACATCATCAAACGACGCAAACACAGGCCCGATGTGGGGATCGGACAGTGCTGCCGTACTCAGATATCGGCTGTGCAGGCGCCGATTTATTTCCTGGGCCTCGTCGCCTGAAATCACCTCCACTCTTCCGGCAGCAGTTACACCACGCTCTGCCCCAGGTTTTCGCACGTCGACCATCAGCGAAGCCTTCGGCCGCGCGACCAGGTTGCGAGCTTTGCGGCTCTTGGAAGACGTTGCGACAAACAGGCGGCCGGACTCGAAGAGATACCAGACGGCAGTCAGGTGGATGGTGCCATCTGGGTTCTCGGTTCCCAGCGTCGCAATGTAGCGTCCTCGCAGGAATTCTTGGAAAGTCGGGTCCAGTGTGTGAGTCGGCATTTTCCCCTCCGAAGCTCGCCGATTCGGCGGGGTTCAATTGTCTCACTTCTCCCGGAACTCCGGCGGACGGCAAGGAAATCTATCTATCTAGGACCTTGGTCTCCGAAGACTTCGGCCGTAAATGCCTCGATTGTGGCGCCTTTCTGCCAGACATTTTCGGGAAGGCCGGCTTTGCGGCAGGTCTGCTCGAGGAAGGTTTCGCGATCCCATCCGTGCTCGACCGGTACTTGCGGCAGGAGCAAGCCGCGATGGCCGTGCAGGCTGACGAGTAGGCCGTGACGTCCAATTTCTACGTCTTCGGCGCGGATGGGCTCGGGGCGAGACAAAATGCTGAGCTCGATATCCAGGTGTAACGCCTCCGCTTTTGTCACCGGCAGGAAACGAGTGTCGTCGAAGGCCGCGGCGCAGGCGGTTTCCGCGACCGCGCGAAACAGGGTGCAGGTAGGCAGAACATAACCGACGCACCCGCGCAATTCTCCCCGCAGGTGCAAGGACGTGAAGACGCCGCGAAACTCCGCCAGGTGTGGCGTTGGCGGATCGAGCGGGATCGTGCGCTGCTCCAGAGCGGCAAGAATCGAATCGTGTGCCAGGCCAAGCAGGAGGGCTCGCTCCTGCTGAGAGAACTCGCCGGCCGGCCGACGTGCGGAATCGCCGGTGGCCCCGGGACTAGGCTGAGTTGAGGGGTGCACCGCCTGCGACGAATTAGATGGTAGGAGCGACATCGCCGTCTGCCCGCTGCGGTGCGGGCCGGGGCTTTCTCCGCCGGCTGAGAATGAAAGCGCGGCGCTGACGCTTGACCACCCGCCGGTCGATCTTCGACCAGAAGGCGGCAAAGTAATCCACAGCCGACGCCAGCGAAACACAGACCATGAACCAGATCGCCAGATACGCGATCCAGTGAACCGGGAAAACGTAATAGCCGTAAACTGGCCATTCCTTCCAGCGATGATCGAGAATCACCGCGACCACGGAAACGATCTGGACCACCATCTTGAACTTGCCCAGATCGCTGGCCTCGATAGTGAAGCCTTCCGACGCGGCAATGGACCGGAGTCCGCTCACCAGAAACTCGCGCCCTATGACAACCACAGCGACCCAGGCCGGAACCAGGCTGGGATTGAGCTGGACCAAAGCAACGTAGGCAGCCGCGATCAGGAGTTTGTCCGCCAACGGGTCGAGCAGGATCCCCATGGTGGTGATCTGGCCCCGCCTGCGCGCCAGATAGCCGTCAATGCCATCAGTCATGGAAGCGGCGATGAACAGAGCAGAGGCCAGCAGTTCCTTCTCCCCGTTCTGGCTGCTGAACCGGCTGCTGGAGAGGATCCAAATCAGCAATGGAATGCTGAAAATGCGGATCAGCGTGATGGAATTGGGCAGGTTCACCGCGGCCACAGAGGCGTTCCGAATGGGCAACCGGAAGACCAGCTAGATTATGCGCCACGACCGGGCCGAACGCAATGGAAGTAAGGGCTCTCGATAATCGAAAGTTCGTGTAGAGACGTAGCTTGCTACGTCTCTGCTGGGCGCCGACAGACGTTGCCAGCAACCTCTCCGTGCGCGCCTATTTCACCGCCGGAGCCATCGCACCCGTTTTCGGCTGCTTGGCGATGATTTGGTCCTTGATCTTGTCGTAAGTCGCCTGCGGAATGATCTTCTTGTGAACCAGATCCAGTTTTGTGCGGTACGGGCGACCATCGATGATTTTCTGCGAGTAAGCGTCGCCGATGCCGGGCAGCGCCTTGAGCTGATCCTTGGTTGCCGTGTTGATGTCGAGTTTGTCGGCCGCGGCCGCCTTCGCCATCTGAGCTGGCGTTGCCACGGCTTCCGGTTTTGAGCCCGGTTCCTGCCCTGCGACGACGACGCTCGACAACGAGACCGCGAACACCAGAGCTAGAACGCTTACCGCAAGATTTCTGCGACTGGATTTCATGGGTCCTCCTTACGCGTAAATACCGCGCTGGCGGATGGTGTAGGCCACACGATCGATCGCCAGCATGTATGCTGCGATGCGGTTGTTCACGTGGTGAGTTTCCGCGTAGCGGACGACATCTTCGAACGACGACTTCATGATCGTGTCAAGCTGTTCGTTCACCACCGACTCTTTCCAGAAGTAGCCCTGGCGGTCCTGGACCCACTCGAAATAGGAAGTGGTAACACCCCCGGCATTGGCGAGAATGTCGGGAATCACGAAGACTCCCTTGTCGGTGAGGACATCGTCGGCTGCCGACGTGGTCGGTCCGTTCGCGCCCTCTGCCAGGATGCGGCACTTCACCCGGTCGACATTGCGCGTCGTGATGACATTCTCGGTGGCCGCGGGGATCAGAATTTCGCAATCCGTGGTCAGCAATTCGGCGGCATCATATTTCTCCGCCCCGGGAAAGCCGTGGATGGTTCCGTTTTTCTGGCGGAACTCAACCAGCGCTTTCAGGTCGATGCCGTTCTTGTTGTAGAGGCCGCCGCCGACTTCGGCGATGCCCACGATTTTGTAGCCGGCTTCGTGCATAAGCAGCGCGGCGTTGGAGCCGACGTTGCCAAAGCCCTGCACGATGACACGGGTGCGTTCGCGCTCCAGGCCCAGCTTGCGAATGGCTTCATCGCACACGATCATTACGCCGCGTCCAGTGGCCTCCCGGCGCCCGCGCGAGCCGCCAATGTTGATCGGCTTTCCGGTAACGACTGCGGTGACGGTCTGACGCATGTGCATGGAGTAGGTGTCCATCATCCACGCCATGATTTGCTCGTTGGTGTTGACATCTGGGGCGGGAACGTCTTTTTCCGGGCCGATGAATTCGATCAGTTCCGCGGTGTACCGCCGCGTCATGCGTTCGAGTTCGCCCATGGACATTTTGTGGGGATCGCAAATCACGCCACCCTTGGCGCCGCCGAAGGGGATGTTGACCACGGCGCACTTCCAGGTCATCCAGCTGGCGAGAGCGCGCACTTCGTCGAGTGTAACGTCAGGGGCGTAACGGATGCCGCCCTTGGCCGGGCCGCGTGCAATCGAGTGTTGCACGCGGAATCCGGTGAACACCTCGAGATGGCCGTCGTCCATGGATACTGGAATATGCACCGTAATTTCGCGATTGGGATAACGCAGAACCCGCCAAAGGCCTTCGTCGAGATTGAGCTTTTGGGCAGCCAGGTCAAAGCGCGCCCGCTGCGATTCCCAGGGATTGGTTTCTTTATCCACGTGCGGGGCGGTGGTCAGCGTTGTCATGAAGGTCGTCTCCGGAATGATGGCGGTTTGATGCGCCCGGCGCCGGGTGAGGTTCCCCGGGATGGCAGGCAAACGTTCACGAGTATATGAGGGGGCATGGCCGGGAAGCAAGGTAGGGGCGGCGGTCTAGGAGGTAATCAACTCGCGCCCCAAAATGGGTTCGAGATTCCCACCTGCCGAAAACCGCGACGGGTGGGGAAGCCTCAATAACTAGGCTACCTTTTCTGCGAGTCTTGAATGAGCACCAGATCTGACGGCGAATCTCCCCGTACCAAAGCCAGGCTCTTGCCATCCGGCGACCATTGGTACGAGTAGATCTTGAGCGCGGCAAAGTTCGTCAACTGCCGGCCGGGACCGCCGTCGAGCGGTTGCACCCACAGGTTGTCCACTCCCTTTTCGCGGATCGGATAGACGATCCCTTTGCCATCTGGGCTGAAGCGCAGCACCCCGCGATGCCGGGGATCATACTCGTAGGTGCGCAACGGCTTGCCTAACTCGAGAGAAACCAGGGAGATGCTTGGCTTCTGAGTTTTGAAATCGTAGGTGCCCAGTACCGCCGTCTTCCCGTCGCGCGCAATGTTGTAGCCCTCGCCATTTGCCGCATACATGGTCGAAACACGCTCCGCCTTGCCGCCATCGATGGGAACCTTCATGTAGGCCGCAGCGGCGGTGTCGACGTAGAAGACTGTCTTTCCATCGGGCGAGCACATGGGGAGCATATCCTGCTTGCCTTCGGTGATGCGGCGCAGGCCGGTGCCGTCGGCTTCGCTGCGCCAGATGCTGATCCCCAGGGTTTTCATCATTCCCCGCGCGAAAACGACGTGGCCGTCGCTGCAGCCGTTCGGCTGCATCGCCGCGGAGTCCTTCTCGCTGGCGATTTCGCCCTTGATCTCACCACTCGCGTCCATCACGCGAACGGACGGGTACTGTTCGGCCAGCAGGTGCCCGTCACGCGCCCACGAGATCGTGGGGACGGGGTCTCCGGAAGGAACCTGCCGGACGTCTGAGTAGTCGGCCTTCTGACCGGAACTCACATAAACGTCACGCAACGATTGCTGCAACACAGTTGCAATGGTTTTTCCGTCGGACGACACGCTCAACGTCGCATAGTCATTGGTGTCTGCGGTAATGGGGCGAAGCTTGCCCTCCGGATAACTGATTAATCCAACCTGTTGCCGGTTGAAATTGGTTTCTGCACTTTGCACGATGACTGCCAGCCCGCTCCCGTCGGGCAGCCAGGACACTTTGGTCATAAAAGTGAATGGAGGCTTGGAGATCGTACTCTGCTTCCCCGTCTCCGGATCGATCGCAATCATAGACGTGAGGCTATTGCCCGTCTGATCCATGATCGAGCCGGCAACCGACTTCCCATCGGGGGACCAGGCTGCATCGAGCACTACATTCGCCATGGGTGCGCTGAAGATACTTTTCTCGTCGCTGCCGTCGGCATTCGCGATGATCAGATGGTACTTGCCCGGTTCCGGATCATTGGCGCGCAGGAAAACAAAGCGCTGCCCGTCGTGGGAAAAGCTGGGATTCGTGTCGACATCTTTGACCAGCAACTGAGGTGTTCCGCCCAGCACAGGAATGCGGTAAAGGTCGTATTCCTGCGATGCCTGGCCGCTGGCCAATAACGTATGGGAATAATAAATGTGGCCGCCATCGGGCGAGAACCGCAGCGCGGAGTAGGCCACACGCTGCGGTGGAATAATTTGCACGTTGCTTTCGCTGGACAGGTGGCGCAGCCACAGCGACTCATTGCCCTCGTTATTCAGCACGTAGGCAAGATAATTTCCATCGGGAGACATGGCGCCAATGCGGGCATTGTGGGTGCCGCTGACTTTGGTGATCCTGATGCTCTGAAAGGCCTGACGCCGCGCTGCGAAAAATAAACTGTAAATGCCGAACCCGGCCGCCGCGACCAGCAGCAAAATCACCAGCACGATCACTCCGATTCCAGTTTTATGCTGCCGCGCGGCGGCCGCCAGCACCGAGCTGCTGGAAGCGTGCTCGCTGGGCGCCACCGGCACACCGGCGCTGGAGAGCCGAACGGAGCCAGAGGTGTGAGCCGACTCCCTGCCCGATTCCGTATCGCGGCGCAAGCGCTTCAGATCGCTGACCAGTTCGGTGGTCGATTGATAGCGCAGATCGCGGTCTTTCTCCTGCAGCTTGCCGATGATGTCTTCCAGCCTGGGCGGAAGAGCGGGATTCAGCCGCAGCGGAGGAACGGGCGTGCGATTCAGTATGCCGTCGAAGACAGTGGCTGCCGTGTCGCCCGCAAACGGCAGGGTCCCAGTCGCCATTTCGTACAGCACCGTCCCGAAGGAAAACAGATCGGTGCGGGAATCGAGGTCTTTGCCCTTCGCCTGTTCCGGCGACATATATGCGACCGTGCCCACCGCCGTGCCGGGGCTGGTAAGAAATTCATGGCTGTCGGAGAGGGTAGCTGCGGTCGGGCCGCTGGAAAATTCTTTCCTCAGCGGCGCAACTTTGGCCAATCCGAAATCGAGGATTTTCGCGTGCCCGCGTTTGGTAACAAAAATGTTGGCGGGCTTGATGTCACGATGCACAATGCCCCCGGCGTGGGCGGCATCCAGTGCGTCAGCGACTTCGATCGCCAACGAAAGCAGGGATTCCGTTTCAAGAGGACGGCCGCCGATGCGGTGCCTCAGCGTCACGCCGTCCAGATACTCCATGACGATGAAGGTGTGGCCGTCCTGCTCATCAATCTCGTGAATCGTGCAAATATTAGGATGATTGAGGGCGGAAGCCGCCTTCGCCTCGCGTCGAAAGCGGGCGAGGGCTTGCGGGTCTCTGGCCACTTCGTCCGGCAGGAATTTCAACGCGACAAAGCGATCGAGCTTCGTGTCCTCGGCCTTGTAGACGACGCCCATGCCGCCGCCGCCCAGCTTTTCAACGATGCGGTAGTGCGATATGGTTTGGCCGATCACGGGAGAGTATTACCGGAGCGATCTAATCTTAAGGACGCCGTGAAGGCGAGTCAAACGGCTTCCTATGGGTGCGGGGCGGATCTTGTGCCGCCCTGAAGGACGGCCAGCAACTGCTTGGGAGTTTTTCGAAACGAGACTACGCGGAGGACATCGCCTGCTTCGAGCACAAGCTCGGGATGCTCTGGAGTGGGCCCGGACTCTCCCCAAAGCAACGGCTTGATGAATGCCGCGGCAGCTTTGCGCTTGGCCTCATCGCCAAACTGGAACGAGTACACCGTTCCCCTATCTCCCTGGCACACAAACGATTGAGCATTCTTGTTAATAGAGATCAGTCTTCTCCCAGAGAATGGCGGTCTGCGTGTCCACCGGAAAATAGCCGTCAATCGTCCGGCAATCCGCGGGAACCGGCTCTGGTGGTAATTTCAACGCGTTTGCGGCCGTCTGGGAGTGCACGACTGGCACGAGCACCGCAAGCAGAACGATTAGAGCGGGTAATGATCGCAATGCAGTCCTCATGGCGGAATTCGCTCTACAGAACAATCTCCATCCCCTCCGACGCCGCCCGCACTTTGGGATAGTAGTTGCGGGCTTCCAGCACGAGCTTGTCGATGATCGCGTCGGTGTGGTCGGGATCGTGGTGGAAGAGCACAAGTTCCTTGGCTCCGCTTTCCATTACCACGTTCACCGCCTCGCGCCAGTGGCTGTGTCCCCAACCGCGGCGGCGGGCCTGATACTCCTCGGGAAGATACTGCGCGTCATAGATGAGCACATCGGCGCCTTCGGCCAGCTTGCGCACCGCTTTGTCGAACGTGGCGTCGCCGGGTTCATTGTCGGTGGCGTAGACCAGCACTCCATCCTTCGTCTCCAGCCGGAAGCCCATGCAGCCCTGAGGATGGTTGAGCCAGGCAGTCTGTATCTGGATGCCATCTTCGAGAGTCAGGCGTCCGCTTTCGATCTCGTAGAAGTCGCGGCGCGTTTTCATCTGGCCGATATCCACCGGGAAGTATGGGGCGGCCATTTGCTCGGCCATGACCTGCTTGAGGCTGCGGGTGCGGCTGGAGCAATGGAAAGAGAACTGGCTCTCACCACTCTCGTAGAGGGGACGGAAGAACGGCAGACCCTGGATATGGTCCCAGTGAAAGTGTGAGACGAACACGTGAGCCGAGCAGGGTCTGTTGGCGAACTCGCTGAACAGTTGATGGCCGAGAACGCGAAAGCCCGTACCACAATCGAAGATGTAGATACGGTCGCCAAACCGGACTTCGACGCAGGATGTGTTGCCTCCGTAGCGCATGTTCTCGGGTTGCGGGGTGGGCGTGGAACCACGCACCCCCCAGAACTTAATTCGCATTGGGCTCCCGGCCTGCGTGAAAAGGCCGCTGCATTGTATATTCTGACGAGCCGGGACGCCCGTCAATTCACGGGCTGGTTCGCACGTGGCATGACGGCATCTCCCACGGGTGACCGGGGTGAGCGCCACGCGCGTGACAAAACGTCCCTTGGCGGTCCCCTATAATAAGCCTCCTCCGCCCGGCAGGCGGGCGGGCGTGATTTTTCATGCCGCATCCCGAGTTCAAGGAATTCTCGCGTCTCGCCCGATCGGCAACGTTGGTGCCGGTGGTGAAGTCGGTCAGCGCCGACTTGCTTACACCCGTCTCCGCGTTCCTGGCCATCGCCGGGAACGAGCCCCACGCCTTTCTGCTGGAATCGGCGGAACGCGGCGAACAGATTGGCCGCTATACCTTTTTGGGATGTCGGCCATACATGCGCCTGCGGGCCCAGGGAGGCAGCATCCAGATTGACCGCGGCCGGCGCAGCGAGCGCCTTGAGGGCAACGTATTTCAGATCGTGAAACAACTGCTGCGCGACCATCGGCTGGCGGCGATGCCGGGGCTGCCACCGTTTACCGCCGGTGCCGTCGGGTACTTTTCTTATGACATCGTCCGTCAACTGGAGAAGATCGGCGACCACGCCAAGTGCGATGTTTCGTTGCCGGATTGTGATCTGATGTTCTTTGACCGGCTTCTGGCATTTGATCACTTGCGCCATCAGATCCACATCGTGGCGGCCGCGGACGTATCAAGCGAAAGTCCACGAGCCGCCTATCAGCGTGCGGTGCGCGATATTGATGCGCTCGAAGAGAAGCTGGCAGCCGGTTTACGTCCCTCACTGTGGCGTAGGGCGAAGGCGCGAAAGATGGGACCGCTCAAGGTACATTCCGGTACCAGCCGTTCGAGCTTCCTGCGCGGCGTCGAGCGCTGCAAGGAATATATTGCCGCGGGCGACATCTTCCAGGTCGTGCTTTCCCAGCGTCTGGACTTTATCCCCGGCGTTGCGCCCTTCGACCTGTACCGCGCGCTGCGACAGGTGAATCCCTCGCCCTATCTTTATTTCTTGCGCATGGGAGAGACGCATGTTCTCGGTTCTTCGCCGGAGATGTTGGTGCGGGTCACGGGCCGCAAGCTCGAATACCGCCCGATTGCGGGGACGCACCCGCGCGGGCGCGACGAGGCCGAGGATCTGCTCCTGGAACAGCAGATGCGGAACGACGAGAAAGAGCGCGCCGAGCACGTCATGCTGGTCGACCTCGGCCGCAACGACTTGGGGCGTGTCAGCGAGTATGGCTCGGTGATGGTGAAAGACTTGATGTACGTGGAACGGTATTCCCACGTGATGCACCTTGTGTCGGCGCTGGAAGGCACGCTGCGCACGGACTTGGACGCCCTTGACGCCTTCGCGGCATGCTTTCCGGCAGGCACGCTCAGTGGTGCGCCGAAGGTGCGCGCCATGCAGATCATCGAGGAACTGGAGCCGGTGCGGCGCGGCATTTACGGCGGATCAGTGCTGTATGCGGATTTTGCAGGGAATCTGGATTCCTGCATCGGCATTCGCACCATGCTGATGCAGGGGAAGCAGGCATATCTGCAGGCGGGCGCCGGCATCGTGGCGGATTCCAATCCGGCCAGCGAGTTTCAGGAATCGATGAACAAGGCCCAGGCGCTGCTGCGGGCAGTGAAGATAGCTAGAAGCAGTGGGCAGTGATCAGTGGTTAGTGGTCAGTAAACCGGAAGAGGATGAAAGCGAAAAGTTACTCGCCCCTGCCGCCGAGGTTGGCCGGATTCTCAATGGTCTTCTGGGTTCTTTGCCGGGCCGAAACCACCTTGCTGGCCACTGACCACTGGCCACTCTAATCACTGACCACTGCTAAAAAGTTCTCCACCAACCTTTTCCCCGCCTCGGTCAACACACTCTCGGGATGGAATTGCACTCCCTCGACGGGGAACTCTTTGTGGCGCAGGCCCATGATGGTGCGGCTTCCGTCTTTCTCGGTCGTCCAGGCACTGACTTCCAACTCCGGAGGCAGGCCGGCCTCTTCCACAATGAGAGAGTGGTAACGGGTTGCGGTCATGGGCATGGGCAGGCCGCGGAAAATGCTCTTGTTGTCGTGCACGACCGCGCTGGTCTTGCCGTGCATGAGGTGGGCCGCGCGGACCACGCGTCCTCCGAAAGCTTCGCCAATGGCCTGGTGTCCGAGGCAGACGCCGAGCACGGGTATCTTGCCGGCGAAGTGGCGGATCAACTCGATGCTGATGCCTGCATCCTGCGGCGTGCACGGGCCGGGGGAGATTACGATCCGCTCGGGCCGCATCGTTTCAATTTCTTCCACCGTCACCTGATCGTTGCGGCGCACTTCGACCTCAGCGCCAAGTTCTCCGAGATACTGGACCAGGTTGTAGGTAAACGAGTCGTAGTTATCGAGAACAAATACCATGGCACTTTCCCGCTTTCAGGTTACCTCGGCGACCACGGTACGGTCGAGAGTCAGCCACAGAAAGCGCGGAAACTCCATAACCCGCCCCCCTTTTGAGCCGGGGCTGGGTTAGGCTACTCCAACGGGCCACGTTACTCCCCAAGGGTGGTATTGACGGCTAGCACCTGTAACCGTCATTCTTTCGTGCATGTTAGCGCCACTTTCTTTTGGAGAAACGCATGACAGAAGCCCCGCAGGAAAAAAGGGCCGCACGACGTTTCGCACTTCGCATCCCGGTTACCGTTTCCCGTGGGGAGAGCCCCAGCCAGGCCGAACCCGCCCAAATCCGCGACGTTAGCGCCAGGGGCATCAGCCTGTACCTCGACTCGCCCATAGCCCAGGGTTCGCCCCTCGGCTTCACCCTCACGCTGCCTCCGGAGATAACCCTCACCGAAAGCATTCGCGTGCAGTGCAAAGGGCACGTGGTGCGGGTGGAGAATAACCAATCCGAGGGCAAAATGGCCGTGGCCGCGGTCATTGAAGAATACGAGTTTGTCCCCGAGTCCTGAAGCGTTGGCAAAAGCGAGTTTCACGGTGGTTTGCCGAGTCGAACTGCATGAGGAAAACCTCGCACTCGGCCCGCCCATCATCGGCCGCTTCTCTGCATCCCTCGCAAGTGGTATGTTTCCATCTAGAAGCCCAATTTCCAGAGGATGTCTTTGCCGCGACCTGCCTTCCATTTTGTTCTCCTAGCTCTGCTGGCGGCGCTGGCAACTACGCGTGCTCCTGGCCAGGATGCCGCGGACGCGGCAAAAGAAGTTCCGGGCGCAAAGCAATCCACGGCCGCCACGGTTATCAGCGTCCGCGTGGTGCACGAACGCAGCGCTCCCGCAGTTGAAATTCTTTCGACTCGCCCCGTCGTCCCTGCGATCCAGACCCTGGAGTCTCCGCCCCGGCTGGTCATCGACCTGCCCAATTCGCTCGCCGGCTTGAAGGTCAAACAAATCCCGGTCCTGAAGGAAAACATTCTGGGCGTCCGGGCGGAGCAATATCAAAAGTCTCCACCGGTGGTGCGAGTTGTCATCGACATGGAGGCTGCATACGGCTACACCTGGGATACAGCCGGCAATCGGCTCATGGTGCGCCTGAAACCGGCTGAGGATGTGAAGGCGAGTAAGGCAACGCCACTCCAGGCGCCGAAGATCGTGGCGTTGGGAGCAGGCGCTGAACCGGCGGTGGTTCCGGTAACGGGCGGTCCGGGCGCGGTGGTGCTGGCAGGGAGCCGGCTTGGGGCCGGACAGTCGGTGACGGCAAGTGCCGACACCACGGTTCTGCAACTGCCGCGCGGAGGCGAGGTTCACGTCTGTCCCGGGACTACGCTTTCGGTAACCCCGGCCAAGAACACTCACGACCTGCTGCTGGGAATGAGTACTGGCGCGCTCGAAGCGCACTACAGCTTGGGCGCGTCGGCGGATTCCGTGCTCACGCCCGATTTCCGCATCCTGTTTGCCGGGCCGGGAACATTTCACTATGCCATCAGCGCGGACTCGCACGGCAATACCTGCGTGCGTACACTGAAGGGCAATACTTCTTCTGCCCTGGTAACTGAGTTAATGGGAGACCGGATCTACCAGGTGAAGCCGACCGAACAAGCCGTATTTCACTTGGGGCAGATCGACAAGGTCGATAACGACGTGCCTCTGGAGTGCGGCTGTCCACCGCCATCCCGCGTATTGCGGGCCAGCAATCCCCAATCGCTCCCCTTGCCCGATGCCCGGCTGCCGGCAAATGCCAGCCTGTCACAAAGTGGACCGCCGCACGCGGACACGCTCACTACCGGTAGGAATGGGGCACCACAAATCCTCTCCACTGGACCGGAAACCGCGCCGCTGCCGGCATCGCAGCCAAACGACGTTCACATCCAGGTCGACGCGCCGCTCGTCTTCAGTGCCAAGAACCGCACCGCGCCGGGGGCCACCACTCCGCCGGAGGTGTCCAATCTGCCTGTGGTGGAGCGGTCCGGGGGGCCAGTGCTCCTCTACACGTCGGTCCAGCCTCCGCCGCCGCCCGTTATGAAGACTGTTCCCGCCAAGGTTGTGCATCATACCTTCATTCGGCGAGTGAAGGGATTCTTCTCCGCAATCTTCGGGTGAAGGCACCTGAGAGCGGGCAATTCCCGGTGAGAGGAAGTCAAATGACGAGAACCGGGTACTGAGACCTGATCTATCCCCGGTTGATGACGCGACGCAGAGGTTCTACTTTCTCCCGTGCGGTATCTCGGATCTCTTCCGCCACTTCGGCGCCGCGTTCCGCAACGTCCCGCACATGGTCCTTAGCGTCGCGGACCCGGTCTTTCGCCTCTTCCGCCCAATCCTGCAGGGTTTCCCGGGCATCCTCGTAGCCGCGTTTCAAGTCGCGGCGAAACTGCTTGCCACTCTTCGGAGCCAGCAGCAGTGCGGCCAGAGCTCCCGCTCCGACTCCGATGAGCAGGAAAGTGATTGCGGTGCCAACGTTCGATCCCTCGAACGACTCATAACGTCCAGAACGCATAATAGTGCCCTCATTTCTGCCCGGGCGAAGGCCGTCGGCCCGGTCGTCGCTGCAGGCTGTCATCCCAGCCTTAGAACCATTCTAGTCCTGTCGCCAGAGGCAGGCGAGTCCGGAAACCCGGCTTCCGGCGTCCGGCCGGCAGTCAAACCCATTCTTGCAACGGAGGCCCACTTTGAGACCGGAAGCCGGATGCCGGAGTCCGGAAACTCAGCTTCCGGCGTCCAGCATCGAGCTTCAGCGTTCGGGGGGCTGGAGTTTGCCGATGCCCCAAGCCCGAAGCCTGAAGCCCGAAGCCCGGTTTGACTTCCCCCCTCCCCTCCAGTACCGTAATAGAGTAGGTTGGTCGCAGTATCCCTTGGAGGTTCCGATGTTGGAAGGTCTTTTTCAACCGATGCACCTGCTGGTGATTTTCTTTATTGCCCTGCTGGTGTTCGGTCCCAAGAAATTGCCTGAACTCGGCAAGGGGCTAGGCGAGGGGATTCGTGCTCTAAAAGAGGGTATGAAAGACAACCCGAATCCTCCAGCACAAGCCTCGAACGAGCAGGGCAAGAAGCCTGAATCCAAGGGCTGACCGAGTTCCCCTTCCGGGGATCTTTGCGGCAGTATCTTCTGATTCAACTCCGCCGCTTTATCACTGTTTTTTTCCTGGTTCAAAGATAGTTCCCGGGTTCCCATTCGCTTTGCAGTGTGAAACTGACTCTGTAATTTGGAGGTAGGCCGTGTTGCGTAAAGTCCATTTTTGGGCCCTCATTGCGTTTTTCGGATTGTCGTCGGCTGGATTCGCCGACCAGATCACGCTGAAGAACGGTGATCACCTCACTGGAACCGTGGTCAAGTCGGACGGCAAGACGCTTGTTCTGCATACCGAGTTTGCCGGCGACGTGACCATCCAGTTTGGGGCGATTACCCAGATCAGCACCGAGAAAGAGTTGCACGTCAGCACGTCCGACAAGAAGACGGTAGTGGGCCCGGTGACCGGCAGCGAAGGGAAGCTCGAAGTCGCCACCAAGACCGGTGCTACCGTCGAAGTTCCGGCCGCCAATGTCGTGCTGATCCGCAACGACGCCGAGCAGGCTGCGTATGAGAAGTCGCTGCATCCCGGACTGCTCCATGGCTGGAATGGCGGCACCAATGTGGGCTTCTCGCTGGCCCGCGGCAACAGCCAGACCGAGAACCTGGCGCTGGCGTTCAACGCAGTCCACGCCACGCTGAACGACAAAATCACCCTGAGCGCAAGTTCGATCTACACAAAAAACGACGCTGCCGTGGCTCCCAGCCCCAGCACGATCGCGAACCTGGTGCAGGGGGGATTTCGCTATGACCGAAACATCAACCCGCGACTGTTTGGATTCGTAGGCGCCGACTTCATGAGCAACGCGCTGCAGGAACTCGACCTGCGCGCGGTCTACGACGGTGGACTCGGTTTCCACGCCGTCAAGACGCCCAACACGACCCTCGATTTCCTCGCCGGCTTGAACTATACCCACGAAACCTACTCAGATATTCCCCACACCCCACCGACTACTCCGCCCACGATCGCTGCCTTCGGCAAGACGAATCGCTTCGCCGCGCTCACCCTGGGCGAAGAATTCATGCACAAGATCCACGCCAGTACCGTGCTGACGCAGAGTTTTTACCTCTATCCGGATCTACAGGACACCAGCCAGTACCGCGGCACCTTTAATTTCGGCACGGTGACCAAGATCAGCAAGTGGCTGGGCTGGCAGAATCAGGCCGGCGATATCTATGTTTCGAACCCGCCGGAGGGTGCAAAGCAGAACGATATCGTGTTTACCACCGGCTTGAATATTTCATTCACTCACTAAAGCAACGGTGGAAGACAAGGGGGCGCTCTCCCAAGCGCCCTTTTTGCTTGGGTGCAGGAAGGCCTCACAGGCTGCGGAAAAAACTCACGAATGTGTGCATCACCGTGGAAGAGCGGCGCTTCAGCGCCGCGTGAAGGTTGCAATGAGTGCGGGGCTTCAGCCCCTGTGGTCGCTTTTCTTGTGCGGACGGCTCTTCCCGCAGCCTCATCAGTCGAACCCAGGTGGGGTTTTTAGGGCGGGAGAAGCTATCCTGGGCTAAGGTACACTCTTCCTTCGGCAGACAAGCAACAAGACCGTGGGAAACGGAGTGTCCCGACGCACCGAAAAATCGAAGCAGCTCTACCAGCGCACTCTGAATCTGCTGATCGAGGGTGGCAGCTCTTCGTCCCGCGGTCCGCTTAACTATGGCGAATATCCGCTGTTCATGCAGCGGGGAAGCGGCTCGCGCCTCTACGATGCGGATGGCAATGAATACATCGACTGGATGATGGGTTTCGGAGCGCTGCCGCTCGGCCACGCGCATCCCGATGTCGCGCGCGCGATAGCCGATGCCGCATCCAACGGAGCCCACTTCGCCACCGCTACCGAGATCGAGGTTGAAGTCGCAGAGATGCTGCGCGCCTTGGTGCCCAATGCCGAGCGCGTGCGCTTCGCCAACACCGGTACCGAAGCGGTAATGGCAGCGCTGCGACTGGCGCGTGGCTATACCGGAAGGCCGAAGATCATCAAGTTTGAAGGCCACTACCACGGCTGGTATGACGATGTCCTGGTGAGTTCGAATCCGGTGACGGCGACCGTCGTCGAACAAGCCAGCGGTTCCATCCGGGTTGTGGACAGCCTGGGTCTGAATCAGCACGCTCTCGAAGATACGATCGTTGTTCCCTGGAACGATCTTGAGGCACTGCGCCGCGCCATCGAAAACCATCCCGGTCAAATCGCCGCCATCATCACCGAGGGTGTCATGGCCAATATGGGCGTGATCCCGCCCGCGGAAGTCTACCTCCAGGGACTCGAAAAGCTGGCGCGGCGGAACGGCATCCTTTTCATCCTCGACGAAACCGTCACCGGATTTCGCATCGCGCCCGGCGGCTGCCAGCAGTACTACAAGCTGTCGCCGGATCTGGTCACTCTGGGCAAGGCGCTGGGGTGCGGGCTTCCCGTGGCCGCATTTGCGGGACGCGCCGAAATCATGCAGGCGCTGGCCTGGGGCGGCGTCCTGCACTATGGCACGCACAACGCTTCCCGCATTGGGCTGCATGCGGCGCGGGCGAGTTTGCGCAAGCTGACGGAGAACCATTGTGCCGCATTCCAGCATATCTGGAGAGTCGCGGAGAGGCTGCGCAGCGGCCTCGTCGAAATATTTCAGAAGAGGCATGTTTCGGCGATCGTGCAGGGTGTCGGGCCAATGTTTCAGGTGATGTTCACCGAGCGAAAGGCAATCCGTGACTTTCGGGAATTCTGCCGGTACGTGGACCGCAAGGCCTACCAGCGGTTCGTGCTCAAGCTGTTTGAATTCGGGGTGTACGCAACACCGGCGGCGACTCTGCACTGGATTGTGACGCTCGCCCACACCGATGCCGATGTGGACCTCACGCTGGCGGCGGCCGAAAAGGCGCTCGATGCGATTGCTGGAGCCGAGTCGTGAGCGTCGCCGAGAAAGCGGCGCGCCTGCTGTCGCTGGAAGGCAAAGTGGCGATGGTTACCGGGGCGGCTTCGGGAATCGGCCACGGCATCGCACTTTTGCTTGCAGAAATGGGTGCCACGGTGGTGGTACTCGATATAGATGATGCGGGTGGCGCGGCCACAGTGGCGGAGATTGCTCGGGCGGGATGGAAGACCTGCTTCTTCCATTGTGATGTCTGCTCCGCGCAGGATTGCGCCCAGAGTGTGCAACAGACGGTCGCGGCGCTCGGCCGAATCGACATTCTCTGCAACAATGCTGGGATCGCAATTCGCAAGACGGTGGTTGAACTCTCCGAAGACGAATGGGATCGAACGCTGGACATTACATTGAAGGGAGTCTATCTATTGTCGCGGGAAGTGGTTCCACACATGGCGAGTCATGGTGGAGGAAGCATCATCAACACCGGATCAGGATGGTCGCTGAAGGGCGGTCCGAAGGCCGCCGCTTATTGCGCAGCGAAAGCGGGCGTGCTGAATTTGACGCGCGCCATGGCGATCGATCATGGCAAGGACAACATCCGCGTGAATTGCATCTGCCCCGGAGATGTCGATACGCCAATGCTGGCAAGCGAGTGCACGCAGTTGGGCGCCGATCGGCAGGCATTCATGCGAGACGCGGCATCGCGCCCGATTCATCGCGTAGGCTTGCCGGAAGATATCGCTAAGGCCGTGCTTTTTCTCGCCAGCGACATGTCCAGCTGGATCACAGGAACGGCGCTCGTCGTCGACGGCGGCGGACTCGCCTAGCGCACAGGCCAGGCTGCGACAGCAAATCTTGATGTTCCCGAAACCTCTCCAGTACCATGGCTTGCCCATAACTTTTTCCCACGATTCCCGTCCAAGGTGAATATGCGCAAACACGTGGTGTGCCTGTCGTTGCTTCTGGGTATGGTTTCATTTCTAAATGCTCAAACCCAATCCGCTGCCCAGTCTTCTGAACCCGCATTGCCCTACAGCCCCAGCCTCGACGTTACCTCGATGGACAAGTCGGTGGACCCGTGCGTGGATCTCTACCACTATTCCTGCGGCGGCTGGCAGAAGAAGAATCCCATCCCGCCCGATCAGACTTCCTGGTCGGTCTACGCCAAGCTCTATCAGGACAACCTGACCTTCCTCCGCGGCATGCTCGAACAGGCAGCCCAGCTGAGTGCGCAGCGCGATCCCGTAACGCAGAAAATCGGCGACTTCTACGCCGCGTGCATGGATGAAAGCGCCGTCGAAAAGCGGGGCCTCTCGGCGATTCAGCCCGAACTCGACGCGATCGCACAGATCAAGTCGGCGAAAGACATCACTCCCGTGGTCGCTCGCCTGCAGCTGACCTACTTCCGGTATTCCTACAACAGTTCCATGCTCTTTGCGGCAGGCTCGACCCAGGATCCGGATGATTCCGAACAAGTAATCACCGACGTGGATCAGGGTGGCCTGGCCATGCCTGATCGCGATTACTACACGAAGGATGATGCCAAGTCGAAAGAAACGCGCGAGCATTACCTCCAGCACGTGCAGAGAGTTTTCGAACTGATCGGCGACACCCCGTCCACCGCGAAGAAGAATGCCAATACCGTTATGCGCCTGGAAACGGCTATGGCCAAGGCTTCGCTCACCCGTGTGGAGCGCCGCGACCCGCACAAGCTGGTCCACAAGATGAAGCTTGCCGATCTCACCCAGCTTGCACCTAACTTTGATTGGGCTACTTACTACCGTGAGATGCAATACCCGGAGTTCGCCATTCTCAACGTAGATGCTCCGGAGTTCATCAAGGAAGTCAATACGCTTTTGTCTACCGAATCGATCGACAGCTGGAAAACCTATTTGCGCTTCCACGTGGCAGACACGTCGTCTCCGTACCTTTCCTCGAAGTTCGTCGAGGAAAACTTCGACTTCTACCGCAAGTACCTACGGGGCGCGAAGGAGATGCAGTCGCGCTGGAAGCGCTGCGTGCAGTGGATCGACTATGACCTGGGCGAGGCGCTGGGACAGGTATATGTGGCCAAAGTTTTCTCCCCCGAACTCAAGCAGAGCACGCTCGACATGGTGCGCGGCATCGAGGACGCCATGGGCCAGCGCATGCGCGCGCTCGACTGGATGAGTCCGGAAACCAAGCAGCAGGCTCTGACAAAGCTGGCGGGCATCCGTAACAAGATCGGCTATCCCGACAAGTGGCGCGACTATAGCTCGGTGCAGATCGTGCGTGATGATTTTGCCGGTAACGTCGAGCGTACCCACCAGTTCGAAACCCGTCGCGATATCAACAAAATCGGCAAGCCCGTCGACCACGGCGAATGGGACATTTCCGCTCCTACCGTCGACGCTTACTACAACGATCAGATGAACGACATCAACTTTCCCGCCGGCGTGCTGCAGCCGCCACTCTACGACAAGAAAATGGATGACGCTCCCAACTATGGCAACACCGGCGGAACCATCGGCCACGAACTTACCCACGGCTTCGACGATGAGGGCAGCCAGTTCGACGCCAAGGGGAATTTGAGAGATTGGTGGACCAAAGAAGACCGTCAGAAGTTCGACGCGCGCACCAAGTGCGTCGAAGATCAGTATTCAGGATACATCTCTGTGGACGACGTTCACCTCAACGGCAAGCTCACACTAGGCGAAAACGTCGCCGATCTGGGCGGCGAGATTCTCGCGTATATGGCGTGGAAAGATGCCACCAAAGACAAGAACCTGCAACCCGTCGATGGCTTAACCCCCGAGCAGCGTTTCTTCGTTGGCTTCGCGCAATGGGACTGCGCCAATGAGCGTCCCGAGGACATGCGCATGCGCGCCATGACCGATCCGCACTCGCCCGCGCGCTACCGCATCAACGGCGTCGTGGTGAACATGCCCGAGTTCGCGGAAGCATTCTCCTGCAAGCCAAGCCAGCCCATGGTGAAGCCGGCTGCGAATGTGTGTCGGGTGTGGTAGCGGGGCTAAGCACATCCAGCAACCTAATTACTCCGGACCGGTATCATAAATGGTTATGGGAAGGGCAAGGCTTCAGCCGTGCCGCCCTGGGTCAAAACAGGCGCGGGCTTCAGCCCCTGAGGGACCTCCGCTCCTGCAAACCCTTATCCAGCATGCAGTTACCTCGTTGGTTACTATTGCACTGATTTTGATGCACATTTCATCAGCCCGTAACATTCCTTTGCTACAACCGGAATATGGATCAGCCTTTCTACAACACGCTGATTCTCTCCGATCTGCACCTCGGTGCGGATATGAGTCATGCGCGCGAGGCCACTCGCGTGCTGAAGGAAAACCGTTTTCAGCGACTGATCCTGCTTGGCGACATTTTTGCTGACCTCAACTTTGCCCGCCTGACCAAGGAACACTGGAAGTTCCTCGGCTACATTCGCAAACTGTCGAATCCCAAACGCAACATCGAAATCGTGTGGGTGGAAGGCAATCACGATCACGGCCTGACTAACATCATGTCGCACCTGGTCGGTGTCCGGGTCTACCAGCAATACGAGTGGCGCTACGGCGGGTTGAGCCACATCGCCATTCACGGCCACCAGTTCGATGGTTTTCAGGTAAATAGCGTCAGACTCAGCAAACTGGGCACATCGCTCTATCTTTATTTGCAGAAACTCGACCTGAAAGGCAAGCCCATTGTGCGGCTGATCGATCGATTGAACACGCGCTGGCTGCGCATGTCGTCGACCGTTGCCGAGGGCGCTTTGCAATATGCGCGCCAGCATGGCGCCGACCGCATCTTCTGCGGACATACGCACGAGGCCATTCAGGTCGAACAGGACGGCATCCATTACTACAACGCAGGAGGCTGGGTGGATTCCCGGCTGACTTATCTGACGATCGACGAACAGGGGGTACGCATCCATGAATACCGCGAACGAGCTGACGATCGTGATTCCGGCGAAGAACGAGGCGAAGCTGATCCCGCGTTTGCTGACTTCGCTGACGAAGCAGGATTACTCGAAGATGCCGAATACGAGAGTGTTGGTCGCTGACGCCAATTCCACCGATGGCACGCCCGACATTGTCCTCAGCTTTCGCGACCGCCTGAATGTGGGCGTGATCCGCGGTGGAATGCCATCGGTCGGCCGCAACCTGGGAGCAGCTCGGGCTGAGACTCGTTATGTGCTTTTTCTGGATGCCGACATCGAACTCGCCCATCCTTCTGTGATTCGCCGCGCCGTGGAGCTGGCCCACAGCAAACAACTCCATTGCGTGACCACGAACATTCTCTGCCGCGACGGGAACTGGATCGATAAGCTCTTCTATGCGGGCAATGATTTCTTCCAATACATGTCGTGCCTGCATCATCCCTTTGCCACTGGCATGTTCATGCTGTTCGAACGAAAAAAATTCTGGGAGCTAGGAGGATTTCACGAGCAGGTTGCCTTCGCCGAAGATTACCTGCTCAGCCAGCAGGTGGAGCGTAAGCGCTTCGGGATCGTCCGCGGCGGCGTTTATACGACCAACCGGCGCTTCCAGAAGATGGGACACCTGCGCGTGGGTTGGCTTTTCCTGAAAACCGCGATGAACTATTGGAACGAAAGCTACTTCCTACGCGACCACAAGTACTGGCAGACATAATCCCGACTCCCCGCCAGGGGCGCAGGTTCCGCAGCGATTTTTCGTAGTGGCCACAGAGGACAGGATCCAGCCAACCAGCGGATCCTGTTTTTGTTTGTTCAGAAAAGACGCCCGCCGACCTATTCTTCAGAATCGCAGCACAATGCCCGTGGAAATCCGAACGTTGTTCTGGGTCGTGCCGAAAAATCGCGTCTGCACGTAGTCTCCCTGGAAACGCCACGCGACCGCACGGATGATTCTGTAGTCGATGCCACCGCCCAGCGCCGTAGCGAATGATGTGTCAGAGCCTCCACCGCTCACGTTCACGTGACCGCCACCGAACATAGCCTCGGCAAAAGGACGGAACTTGCCGACTGGCACACCGACTCGGGGACCAAACAGAAAGTTGTGCTCGCTAAAGTTCGCATTGAAACTGCAAACAACCGGGGGGCACGGCGCGGGAAAATTTTGCGAGCCGTAGTGGCCATCGAAATCAGCCACAATGCCAACCCACGGAAGCACTTTGCCTTCCAGCGATGCCTCCCAGCCGTTCGTGTTGGCGCGGTCGATCGACGACAGATCAGTGTTGTAGTAGGAATATCCGAAAAAGACGTTCCCGCTGGTGGGTACCTGGGCGCTCGCCAGACCAGCGAACAGTAGTACGGCAAAGACAATGAGTCCGGTTTTTTGCATGAACTTCGTAACCTAACCTTTCTGACTGGAATATGAGGCGCAAAGGTTTAGATGCCCGCGAGGAGGAATTGGTCGACCGAAACTGGCCTGGTTTTTGCGGCAGGAGAAGTAATAGCCGGGTCGCCGTGATCTGCACACCCGCCCATTTCCAAACTCAAAATCTCAGCACTAAGCCGGTCGATAGGCGCATGTTTTTCTGCGTGGCGCTGAACAGTTGGGTTCGCATATAGTCTCCCTCAACGCGCACTGCAACCCGGCGCATGAGCTTGTAATCGAGGCCGCCGCCGAATGCGCTGGCGAACGACTTGTCGGGGCCGAAACCGTTCGTGGTAACGTGCTCGAAGCCGAAGAGAGCCTCGGCGAACGGCCGGAACCGGCCGATGGGCACCGACAGCCGCGGGCCAAATAGAAAGTCCGCCTGATGGATGTTCACGGTGCTCGGGCTGCATGTAGGATTGGCGCTCTTTGGGCACGCCACAAACAACGACGGGGATCCAGAGTGACTGTCAAAATCGGCCACGACTCCGACAAAAGGCAGCACTCTGCCTTCGAGCGATCCCTCCCATCCCGTTGCCAGATTTATACGGTCGCCGTCGGCAAATCCGAACGTGTTCACGCTCGAGTACGAATATCCAAAAAAGACGTTGACGCGATTCGGTACTTGGGCGATGGCCAGCGAGGTAAACAGCAGGAAAGCAAGGACGATGAATCCAGTTTTTCGCATAAGGATGTTAGACTGCCCACCGTCAGAAGCGCCAGACAATCCCTGTCGATGCCCGAAAATCATTCTGTTCTGCGCTTAACAGATGACAACGAACGTAGTCGCCCTGCAGCCGCCAGGAGAAATTCTTGAAGAAGAGCTTGTAATCGACGCCCCCGCCAAAATCATAGGCGAGGGGATTGCGGTACACATCGTTCACTGGCATACGGTGAACGCCGGCCATGGCATGCACGAACGGCCGCCACTTCCCATAGGTGGTTGAGAGCCGCGGACCGAAGAACAGGTTGTACTCGGTGATGCCCTTGCGATAATAGCCGCTGCCATCCAGCACAAATCCCAGTTTGGGGTAGCGGACGAACGGCAGGTCTTCAGCCGAGCCCTCCCAGCCTTTGAAGGGATACCGGGTAGTTATGTCCTGGGCATCGGCGTAGGAAGCTCCGAGATAAAGATTTCCGCGCGGAAGAATTTGCGCTTGCGATACGGTCGCCAACAATGTCAGGCCAAGAAACGCCAAAACCACGGCTGCGGTTTTTGACACGAAAATGATTCCTCCCCCGGCAATCGGCCGGCAGCAAATTCTACCTGAATGCGTGAAATCGGTTAGATGCAGTGTAACGGAGACTCAAGATGTCCTGTGCGGCAAAAATTGTGCAACTGTAACCCCTGATTGACCTCGCCCGGGAAAAATTTACGGATTTTTCATGATTCCGAAACGCTGCCCGGAGCGTCTATCTACTAGCATGCAATCAATGAATACGACTTGGCAAACATGGTCGCAGCCCTGCTGTCTGGCTGCCTGGGAAACGTCGAAGGAGTCGAAGTTGAAACTCAGTCTGGAAACTCGAAATCGCGGCGATGTAATGATCGTTCACTGCCAGGGCCGCATCGTCTATCGCGACGAGGCCGCTGCCTTGTCGCGCGTGGTGGGCGAAGTCCTGCAGAACACCGGCAAAGTGATTCTCGATCTCAGTGACGTAAGTTCGATGGACAGCGCCGGCATCGGCGAACTGGCCCTGCTGCAGACCTGGGCCCAGTCGAAAAACGCCGATCTGAAGTGTGCCGGTCCCAACTCACTGGTTCGCAACCTCTTGGACCTGACCAACCTGGATTCGGTTCTGGAAATTCACCCGACTTTGCATGAGGCGCTCGCGGCCTTCCAGCCAGGAGAAGTCTCCGCCGATTGCTGATCGGGCAGATAAGGGACATGATTCGTAGAGACGTAGCTCTGCTGCGTCTCTTTTTTTTCAGGAGCTAGCTCTCGCGCTGAAATCGGTATCGCCCCTCGCGCTCCAGCGCGACGGCTTCCGCGACTGTCAGAAAAGCCTGCGCTGCGTGGGAAAGGCTGGCTTCCTTTCGGTAAATCAATCGCAGCTTGCGTTGCACACGCAGTTCCCGCACTGGAATCCGCACCAGCTCCCCTCGAGCCACTTCCGTTTCGACGCTGATTTCTGGCATAAGGGCAACTCCGTTTCCCATGGCGACAAATTGCTTGATGGCCTGCAAGGTGGGCAGTTCCAGATCCATGTGCAGCGGGGTTTTGTGCCGCTCGAACGTCTGCAAGACCTTCTCGCGATACGGCGAGGACACGATGTGAGCTACAAATGATTCCGCTCCCAGCTGCTTGATGCTCACTTCCGGCGCCGAGGCCAGCGGATGCTTGGGCGGCACCACCAATACCAGTTCGTCAAGGTACACGATAATGGAATGCAGGTGAACCTCCTGCGGCTGGTAGGAAAGCACGCCTAGCTCGGCCGTGTGCTGCAACACATCGTCGGGGATGCGGCTGCCCAGCGCCCGCTGTACCGTGATCTTGATCATGGGATGGAGCCGCCGGAACTCTGCCAGTACCGGCAACAAATAGAGCGACGTGAACTCGTTGGCCGCAATCACCAGCTTGCCCTTCTGCAATTCCCGCAGCTCCACCAGCGATTCGCGGGCATCGTTGCGCAGGTTCAGCAACTTCTCCGCATATTCGTACAGCACCTGCCCGGCATCGGTCAGAACGCCTTCGCGCGACGAGCGGTCGAACAGAGATTCGCCCAGCTCATCCTCCAGCTTGCGGATGGTTTGGCTGACCGCTGATTGCGTACGGAAGAGTTTTTCGGCGGCCCGGGAAAATCGCCGCTCGCGTGCGACGGTCAGAAAAACCTCTAGCTGAGACAGTTCCATCGAGGTTCAGCCCTTTATAGAATGTTCATTGTCCATTAGAGTTCCTTATTATATAACGATATCTAATGACACCCAAAGAATTATAAGTTTCGCTTCTGTCCCGTTCTGCCCTACCATCAAAGCTCCGTTTCCTTTTCTGGGGAATCGTCCATGGCCAGCGAGCAAGTCCGAATCACCGTATTCGATACCACTCTCCGCGACGGAGAGCAGTCGCCGGGTTGCAGCATGAATCACCAGGAGAAGTTGCGCCTGGCCCAGCAACTCGACCGCCTCGGCGTGGACGTTATCGAGGCCGGCTTCCCCATCGCCTCCGACGGCGATTTCGAAGCAGTCAAAGCCATTGCAGGAGTAATTCGCCGCCCGATTATCGCGGGACTCGCGCGAGCCTGCCACCTGGACATCGAGCGCGCCTGGGAAGCGCTCAGAGAAGCCGCCCGCCCGCGCATCCATGTTTTCCTGGCCACCTCGGACATTCACCTGAAATACAAGCTGCGCATCACGCGTGAGCAATGCCTGCAGCAGGCGCGCGAGGCCGTTGCCTTCGCCAAGTCGCTTTGCGACGACGTCGAGTTTTCTCCGGAAGACGCTACTCGCACCGACCCGGAGTTCCTTTGCCAGGTGCTCGAAGCAGTAGTCGAAGCCGGTGCCACCACGCTGAATATCCCCGACACGGTCGGCTACACCATACCTTCGGAGTTCGGCGACCTGATCGCTACCATCCGCCGGCAGGTGAAGGGAATCGAGAAAGTAACTATCTCCGCCCACTGTCACAACGATCTCGGCATGGCCGTCGCTAACACGATGGCTGCCGTCGCCGCGGGAGCCCGCCAGGTAGAGTGCACCATCAATGGCATCGGCGAGCGCGCCGGCAACGCGTCTCTAGAAGAGATCGTCATGGCGATGCGTGTGCGCCGCGACCGCTACCCCTACGAGACGGGCGTGGCCGGGGAGCAACTTTTTCCCGCCAGCCAATTGCTGAGTGAGATCACGGGCGTGCCGGTGCAGCCGAACAAGGCCATCACCGGACGTAACGCCTTCGCGCATGAAGCCGGCATCCACCAGGATGGCGTGCTCAAGAATCCGCTGACTTACGAAATCATGACGCCCCGGTCCGTCGGCGTGCCCGATTCCAAGCTGGTACTGGGCAAGCACTCCGGCCGCCACGCGCTGGCCATGCGCTGCGAACAGCTGGGCTATCAATTTGATCGCAGAGCGCTGGATGACATCTACCGTCGCTTTGTGCGCCTGGCCGACAAAATCAAGCACGTCGAGGATCATCACTTGCTGGAGTTGATCCGCGACACTCACAAGCCCGCCGCCTCGGCAACCCCGCTGGTCGAGTCGCGTCCGGCGGCGATCGCAGCCGCTGGGAGCGACGGGGCAAGCGAACCGCGCAAGCCTTTTCCCGCGGCGCCCACCTCCAATGCCTTCGGCTTGCCGTTGCCGTCGGACCACCACCACCCCGACCAGGAAGACTACCTCTGGGGCGTGTAACCGCTCCTCACGCTAAACTAGCGGTATCCAGCTCGGCGCAGCCGGGGAGAGGTTCGACTTGATCTGGCGACACTTGGGGGCTCTTCTAACCGGCGCGGTCATCGGTTTCCTCGGCGGCCTCTTTGGAAAGGGCGGCAGCGCCGTGGCAACACCGCTGTTGAGCCTGCTGGGCTTCCCTGGCTTCGTTGCTGTGGCCTCACCGCTTCCAGCCACCGTCCCGGGCACCATCGTCGCCTCTGCTGAATACTGGCGCTCTCGGCTGTTGGACTGGGAGATCGTCTGGTGGAGCATCGGCGTCGGCACGCCTGCCATCGTGGCAGGTTCGCTCCTCTCTCATCTGGTCGGCGCCCGGCTCCTGCTCATCCTCACCGGCCTCCTCGTCCTCGGGTTTGGGATCTCGTTTCTGTTCTTTCCCAAGGATCTCTCTCTGGCCAAAGCGGCGGCCGACAACCCCGAGGGTCTTCGCCCGTCCTACTGGCGTACTCGGCTGATCGCCGTCGCCACCGGCGTCGGACTGTTTTCGGGATTGCTGGCGAATGCCGGCGGATTTCTCCTGGTGCCCTGCTATACCGGCCTTCTTCAGCAGCCGATGAAGAAGGCCTTTGCTTGTTCGCTGGCCGTTTCCTCCGTGCTCGCCATTCCCGGCACAGTCGTTCATGCGTATCTCGGCCACATCTCGTGGCCGGTTGCGGGTTTGGTGGCGCTGGGTGCTGTTCCCTTCTCTCACCTGGGAGCCCGCCTGGCCATCAAAACCCGGGCGGCAAGGCTCGAGCGTTGGTACGGGCTTGCATTGACTGGACTGGGAATCGGCTTCCTCTTGCAGGTGTAATCGCATCCGCAGCGTCCTCAGGTAGGAGAACTACCTCGCCGGGTCGTGCCCCACTGCGGTTGTTTCCGTTAGACTAATCCCCGCATGCTCCTGAAACTCACCATCCTTCCCGGCGACGGGATCGGCCCGGAAGTCACCGAACAAGCCGTTCTCGTGCTGCAAGCCGTGGCTGACGCTTTCGGCCACCAGATCCAGCTGCATCGCAAGCACATCGGCGGCGCCGCACTGGCCGCCGCAAATGACCCGCTACCACCGGACACGCTGCAGGCCTGCCTTTCGTCGTCTGCCGTGCTTCTCGGAGCCGTGGGAAGCCCCGCGTTTGATCATTACCCAAACCATCTTCGTCCCGAGGCTGGCTTGTTGCGCATTCGCCGCAAACTGGGAGCCTATGCCAACCTGCGCCCGGCAGTCTGCTTCCCCGCGCTCGAGCATATTTCTCCTCTCCGCGCGGAAATCGTCCACGGCGCGGACATCATGATCGTGCGTGAACTCCTCGGAGGGCTGTATTTCGGGGATCCACGTTCGATTGAGGGCGCGCCCGGTTCTCGCGTCGCCACCAACACCATGCGCTACGACGAGCCAGCCATCGAGCGCATTGCCCGCGTCGCCTTCGATCTGGCCGGGAAGCGCCACCAGAAGGTTCTCTCGGTGGACAAGGCCAACGTCCTCGAGTGCTCCCGCCTGTGGCGCGAGGTCGTCACCCGCATCGCCCAGGATTATCCGCGGGTGAAGCTCTCGCACCAGTACGTCGATTCCGCGGCCATGCTTCTGGTCCAACGCCCCAGGGATTTCGACGTGGTCCTCACGGAAAACATGTTTGGCGACATTCTCTCCGACCAGGCGGGCGGAGTCATGGGCTCTCTCGGCCTGCTGGCCTCAGCCAGCATTGGAGGCGCGGTCGGCCTGTACGAGCCGGTCCACGGCTCCGCGCCGGATATCGCCGGGAAAGGAATCGCCAATCCCCTGGGAGCGATTCTTTCCGCCGCCATGCTGCTGCGCCATTCGTTTCAGCTGGAGAGGGAAGCGGCCTGCATCGAAAATGCTGTCGGCGCGGTTTTAGGTCGCGGCTATCGTACCGCCGATCTGGTCACCACAGGGGAGACCCCTGTATCGACCTCCGAGATGGGCCACCAGGTTGTGGAGGCGGTAAAGGAGTCGGCCGCATCAACCGTGGCTGCGGCGAAGAAAGAATCCGCCTGAAATAGCAATCCGAGAGGGTGCCCCACTCTTGCGCGGTCTTTGCGCAAGGGTGGGGATTTTTGATCAATCAAATATTCCGCTGTTGAGCGAGGATGAAGTGCTCCTCAGCCCCTTGGCGCCGGCCCTCCGGGCAGCGTCCTTGGTTCCGGCGCAGAAGTTGCCGGATTGCCATCGTATTTTCCCGTCAGGTCATACCAGCGGATGTGCAGCATATCCAGGAACATGCGCGAGCCGTCTTTCAAAGGATGAATGCGCGTTCCGCCGCTGTGTCCCCAAAGCACAGGCACTTCTTTCACCTTGAAGTGAAACTTGCGGGCCAGGAACAGAATCTCGGGATCGAAGCCCCAGCGCTCGATGCGCTGCAGCGGGAAAATCGTCTGCGCCGCACGCCGCGTGAACGCCTTGAAGCCGCATTGCGTGTCCGCAAACTGCAGCCCTAGAGTGATCCGCAGCAGCAGGTTGAAGACGCGGCCAAACACCTGCCGATGAAACGGTTGCCGCTGCGTCTGCATTTCCGCACGCAGCCAGCGCGACCCGATGGCGATATCGGCCCCCGCCCGCAGTGCTTCCAGCAGCTTGGACATCTCCTCGATCGGCGAGGACAGATCCGCGTCGCTGAACAGGATCACCTGTCCGTGCGCGTTCAACATTCCGTTGCGCACGCTGTAGCCCTTGCCGCGGTTGCCGGGATTCTCCACTAGGCGCAGCGCTGGATTCGTTCGCGCAAGCTCGCGCACAATCTCGGCCGTGTTGTCCCGCGAGCCGTCGTTGACCACGATCACTTCCGCATCGTAGTTCTGCTGCTGAAGGTAGGCGAGTACCTTCTCGAGAGTCGCGCCCAGGCGTGCGCCCTCGTTGTAAGCGGGAATCACGATGCTGTATGTGGGCTCCAAAAAGCAGTTCTCAGTTATCGGTTCTCAGAGGGAGAGCGTCGGCTAGGAGCGTCTCCACCCGCCTTCAGATACGCCTGCGCTATTGTACGGTTGGGAAATAGTTTTCGGAAATCAGGACTTCGGCACTCAGAAGCTATTCGCAGAATGGATGCGCGTAGTTGGTGCAATCGCCTGTGGCCTTGACGGAGTCTTCGTTGTAATCGAGCGGGCAACGCCACTCTCGGCGCCGGGGCAGAACAATAGGCTGATGTTACAATCCGCCGCAGAGTCATGGCACACGACGTATTTATCAGCTATTCCTCCAAGGACAAGGTCATTGCCGACGCGGTTTGCGCACGCCTCGAAGGGCGCGGCATTCGCTGCTGGATTGCGCCTCGCGATGTGCAGCCTGGCGCGCCGTATGGCGAAGAGATCATTAACGCCATTCAAGGCTCACGGGTGATGGTGCTGGTTTTCTCCTCTAATGCGAACGCATCGCCCCACATCCCCAAGGAGGTGGAACGGGCTGTCAGCCACGGGGTTTCGATCATCCCGCTGCGGGTGGAGAATGTGACTCCGGCCAAGTCGCTGGACTACTTCATCAGCTCAGTGCATTGGCTGGACGCGATTGCTCCGCCGTTGGAATCGCACCTGGAGAGTCTGGCTACCACCATTCTCACGCTGTTGCCGGAGCGATCGCAGAAGGTAATCCCGGGCGCCGTAACGCAGGCTGCACCAGCCATGGGAAGAGCAGCACCTGCCGCGGGGATTTCGAGCGCGGCCCTCCGCGTTAAGCCCAAATGGCTCTGGCCCTCGGTTGCTGCGGCGGTCATAGTCCTGGCAGCAGCGGCTTGGTACTTCTCTCGCACGTCGCCAGACTCAGGATCCGCCAGTTCGCCGGTTTCCAGTCTCCCAACTCAGCCAGCAAACGGCGGCCCGATCGTCACTTCGCCTGGCCCATCTGGCGGTGATCCTATCCTCGGATGCTGGCACTGGATGAATAATGCCGCTGTGGTGATCAAGGCGGACGGAACCATGACTGCAGGCCCGTTTACCGCGCGCTGGCGGCTGGCCAATTCCGCTCGCCGTATCTACAACTTCACCTGGCCCGAGGCAGTAGATTCAGTCTCGCTGTCGCCCGACGGCGGTAGTCTTTCTGGGGGGAATCAATACGGCGTGTCGATGACGGCTACGCGCGTTTCTCCGGGGCAGGATATTGTCGGCGCCTGGCGCTGGTACAACGGCGTGATCGTGACCATCCTGCCGAATGGAACTTTTTCTGCCCTGACTACTCGAGGCCGCTGGCAAACTGTTGCCCGAGGCACTTACACACTCACCTGGCCCGAACCGGTGGACACCGTCACCATGTCGCCGGATCATCGACGGGTTAGCGGCGCAAATCAATATGGATTCCAGGTGAGTGGGACAAAGACCGCGGCGTGCGGAGGATAAACGCTCCAGATCGTTCCACCTGCCTGCCGTGTCATAGCCTTGCAGACTGGCCACTGGCTACTGCGCACTGCCCTTCACGCCACGTTCCGCTTCTCTTCCAGCATGGTGAAGAACTCGTGCACCAGTTGGGCGTCCCAGAGGCCGGCGCGGGCTTCCTGGCGCATGGTCTGGGCGGCTTGGTCATGGGAGAGAGCAGGTTTGTAGGGTCGCGCGGTACAGAGAGCGTCGTATACGTCCACCACCTGCAGAACGCGCGGCAGAAGCGGAATTTCGCCCGCGCGCAACGCGTCGGGATAACCCGAGCCGTCAGAATGCTCGTGGTGGTGCCGAATGATCGGCAAGACCAGCCGCAACGATTTCAGCGGCTTGCAGATGTTCTCGCCGGTGATGGGATGCTGCTTCATGATCTCCCATTCCTGCGGCGCCAGGTTGCTGCCCTTCTTGAGGATCTCGTCCGGCACGGCGACTTTTCCCAAGTCGTGCAGGTATCCTCCGCGGCGCAGCGCGACCATCGAATCTTCATCCAGGCCGAGGTGACGGCCCAGCTCCACGGCGTGCGAAGCCAGCCGCTCACAGTGCCCCTCGGTGTAAGGGTCACGGCTTTCCACGATCAGCCCCAGGGTGCACAAGACCGAATCCGCCGTCTCCAGCTCATCCGTGAATTCTTTCAGGCGCAACAGCGATTTCACGCGAGCGGTCAGCTCTTCGGCCAGGACAGGCTTGTTCAGAAAATCGTCCGCCCCGGCTTCGATGCCGCGCAACTTATCGGTGCTGTCGCTCAATCCTGTGATGAGCACGAACGGAATCAGCCGCGTGGCCGGATTGTCCTTGCACTCGCGGCAGAACTCATATCCCGACTTTCCCGGCATCAGCACGTCGGAAAGAATCAGGTCGGGAGGTTCCCGCCGAAGCTCCGCCTCCGCCTGGGCTACGTCAGAAGCGGTTACAACCTCGTAACCCCGCATGGTCAGCAGCTGGCTCATCAGCCCGGCAATGCTGGGCTGGTCGTCAACCACCAGAATCCGCGGGATGCGCCGCCGGGTCCACAACTCTGCCATGTCTTGGTAAGAAGCCGCTTCCGCGAGAGGAGTTGTCCGGGCATCGCTGCGGGAGAGACGACGTCGATCGAGAGGAGAACTCATCACCCATCTACATCGTTATTCTACTGCAGATTCTCTCCCGCGCGGCGCGAGGGTGATCAACCTTGCACTGGTCTTGACGAGCTATAGTTCCATTTCAGAATCACCAGCCCACCATTTGTGACCAGTAACCTTGCCCGCGAACGCCGCTGATGCTTAACGTCGCCACATGATTCGTCTGCTCCGAAGACGCATGGCGGTATTGCTCCCGTTGCTGGCCTTGCTGGGAGGAACCTCCCTGGCCGTTCCCAAACCTCACGTGATTGCTTTCGGCAAATGGACGACCGTCCAGTGGTTCCCTGGCACAAGCGACGACAAGCCCATCCCGCTGAAGGTCCGAGCCCTTCTGGTCGACGGGCGGCTGAAGGAATATGCGCTCGGCCCTGCGCACGAAGTGACGGACCGGCTGTTCGTCGTGCGCCGCGCCTTCCGCGTGAATGACGGCCTTCCTGAAGAGTCCGGCGCTGCCCCTCGCTGGCAATGGCAGCGCGGAGGCTGGCTTCTCGTGGACCGTGTAACCGGACACGTCTCGCAGGTGAATCTTCCCGAGTTCGACGCGTTCTACTCAGCCGCCAGCTGGTATCGCGATTACGCCGCCTATTGCGGCGTCTCCGACGATGGCAAGAAACTGTATGCCGTCGTGGCACAACTCGGGCGACGCAAGCCGGTATTGAAGAAGCCGTTTGCCGCTGAGATCGGTGACGATGCCCCTCCGGATTCGGCCTGCCCGTCACCAGTGTGGCAAAGGGAGCCGGCGAGAGTTACGTTTCAGCAACCGGGAGGAGTCAAGCAGACATTCGCCATCCGCGGCCACGTCGTGGATTTGATGAGTGACGCCGAGGAAGAGGAAGAGGGATCGAAATAACGGACGAGGGACCGAAAACGTCTGAGGTCTGACGTCCGAGGTCTCAAGCCCGAGGTCAGGGTTTTCAATCCCCCGTCGCTTCCACCGCGGGCAGCTCCTCCGCGACCGTCTTTCCCTTTACCGTGGCGCTGGTCACCAGGATCACCGACAGCACAACAATTGCGCTGCCCGCCGCGATAAAGCCATCCACGCGCTCGTGCAGGATGAGCCAGCCAAGAAAGACCGCGACCACCGGATTCACATAGGCGTACGTCGACACTTTCGATGTAGGCACATGTTTCAGCAGCCAGATGTAGGCGGTGTAGCCGATCCACGAGCCGCAGACAACCAAATAGACCACCGCACCGACGCCGTGGGTGGTCCAGACTACGTGTGAGAAATCGCCAGCGGCCAGAGCGAAAAGAAAGTTGCCCGCGCCGGCGGCGGTCACCTGCCACGCGGTGGCGCTGAATATGTCCATGCCCGACTGCCAGCGCTTAGAGAGCACCGATCCCAACGCCCAACTGAACGATCCACCGATCAGGCTGAGCGAAGCCCACAATTCGCGACGCCCCAGGGCGGTCCTCGAAACCAACTCGGGGTAGAAGAGGACAAACAGGCCAGCGATGCCCAGCGCAAGCCCGGCCTTGCCGCGTCCGGAGATGTGGTGGTCGCCCAGCAGCAGCGAATCGAGTACCAGAAACCACAGCGGCGTGATGGCGATGATCAACGCTGCCAGTCCGGAGGACACAGACAGCTCCGCGTAGGACAGCGTCAAATTGCCACCCATGAGCAGCAACACGCCGACGATTGCAGACAACATGATCTGCCGCGGCGAATACAGGACCTTGCGCCCGGTCAACGCGCAAAACGCCAGCATCACAACGCCCGCGACCGAGAAGCGTGAAGCGCACATCAGCGCCGGTGGAATCGTCTGCACGGCGATGTCAATCGCGAGGTAAGTCGAGCCCCAGAACACATACACGAGCCCGAAGGCAAGGATCACCATCCACCGTGTTGGGCGCTCTGCACTGGACATGTACGTGAGAAAACAGGGGAAACTAAAACATATCAGACGAGCGCCTTGGGGAGTGGGATTCTAAAGTTGCGGTGGTGGTGCAGTTTGGATCCTGGGACCTATTTCAGAGGCGTCATCCCGAAACCCGGCGCACTTCAGCCGGGTGAGAGCCTGCCCTGAGCGAAGCCGAAGGGGATCTCGTGAGGGACCTTACCAAAGGGGGTTACGCCCCGCACGGCTTCAAGCTATAATGAGTTAGTGATGTCGACTGTTAGCGATGCTGCCCAGAATTCCCAATTCGCGTCTTCCCTATGCGAGTCCGGCCGAGTGCTGGCTGCACTGCCTGGTGTGCCCGCGCCGCTATCGTGCCAATCTGCCTTCGCGCCTGCGTCCCAACCTCTTCGGTAGCGACTAACTCCATCCTCCGCCTGACCGTCTCGGTCCGACGTGTGCTTGAACCAGAGCCGCGCGTTCCGGGTTGCTCTCACTGACAACCGGCAGCTGACTACTGACAGCTGCCTTCGGAGGATGCCATGACTATCGAAACCATGACCACCAAGACCAGGACCACCGCTCCCGTCGTTACCGGACCAAAGATCAAGACCGCTCTGCCCGGGCCCAACGCCAAGCGCGTGCTCGAGGGCGATCGGAAATACATTTCGCCGTCTTATACCCGCTCGTATCCCATGGTCGCCAAGAGCGGCCGCGGCATCGTTGTCACCGACGTGGACGGAAACGAGTTCTTTGACTTCTCCGCCGGCATCGCCGTGGTCTCAACCGGCCACTGCCACCCCTACGTGGTGGAAGCGATTCAAAAACAGGCGTGCGAGCTGATCCATATGTCGGGCACCGACTTCTATTACGAGAACATGGTGCAACTGGCAGAGCGTTTGTCGAAGATCGCGCCCATGCCCGGCCCGCATCGCATCTACTACGGCAATTCCGGCGCCGAGGCGATCGAGTGCGCGTTGAAACTGGCGCGCTATCACACCAAGCGCCAGAACGTGATTGCTTTCTTCGGAGCGTTCCATGGACGCACGATGGGCGCCCTTTCCTTGACCGCATCGAAGCCGCAGCAGCGGCGCCGTTTCGCCCCGCTCGTACCGGGCGTAACCCACGTGCGCTATCCCGATGTCTATCGCGGATGCGTGGGCGGCCAGCAGGAAGCCGACAAGTTCGCGCTGGGTTGCGCGCGCTTCATCGAGGAGAAGCTGTTCAAAACCACGCTTCCTCCCGAGGAAGTGGCGGCGATTTTTGTCGAGCCGGTGCAGGGCGAGGGCGGATACGTGGTTGCGCCGACCATCTTCATGCAGGAACTGCGGCGCATCTGCGATCGCCACGGCATCCTGCTGGTGCTCGACGAAATCCAGAGCGGCGTTGGCCGTACCGGCAAGTGGTGGGCGGTTGAGCACACCGGCGTTGAGCCCGACATCGTCTGCATGGCCAAAGGCATTGCCTCCGGCATGCCTCTGGGAGTTACGCTCTCCCGCGCCGAGATCATGGACTGGGTTCCCGGATCCCATGCTTCCACGTTCGGCGGCAACCCGGTCGCCGTGGCTGCGGCGCTGGCCACGCTGGATGTCATTGAGAAGGAGCATCTGCTCGAGAACTCGGCCAGCGTGGGCAATCACATCCTGAAGCGCATGGCGGATTGGCCCAGGAACCTGAAGCTGGTGGGCGATGTGCGCGGGCGCGGCCTCATGATTGGGGTTGAGATCGTGAAGGACAAAGTCACGAAGGAGTACGGCGCCGCCGAGCGCGACCGCATCGTCGAGTTGGCGTTCGAGCACGGCGTGCTGTTCCTGGGCTGCGGGCCGAGCACGATCCGGATATGCCCGCCGCTGGTTGTCACCAAAGAACAAGCCGACGTCGCCGTCGACGTGCTGGAAGAATGCATCCGGCACGTGGGCAAAGAAGCGTAGCGTGTGGGAACGGGCGCCTCGCCCGTTCAGCCGAGCATAGCGAGGCGTCAATTCTCAGCCTCAGCCACTCCTGCCGTCCTGGCAGGGGTGGCTTTGTTCTTGCAGCAAGTTGTGGTGAGGGAATCGGCGAAAGTGTTCCGAGCGGAACATATTGACGACTTCCCGGGAACAAAAAGCGCTCGAATGTTCCGGCCGGAACACTGTGCAAATCCCACGAAACTCGGGAAAACATCTCAGAGCTATAGCTGCTGGACGGCAGGTGCTTGCGCTATCTGGGGTTAGACGAGTGCCGAAATGTCGGCACGAAAATCGTGGGGCGAACGAAAGGAGTCGACGGTGAGTTTCGATCCGGGCATGTGAGGGACAGGGACCTCGTGCCGTCCCTGCGGGACTCGGTTCCTTTTCTTTGAGGCTTACCCAGGACTTACGTCCTGGGCTATTATCTACCGCCCCTTCGGGGCTGGAGTCTGGTGGCTACTTCTGCACGCTTCGCCGGAGTCTCTAGCGGATGAACGTCAAAACCCCCGCCCAAGCAGAGCTTGAGCGGGGCACCCTCGGGAGTAATTCTGAACCCAGTCGCTTGGGCCACCCGCTGTCCCGATATGGGAACGGGCGCCAGCCAAATCCCAAACGTTGTGAGATCGGTCACAGGCTGCTAGTGGATCGGTGCTCTAGGCTTGGAGGAGGACCCTACCATGCTGTCCGGGCGGATCACGCACGCCATCCTCCGCAGTCTTGATTGGCTGGCGCGCCGCATTCTGCCGCCGGACAAAGCACCGGCCCACCAGCGCACAGGCCGGCGTGGCGAGGAAGATGCCTACTTCCACCTGCGCAGGCTGGGCTACACCATGGTGGCGCGAAACTACCGTTCGCCGCGTTGCCGCGGCGAGGTCGACCTGATTGGATGGGAGAGCGATGTTCTTTGTTTTATTGAAGTTAAAACCCGCACCACGCGCGACGTGAAGCCCGGAGCAGCGGCCGTGGACCGGCATAAGCGGCGCGAGGTGGGTATGGTCATCCGTGATTACCTTCGATGTCTGCCACCATCGTGCCAGTGGCGTTTCGATGTGGTAAGCGTATACTATCTTTCATCGGAAACCAGCCAGCCGCAGATCGAAGTCTTTAGGAACTCCTCCTTGTCGGCGTAGAATTTGGCTTTTGTTGGTCATCCTACTAAAGGGGTTTAGTGAGTGCCTGAGCTTAGAAAAGATCCGATCGTGGGCCGTTGGGTGATTATTTCAACGGACCGGGCCAAGCGCCCAACCGATTTTGCAAGGGAAAACGTGAAGTTGAAGGGCGGCTTCTGCCCATTCTGTTACGGAAACGAGAGCAAAACCCCGCCCGAGATCCAGGCGTATCGTCCCAACTCGAATGGCGGGCCTGCCTCGCAGCGGGACACGCCGGGCTGGACTGTGCGCGTCGTGCCCAACAAGTTTCCGGCCTTGGGCATTGAGGGCAATTTGAATCGCCAGGCCGAGGGGATGTTCGACCGGATGAACGGTATCGGGGCCCACGAGGTCATCATTGAGACGCCCGACCACACGGCCAGCCTGGCAACTTTGCCTCCCAAACGAATTGAGGATGTGTTGTGGACCTTCCGCGACCGCATCCTGGACCTGAAGAAAGACCGGCGGTTCAAGTACATCCTGCTCTTCAAGAATCACGGGGAAGCGGCGGGAGCGTCGCTGGAACATGCCCACTCGCAGCTCATCGCGCTGCCGATTGTGCCCATCAATGTGACGCAGGAACTAGAGGGGGCGAAACAGTACTACCTGTACAAGGAACGTTGCGTGTTCTGCGACATAATCCGGCAGGAGACCGAGAATGGGTTGCGCGTGGTGGGGGAGAACGAGAATTTCCTGACCATTGCCCCCTATGCGCCGCGGTTTCCGTTTGAGACGTGGATTCTGCCCAAGCAGCATGAATCGGCGTTCGAGAACTCGTCGTCGCACATGTACGAGAACCTGGCAAGGTCACTGAAGACCTTGCTGATCAAAGCGGATCGTGTGCTGGACAATCCGCCGTACAACCTGGTCATTCACACATCCCCGGCGCAGGACCCGACCAACGATCACTATCACTGGCACATGGAGTTTATGCCCAAGCTGACCAAGACGGCGGGATTCGAGTGGGGCACGGGATTCTATATCAATCCCACGCCACCGGAAGAAGCAGCGAAGTTCCTGCGGGAGGCCAGCGTGGAAGAGCCGGCTCCAGCCACGGTCGGGTAAGGGCGCTCAACAATCCGATCAAAAAAGAGGGCGCGGCCGAGGTGGCTGCGCCCTTTGCAATTGGACGGAGAGAGATCGGGACACGTGAGTCAGAGCAGAACTGGTTGCGATAGCCACAACCCACAGCCGCAATCAAGATGAGCTTATGCTCGTCTCAACGCGCATTTGTCACCGAAATGTAAAACATTTTTGCGGCGCTTCTATCCCTGGGTGCGGTCCTGGACCTCTTCATGCCACGCCATCTGGATCGCTTCCAGCTTCCCTTCGTTGGACGCTTTGGGATCGCCCTTGAAATCGGGAAGTTCGGTCACGTAGCGGTGGAGGTCGGTGAAGCGCACGGCGAGCGGGTCGAGTTCGGGATGCGTTTCCGAGAGCAGGATGCCAATGTCTTCGGCGTCGTCCCAGGTGAGCGATTTGGGCATAGGGTTCCTCGCGTAGGGCCTTCGGGCTTCGGCTTTCAGGCTTCGGCGAGTACGGCATGGCCAGAACCCCAATAGCAGAAACCTGACTTCAGTGGTGGTCTTCCGAAATATAGTTACGGTTCCAGGCTGGGATCTCGACAACTACCTTGCCCGGCTTGGTGATCTGCACCTGGCAACCGAGACGCGAGTTTAACTGCAAATCAGCCGCCATGTCGAGGCGGTCGGCCTCGTCGTCATCCATCTCAGACAGATTCTCCGCGCCCTCCTTGACCCAGACGTGACAGGTGGTGCAGGCGCAGTTGCCGCCGCAGGCGTGGTCGAGGGGGATGCCGAAGTTGAGCGCGATGTCGAGAATCGACTCCTCCTTGCCATGATCTTCGTAAGGCAGTTTGCCGTGCTCGAACTGCACCGTCTTGCCTTCGGGCAGGAAGGTGATCTGAACTGTGTTTTCGCCGGGCGCTTCTTCGGTCATCGTGCCGGCTCCTTGGATTTTTTCTTCAGCCATATGCCCTCGATCTGCTGTCATCCTGAGCCAAGCGAAGGACCTATGTAATCCGAGCCAGTTGCACAGGTCCTTCGCGGCAAAGAACTCCGCTCAGGATGACAATGCGATCAGTTATTCAAACTCTGCTTTCGCCACCGGATGGGGCGCGGCGGGGCCCTCGCCCATGTCGGCCTCGTCCATGGTCTTGCCCTTCAAGGCCGTCGAAACGGCGCTATCCATCATCAATTCGGCCAGACGCATCGTGCCCTGGTTCAGCGCGTCGATGGCTTTGCGGATGGCGTGGTAGTCGTCTTCGGCCTTCACCGCGGTCAGCGCCTTCTCCATCTTGGCAATCTGTTTCTTTTCGTCAGTGGTGAGCTGGCCCCAAGCTGGGCTCTTCTTGCATTTTTCCAGCGCGGCGAGAATCGTGTCGGCTTCGTGCCGGGCTTCGATCACTTGCCGCCGGCGGAAATCCTCTTCCGCATTGTCGAACGAATCAAGGATCATTCCCTCGACCTGCTCGTCGGTCAAACCATAGCTGGGCTGGACTTCGATTTGCGCTTCGGTGCCGCTGCGCTGCTCACGCGCGGAAACGTGCAGGATGCCGTTGGCATCGATCAGAAACTTAACCTCGATGCGCGGCATGCCGGCTGCCATGGGAGGAACGCCTTTCAGGTCGAATCGGGCGAGTGAGCGGCAATCCGTTGCCAGTTCGCGCTCGCCCTGCAGGATGTGAATCGCGACATTGGCCTGTCCGTCGATTTGCGTGGTGTAGAACTGGGTGGCCGACGCCGGGATTGTCGAGTTGCGCAGAATGATCTTGTCGGTTACGCCTCCTGCGACCTCGATGCCCAGCGAAAGTGGCGTCACATCGAGCAGCAACATGTTTTCGGTGGCCGCGGAGCCTCCGCCGAGAATGTTGGCCTGTACTGCTGCGCCGAGTGCGACAACCTCATCGGGATTCAGATCGGTGTGCGGCTCGCGCTGAAAAAGTTCCTTCACAAGCGCGCGGACTTTGGGGATGCGCATTGAACCGCCGACGAGGACCGCTTCGTCGATCCGCTCGGGCTTGAGATTCGCGTCCTTCAAAGCCTGTTTGCAGGGACCGACAGTGCGGTCGATGATCGGCTGAATCAGTTGCTCGAACTGTTGGCGTGTAATCTCGCGTTGGTAACGCTTTCCGCCCGGCAGATCGATGTCGAGCTGGATCGCAGGCTGGGACGAGAGCATGATCTTGGCGTCGATCACGGCCTTGCGAATGGTTTGCACGGCTTCGGCGTTGCGGCGGAGGTCAAGGCCCATGTCGCCGCGGATGTCGTCGAGCGCGATGTTGATGAGCAGATTGTCGATGTCGTCGCCGCCGAGATGGGTATCACCGTTGGTGGCGATGACCTCGAAGATGCCGTCGTGCAGCTTCAGGATGGAGACGTCGAAGGTGCCGCCGCCGAGATCATAGACGGCGACGATGCCGTTCTGCTTCTTGTCGAGACCGTAGGCGAGTGAAGCGGCCGTGGGCTCATTGACCAGGCGCAAAACTTCGAGACCGGCGATGCGGCCAGCATCTTTCGTGGCCTGGCGTTGCGCGTCGTTGAAGTATGCCGGCACAGTAATGACTGCTTTCGCGACCGGTTCGCCAAAAAAGCGTTCGGCGTTGCGCTTGAGCTGGCGGAGAATCAGCGCCGAAATTTCGGGCGGAGTGAAAGTCTTTTCGCCCAGCCTAATGCGCAGAACTTCGCCGGGGCTGAGGTCTTCGGCGAGGCGGAAGGGAAACAGCTTCAGTTCTTCCTGAATGTCTTCGACGCCGCGTCCCATCAGCCGCTTGATGGAGTAGACGGCCCGCTCGGGAGTCTCGATCAGGAAGCGGCGGGCGGAACTGCCAATGATGGGCTGGTTGTTGCCATCGAGGGCCACGACCGAGGGGACGAGATTCAAACCATCCTCACCCGGAATGACGACAGGGATCTCCCCTTGCATGAAGGCCACCAGTGAGTTGGTGGTGCCCAGGTCGATGCCGACAATGCGATCGGAATTCATTGAATCATTTATTCATTGAGCCATTGAATCAATGACTCAATGATTCAATCTCTCAATTTTCTAACGCGTCATTCACATCCCGGACCAGATTGCGGATGTAGTTCCTGCGGTTCAGCACATCCACCATCTTGTCGCGGACTTGCTTGCGTTGTTCGACGGGAACGGACTCGCTTTTCTCTTCGCTGTCGATGAGGCGGTCCCAGCCTTCCCAGTACGTCTTCAGTTCCTGGAGAAGTGACTCGAATTTCGCTTCGAGTTGCCGCTTCTGTTTTGTGATCTCCTCAGTCAGGGCCGGGTCGTCTTCACCTATTTTCTTGTTCGCGCGCGCCTCTTCCAGTTGCATGTTCAGCTCGAAGACTTCTTCGAGCAGGTCCGGAGGGACAATCTGTTTCTTCACTTCACCGGTAGTGCGAGCCTCTTCTGTTGCAGTTTTGGACTGCTCTTCCAGTTGCACGCCTTCCAGATGCAAAAGATACTGAGTGCGCTTGATCGGGTCCTTCAATGTGCGATGAGCATCGTTGAGCCGCGAAGTCTGCTGCAGGCTCCACTCCTGTTCCTGGCTTCCGGCCCGAGCGTTGAGATCGGGATGCAGCTTGCGGCTGAGTTCGTAAAAATCTTTGTCGAGGGCAGCGACATCGAGGTTCAGCTTGCGAGGCAGACCGAAGAAAGTGAAATAATCCACCGGCGCCGGGGGCTGCACTTTCCCGCAAGCCTCGCAAAAGTGGACGGCGCGCATGGTGCCGCACGACCAGCAGGTTTGGGTCTCCTCGGGTGCGGGCTTCGCGGTAATCGTGGTCAAAGACGGATTAGTCATTGCTGCCTGCGTTTCCGATCGTTTCCTGTCTGGCCCAACCTGGCACGGATGCTAGCCCAGGGCGCCGATCTGCTGGGCGGGGACGGTCGCGCCATGCTTTGACTTCCGTGGTGCAAACCCTCGCGGGCAAGAGTTCCTTCGGCTTCGCTCAGGACGGGTCCGCGCCACACAAGTCGATCACGCTGAGAAAGAAGTTCCGCAACCACACGACTTCGATGCCTGGGGATTGACGAAGACGAATCCCTGTTGCATCAGCGTCTCCTGATAGTCCAAAGTCATGCCGTGCAGGTAAATGAACGACTTCGGATCCACGAACACGCGGACGTCGTCGAACTGAAAAATACGGTCGCGCTCGCGGGGCTGTGTGTCGAAGCGGATGTTATAGCTTAAGCCGGAGCATCCGCCGCCTTGCACCCCCAGCCGCAGCCCGCCCTGCTCGGGCGAGATGCCTTCCTTGGCCATGGCGCTGCGCACCTTCGCGAGCGCTTTCTCGGTCACGAGAATGCCCTTGGCGGTTTGTGTGGTCGGTTCAGTTGCAGTTGTCATCAAAAACTTTCGCCCCCGCCGGGGCTCCACCATGCCTCGCGTTCCTACCCACGGCTTACGCCGTGGGCTGCATTCTGGCGCCGCTTCGCGGCTGGGCCGGCTTGAGGTCGGCACCCCCGCAACGCCCTCAAGCTCACCGCCTCTTCCTGATTGCGGCTGAGGGCTGAAAGCTACTGGGCTGTTACGGTGGCCGGCTTTGCGCTTTCCTGCTTCTTCTTCCAGTCGCCGATCGCGGCGCGGATCGCATCCTCTGCCAGCACCGAACAGTGAATCTTCACCGGAGGCAGCGAAAGCTCCTTCACGATCTCGGTGTTCTTAATCGCGAGAGCTTCGTCCACCGTCTTGCCCTTGACCCATTCGGTCGCGAGGGAAGACGAGGCGATGGCGGAGCCGCAGCCGAAGGTCTTGAACTTGGCGTCTTCGATGACGTTGGTTTCGCGGTTGACCTTGATTTGCAGCTTCATCACGTCGCCGCACTCGGGCGCGCCGACCAGGCCGGTGCCCACTTCGGGGCTCGACTTGTCCATCGAGCCAACGTTGCGAGGGTTGTTGTAGTGATCGATTACCTTGTCGCTATATGACATTTCGTTCTCCTGAGACTTCTAGATTCCGTGCCGTCGTACGTTCTCTTTCGCCCCTTCGGGGCTCGTTCTCATCCCGCTTTGGTCCCACGGCTTGCGCCGTGGGCTGCATTCTTTCGCCGCTTCGCGGCTAAGACGAATCGTCGGTGCATTTACTCACCCGCCCACTTCACATCCTTCAGATTGATGCCTTCTTTCGCCATCTCGTAGAGCGGAGAAAGTTCGCGCAGGCGTTCGACAGTTTCGATGACGCGGTCGGCAACGTAATCGACTTCGGCTTCGGTGTTGAAGCGGCCGATGCCGAAACGAATCGAGCTGTGCGCCAAGTCATCACCCGTTCCCAAAGCCTTCAATACATAAGATGGCTCGAGCGTCGCGGAGGTGCAGGCCGAACCGCTGGAAACCGCCACGTCATTGATGCCCATCAGCAGTGACTCGCCTTCCACGTAGGCAAAACTGATGTTCAGGTTGCCGGGCAGGCGGTGCTCCATCGAGCCATTGATGTAGGTTTCGTCGAGCTTGCCCATGATGCGGTCACGCAGGCGATTGCGCAGGCCCGCCATACGGCAGGATTCCTTCGGCAAGTCTTCCGAAGCGAGAGCGCAGGCCTTGCCGAGGCCAACGATGCCGGGAACGTTCAGCGTGCCCGAACGCATGCCGCGTTCGTGGCCGCCGCCATCGATGAGGGCGGCAAGCTGCACGCGAGGATTCTTGCGCCGCACATACAACGCGCCGACACCCTTGGGACCGTACATTTTGTGGCCGGAGATCGACATGACGTCGATGTTCTGCTTATTGACGTCGGTCGGAACCTTGCCGACCGCTTGAGTTGCATCCGTGTGGAAGATCACCCCGCGCTCACGGCACAGCTTGCCGATTTCCTCAATCGGCTGCAGCACTCCGATCTCGTTGTTGGCCGCCATGATGGAGACCAGAATCGTTTTGTCGTCCATGGCGCGCTTCAGGTCGTCGAGATCGACCAGGCCGTCTTTCTGCACCGGCAGGTAGGTGACGCGATAGCCGTACTTCTCGAGCCGCTTGCAGGTGTCGAGGACCGCTTTGTGCTCGGTGACCGCGGTGATGATGTGGTTGCCCTTCTCGCGGTACATCTCCGCCACGCCCTTGATGGCGAGGTTGTCGCTCTCGGTGGCGCCGGAGGTGAAAATAATCTCCTTGGTGGTGGCGCCGATCAGCTTGGCGATGCGCTCACGCGCAGTTTCCACCCCTTCTTCGGCAGCCCAGCCGAACGAGTGGTTGCGGCTGGCGGCGTTGCCGAACTTCTCCATGAAATAGGGCAGCATTTCCTCCAGCACCCGCGGATCCATGGGGGTGGTGGCGTGGTTGTCCATATAAATGGGCAGCTTTACTCCCTCGGGAGCGGCATGCTGCGTTCTGGTCAAATCCTGGGGGATTTTAACTTCCGTGCTCATGATTGCTTCTCCTGCCTCCGTTGATGCGACTCAAACGATGCGACTCAAATCACCGGTTCGGTGATGGAAACCAACTCCGGCCGTCCGGAACTGTCATTGCGATTGCCGGAGTCCTCCGGTTCTTCCGTCATGTGCGCGATCTTGATGCGTTTCAGCACGTCCTCGATGCTCTGGTTCACCTTGCGCAGCGGTTCGCGAATGGTGCAGCGATCGGTTTGATCGCACTCCCCGCGAATCGTGACGCAGGAGGTGATGAACAGCGGGCCATCGATCGCCTTGATCACCTCAAAGGCGGAAATCGTATGCGCTGCCCGCGCCAGGGTGTAACCGCCATTGATGCCATGGTGCGAATCCAGCAGGCCAGCCTTGGCCAGCTTTTGCAGGATCTTGGCCAGCGCCTCGGGCGGAATGCCGTAGGAGCCGGCCACATCTTTGGCGCTGCGGGAGCCATCGCGCGTGTGCTCGGCGAGATCTTTCATCGCCATGAGCGCGTAGTCGGCTTTCTTGGTCAGCTTAAGCATCAAGCCCCTGAAGGGGACGCTCCCCGAAGTCCGACCAATTCCACCGGATATAAATCCGACTGATTCGGTCGTACTTAATTGTAGCTCTCAACTTGGCTGAGTGCAACCTCGATCAGGGAATGGACGATAATCGGCAGCGAGTGGTAAATATATGCAATGAAACGGGTTGGACGGACTTGGTGGGCGAGGCGGTCCGACATCGGGGATGGCGTAACGGATGCGGGGGATAGTTTGGACGAGCCAAGGGAATTTATCGGAGTGAAACGATGAGGGACTTGACAATCTTTCGCGACGGATTACAATACCGCCAATTCCGGTGAAGTTATTTGCCCTCCGAGGGCGCAGCACCCGGATTGTATGACCTCAAACCCGCCGTCCCATCCCTCCAATGGAAACCAGATGCCAGCGTGCAAGCACCCCCGCGTGCAAATTGTGAGCCGCGACGAGGATTCCGAGTTCGTGGAATGTCTGGAGTGCGGAGAAATCTTTGAATCCAGCGAATTCAAAGACATGAGCATCGAAGAGCGCTCCCAGACCAGCGAGTTCTGACGAGGCCGCTCGCTGGACCGCTGGCGAAGTCACGAAGGTAACCTCGACGTGCCGATTCTGCCTTGTCCCCGGCTATGGGCGGCTGCTAGTCTGCGGGCCGGGGCCGTGCGTTCCGCACCATTCAATCAATGTCCACCGTAGCACTGGTCGTAGACGACTCGATGCTAATCCGCTATACCGTCTGCCGCTTTCTTGAAGAGCGCGGCTTCGCGGTGGAGTCTGCCACCAACGGCGTGGAAGCGCTGCAAGTGCTCGAACGGACGAAGCCCGACCTGATCGTCACCGATATGCAGATGCCGAAGATGTCAGGCAGCGAACTCATCACCGCCCTGAAGGGGAACGCGGAAACCGCCAAGATCCCCATCATCATTGTGGCGGGACGGGCCAGCGGATTCGACGAGAAGGAAAAGCGCGCCGACTTTGCCATCTACAAGGACATCGAAATCGAAGGCCAGTTGGGAAAGGCGCTCGATGCCTTGATGAAGACGAAGAAGTCCACCCTGAAACAAGGGGCAGGCAAGTAAGCGCCTGAGGCGTTCTCGCGCTTCTAGCGACACCCAGAACGGCTTATCGCAATCGCATACCCGCTTCCGCCGAAAAATCCATCGCGGCAAAATCTTTCGCCAGGAATTTTGGATAGGCCGCGGCAGCGATCATGGCCGCATTATCGGTCGAAAGCGGCCGTGACGGAAAAAAGACTGGCAAACCCTCCGCGGCAGCATCGCGCTCGAAGGTCTGGCGCAGTTCGCTGTTGGCCGCCACACCACCAGTAACGAAGAGCGTGGCAACGTCGTAGGCACGGGCCGCCGCCAGTGTCTTACCGACCAGATCTTCCACCATCGCACGCTGGAAAGACGCCACGAGACCGAGCGTGGGCCGGTCGCAGTGCGTAAGGTAGTCATCGATAGTGGGCTGGGCAATGCCCGCAAGAGCGTTTTGCCGCTCTTCGATTGCCGGGCGCATGTTGTGAGTCTCGACGTAACGGAGCACCGCGGTCTTGATGCCGCTATAAGAAAAGTCAAAACGCGGATGATCGCCAGACAGATGATCGTCGCCGGTATCGGATGATTTGCCCGGTGCACGGCCGCGCCGGTCGAGATGCTTTATCTGCGCCGGCGGAAACCTTACGGCCCTGGGATCACCATGAGGCGCGAGCCGATCGACGACCGGACCCCCGGGATAGCCCAACCCCAGCAGCTTGGCGACTTTATCGAAGGCTTCGCCGGCGGCATCGTCGCGCGTGTGGCCGATGTTTTCGTACGTCCAGCCTTCACCCTGCTGCGCTGCCAGATACAGGTGGGTGTGTCCTCCTGAAACGACCAGGGCCAGCACAGGAAACTGCAACTCGTGATTGCCCTTCTGCCTTTCCTCAAGCAGAACGGCGTGAATGTGGCCTTCGAGATGATTCACCGCGATCAACGGCTTGTCGAGGGCGAAAGCCAGAGCTTTGGCGTAGCTGATGCCTACCAGCAACGCTCCAGCCAGCCCAGGCCCTTGCGTGACGGCGATCGCATCGACCGAGGCATAGGTGTGTTTCGCCTCAACCAGCGCCTGGCGCACGACTGGCACGATTGCTCGAAGATGCTCGCGCGAGGCCAGTTCGGGAACAACGCCTCCGTAGGGCTGATGTGTAGCGATCTGCGAGGCGACAATGTTGGAGATGACCTGTTCGCCCGAGCGCACCACGGCCGCTGCGGTCTCGTCGCAGGAACTTTCAATGCCGAGGATGTAGGCGTCAGGCATGGAACTATATTATTGGAAGATTATCGCCGACTGCGTCATGACAATGTCCAAGGATTTTGCCACCTCGATTGTCCAGACCCTGCGGCAGGAGGGTTTCGAGGCTTATCTGGTGGGCGGATGTGTGCGCGATCTCCTGTTGGGGCGCGAACCAAAAGACTACGACGTCGCCACCAACGCCACGCCCGATCAGGTCATGACGATCTTTCCTGAGACCTACGCGGTCGGAGCGCAGTTTGGGGTGGTGCTTGTGCCGCTGCCGGTGGGAGACGTTGCAAGCAACGTCTCTACGGAGAAGATCGGTGACGGAAAAGCGTCTGTTGTGGAAGTGGCCACGTTCCGCAGCGATATCGGGTACTCCGATGGCCGCCATCCCGACGAAGTGCGCTTCAGCCAGGATCCTCGTGAAGACGTTGCCCGCCGTGACTTCACCATCAACGGCATGCTGCTCGATCCGGTGAGCGGTGAGGTGCTCGACTTTGTGGGCGGACGAAAAGATCTGGAGGGAGGGATCATCCGCACCATCGGCGAGCCCGAGCACCGTTTTGGCGAAGACAAGCTGCGCATGCTGCGAGCGGTGAGGTTTGCGGCACGTTTTGGTTACACGATTGAGCCTGCGACGTTTGATGCGATCAAGAAACTGGCTCAAGAGATTCGTCTGGTCTCGCACGAGCGGGTGCGCGATGAACTCACGCGCATGCTGACCGAAGCACATCCGCGCCGCGCTTTTCTGCTGCTCGATGAGAGTGGGTTGCTGCAGCAAGTCTTGCCGGAGATCTCGGCGATGAAAGGCGTCGAACAACCGCCGGAATTTCATCCCGAGGGCGATGTGTTTGTGCATACGCTGCTGCTGCTCGACAACCTGCCGCAGCCGTGTCCGCCTACGCTGGCCTGGGGAGCGCTGCTGCACGATGTGGGCAAGCCGGCGACATTTCGCAGGGCGCCGGACCGGATCCGTTTCGACGGGCACGTAGATGTCGGCGTGAAGATGGCAGAGGATATTTGCCAGCGCCTGCGTTTTTCCAACGAAGACACCGCGCAGGTGCTGGTGCTGGTGGAAAATCATATGCGCTTCGGGCATGTGGGACGGATGAAGGAGTCCACGCTGAAGAGATTTCTTCGCATGCCGGGATTCGATGAACACCTGGCGCTGCATCGCGCCGACAGCCTGGCCAGCCATGGGAATCTTGCCACGTACGAATTCATAAAGGAAAAGCTGGCTGAAATTCCGCCAGAGAAGATGCGGCCTTCGGCGCTGGTCACGGGCGATGATCTGATCGCCGCCGGATATTCACCCGGACCGAGGTTTCGTGAGATTCTCAGTGCCGTGGAGGATGCGCAGCTGGAAGGACGCCTGCCCTCGCGCGACGACGCGCTGCAGTTCGTACGGCAGCAGTTTCCACTGTGAAGCGCACATCTCGAGGCGGCACGACAGGTGTTAAAATCAGTGTCTTCACGTTCATCTGAATCGCAGCGCGGAAGGATTCCCTCCATGGAACATGCCGGGCAGGGACTGGAGAAGATGGTTACCGGCTGGCTGCGGCGCGCGCCGGAAGCTGATGCTCCCTTGCTCGCCTGGCCTCTGGTGTGCGGATCGGCGGTTGCCGAGCGCACGCGAGTGCTGGACTTCGTGACCGGCGTGCTGCGGGTCGAGGTTTCTGATCCTGGCTGGAAGCGGGAACTGCAGACGCTTGCGCCGCGCTATCTGGCCACATTGAACCGGTACGCTGGCCAGACGGTGAAGAGGATTGAGTTTGTGGTTGCTCCGAGCCAGAACGCGGGCGGGAGCCTGCCCAGAGCAGAGCCGAAGGGCGCCCGCGCCACACGTGACAAAACATGAAAGTCACTGAAAAAGACGTTGCCTATGTAGCCGATCTCGCCAATCTGGAACTCACGGCGGAAGAGCGCGTGGGCATGGTGCGCGATCTGAATTCGATTCTCGATTACGTGGACCGTCTGAATGAGCTCGACACGTCCAATGTTCCGCCCATGGCGCAGGTTTCGGACCGCTACGGCGTGGACGAATCCAAGCAGGGCAGCGAGCGCTTCTCGTACGCCATCCGTGAGGACGTTCTTGAGGAACTGCGCAAATCTCTGCCGCACGAGGTCGCGCTGGAGAACGCGCCCGATGCCGACGGGACTTTTTTCAGAGTTCCTAAGGTCATTGAACGATAGTGGCCAGGGATCAGTGGCCAGTTTGCAGCGAGCGGCGGTTCGCCGACCACTGACCACCTTGAATCTTCCATGGACCTGAAACCTCTCACGATTGACTCAGCACGCTCCGCCGTGCAGGAGCGCACGACCACCGCGCTCGCGCTTGCCGAGGCTCATTACGCGCAAATCCAGAAAGAAGACGGGCAGGTTGGGGCGTTTCTTACGCTGTGCAAAGAGCGCGCGCTGGAGCAGGCCGACCGCATCGATCGCATGGCCGCCGAAGGCAAAACGCTGCCACCGCTGGGTGGTGTACCGGTCGCGATCAAAGATGTGATGTCGACACGCGGTGTACGCACCACCGCGGGGTCGAAGATTCTTGGCAAGTACATCCCACCTTACGATTGCACCGCCGTGGCACGCATGGGAGAGGCGGGCGCTGTCGTTCTGGGTAAGACGAACTGCGACGAGTTTGCCATGGGCTCGTCGAATGAGAACTCTGCATTTCGTCCGGTGCGCAATCCCCGCGATCTGAGCCGGGTTCCGGGCGGTTCGTCCGGCGGATCCGCGGCGGCGGTCGCGGCGGATATGGCCGTCGTGGCGCTAGGCTCCGATACCGGCGGCTCGGTTCGTCAGCCGGCATCTTTTTGCGGCGTGGTCGGACTGATGCCGACCTATGGCCGCGTTTCGCGCTACGGGCTGATCGCGTTTGCCTCATCGCTCGACCACATTGGCCCGCTGGCTAAGACCGTGAAAGACGCTGCTCTAGTGCTGCGCACAATTGCGGGCCGCGATCCCATGGACTCCACTTCGGCGGATGTGCCGGTGCCCGATTATGTTGGCGAACTGGAAAAGCCGGTGCGCGGGCTGAAGCTGGGTGTCGCCAAAGAGTATTTTGGCGACGGCTTGGAAGACGAAGTCCGGCAGGCTGTGGAAGCCGCCGTTGACAAACTGAAGAGCCTGGGCTGCGAGATTGTACCGGTTTCGCTGCCGCACACGCCATACGCGATTCCGGCTTACTATGTGGTGGCGACGGCAGAAGCGTCGTCGAACCTGGCGCGCTACGACGGGGTGCGCTACAGCTACCGCGCGCCCAAGGTAAAGACTCTCTCGGAGATGTACCGGCGCAGCCGCGATGAAGGCTTTGGCGCGGAAGTGAAGCGGCGAATCATGCTCGGCACGTACGCGCTGAGCGCCGGCTACTACGACGCCTATTACCTGAAGGCACAGAAAGTACGCACCCTACTCACGCGCGATTTCGAAGAAGCCTTCCGCAAGGTGGACGCCATCGTTACGCCGACCAGTCCCACAGCGGCGTTCCGCCTGGGGGAGAAATCGAACGATCCGCTGGCGATGTATCTGGCTGACATCTACACGGTGACCGCGGATTTGGCGGGCATTCCGGGAATTTCGGTGCCTTGCGGCGAGACCAAAGAGAAGCTGCCGATTGGGCTGCAAATTCTGGGGAGGCATTTTGACGAGAGCACAATTCTGCGGTTAGCGAATGCGTATGAAGCGGCGCAAGGCTAGGTAGTTTGAATGATCCAGTCCCGACAGCCGAGGCGGCTGTTCCCACACGAGGACCGGCGCTAGGTCGGTTGGTAGTAGCTTTCCCCGGCGCACGCGCGACACAACGTTTTTCCATCGCGTTGCGTTTCCCTACGGAAGTTGATGCCTTCGCCGCAGGCCTCGCACGCCACGCGCTGGCCTTTGTATCCGGGAAATTCTTCTGGCGGTAAGTCGACCTTTACCCATTGGGCGGTGAACAGGTCGTCATCGGAAATTTCGCGGTAGGCGAGCATCTGTTGCTGATTCTTGTCCGCGATTTCGGGATGCATTTGCCGGGCAAGAGCCTTGGAAGATTCTTTCGCAGCGATGCGGATAGATTTGCCGCTGCTGACGTCGACGAATGTCGCCGCAACTTTGCCCCAGTCACGAAACTTCAAAGCCCGTTTGCCCAGGCGGCATCCAGTAACAACGGCGACGGCATCGGTCGCGCAGCGGTCGATTTCGACAAAAGTTACCAGCCGCTTGCGATCTTTCCCCCTCGGATCCTCGATGCCGAGTTTCTGCAAGCCCAGCATCGCCAGTCGAACGCCGAGGACTTGGCCGGCGCACAGGTGGCCGTGGGCCAGTTCAGCATCGCGGAGGTATTCGTCGAGGGATTTCACAAAAGCAGCTGTCAGCTTTCAGCCATCAGCCCTCAGCTTAACACCCGTCGGAATCACGCGTGGCGAAGCACGCAAGATCCCTCGACCCACTGGTGAAAACGCGGGTCTTCGGGATGACGCCCGGAGGAAGATACACGCACTTCCGCGCGTCCGGCATGCACTCATTTTCGTCGCCAACGGACGCCATCTTTGGTTTGTTCGATGATGATGCCCGCGGACGCCAGTTCGGCGCGCAGGGCGTCGGAAGCCTTGAAATCGCGGGCGTCGCGAGCGGCCTTCATCTGGGCGATCTTCTTCTCGATGTCCGCGTCGGAAAGTTCGCTCGATTGAACTGCATCACGCAATTCGTTACTGATGTCTTTTTCGCGCCCCTCGGCGACCGCCCAGTCCAATACTTGCTTCATTTTCGGGACGTCGTCGTCATTGAGCACGGCAAAGATCTCGTCAAACTTGTCCAGCACAGCCAGCAATCGGGCAACATCCTCTTTTCGGATCTCGCCGGTGTCGAAAGCAGCGTTTACGCGCCGCACCATTTCGAAGACCGCGGCCTGCGCTTGAGCGGTGTTGAGGTCGTCGTCCAGAGCGGCACGCATGCGGGAGACCGTCTCCTCTGCCAGCGTTTGCATTTCTGGATTGGCGCCCGCAGGGAAGTTTCCACTGCTCAGGCGCAGCTTGAAATTGCGCAATCGCTCTACCGAAACCGCCGCCTGCTTCAGTCCATCGAAGGTAAAGTTCAACTGGTTGCGATAGGGAACCGAGGTGAGCAGATAGCGGATCGAAGACGGCTTATGTCCCTTGAGCACGAGATCGCGCAGGGTGAAAAAGTTCCCCAGGCTCTTCGACATCTTCTCGCCTTCGACCAGCAGAAACCGGGCATGGAACCAGAAATGGGCAAAGGGTTTGCCGGACAGCGACTCCGACTGAGCGATTTCATTCTCGTGGTGAGGAAAGATCAAGTCCTCTCCGCCGGCATGGAGATCGAAACTCTCGCCCAGTTCTTGCATCGACATCACGGAGCATTCAAGATGCCAGCCCGGCCGCCCAGGTCCGATGACCGTATCCCATGAAGCCTCGCCCGGTTTCGGTGCCTTCCACAGCGCGAAGTCGCGAGCGCTGTCCTTCTCGTACTCGTCAACGTCCACGCGAGCGCCGTCGAGCATTCCGCTGAAGTCCTTCTTGGAGAGCTTGCCGTACTCGGGGAATTTCGCAATGCGAAAGTAATAAGAGCCGTCGTCGGCGCGGTAGGCAATCCCCTTCTCGACCAACTTGGCGACAAACTCAGCCATCTGAGTGATGTGGTCGGTGGCTCGCACCAACGTCGGCGGCTTGATGCCGATCATCGCCGAATCTTCCAGAAATACCTTCTCGTATTTGGCGGTATATTGCCGCACCTCAACACCATCGCGGGCCGCGTTGCGGATGATCCTGTCATCCACGTCAGTAATGTTCATGACGTCGTGAACCTTGTAGCCGCTCTGCCGCAGAAAGCGGGTCAGGAGATCGACCGCGATGAAGGTGCGAAAGTTTCCGACGTGGCCGTAATCGTAGACCGTTGGCCCGCAGGCATACATGCGAACTTCGTTATCGCGCAGGGGATGGAATTCCTCGATCTGCGACGACAGGGTGTTGTACAGGCGTAAGGCCATAGTCAGAGGCAAAGTTCAGAGATGAACCGTCAATTCTAGGGGGACACGAGAAATGGGGTCAAATCGCCGTGCCCGGAGCGGAGGAAGGCGGCGGCAGCAAATTCGCGGGGGAGCGCAGCCGGTGTTGCACCAGGAAAACGTAGTGCAGCGCTGAAACGATGGTGAAGGCAAATGTGGCGCGCAAAAATACGGTGCACGTGATCGATATCCAGCGCGCGGATCGCACATGGTACAGCATCACGAAAAATACGGCTGCGATCTGCGAGACAGTATTCGCCTTGCCGAAAATGCTGGGGCGAAAATTGCGCAGCCCGGCGATGGCAAACAGCACGGCACTGGCGCAGAGAATGGAAATATCCCGGCTGAACACCAGCACCGTGAACTTCCAGGGAATCCTGTGCAGGATCGAGAGCACGAGAAACATTGTGCTCAGCAGCAACTTGTCGGCAATGGGATCGAGATACTGCCCGAGGAGTGTTTGCTGGTGCAACCTGCGGGCGAGCAGCCCATCCAAACCGTCGCTGATACCGGCAATCACGAACAGCACCATGGCCCGGAAATAGTGTCCATCCACCAATTCAATCACGATGAACGGAACAAAAATCATCCGCAGCAGTGTGAGTTGGTTGGGCGCAGTGAAAATTTGGGAAAGTTTCACGCCGGTTCCTCGCCGGGTTGATTCGCTGGGCGTGGCGCGCTCGGGCGAAAAGCTCCGTTCGCCATTGGAGAACTTAAGAGGGCCGAAGGTTCAAGCCCGGTTTTCGCCGAGAAGCGCTGCGAAAGAGAAGGCAGATTTCCATCCGGTAGATCGAGTTCAATGCGTTCGATGCGGTGCATGGGGAAGAAAACCACCGCCGGGCTGAAGGGCTCGCCTTCTTTGACCATGACCGCCAGATCTTCAAAGGACGCCAGTTCAATCCCGCTCATGCCCAGGCCTTCCTGCGCGAGGGCGAGGATCATGCCCCAAAACTTTTCCCGAGGATTACACAGCGTCACAATGACCATCGACCCGGGCGAGAACGGATCGCGGCTGCGCACTGTGCCGCTGGAAGCGGCATCTTCCCGGAGCGAGTCTTTTAGCATGGCACGATTGTCGCTGCCAGATGTCGCTTTGGCAACTGGCATTCGCGCCGGCCCTCCGCGCACAGGTGCGAATCAACATTGCCACTTTCGCGGTTGCCTGGCAGGGAACGCTCACACAGGGTGATTGTCCACTTCTCGAGAAAATGCCGTTGTATTGCCCGATCGGCGAGGGATTCGACGACTCTCGCTCGGCTGAAGATTGCTCGCTACCCCTAACCCGGAATTGCTGGTATCTTGTTGGGGCTCGTTTCTGAGCCCCAGAAACAGCTTTCGGCCGGAAAAGCGATTTTATATAAATGCTGCGGCTTGCCAAGAAGGTAAGCTGCACAAAATAAGTGACTTGGAGTGGGGTCCAAAAGTTACTTGGCCGAGCCCCTGACTCGTGTGCGCAAGAGTGCTACGCGGTCTTGCGCAGTTCCAGCGGCTGCTCCTAGGCCGGTTGGCCCCGCGTGATGTGCCCTTTGGGAACCTTACCTGACTCGAGACGGCAGGGCACACTGTCTTCGACCAAGTTCATGCGGCGTTAACTGCAGCGATGGCAGTTCCCTTATGAAGCATATCGGCCTCCGCTACGACACGCTTTTGGTTCTACTTGCCTTGGGCGCCCTTGTGGGCTGCCAGGGCGTGAGCGTTGGCAAGCAATCGTTACAAACGGCTGTATCGGGGCAGCTCGCCGCAACGCCAGGGAGCGTGAGTTTCGGCAACGTGCAAGTTGGCACGAGCCAGACTCAATCGGCCACGTTGTCGAATACTGGCGGATCCAGTCTCACTATCACTCAGGCAACCGTCACCGGGACAGGATTTAGCATCAGCGGTCTTACTACGCCCCTGACCTTAGCGGCCGGGCAAAGCGCAACCTTCAGCGTGGTCTTCCAACCCCAGTCTGCCGGCAGCGCGAGCGGCAATCTCGCGCTCAGCAACAGCGGTTCCAGCAGCCTTTTGAATGTCGCCCTTTCGGCGACCGGAGTCACGGCCGGAAACCTTTCCCCTAGCCCCACCAGCCTGAGTTTTGGAAGCGTTCAGGTGGGAACCTCTCATCCAGAGAGCGAAACCCTGAAGAACTCCGGTGGTGAAAATCTCACGATCTCTTCCGCGAAGGCCACTGGCGCGGGTTTCAGCTATGCCGGACTGAGCCTGCCGATGACTCTTGCGCCCAATCAAAGCACGACATTTAGCGTCAGCTTTGCTCCGCAGTCCGGAGGCAGCAGCAATGGCAGCCTCTCGATCAGCATCAGCGGGTCGAGCACGACGGTTGACATTGCATTGTCCGGCACTGGCGTCACGCCCGGCATTCTGACGCCGAGTCCTACAAGCCTAACGTTCAGCGGCGTCCAGGCCGGCAACAACCAGAGTCAGACCGAGACGGTACAAAACACCGGTGGCTCGAACGTAACGATCTCCAAGGTCACGGCTAGCGGGACCGGCTTCAGCGTTTCCGGAGTAAGTACGCCTGTGACTCTCACTCCGGGGGAGAGTACATCTTTCGGCGTGACCTTCGCGCCGCAGTCCTCGGGAAATTACAGTGGCAGCGTTACGGTTTCTTCAGACGCGTCCAATCCGAACCTGACGGTTTCGCTGACCGGATCTGCCTCGGGGCAAACCGGCCAGTTGAGCGTTACTCCCACAACCATCAACACTGGCAGTGTGACGGTTGGGACGAGTGGAACAGCGACCGGCACCCTGAGTGCTAGCGGGGTCAGCGTCGTCGTGTCCTCGGTCAGTCTAGGCGGCACGAACCCCTCGGAGTTTTCCATCAGCGGTCTCTCGTTCCCGGTGACGGTCACCACGAGCCAGTCCGTGAATTTCACGGTGAAGTTCACTCCTCAGGCCAGCGGCGGTGCCTCGGCGAGCGTTTCTTTCACGAGCAATGCTTCCAACTCGCCCACGAACGCAAACCTGACGGGCACTGGAGTAGCGGCCCAGGCGCACACGGTCAACCTGTCGTGGACTGCCAGTACTTCGCCGAATATCGTGAGCTACAACGTTTATCGCGCCACGTTTGCGACTGCGTGCGGTTCTTATTCCAAGATCGGTTCGAGCGGGAACACCACCTATACGGACAGCTCCGTGGTGAATGGCCAGGCCTACTGTTACGAGGCGACCGCCGTCAACTCGAGCAACGAAGAGAGCACAGACTCCATCCCAATTCAGGATGTGTCGATTCCCGCATCGTAAAATCGATCGCGGTTGAGGTGGCACTTTCGTGCTGGTCTCTGCCGAAGTTTCCTGAGTTACCAGAACGTTACCTTCGATTGACCCATCCGGTTGAATCCGCAGGTTGTTGACTTGCGGTTGCAAACGCTTGCAACGGGTCGCAGAAAATATCATTCTTGACAGGCATGAAGTTCGCGGTCAAAGTGAATGACGACGCCGTGTGGTCCCCCCCCAAACCATAATGAGTAGAAGCGGCCCGAGGTGAGAGTAATGTACAAGGCAGGAAAGTTTGTGGGGTGGTTGTCGGTTGCAGTTTTATGTTTTTCTCTGGGTGCTTTTGGTTCCAGTGGACCAAAGAGCGATCACCATCGCCATCACGGCGGCGATGGCGTGAATGGCGACTGGAATGCCCCTGAGGGAGGTTCAGCCCTGGGGTATTTGGCACTTGCCGCGGTTTCGTGCGCGGGAGCAATGGCGCTACGCCGTCGGCAGCCAGGTCGCGGGGAAAGCTCGATGTAGCCTGGGTTTGGTCTCAAAGCTAAAACAGCGGCGTGCCTTTCGCGGGCACGCCGCTTTCTTCTTGGTGCGGTTTCATTTTACTTGCCGGTGGCCGAATGTTTCTCGCTGCCAGTCCGTCCCGGCCGCTTCCACGAATCATCTTCTGTAGCTGGAAATGTCTGAGAGCCTAACAGGTTAATCGGGCTGCCTTTGAGCCGCGAAAGCCAGGCCTCTGCCCTCTGCTGCGCCTCTTCAACCTGCTCCGTGGTCATCATTCGGTTGATGAGTCCCTGGATTTGCGAGGCACGATGCGCGGAAACCATGTACCACATGCACGCCTGAACAAGGTCATCCGGGCTGGTCCGCCGCGCCATATATGCCTGGGCGAGCGCGAGCTGCGCTGCCGGCAGACCAGCTTCGGCCGCTTTCTGAAAAAGAGCGAACCGGGCCTCGTTGTCCTGCTCGCCATCCGCTGGTCCATAATGCGCTGGCTGATCACTTAACTCCGCTGGAGCTGACTGGCTTAGGGTCATGAAGAGGAGTTCGACGCGACTCGAAACACCCAGCTTGTCAAAGACGCGAAACAGGTAATTCTTGACCGTGTGCTGGCTGAGTCCCATTTGCTTGGCGATTTCGCGGTTGGTGAATCCCCGCGCCAGACAACGCACAACTTCCATTTCGCGCTTGGAGAGCAGATCCATGCCATTGGCGCCCACCGCGCGGATGTTGGGGGTCGCAGCTAGAGCCTCGATCGCCAGCGTCACCTCCCGGCTGTCAGCCCAGATCTGTCCTTGATGGATGCTGCGAATGCATTTGCAAAACATCTCCACCGACCCGTCCTTGCTGAAAACTCCCCGCGCGCCGGCGCGAAACGCATCGAGAACGGTTTCGGGTTTGTGGGAATCGAGGAGAACCACGGCCTTGGCGGCGGGACGCGCTGTGCGCAACTCCCGCACGACCTCCAGGCCATGAGAATGGAATCCGTCCAGGGCACAGCTGAGGGCCAGCACGTCGATGTCGCGATCGAGTACCGCGGCAACCAAACCGCGGACATCCGAGTCCCAGCTGATCACGTTCAGCCCGGTGTCGCGCCTTAGCGCATCCGAAAGCAACTGCGTGTGGATGCGAGAGCTGTCCGCCACAAGTACATGGATTGCCTTGGGCACGACGGAAGCGGCGGCGCTCATGACTGACTCCTAACGGAACTTACGAGGTGGGGGAACCCCGACCGAAACTCGTCCTTGTAACGTTTTCAGACTTGTACACACCATGCTCGTAGGGACGGGCATGTACAGCGACAAAAGGGGAGGGGGATAAGCTCAAAACGAGCAACCACTTAGGACAACAGTGTACACAAATCTTCGAGGGAAGTTCAAGTGTACAGAACATGAAAATTGCAACCCAGTGCAGCGTTTTGCAACTTCCCGTTCTGGGCCGACTGTGGAGAGGTCCGATGTCGGCGGCCGACGGAGTTGGTCTGGTTACTCTTGGGTACTGCAGATGTATCTTCAATAGAATGAATTGATTAGAGATGAGTTTCGGACGGGCCGGTGGGGCAGTGTCCGGGGGGCGCCCTAAGCCAGAATAGAGAATTACATCTCTAGTCCTATATACTCTTATATGAGTATTTCATTCTCTCTAGTGAATGAGAAACGCTCGTAGGGTACGTGTACCTCTTGCAACAGTCTGCACCGTGCAATAATCTCACCTACGAGCACAGCAGATTCCCCAAGTTAGCTGCACAGGAATTGTAGTTGTCGATAATCCATTGTCGACATAGCTAATTCGGTAAATCCCCCCCGCTTGCTCGACCCCGTTATCCCCCGGATCTCGAAGGCGAGATCGTCACGGAAATTACTTGAAGTGCATTTAAGGGTCACCCAGGACGTGACTCAGAGGGCAAAGCTATGGCCACAATCAGCCAACCGTGGGATCTGGCGCGACCGGTTCCAGCCATCGAACTTGAATCCGGCAACTGGTATGCGGTGCAGACTCGAGCGCGCCATGAGAAGGTAGTCGAGCAACGTCTTCTGGAACGGGGTGTGACGACTTTCCTGCCGCTGGTTACTGAGGTCCATCGTTGGAGCGACCGCAACAAGAGCGTGCAGGTGCCACTTTTTAATTGCTACATGTTTGCCAAGCTGACGCCGACCAATGTTGATCGCTTGCGGGTACTTCGAGTCGAGGGCGTACTCGGGCTGGTCGGCGCTCGTTGCGAGGGCACTCCCATTCCCGATGAGCAGATTGATGCGGTAAGAACTCTGGTTGAAGAGCGAACGCCCTGGTCTCCTCATCCTTTTCTGAAGATTGGCCAACGCGTCCGTATTCGGGGAGGAGCGCTGGATGGTGTCGAAGGCATCCTGGTTTCGCGCAATGGAGGCCGCACCCTGGTGATCTCCGTGGACGCAATCCAGCGATCGCTCGCCGTCTGCGTCGAGGGATACGACGTCGAACCTGCCTGAAGTTGCTTCTCTGACCCTGACATTCATTCTTCCCACCGTTGCTCATCTGAAGGAGCTCCTGAACCGTGGCAGAAAATACAATTGAGACTGTACGTCTGCTGGTAGTCAGCAGGGAGCCGGGTATTCTCCGTCCCCTCTGCTCTATCGGCGAGTCCAACTGTTGGCATCTGGAAACAGCGACCAGCGGTTGGGACGCCATGGAGCGCGTGCAGTCCGGCATTGCCCCGCATCTGCTGGTGCTGGATGTGCCCCGCGGCGATGGGGACAGCCTGCAAACATTGCGCTGGCTGCGCCGGCTTCGTCCGGAAATGCCCATCCTGGTGCTCTGCCAGGCCGAGGATGCAAGCCGGAGGAACGAAGCGATCCGTCTCGGCGCAGAGGATGTCGTGGTCAGGCCATTCGACGAGCGCCACCTCGAATCCGTGATCCGGCGGCACCTTATTTCCACGCACGAGAGCCCGGAGGCGGACATCGCGAGCGAGGATATCGAACGATTGGGCGAGGACATGCTCTTTGTCAGCGCCAGCCCGACGATGCACAAGGTTCGCGCTCAGGCAGAGTTACTGGCACAAGCCGACGTACCCGCCCTCATTCTGGGAGAGAGCGGCAGCGGAAAAGACACCGTTGCCCGGTTGATTCACAAGCTTTCGGTCCGCTCCGGTTTCAGATTCTTGAAGGTAAACTGCGCGGCGATGCCGGGCAACCTGCTGGAAACGGAACTGTTCGGTAAAGAACGAAATGACCCCACGACTGCTGGCCGCGCGAGCTCGGACAAGTTCGAATTGAGAGAGAATGGGACGATTTTCCTGGATGAAATTGCCGAAATGCCGGCCAGTGCGCAGGCCCAGCTATTGCACGTGCTGCAGCACAAAGAAGTCCTGAGCCTCGGCGGCCACCAGGCGGTGCGCATGAATGTACGAATTCTGGCCGCCACCAGCGCCAACCTCGAACATGCGTTGGCGGAGAAAAAGCTGCGCGAAGATCTATACTATCGACTCAGTGCCTTTACCGTGCACGTACCTCCTTTGCGCCAACGCAAGGAAGAGATCGTGATTCTCTTGCGGCACCTGATGCACAAATTGGCCAGGCATTATGGGCTTCCTCCGCGGGAGTTTTCCTCGACGATTCTGGACGCTTGCCTGCGCTATTCATGGCCGGGAAACCTGAATGAATTGGAAACGTTCGTGAAGCGTTATCTCGTGGCCGGGGAGAGCGAGTTGAGTTTCGGCGCATTGGAATCGGGCGGGGCAGGCAACGGCGACCGGCTTCATATTTCGCAAACCCTGAGACTGGCTGCGACCGAGCGCGCGGAGGGCGGAAACGGCGAGCCCCGGACCGGACCTCAATCGCTGAAGTCCCTGATCCAAAACGTTAAGTGGGAAGCCGAAAGGAATGCAATTGGTGCCGCTCTGGAGAAGACCGGATGGAACCGCAAAGCAGCGGCACGCCTGTTGAAGGTCAGCTATCGGACGCTGCTGTACAAGATCGACCAGTACCACATGAGCGCTTCCGAGCCCTTCTTCTCTCCGTTGCCGGGAAACCCGTTCCCGACGCAGGGCAACGGGAACAAGGGCAATGGAAAAGCGAGTTGAGCGGGATTTGAAATACTCTTCCCATGAGATTTACCGAATATTCTGGAGGATGGTCATGATGACACCAGCCTGTTGCTTGCGGACGAGACGCCTGGCTGTGCCTTTGATCTGCCTCCTGCTCACCACTGCGCTCTGGTCTCAAACCGGAACTGGAAGCGAATCCAAGCCATCCGGCCCACCTCCAGCCCAGGCGTCGGCCAGCCATGAACCCAATGCTTCCACGGGGAAGCCGCACGACGACAGTTTCGTGATTGGCAACGATGACGTGCTGGCGATCAATGTGTGGAAGGAACCAGACATTTCGCGGTCGATTCCGGTGCGATCCGACGGGAAGATTTCGCTGCCGCTGGTGGGAGAAGTGCAGGCTGCCGGCCGGACTCCGCTGAAGTTAGAGCAGGACATTGCCAGCAAGCTGAAGAACTATATCTCGGAGCCCGAAGTCACGGTGATGGTCCAGCAGATCAATAGCCAGAAATTCAACATTCTGGGACAAGTGGTGCGGCCGGGCTCGTACGTGATCGCCAACTCGGCGACGGTGCTCGACGCGCTTGCGCTGGCTGGTGGATTCCGCGATTTTGCCAAGCAGAAAAACATTTACGTTCTTCGGCAGGGCCCGAATGGGGAATCCCGGATCCCGTTTAATTACAAGGATGTCATTCAAGGCAAGAATATGTCACAGAACATCAAGCTTCAGCCCGGCGACACGATCATCGTCCCGTAACCATGAGAATCTTCAATCAAGGCTGGTTGGGATGCGTCTTGCTGGTCTGCGTTCCGGTTTGGTCGCAGGAGCAACCCACGGTCCCGGTGCCGGCGGCGTCTGGTCCCATGATTAGCGTTCCCATGAATCCTGACAACGGCACAGACCGGATGCTGACTCCTCCTCTCGTGAGCGGTCAATCGTACCCGACAGCGTCGGTTTCCGAAGAGCGATCCAACTACCTGCGTGGGGCAGTGTTGTTCAACAGCGCCTACAGCGACAACGTGGCGGGTCTGGTGAACGGTCATCCGGAGAGTGATGTGAGCTATTCGATATGGCCTTCGCTCGCCCTGGACGAGACGACGCCGCGACTGCACTGGGTTTTGAACTATGCGCCTGGGTTCACCTTCTATCAGCACACGAGTTCCCGGAACCAGGCGGACCAGAATGCGTCGATCACCGTCCAGTACCGCGTGAGCCCGCACGTGACGTTCTCCGCGCGGGATGGATTCCAGAAGAGTTCCAGCGTGTTCAATCAGCCGGACTTGGGGGCAGCCGGAGCCGTCTCCGGCGGAACCCAGCAGCCCAACCAGTCGGTGATCGCGCCGATTGCCGACTTTCTCAGCAATTCCGGGAACGTCGGCATCACCTACCAATTCGCCGCGAACAGCATGGTCGGGGCCAGTGGGACGTTCAACAACCTGCACTACCCGGATCCGGCTGAGGTTCCGGGTTTATCTGATTCGGAGTCGCAGGCCGGGTCAGCGTTCTATTCGCTGCGGATTTCAAAGGTGAACTATGTCGGTGCGACCTACCAGTACCAGCGGTTGCTGTCCTATCCGGCACCGGGAACGAACCTGACGCAAACGCACGCTTTGTTGCTTTTCTACACGCTGTATCCCACGTCGAGGTTCTCCATTTCCGTTTTCGGAGGCCCTCAATACTCAGAGATGGGACCGCAGTTTTCCAATACGACATTGACCTCGTCGCCTGCATCTCGAAGCTGGAGCCCAGCGGCCGGTGGCAGCTTGAGCTGGCAGGGGCACTTGAGCAACCTGGCTCTAAGCTACTTGCACACGATCTCGGGCGGCGGCGGACTGATCGGGGCGGTACGGATGGACAGCGCCAACGCATCGGTCCAACAGCAACTTTCGCGGACTCTGAGTGCCTCGGTAGCAGTTGCATATACCCAGAATAAACTCTTGACCGTCACGCCTTCGTTAGGCGTGAATGGACACACGGTTTCGGGAACCGCGTCGCTGCAGCAGCAGTTCGGACAGCACCTGAATTTGCAGCTGGGATACACGCGGCTTCACCAGGACTACAGCGCGGTTACCATCCTGGCGGCGACTCCCGACACCAATCGCGAATTCGTTTCGCTGACCTATCAGTTCTCAAGACCGCTGGGAAGATAATCATGACTGAAGATCTGGAAGAAAAAGGTTCCCCCGAGATCGACCTCGGACATTACCTGGGCGTGGTCCGCCGCCGCCACCTCCACTTCCTGCTGCCGTTGTTTGTGGCCTGGCTCGTCGTGTGGGGGGCGAGCTGGATTTTGCCGCCCCGCTACCGCTCGAGCACGCTGATTCTGGTGGAGCAGCCCACCATGCCGAAGGATTACGTCACCCCCAACGTCAGCGACGACCTGCAGGAGCGCTTGCAGAGTATTACCCAGCAGATTCTGAGCCGCACACGCCTGTTGCACATCATTGACGCGATGAACCTCTATGCGAGGGGACGAGCACCGCTCACGCCGGACGAGAAAGTGGAGCGCATGAGGAAAGACATTGAGATCGAGCTGGTGCGGGATGCGCACAGCGACCAGATCAGCGCGTTCAATGTTTCCTATTCCTCGCGCGATCCCCATGTGGCGCAACAAGTGACCAGCGAGCTGACGAACCTGTTCATCAACGAGAACCTGGAAGTGCGCCAGCAGGAATCGGAAGGCACCACCAAGTTTCTGGTAGGCCAGCTGGAAACCGCCAGGAAGAGCCTGTCGGATCAGGAAGAAAAGATCCGCGAATTTAAGGGGCAACACGTTGGCGAGATGCCAGCCCAGTTGGCGAGCAACCTTCAGATTCTGAGCGGTCTGCAATCCCAACTGCAGAATGAGGAAGACGCTCTCAATGCTGCCAAGCAACAGCACGTGTACCTGCAAACTCTCGCCGATCAGTACCGGGCCCTGCAGGGAACATCCAAGAGTTCGGAAGGAGGCACGGTTGGATTGCCCGCTCTCGACCAGGAACTGGATAAGCTCAAGGCGCAGCTGGCGGACCTCAGCTCTCACTACACGGAGCGCCACCCTGATGTGCGCAAGCTGAAGGAACAGATCGCGAAGACCGAGAAAATGCGGGACCAACTCCTGGCCAGTCTGAACGCGAAGGACGCCACCGCGCAGGCGGATGGCACCGAGACCATGACCAACCTGGGGAGTACGGATCCGACACAAGCATCGTTGCTGGTGCAGATCCAAGGACAGCTGAAATCCAACCAGGTCGAGATTACCAATCGCGAACATTCCATCGCCGGGCTCAAGGTGAAGTTAGACGAATACCAGGCACGGCTGAATCAGGAGCCAGTGCGGGAGCAGCAGCTGGCCGATCTGACTCGTGGGTACGACCAATCCAAGGCCAACTACGACGATCTGCTGAAAAAGAAAAACGAGTCGGCGATGGCAACGAGCATGGAACTGCTGCAGCAAGGCGAGCGTTTTCGCATCCTGGACCCGCCGAGCCTGCCGTTGAAGCCCGATTTCCCCAATCGCCTTAAGTTTTGCGGGATCGGGCTGGGCATCGGTCTGGCACTGGGCGCGATGGTGGCTCTCGGGTTTGAGATGAAGGATGATCGCGTGTTCAGCGAAAAGGAATTGAAGAAGCTGCTGCCCGCGGTTGTCGTCGCCGAGATTCCGGCCATCGTGAATGCGGCGGACGAGAAAAACAGGAAGAAAGAGATTTGGATCGGGTGGGCGACGACGGCCATTGTGCTTGCAACCATACTGGCCGCGTCGGCATTCAGTTACTTGCGCGGCTAGCTTGACCCTCAATGTATAAGCGTTTCTACAATCTGCAGAAGAACCCGTTCGAGATTACGCCGGATCCGTCTTTTTTGTTCGCGACGAAAAGGCACAACGAGGCGCTGGCGTCGCTTTACTACGGGGTGCGGCGGCGCAAGGGCTTCGTGGTGATGACGGGAGAAGTCGGCACAGGCAAGACCCTTCTGGTACGTTGCCTGCTGCAGCTGCTGAGCCGCAGCAACGTGACTTACGCTTACGTCTTCAATCCGCGTCTGGGACCGACCGAGTTTTTGCAGTACATTGCCGGTGATTTCCGCCTGCCCACATCGGGCAAGACCAAGAGCGAGTTTCTGCTCGATCTGAGCTCATTTGTGATTTCCCGCCATCAGAAGAACCTGACGACGGTGCTGGTGGTTGACGAAGCCCACCATCTTCCGGTGGAAGTGCTGGAAGAAATCCGGCTCTTAACGAACCTGGAAACGCCGCAGGAAAAATTGCTGCAGATTCTTCTTGTAGGCCAGCCGGAACTGGACGAGAAACTGGATTCGTCCGAGCTCCGCCAACTGAAGCAGCGGATTGCACTGCGCTCCCAACTGGGCGCGCTGGTTCTCGATGAGACGGAGGGCTATATTCACCGCCGCCTGCACCTGGCGGGGTGTGCCAATCCCGGGTTGCTGTTTCCGATGGACACGGTCCTCGAAGTCCATCGTCATTCACGAGGGATTCCCCGGCTGATCAACACCCTATGCGAGAGTGCCCTGATTCAGGGGTATGCGAGGCAGTCGCAGAAAGTCACGCCCGAGATGATCGAGGAAATCGCCTTGGAGTTCCGGCTCAACGTGGAGCATTCCGCTCCGCGCGAACGCACAGCCAGTGGTGAGCCTTCAGCAGAAGTAGAGCAAGCAGCGCGGGTTCTGCTGGATCTGTATTCCAGCCTGCGGCGGGCACAGTCCAGCGAGGAGCATTTGAGGGCGGCAACAGGCGCCGGAGCGATAAAACATGAGCCGTATATTTGACGCGTTACAAAGATCGGGGACGGAACGGTCAGGGGTGGAATACCCAGACATGGTGTCCGTGGCCACGGAAGTGTTCGAGGTGCCGAGCGACAAACGGCCAATCGACGAGCCGATGGCGGGACAAGCCGCGGTCAAACCGCCGGCGAGCGAGCCCTCAACCAAGGAGGGCACGGTCAGTGTTCCGTTAGAGTTCCCGTCCCTGGAAGTAAGGGTTACGCCTTCGAGCCGGCTGGTGTTTCTGACAGAACCCGAGAGTCTGGCAGCAGAGAAGTTCCGTTTTCTGGGCGTTCGCCTGCGGCAACTTCGGCAAAACCGGTCATTGAAGAAAATATTGATCACGAGCACGATCCCGGAAGAAGGCAAGAGTACAGTATCGGCCAATTTGGCCGGCGTGCTCGCGCGGAGGAAACACAGTGTTCTGCTGATCGAAGGTGATCTGCGGCGCCCGGTTCTTGCCCAGCAGTTTGGCCTGGGAAGGCTGGCTGGTCTTGGCGAATGGTTGCAGGGCGACAGTCGGGCGATTAGCAACATATACCGCCTTGCCGGTCCGGATTTCTGGCTGATGCCGGCGGGTAACCCGCCAGCGAATCCTCTCGAGTTGCTGCAATCCGCCCGGCTTTCCGAGCTGATGGGACAACTCGCGAATTTGTTCGATTGGGTCATCGTTGATTCCCCTCCTCTGCTGCCCCTGGCAGACACTACGGTGTGGGCTCGGCTGACGGATGGTGCTCTTCTGGTTGCCCGGGAAGGGAAGACGGAAAAAACTCAACTCCAGCGAGGTCTGGAAATTCTGAAGAAGTCTGACCTGCTGGGCGTCGTGTTGAACGGCTGCACGCATCCGGATCACAAGAACTACTATCAACGTTATTCGCCGGCGTCGAAGTGATTGATCCGGGCCGAACCCAGGTCGCACCGAAAAGTCTTAGACCTTGGAAACCATCAAGCTGAACCAGCCCTCCCCCGGTACGATTCAAGCGCACATCAGTCATTCGTTCCTCCGCAAAAGCAGAAACAGCAGTAGCAAACATTAGGAGAAGAAGTCGTGAACCAGCGACGCTCACTTGACAGTGCAGGTGTTGGGTTTTTCGCCACAGACGCCGAATCGACCGGAGATCGCGGCATTCTCAATCAGGAAGCGTTTCACCGGATGATTTCGCTCGAAAGACGGAGAACGGAGCGATCCCGCAAGCCCTTCCTGCTTATGTTGTTGGACATGGGCACTCAGCTTCCTTCCCAGGCGACCGGGAAGACTTTGGCGAAGATCTTTGCGGCTCTCTCGGTGTCGACGAGGGAGACGGACGTGGCCGGTTGGTACAAGAGCAACTCCGTGGTCGGAGTGATGTTCACCGAAATCGGACTCGACAATCAAAGCTCGATCGTCAGTACGATGATTGCCAGGTTGAGCGATACCCTGCGCCATGACCTGAGCCTCGAGCAGTTCAACCAGATCAGCATCTCCTTTCACGTGTACCCGGAAGAGTGGGATCACGAGGTGCCCAAACGCCCCAGCAATCCGACGCTTTACCCCGATCTGTCCAAACAAGATAATGCCCGCCGGCTCTCCCGGACTCTGAAGCGAATGATGGACATTGCAGGCAGCGTTGCAGCCCTGATGCTGGCCGCTCCCTTATTTCTGGCCATTGCGGCGGCGGTCAAGACAACTTCGAAGGGGCCGGTCTTTTTTCGCCAACGGCGGATCGGCCAACACGGCACTCCCTTTGTCTTTCTGAAGTTCAGGTCGATGTACATCGGCAACGACGCCAGCACCCACAAGGAGTACGTCAGGAAATTAATTGCCGGGAAGGCGCAGCGAAATCCCTCCAACGGAAGTGGCGAGGGAGTATTCAAGTTGACCAAAGATCCCAGGATCACGCGGGTGGGAGCGTTCCTGCGCCGGACCAGCCTGGATGAGCTGCCGCAGTTCATCAACGTATTGAAGGGGGAAATGTCCCTGGTCGGACCACGTCCTCCGGTTCCCTATGAGGTTGAAGCCTACGATTTTTGGCATCGCCGGCGGTTGCTTGAAGCCAAGCCCGGGATCACCGGACTTTGGCAAGTCAGCGGACGCAGTCGAGTGAACTTCGATGACATGGTTCGCCTCGACTTGCAATATGCGCGGACTTGTTCGCCCTGGGTGGACATTAAGATCCTGCTGCGCACGCCTGCCGCCGTAGTACTCGGCGAAGGCGCCCACTAAACGAGTTTCCCCCTCTTCCCCTAGCCCTCTTCCCCATCGTCTGCTTCGAGATGACTACTATGACTACCCTGGTTGAGAAAACTCGAAATTCGAACAGCGCGAAAGAGCAACGGAGCAAAGCTATGGTGAAGTTTGGGGTTGTAGGGTATGGCTATTGGGGGCCGAACGTAGTTCGGAACCTTGACCGCCTGGATGAGGCCGATGTTGTTGCCGTGTGCGACAAGAGTCCGGTGGCCCGGCGCAAGGTGGCGAAAGCTTATCCGGACGTATTGGTGACGGAGGATCCTGCTGAGCTGATGGCTTCTCCGGAGATCGACGCAATCGCGGTCGTGACCCCGGTCTGGACGCACTATGAACTGGCCAAAGCGGCCCTGCAGAATGGCAAACATATTTTTGTCGAGAAGCCGTTTACCAGCAATGCAGCGCAAGCGCGGGAACTGATCGACCTGGCCGCCAAGAAAAACCTGAAGATCATGGTGGACCACACATTCCTGTTCACAGGAGCCGTCCAGAAGATCAGGCAGTTGCTACAGGAGGGCGCGCTCGGAAAGCTGTACTACTACGATTCCACCCGCGTAAATCTCGGGCTCTTCCAGCATGACGTCAATGTCGTTTGGGACCTTGCCCCTCACGACTTGTCCATCATCGATCATCTGCTCGGGCACAGCCCGGAAGCGATTGTCGCCACCGGCCAGACCCATCTGAACGGACATGAAGATGTGGCCTTCATTACCCTCTATTTCCCTGATAAGGTCATCGCCCACATCAATGTCAATTGGCTGTCGCCGGTAAAGGTTCGGACAACCCTCATCGGGGGCGAAAAGAAGATGCTGGTGTGGAACGACCTTGAGGCCGACGAGAAGATCAAGATCTACGACAAGGGCGTAAAAGTCACCAGTCGCGAAGGGCTTTATGACTTGCTGGTGCACTACCGCTCGGGTGATATGTGGGCCCCACAAATCGAACAAGTGGAGGCGCTACAGAAGGAATTAACCTATTTTGTCGACTGCATCGTCAAGGATCAAACTCCCGTAAATGACGGCGAGGCCGGCCTTCGCGTGGTCAAGATGTTGGAGGCATCCGACGAGTCTTTGCGCAAGCGGGGAGCCCTGGTCTACCTCTGATTCCCTCTGCTCGACTGGTTTCCTCCTGAATCCTCAAGCTCCAGAAATCCATGGCAAAAATACTGTCTGTCACTTCAAAGGGCGTAGCCGAAAGACGTTCTGAGCGCAGGTCTGGCGAGCCTGGTTTGATCCAGCTCGCAGATCGCGTTTCCTGGTCCGCGCCGTCCACGAAGCCGTTGAGTTTGCCTGCCATGAAGGTTGGACAACAGTGAAACCAACGGTCCTTTTGGCTACGACGTCTCGCTGGTACCCGACTGCGCGGCTGGCCATGGCTCTGGCGAGCGCCGGATGCACGGTGGAAGCGGTGTGCCCCAGGCTTCATCCCCTGGGCAAGACCAGAGCCGTCCGTCATTCGCATGTTTACAGGGGTTTAGCGCCGTTGACCTCGCTTGCTCGTGCCATCGCTGTGACGCAGCCGGATTTCATCGTCTCGGGGGATGACCTTGCTACTCAGCATCTGCACCGCCTCTATGCGCAGGAACAACTCGACGGGAAGGCCGACTCTCCGATTCGTGCCGTGATTGAACGCTCGCTCGGCGGACCGGACAGTTTCTCGGTCGTGAGTGCGAGAGCCGCCTTCTTGAACTTGGCCCACGAACAGGGCGTGCGGGTCCCTGCAACCCAGGTCATCAGGGACACCGATGACCTCAGAAAATGGGTTGCCCGCGTGGGCTTTCCGGCTGTGCTCAAAGCAAACGGCACGTCAGGCGGCGATGGCGTAAGGATCGTGCATACCCTGGCAGAGGCAGAGCGTGCCTTCAGGGAGTTGCAGGCTCCTCCATTGCTGGCTCGGGCTGTAAAGCGGGCGCTAGTCGACCAGGACAAGACATTGGTTTGGCCGGCGCTGCGGCGTCGTCGGGCCGTGGTCAATGGCCAGGCTTTTGTGGCAGGCCACGAAGCCACCAGCGCAGTCCTGTGCTGGGAGGGCAGCGTACTCGCGAGCCTCCATTTTGAGGTGGTCAACAAGGCGAGTTCGGCCGGGCACGCCACCGTGGTGCGCTTGATCGAGAACGCTGAAATGTCGGCTGCGGCCGAAAAGATGGCGCGCCGGCTGAGTCTTTCCGGACTTTTCGGGCTTGATTTCATGCTGGAGTCAGACACCGGAAATGCCTACCTGATCGAGGTCAACCCGCGCGCTACTCAAGTTGGACACTTGAGGCTGGGGCCCGGACGCGACATTCCCGCAGCCTTGCAGGCTGTATTGTCCGGCGAGCCTGTGCAACCAGCGCCGAAGGCTACCGAAGAGGACACGATCGCTCTATTCCCGCAAGAATGGATAAGAGATCCCGAGAGCCCGTTTCTGCGGTCGGCGTATCACGATATTCCCTGGGAAGAACCTGAGTTGGTTCACGATTGCGTCAGTAGTCGTCGCAAGCAGAGCGCCTGGTACAGCAGGTCCAAGCCGACCGAGGCTCCTTCGGCCGTTCGGTCCCCCCAACCCGTGGCTGCCGCAGCGAAGAGTCCCAGGGTAGGGCTGGATTGGGGGAGCAAATAAGTTCCTATGAATCGGCAAACCTCAAAGTCCGTGAAGAAGCCGCTTCGAGTCATGAAGTTCGGTGGGACGTCGGTCGCTGACGCGTCCTCCATCGGAAAGGTGGTCGAGATCATCCGGCGGGCGGCTTCGCGCGATAGGGACGTCGTGGTAGTGGTCTCTGCCATGAGCGGCGTGACCAACCGGTTGATCGAAGCAGCCACGGAGTCGGAGGCGGGGAATCGCGACTCGGTGGAGATGATCTTCGAGGAACTCCGGGGCCGGCACCAGGCGGTGATCAGCGCCTTGATCCATTCTGTTCTGCTGCGGAGCCGCATCAACCGGGAAATAGAACAGATTTTTCAAGAGGGCGAGCGGCTCTGCGAGGGTACGGCCCTGCTGCGAGAGTTGACTCCGCGGGCGCACGATTCGATCTCCAGCCTGGGCGAGCGGCTATCCGCTCCGCTGGTCGCGGCGGCGCTGGTGGAATGTGGAGTGGCCAGCGAGGCGATTGAAGCGACGGAACTCATTCAGACCGACTCGTGCCATGGCGCCGCGGACCCCCGCATGGACGTGACTGGGCAACGCTGCCAGGCGCGCCTGCGGCCGCTCCTGCAGAAGGGCGTGGTGCCCGTAGTGACCGGCTTCATTGGCGCTACCGAGGAGGGCGTACTCACGACTCTTGGGCGCGGCGGCTCGGATTACTCTGCAACCATCCTGGGCGCGGCTCTCGAGGCAGACGAAATCCTCATCTGGACGGACGTAGACGGCATGATGACGGCGGACCCGCGCCTGGTGTCGGGTGCTTGTACGATCGCCGAGATCTCCTATCGCGAGGCTGCCGAACTGGCGCATTTTGGCGCCAAAGTGCTGCATCCGAAAACTCTTCGCGCAGTCACGCAATCGGGTATCCCGCTCTGGATTCGCAACACTTTCGCGCCCGAACAGCCGGGAACGAAAATCACGCCAGCCGGGCCTCCGAACGGCGTAGGTGTGAAGGGGCTCACCGCGATCAGCGACGTCGCATTGATCACCGTGGGTGGTCCGGGCATTGTGGGAGTGCCGGATGTTTTGGGCCGCACCTTCGCGACTACCGCAGCGGTACGGGCCAATGTGCTGCTGATTTCACAATCGTCTTCGCAAAACGACATTTGCCTGGTGGTTTCTTCCGCGGTCGCCAAACCCGTAGTCGAGGCTCTACGCCGTGAGTTTGCGCAGGACTTGGCGCACGAAAAAGTGGAACACATCACGCTCGATCCCACCGTGGCGATCGTCACCGTGGTTGGCCAGAACATGCGCGGCTCGGGAATTGTCGGGCGTACGTTCGGGGCGCTCGGCCGGGCGGGCGTGAATCCGATCGCGATCGCGCAAGGATCTTCCCAGTGCAATCTCTCTTTTGTGGTTTCGAGGGACGACATGAAGGCAGCGCTGGTCACTACTCACCGGGAATTTCGGCTGGATACGCTGAATTCGCTCCCCGAGGCTATCCCCAGCGGCCGACCTGCAGCATGGTACGTCGAGCCTCAGCCGCCTCGCGCGGATGCCGATTAAGCAAAATCGGCCTCATGCCGCACACCGTTTTGCTTTGTAGCTTTGCAAGTTAGTTGAGAGGTTTCCATTTCAATGAATCCTTATCAGTGCATCGCTCCCGACGTGAAGCTGGGCCGGGATGTCAAACTCTCCAAGTTTATCAACCTCTATGGCTGCGAAATTGATGACGAGTCCAAGATCGGCGCATTCGTTGAGATCCAGAAGAACGCATCTGTCGGCAAGCGCTGCAAGGTCTCGAGCCATACGTTTATCTGTGAGGGCGTCACCATCGAGGACAACGTCTTCATCGGCCACGGAGTGATGTTCATCAACGACAGCTACCCGCGAGCCACCGCCGCCGATGGAAATCTTCAAACCGAGGCTGACTGGAAGGTGGAGCGGACGGTGATTAAGAAGGGGGCATCGATCGGCTCCGGTGCGACGATCCTTTCCAACACCACAGTCGGGGAGAACGCCATCGTGGGAGCCGGCAGCGTAGTCACCAAAGACGTGCCGCCCAACAGCATCGTGGCAGGAAATCCAGCAAAAGTTTTGCGTTATATCGAACAGACAGCGGAGGTTTCAAAGTGAGCGTTTCTAATCCTATGCCGAACAGCATTCCTTTTCTTGATCTGGTTACCCCACACATTGAACTTGAGCAGGAGTTAACCGAGGTTTTTCAGAAGGCCCTGCGGACCGCTGGATTCATTGGCGGCCCCATGGTCGAGGAGTTCGAGAAGGCATTCGCCGTTTTCTGCGGCACGCCGCACTCGATCGCAGTGAGCAGCGGAACCGATGCGTTGCGTTTCGCCATCATGGCATGCGGCGTAGAGTCGGGCGACGTCGTCGTCACTGTGCCCCACACCTTCATCGCCACCACGGAAGCAATCTCGCAGGCAGGAGCGCTTCCGGAATTCGTCGACATCGACGAGCGCACCTACAACATGTCGGCGGAAAAGCTGGAAGAGTTCCTCGGGCAGTGCAAAAGAGACAAGTCCGGCAAACTCATCAGCTCTCGCAGCGGACGGCCCGTGACTGCGGTCGTTCCCGTGCACCTCTACGGGCAGATGGCCGACATGGATCCCATCCTCAGGCTGGCCGAGAAGTATGGGCTCATCGTGATCGAAGACGCCTGCCAGGCGCATGGGGCCGAATACTTCTCCAGGAAGCTCAATCGCTGGATGAAGGCCGGTTCGATGGGACGGGCTGCTGCCTTTAGTTTCTATCCCGGAAAGAATCTGGGGGCCTGCGGCGAAGCCGGGGCCGTCACCACCAACGATGCGACTCTCGCCGAAAAAATCAAGGTGCTGCGAGATCACGGTCAGGCCAAGAAGTACTACCACGATGTTGAGGGCTATAACGGACGCCTCGACGCGATTCAGGCCGGCCTGTTGCATGCAAAACTCAGTCATCTGGCCAAATGGAACACTCAGCGCCGGGAGCGGGCGGCGGAATACAATCGGCTGTTCGCAGCGGCAGAGGAAGCAGTGCTTCCTCCCTTCGAGCCCTCATGGTCACGCGCCGTGTATCACCTCTACGTGGTGCGCACCGATGACCGCGAAGGAATGATGAATCACCTGAAGAGGGCGGGAATCGGGACGGGAATCCACTATCCCATTCCGCTGCATCTGCAGAAAGCCTATGCGGCACTGAACTACCATCGAGGAGACTTCCCGGTCGCCGAGAAAGCGGCCGCAGAGATCGTCTCTTTGCCAATGTTCCCCCAGCTCAAAGCGGAACAGCAAGCCAGGGTGGCGGAGGAGATTCTGAGCTTCACCTCCGGCCCGGTTCGCCAGCATGTCCAGGGCGCATCCCTGGCTGCCACGACGGAACGAACCGCCTAAACGACGCTTGGCCAGGCATCCCAAGTTCGGAAGCAGAGCGGTGCAGGAAACTTTCCGGGTTGCTGAAAATTTCGAGTGTCGCTTAGGGAATGTTCAGGCCGGGGCGGCTGTTTCACTGATTCCATTGCAGTTCTGGGTCCCCCACGGGGTCGTCGTCCGATAGTGGCCTTGGCACATGTACTACCGATACCTAGACGCGGGAATCTGCTTCCTTCACCATGGAAATGGAGGAGATAGTGGTGGTTCAGGTCTCCCCAGTGTGATAATGCGAGCGATGCCCGTCGAAAGCGGGCGTGCAACTCACCCCCCGGAGGAATGCATGGTCGCGATTCGAAGGTCCCTGGTCACGGTTTTTTTCATCTGCTTGGTCGCGGCTTCGCCGGCGTTCGGTTCCGCCACCAACATTTCCATCACGCAAAGCGGCAACCCCAGCGGAAACTGCACCACCAACGTGCAAACCCCGGCATTCTTCAACAACGGAGGGAACTGGGGCAGTGCGGCGAACCAAATCGGCCCAGGGACCACGGTGCTGATTTGTGGAACGTTCACTGGAGGCGGAGGAGCGACCGAATTCACGTTTCAGGGCAGCGGCACCAGCGCGAGCCCGGTCACCCTACGGTTTGACACAGGCGCTCAGCTGAACGCTCCATATTGGTCGTCCAATGGAGCGATTAGCTGCTCCAACCAGCAGCACATCGTGGTGGATGGAGGCACGAATGGCCTCATCCAAAACACTGCCAATGGAACGGGCTTGGCGAATCGTCAAACGAGTACCGGATTCTACGCGGCGAACTGTACGAACTCGGAAGTCAAGAACTTGACCATCCGGAACATCTACGTCAACCAGGGCAGCAACAGTGGCGCCTCAGATACCGCGGGTTCGAATACGACTGCCATTGTTTTTAACGGTAACTCCACCAATTCCATCGCCGACAACAACACGGTTTCGCAAGCCAAGACGGGGATCCAGTTTGCCATGGACCCGAATGGCGACGCGAGCAACATTCAGATCTACGGCAATAGCGTCAGCGATATCGATTGGGGCATCAACGTCGGAGGCGGGGACGGCGGCGACACAGCGACGAATGTAGTGATCCACGACAACAGCATCACCAACTGGACCAACTGGCAGTTTCCCACGTATGCCTACCACCAGGACGGAGTAATCCTGTTCAACGTGGGGAACCCCGGCGCCGGGCTAATCGCCACCTTATATAACAACCACATTTATGGCGACCTTGGGGTGGGTTCGCCGACAGGTTTTATCTACTGTGCGGACTTCACAAGTTGCACGATCTACAACAATCTGCTGGTAAACACGGGCCACACGATCGACGGAATCCTGTGGCTGGGCCAGACCTCAAATAACGGGAAGAGTTATTCGGTTTACAACAACACGATTGTGAGCAATCAGAACGACATAGCCATCACGCTCACAAACACTGGCCCGGACAAGATCGAGAACAACATCGCCATCGGCGTGAATGTGGCGATTCACGACTACCACAACCTGACTTCAGACGTAACGGTCTCAGACCATAACGTGTGGCGGACTGCCTCGGGCAATGCGCCGCAAATGTACACAAATGATTCCAATCCCGTCAGCTACTCTACGTGGAAAGCGGATGGGTTTGATGCTCATAGCACCAACAGTGATCCCAGCCTGGACGGTTCGTATCACTTGCAATCTGGGTCATCTGCAACCGGCCTGGCCACGAATCTAACGGATCTCAATACCAATCCCTTGGATTTCGACATGGCGCTCAACCCCAGACCGAATAGCAGTTCTGTCAACTGGGATGCCGGAGTTTACAATGCGTCGGGAGGCGGGACCGCGCCTGTTCCTCCCACGAACCTCGCAGCAGTCGTGCAATAAATCTTTGGATCGAGACACCTTTTCACGGGTCGAAGGGCAACTGCCTTCGGCCCGTTGAACAACCGCCGCTATCCAAGAATGTGACAATCCCTCCCCGTCGGACCCCAAACACAAACTGAAGTTTTCCTCTCCTAGACCGAGCTAACGATGCTTGCCACGTCAACTCCTGCCGTTAAAGAAACATCGACCAGGACAGAGGTCGTTCGGAAACGAGCCATGGTCAATCCTCTAGTCAGCGTCATCATCCCAACGTACAACCGGTCAGGCCTTGTCGGCAGGGCCGTTGACAACGTGCTAGAGCAGACCTATCGCAATACAGAGATCATTGTGGTGGATGATGGGTCGACAGACGATACGCTGGCCAGTCTTAAGAGGTTCGGAGACCGGATACGCGTCGTAAGTCAGGCAAACGCAGGGCCAGCCGCCGCGCGCAACCGTGGCATCGAGATTGCCAGCGGCGAGATTATCGCGTTTCAGGATTCGGACGACCTTTGGATGCCCTGCAAGCTGGAGCGCCAAGTCTCGTTGCTGGAACGCGGTGGACCGTCAGTGCTGGTTTGTCTCTGTAGCGCTGACATGTACTTCACGGGGAAGCCGGCGATGACGTCGTTTGATCTCGCCGGAATCCATCCCTCGTTCGAGGAAGGCTTATGGAGCAACGTTGCCGAGGTGCTGGCAACGACTTTTGTCCTGTTCAACCAGTGTGCCGCGATACGGGCGGACGTGCTGAAAAAGATCGGGGGATTTGACGAGAGCCTGACTTTCATGGAGGACTACGACCTTCCCCTGCGCCTCGCTCTGGAGGGAAACTCGTGGGCGTTTACCCGCGAGCCGCTTGTGATCTGGCGCCAGGGGACGCCGGGGAGCTGGTGGCAGAAGGCGATGGATGAAGAGATAAGGATGAGAGAATGTGCGTTGAAATGCATTGAGTCCTGTAGTGAAAGAGCAACAGCCAGAGACGAATATCAGGGACTGAGGAAGATTCTCCGGAGGGAACTGAAGCGACGGCGCCGGGAGCTTACCCTCGCGAGAATCGGCCAGACGGGTATTGTTGGAGCATCGACCCTCAGCAGGATCCTAAAGACAGTTGAACGGTATCGGAAAGCGATCTACCGGAGAACTCCGTGGTGTCCCACCATGGAGGTGAGGAGCCTGGGCGGGTTGAGTGTCTTTCCTGTGCGCGAGGAGGTTCGCTCCGAAGGGTGAGTCTTCAAAACAGTGAAGTCGAAAGAAGAGGCGGATTGACGAACCTACGAGTCGATGAGCGTGTTCCCGCCGACGATCCGCTGATGTGGGTATCGCGTTTCCGGACCAAGGCGCACTCGATTTGGCTCAAGTTGAGCTATCCCTTTGTCGGTTTCGGCCGGAAAGTCTCGATTCACCATAGCTGCGAGATTCGGCGAAGCCATTCGCACAAGATCAGAATTGGAGATTTTGTTCTGCTGGACCGGGAAGTCTGGCTAAACGTCCCAGTCGTTTCCGCAAATTCAGAACCCGCCTTGATCATTGGCAGCGGCACCAACGTCGGACGCAGGTCAGTAATCTCCGCGAGAAATCAGATTCACATCCAGGAAAACGTCTTGTTTGCTCCAGCGGTGTTTGTGACGGACCACAATCATGAATACACCAACCCGGATGTCCCCATATCTGAGCAGGGCATCACTGGAGGGGGGACAATCGTAATCGAACGAAATTGTTGGCTGGGTTATGGAAGCATGGTCCTTGCAGGAAAGGGAGATCTGGTCATCGGACGAAACAGCGTTGTGGGGGCATATTCAGTGGTAACGGAAAGCTGCCCTGCTCACAGCGTGCTCGTGGGCAACCCTGCGAGAGTCGTCAAAGCACTGGACCCTGCTTCGGGAAAGTGGACAAGAAGGCTGGACGAAGCAACAGGAACAAGATAAGTGAGCGACCTACTTACAGTTGCACCGCCGACCGGCGAGATCGATGCGGGAAGACCATCCCGCCCGAGACGGATCGCTGCTCGGCTGATTGCGGTGATTCCCGGGCTCCGCGGAACCTCGGTTACAGACCGGCTGATGGTGGCAGTTCATGGAAGCGTATGGACATTTGCCGGATACGGTGCCAGCCAGGTTCTGAAGCTGGTGTCGACTCTGGTTCTCGCCCGGCTCCTGCTCGATCCCAAGGCCTTCGGGCTGATGGCGTTGGTGAACGTCTTCCTAACCGGGCTCGAGGTCTTATCCGACCTGGGAATCGGACTGGACATCGTGCAGCATCCCCGGGGCGAAGATCCCGTTTTCCTGGATACGGCGTTCCTGTTTCAGATGGGACGCAGCGTGCTTCTGTGCCTGATGGCGGTCGGCCTCGCTGTGCCATTCGCCGCGTTTTACCATCAGCCGGAAGTGCGGTGGCTGGCGATTGTCGGATCTTTTTCCATCGGCGTACGGGGATTTTCCAGCATGTCGGTGTGGCTGATGACCCGGCGCGTGCAGATGGGCAAGCTCACCGCAGTCAATGTGGCCGGAGATGCCGCAGGTTTGGTTGTATCCATCGTATGGGCGCTCTTGTCGCCAACCGCCTGGGCGCTCGTGGCAGGCAAGGTGGCGACGGCCATTGCGTACGTGATTGTTTCCCACATTCTTGCTGAGAGATTGCCGGAATTTCGCTGGGAGCGCCAAGCGGCGAGGGACATCCTGATGTTCGGAACCGGAGTGTTCCTGTCCTCCGCTACTTATTTTTTCTCCAGCGAGTCCGAGCGTTTAGTGGTGGGGAAGTTCGCGACGGTGGCTGAGCTGGGGTGCTTTTCGCTGGCGTTGAGCATGTCTTATGCCCCGTTTGGGATCGTGCAGCGAATCATCTCCAATGTTTTCTTTCCCATGATTTCGGATACAGCGCGAGAGGATGGAGCCAAGGCAGCCAAGCATTTCAGGAAATTCCGGTCGGTATTCCTCATGGCCAGCCTGATCATGGCTGTTGGTTTTATCACTCTAAGCCATACCGTTGTCGGCCTTGTCCTTCGACCACAATATGCGGCGACGGCCTGGATGCTGCAGTTGCTCGGGTTTCGCTCGGCGTTGGAACTCTTCGGATCCGCCGCCTCTGCTATGCTACTGGCAGTCGGGGTCACGCGGTATGCGGCCATTGGAAACACGGCCAAGCTGTCCTTCCTTGCAGTAGGCCTCACGATCGCTTTCAGCCGCTTTGGATTGAGAGAAGCGATGTGGGTTTTGGCGGTGTCTCCCTTTGTTCACTACGCTGCGATGTTGTGGGGTCTTCAAAAACGCTTCCGGTTTGTCCTGTGGACGGAGCTGGCGTGCCTTGCAAGCTTTCTGGCGACGGTTGCGCTGACTCTGCTGGCGTATCACGCAGCGGTTTCGCGATGATGAGTTGGATCTTTGGAATGTCAGGGCAACTAGCGAATCTTAACCTGCCTTCGGTGCATGCATGAATACCAAGTATGACATGCCGGAGAATTACTACTTCGGCGGGGGCAGCGACACATTTGTTACGCCCCTGGCGCTGGCAGCCCTGCTCCTCGCGATCTTTCTGATTCTGTGGCTCCCGCGGCGGTATGTGGTGGTGCCAGTTCTGGCGGCGGGTATCCTGCTTCCGTTCGGGATCACCGTTGTGGTTTTGGGTTTGCATTTCCCAGCGCTTCGATTGCTCCTGGCAGCAGGTTGGCTGCGGGTGGCAGTACGCCGGGATCTCGGATTCCCACGGCTGAATTCCATCGACAAGTTGCTTCTACTCTGGGCTTTCAGCAATGCGATCACATTTAGCATTCTCTGGGGAAGCTCGGGCGCGGTTACAAACCGGCTCGGTTTTTTGTGGACCACGCTGGGATCGTACTTTTTGCTGCGCCTGCTGATTCGCGACAAGGCGGATGTGGTCTTGTCCATCAAAGTACTCGCAATTTTGATGGTAGTCATTGCGCCTGCCATGGAATTCGAACACATCACCCGCCAAAACCTGTTTTCGATCATGGGAGCCCCGGTGCTTTCCGAAGTTCGCGATGGGGCGATCCGGGCGAAGGGACCCTTCGCACATTCGATCATCGCCGGCACCATCGGGGCGATGTTGATGCCATTGTTTGTTGGGCTTTGGTGGCAGGGGAAGCGGAACCGACTGTTGATCGGACTGGGAATTCTATCTTCGGCAGTGATAGCCATTGCATCCGCCTCGAGCACTCCGATCATGACCTTTGGGGCTGGAGTGCTGGCGCTGCTGTTGTGGCCGATGCGCCAGCATTTGCGGATCTTCCGGTGGGTGGCTGTCCTGGCAATCATCAGCCTGCATTTGATCATGAAAGCTCCCGTCTGGTTCCTGATTTCACGCGCGGGAGGCAGCCTCGGCGGCAGCGGCTACCACCGGGCAATGCTGATCGACAATTTCATAAAACACTTCGGCGAATGGTGGCTGTTTGGCACGCAGAACAATGCGGTGTGGGGCTACGACATGTGGGATGTGGACAACGCTTATGTTGCCGCCGGCATTGGGGGCGGGTTGATCACTTTCATTTTGTTTCTGGCGGTGCTGGTGTACGCCTTCAGAGGAATCGGCAAGTCACGAGGCCTGGCTCAGAAATCGCGAAAGAACGAGCGCCTGGTGTGGGCCATTGGGGCCAGCCTTTTTGCCAACGCCGTAGGATTTTTCGGGATAGTATATTTTGATCAGAGTGTTCTTGCCTGGTATTGTGTGCTCGCAATGGTTGCCGCGACTGCAACGTTCCTGGCCGACAACAAGAAAAAACTTCCTGAACTCGAGGACGACAGCGTCAAAGCGGAAGAAACAGTCGAGACTTCCGCAATCCCCCAGTACAGCGCCCGATGGGTTTGAAACCAATGACTGCCGAAACTTCCAAACCTACAGTCTCTATTGTCATCGTAACGTGGAACGGCAAGAAGTATGCCTTGGAGTGCCTCGATTCATTGCGAGCGCTCGAAAGCAAGCTCGCTCTCGAAATCATCGTGGTCGATAATGCCTCGAGCGACGGAACGCCTGAGGCAATAGAGGAACGATACACCGAAGTGAGGTTATTTCGGAACAAGGAGAACCTTGGGTTCGCCAAAGCAAACAATATCGGAATTGCGGCCAGTTGCGGGGATTACGTCGCTTTAGTCAATTCCGACGTCGTTGTCCCGCCGGGATGTTTGGAGAAGATGGTCGACTTCATGAAGGCAAATCCTTCAATCGGTTTGCTGGGTCCCAAGATGCTCAGCCCGACCGGTGAGGTTGGGCAGTCGGTGAATCGCCTTCCTACAGTTTGGAATTATCTTTGCTTCGCGTTAGGATTGCACTCACTCGTCCCAAACTCGAAATTGTTTGGTGGCTACATCATGGCCGATTATGGCTACGATAAGACCGAGGATGTGGAGGTATTGACCGGCTGGTTCTGGATGGTGCCCAGGCGCGCACTTGAACAAGTAGGAGGACTCGACGAACGGTTTTTCATGTACGGGGAAGATCTGGATTGGAGTCACCGCTTTCTCAAAGCGGGATGGCGTGTGGTGTTTTTCGCAGAAGCAGAGGCTCTGCACTACGGAGCTGCCAGCTCAGGGCAGGCCCCCAACCGTTTCTATGTCGAAATGGTGCGAGCCAACCTGCAGTATTTCCAAAAACATTACGGTCGGCTGGGTGGCCTCGGTTTTTTGTTTGCGACGGGAATTCATGAGCTGCTGAGAGTCGCAGCCTACGGCATTGTGTATTGCTTCAACCGCTACAAGCGCCCTGCCTCTGCGCTCAAGGTCATGAGAAGCCTTTCCTGCTTGAGGTGGCTGGCCAGGGGGCCGGTTCAATTGCACCAACAGGTCAGCAAGTAACTTTGAAGGATGACTAACACAATGAATCGTGATCTCTATGTGCTTGTAACCGCGGCATACAATGAGGAAAGGTTTATCGAGCAAACGATTCGCTCAATTGTCTCGCAGACTGTCCGTCCCGCGAAGTGGATCATCGTAAGTGATGGTTCCACAGATAATACAGACGCGATAGTAAAAAGTTACGCCGCTGACAATCCATTCATTCAGCTATACCGCATTACAGAAGACCACCCCAGAAATTTCGCGGCCCAAGTTAACGCCATTAACCGGGGCTTGTCGCAATTGAAAGAGGCGGAATACAGTTTCGTGGGAAATCTCGACGCCGATATAACGCTGGAGCCTGAGTATTTTGCCCTGCTTCTGGAGAAGTTCAGGCTAGATCCAACGCTAGGCCTGGGTGGGGGCACTGTCTGCGAGCGATGTGCAGATGGAAAGTTCAAAGCGCGCAGGGTATGGACTGTCACTGCTGTGCCACACGCGTGCCAGTTGTTTCGCCGCGACTGTTTTGAAGCGATTGGCGGTGCCTACCTTCCGCTTCGGTACGGCGGACCTGATACACATGCCGAGATTTTGGCCCGCATGAACCACTGGCGCGTTGCATCCTTCACCGACTTGAACGTGTTTCATCATCGCCCCACCAATTCTGCGGAAGGTGTCATCCGGGGATGGTTCAGACAGGGCAAGATGGACTATTCATTGGGTACGCTTCCAGTGTTCGAGTTGTTTAAACTTCTTCGACGGATATGGGTGAAACCCTACTTGATTGGCTCGATGGCTAGGTGCGCTGGCTTCATCCATTCATACTGCCAGCGGGAAGAGCGGGCAGTGCCGAATGATTTTGTCGTTTATTTGAGGCAAGAGCAAAAACAAAGAGTCATCGATCTTTTCCGGCCAGGCTGGAGCAGGCATGCGCCCGAGTGCGATTGCGCCCCGCCTGCTGGACCTGCAACTCAGGCTGGAGACATCTTGAAATCGTGACGAATAGCGCCAAACTGCCGTCGAGAGTTCTCAAACTCTTTATTAGCGTGGGTTTCTTTGCCGGCGTTTTGTTCCGGCGAGCGTTTTTGCGGGTGCTGGGAAGAACTCCGCCTGCTACCTGCATCATCCTTTATTACCACTCGATTGCGCCAGAGTACCGGAAGGCTTTCGCTAAACAGATGGACGTGGTCATGAGGCTTACCACCCCGATTGACGGGGAACGTGTACCCAGACTAGTTCCGGGTAAGCACTACTCTGTGATTACGTTCGATGATGGTTTTCAAGATACCATCGAAAACGCAGTACCCGAGCTGGTCAGCCGGGGGATTCATGCCACGGTGTTCGTAACTGTGGGTGCTCTGGGGAAGCCTGCCGACTGGTGGCCTGCAACCGAACCAGAGCGGACCCGAAGTATCGCAACAGCGGAGCAACTTCGGCAAATGCCTGGCGAATGGATCAGTGTCGGGGCGCACACCATGACTCATCCCCGACTTTCGACCCTGGAGGAAGCGGACGCGAAACACGAGATTCTTGAACCGCGGCGTCGCTTAGAGTCGCTATTGGGATGCAAAATCAGAAGTCTTAGTTTTCCTTTCGGCGATTTCGATGCAGATGTGGTCCGGTGGTCTCGTGAGGCCGGCTACGAGCGCGCGTTTACCACTCAACACGAGAAAGCGTTCGAACATCCCGAGCCCTTCCTGGTAGGCAGAGTAAAAGCTGAGCCGACTGATTGGCGCCTGGAATTCCGCCTTAAACTATTAGGGGCTTACGTGTGGTTGCCGCACGCTGTCGCTTTAAAGCGCAGGCTTCTTACAAGCTCAATCATGAGCAGGGTCCGACTTTCCGGATCGGCCGTGGCGAAGAATTCAGCCGCCCAAGGCTGAAGGCATTTTCTCTATCACCGGGCTGCAAAGCCTCGGAATCACAAAACTGAAGAAATCCCCCAGCAGCAAGAGCTTAACAAGTTAATGGACAGGGGTGTCATATGAGAGTTAGCGTATTCGGAGTAGGGTACGTCGGTTGTGTCACGGCCGCTTGCTTGGCGCGCGAGGGGCATGAGGTCATCGGTGTGGATGTGGATCCCTTCAAGGTGAGGGCGATCAACGAGGGCCGGGCTCCATTCTTCGAACCGGGACTTAGCGCGCTGGTCGATGAAATGGTCGCTGCCGGAAGGTTGCGCGCGACTGGGGATCATGCCGATGCGGTGCACAGTAGCGATATTGCTCTTATCTGTGTGGGAACCCCCACGAGATCCGACGGATCGATCCGTCTTGATTACCTCCGGCAGGTCTTCATAAGCGTCGCTAAACAATTGCGCGAGAAAAACGGATACTTTGTGGTTGCCCTACGGAGCACAGTCCTGCCAACAGCTTTTGAAGAGGAACTGATTCCCCTACTGGAGCAGTATTCGGGCAAATCTGCTGGGACAGACATCGGTTTTGTGTATAACCCGGAGTTCTTACGGGAAGGCGTGGCGCTCCGAGACTTCCACGATGCACCGTGGACAATCATTGGCTCCTGGGATTCGCGGGCAGGCGACGTCGTGGCATCTCTTTACCAAGGTCTGTTGGCCCCCATCGTCCGAACAAATCCCAAGACAGCAGCATTAGTGAAATACTTTAGTAACGCGTTCCATGCCCTAAAGGTTGTCTTTGGCAACGAAGTGGGATCCTTCTGTCGGGAGATGGGAGTTGATGGCGGCGAAATGATGGAGATATTCTCCCATGATACAAAGCTGAACATTTCGCATCGTTACCTGAAACCGGGATTTGCGTTTGGTGGCTCCTGTCTGCCGAAGGACCTAAAAGCCCTCGTGTCGGAAATCGGCAAACGAGGGCTCAGCCTGCCAGTGCTCGAGTCAATCCTAACCAGTAACGAAGAGCATCTTCGCGGCTGTATTCAAATGGTGACTGAAACTGACAAACGGCGGATCGGACTCGTAGGCTTATCGTTCAAGGCGGGCACCGACGACTTGCGCGAGAGTCCGGCGGTGGAACTAGCAGAGCGCTTAATCGGGAAGGGTCGTGACGTGAGGATCTACGAGCCCAGTATCGCACCGGGAAGATTGCACGGCACAAACCTTGACTTTGTCGAAAAATCAATTCCCCATATCTGGAAGCTGCTGGTCGGTAGTTTGGATGAACTTCTCGGGCACGCCGAAGTGGTGGTCGTAATGCAGCAGCTGAAAGCAGAAGATCTGCGCTATTTCAGCGCCATGAGATCCGACCAGGTTTGTATAGACTTGGCCCGTACGCTCAAAACGGGAGAAGTCGGGGGGCAATATTGCAGCATGGATGCGCCACGACGAGAGGCGGTAGTGGGTGCTCCCTTCTGTGACGAAGTGGTTCTGTGAGCGTGGAGAAGAGATGCTAACGAGGGATGTAGGGAAGTCAAAAACCTCCAGGGTGCTTATGCTGCTCGAGAACGGTTCGTTCCCGTTCGACCGGCGGATGCGGCACTTGGCGGAAGCGCTGCGGGAGGCGGGGTACAAAGTCAGCGTGATCTGCCCCAAAGGGGAAGATCGCGATCGTCGCAGGTTCGAGGTACTGGATGGCATCAAAGTGTACCGCTACCCGATGCTGTTTCACGCGAGCCACAGGCTGGGATACCTTTTCGAGTATTCCTGGGCGTTGTGTTGCCTGGGAGCCTTGTCCCTCCTTGTCTGGCTTCGCGATGGTATCGATATAATTCATTGCGCCAACCCGCCCGATATAATGTTCCTGCTAGCTTGGCCGTTCAAGGTATTCGGCAAGAAGTTCGTGTATGATCAGCACGATCTGTGCCCCGAGCTCTATCAGTCGAAGTTCGAACGACAAGGTTACGTCTATCGGACCCTGTTATTTCTGGAAAAACATTCCTATCACGCAGCTGATTTAGTGATATCAACGAATCAATCGTACCGTGACATCGCTCGCGAGCGTGGTGGGATCCCTGATGAGCGTTCGGTAATCGTCCGGAACGGAGTTGACATAACCCGCTTTTATCGCAGGACTCCACGCCCAGAACTTAAACGAGAGTTTGCGTATATGGCCCTGTATTTAGGGATCATGGGAAAGCAGGACGGGGTGGACCGCGTTGTACAAGCCGCACACCACATCGTCCATACATTCGGAAGGAAGGATGTACTGTTTGTCCTGATCGGCAAAGGTGAATGCTGGGAAGGGCTCCAGAAAATGAGCGAGGAGTTGCAGGTGTCGGAAGCGGTACAGTTTTTGGGATTCGTGTCGGACGATCTTTTGATCGACTACTTGTCAACGGCAGATGTCTGTTTGGCTCCCGATCCGCCTGATCGAATGAACCAGTTGTCCACCATGACTAAGATTATGGAATACATGGCGTGCCAAAGGCCTATCGTCTCGTTCGACTTGCTGGAGACACGCCGCTCTGCGGGCGATGCGGCCGTGTACGTAGAGAAGGAGGACACTAAGGCATTTGCACATGCTGTGGTCGAGCTGCTTGACGACCAGGCTCGTCGAGAGAAGATGGGCGAGATCGGGCTGGAGCGCTCAGTTCGACTGGTGGGATTAGATCGTTCCCGAAAAGCACTGTTAGAAGGGTACTCCCGTTTAGTACGAAAGGCGCCAACTTCATTACAGCTTTCCGAAGTGGATTCTCCAGAGGTGAAAGCTTCAGATGTGACGACATGACTAGTTCAGCAGCCCCCGGTATTGATCTCTGCGTCGGCGTGTCCGCCGCGACGACCGTTTACGAACTCAACCCGCTGAATGATCCACGCTGGGAAGCTTTTGTCCGCAGCCATCCTCGGGCGTCAGTGTTTCACAGTACAAACTGGCTCAAAGCCTTACAGAATGCCTACGGGTATGACTTGGCGGTTGTGACCACGTGTCCTCGGGAGGCCGCTCTGACCAACGGTCTGGTCTTTTGCCGCGTCAAGAGTTGGTTGACGGGGCGGCGAATGGTCTCTCTGCCTTTTTCCGATCATTGCGAACCACTGGCAAATAACTCAGGCGAGTCGGATGGCCTGCTCCTTAGTATGAGGCACCATGTCGACGGCGGCGAATGGAAGTACATAGAGATTCGCCCCCCCTTTTATCGACCGGGCAGTCAGACTGGTTTCGGCAAGAGTCTTACGTATTGCCTGCACCGCCTGAATCTGAGCAGAAGCAAGCAGGAGCTGTTTCACAACTTCCACAAAAGCTGCGTTCAAAGGAAAATTCGACGCGCAGAGCGGGAACGATTGCAGTACGAGGAAGGGACATCGGAAATATTGTTCCAAAAGTTCTACAGGCTTCTGGTTATAACCCGCCGGCGACTGTTCTTGCCACCACAGCCCCAGTACTGGTTTCGCGCACTGATTGCGTCCTTTGGCAAGGACCTGAAAATCCGAGTTGTTTCCAAAGACGATCTGCCGGTGGCGAGTATCCTCACGATCTCACACAAGATGTCCATGGTTTACAAGTATGGTTGCAGTGATGCACGGTTTAACAGCTTAGGTGGAATGGCACTTCTGTTGTGGAACACCATCCAAGAGGCCAAGGACAAGGGTCTGAGCGAACTTGAAATGGGACGCTCCGACGGTAGCAATCCCGGCCTCATATCGTTTAAGGAACACTGGGGGGCTGTCGGCACGCCCCTGAACTACTGGAGATATTCGAATCGGACCGGAGGGGCCGGGCCAATGTGGCAAAAGAGCCTGCTCCGACGTCTAACTCCGGCTACACCGAACGCTGTTTTGCAGACGGTCGGAAGGGTCTTGTACCGACATGTCGGCTGAAGGCTACAAGAACATAGTACGTTCTCGGCGACTGATTCTTCGTTGAACTAGACTCCCCCAAGAACCTGATTTAACTTCCACGTGGGGTCCAACACCAGATGAAGGATGCACTGTCTCAGTACTATCGATGTTCTGAAAGCTCCATCCAATTCGCTTTGAAGGGGGCGCTTTCGGAAACTAGAGGATACTTTCGATTCGGAGAAGAAGCGGTTTGCTACGGAAGATACTGTGGACCGTGTCCGTCGGATTCTCCTGCCAGCGATCTTCGCGACGCTTGTGCCGACACTATCACGGAAAATGGAACAACCTATCTACCATTTGATCTGGCCGAGGTGCTCGACAATCTCCGGTGCGAACATTATGCAGGCCATTGGCGAAATGGACACACCACGTCTGCCCTGGCAAGAATGTACTACCTTATCCGTCCGATGCTTCCATTTAGCCTGCGGAGCTACCTGAAAAGGCTCCATTTGAGGGACTGGCAAAACCTGTCCTTTCCACGCTGGCCCGTCGATTGTTCCGTGGACATCCTGCTTGAGCAGCTGATGCGATTGTCGGTCAGATCAAGCGGTGCGCAGCGGATTCCGTTTATCTGGTTCTGGCCAGAGGGCGCCTCTAGTTGTGCGATCATGACTCACGATGTGGAGACGAAATCAGGCCAGGAGTTTAGCGCTACTCTTATGGATATCGATGACTCTTTTGGAATCAAAGCGTCATTTCAGATAGTCCCGGAAAAGCGCTACTGTGTCAGCCCATCGTTCTTGGAATCCATTCGCGCGCGCGGCTTTGAAGTGGTCATCCATGATCTGAACCACGACGGTCATTTGTACAGAGACCGCGAACAGTTCCTGCAGCGAGCTGCGAAGATCAATTCGTATGGAAAACTATACGGTGCGGACGGGTTCCGAGCTGCAGTTTTATATCGAAGACAACTATGGTACGACGCGCTCAAGTTCTCCTATGACATGTCGGTGCCAAATGTAGCCCATCTGGATCCGCAGCACGGTGGCTGCTGTACAGTCATGCCATTCTTCGTTGGAGACATCGTGGAACTGCCTGTAACCACGACCCAGGACTACATGCTTTTCCACATTCTCAATGATTATTCGATCGGCCTTTGGGAACGGCAAATTGATCTCATCATGGAGAAGCACGGATTGATCAGCTTCATCGTGCATCCGGACTATATTATGAAGCCACGAGAGCGGGCCGTTTATGAGACCTTGTTGGCTCATTTGGGCCGTTTAAAGCGGGAGAAGGGCGTATGGATTGCAACTCCCGGTGAGGTCAATCGCTGGTGGCGCCAGCGAGCGGAGATGAGGCTGGTTGAGGACCGCGACGGCCTGCGAATCGAAGGGGCTGGCAGCGAACGAGCCCGCATTGCCTACGCAACTGAAAAGGACGGCCAACTCGTCCTAACTGTCCAGGCAGCGGAGGAACCGGTCCATCCAGTGGCGACCAATACTCCGAAGTGATCGTCCCTTTAGATTAGGTTCATGAATCATGGGGAGCTAGCCAAACTTGTGTCGGGTTGCGCCAGTATTTGGGCAAGAATCAAAAGGGGCGAGGGTTGTGAACGGTAAATCATCGGATTGTCATGTGGCTGTCGTAGGGGCAGGTCCCTACGGACTTTCTTCAGCGGCATATTTGCAGGCCGCGGGCGTCGAGGCGCGCGTATTTGGCGAGCCCATGTCATTTTGGCAGAACCAGATGCCGGCAGGCATGTGTCTGCGGTCAAATTGGGGCGCGTCGCACATTGCCGACCCGAAAGGCGAGCTGACTCTCGACGAATATTGCCGTCAAAACGGCAATCACATATCGAAGCCGATTCCGCTCGAGCGCTTCGTCGATTACGGTCGATGGTATCAGAGCCAGGCAGTGCGAGATCTTGAAAGACGCAATGTGCTCAGCATCGATCTGGACGCGCGCGGGTTCAAGGTGGTCATGGAGGATGGCGAGGAATTCACAGCCCGGCGTGTTGTAGTAGCAGCCGGGATCAGTCCATTTGCCGCCCGCCCCAAGGAGTTCGACGGTATTCCTCCCGCATTGGCCTCGCACACGAGCGAGCACAAGGATCTCCGGAAGTTCCAAGGCCAGCGGGTGGTCGTGATCGGTGCGGGGCAGAGCGCTCTGGAGTCCGCTGCGCTATTGAAAGAGGCGGGCATTGCGGTAGAGGTGATTGCGCGCAAGGAAACTCTCAACTGGGTGGGGTTGCATGCACGACTTCATCACTTGGGAGTGATTTCCAAAATGCTGTATTCAACGCGCGACGTTGGCCCGGCTGGAATCAGCCGTCTCGTGGCAATGCCGCATCTGTTCCGGCGTTTCCCCCGGCCTTTTCAGGATCGCACGGCGTACCGCGCGATCCGGCCGGCCGGCGCCGGCTGGCTGCAACCACGAATCGAAGGGATCCCGATCACATTGGGGCACAAGGTGGTCTCCGCCACTGTCGCAGGCAGCGAGCTGCGCCTTCGACTCGACGACGGAACAGAACGCCTGGCTGATCATGCACTTCTCGCCACAGGGTTCCGCGTCGACGTTTCGCGGTATCCGTTTGTGTCTCGGTCACTAGTGAAACAACTGAAAACGGTGAACGGCTTCCCCGTGCTCAAACGCGGACTGGAGTCTTCGGTTCCGGGATTGCACTTCCTTGGAAAACCTGCAGCATGGAGCTTCGGACCGCTCCTCGGTTTTGTCTCGGGGGCGGAATTCGCCTCGAACGAATTGGTTCGTGCCATAACTCGGAATAGCGGGAGTAACTGACTCGTGAACGGAACCTTAACGCAGCCCGCCCCGAGACTGAGGATTATGCATTCTGTGAACCAGACTGTAGGGGCGGTTGTGATCGGCGGCGACTATCAGGGTTTGGGCATTGTTCGCAGCCTTGGCCGGCGAGGAATACCTGTCTGCGTTGTGGATGACGAACATTCAATCTCCCGATTCTCGCGGTACTGCACGCACTTTGTGAAATTGCCGGATTTGCGCAGTCAGCGCAGAGCAGTGGCTAGCCTGCTCGAGATTGGAAAGAGGCTTGGTCTGGAAGGTTGGGTTCTCTACCCAACCCGAGAAGAACTTGTTGCCGCCTTATCGCTGCACCGTTCGGAACTCAGCAAAGTGTTCCGAGTTCCCACACCCGATTGGGAAAGCGTGAAGTGGGCTTGGGACAAGAGGAATACCTACCGGCTGGCGCAGAGACTCAATATTCCGACGCCCGTCACATACTATCTCGAGGATATCGACGAATTAGCCCAACTCGATAACGCCGCACCGCCATTTGTGATCAAGCCAGCAATCAAGGAGCACTTCTTCTACGCTACCAAAGCCAAAGCATGGCGTGCGAACAGTCACTCGGAGTTAAGAACTCGGTTTCAAGAGGCATCTGAACTAGCCGGCACCGGGGAGATCATGGTGCAAGAGTTGATTCCAGGCGCTGGCAGCCAGCAGTTTTCCTACTGTGCGTTTTTCCGTGACGGAGTAGCAGTGGGTAAGATGGTTGCACGGCGTCGGCGTCAACACCCTATTCAGTTCGGACGAGCCAGCACCTATGTGGAGACGGTGGATGTCCCCATTCTTGAGGAATTCTCCGAGCGATTCTTACGCTCGATCGACTACTATGGCCTCGTGGAACTGGAATATAAACTGGATCCGCGTGATTCCCAGTACAAGCTCCTCGACGTCAATGCCAGAACATGGGGCTATCACAGTCTCGGAGCTCAAGCTGGTGTGGATTTCAGCTACATGCTCTACGCGGATCAGATTGGTTTGCCCGTTCCAGTCAGCGCAGGGCGCGCGGGAGTGGCGTGGGTGCGCACGACAACGGATATTCCTGCGGCCTTGTCGGCGATTTTCAGCGGGGATACCGATTTGAAGAGCTATCTCCAATCGTTGAGAAACTGCGATGTGGAAGCAGTTTTCAGTCCGCGGGACCCTCTACCGGGCATCGCGGAAGTGGTCCTCATCCCGTATTTGGCCATCAAGAGAGGCTTCTGAAGCAATTTCATGCTGAACGTGCGAGCGGTCGCGAGGTGGCTGACATCCGGGGGCTTGCGCGGATTAGGAATAAGCCATCTTTCTGCCGTCAGATCAGTTCGACCACGCGCTAGATAAGGAGTTTCACCGTGACAGCTCTCCCCCTTAGGAAAAACCCTCCTGCGGACACTGGCCGGTTGGTGAGTCTCGAATCCGAGAGTGCGATCTATCGAGACGGCACCTACCTGAAAAACAATCCCTCCTGGCATATCGAGGAATCACCTTTCAAGGTGAGGCAGATCCAGCGAATGATAGAGAGGCAGGCGCTTGCACCGAAGACAATATGCGACGTAGGGTGCGGCGCAGGCCTGGTGCTGGCGGAACTGCAACCGCATCTTCCCGAGGATTGTGTTTGCTGGGGCTACGATGTGTCTCCGGATGCGCTTGCCATGTGCGCGAACCACGGCAATGATAACCTTCGTTTTCGCTTACGCGATATACGAAAGGATCAGTGCGACACCTTCTTCGATTTGCTCTTGATGCTCGATGTCTTTGAACATGTTGAAGACTATATGGGGCTGGTGAGGGCCGTCCGGTCCAAAGCAAAGCAGAAGCTGTTTCACATTCCGCTGGATCTTTCGGTTCAAGCGGTTCTGCGCAGGAATGGCCTCCTGCTTCGCCGGGATCATCATGCGCACCTTCACTACTTCACGAGGGAAACCGCCCTGCGTACTCTCACCGACGTCGGATACACAATCGTCGATTATTTCTACACTCCGCGCTGCATTGAGTTGGGTGACCTGCTCGTCCAGAAGATTGTAAGGATTCCGAGAAAACTCTCTTTTGCCGTGTTCCCGGATTTAACCGTGCGCATACTCGGCGGATACAGCTTGATGGTGCTGGCTGAATAGGCTTCGTCTCTATTCCCGATGAGAACCTGTAAGGGTGTTTGCCTCAGTCCGATGATGCGCAGCTTCCGTGGGTCGCGCTCGCGGGAACTGAGGGGCGGTTGCCGACTGCGCGAAGCGCCGAGATCCAAACTATGCTTCTGCGAACAATCTGTGTCTTGGTTCTATTGGGCGTCCTGATAGCGGGGCTGTGGCCATTTCACGCTCCCCGGAATGAAGTCAGTTGGTTGAATCACAGGAACGGCCTTCTCTTTGGCAAGTACGGCAGCATAGTGAGTGCGGGGACTTTTGAGGCAAACCCGTCGCACCCGGACAGTCCCTGCAGCCTTGAGATTTGGCTGGAACCGAAGCGAGCCGACTCCTCAGGCACGATTCTCGCGTTCTACCGGCCGCAAAGTCGAGTCGTCCCGTTTGCACTGCGTCAATCTCTAGACGATCTTGTACTCCAGCGCACAAGCCAGAACCAGTTGCACGATGCCAAGAACGCCAGAGTCTATGTCGGCCATCTCTTCAGAGGGCCGAAACCGGTGTTTGTCGCGATTAGCTCAGGACACTCAGGCACGACCGTCTATGCGGACGGAGCCCCAGTCAAACGCTTCCCAAACTTCGGGTTTTCCACTGGCGACCTAAACGGGCAACTGATAGTTGGCAACGCTCCAGCGACCACCCATAACTGGTCCGGGCAGTTGTGGGGGATTGCGATCTACGGTAGGGACCTTTCGGCGGGCGAGGTGTCAGCGCATTATGCGAGCTTTACAAAGGGTGAGCAGACAGGGTTGGCGGGTAGCAACGGCGCTCTTGCCCTTTACACTTTCGATGAGGGTAAGGGGAACGTTGTTCATAACCAGGTAGATTCCGCGACGGACCTCCTCATCCCTGAGCGCTTCTTCGTGCTCAATAAACAGTTTCTCGAATTCCCATTGAGCGAATTTCGTGCTGGGTGGGGCTACTGGAAAAACGTCGGCGTCAATGTTGCCGGATTCATTCCTCTCGGATTCTTCTTCTGTGCATATCTTTCTTCGGTGCGAAAGACCACGCGGGCCGTGGCGGGCACGATTGCGCTGGGATTCGCAATCAGTCTTACCATTGAAGTCTTGCAGGCACTTCTTCCGACCCGAGACTCCGGCATGACCGACCTAATAACCAATACGCTCGGAACTGTTCTCGGGGTAATGGCATTCAGGTGTAGGCCCATCCAGGCCGCGATGGTGGGAATGGGCCTTTCTAGGGAAACAGCTGTCAATTGACGTCGGCTGAGTCGTGCGGCGGTCCGAGGAGACCGCGTTCGCGATGACGGCTGTAGAGGTAAAGGAGTAAGCTTCGAGTCCGGGGTGTTGTCAGCATGACGAGACGAGGGCATTTCTTGCCCGGGAGGACACAAATGTTGCGAAGCCTTGTGGAGGGAGTGATTTTCTTTCGCGATGGAAACAAGACATTTTTCGATTCTGAGGCCTATCCCTGGGCTCAGACCGTGGAGGCCGAGTGGAAGGTTATTCGTAAGGAATTGGACGCACTGCTCGTGCGACGGGAAGAAATCCCGAACTTCCAGGATATCTCGGAGAAGCAGAAACCTCTGACGGAAGGCGAACAGTGGAAAACGTTCTGGCTTTACGGTTACGGTGAGAAGGCCGAAGAAAACTGCGCCCGCTGCCCGGAGACCGTGCGAATCTTGCAGAAGATCCCCGGAATGAAATCCGCAATGTTCTCGATTCTCGCGCCAAGGAAGCATATTCCAGAACATCGGGGGATGTGGAAAGGTATGTTGCGCTATCACCTCGGGTTGATTATTCCCGGGCCGGAAGGCAGCTGCAGGATTCGGGTGGGAAAGGACGTGCGGTGTTGGCAAGAAGGAAAGAGCATGATCTTTGACGACAGCCACCCACACGAAGTGTGGAACGACACCGATTCCGATCGCGTAGTCTTGTTCGTCGATTTAGTCCGCCCCGTTTTCTTTCCGCTCTCGCTGCTCAACCGTTCGATCATATGGATCACCGCCCACACGCCAAGCATCACAGAACCGATGGAACGCATTCGGAAAGCAGGCCGTACCGGCGAGAAAGCAGCAGCAAATTCAGGGAAGGCGGCCTAGCTCGCGAGAAGATGGCCAGCGGTCCCGGTTCCATGACGTACATTCGCGGTGCCGAAAATGAATGAGCCGAGTTCTAGCGTTCGCAACATTTCCGATACCGCCCGCTGGGTAGCGTATTTCCGCGCGCTCGAAACGCAACGGCCAGACGCGCTGTTCCGCGACCCCTACGCCGAGCGTTTGGCGGGAGAACGTGGCTTCGAGATTGCCAACACTCTCGCAGAGGGAAACAAACGCGAGTGGGCCTGGGTGGCGCGGACTTATCTGTTTGATCAGTTTCTCTCCCGCGAAATCGAAGAGGGCGCGAGCTTGGTTGTCAACCTCGCTGCCGGACTTGATGCCCGGCCCTACCGCATGCAACTTCCTCCCACGCTGCAGTGGGTTGAGGTGGATTTTCCGGAGATCATCTCATACAAGGAAGAAACGCTCGCCAACGAGAAACCGAAGTGCCGGCTCGAGCGAATCAGTCTGGATCTTTCGGATGGGCCGGCACGCCGAAAATTCTTCGCAGAGCTGGACGGCAGGGCGGCCAAGACCGTGGTCGCGAGCGAGGGTCTTCTGATTTATTTCACGGCTGACGAGGTTGCTTCGCTCGCACGCGATCTCGCAGCGGCCGCGAACTTCCGGAGCTGGATTATTGACCTTGCTTCTCCTGGCCAGCTCAAGGTGATGCAGCGCACCACTGGCAAGCAACTCAGCGAGGCTGGAGCACCGTTCAAGTTCGGTCCTCCGGAAGGGCCGAATTTCTTCGTTCCATACGGGTGGAAGCCGATCGACGTTCAGGGAATGCTGAAGACGGCAGCGCAGTTTAACCGCGCGCCTGCCGAATTGCTTTCTCTGCTGCCAGAACCAAAGGGAATACCGGGGAACTATCCGTGGACAGGCGTGTGCCTGCTGAACAAGCGCTAGGCTCTTCCCGGGTTTACTGATTTCCTTCTCGACGCATTCTGATTGTCACCGCGGGACCGCAGATTGATTTCGCCCGCTCGACCATTTCTGTGATCCGCTCCCCTTTTTTCAGCCGACAGCATGAAGAAGATTCCGCAACTGGATGCCGTTCGTGGTTTGGCCGTGCTGTTGGTATTGCTACACAACACCAATCAATATCCATCTCTGCACCTGCAGTTTGTGTCCCGGAATGGATGGATGGGGGTCGATCTCTTCTTTGTCTTGTCCGGGCTGCTGATCACCGGGATTCTGCTCGACACGAAGGAGTCAGAGGGATATTCCAGGAATTTCTACGCCCGGCGATGTCTCCGGATCTGGCCTCTTTATTATTCAGTGCTGGTTTTCATGTTTGTGATTGTTCCGGTGCTGCGTCCATCCGAAGCCCATACGGTATTTGAGGCGCGGTCATCACCGTGGTGGGCTTATCCACTGTTCCTGCAGAATTTCCTGGTTCCGACTCCAACAAATGCCACGGGGCCACTGGGTGTTACCTGGTCGCTCGCTGTCGAGGAACAGTTCTACCTGGTTTGGCCTTTGGTGGTGGGATTCTGCTCCGGGAAGCAGCTTCGCAAGATAGCGATCGCGTTGATTTGTTTTTCTCCGGTGCTGCGCTTTTATTTATCGCTGCATCAAGTCGATATCTATTCAAACACACTCTGCCGCCTGGACGGCCTGATGGCCGGAGCTCTGCTGGCGCTGGTTATCCGGTCGCCCAGCTTTCTGCCATCGCAGTATGTGACGGGAGCGTGGATTACATTTCTTGTCGCGGTGCCGTTGGCACTTTTGATTGAAACCTTTCATGCCAGATGGATCGGTTTTTCTTTCACCGCGATGGCTTCAGTTTCATTCGTCTACCTTGCGTTGTTTTCGACGCAGAGATGGTTGCACGCACTTCTGACCAACCGGTTTCTGGTTTACACCGGGACGATCAGCTATGGAATCTATTTGCTCCAAAAGATTCCGCTCGATGCTGCGAAAACCTTCCATCTGGACAGTCACCAGTTTCTGGCTCTGCCGATCACGACTGTTGCCACTTACGCTATGGCTGCTCTCTCCTGGAACTTTCTCGAGAAGCCATTCCTCAAGTTGAAGCGGTTCTTCGAAGCAAGAACGACCTACCAGGAGTCCGCCAGCAGGTTCGTGGGCGTTGCCGAAAAATGACGGAATCCCTGCGGAGTGAATGAAAGGACCTCTCGACGCCAAGAAAGACAATGCAACCCTAAGCGCGCTAGAACATCTCGTATATTGCTGATAATAAAATAGTTACAAAGGAATGCGACCGAGCCGGCCGTGGTATAATCAGTTCCAATCCCCGAATATATCCCCCCTTAAGGTAGACCAGCACGTTCCCGTGTTTCGCCGCTGGCGATGACAACATCAAAAGGAGTCTCTTCAAGAATATGCTAGACACTGCAATCATTGGAGCGGGTCCATACGGACTTTCAGTCGCTGCGCATTTCCGGCGCAGTGGTATCTCATTCCGCATTTTCGGCCGTCCGATGGACAGCTGGCTAAACCACATGCCGCAAGGCATGATGCTCAAGTCGGACGGTTTCGCTTCGAACATTTACGATCCGGAAGATGCCTTCACTTTGAGGCGGTTCTGTGCTGAACGGGGCATCGAGTATGCGGATACAGGCATACCGGTGCACCTTGAGACGTTCAGCGCATACGGGCTTGCTTTCAGGGATCGCATGGTGCCCGAGCTCGAGGACAAGCTCGTGGCCGGCGTAGATCGTTTGCCGGGCGGATTCCGTCTGCAACTCGACGACGGTGAGACGATCCAAGCCCGCAAGGTGGTGCTTGCGGTCGGTATTACACACTTCGAATACGTTCCCGAGAGCCTTGCGCAGCTGCCGCCAGAATTTCTTTCCCATAGCGCACGGCATCGCGAGGTCGAGCCCTTTCGAGGCCGCAACGTCGTAGTGATCGGCGGAGGAGCGTCGGCACTGGATCTGGCCGGGTTACTGCACGAGGCTGGTGCCGACGTGCAGCTTGTCAGTCGCCGGGAGGAACTGAAGTTTCACAGCCAGCCCACGGGCAAGCCCCGCTCACTGTGGCAACAGGTCAGGCATCCACAATCGGGACTTGGTCCCGGTGTGCGCTCGCGCTTTTTTGCCAACTCGCCGATGGCTTTTCACTATTTGCCTGAAGGTCTTCGAGTGGAGGCCGTCCGGAAAACCCTCGGTCCCTCGGGGGGATGGTTTATTCGAGACAAAGTGGTCGGGAAAGTGCCATTGCATCTCGGATGCACACCTCAAGGCGCCGAGGTTCAGAACGGCAGAGTACGTCTGCGAGTTCGTGCAGCGGACGGTACTGAGCACGAGATTGTGACCGACCACATTATTGCGGCGACCGGCTACAAAGTGGATCTGGAGCGTTTAAAGTTCCTGAATCCGGACATACGCTCGAAGGTCAAATCCCTCCATGGAGCGCCGGTGCTCTCCTCGAGTTTCGAGTCGTCGATGCCCGGCCTCTATTTCGTAGGGGTTGCGGCAGCGAACAGCTTCGGACCGGTCATGAGGTTTGCCTTTGGCGCCGGCTTTGCCGCTCGGACGCTGACCCGCGCCCTAACGAGGTCAGTCTCAAGACAGCCGGCATCGGTTCCGGTTCGCGTGGTGACGACCACGAAGTGAACGGACCTCAGAGATACGGCTGCTCCGGCTGGTACGGTTGTCAACTGTGAGGTTGGTGGACGCATGAAGAGAGAGACGATTGCCATTCACGTTGGCTACGACGGCGATCCGACGACGAAGGCTGTCGCGGTACCCATCTACCAGACCATCGCGTTCGAGTTCGACAGCGCGGAGCATGGAGCAGCTCTCTTCAATCTCGAAGTCGAAGGGAATATCTACACCCGGATCGGTAATCCCACGAATGCGGTTTTGGAAAAGCGGGTGGCGGCTCTGGAAGGCGGTGTGGAAGCGCTGAGCGTCAGTTCCGGAATGGCTGCAATCGAATATTCGCTGATCAACATTGCCGAGTCGGGCAACAACATCGTCTCTCTGCCGCAGCTTTATGGCGCCACCTACACTCTTCTGGCGCACATCTTTCCGAAGCGCGGCATCTGCACACACTTTGCCGCCAGCGATCGTCCGGAAGACGTAGAAAAACTCATCGACGAGAACACCCGGGCCGTCTACTGCGAGAGTGTCGGCAATCCGGCGGGAAACGTCGCCGATATCGAGGGGTTGGCACGAGTCGCGCACAAGCACGGCGTGCCTTTGATTGTGGATAACACGATCGCGACACCGATCCTGCTCAGGCCGATCGAGTACGGCGCCGACGTCGTGCTGCATTCCATGACCAAGTTCATGGGAGGGCATGGCACGACCCTGGGTGGAATGATCGTCGACAGCGGAAAGTTCCCCTGGCGCAAGTACCCTGAGCGCTTCTACATGTTGAATCGCCCTGAGATTGCCTACCACGGAGTGGTGTACGTCGACCATTATGGCGACGCGGCGTATGTTGCACGCTGCCGCACAGTTTGCCAACGGAATACCGGCGCCACGCTATCGCCATTCAACGGCTTCTTGCTGCTGCAGGGAGTTGAGACGCTCGCACTGCGCGTGGAACGCCACGTGGAGAACGCGCGCAAGGTCGCGGAGTATCTGCGTGATCATCCCATGGTGGAATGGGTCAATTATGCGGGGTTTCCCGACAATCCGTTATATCCGATGGCCGAACGATACTTGGGATCGAAGCGCTGCTCCCTCTTAACGTTTGGAGTGAAGGGCGGCTTCGAGGCCGGAACGAAGGTTTTCAATGCATTCAAGTTGTTCAAGCGGATGGTGAATATGGGCGATGCCAAGTCGCTCGCATGTCATCCTGCTTCCACCACACATCGGCAGCTGTCGCCCGAGGAACAAGAGCAAGTTGGGGTAACGCCTGAAATGCTACGGCTCAGCGTGGGAATCGAACACATCGACGACATTGTCGCTGATCTGGCGCAGGCCATGGAAGCGGCCAAGGGATGAAGGTGGAAAAGATCACAATGCGCATCGATTCCGGGGGAATGTCATGCCATTGATCATTGAAGGGCGAGTTCCGAGTGCTTGGGCTGAGCGCCGAAATTTACCCCCGGTGGCGCCGGCCGGCAGCCATACACGGCGTGCGGAGCGCGTCAGCCTTGCGCTCATCAATAACATGCCGGACCCCGCGCTGGAAGACACCGAATTACAGTTCTTCGAACTTCTGGACATCGCATCGAACGACGTCCCCGTATTCCTCAAGCTTTACTCCCTGACCGGGATTCCGCGCACGGATCGCGGACAGCGGCGTCTGAACGACTTCTACTTCGGCATTGATGATCTCTGGAACCACCGGTTGGATGGGGTCATCATGACCGGCACCGAGCCTCGCTGTGCTGACTTACGGCATGAATCATACTGGTCCACTCTAGCGGAGGTTCTCGACTGGGCGGAACGGAATACCTCGTCAACTGTCTTATCATGCCTGGCGGCCCACGCAGGGGTTCTGCACAGCGACGGCATCGGCCGTCACCCGCTGGGCGACAAACAATTCGGCGTTTTCGATTTTACGAAGCCTGCCAACCACCCGCTCACCGCCGGCACCGGCGAACGGGTACGTTTCCCGCATTCGCGATGGAACGAAGTGCGGGCGGACGAACTGAGTGCCTGTGGCTATTCTGTGCTGACTCAATCGCTTGAGGGTGGAGTCGACTCGTTTGTGAAAAAGAAGAAACGGAGCCTGTTTCTCCACTTCCAGGGCCATCCAGAGTATGGCGCGCAAACCTTGCTGAAAGAATACAGGAGAGACATAAAGAGGTTTCTCAGGCGGGAACGAGAAACATATCCTTCCATGCCGAAAGGGTATTTCGATGCAGCGGCAGCGCAACTTCTCAATGATTTTCGAGATGTTGTTCTTTCCGATCGGCGAGAAGAGCTCATGGAAGGCTTTCCGGAAGCTGCCCTGACCGGCAGTTTGCAGAACACATGGCAATCCTCGGCCATCAGTATTTATCGGAACTGGCTGCAGTATCTCGCGACGAAGATGGCGGACGTTTCCGCCGTGTCGGCCGTTTCGGCTGTCTTTCGTCAACCCTCGCGAAAACGCTCGGTGCGGTCGTAGAAGAGAGAATCTCGTTTCCGAAAGGAATCGGGGCGATATTTCAGACCGGGCAAAATCATTCACGACAGCATTGCCGGTATCTTGACGAATCTTCCTGAGCGCATTAGCGACGTTATCAGGCCATGGTCGGAGCGTCTGCCGGACCAGCCGGCTCTGGTGGAAGCATCCGGCACGTGGACTTTCCGGCAACTTGCCGCTGCCGTCTCCGACACGCAGCGCTGGCTTCTCGACTCTGGTGTACGCCCCGGCGATCGCGTCATGATCGTCTGCGAGAACTGCCGGGCATTCGTGGCGATCCTGTTGGCGGTGGCCAGTCTCGACGCGTGGCCGGTGCTCATCAACGCGCGTCTGTCGGCCAGCGAGGCCGACGCGATCCGGGATCACTGCGGCGCTCGGCGGGTGATCTATACCACGAGCGTGTCACACCATGCCCGGGAGCACGCCAAGCGGCATGGCGCGGTCATCCAGAGGGTGGCGGGCCTGGGTCCGATCGCAATCGATCCGCTGAATGAAAAAGTTCAACCGGAACCGATCGGTAACGAAGTTGCGCAACGCGTCGCCGCGTTGATTTATACGTCGGGTACAACCGGGCTTCCTAAGGGCGTGATGCTGACGCATAGGAACCTGCTGTTCGTGGCGGCGGTGTCCGCCAAGATCCGGTCCCTGAGTCCGGATGACCGCTTGTACGGCGTCTTGCCGATGTCGCATGCAGTCGGTCTTTCGGTGGTCCTTCTGGGTTCGTTGCTGAGCGGCGCGACTTTGTATTTGGTGTCACGTTTCGATCCGGTAGCAGCTCTCGCCACCCTGGAGAAGGAACGGTTGACGGTTGTGTTAGGCGCTCCTGGAATGTTCTCCCTGCTGGCGGATTTTGCGAAACTGAAGGGATTGAACTCACTCAAGTTTCCCGCCCTTCGCATCATTTCATCTTCCGGAGCACCGCTTCAGCCCGCGCTCAAAACGCAGGTGGAGAGCCTGTTCGGCATGGCGCTCCACAACGGGTACGGAGTGACAGAATGCTCTCCCAATATTTCCCAGGCGGTAGTAGGGGAGCACAGGACCGACACCTCTGTGGGCAAGGTTCTCCCGGGAGTGGAGGTCCAGCTGGTCGGATCAGATAGCAAGCCCGTAGGCGAGGGAGAAGTCGGCGAGCTGTGGGTGCGCGGTCCCAATGTCATGAAAGGTTACTATCACGCGCCCGAGGAGACGGCTGCGGCCGTCAATCCGGAGGGATGGTTCAATACACGCGACCTTGCCCGTCTGGACAACGGATATCTTTTCATTGTTGGCCGAACCAAGGAATTGATCGTTCGCTTTGGGGAGAATGTTTACCCGGCTGAAGTCGAGGCGGTGCTAAACGCACACCCCGCGGTGGTACGTTCCGCGGTCATTGGGCGTTCGGTCGAAGGAACCGAAGGCGGTGAGGAAGTCGTTGCCTTCGTACAACTCTCGCCCTCCTCGCCAATCTCGGAGAGCGAATTGGCGCAACATGCCGCGCAACATCTCGCGCCCTACAAGCGGCCGTCTCAGATTGTGGTGGTCCCCTCAATGCCGCTCACTCCGACCGGAAAAGTAGTCAAGGGCGAGCTCGCCAAGATGGCCAAATCCGCCGACACGCGGTAACGACGCCGAGCCGCCAGGCTCTACAAAGGCACTTCAATCAGCGTCGGTCCTTCCGCCTCCAATCCCGCCCGTAGCGCCTTCCCGAATGCATCCAACGAACTGACACGGCTGCTGGGCACTCCCATGCCCTTTGCCAGCTGCACCCAATCAAGGTCGGGACGCCCGATCTCGAACATGTCCAAGGCCCGGGTTCCCGGCTTGCCTACCTCCAGATAGGAAAACTCACGCTTGAGGACCGCGTAGTCACGGTTGGCGAAAACCACCGTCGTGACATTGAGCCCCTCGCGCGCCATTGTCCACAACGCCTGTAGTGTGTACATGCCGCTGCCATCGGCTGTGAAGCACAATACGCGGCGATCGGGGCAGGCCACCGCTGCGCCCACCGCCAAAGGCAAGGCGATCCCAATCGAGCCTCCGGTATTCCCCAACCAATCGTGCGGAGGAGCCCCTCTCGTGGCTGCCATCAATCCCCGGCCCGACGTCATGGACTCGTCGACCACGATGGTATTTTCAGGCAGGAAAGCGCCCACTGCGGCAGCAAGGCCCGGGAGGGTGATGCCTCCGCTCGGCAGCGTTGGTTGGACTGCCTTCTCCCCTGTCAACTGAGTGCTGTTCAACGACAAGGCCGCGGCCAGCGCCTCGAGTGCGCCAATGTAGTCTTCGCCGGGGCTCGCCAATGTGTGGATCTCACATTCCGGCACAGTGAATAAGCTGCTCTTTCCTGGATAGGCGAAATATGCGACTGGAGCTTTGGCGCCCACCAGAATCAGCTGACGAAACTCCTTAAACTGCTCGATCCCTTGTTCGAGGACGTACTGAACTCGATCGACTCTCGGCATTCCCGCGCCCCGTTGTAGACGGGTAATGGGATAGGGAGCCAGCAGGCTTGCCCCTGTGGCCGCCGCGATGCGCCCGGCGGCAACCAGTCCTTTACCGTATAGCGCATTCCCAGCGATCAGAATCGCGGTCCGCAAGCCTGACTGAAGGATAGCGGCAACGTGCTCGACGGTTTGAGCGTCCGGCACGGGTGGTTTAGGCAATGCGGGGATGGCCGCGATGGACCCGCCTTCGCTCCACGCGACATCGGCAGGCACAATCAGTGTGGAAATCTGGCCGGGAGCCGTACGAGCGGCGATGATTGCTTCGGCCGCGTCGCGACCTACTCCGGATGAAGAAGGAGACGTCCGCAACCATTTGGAATACGGCCGCGCGATGGCCTCGATGTCGGAAGTGAGCGGCGTATCGTGACGCAAATGATAAGTGGCATGCTGGCCGACGAGGTTGATTATCGGCACCTGCGCGCGGCTCGCATTGTGCAGATTCGCAAGACCGTTTCCGAGACCCGGGCCGAGATGCAGGAGGGTGCATGCCGGTTTTTCTGCCATCCGGGCATAACCGTCGGCGGCGCCCGTCACTACGCCTTCGAATAGGCCGAGCACGCAACGGAGGTCCGCCACTCGGTCAAGCGCAGCGACAAGATGAATTTCCGAGGTCCCAGGGTTCGCGAAGCAGGTGTCTACGCCACCACCAACCAGCGTGCGAATCAGGCTTTCTGCTCCGTTCATTCTGTTATCTTTACAAACACTCCCTGGATTGGCAAAATTCGATTTCAAATCGCGGTTTTCAAAGTGTCACATGGCAGCGCCCCACACATCTAAGAAGAAAACGCATACGATCACACTTATGTTCCTGGTTGTAGTTCAGATGTTTCTGGGGCTTGATGCCGCGGGCTAGAACACGCTTTCACTGGGTCTGTTATCGACGCGTGCGGTTAGGCCGAGCCACCGAAGGCATCGGTAAGCAAAAAAGACAATCAGACGCAGCCCTTGCCTCGTTATTGGGACAAACCACGCCCATCTTCCGATCCAAGGCTCTCCGGACGTCTTCCACATAGACCATAGCATGGTCAAACGCTCCCGACTGCTCACTCTAATCCTCACTCCCTTGGCGGCGATGATGTCGTATGTCCTCGCTTCCCGATAAGCTGATTGAATATCCTTCCGGAGGCAATCCATCAAAGATAGCGGGATGTAATGTTCCACGATTGCATCGGGAACGAACAGGGGAAGTTCCCCAGCCTGCATGAGGTTGGCTAACAAGAGAGTGTCCTCAGCTCTGAGCGCAACAGGATCAAACACGAACGCCTCGGCATCCGCTCTGGCGCGTCGAATAGCAAACCCAGCCGTGTTCAAGTATCGAATGCGGCCGTCCGGCTGAAGCATGTGGTTTTGAAAGGTAAGGAGCCTCAGTTCTTCTGCCCTGCCGATCAGGCTGGAGGAATTCCCAACCAGCCGAAGTTGAAAGCAATCGTGCAGGGGCGACTTGGCGATCGCGGCACTCAGGGCGGCTAGACAGCGTGTCTGGAGTCTGCAGTCAGCGTCCACGAAGAGCAGGACCGTGCCCTTGGATGTTTGAATTCCCCGATTTCTAGCAGCCGAAATCCCCGCGTGCGCCTGTTGGACCAGCGCTAATGGGTACGAATGCGACGAGCTGCGAACGAATTCCGGGGCAGGTTCCGTGCTGCCGTCGTCCACAATAATGACTTCGAAACCGGGCCCGTCCGTTTGCCGTCCCAGGGACTGAAGACACCCATCAAGCATTGCCCAGTCGTTGTAAACGGCGACAATGATACTGAACAGTGGCGCCTGCTTCGAAAGCTGGTCATGCTGGATCATGCGGGTCTTTTGCTCTTCACGGAGCTCTACGGAATTTAGAATTGCACACTTATGGATGAAATCCAACTCGCATGTAGATAACTTTGGTCACCGAGATGAATCAACCGGAGCAACATCACAAACGGCAAGAAGCGATTAAGGGAGGCTGTGTGACCTGTGCAATCTGCAAGCTCGGTGGCTGCTCTAGCTAACCTTTGATCTGTGCTCTGGATGCCGCGACGTCAGGTCTATCCAACGTCGCTTTACTAGAAGAGAATGCGAAATAGTGCCGTATATCACTTGGAGGTATTGCCAAGCGCTTCCTCCACGTAGCGTGAGATCGCGGAGGCCAGCTTCTCGAAATGAGTTGACATGATTCCCAGATGATCGCCGGGTATCGTCTCCACCTCGAAACCGTTCGCTAAGTGAGCCCACACTTTTGCCGGATCCGCCGGGAAGTCGGTGGGGATTGCCGCCCTCACGAACCTGATCTTGCCCGCATAAAACCGCGGCCGGTAGCGGGTCAGGGCCAGGTAAGCGCTCTGTCGGACGCGTTGCATAACCGGGGAAAGCGACACATCGACCGGAGGTTGATAGGACACTCTCGGCGTGAGCGAGCGGCGCCGGGTCGGGCGTACGATGAGAGAAAGTGCTTCGCGCACAGGCAGCTTCATAGCGGTCGTGGCGCGTCGTGTCGCCAAACGCGTCGCCAAACGTGCACGCTGCACGAGTGACAAGTACCGTATCTCCGGGTAGGAGTCGAGCATGGCTAGTAATCCGACCTTTTCGCCCTCGGCGGCCAGTTGCCGTGCCATTTCCAGTGTGACCAGGCCACCGAGGGAGTATCCGACGAGCAGATACGGCCCGTGAGGCTGGATCTGCTTGACGGCATTGAGAGAGTACCGGGCCATATCTTCGATTCGATCCGACGGCTCTTCTGCTCCGTCAATGCCCTTCGCCTGCATTCCGTAGATCGCGTGAGGTGTCTGGATGTGCTTGACCACCTGAAAAAAGTCCATCACGCTGCCGCCCAAGCCGTGGGTAATGAAAACCGGAGGTTCCTTGGAACCAGCTTTCAGCTGAACCAGTGGTGGAACACGGGGTGCGGTAGGTTGTTCGAGCAGTGCTGCTAGCGCAGCTATCGTGGGCGCATGGTAAATCATTACCGGCGGCAAGCCCCGGCCGCTGGCAAGCGCAATTTCGTTAAACAGCGCAAGGCTTAGCGCAGAATCACCACCCAGATCGAAGAAGTTATCATCAACACCCACCGATGACAGCTGCAACACACGCTGCCAGATAGGAACCAGCATGTCGACCATGGTGGAGGTGGGCATCAATTTCACGCTACACCTGGACAGGCAAAAGCAGTTGCCAGCCTTGGTGTCCGAGTGCGAGAGGCCCTGATCATGAATGCGCGAACGCCCAATAAAGTTCTCGAGCCCTCGTGTACAGCGGGCCAAAAGGAAGGGAACGATCACCAATCCGAGTCACCGGAACAACTTTGGAATAATTCCCTGTCGAGAAAATCTCGTCCGCCTTCTCGAAATCTTGGTACGCGAGAGTTTTCTCGACCACAGTCACACCATTCTGGCGCAGTAGCCCAATTACCCGTTGGCGCGTGATGCCGGCCAGGAAGGTCCCATTCGGAATCGGCGTAAAAACCACGCCATCCTTCGCCATGAAGACATTCGACGTGGCGAGTTCGGCGACATTGCCCAGCATGTCGCACACAATTGCGTTGTCGAAGCCCCGGGAGTGCGCTTCGAAAAGCGAGCGGGAGTTATTGGGATAGAGGCATCCAGCCTTGGCATCGACCGGCATCGTCTCCAGCGTCGGACGGCGGAAAGGCGACAACGTGACGGAGAAGCCCTTAGGTGTGCGCATGGGGGCTTCGTAAATCGACAGACACCAACGAGTCGACTCCGGATCGTGCGCTTGCACCCACGGCCCTTCGTTCTCTGCCCAGTACATAGGACGAATGTAAAGTGCGGCATCCTTGTCGAACCGCTTTATGCCTTCCCGTGCCAGGCGGACCCATTCTTCAGCGCAGACCGTGGGCTTCAGGAAGAGTTTCCTTGCGGAATCATTGACCCGCGCGCAGTGGAGCTCAATATCAGGAGTAACGCCTTCGAACGCGCGAGCGCCGTCGAACACTACCGAGCAAAGCCACGCGGCATGCGAACGCGGGCCCATGATCCCGATGTTGCCCTCGTGCCAATCCCCCCCGAAGAATGTCCAGGTCTTTGACCAACCACTTCCAAGTGGCAATCGACTCCTCCGTGCTACACGCTTTTGACGTCCATCTCGGTTGACGAACCAGCATGACTGCGGCGCATTGCGGTATCGATCGACCGACGCAGCGCGACGGCCAAGTGCTCGACGAATGGCTCAACCAGCATGGTGGCGGGGTTAACCGGCAGAACGATGACTTCCTGTCCGCCTTGCGCCAGCCTATCCCATTTCAAATCAGGTTTGCTGAATACTCGATACTGCTTCTTGGGGCGGATGTCTGTGACCACGCCTGGATAGGGTTTCGGGATATAGTTCCACGATGCGCGATCATTCGCCTGCCAGATTTGGCTCAAGACCAACGAGTCCGAGACTGTCTTGTGCGAACCCCTGCTGAACCGGGAGAGTAACATCCCTCTCCACACCGGAATCCGGTTCCTCAACACCTCAAGCTTTTCCCTGAGAAACTTGATTTTCGCTTCTGAATCAACACTGAAAAAACTGGCGGCATGGAAGAATAATTTCTGGCTGGCATGGGAGCCCTTGCTCCAGATCGTGAGTGGAATCTTGTGCCAGTTCATCGTATCGAACAGGGCCAGCAGGGCAATCGTCTCTCCCTCCCAGCGGAGTTGTTGGGCCACCTCAAACGCAACCGTTCCCCCCATACAATAGCCGGCGATGAGATACGGGCCGTGGGGTTGGACCTTCCTGATCTCTTTGACGTAAACCGCAGCCATCTCCTCGATTTTCGTCAGCGGTGCGCAACTTCCGTCCAAACCCTGAGACTGCAGGCCATAAAACGGTTGGTCATCGCCTAAATGCCGGGAGAGTTCGCGGTACATCAGAACGGTTCCACCGGCGCCGTGTACGCAGAATAAAGGAGGACGTGATCCCGACGGTTGGATGGCGACCAAGGGAGACCATCCGGCGGCCGACACTTCGCCACGGAGAATCCGGGCGAGTTCCTCGATCGTAGGGGCCTCATAAAGCGTCGTCAGCGGCAGCTTGACTCCGAACACCTGTTCGATCTGGGAGAACATCCGAACCGCTAGCGATGAGTCTCCGCCGAGGTCGAAGAAATTCTGATCGGTGCCGACGTCGTCAACGCCAAGGAGCTCTTGCCAGACGCGAGAAAGTTGCTTTGCAGTGTCATCTCCCGTGGCGATGACCGGAGACGTCGATAAATGGGTGACCGACCCTGACAGCATGTTTGATCCCTAGTAGGTGTCTTCCGTCTTTAACTCAAAGGGGGACGTCCATTAGCTTGCTCGGGCTGCCGACCGCCAAGGGGGATAATGCTATGCGGGTCGTAACGGGGAATCTCGGTGGCTCTTATTGTCGCACTTCGCAGGCCACTCTG
>Ga0116217_10000020_pt1 | contig 206438 bp, 173 predicted proteins | sample Sb_taG_6_FD_89697 | JGI IMG/M metagenome (GOLD analysis project Ga0116217, IMG submission 89697) | Peat soil microbial communities from Weissenstadt, Germany - Sb_50d_4_PS metaG | ecosystem: Environmental > Terrestrial > Soil > Wetlands > Peat | place: Germany: Weissenstadt | collected...
GAAGGACGTGGTGGACAACGTGATCACGGCGCTGAACTCGAACTACATGATTGCGCCCAACTACTGGGTGGACCGCAAGAGCGGCAACGACTACTACCTCACCGTCCAGTACTTCGAAAAAGGGCAGGCTGCAATCCACAATATGATTGACCTCGGGCAAATCCCGTTAAGAGCTCAAAACAACTCCAAAGCCGACGTCACTTGCGGCCCTGCCCAGGTTAATCCCGCTTCCTTCAAGCCAATGCCTGCGACGGATCCTCTCAAGCCAGCCTGGGCGTGTGGTGGAAAGGTCCCGGATCCAAGACGCAGTCAACCTCCTTCCATTGCACCGCGGGCGAGACCGGTTACGGTTCTCGATAACGTTGTGAATGTGAAGTTTGTGCAAACGCCGACCGAGGTCGATCACTACCAGATTCAGCGCGTGATGGATCTCTATGTAACGCCCGCGGGGGAGGACCTTGGACGCGTGACCGGTGACATCCGCCGCATTGTGGGGCAGGGCAACATTCCCGCGAACGTCCGTGTGAATTTGCGCGGCATGGTCGAAGGTATGCAAGCCTCGTTCAAGAGCTTCGGGTTAGGGTTCCTGCTTTCCTTCGCTCTGCTTTTTCTTATTCTGACGGCGCAGTTCAAGTCCTTCATCGATCCATTGCTGATCATGCTGGCCATACCGATGGGGTTCGTCGGAGTGTTGCTTATTCTTCCCATCACGCATAGCACGTTGAATGTAATGTCGCTGATGGGAGTTCTGATGCTGGTGGGAATCGCCGACTCCAACAGCATTCTGATCGTGGATTTCGCCCACAAACTGGAGGCGCAGGGGCTAACAGCGACCGATGCGGTCATCACTGCCTGCCGAGTTCGCCTCCGGCCGATCCTGATGACCTCGTTGGCGACAATTATCGGAATGATTCCGATGGCGCTGAAACTGGGGACAGGAGCTGAACAGTACGCTCCAATGGCTCAGGCGATCATCGGCGGTTTGACCTCTTCAGTGGTGCTAACGATCTTCATTGTGCCGGCCGCTTACCTGCTCGTGTACGGAAAACGTGGGGAAAAGAATGCGGGCGCCCTGTCTACAGCGCTGGAAGGGTGAGTAATGAGAAGCGGTCAGTAAGGGAATTTCGAAAAAAATGAAAAGCCTCCGATCAATTGGTCTCTTTCTCGCTCTGCCTGTTTGGTCCTTCGCACAGGTGACGCTCGGTTCGAGCAGCGGATCGAATCTGCCTTCCGCTCCTATGCCACAGGCATCGTCCAAGCCAACTGGAGCGATTGCCGCACCTATGGGTCCACATGGCGCTGCGCCGCAAAATGCTCCCGGCGCGCCTATGTCGCTGTCGTTGAAAGAAGCTCAAGCCCTTGCAGTAAAGAACAATCCGCAGATCTCGGTTGCACGCCTTACCGCGCTAGCCTCGCAGCAGGTTACGCGGGAAGTTCGCTCGAGTCTTTGGCCGACCGCAGCGGTTGAGTTGACCGCGGTCGACGCCAATCCCGGCACACGCATCACGGCTGGCGCACTAAACAACCCCATCATCTACCAGCGCGCGGCAGCTGGCGCTATGGTGAGCCAACTCCTTACTGATTTCGGCCGAACGACGAACCTGATATCGAGCGCCAACCTGGCGGCGAAGGCGGAGAACCAGAACGCGCTGGCCACGAAGGAACAAATCCTTCTGGCGGTTGATCAAGCCTTCTATAACGCTCTGCAGGCCCACGCTGTTCTGACTGTCGCCCAGCAGACGGTAAATGACCGTCAAACAGTTTCGAATCAGGTCGACGCTTTATTCAAGAGCAAGCTAAAGTCCGAACTGGACCTCAGCTTCGCGAACGTGAATCTGGCGCAGGCCAAGCTGCTTCTGCTGGATGCGCAGAACAACGAAGATGCTGCGCTGGCTGCCTTATCCGCGATACTGGGGTTTTCCAACCTGCAGAGCTTTCAACTGGCCGAAGACTCAGCTCCCAGCGCTCCGCCTCCAGGCAACGTGGATGGCCTGATCTCCACCGCCTTCGCGATGCGACCGGAAATCCTTGCGCTGCAATTCCAGTCTGAGTCTGCCAAGAAATTTCAAAAGGCCGAGCGGGATTTGCTCTTTCCCGATATACGCGCACTGGGAGCCGTGGGAGACACCCCGGTGCGAAATCCCGTTGTTTCCAGCTGGTACGGAGCGGTGGGTGTGAATGTGAACATTCCCGTGTTCAACGGTTTTCTCTACAACGCGAGGTCACGGGAAGCCTCGCTCAGAGCACAGGCTACGGACGAGAGATTGCGTGACCTCCGTGACCGAATCTCCCGCGACGTGCGCACCGCATGGTTGAACGCCAACACCGCATACGACCGGCTAGCCGTGACGCAACAACTTATGGATCAGGCCGATCTTGCCCTGCACCTCGCGCAGTCGCGCTACAACCTGGGCTTAGGCTCAATCGTGGAGCTGAGTCAAGCCCAGCTGCAACAAACGCAAGCCGAGATCAGTAATGCGCAAGCTGGGTATGACTATCGTCTGTCGCTCGCGGTCCTGCAGTACCAGACGAGCGGAATCTAGGAGGAGTCGTTCGCTCTTGGAATCGTAGGGTGGCCTCGATTGAGACTCCCATGAAGTTCGAAGCAGATTTCCTGCAATGTTAGATGACGGCAGTTCATGAAGAGAAGGAAAAGAACGAAGAAACAATCATCATTCACAACCCGCCACGGAATTGTACTTTCGCTCTCGATTGGAGCGCTGGTTGCTCTCATATTTGTATTGGTGGCTCTCTTCTGGCACCCACCCATCGAGTGATGAGCGCAATCGGAGGCCAGCGAATCAGTTACTGGGCCATCGAACCGCACGGAGGAGTTGTATGAGGCGAATACTGCTCGTCTCGTCGTTGATTGTGGCGGGTGTGCTATTCGGAATGGAACGGAGCTTGGTCTGCCTCTTGTACGTCGCCGCGACGATCACTTTGCATGGATTATTCGCGATCGCCCACCGGAAGCCCGCGCATGGGAGGGTCGCTCACCGCCGGGAATTCACCGGACAAAGCGACGGAGCTGAGAAACAAGAGACCATCGGGCATCAACCCCTGATGCATCGTTAGATGTTCCGTTTGTCTCTGTGTATTGGGGCGACAGCGAGCGCTCGGATGGTGATTCTGGTTTGCCGGCTGTATCATTTTCGGCATGTTTCCCTTTTGCCTCTATTTCTGCACGGGCGTGATCACGGGATTTCATGTCTACACTTTGGTGGCGCTCGCCGTGTATGGCGCACCCTTCAATCCATTGGAACTTCTCTCCTTATTGGGATCGTTGTGTCTTTTGATTGCCGCCTATGTGAGCCTTTTCAAGCCGTACGCGGCCGCGAGACTTGCCCTGATCGCATGCCTGGCAATTTGGTGTTTCTACGGTCCAGCCGTCGCGAAAACCATCCGAACGAAATTCGACAAACAGAGTTCTGCGTCTCGCGATCGAGGGTTCTTTACGCCTCCCGGATTCGAGTCGCTGCCCGCCACATCCGTGCTCACAGTCGTGCGCGAAGGAGGATTTGTTTCGACGGGCAGTTCGGCGCGCACCAGAGGCGTGTGTTCTGAAGACAAATGATAGTGCCTTACGTAGCTACCGCGCTTTTAGTGATCGCCACTGTGTATTCCGCCATCGCTAGCTTCAGGCAACCCGAAGGCGTCGCGCGGGGTTGGATTTTCCCACAGACTACAGGGCGGTACGTGCGCATCTTCTTGGGCGCTCTTACGCTGGCGTTGTTGCTCGGCCTTGCCCTGTGGCTGGGCGTGGGTGCGCGACGTTCAAGTCAGCGCTCATCGCGCTTTCTGATTCCCGAAGGATACACAGGTTGGATACGAATCGAATACGAGGTGCAGGGCGCACCGCCTCTACCGCTGGAAGGCGGCCAGTATGTTCTCAAGATTCCTACAGACCGGGTACTGCGAACGTCTTCCGCGGAACAATACGGATGGGCCAAGGATCACTACTATTACTATTCAGATCAGGGTCTGCGCTCGCTCCCAGATTCCGGACCGGCTGCGCTTATTTGGGGCCGGATCAACGGGGAAGAATCCGGGGCCTCGGGCAGGCGAAAATATGAAGAGTTCTTCGTGGGAAGCGTACAGCAGTTTAAGGACCAACCGAGGTAGGGCTGTCGTTGGGCGGTTTGCTATCCTAACCCCGTGGCGCGCCCCTTCCTCATCGATACCGACACTGCTTCCGACGATGCGGTCGCTCTGATCATGGCGCTCCGTGCGCCTGATGTGCGCGTGGTCGCGATTACGACCGTCGCGGGAAACGTCCCCGTGCAGCAGTCCACCCGCAACGCCCTCTATACCGTCGAGCTCTCCGGTGCCGATGTGCCAGTCTATACCGGCGCGGGGAAGCCACTGCTGCGCACCTACCAGAACGCGACCTGGTTTCATGGCCGAGACGGGCTGGGAGATCACAACTACCCGCCGCCGAGTCGGACACCGGGAAAGCTGCACGCGGTCGATGCGATGATCGAGGCGATCGAAGCGAATCCGGGACTGGTCCTGGTTACGCTGGCCCCGCTGACGAATGTTGCGCTGGCGCTGGCGAAGCGGCCGTCGATCGCAAGCAAAGTCGGCCGTTGTGTGGTGATGGGAGGCGCTCCGTGCTGCGAAGGGAACGTGACACCGGCCGCCGAATATAACATCTGGGTCGATCCTGAAGCGGCGCGCATTGTTTTTCTCAGTGGCCTGCCCGTAGAGCTTGTCGGCTGGCAAACCTCGCGCGGGGACGCTGTTGTTCACGAGGATGACATCGCGCGAATTCTGGCCTTCAATTCCAAAGTCGGCCACTTTGCCATCGAGTGCAACAGCCACGCGAGGCAGGCTTATAAAGTGCAGACCGGCGAAGACGGCATTTCGCTGCCTGATCCGGTTGCCATGAGCGTGGCTCTCGACCCAAGCATCGGCACGCAGTGGAGCGAGCACTGCGTCGAGGTTGAAACTCAGAGTGAGTTGACGCGGGGAATGACCGTGGTGGATCGCCTGAATGTGGCTGCTGATGACCGAAACAAGGCGGTGTGGGCGCCGGTGCTGCAGCACAAACACAAAGCCAAGGTCTGCTGGACCATCGACACCAAGCGATGGAAGGAAGCGTTGTTCGCGGCGCTGCGGTAGATGCAGAACGTCTTGCCAAGGCTGCGCTCGCGCGAGGTCGCGAACCTGGTTCAGGTAGCCAAGGTACACCGGGATCGGAATATCGGGCGAATCCCCAGCGAGACGGCCGTAGTAGATCGGCATCCTTCGGACTACGCTCTTTGGGTTAATTCCTTTTCATTTCTCCTTTCATTTACAACCCTGAGGAAATGCCATACACTCGTGGCCCTGGTCGTCCTTCCCCTTTTTCAGCTCGACAATACAGACTACGCATGCCGCTTGCGTGGAGTCGTTTGCTCGCAGATGCCCGGAATTTTGACAGACGCTCTGGGAAAAGGATGCTCCCCAGAACCAACGAGTTACCGTCCAGGGAGAATACTCGATGCCACTTCGCAAGACCACTCGCTTGGCCCGCGGGACGCTGCTGGTCGCTGTCTTGATTGGGGTTTCCACGTTGCTGGCCGCAGCGCAAACCGCGATCACGACCCATCACTATGACAACTATCGTACCGGCTGGAACCGGAGCGAGACCGTGCTCACGCCAGCCAATGTGAACAGCAACTCTTTTGGAAATCTCCACACAGTGGTACTGGACGCGCAAGTGGACGGCCAACCGCTCGTCGTGCCTGGAGTGCTTATCACGGCAGGCAACTTCAAAGGCACTCACGATGTGGTTTACGTGGCTACAGAAGGGAACACGATCTATGCGATCGACGCGGAAAGCGGCACGGTTCTGTTGAGCCCGAACTTCGGCACTCCTGTGAAGATCCCCCCTATGTGCGGCCCGAGTCCAAACCTTGGAATCCACTCGACGCCGGTGATTGACCTGAGCAGCAATACGCTCTATGCCGTCGTCTACACCCAGGATTCGACCGGGCCCGCGTACCGGATCCACGCGCTCGACCTGGGAAGCCTGACCGACATGATCACTCCGCAATTGGTCGCGACCTCGCACACTTTGACAGACGGTACCACCTTCAACTTCAACGCAACCTACCAGCGTCAGCGCCCCGCCTTGCTGTTGGCCAACGGCAATGTCTATGCGGCGTTTGGCAGTTTTTGCGATGCGCAGGCGGATCTTTCGCGCGGGTGGTTGCTGGGCTGGAACACCGGCTCGTTGACTCCACTCCCGCCGAATCAGCTCATCGACAATCAGGCCAGCGCTCCCAGTAACTACTTTCTCTCGTCGATCTGGATGTCGGGGAATGGCCCGGCTGCCGACGACGCGGGTAATGTCCTGTTCGTGACCGGCAATTCCTACTACTCAACCTATGACGGTGTGAGCAACATCCAGGAAAGTGTGGTGAAAGCGTCCTCGACGCTGAGCAGCGTGGTTGATTTGTTCACTCCCAGCAACCAGGACAGCCTTGATCTGGGCGATGTGGATTTCGGTTCGGGGGGAGTGCTGGTTCTGCCGGATCAGCCGGGTTCAACTCCGCATATGGCTGTGGCGGCCGGGAAACAAGGCACCATGTTCTTGATGAATGAAGACCACCTGGGAGGTTTTTCGTTGCACAACCACGTGCTGGGGACGTACCCGGTGGGCGCGTGCTGGTGTGGCGAGTCCTATTTTGTCGATCCCAAGGATGGAGCCCCGCGCGTCGTGAGTAGCGGAGGTAAAACCATCAAGGTCTGGAAGCTGAAGACCTCTCCCAGCCCCGGCTTAACGCTGGTGAGCAGTTCCGGGCAGATTGGCGGTGGGCAAACGGCGGGGTTCTTTACCGCAGTCTCGTCCAATGGCACGACAAACGCGATCATCTGGGCGCTTTCGCATCCGGTTATGGGTTCGATCTATCTTTACGCGTTTAACCCCGACTTAGGCGGGACAAGCATGCGGCAGATTTTCAGGGCGAGCGCGGGCTCGTGGCCGAATCCGCCTAACAACTCAAATCAGGTGCCAGTTGTGGCTCTCGGGAAAGTATTCGTGGCCAGCAGCAAACAGCTGCAAATTTTCGGACTGAAATCGGCAGGCAGCAAAGCGAAGTAAAGGCACGCCGGCACTGTCAGACTTTTTTTGACTTCTTCGCGGACCTACCATTGCTGCTCAAGGAGGCCCTCGCAAACTGCTCAATCAGACCATCTCGCACTATCGCATCCTGGAGAAATTGGGTGGTGGCGGGATGGGTGTTGTGTACAAGGCCGAGGACATCCGGCTCGGCCGCAACGTCGCTCTCAAGTTTTTGCCCGAACAACTGTCCCGGGATCCACAGACGCTCGAACGCTTCCGGCGTGAAGCCCGCGCCGCCTCCGCTCTGAATCACCCTAACATCTGCACCATCTACGATATCGGCGAAGACCAGGGCCAGCAGTTCATCGTGATGGAGCTGCTCGACGGCAAGACGTTGAAGCACCGGATCGAGGACAAGACACTAAGAACGGACCAAATACTGGACTTGGGCATCCAGATTGCGGACGCATTGGACGCTGCGCATTCTGCCCGAATCGTGCATCGCGACATCAAGCCGGCCAATGTTTTTGTCACGGCCCGCGGTCAAGCCAAGTTGCTCGACTTTGGATTGGCCAAACAAAGCGTGGCTGGCCACGGCACGGCCGATACGATCGACCCCGCGATGCCGACCGCCATTTCCGAGGAGCATCTCACCAGTCCAGGAACCGCACTGGGCACGATCGCTTATATGTCCCCTGAACAGGCGCAGGGGGAAGAACTGGATGCCCGCACCGACCTGTTCTCCCTGGGAGTGGTGCTCTATGAAATGACTACCGGCACACTGCCCTTCAAGGGCACGACTTCGGCCGTGATTTTCAGTGAACTGCTGAACAAAGAGCCGCCCGCGCCACTGCGTCTGAATCCTGCGATTCCAGCTGAGCTGGAGCGAATCGTCACCAAATCTCTGGAAAAAGACCGCGAACTGCGTTACCAGACGGCGGCTGAGCTTCGGGCTGATCTGAAACGCCTCAAGCGCGATACCGACTCGAAACGAGCGGCTGCCGTTTCCGGTCAAGTCCAGACGCGCGCGGAAGATCAGGAAGAGGTCGCCCCTCGTACTCGCGGACGCGGCCGCATTGTGGCGTGGGGCATCACTGCTCTTCTGGTTCTGGGAGCCGCATTCTTCGGTGGTCTTTACCTCGGCGGACGCCGGCCGAGCGCACCGCCTGCCACATACCGCCAGATTACCTTTCGCAGAGGCACGGTCCGCATGGCGCGCTTCGCTCCGGATGGACAGAGCGTTGTGTACAGCGCCACCTGGGAGGGCGGCCCTCTCGAAGTCATGGTCGCTCGTCCGGAAAGCCTGCAGTCGCGTTCGCTGGATCTGCCGGGCGCCGAGATCCTGGCGATTTCTTCCAGCGGAGAGCTGGCGGTCCTGCTCCGCAGTCAGCAGGTCCGGTCGTACATCCACACGGGCACGCTGGCACGAATGCCGCTGGCCGGGGGTGCCCCGCGCGAAATTCTGGATGACGTGCAATACGCCGACTGGTCCCCCGATGGCAATACCCTCGCCGTGGTGCGGGATGTGGCCGGCCAGAGTCGCCTGGAATTCCCCGTCGACAAGGTTCTGTACCAGACGGGTGGTTGGATCAGCCACCCTCGAGTCTCGCCCACGGGAGACTCGGTCGCCTTCATCGACCATCCTCTGAGTGGTGACGATGCGGGCTCGATTGCGCTGGTGGATCTTGCGGGCAAAAAGAAAACCCTGTCCACCGGGTTCTATACTGCCCAAGGTCTGGTGTGGTCTCCGGACGGAAAGGAACTCTGGTTTACCGCAACCATCACAGGGATTGATCGTGTCCTCTACGCCGTGGACCTCTCCGGTCACCAGCGCCTGGTAGCACGAGTACCGGGTGATTTGAGACTGCTGGACATCTGGCGCGATGGGCGCGTCCTGCTGGCGCGCGACAATACCCGGCGCGGATTGATTGGGCTGGCCGCCGGCGAAACGTCAGAGCGCGATCTGTCGTGGCTAGACTGGTCGTATCCGGCCGACCTCTCGACCGATGGAAAAACTCTCCTTTTTCGAGAAGAAGGAGAAGGGGGCGGACTGCGCTACACGGGTTACCTGCGCCAAACCGATGGATCACCGGCAGTTCGCCTGGCCGAAGGCCGGGCATTCGCGCTGTCAGCCGATGGCCGCTGGGTGCTTTCCACTGCGAGTGACGCAGCCGCCAAGCTGGTCGTGCTTCCGACCCGGGCGGGAGAGCCCAAAACGCTCCCCGGAGAGTCGATGAACTACGTGGATGCACGCTGGTTGCCCGATGGCAAGCGCTTTATTTTTTCGGGCAACGAGCCTGACCATGGTGTGCGCCTTTATGTGCAGGACTTGGTGGGCGGAAAGCCTCTGCCCATTTCGCCGGAAGGAACCTACGGACTGGCATATTTGACTTCTCCCGATGGCCAGGAGGTTGCGGCGGTCGGTCCCGACCAGAAAGGTTACCTTTACCCCATCGCCGGGGGAGATCCACGCCCCATTCCGAGTTTTACGGTGGGGGAATTACCTGTCGCCTGGAGCGCCGACGGCCGTTCGATCTTTGTCTACCGGCCTGCGGAGTTGCCCACGAGAGTCGATCGGATCGAACTCGTCACGGGCCGCCGAACGCTCTGGAAAGAACTGCGGCCCGCTGACCCCGCAGGAATCGAGTTCATCGGTCCCATCTTAATGACAGCCGACGCCAAGGCCTACGTCTATGGTTATCGCCGCTTGCTCACCGATCTGTATGTGGTGGACGGATTGAAGTAGGACAAGAGGAGTGGCGCGCCCGGAGAGATTGGAACTTGAGCCGTCTAGCCGGCGTGAGCGAAGCGGGAGCCGGCTGGCGAAATCCTGAGCCTGGCGAAGGATCTGGGGGAAGCTGGTGCGCCCGGAGAGATTCGAACTCCCGACCTATTGCTCCGGAGGCAATCGCTCTATCCAGCTGAGCTACGGGCGCGCACCGTTCCTGTTCAGTCTACACGGGCAGGTGGAAACGCATCAACGCCGTCGCTGGCCGCAGAATCGGGGCGCGTGCAGGCCAGCGATCAATCCGAGGGAATGCTGTGCCGCGACTCAGGTAGAATCGCGGCGTTGTGAATCGAGGATCCCAGGCATGCAAACGAAGGAAAAATGAGGTAAGGGCGCTTAGTAGCGGTCGCGCCGCCCGCCGCCTCCGCCACGACCACCGCGGTCGCCACGATCACGTCCGCCGCCGCCGCCCCCACCGCCGCCGCGTTCGGTCTTGGGGCGCGCTTCGTTGACGTTGAGTGTGCGTCCGCCAACCTGCGAACCGTTCAGTCCGGCGATGGCTTTTTCTCCATCTTCATTGCTCGCCATTTCCACGAATCCGAAGCCGCGTGAGCGTCCCGTATCGCGGTCCGTCATGATGCTCACTCGCTCGACTTGCCCGAAAGGCTCGAATAGCTGGCGCAACTCATCTTCCGAAGTGTTAAAACTCAAATTCCCCACGAAAATATTCTTCACGCGTCTGCCTCTGCATTGAGCTGTCGAAGTGCGAGCTCAATTCGGCGGACTTGGCAGGTCGGGAGGGCCGTTCCTGAAAATCGAGACCGGAGCTGGCGAACAGTCAATTGCGGGCAGCAGTATAGCAGGTTTGTCCAGAAGCGCTTGTCAAATTCAGCTCGGCGGCTAAGCCAGGCCAAGGGCGGCAATGGTTTTCCGAAGGACATCGGCGGATTGGCGTAGTTTGGCCTTTTCCGTTTCGTCCAGTTCAAGCCGCAGGACTCTCTGGATGCCGCCGCGGTCGACCACCGTCGGCAAGCTGAAACACACATCGCTGATGCCGCAGTAGTCATCGATCAGGCTGGAAACTGAAAGGACGGTGTTCTGGTGGCGCAGTATGGACTGCGTGATGCGCAACAGGCCTGCCGCCACCGCGTAATAAGTTGCTCCCTTGCGCTCGATGATGTGGTAAGCGGCATCCCGGGTCGACTCGAAGATCTTCTCCATCTGCCCGGGCTCATACGGCAGACCCTGAGCCCGGCAGTACTCGGGAAGATGCATCCCCGCGATGTTTGCCAGGGACCACACGGGAACCTCGCTGTCGCCGTGCTCGCCGATAATGTAAGCGTGAACGCTCCGCGCATCCACGCCAAAGTGCTGGCTGAGCAGAAAGCGAAAGCGCGCCGTATCGAGGATTGTTCCCGAACCCAGGACGCGGGCCGGGGGCAAACCTGAAAGCTTCCAGGCAACATAGGTGAGTGCGTCAACCGGGTTGGTCGCAACCAGCAGAATGCCGCGAGGATTATGGTGCGCGATCTGGGAAACGATATCCCGCCAGATTCGTACGTTGGCCTGAATGCAATCCAGCCGGGACTGCCCGGGTTTCTGGCCAACTCCCGCCGCCAGCACAGTGACGGCGGCACCGGCACAATCGGCGTAGTCTCCGGCCCATATGCGCGTGGGGTCAGCAAAGGGCACGGTATGGTTGAGGTCCATCGCCTCACCCTCAGCCTTGGCTCGGTTGGCATCGATGAGCACGATCTCCGAGGCCAACCCGCTCAAAAGCAGAGCGTACGCGAAAGTGGACCCAACATTGCCCGCACCCACGACCGCTACTCGAACGGGGCGCGACTCTTCCTGGGGTGTGGACTCTGGCATTTCTTGTCCTTCGGCAGATTCAGCGCAGACTTTACATGAGGTTGTGTGGGATGCGGCTCAGCACTCGTCTACCTTCCAGTAGCCCTCGCGGTGATACCCAACCTGTAAGAGCCGGTTCTTGGGATCGTGCCGCTTCCCACAACCCGGGCAGACCAGGTAACGGCTCCAGCGCATGCCTTGATGGTCGTAGTCTTCCGCAACGGCGAAAGTCGTTCCACAGCTACAGGGCACAAGAAACATCCGCAGATTGGTCTGCTTCGCGGCTTTCGATGGACCGCGGGACTTCATACTTCCTCCATCGCCGCCATCGCGCTCTTCTTGCGCCGGTTCGCTTGCAGCGTCTTCTTGCGCAAGCGCAGGGACTTGGGGGTGACCTCGACGAACTCATCGTCCGCGATGAACTCGATGGCTTGCTCCAGGTTCAACTGGCGAAACGGCACCAGGCGGATGGCTTCGTCGGCAGTGGAGGCGCGCATGTTGGTGAGCTTCTTTTCCCGCACCGCATTCACGTCGAGGTCGGCATCTTTGGCGTTCTCGCCGATGATCATGCCTTCATACAGTTCGATACCGGGCCCGACAAAAAGTTCTCCGCGCTCCTGCAGTCCCCACAGGGCATACGCGGTGGAAACGCCCGATCGGTCGGCAATCAGCGCGCCGGTAAGCCGGTGGGGAATCTCGCCCTGCCAATCGATGTAGCCGTCGAAGATCGAATTCATGACGATGGTGCCGCGCGTGTCGGTGAGCAACTGGCTGCGCAGCCCGATCAGCCCGCGGCTGGGCACACGAAATTCGACGCGCACCCGGCCATACCCATGATTGTGCATGTTGGCGACTTCACCCTTGCGCGCGCCCAACTGCTCCATGACAACCCCGACAAATTCCTGCGGCACGTCGACCGTCAGGTATTCAACAGGTTCTTTGAGCTTTCCATCAATGCGCTTGGTGACGATCTCTGGCTTGCCCACCATGAGTTCGTAGCCTTCGCGCCGCATCATCTCGATCAGGATGGAGAGTTGCAGTTCGCCTCGGCCCATCACCTTAAATGTGTCGGTGGTGCCCGTTTCTTCCACCCGGAGGGAAACGTTGGTGAGCAGCTCTTTTTCGAGCCGCTCGCGGAGGTTACGCGAGGTAACGTAGGTGCCATCGCGTCCGGCGAACGGTGAAGTATTCACCGTGAACTGCATTGCAATGGTTGGCTCATCGATCGCAATATGCGGGAGCGGGGCGGGATTCTCGGCGTCGGTAATGGTTTCGCCGATCGTAATCCCTTCTACGCCCGCGACCGCGATGATGTCGCCCAGTTCCGTTTCCGTGATATCCGTCCGCTTCAAGCCCGAGAAAGAAAACAGTTTGGTGATCTTGGTTTTATGGAAAGAGCCGTCCAGCTTGGCGATAGCGACTTCCTCGCCGGTAAACATCTTGCCATTGAAAACGCGCGCGATCGCCAGCCGTCCCAGATAGTCACTGTAGTCAAGGTTCGCCACCAGGATTTGGAGTGGCCCCGACAGATCTCCCTGGGGAAGTGGAATCGTGCTCAGAATCGCATCGAAGAGCGGGCGCAGATTTTCGCCGCCGCCCTTGATGTCGCTCGACGCCGTGCCCGTCTTGGCGTTGGTGTAGAGCACCGGAAAATCGAGTTGATCTTCTTTGGCGTCGAGATCAATAAAAAGATCGTAGATTTCGTTGAGCACTTCCTGGGGACGGGCGTCGGAGCGATCAATCTTGTTGATGACGACAATCGGCGGCAGCTTCGCCGCCAGCGCCTTGCCCAGCACATAGCGAGTTTGCGGCAGAGGTCCCTCGCTCGCGTCTACCAGCAGCATCACCCCGTCCACCATCTTCAGAGCCCGCTCCACCTCGCCGCCGAAGTCGCTGTGGCCGGGCGTGTCCACGATGTTGATCTTTACGTCGTGATAGAAGATGGCCGTGTTCTTGGCCAGGATGGTGATGCCGCGCTCGCGCTCCAGTTCGTTGGAATCCATCACCCGCTCGGCGACCGCCTCGTTGGCGCGGAACGTTCCGCTTTGCTTCAGCATGGCGTCAACCAGCGTGGTTTTTCCGTGGTCGACGTGCGCGATAATGGCGATGTTGCGAATGCTTGAACTCAAACGGATTCCTTCCTCGATTCTCTCTTATCACTTTACTATGCGGGAGGGGAATCCACCACGGAGTCACGGAGACACGGAGGACCGCGGAGCCTAAGCCGCGAATGATGAGGCGGAGACTGACAGGTTTCGCGCTTCTTATGTTCTCTGGCGAGCGATCCTCATCCTGCGATCGCAATTTCCTTTGCGGTGGAGCGGCCGGCGAGACGAGCCTCTACTTGCTTCGCGGCACGCTGCGCCGCGAGGACGCTCTCGTTGATCGTGGATTCCGGCCCCTCAGAATCTGTGTTGGCAAAGAACACGCGATCCAGCGGCCTGCGGGCCAGAGGTTGCACTTCCGTATAGAGTCCTGGCGTGGACATATAAAGAGGATGGCCGCGGCGGAAGATGTGGACTTCGATGGGATCGACGTTCAGCTCCGGCATCAGTTTTTGGAAATCGCCCAGTACATTGGCGGCGATCTTACGCGTGCCGATTTCATTGAGGAGATAGCCACGGTCTTCTTCCTTCATCGGCGTGTAGCAGGTCAGAATGTTGTATTTCTGCTTGTAGCCAGACTCGTGGCGGATGACCCAGTCAGCGACGACGATGTCCGTGAAAGTGTTTCCCGGGCACCAGGTGTCGTAGCCGTGATTGAAAACCGGTTTGTCGAAGATGAGGTTGACCACAGCATATGGGATGTAGCGGATCTTGCGCATGGCGTCGCTCTGCTTGTCGGGCAAGCCATCAACGATTCGTCGGGTGATGAACTTGGGCGTCGCCATAATCACGGCTTTCGCGGCAACGGTCTTGGGCTGGCTGTCCTCGATGTAGGTCACCTCCACATCATCTTTATTGTTCACCACAGCCACTGTGGTCGCGCCCGTTCGCATGCGCTCACCGTATTGCGGTTGCAGAATCTCCGCCAGCTTGCGCGTGACGGCGCCCAGGCCTCCCGGCCACGTGTAGCGATCGTCCGCGTGACTCTCTCGCACCATGCTTTGCAACTCGAGAATGCCGACCGCGGCGGCTGCTTCTTCGCTCGTCGCTCCATAGTTCGATGGGCCGTAGCTGTCCCACCATTGCTTGATTTCCGCCGGATAGAGTTTCATGAATGCGGAGAACGGCAGATTGAACAATTCCCGGCCCCGCTTCTCCACATCGATGCCCAACATTTCCTTCCTGAACTTCTTGAACGCCTCGCGAATCAGTGGAGGATAAGGCAGCCTCGTAAGGCCATCTCCCCAAGTGTCAGGAATCAGTCCGCCGCGAATGATGCTGGCGTCGGAGCTGTTGATGGGCAGCGGATTCAGGCCAATCTCTTTGGCAAGGCTGAAGGCATATTCGTCTTCCTTATAGAAAAACGCCGAACCGGTACAGTAAGTGCTGCCCTCATATTCCATGGCATAGGCGTTGCCGCCCCAGTGGGGCTCTTTCTCCAGCAGCAACACGTCGTAGTGGCGCAGGCGATACGCGGCGGCTAGTCCGCTCACCCCGCCGCCAACAATGACAATGTCGTGGCGCGCGGACGCCGGGGGCCGCGTGAATATCTGATTGCCCTTGTCGCGGACCTGATGGCATATCTTGTTATCCTCTCCGTCGACGGCCGCGGGCTGACCTTTGCCCGCTTCCGGACTCTGTGCGACCAGCGACAAATCGAGAGGACAGCCGGCCGTTACTGCGCCGGCCACCACGAACTTGATGAAATCTCTTCGGTTCGAGCTCACACTCGGTTCTCCGTTGACTCAAGGATCTCGGCGCCTACGTCCACCGCCCCTTCGCTGCGCACGCGCAGGTGATACCAGAACACGATCGCAATCAGCGAAAAAACAAAGATGATGGCTGACACGGCATTGATCTCCGGCGTGATGCCCCGCCGCAGCCGTCCCCAGATTTCCAGCGGCAGTGTGTTGTCGCGTCCGATGAGGAAAAAACTGACCGCAATCTCGTCCATCGAAAGTGTAAAGATCAGCAGGGCTGCACCAATGATCGGCAGCCGCAGATTCGGGACCGTCACGCGCCAGAACGTCTGCCAGTAATTCGCGCCAAGATCGAGAGAGGCTTCTTCCTGCGCACGATCTAGTTTCTGGAGGCCCGCGAAGACCTCGGTGGTGGCGACGGAAATGAGCGCCGTCCCATGACCGAGCATAATGGTCAGCAGGCTGAGCTTGGTGCCCATCACGTTGAAGAGCATCAGGAGCGAAAGTCCGGTAATGATGCCGGGCAAAATCAACGGCAGCAACACCAGCCGCCGGAACAAGGCCTTCCCGGGAAACTGCGCCCGATCCAGCGCCAGTGCTGCTGGAATGCCAAAGGCCAGCGAAATCGCCATCGCCGCGAAAGCCACCTGCAGGCTGTTGAGCACAGAATCCCAGATCGGCGCGTCGGCAAACAGCGTGCGATACCAGTCCAGCGTCAGATGATGCGGGGGAAACCCGCCCACTCCTTCGCCGTTGAATGAGTAAAGAATAAGGATGGCAATCGGCAGGTAGAGAAATGCGAACACCGCCCCAGCATGCAAAAGCAGCCAGCGAGAGCGAGGGACTGCTGCCGTGTCTCCGCTCACGAGAAACTCCATTTCTTTTCCAGCCGCTCTGAGAAGAACAGCAGGTTCACCACCAGAAGGAGCATGCAAAGCGAAATCGCCGCACCCAGCGGCCAGTTGTAGGCCGCGCCGAAAAGGCTGACCACAATGTTCGAAATCATGATGCCGCTGGGCCCCCCCAGCAGCAGCGGCGCCAGAAAATCTCCCAGGCTGAGCACGAAAGCAAAGGTCGCGCCCGCCAGGACTCCAGGAATCGAGAGCGGGAAGATCACCCGCCAGAAGGTTTGCGCCGGTGTGGCTCCCAGGTCGTGGGACGCTTCGACGAGGTTGCGCGGAATGTGTTCAAGGGCGGCGTAGATCGTCAGAAACGTAAAAGGCGTGTAGATGTGCGTCAGGGTGAGCACCACTGCAAACGGGCTGTAAAGCAGGAACTCCAAAGGATGCTGCGTTACATGCACATATTGGAGCAGCGTGTTGAGGACGCCATCGGAGCCGAGGATGGTCTTCCACGCATACGCCCGTACCAGATAACTGACCCACAGCGGGATGATCACCAGTTGATAAAGGAGATCTTTTCTTCGGCCCGCGTAAAACGAAACAAAATAGGCCAGAGGGTATCCGAGCAGGAGTGAGAAGAGTGTCACCCGCGCAGCGATCCACATCGAGCGCAACAGGGTCTGCCAGTAGACGCTGACCCGCAGGAGTTCGCGGTAGTTATTCAAATCCCAGGAATGGACGATGGTTTGCGCGGGAGTCACCGACCAGAAGCTGTAACAGAACATCAGCAGGTACGGCGTCAGCAGAAATACCCCGACCCACACAACGGGAGGCAGGGTAACCGCCGTCTTGTAAGCCCGGGAAAACATCAGATTCTTTCCGGCGACTCGCGCACGGGCACGGCGTCAGCGGGAGAGAATTCCAGTTCCACTTCCGCTCGATTCCCCGTCCCGGTTGGTGTCCTCGCCACGAGTACCAAACCGTTCCCACAGTCAACTCGAATCAATTCCGTAGCCCCGTGAAATGCCTGGTGCAGCACCGTTCCCCCGATGCGAGAGCCTCCGGGCAAAGCCGTGCTTCCGGCCACAACCACGCGAAGGTTCTCGGGCCGCAGCGAGAAAAGAGCGGGGCCGTCGGGTACTGGCGCCGGCCACGACAGAGAAGAGCAACGCGCCACTCCGCCACGGATTTCACCTCGCAGCAGGTTGGTGTGTCCGATGAATTGTGCAACGTAGGCTGTGGCCGGTCGGCTGTAGATTTCGCGCGGAGTGGCCACTTGCTCAAGTTCGCCCGAACGCAACAAGGCAATGCGATCAGACATGACCATGGCCTCTTCCTGGTCATGTGTGACGAACACAAACGCGATGCCGACTTCCCGCTGCAGCGATTTCAATTCGACCTGCATTTGGCGACGCAGATTGGCATCCAGCGCCGAAAGTGGCTCGTCCAGCAGCAACAGCCGTGGCCGGTTAACCAGCGCGCGGGCGAGCGCTACCCGTTGCTGCTGTCCACCGCTGATCCTTGACGGCTTCGCCTTGGCGTGTGCTGTCATCTTCACTTTGGCCAACGCATCCTCCACACGTGCGGCGATTTCCGCATCGGGCCGCTTGGCCACGCGTAAGCCGTATCCCACGTTCTGTTCCACCGTGAGGTGTGGAAAGAGCGCGTAGTGCTGAAAAACAGTGTTCACGCGGCGCCGGTAAGGAGGTTGCACGTCCAGGCGTTCTGCGCCCATCCACACCTCGCCGGAGCTCGCCGTTTCAAAGCCGGCGATGATCCGCAGGAGCGTGGTCTTTCCTGAGCCACTTTCGCCGAGAATGGTGAGAAACTCTCCCTCCGCAATCTCCAAGGAGACATCTTTGAGGACAATGTTCTTGCCGAAATGCTTGGCGACCTTGCGGACACTGAGCAGCGCGGGAGGTGCGTCGCTTTTCCCGCTTGCGGTCACGCCAGATGAAGCTGTTATGGACGCCATTTCGATTGGAGCCTTCCCAAGCCCGTCTACTGCGCGGCCTTCACTTCATTCCAGACTTCGTTGTACTTTCCGCGCCGCAAGACAATCTGCCAGAAATACAGACGCTTCTGGTAATTGTCCACATCGTCGAGATGCAGGCTCTTCACCTGATCCGCCGTCATGAAGTGCGCCGCTTGTGGATTTGCCGGTGTGTATCCGGTCACATCCGTCACCTGCTTCTGCGTCTTGGCCTCGATCATGTACTCGAGAAACTCGTACGCCAGATCTTTGTTTTCGCTGCCCGCGGTGATCATCAGGTGATCAATCCAGCCCGTGGTGTTTTCTTTCGGAATGGTTTCACCGACTGGGAAGTTGATTTTGCGTAGTTGATTGGTCATCAGCGGCCAGCCCATTGCCGCGACCACTTCATGGTTTTGAAACAGATTCGTGAGCTCGCCGCCGGTAGACCACATTTTGCGGATATTCGGCTTCAGTTCCAGCAGTTTCTTCTTAACTGCTTCCAGTTGCTGATCGTTCAAGTTATAGAGCTGAGATGGATCAGGCTTGTCGTATCCAAGAACCTGAGCTGCCATGTAGACCGTCGACAGATCGTCCCACACGGAAATCTTCCCGCGATACTTCGGATCCCACAAAACGTTCCAACTGTCGGGAGGTTGGGCAAAAACCGTGGTGTCGTAAATCATCGGGTCCGGTCCCCACATGAACGGCACGCCGTAGACCCGGCCGTTTGTCCGCACCAGGGGCAGGGAAGTAAGTTGTGGAGAGAGCTGCGCGTATGCGGGAAGTTTTGACAGATCCAGCGGGGCCGCCAGTCCGGCTGCCGCGATCGAGGTGGCAACATCGCTCGAAGGCGAAATTACATCAAAATTGCCGGCACTGCCGCCACGCAGCTTGGCCACCAGTTCGTCGCTCGATCCCATGTACGACGCCGTGACCTTGCAATGGTGCTGCTCCTCGAACGCCTTCACGTACGAGGGATCGGCATATCCTTCCCAGACCAGGAGGTTGAGAGCCGGCGTCTTCCTCGCGCACGATCCAGCAAATAAGATAACCGCCAGTAGCGACAGCAGGCTCAGTGAGCGTCGTAGCATCGTTTTCCCTCCGAGGCGGCGCATCTCGTTCATTGGAAGCCCACAGAAAGTCTCAACGCCGCGGCCGGTCGCCCTCAGAACGTCGGCGGCGTGTTCACCCAGAGTACCCACGTTTCCGTCCGGCTGGGATTTTTCCAGCGATGCGGCGTGGCGCTCTCGAAGTAGAAACTGTCACCGGGCTTAAGGCGGTACTCCTCCTCATGCAGGGTGATCGCCAACTCCCCGCGCAGCACGTACAGAAACTCTTCTCCCTCGTGGGTGTAGGGGTCGCCGCTGCCACCGCCCGGTGCGACACGAAACAGATGAGGCTCCATTACGGTGTTGCCCCACGCAAGCAACTCCATGCGTACACCGGGGGCGGCGTTCAGTACCTTTCTTTCCCCGGGACGAACCTGCCGGCGGCCGCCTTCGCTCGCGTCAAAGAAATCGAGGATGTTGGTGCGGTAGAAACGCGCCAGCTTGCGCAGCGTGCCGACCGAGCCGCTCATCTGCGAACGCTCCAGGGCGCTAAGGAAACCCACTGAGATGCCCACGGCCCTTGCCACTTGTGCGAGCGACAACTTCCGCTTCGCCCTCAACTGCCGCAAGTGCACCCCGATCGCACCCGCATTCCCATCTGAGGGTGGGCGCAAGTGCCGTTCGCGTCGCATCAACTCCACAATTGCTGCCGCGTTCAAGCCGCGTACTTTGCGCAAGAAACGAGCCTTGCGCAACAGCTTCACGTCTTCAGTGGTGTACAAGCGGTACTTGCTCTCGGTGCGGCGGGGACGAGCCAAGCCCAGGCTCTCCCACGAGCGAATTACCGACGGCGACACACCCACGCGCCGCGCTACCTCGCCGATCTTCAAGTACCCACGACTGGACGTCAGATTCATGATGCTTGTACGGGCTCGCGATAAAAAGTTCTTCTCGGTCCGATAAGAGATTCGCGGGGAAGCGGGCGTTTTTCTCCTTGACAGCAAGCTCCCCGCTTCTCTAACCTTGCGGGATTATAGCAAGGTTGTGACTGGAATCAAGCTGTTGCTTTGGAAAGAAAATCTCCCGGAAACGAAGGTTGGAGGTTCCATGCTGTCACTGCGAGCCCGCTGGTCCATGATATGTCTGGAAACGGTTTCCTTGGCAGTCGCGATTTCTCTCTGCCTTCCCACGCTGCTCTCCGCCCAAGGTACCGCTGGCCGCATCCTCGGCCGCGTTGCTGATCCCACCGGTGCTGTGCTCGCGGGTGTGAAAGTCACTCTGGTCAGCGAAGCCACCAACGTCAGCCGGGATACGCAGACCAACGGAAGCGGTGACTACGACTTCGTGGAGGTCCCGGTTGGGACGTATCGTCTGGAGTTTGACCTGACCGGCTTCAAGAAGAACGTGCGCCACTCCGTCACCCTCGACGTCAATCAGGTTGTCACTCTGAACATGACCATGCAGCTTGGCGAGAGCAAAGAGATCGTGGATGTGACCTCCGAGGCTCCGCTGGTGGAGACTAGCAGCACCCAGCTCGGCACGGTCGTCAACGACCGTGCCATCGTTCAATTGCCCTTGAACGAGCGCGATACCTATCAATTCCTTTCGCTCCAGCCCGGCGTGCAATCGCAGGTCGGTGCCGACCTCTACTACGGCGGCAGCAGCACCGGCAGCGTCTCCGTGAACGGCGGCCGCGGCCGCGCCAACAACTTCAGCGTCAATGGCGGCGACGCCAATGACATGTTCGCGAACCTGCCTACGGTACAGCCCAGTCCCGACAGCGTGGAAGAGTTCCGCATCCTAACCAACGGCTTCGACGCAGAGTACGGCCGCAACTCCGGCTCCGTGGTCAACGTGGTCACCAAATCTGGTACCAACCAGCTTCACGGTGACTTGTACGAGTTCCACCGCAACCGCCCGCTGAACGCCAAGGGGTATCTTGATACCACCAAAGAAGCCTTCATCTTGAACCAGTTCGGCGCCACCTTGGGCGGCCCCATCAAGAAGGACCGCACCTTCTTCTTTGGTTCCTACGACGGACGCCGCCGCATCCGCGGAGTGTCGAGCGGCACGGTTTCCGTGCCCACAATGGCAGAGACAGCAGGCGACTTTTCAGCTGGATCGCCGTTCTCCGGGGGTATTACCAACAACTTCGTCGCTCAGGTGCTCGATGGACGTGCTGGCTGTGATGCCGCCGTAGCTAAATTGGGGGTCTCCACTCCGATCGCGTCGCTCCCAACCAACTCGTCGGGGCAGATTCCGTGGGCCAGTGTTTTTCCCACCAACGTGGTCCCCTCCGCCTGCCAGGATCCCGTCGCAGCGGATCTGATGAATCATTACGTAACCCCTTATGTGTCCCAGGGCAGCAACGGTTCTCTCGTAACCGTTTTGTCGGAACGCGACCGGCAAGACCAGGGCACCTTCCGCTTTGATCATCGCATCAACGAAAAGCAGAACTTCTCCGCCTACTACTACTTGACGGACGAAACCGACTTCAACCCCTTTAACACCTTTCAGGCCGCCGGCGCCAATCTCCCCGGATTCGGCGATACCATCAAGCAGCGCTTCCAGCAGTACAACCTGAGCCACACTTGGACCATCACCAACAGTCTCGTCAACGAGGCGCGCTTCACCTACATGCGTGAAGCCCAGGGCACATTTGGCCATTCCCAGCACACCGACTTGGTTACGAACTCGTGCACTACCGCTGCCGCGAAGCCCTATTGCTTCACCGGGGTCTCGGACTCCACCGCCATCAGCAGCCTGGGCCTTTCCCGCGTGGGCATCACGCCAGGCTTGGGTCCGAACCGTGAGGGCGTTCCCGACGTAGCCATTTCCGGTGGTTTCACCCTCGGCAATAACTTCGAGGGCGAAATTCCTCAGGTCGGCAACTCCTTTCAGTGGACGGACAGCATCACCAAGGTTCGGGGCAATCACACCTTTAAGTTTGGCGCCGATGCGCGACGCATGAGGTTCGATCAGCACCTTTATTTTGAGGTGAGCGGCTACTACAACTACTTTGGTACGGGAGTCAACACGACTGGTTTTTCTGACCTCTACCCTGACTATCTCCTCGGTCTCCCAGATCAGTATCAGCAGGGCGCAGCCCAGGTGGAGAACGTTCGCGCGACCTCTTTCTACACCTTCGCGCAGGACAGTTGGAAGATTCGCCCCAACCTCACCCTCAATTACGGTGTGCGCTGGGAATTCAACAGCCCGCTGACCGACATCGGCCACCACGTCCAGACCTTCCGACCCGGCCAGAACACAACCACGTACCCCTGCCAGTTGAGCCCGTACAGCGTGCAGTACTTCCAGAACCTGGGTTTTCCCAACGCGGACTGCAACAATACGGGGGTATTCCCCACCGGGCTCGTCGTTCCGGGAGACAAAGGCGTCCCTGCGGGCCTGACCCAGACCTACTACAAGGCTTTCGCTCCGCGCATTGGGATTGCCTGGAGCCCGGGAAAATCAGGAAAGACCAGTATTCGCGCCGGCTGGGGCATGTTCTACAACCCCATCGAGCAATTGGTCCTCGAACAGTTCAGTGCCGAACCTCCTTTCGGCGGTAGTACGCTCATCTTTGGCACCTTCTTCAACACGCCGTTCTATGCTCAGGGAAATTTCCAGTATCCGAACGCCTTCAACCCACAGGGCGGCGAATTCACTGGAATTCAAAACCCTAAACCCGGCCAGCCGGTGGATTGGTCGCTCTTCCGTCCCAACCTATTGTTTGGAGAGTTTCAGCCCCACATGCGCACGCAGTACTCCGATCAGTACAACTTCACCATTCAACGCGAACTGGCGAAGGACCTTGTTTTGCAGGTAGGCTTCGTCGGTTCGCAAGGCCATCGCCTACTTGCCACCACCGACCTGAATCGCGCAACTCCCCAGACGTGCCTTGACATCATCAGCATAGCCAACGCGAACCCTGCCAACGTCACATCTTTCGGGTCCCAAGCGAGCTGCGGACCGTTCCTGGAGGACAACCAGTACACCGTGACGGTCCCTGCCGGTTTCAACTTCCACCTGCCCAACGGTCAAACTTTGCCGGGGACGGGACAGACAATCAACTTCGTTGGCATCCGGCCTTATTCATCTCCCGCCTGCCAGCTTGACGGCACCACCTGTACCCCAGACCAGATCCCTGTCTTTTCCAACATCTTTGCCCAGGACACGATCGCAAATTCCTCCTACAACTCTTTCCAGGCAGACCTCGAGAAGCGCTTCTCCCATGGCCTTCAGCTTCAGGCCGCCTACACCTACAGCAAGTCTATGGACCAGGCCTCCAGCTTCGAAGACCTGATTAACCCGTTCAATCCGCGTGCCAGTCGCAGCCTGTCATTGTTTGACGCCCGCCAGCGCTTCGTTCTCAGTTACGTCTATCAACTGCCCGTTCCCAAGTACTCAGGATTGAAAGGCGCAGTCTTGGACGGCTGGGAGGTTTCTGGCATCACGCAGTTCCAGTCCGGTTTCCCCGTTCACATCCAGGACGGCAATGACGTCGAGCTGACCAGCAGCATTGACTTTTCTGCGGCCGGTACTCCCGACTTGATTGCCCCTTTCCACAAGCTCGATCCGCGCCAGAGCTCCAACCACTTGGTGTTTGACCCGGCCAGTTTTTCCGATAATTTCCTCGGCCGCTACGGTACGGCGCGCCGCACCATCTGCTGCGGACCCGGCTTGAACAATTCCGACTTTTCGGTCCAAAAGGAGATCCCGATCAGCGAAAGCAAGCGCTTCGAATTTCGCTGGGATATTTTCAACGTTGCCAACCACACCCATTTCTTCAACATCGATGGGAATATCACCGACGGCGCCAACTTCGGCACGGCAAGAAAAGTCGCCGACCCGCGCCTGATGCAGTTTGCCCTCAAGTTTTACTTTTAGTGTGGCAGTGTAAAATACTCTAGCACGGCCCCCGGACGGTTCCCGCGCCCGGACACTCTAATGGCCCGCCTACAGCTGGCCTGAGAATTTCCCGGAGCATCTGATGTATCCCGATCTGCAGAAAGAACTCTCGATCTTCGAGCGCCGCACGCCCAAGTCCGCCGAAGCCCACAAGAAAAACCTCAAACGCATTCCTCTCGGCGTGGCCAGTAACTATCGCGCTTATGATCCTTGGCCCATCTTTGTGAAAGAGGCCAGCGGCAGCAAGTTCCGCGATCTCGACGGCAACGAATACATCGACCACAACCTGACCTTCGGCGCGCTCATGGCCGGGCACTGCCATCCCGCAGTGATGAAGGCCGTGGAGAAACGCCTTTCCACCGGCACCATGTTCGGCATGCCGCATGATATGGAATGGCAGCTCGCCGAAGAAATCTGCAATCGTTTCCCGGTGGAGATGGTCCGCTTCGGCAACAGCGGAACCGAAGCGACCATGCACGCCATCCGTCTGGCCCGCGCCGCTACCGGACGCGACAAGATCGTGAAGTTCGAAGGCGCCTACCATGGCCTGCACGACTCGGCCCTGGTCAGCGTGAAGCCTCACGCTCCGGAATTCGGCGACATCGACAATCCGATTTCTGTTCCCGGCGGCCTGGGCGTGCCCAAATCAGCGGTCGCGAACGTGGTTGTTGCGACGTTCAACGATCTCGCCACGGTCGAGCGCCGTTTCCGGGAAAATCCAGGAGAAATCGCCGCGATCATTCTCGAGCCGATCCTGATGAACGTCGGCCTCTGCATGCCGCAACCTGGTTTCCTCAAGGGCTTGCGTGAGATCGCCACAAAGAATGGCGCGCTGCTGATTTTCGACGAGGTGAAAACCGGTGCCAAACTTGGTTGGGGTGGAGCCAGTGAATATTTCAGTGTCCTGCCCGACATGATCTGTCTTGCCAAGTCGATCGGCGGCGGCTTGCCGCTGGCAGCCTTCGGTGCGCACAAATCGGCGATGGACCTCATCTCGCAACACAAGGTCTTCCACGGCGGCACCTACAACACGAATCCCGTGTCGATGGCTGCGGGCCTGGCAACCTTCCGCGAAGTCCTCACGCGCGAGAATTACGCCCACGTCGATAAGCTCGGCAAGAAGTTGGCTGACGGCTATCGCAAGACAATCGCCAAAGTTGGACTGCAGGCGTACATAGCGCAGGCAGGCGCCAACGGCGCGCTGATGTTCTATCCGAGGGAGATTCGCAACTACCGCGACTGGACCACGATCGACGTCGACTTGTGGCGCCACTACTGGTTCGGCATGGTCAACCGCGGCGTGATGGCGCAGCCCTACTGGTGGGACGAGCAGTGGACCATCTCCGTGCAGCACACCGAGGCTGACATCGACAAGCATCTCGCAGCGTTCGACGACATTGCGGCATTGCTCGCCAAGGCGCAACAGGAGCGTGCCGGCCAGCCGGCGTTAGCCGCGCACTAGATTCGCCCGTGTGGGGCGGGCACTCCTGCCCGCCCTGCATGCATTGGCAAGATTCATGTGGGGATAGCCGCCCTTCGGCTTCGCTCAGGGCAGGCTCTCGGCTGTCCGCCAAGCGAAGCGAGGCGTTTCTTCGAGGACTGAGGACTATTGTCCACCACCACCCAACCCGAAGCCCAAGTGCACCTCAAGCGCGTCCTCGGACGCCGCGATCTTGTGCTGCTCTTCGTGGTGGCCGTTTTCAACCTCAACGTGGTCCCCTCCATCGCGGCTAACGGCGGCGTTACCATCTGGCTGTGGGTCATCTCCCTGCTTCTTTTCTTTTGGCCGCAAGGCATTGCCGTCATCGAACTGGCTCATCGCTACCCTGGTGAAGGCGGCGTCTACCTTTGGGCCAAGGAAGTCTTCGGCGATTTCCACGGCTTCCTGTCCGGCTGGTGCTATTGGACCAACAACATGCTCTACGTGCCGACCGTGATGCTCTACTTCGTCGGAGTGTCGGTTTACGTACTCGGTCCCGGTCATCAAGGTCTGGCGGACAATAAGATTTTCGCCTCGACTGCCTCTCTCACCCTGCTTGCCCTGCTTACCGTGTTCAATATTCTTGGCCTCGGCGTGGGCAAATGGATCAACAACCTCGGGGCCGTTGGAACGTTCATCGCCGCGGCTGTACTCATCGGTCTTGGTGTCGCGATCTGGTCGCGCTTCGGCACCACGATCACCGCAGCCGACTTCCGGATTCCTGCCAACCCGCGATTCGTGCTGAATTCCTTCGGCGTGATCTGTTTTGGCCTGGTGGGGCTTGAACTCGCCTCCGTGATGGGTGACGAAATCGAAGAGCCGAGCCGCACTCTCCCCGGTGCGGTCGCCTGGGGAGGCGTGCTCTCGGGTGCACTCTATGTAGGCGTAACGCTGACCTTGCTCATTGCCGTCGGCAAGAACGTCAACGTGCTGCAGGGTATCGTGCAAGCCGTCAGCCACATGGCGGGCCGCGTTAATCTCGGCTGGATCACTGTGCCCTTCGCTCTCATGCTTAGTCTCTCGATTGCGGGCATCGGATCGGCCTGGATGGGAGGCTCCGCGCGAATTCCATTCGTCGCGGGTCTTGATTCCTATATGCCGTCGTGGCTCGGCAAGGTGCATCCTCGCTATGCCACGCCCTACGCCGCCTTAATCGTCCAGGGGATCGTCTCCGCTGTCCTGGTGGTTCTGAATTTTGCGGGTGCCGGCGTTCAGGAAACTTTTCAGAAACTATTGTCTTTGGCCGTGGTTCTGCAGCTTGTGCCTTTCGTCTATATGTTCGGTGCGCTGGTGAGGTTCGCCGTCATCGAGTCCGAGCCCCGCGGCCAGTACGGTCGCACCACCATGTTCCTTGCCGGAACCAGTGGACTCTTGACGACGACCCTCGGGATCGCGCTCGTATTCTTTCCGGCCCAGCAGATCACATCGTTGTGGTCGTACGAAATTTGGATGGTGGGCGGCACGTTGTTCTTCATCGGACTGGCTGCATTTTTCTTTTTCGTGTACGGCCGGAACAAGACGCCGCAACCGGTTCATGTGGGTACGGCCACCTCGGTCGTCCCGGCGGGCGAAGCTCGCCACTGAGTCGATTAGATGTGGGGACAGCCGCCCCTTCGATAGGCTCAGGGCAGGCTCTCAGCTGCCCAGCGAGCGCAAGCTCGCTAGTAGTTCAGAAAGATTCGTATCAGGGCACGACTTCAGTCGCGCCGTTGCGTTGTAAGGAAGTTGGGCCTTCAGGCCCTGACGTAAGCAGGAGGTCGAAACCAATGCCCGGCGGAATCAAAACTGACGTTCGCACCTACCAGATGTACATCAATGGCGAGTGGGTCACCAGCAAGTCCACCAAGACCTTCCCTGTCTACGATCCCTCGACGGAAGAAGTCATCGCGCAGGTACCCGACGCGGCCGCCGACGACGTCAACCGCGCCGTCGCAGCCGCCAAAGTGGCTTTCGAGGAAGGTCCGTGGGCGACCACCACCGCCCAGGAACGTGGCCGCGTCCTATTCCGTCTGGCCGACAGCGTCCGGCAGAATCTGCCCGCACTGGCCGAGCTCGAGTGCCGCAACACCGGCAAGCCCATTGTGGAAGCCGAATATGATCTCAACGACGTGGCTACCTGCTTCGAATACTATGGCGGCCTCGCCACCAAAGTCGTCGGCTACGTCAACCCCGTACCCGACAACGCGATGAGCCTCACGCTCAAAGAGCCCGTCGGCGTGGCCGGGCAGATCATCCCTTGGAACTATCCGCTGCTGATGGCCGCATGGAAGCTGGCTCCCGCGATCGCAGCGGGCTGCACCTGCGTGCTCAAGCCTGCCGAGCAAACGCCGCTAACAGCTCTGGAAGTTGCCAGGCATTTTGCCGATTGCGGACTCCCTCCCGGGGTCGTCAACATCGTCACCGGATTCGGCGAATCCTGCGGCGCGCCGCTGGTGCAGCATCCCGACGTGAACAAGATCGCCTTCACCGGCAGCGCTGCCGTCGGCAAGATCATCGTCAAGCAGGCCGCCGACACGGTGAAGCGAGTCACTCTTGAACTCGGCGGAAAGTCGCCCAACATCTTTTTCGCGGATGCCGACTTCGAAGCCGCCATCGACGGCGCCCTTTTCGGCGTCTTTATTAACCAAGGCGAAGTCTGTTCTGCGGGCAGCCGTATCCTGGTCCAGAAATCGATTTACAAAAACTTCGTCGAGGCTATGGCTGAGAAGGCCAAGAAAATCAAGCTCGGCCCACCTCTCGAACGCGAAACCAAGATGGGGCCGCTGGTGAGCAAAGAGCAGTACGACCGCGTGAATTCGTATGTGGAGATCGGCAAGAAAGAAGCCAAGCTGGCCTCCGGAGGTGGACGCCCCGAGAAAATCGCCAAAGGATACTACGTTCAGCCCACGATCTTTTACGACGTGGACAACTCCGCCCGCATTGCCCGCGAAGAGATTTTCGGACCCGTTGCCGCCGTGATCCCATTCGAAGACGAAAAAGACGCGCTGAAGATTGCCAACGATTCCCCCTACGGCCTGGCTGCTGCTGTGTGGACTCGCGACATCTTCAAGGCAATGCGTGCAGTCCAGGCCCTGCGGGCCGGCATCGTCTGGGTCAATCACATGCAGCCCACCTACGTCGAAGCGCCGTGGGGAGGCTATAAACAATCCGGCTTCGGCCGCGAACTCGGGCCCTGGGGTATCGAGGAATATCTCGAAACCAAGCAGGTGCACATCAACCTGAATGAAGCGCCGATCGGCTGGTACTGAGAAGCAGGTACCAGTGGTCAGCTGCCAGTAGGACGCCGCTGACCTTAATTGAGAACTGAGAACCGAGAACTGAGAACTACGATGCCGACCATCCAATTACGCACATCCATTCCCGGTCCACGCTCGCGAGAGCTGATGCGACGCCGCGATGCTGCCGTTGTGCGCGCAGCATTTCACGCCACGCCGGTCTTTGTGGCTAAGGCGGAAGGCGCCGTCATCGAGGACGTCGACGGCAACCGCTTCATCGATTTCGCCGGCGGCATTGGCTGTCTCAATACCGGACACCGCGCGCCGCGCGTGGTCGACGCCATCCGGCGCCAGCTTGACCGCTTCCTTCACACCAGCTTCAACGTTCTTCCCTACGAGAGCTATATCGCGCTGGCTGAGCGGCTCAACACGATTACGCCGGGCAGGTTTGCCAAGAAGACGGTGTTGGTCAACTCCGGCGCCGAGGCGGTGGAGAATGCGATCAAGATTGCCCGCGCCTATACCAAGCGCCCTGCGATCCTCGCCTTCGAAGACGCTTTCCATGGCCGAACCTACATGGCGATGGCCGCGACCAGCAAAACCCATCCCTACAAGGCAGGATTCGAGCCTTTCCCGGGCGATGTTTACCGCGTGCCCTTCGCCTATTGCTATCGTTGCTCCTATTCACTGCAATATCCATCGTGTGAGGTCCACTGCGCGCGTCACATCGAAGATACATTCAAGCGCGTGGTCGCCGCTGAATCCGTGGCTGCGGTGATTGTTGAGCCGGTCATGGGCGAGGGTGGATTCATCACTCCGCCCGCCGAATTCTTCCCGATCCTTTCTGAGATATGCCGCAAGCACGGAATCCTGTTGATTGCCGATGAGGTGCAATCCGGCTTCGCGCGCACCGGAGCGCTGTTCGCCTGCGAACGCCTGAGCCTCGAACCCGATCTCATCACGATGGCGAAGTCACTCTCAGGTGGCTTGCCCCTGGCCGCTGTTACCGGCCGCGCCGAGATCATGGATGCGCCCGGCCCCGGCGGCCTCGGCGGAACTTTTGGCGGCAATCCTGCTGCCTGCGAGGCCGCGCTCGCCGTGCTGGATATGATCGAGTCGGAAGACCTCTGCGCCCGTGCTAACCATCTGGGGGATCGTTTCTGTAAGCGCGCCGCCGAATGGCAGTCACGCTGGGAACTGGTCGGCGAAGTGCGCGGCCTCGGCGCCATGCAGGCTCTCGAACTCGTGCGTTCGCGGGAAACTCGCGCGCCGGCAGAGGAAGAAACGAAGCAGGTGTCCCAATATTGCTACGAACATGGCCTGATCACCATCACGGCAGGCTCTTATGGCAACGTGATCCGCCTGCTGATGCCGCTGGTCATTACCGACTCGCAGATGGACGAGGCACTTGACGTGCTCGAGTCCGCGCTGGCCACGGTCTGGGAAAAGAAAGGCGCTGTGGCACAGTTGGCATAATCCGTGCGAAAGGGAGGCAGCATCCTTCATGTGCCTTCGTGCCACTTATGGTTGTATGATTTTGTAATTGCAAACTCTTCGCGATAGCCGAGGCATTCAGTCATGACGGTTGCAGCACCTCCGATCACCAAGCTCAGCAACTACATCAACGGCCGATGGACGGAATCGCGCACCTCCGAATGGCGCGAGGTGGTCAATCCCGCGACGGGCGAAACGCTCGCCCAGGTTCCTCTCAGCGATGCTGCCGAGGTCGCCGCCGCCGTTGAGGCCGCCGCCGCCGCGTTTCCTGAATGGCGCCGGACGCCGCCCGAAGACCGGATTCAGCCGCTCTTCAAGCTGAAGGTGCTTCTCGAAGACCATATCGACGATTTCTCCCGCCTCATCACCCAGGAAAACGGCAAGACCTTCGCGGAAGCGAAAGCTGAGATGCGCCGCTCCATCGAAAACGTCGAAGTCGCCTGCGGCATTCCGATGATGATGCAAGGCTACAACCTCGAGGACGTTGCCCGGGGCATCGACGAAATGATGATCCGCCAGCCCATCGGCGTGGTTGCGGCCGTCACGGCTTTCAATTTCCCGGCGATGATTCCGTTCTGGTTTTTGCCCTATGCCATTGCCACCGGAAATACATTCATCGTCAAGCCTTCCGAGCGCGTGCCACTCACCATGCACTTCGCCTTCGAATTGCTGGAGAAAACAGGTTTGCCGAAAGGTGTCGTCAGTCTCGTCAACGGCAGCAAGACGGTGGTCGATGCGCTCATCGATCACCCCAAGGTCCGCGCCATCAGCTTCGTCGGCTCGACTCCGGTCGCACGCTATATCTACGCGCGTTCCGGTGAGAAAGGGAAGCGCTGTCAGTGCCAGGGCGGAGCCAAGAACCACGTCATCGTCTTGCCCGACGCCGACATGCCCATGGCCACACAAATCATCAGCGACAGCGCTTTCGGATGTGCTGGCCAGCGCTGCCTGGCGGTTTCTGTTGCGGTCACCATCGGAGAAGCGCAGAAAACTTTTCGCGACTCGATTGCCGACGCCGCTTCCAAACTCCGCGTCGGCAACGGCCTTGAAGACGGCGTGCAGATGGGACCGGTGATCACGCCCCAGAGCAAAGAGCGTGTCGAATCGCTGATCGGTCTCGGCGAGAAGCAGGGAGCGAAAGTTCTGCTCGACGGCCGCAATTCCAAAATCCCGAAGTACGAAAGCGGAAACTTCGTGAAGCCCACGATCCTCGACGATGTCCCAGCAACCAGCGAGCTCACTGACACCGAAATCTTCGGCCCCGTACTTAGCCTGGTCCACGCCGATAATATGGACGAAGCCCTCGGATTCCTGGAGCGCAGCGCATACGGCAACCAGGCCTCGCTGTTCACATCGAGCGGATCCGCGGCGCGCCGCTTCCGCTACGAAGCGCCGGCCGGCAACATCGGCATCAACATCGGCGTTGCCGCGCCCATGGCCTACTTCCCGTTCAGCGGATGGAAAAACAGCTTCTTCGGCGATCTTCACGGCCAGGGCCGCGATGCCATCGAGTTCTACACCGACAAGAAGGTCGTCATCGAGCGCTGGGCCAAAGAGCACAGCCGCAAATTCTAGGTTCATGTGGGGACAGCCGCCTCGGCTGTCCCGCCAGAGCGAAGCTCGGCGGACCTTCATTGCACAAGGGAGTTCTAAATGACTACTACCGTTTACAATCCCGTTACGACTCGCGAGAAGATGACTGGCCAGGAAATTGTCGACCTCTGCAAGAAGCACACGCTCTACGAGTGGTCGGCGCAATCCAAAGTCGACCCCATCCCCGTCGCTCGGGCCAAAGGCATCTATTTCTACACGCCCGAAGGCAAGCGCTTCATCGACTTCAACAGCCAGTTGATGTCGGTCAACATCGGGCACGGCGACGAGCGCGTGATCCGGGCGATCAGCGAGCAGGCGGCGACGCTCGCTTATGCGAATCCCTTCATGGCCACGGAAGTCCGCGCCCGCCTGGGCGCCAAGCTCGCAGAAATCACGCCCGGCGACATCGATACCTTTTTTTTCACCAACGGCGGCGCCGAGGCCAACGAGAACGCCATCAAGATTGCCCGCTTCTTTACCGGGCGCCACAAGATCATCGCTCGCTATCGCTCGTATCACGGCGCAACCGCGGGCAGCATCTCCCTCACCGGCGACCCGCGCCGCTGGGCCGTCGAGCCCGGCATTCCCGGGGTCGTCCACGTGCTCGATCCGTATCACGGCATCGAGCGCGGCTGGGAGTCCGCCGAATCCTCGCTCGCCATGATTGAGGAAACCATCCAGCTCGAAGGCTCGCACACTATCGCTGCTTTCATCCTTGAGTCGGTGGTCGGAACGAATGGAATTCTTATTCCGCCCGATGGCTACCTGCAGGGTGTGCGCAAACTCTGCGACAAGTACGGAATTCTCATGATCGCCGACGAAGTTATGGCCGGCTTCGGACGCACCGGAGAGTGGTTCGCCGTCGATCACTGGAAAGTCGTCCCTGATCTGCTCTGCATGGCCAAGGGACTGACTTCCAGCTATCTGCCGCTGGGAGCGGTGGGCATGCGTCATCACATCGCGCAACACTTTCAGGACAAGGTTTTCTACGGCGGCCTTACCTATAACAGCCATCCCATGGGCTGCGCGGCGGCATTGGCCACGATTCGCGTCTATGAAGAAGATGGCCTGATCGACAACGCAAAGAAGATGGGAACGCTCATGAAGCAACTCGGAGCGGAAATGCAAGCCAAGCATCCGTCGGTCGGGGCCGTGCGCTCCATCGGACTGTTCGGCATCTTCGAGTTGATCCGCAGCCGCAAGACACGCCAACCGATGGCTCCATTCAACGGCACCTCCGACGAGATGGCTGCCCTCAGCCGCTTTTTCCGCGAGCAGGGGCTCTACACACTGGTGCGCTGGAATACGTTTTTCACCAACCCGCCGCTGTGCATCAACGAACAGCAGATGCGGGACGCTTTTGCCATCATCGACCGCGGGCTCGAGATCACGGATAAAGCCGTGGTCGACTAGTACCGAGTTGCTCGTGTGGGGCGGACACTCCCTTCGGCTACGCTCAGGGCAGGCTTTGTCCGCCTCTCTCCATCTCTACGACTGCCCGAGGTTTCCGAGAGCCGACTTCCTGGATCGAAGTCCCTTCCCGCCCTGGGAGGCTGGCTGTTTACCCTCTAGTTATGGGCACCCCCTCCCCCCTGAGTCTATTGGAATCATCGGATTAGCCCCAAAACTCAGAAAAATCCTAGGGCTGCAATAAGTTACGGGCAAAATCTTGGGAACAAGGGACTTACCCGGTGAGAAAGAGCAAGAAATCATGGTTTCAGACTGCCTCCGCGACCATGATCGGCTGTTGACCCTGTGGATGACAAGGTTAGACGTCACAGGGGATCCAGTGGATTTCTTGTGGTGGTGGTCGTGGTCAGTAGTCGGCTGCTGAGCGAAGTCTAGGCACCGCGCAAGATGCGACAGCCCTCGTAAATCCCAAAAAAGCACGAGCAGACTAGCGTAACCACGATTATCCAATAGATCACGAGAAGGAAAATCGGGACGAGCGTCGCACGGAAGATCCAGGGCCACGGCAACCATCCCGTTGACCCTGTTGACGCCGAGATATCGGCGCTGATCTGGCCCGTCAGGAAAGGACGCCAGACCGTATCGAAGACGGTCTTGAGGTTCTTAGTCGTGAAGAAGTCGCTGTGTCCGAAGCCCTCCGCGCACACCTGCGTAACGTCGGCGGCAGCATCGAAGCCACGCCGCCCAGAGGGCCCAGAGTCAGGTATCACAAAGTGCGCTATTCCCGCCCAGAAATCCCTGCTGCCGTAATGGTTCAGCACTGCCTCCACCTGGCCCCGCGCCAGTAGTTGATCCCAGTCGAAGTTCGGACGGAGGATGCTACCGGTGAGAATAACGCGCCCAACCCGAATGGAGGGATTCCACTGCAGGGCGTGCCCGATAAGCCAGGTGCCTAGGCTGTGCGCTATGACGTCTGGTGGTCCGTCAAAACCGTTTTCGCGGGTGTCGCCGTTGAGGGTCTGAATTCTGGTTACGAGCTGTTTTACCTTGTGATGTAGGGAGGGAAGCCAAATTGCCCCTGGCCTCACCCGGCCATATTTGTAAATCGCAACTGGCACGCTGCGGCCGTACGCCGTAGACACGCGCCAATTGAACTCCTCCTGCCAGGGCCCGCGAGTGTTCATTCCGTGGAGTGCCAGAACCCAAGCGACGTCCCTAGAGCGGGCCTCCTGATACAAGAATGTGTCGGTCGCTTGCACTCCGCCATATTCGGCGTACTGCTGATGGCAGTTCGGGCAGGCCTCCGATTGGGTCTCATCATCGGTCAGATCCATGCCGCAGTTTCGGCAGCTAAGTACGGGCACCTTTTTCAGTGGCGGGCACAATGCATCTAGCAAGTGCTCCGCTTCTATCGCTGGGCGACTCGTCTGGGACGCAAGTGTCTCGGCGGAGATCTCAAATGGCCCTCCGTCCGCGAAGAGGGACTTGACGGCATCAGCGAGCGGGGCGGAGTGCGTGTGACTTAAGGCGTCCCAATCGATCCGAGGTTGGGTCATACGCTGGCCGCGATTAGCCCTAATACTCCCCAGACTTGAGCCGCTGTCATTTGAGATGCGATTTTCACCCTTCGCTCTCCGCCAAACATCTGAACTCTTGCCTTGCGTTGCGCGTCACCGTCGGCGGTAGGAACGACAAAAATTCCGTGCATGCCTGTGAAGCTAGCTAGGCGCACGGCCCGACGGGCTTCCCGAACCGGCGTCGAGTCTTGATAGCTGGACTGGGCGGAACGCACGCCAAACTTGAGGTACGCCTCGCCGTGGTTTAGTTGCGTGGAATGCGCAGTTACCGTATTGTCCTTCAGCGCTTGCGCGTCAAGAGCCTTTATTGCTTTCGCGATCGCAAGGGGCTCGAATTCGTCAAAATTCCATAGGCGCTCAACCGTTGCTTTGACTTTCTCGAGTGCGGTCTTGTGTTCCTCTTCCTCCACTGCTATTTGAAGGAATGCAGCCGCGAGTCCGTCGAAGGGCCGCACCTCGAACCGAGTTACCAGCCTGTCTCCTCTCATGCGGTATGCGCGAAACTCGTATGTGTCTGCCTCGATCTCCTCCCTGTAATCTTTCCCTTTATCACGTACCCAAAACTCAAGACCCTTATGCCAAACGAATCTCAGAGCCCTGTTTTCAAAGTAGACTCCGGTCAGGGTCTGTGCTGGCGGGTATTCTAGAGACGTCTGCGAGTTCCACTCTCTTGTGAAGCCCGCAGCCTTAATCTTTGCTCCGATCTTTTCTGGGTCGCTCCATGCGGATTCGTTACGCACAGATTTTGAGACGCGAAAGAGGTAGATATGCTGATTGCCCCAGCCCTCGACGTCGGCGAGCCAGGAGTCTATATGTTGCCTCCGAAGGTCCCCTCTCTCGATGGCATCTACCATATTCGCCTCGAATTCGGCCTTTGTTGTGCCGATCCTTATGGCTCTAGATCGCAGTAGCTCCTTTATGAATATGTTCCCTTGCGCCAGGACGACGCCTTTCACTAGTCGGATCAGCGCATCTTTCTCAGCCGGCAGCGGCTCCTCGATTGGGGTTATCATCTGAGACCTCTATTTCTACCCGTATCCGCGGATCGATAAGCCGAAAGCCACGAATTTCATTTCGTGAGCTGCTAGCTTCACAACCTCGTTGGAGCCGGGTTCTGTTTTGCTCTGTGTATTTCCGTTTTTCATGGGTCTCTTGCCTGATTTCAGCCCCAGATTGGCACCAAATTCGGAAATGGGAAAGCCACGGTCGGACATGTCCTAAAGTAACGTTGTGCCGGGAAAATGCTCGAATTCCGGCGAGAAGCCAAAATCCCCACCCTCCCGCCAAGAATGCGAGAAGGGCGGTGCACCTAGTGCGTCGCTGGCTTCGGCAAAAAGCAGCGGGCAGGAGTGCCCGCTCCACACGTGCAAAGGCAGATTCCTCGCTTCGCTCGGAATGACAACCCTATATCGGAATTGAGGGCCAAAACTCAGCCGCGCCAGATGCGCTGCTGGGTGTCGAGGGAGGAGAACATCACGGGCTCGTGGTGGACCTTGGTGGCATGCTGATTGATGGCGGTAGCGGCCTGGGTGCGGAGGTTGCCGTCGCGGGGGTCGAAATCGAGCGTGCTGACATTGTGGGCGCAGTGCGTGCAGGTAAACTTCATGCCGCCCTTGATGCGCCCGATGGTGTAGAGACGTCTCACAGTTCGAGTGTAGTCTCTTGGCGAGAGCGGCAGCGCGCACGTAGGTGGAGCGACGAAGGTAACGGCCTCCGCGGGCACACGCATCTTGGCGATTGTCGGTTGGACGACGTGTCCTGCTCGTTCCCACGCGAGAGAAAATCAGATTCCTCGCTTTGCTCGGAATGACAAGTTCTTGCTGGGAATGACAAGCTTTTGTAAGCGCGAGAGCGCCTCTAAAATCGTCATTTCGTCAGGCGGTTGTACTTCTTCAATACTTCGCGCAAGCGATCGTGAGGCAGCGCGATGACTTCGTGGTTGTCGATGCCTTTCATCGTCTCGGCGGCGACCATGGCGTTGACTACGGCTTCCTCGGTAGCCTGGACGGTAGCCAGGAATAGTGGGTCCAGCGAATCGTTGGGCAGCATGGTGAGCTGGTGCAGTCCCTTGGTCCCGACGGCGCCGGGATTGGCGGTGGAGAAGGCGATGAAGATGTCACCCGAGCCGTCCCCGGAGTAGCTGCCGTTACGGCCGAGGCCGAGCGAGACTCTTCTCGCGATGCGCTTGAGTTGGGTGGGAATGAGCGGAGCGTCGGTGGCCACCACCACGATGATGGAGCCAGTATCGTCGCCGTAGGCGGGATGCTCGGGAATTTCCTTGCCGACCGGAACGCCGGCGATGCGCAACTGGTCGCGGCGGCCATAGTTGCACTGGACGAGGACGCCGACGGTATAGCCTCCAGCTTTAGCGTCGAGCACACGCGAGGACGTGCCAATGCCGCCCTTAAATTCGTTGCAGATCATGCCCGTGCCGCCGCCGACATTGCCTTCTTCGACCGGTCCGGAGTGGGCCACGTCGAGGGCGTGGAAGGCGTGTTCAGGATGAACATGGAATCCGTTGATGTCGTTCAGCCAGCCGTCCCAGGTTTCAGCAACGACAGGGAGCGACCACCAGTAGCCTTCCATGTCAGGCGTACCGTGTTTCACCTTCCACGCAATCACGGCATCGCGCACCACGCCGACACTGTGGGTATTGGTAATCATGACGGGGCCATTCAGAAAGCCAGAATCTTCAACCCAGGTGGTGCCCGTCATTTCGCCGTTGCCGTTGAGCGTGAACCAGGCGGCGAAGACGGCGTCATTCGAGGTTTTGCCGCGAGGATGGATGGCGGTGACGCCGGTGCGTACCGGTCCCTTGCCGACCAACAACTTGCCTTCGCCGGAGATGAGCGTGGTGTGGCCGACCTCGACCCCGTGCACGTCCGTGATGGCGTTGTTGGAGCCGGGCGTGCCGTCGAAAGGAACGCCCAGATCGCGCGCCCGAGGCTTGGTTTGGGCGGACAGGGCAAGCGTGAGGGTGAACAGGAATGTGGGCAAAACACCGCGGCTTACGCAGCGTCGGGACATGGAGCCTCCGGGAGAACGAGGAAGTATAATCGCTTTACCGGACAAAATCCTTTCGGGGGAAACATGGAAAGCTGGAAGAAGGCGGTGGTTACGGGTTCGATTGGGGCGGCAGCGATCCTGTTCATGAAGCGGAAACATGTAGCGGGAGTGCTATTCACCGGCGTCGGGCTGGCGGTGCTGGCGTCGGAGTATCCGGAAAAGTTTGAGAAGGTGCGCCAAGCGTTGCCGGATTACTTCGACCGTGGCATGCGCCTGATGGAAATGGCTGGGCGCGCCGGCAAGCGGATTACCGACGCGGCCGGACAGTCAGCGGTCGATGCCTGGGAAGAGATTGGTGGGTGAGAGGATCGGCTTCCGGCATCCGGCTTCCGGCATCCGGCTTCCGGCGAACAAATTCAAGAGAGAACCTGCTTCGAATGCCGGAGTGTAAGCACCGGCGTCCGGAAGCCGCTCTCCTCACTCGATGCCGAGTTGCTTCCTGGCGTCAGGACTGAGCCGCTCCGGTGTCCAGGGCGGAGTCCACACCACATTTACGCTGGCAGTGCGGATGCCGGGCAACTGCTCGAGGCGGGACTTGACCTGCGCGCTGATGTTGACGTGTTCCGGGCAGCCCTGCGCAGTCAAAGTCATGTCGACGGTGACATCCTGCTTTTCGTCGGGGGCGGATGCGAAGGTCACGTGGTAGATGAGGCCGAGGTCGACAATGTTGACCGGGATCTCGGGGTCGTAGCAACTTTTGAGCGCGCTGAGGACGTCTTGTTCAGTGATGTTGGGCATGTGCGGTCCTTGTGAGGGCCTTGAAGCGTCGGCTTCCGGCGCATTCAGCCAAGGGAATGTTCGTACCGCTCTCCAGTGTACCGCAGCGCGGCGCCTACGACTGTCGGCCAGGCGTAGTTTTGCAGCGCCGGACCTGCTTGGCCGGTGATCTGATAGAGTTTTGCGCATGATGAGTCCGGAGGCGGCGAAGAGAATTCAAATTGCGCTGGCGCTGGCGATTGCCGTGGCGGCGATCCGCGCTGGGTACTATCTTTACGAGCGGCACGAAGATAATGTCTCCGCGGAGAAGCAAGCACAGATCAAGAACGCCGGCTATGCCAACGCCGACTATTACGTCACTCCCAAGAAGCTGTATCCCTACGACCTGAAGTCGGCCAGGCAGCTTACCAAACAGCCGGTCTGGGTGAAGGAAGGGTATCGCTACACTTATTTTCCTTACAATGCGTCGTCGAAGCGGACAGATTTCGGTCACGACGCCGGGCTGCTGCTGCCGATCGAACGGCTGGAAATCAAGGATGTGGTGACGGGCATCCCGCCCGGCGCGGGGAATCAGCGGCAGGTGCTGGCTGTGTTTGAGAAAGAAGGGAAGAGCTTCGCGGTGCCGATCGGGTTTGAGAGCGAGGGGCAATACAAAATCTATTCTGATGAGATCTTCTACATCGAAGATCCGCACGAACTCTACAAGCATTGGTCGGTGGATGTGTGGCAGGCAGTGGCGCAGCATGAAGTGAAGCCGGGCATGAACGAACTGCAGGCCGATTTTGCGATCGGCATGGGAGTTCCGGATCCGGGTGCTTCGTCTGACGAGAAAACGGTTCGCTATCCGAACGGTGGAAAGCCGCTGGTAGTGATTTATCACGATGGGAAAGCGGCGGAGATCAAGCCGGGGGCATAGACCGTCACAATCCCCGCCTTGCGGTTCTATTTCACTCTGTGTGGTTCTATTTCACTCCGGCGAGTGCCTGCGAGACTTCTTTTATGTCGGGCACAACCGGGATATCGTAGTTCTTGTGCCAGGCGAGGTTGCCGTTACGGTCGATGACGGAGATGGCGCGGCCGGTGATGCCCTTGTCTTCCAGATAGACGCCGTATTTGGCGGCCACGGCGCCGCGCGGATGGAAGTCGGCCAGCAGCGGATAGTGGATGCCCATCTTCTCCGCGTAGGCTTTGTGCGACCAGACGCTGTCGACGCTTATGCCGAGAACTTGCGCGTCGAGTTGCTCGAACTGCTTCATGTCATTCACGAAGCACGCGTGTTCTTTGGTGCAGACCGGACTCCAGTCGAGTGGGTAGAAAACGAGGACAACGCGCTTCTTGCCGCGAAAGTCGCTGAGCTTCACTTCCTGCTGGTTCTGGTCCTTGAGAGAGAACTCCGGGGCGGGTGTACCGATAATTGCTGGCATGATTCCTCCGTAAGGAATGACATTTGTTCCGATTCTTGTCTTGCAGCGGCTACTTCACGAGTGGCGAATCCCCGTCGGCGGGTTTGGTTTCGTCGCCGTGGATCTTGCCGTCATCCTCTGCATAGAAAGACCGGTGCTGGGCGTCCATGTGCATGGGCGTCATGGTGAGGATGAAACTGTCCTTCTTGCCTTGGAAGCTCGCCGTGTAATCGCCGCGGTTGGGATTGACCATACGCTTGGTGAATGTCCCCGTGTGGACGAGTTCCGCCAGCGACGTGGCAAAGTGGTCGTAGTGTTTCTCGAACTGGTGCTGGGCGCGCAGCACGACACGCATATAAGCCAGAGCAGCGGCTTCGGAATCTGAGCGTGCGGGATCGCCGGGAAACTTGGGCTGATAGGCACCGGGATTCCCTGGCGAGGACTGCGGAGTGGTCTCGGGCGCGGAATTCTGCGCCACTGCGAAACAAGTGCCAGCAACAAGCAAAGCAACCAGCAATCGAACCTCTTTCCCCGGAATTCTCATGCCAACACGCTCCTGTTTCATGCCAAAAGCGGCTCGCGGCCTACTTTTGCAATGTTACTCCCGTAATTTCACTTCGGTCACCTTCTCTTTCCAACGAGGCCAATTGCCACTATGCTCTAGCTAAGAATTTAGACCCTACAGGGAAAACTATGAAAGCAGCAGTAGCCAGAAAACCGATCATCCGAATCGCCGTGGTGGAGAGTGACCCCTTACGCTTCGTGGGCTTTCGCGCGTTGTTCGACGCAGAGCCCGAGTTCGAACTAATCTCCGCCTCACTGCCCGAGATCTCAACCCTGCAGAACGTCGACCTCATCCTTCTGGGAAACCGCTCCGGCCAGAATCTGTTCGACGTGATGGCCAGCCTGAAGGCGACGCGACCCGACCTGCGCATTATTGTGACCGGTTCTGGAGTGGACGAGGAAACTATCCTCAAAGCCATCGCCTCTGGAGCGAAAGGCTACGTAGACGAGGCCGCTTCGCCCGCGGAGTTCGCGCAGGCGATTCGCATTGTGAATCAAGGATCGGTTTGGGCGCCGCGGCGCGTGCTCTCGATGTTTATCGAGCGAGTGTCGTCGGCTCCAGGACGGATCTTCCCGGCGGGCCGCGTGACGTTCACCGACCGCGAAAAAGAAGTGCTGGAGATGTTGGTGGCGGGCCGCTCCAACAAGGAAATCGGCGCTCAGCTAGGCATCGAGGAGCGCACCGTGAAAGCGCATGTGGCGAAATTGATGCGCAAGGTGGGCGTACAGAACCGGATCGCCTTGTCGGTGCATGCCATCACACATTCACTGGTGGCCACGAAGTAGGGGAAACAGTTCTCAGTTCTCGGTTCTCAGTTCGTCCTGCGGCGGGGGTCAGGGTCATTATTCCACGCACGGTCCCTTTCCTTTCTTGGCACGCAGAGGGCGAGTAACTTCGGGGCACTTACTTCCGTAATCTTGTGGGTCGCGGCACCCTGACGCATACTCGCATTACCTACCACAGAACCTGGGAGACGGGGTTGGGAGTGGCGATTTAGGGTCATCACTTTCAGCCCCGATTTTTTGTCTCCTCTTATCCGCTCCGTGTTCCCGCCGATAATTTGAAGACTCCGCCGAAACTTCGTTTACAATCAAAGCAAATCCCAGCGTTTCATTGTGTTCGTGAGGAAACATGAAAAAGTCTCTGTGTGTGACCCTGGCAGTAGTCTCTCTCTGGGCGGCTTCTTTTGCTGCGGACGATCAGCCGAAGGAATCCAAGGCGTCGGACCGCGTGCAGGCGGCTGCCGATGTTCTGAATGAAATCGAATCCGCGCCCGATTCCGGCATTCCCCAGGAGGTTTTGGGCTCGGCAGAATGCGTGGCGGTGGTGCCCTCGATGTTGAAGGGCGGCTTCATAGTGGGCGCGAAATACGGCCGCGGACTGGCCAGTTGCCGTACGCCGAAGGGCTGGAGTGCTCCGGCATTTTTTGTCGTGACGGGCGGCAGCTTTGGTTTTCAGATCGGCGGGCAGGCGGTCGACCTCGTGATGCTGATCATGAATAAAGATGGCATGAAGCATCTGCTGTCGAGCGAGTTCGAGCTGGGGGCGGATGCTTCGGTGGCTGCGGGGCCCGTGGGCCGACATGCCGAGGGGAATACGGATTGGAAGATGCGGGCGGAGGTTCTGACCTATTCGCGCGCGCGAGGCTTATTTGCGGGCGTGACTCTGAATGGGGCCGCGATCAAGCAGGATAAGGACAGCACGCGCGAGTTCTACGGACGCATGGTGCCGTTTCGGACGTCGCTGATCGGTGAGATCGATCCGCCGGCTGGAGCGAACGCCTTCCTGACCACGCTGGCAAAGTGGGGGCAGGAGGCGGCGAAGTAGGAAAGCCGGCATCCGGCGTCGGGTGGCGTTAGCGTGAGACCGATCTCGATTGGCCCTCGGGTCCCTAGGCCGAAGCCCGAAGCCTGATCCGTTTGACATGAGTTTTTCCCGATGATACCGTCACGCTTCCCCAATGCGGCAGCGACTTGAGTACGCGGCAGCCTGGCCGTTCATCAAAATTCTGGGCACTCTGCCGCGACCCCTGGCCCGCGCCTTCGCCATCGGCCTCGCCCTGATCGTCTACCGCTTGCACAGCCGATTGCGCCGCGTCGGGATGCGCAATCTCGCTATGGTGTTTCCCGAAAAAAGTGAGGCAGAACGAGCGCGCATTCTCCGCGGAGAATTCATTTCGCTGGGCCGGCAACTGGCCGAGGTCTGCCACTTTCCCCAGTACACGCTCGACAACGTCAACGAGGTCGTGGTCTACGACGGATTCGAGAACTACCAGCAGGCTCATGCGCGGGGCAAAGGCGTGCTTCTGTTCGCGGGGCACTTCGGCGGGTGGGAGCTTTCTTCTTTCGTCCTCTCCATGCACGGCCACTGGATGCACGTGCTCATGCGCGGCATGGACAATCAGTACCTGGGTAGGCTCATCCTCCACTACCGCACCATGCACGGCAACACGGCGGTCGACAAGGATGACTTTGTGCGCGGCCTGCTCTCGGCCATGAGGGCGAATGAGGTCGTCGGCATGCTCATCGACACCAACATGACTCCGCCGCAAGGAATTTTTGTGGATTTCTTCGGCATTCCCGCCTGCACCGCCAGCGGCATGGCGCGCATCGCGCTGAAGACGGACGCCGCCGTGGTGCCGACTTTCACCATCTGGGACCGTGACCTGGGGAAGTACCGCCTGCGCTTTGATCCGGCCCTCGAGTTGGTCCGGACTGGCGATCTCGAGGCGGACATCAAAGCCAACACGCAGATGTTCACCAAGGTCATCGAGGACTACGTAAGGAAGTATCCCGACCAGTGGCTGTGGGTGCACCGGAGGTGGAAGACGCGGCCAGAGGGGGAGAAGGGGCTGTATTGAGGGCGGGCTTCGGCGTTCATGTTAGGGTGCCTCTATGAAGATGTGGCTACGTTTGACGCTGATCTGCGGTAGTTGCTTCACTGTTGCACCCCATCGTTTACCCGATTGTGCATGTCGCGCGGATTCTGCACGCGCTTGCGCTGGCTCCACACGGTTCAGCCGTCCCTACAGGACGAGGTTCCGTTTCTTGGCTGCGCGCCCGGCGTTGAAACGCCGGGCTATTATCAAAACGTCCTCCGGACGTTGCGCCCGCGTCCTCGACGTTGCGATTTGCGGCTTCGGACGTTACGAACTTCCGGCGCGGTCCGGTCTGCCACGTGATGCGGGTTGATTGTTGCGTCCGGAGGACGCCTGACAATAGCCCGGCGTTTTCAACGCCGGGTAGTCTCGACAATACGGAGCCGTGTCCGGTAGGGACGCTTGAATTTGCGCCTGGTCCTATCCCCACACGTGCTTCGGATCATATTCCACACCGTTTTTCTTCAAGAACGCCAGGAACTCTTCTTCAAAATTGCGCTTGCGATGATGTTCCGCCTGTCTCGTGATGTAGTCAATGGTGTCGCTCTTCTGCGAGATTCCAAGGGTGAAGGCACCATATCCCTCCTGCCACGCAAAGTCCGCTTTGAAAGTGTCATTCATCCAATGCGATGACGCTCCTTTCACCAGTTGCACCGCTTTAGCTAACGGCAAGGTCGCAGGTAAAGACAGCAGGATGTGCACATGATTTTCGGTTCCGCCTACAATGAGCGCTTTGAATCCGTTCTTGCGGGCCACGCCGCCGAGAAACGCCCAGAGTTGTGGCTGTACCTCAGCCGGAATTAGATTGCGGCGCTGCTTGGTAGAAAACACGCAATGGACGAGTTCAGAGACGTAAGTGTGGGGCACGCCGAGCTCCGGAAGCGATTTTCAGCCGTCCCTACAGGACGGGCGTTAAGCAACACCATCCTACCCGGCGTTGAAACGCCGGGCTACTATCAAGCGTCCCCCGGACGCTTCACTTTCCCATAGTGGGCAAGCAACTTCGACGGGCGCTGCGAAGGACTGACGAGCGTATCCCGTTTGCGAAGTGGGCTTTTGACATGAGAATCGAGATCCTCCCTCTTCCTGCTAGCAGGCGAGAGAATCCACAGCGTCGCGCATCTTCCGTCCGCGCCTTCCGGTAGAATCAACTGTTCCAAGAATTCCGAGATCATGGACACTTTCGATCAAATCGCCGAACGTGAGCGGCAGTTCCTGCTGCAGACCTACAACCGCTATCCCGTGGTGCTGAGCCGGGGCAAGGGCGTGTTTCTCTACGACATCGCGGGGAGGCGCTATCTCGATTTTGTTTCCGGCCTGGGAGTGAATGCGCTGGGCCACGCGCATCCGCGCATCGTCAAGACGATTCGCGAACAGGCGGCGCGGCTGATTCACGTCTCGAATCTCTACTACCACGAATATCAAGGGCCGCTGGCCGAGAAGCTGTGCGCGCTCTCTGGGATGAATCGTGCGTTTTTCTCCAACAGCGGCACGGAGGCGATCGAAGGCTCGATCAAGCTGGCACGGTTGGCGGGACATCGCGCCGGCGGCGACGCCAAGTGCCGGCTGGTCGCGCTGGAAGGCTCTTATCACGGGCGCACCTTCGGCGCACTGTCCCTGACAGGCCAGGACAAGCACCGCAAGGGATTCGAGCCGTTGCTGGGGGATGTCAGCTTCGTGCCGCTCAACGATGCAAATGCCTTGCGGGCTGCGGTCAACGACAATACCTGCGCCATCGTGCTGGAGCCGATTTTCGGCGAAGGCGGAATACTCGAGTGTTCGGTCGAGTTCCTGCAGGAATGCCGCGCCCTGGCGGATCGTCACCGCGCGGCGCTGGTCTTTGATGAGATTCAGTGCGGGCTGGGGCGGACAGGCACGATCTTCGCTTTCCAGAGTTCTGGCGTGACGCCCGACATTGTGGCCATTGCCAAGCCCATTGCGGCCGGACTGCCGCTGGGAGCGTTTCTGGCGAAAGAAGAGTTTGCGTCGGCGATCTCGCCGGGGCAGCATGGCACAACCTTCGGTGGGGGTCCGCTCGCCTGCCGCGTGGCGCTGGAATTTCTGGCGATCGTGGAAGAAGAAAAACTGCTGGAGAACGTGAACAAAGTCGGCGGCTACCTGCAGCAGCAATTGAAAGCTGTGATGGAGAAGCGTGCGGCCGCGAAGGAAGTGCGCGGCCGGGGATTTATTCAGGGTATTGTGTTGGATATTCCGGCGCGTCCGATCGTGGACGAAGCGCTGGCCGAGGGAGTGCTGTTCAACAGCACGCAGGACACCGTGGTGCGCTTCCTGCCGCCGTTCCTGCTCGAGGAAAAACACGTGGACCGGGGCATTCGGGTTTTGAATAAACTGTTGGGGAAGAGACGGAAAGGCAGTGGCCAGTGATCAGTGGCTAGTGGCCAGTTCCAGTAAGCACGGCTGCGTCTTGCCGACCACTGATCACCAGCCACTGTTCACTTCCAAAAAACCGGGGAGCCGAAGCTCCCCGAAGTGAAGCGACAGAGGCGATGTTTCATTCAAATAGACTCTGGTGGCGAGGAAAGAGTTGTCTCACGTTGGCGAAGATTTTGTGGTGAGCGAAGCCCATTTGGAACCTTCAGCGGCCCCCGCTCCGCCCGCCGGTCCCGGCGTGGAAGAGTGCTGGATGGATGTTGCGGGCGGGCGCATGCGCTATCTGCGTGCAGGCTCCGGGCCAGCGCTGATCCTGGTGCATGGGTTGCTGGGATACTCGTTTTCGTGGCGATTCACCATGCCAGCCCTGGCGCCCTACGCCACCGTATATGCGCCTGACATGCTGGGTGCGGGTTTCTCCGACCGCGCGCCCAGGATTGACTACTCAATGCGGGCGACGGCTCAGCGTCTGTTACAGCTCATCGAGAAACTCGGAATCTCTTCTTTCGATCTTGTGGGTACTTCACACGGTGGCGCCGTGGCCATGATGGCCGCGGCCCAGTGCTTGAGCGGAAGCACGCGGCTGCAGTTGCGGCGGCTCGTACTGGTCGCGCCGGTGAATCCGTATTCCGCCCATGGACGGCGCCTGGCGCCGTTTTTCGCCAGCCCCTTCGGCGCGGCTCTGTTCCGCTTCAGCACCGCGCGGATGCCTTTCTTGTTCCGCTACGCTCACCGGCGACTGTATGCCGACCGCGACAACATTCCCGCGGGCGCTCTCGAGGGCTACATGGCACCGCTGGCTATTCCCGGACTGCTTGAGCACGCACTGAGCATCGTCCGCACCTGGACTAGCGACTTACTCGAACTGGAAGCGACGCTGCCGAAATTGGCGCAGGTCCCCACGCTGTTCATGTGGGGACGCAAAGATCCGGCCGTGTATGCTTCTTCGGCTGCGCCCTTGTCGCGACATTTCCTGAATTCGCGCACGGTCATCTTCGAGGGTATCGGACATCTGCCCTACGAAGAGTGCCCGAAGGAATTCGACCGGGCCCTGATTGATTTCTTGATGGAGAAGAAACTCCCCGCCTGAGCCCAGCGCGCTCGCGCCACCACCATGACCCACCATCTTCTCGACCTGTTGCGCCATGCGCTGGTTGACTACGGATACTGGGCCGTGGCCGTGGTGTTGCTCCTGGAAAACGCCGGCCTCCCGGTGCCAGGCGAGACTGTTCTGTTGCTGGCCAGTTTTCTCGCTTACTCAAAACGCGAACTTCAGCTCCCGTGGATCATTCTGGTGGGCACGGTGGCGGCGACTCTTGGAGACAACCTCGGCTATTTGATCGGCCACTACGGTGGACGCCCGTTGCTTGAACGCTATCGCAATGTTTTTCGCGTTCCAGCGGCAACTCTGGAACGCGGCGAAAAGCTCTTCGGCCGCTACGGATCGTTCACCGTCCTCTTCGCGCGCTTCGTCTTCGGCATGCGTGTGATCGCCGGTCCTTTGGCCGGAGTATTGCGCATGGCCTGGCAAAGGTTCGCCCTTTTCAATCTGTTGGGCGCGGCGCTCTGGGTAACGGTGATCTCGCTGGTCGGATTTTTCTTTGGCAGCCGGTGGAGTCAGCTGATGCATTTCATGAAGCGCTTTGACTTGATCCTCGCCGGCATGTTTGCGCTGATCGTGTTTGCGATGTGGTGGCGAAACCGGCGAGCGGCTCTGCGGCCCTGAGCACGAACCCGATACGTCAACTTATGCACAGGCGCGTTCCTTGCGAGGGCGACTATACTGTGCGGGTGTCGCGGGGCGGCTTCATCAGAAGGCACGTTCTGCGGCCAGATTTTCAGCGGCAGCGTCCGGGCCGGAATTCGGACAAGGAGGACGTATGAAGATTGGGTTCCTAACTCTCGTGATCACGGCAACGCTTCTCTTTACCCTGGCCTTTCCGGCAGCGGCGGCTGGACCAAAGCCGCCGGCCGCTCCAGCACTTCCAGTGGCTGCGGCAGCACCCACCCCGGCGGCCGCCCCGACGCCGGAGCGCCATCCGCACATCGACGAAGCATTGGAGGCGATGCGCGCGGCCAAGCACCATCTCGAGTCGGCCGAGCATGATTTCGACGGTCATCGCGTGAAGGCGATTGAGCATCTGGACCAGGCGATTCGCGAAGCTGAGATCTGCATGTCAATGAAGTAGGTTGAGTTTGCGGCAAAATGAAAGAGGCAGCGTGCGTGGACGCTGCCTCTTTTGCTTCCTGCGGTTCGTACAGGGCCGAGTCACTTCCGACCGAAGGTGTATCCGATCGAGGCGCCCACGCGGCCGAGGTTCCCCGACCTGAACTCGAAGTTGTTGTGGACGAAGTAGTAATGCGCCTCCGGCCGGATGAAGAAACTGTGCCAGAAGTAGTAGTGGACGCCGGCACCAACGTGCACCAGCAGGTGATTGCTTTTGAGATAGGTGGGGCAACCTCCCGCGCAGGTACCGGATGGACTATCGAAGTAGATGTTTTCTCCGCCAATACCAGCCATGAGGTCGGCGCTGGTTTTCTTACCAAGGCGGGGCGCGAATACGGCGTTGAAGTCGTAAAAAGTGGGACGAAATCGCTGGTAGCCGTTATACAGTCCTTTGCTTTCCCTTATGGCGACCTCGCCGTTGAAGCCGAAGCGATTCTTGAAAATCTTGTCGGCGCTGAAACTGGGGTAAATTCCGCCCTTCTCCGCTGGAGGCAGATATGCCTGCGAGGAACCGTTGTATTTGGAAGAGAGGAGAATGCCAGCACCAACGGCAACGTCAATTTGCTGGGCATAGGCGAAAGTGGAAAAAAGAAGAACCGCGCATGCGGATATGATTAGCGCGAACTTGCTCAATACGGCCTCCTTGTCTGCTCGTTTAGACTTGGAACGCACCCCTAGACTGACGGCGCACAGCGAAAGCCGGCCGGAAAATACTAGGCCAGGACAATTATCTATCCTGGCCGTTAATTACTGCCGGATACCGAACTGGGACCTCTTGCGGAGTCTAAGGCCTAGTCTGGGCCGATAGTGTACCCGATCGAGGCACCCACGCGGACCACGTTGTTGGAACTGAAGTCGGAGGTGTTATTCACGATGTGGTAGAAGTGGGCCTCGGGGCGGACAAAGACGTGTCCCCACACGTAGTAACGAATGCCGCCGCCAACGTCCACCAGGAAATGGTTGCTGCTGGTGTAGCAGGCGCCGAAAAAGACGCAGTTGCTGGTCGGTTGGTAACCATAAAAGCGAGTCGTCTGCCAGCCGATGCCGCCCATGAGATCAAGGCCGGCCTTTTTGCTTAGCCGTGGTTGATACAGGCCGTTGAAGTCAAACAGAATGGGGCGAAACGGAAGGCCAAGATCCGCGTAATTTCCTTGGCTCGCTTTCCAGGAAGCTTCGAAGTTGAATCCGACGCGTTTGTGGAAGACGACGTCGGCGCTGATACTTGGGTACAAACCTCCCTTTTCGGGGATCACACAACCATTGCCGCTAAAACTGAAGGAGCACGTAGTCGTCCCAGACGACATAATTGTGCCGAAGCCGATCATGGCATCCGCCTGTTGGGCAACGGCCAAGTGAGTGAAGAACATGGATGCAAGAATGGTTGCAAGGAGCGCTAGCTTTCTCAAGAGGGACCTCCAATCAATCCAGTTTTGGGGCGAGCGACAACCCGCCATGGAATGTCACGCGTGCTACTGAAATCATAGTTTCTTATTGTTCTGAGATTCAACCGAGGGTGCCTTGGATGTAAGCAATTCAATTACTTGCGTCCAGCATCTTGTCCTCGGCCGCGGCAATGACCTCTCAGACCGGCTGCCGTCCCCACCGTTAAACCCTAGAAACTGCAAATAGTTGCGGCGAATTGGGCCCCGTTCTTGGCTGGGAGTTGTGAGAACTACTTGGCTTTTCCACCCCCACCAGCCGCTCGGATGTGATCGAAGGCGATCGGGCCGCCGCCAAAGAAAATCAGGGCGAACGCCAAGGCGGCTACAGCGAGCGGGAATTCGTATCCGCCGTTTCCCGTTAAGCCATTGTGCCAGTGATACTTCCAGATGGCCACGACCATGTCGATGCAGAGGGCGACGGCCGCCACGCGTGTAAACAGCCCCGCCAGGACCAGCAAGCCGCCAAAGAACTCGGCAACGGAAGAGAGATAGCCGGACCAGCCGGGCAGACCAAGGTTCCTCACGAGTTCCACATGCTGATGTAGCCCGCTGAACAGATTATGGTATCCGTGGCCCACCATCACGGCGCCCAAGGCGAGGCGCATGACCAGAAGCGCGAGCGGTTGCAGACGATCAAGGTAGCGCACGAGGTTTCCTCCCGATCAAAGACAGAAGCTTACCGCAGAGAATCAACAGGCGGAAGGAGGAAGGAGTGACAAGTGTCCGGAATTCCGTCCCACCGCTCACACAATGATTGCGCGACTCGCCAAAGTCTGGTACCGTTCTTCCGCCCAGGATGCGGGTGTTTGGCGACACGGGAAGGCGCTCGACCACGCATCGCACACGTCTTTCCCTTTAACTTGGCCCGCGTATGGCGCGCTGCAGTCTTCGTCCATTAAGGCATACAGAGCCGAGGGCGCGCCTCAGTGTGTTTTGAAGCGTTGCGTTCTCCACGGTGAGGCGAACGAAAAGTTCTGACGAATCAGGAGGGCAGTGATGAGTTTCCGTACCGGTAGCGGCAACATGTTCCGGCATGCAAGTTGGATATTGGTCGTGGTGGCAATTCCGGCGCTTTCATTTGGCCAGCAGAAAAAGACGAGCTCGCCTCCGCCCAGCAAACCGAGCGCGCCAGCGCCCCACGCGAGCGCACCTGCGCACTCCACGGCCCCCAGCGGGCAGCACGGCACAACGCCCAGCGGACAGCACGGCACAACGCCGAGCGGGCAGCACGGCACCACGCCCAACGTACAGCATGGCACGACGACCGGCGGGCAGCACGGTACCACTAGCGGCACACACACCGGAACCGCAGCCGGTGCGAATGCGAAGGGTGCGACCGGCAAAGGAACGACGGGCGGCATGAACCCAGGTACGAATGCCAAGGGTCCGGCCGGGAAGGGTACGGCAAACGCGAACGTCAAGGGTCCGCATACGCCCCCGGGCAAACAGGTGTCGCTCAAGGGCGGCGGGACGGCGCACATCCGTCCGAACGGGCAGATCCGCTCCGTCAACCGCAACGGAATGCACATTGAACATGGCGTGCGTGGCGGGCGCCGAGTTGTGGCAACCCGCAACGGAGTGCGCGTGGCGACCTTTGGCCACCGCGGCGGCTACGTGCAGCGCGCCTACGTGGTGCGCGGCGGACGCTCGTACTATTCGCGCACCTACTACTACCACGGTGTCTACCGCACCGGCGTGTATCGCGGCTACTACTACGGCGGACGTCCCTACTACGGCTACTATCCCGCCTACTACTATCAGCCCGTCTACTACGGCTGGGCGTATAACCCGTGGCCAGCGCCGGTTGCTTACGGCTGGGGGTGGGGTGGAGCGCCGTGGTACGGCTATTATGGCGCCTACTATCAGCCCTATCCGGTGTATCCCTCGGCGGCGTTCTGGCTCACCGACTTCCTGGTTGCGGCCAGTCTGCAGGCGGCGTACGAAGCGCAGGAAAACGCGCTGCTGTATCCCAATGCCGCTGACGGCACGCTCATCGCTAGCCTGATGCCGATGGCAGCGGCGGATTCGAAGGACGGTCCGAAACTCAGCCCCGAAGTGAAGAACGCGCTTGCCGAAGAAGTGAAGGCTCAGCTAGCCGCGGAGCAAGCCGAAGCTGGCAAGGCCAAAAATTCCACCGCCAGTTCTTCCGGTCAGCCGGCCGAGAGCAAGGAAGCGCCACCGGCGCTTGATCCGAAGTTCAAGACGTTCGTGGTCAACGATGACCTGACACTGACGGCAGACGGCAAAGAGTGCGCCCTGTCTGAGGGCGACGTCATCGAGCGAACTTCCGACACGGCGGATGACGACGGCAATGTGAGTGTGAAGGTCGTCGCTGCCAACAAAGCGGATTGCGCCATCGGAACCGAGGACTCGGTGGCGGTGGACGATCTCCAGGAGATGTACAACCACTTCCGCGAGCAGATGAAGGATGGGATGGGCGAACTGGCCAAGAAGAACGGTACTGGCGGTTTGCCCAAGGCGCCCGACACCAGCACGGTCAGTGGCGACGTGCCAGCTCCTCCGCCGGACAAGACAGTGGAGAAGAATCTGCAAGATCAGCAGACGGCGGCCGATCAGACGGAGAGTGAAGTGAAGCAGGAAGCCGGCTCCGGTGGTGGCCAGTAGTTCAACGAACTTGACTGCAGGAGCATCGGCACGCGCCGATGCTCCTGTTTCTCCCCGATTCTATTTCGAACCCGAACAGACGCAAGAGAAGCTGCAGGAGGCTTTCACGATGTCGCAAAGATCGAAGACTGTTATCCCGGGATTGGTGGTGGTTGTGGCACTGGTTGCCGCATCGGTGGCCAAGGCTCAGGCCCCCACCCTGCAGGAGCAACTGGCTGCGCAGTACAAGCTGGTGAAGCTGGGGTCCGATACCGGCGGAGTTTCCGTCGTGGAAGAAGGTACACTGCTGGCGATCCAAAAGGGCGGAATTCTGGGCGTTCCAAGTTCGGACAAGACCATTCTCACCACCAAGTACGAGGGCGGTCAGGTGCACGGACCCAATGCCGCGCTGGTGGAAGGGCGCAAGCGCCTGCTGGGGCATTTCTCCCAGACGCAGTCGCAGGGCCAGACGACCCACCTGTTCGCGAAAAACGACAAAGTCTACCCCACCAAGATTGACGTGAGCTTGGACAAGGACACAGTCACGATGGGAATCGTCGCCTGTGATACCTGCAACAAAACCGATCCGCCGACCTACAACAAGGCCCAGGTGGTCTTTCAGTTCCCGAAAGGAACTTTGGCGAAAGCGGGGGCAGGTGAAGTGGAAGACACCATCGGGCAGTTACTGTCTATCAGCGATAGCTCCGATCAGGGCGGGGGCGATCAGCAGGGCGGCAACCAGCAAGGCGGAGGGGATCAGGGAGGCGGGCAGCAAGGGGGCGGTCAGCAGCAGCAACAGCAGCAAGCTGAGCCGCAAACCATCCAGATGGGAATGACCATGGATCAGGTGCAGGCCGCGATGGGCAAGCCGGAGAAAATTGTCAATCTCGGGGTCAAGCAACTCTACATCTACAAAGACATGAAGGTGACGTTTATCGCCGGCAAAGTGGCGGACGTGCAGTAAGAGGTTTGCAGAAAGAACAGTTCTGCTGACGTTGGCGCGGCACAAAAGGCGCAGCCACGGAGACCGCGAGGCGTCCCCCCAAAGCGCAGTAAATGCAGGCGGCACAGCAGCTTCGGCAGCCGATATAGTACCTCCGTACCGTGCCTAGTACTTCGGTTACCCTCTCGCGGGTGACTCGCAACGGTGCAGTTTAACACTACATCATACTGGGTAGATATCCGTCGATACCACAACATATAGGTACGACGTGCAACTATCGTCCTCTCCAGTTCCAGAAAAACCCCAAAAAACCCTGAAAAACACGGAGATTCGCTTTGAGGCAGTGTTTTTCCGGGCTGATATATGCTCGGGACACCGAAAGCCCTCAAGACGAGCAGTGAGGGCTGGAACGTCTCCCAGCAAATCCGCGCGCCGCAGAAGCCGGCCGGGTGAAGGTACTGCTGGAAGGGGCAAAGGAACTATGGCCGACTCGCGAGAAGTGATGAACATTCGCCAGGCGTCGCAGTACCTGGGAGTGAGTCCGGACACGCTGTACAAGTACGTCGGGGAACAAAAAATTCCCGCCTTCAAGCTGGGCAACCGCTGGCGGTTCAAGAAGTCGAAGCTGGACCAGTGGATGGAAGAGAAGTCGTCCCAGATGGAGCCGCGGGCCAAACGCAAAGCGAAGGTGGCGAGTAAAGCCGCCGGGTCACTGTAGTGAAAACTGCCGGCGGCAAGCCGGCGCGACAAAAGGTGGGCACATGTTTGGATTGGGATCGAAGACGATTGTAGGTCTGGATGTGGGCTCTTCCAGCATCAAGGCGGTCGAGCTGAAAAAGAAGGGCGGGCAGATCGAAGTGGCGCACCTGGGGCTGGAGCCGCTGGCCTCTGACATCGTGGTGGACTCGATGATTGTGGACTCGGGCACGGTATCGAGCGCGATCTCAAAACTGTTCACCGACTGCGCCATCAAGACCAAAGCGGTGGCCACGGCGGTAAGCGGACACTCGGTAATTGTCAAGAAAATCTCGCTGCCCTCGATGAGCGACCAGGAACTGGCGGAGACCATCGAGAAAGAGGCCGCCCAGCACATTCCCTTCGATCTGACCGACGTGAATCTGGATTACCAGATTCTGTCGGAAGAAGCCGGCAGTCCCCAGATGGATGTGCTGCTGGTAGCAGTCAAGAAGGACAAGATTTTGAACTACACCAACGTACTCTCGATGTCGGGCCGGACCCCGGCTATCGTGGACATCGATGCATTGGCGCTGCAGAACTGCTACGAGTACAACTACCAGCCGGCGCCGGGCCAGGTGGTGGCGCTGTTGAACCTCGGCGCCAGCGTGATGAACATCAACATCGTGAAAGGCACGACCCCGCTGTTTCCGCGCGACGTCAGCGTGGGCGGGCATCAGTATACGGATTCGCTGCAGAAGGAGCTGGACCTGAACTTCGACGATGCCGAGAGGCTGAAGCTGGGGGATAAGGTCGGTACGGTCAGTGAGGATGCCAAGACACCGATCCTGCAGCAGGTCACCGAGATCATCGTGCTCGAGATTCAGAAGACATTCGACTTCTTCCGGGCCAGCGCCGCGGGCGAGCACATCGAGAAAATCTATCTGGCCGGTGGATCGTCGAAGGTGCCGGGCCTGATGGAAGCGTTGCGGCAGGAATTTTCCATGCCGGTCGAGTTGTTGAATCCGTTCCAGCGCGTAGTGCCACCGACGGAAGGGCCGGGGGTGGAGCTGGTGGAGCAGAATCCGGGTCAGATGGCGGTCGCGGTAGGTTTGGCCCTGAGGAGCTTTGAATCCCTATGATCAGAATCAATCTGCTGGAATCCTCCAAGGGGAAAAACAGGCGGGCCGGCGGCGGCCCCGCGATGCCCACGATCGAAATGGGCGATATGGGATCGCCCAAGCTGAAGGTGCTGGTGGTGCTGGTAGTGGCCGGCCTGCTCAACTTCGGCTACTGGTACCGGCTGGACCGGCAAGGCAAGTCGATCGCGGCTCAGATGCGGGTGGCCGAAGAGAAAAACCGCGAGCTCAGCGACGTCAAGGCGCGCTATCTCGAACGGCAAACCCAGGCCAACAACTACAAGCGTCGCGTCGATGTGATCGACCAGCTGCGCGCCAATCAGAGCAATGGGCCAGTGACCTTGATGGCCATGCTGGGTGAAACCGTCAACAACACGGAAGCGGTGTGGTTGAGCAAGATGGACGACGCGGGCGCGAGCGTGAATCTGGAGGGCACAGCACTGAGCACCGATGCCGTCGCCAACCTGATTGCGAATCTGCAGAAGACGGGATACTTCCGGACTGTCGAAATCAAAGAGACCTTTCAGGACGAAGCGATCAAGGACATGCAGGCATTCCAGTTCACCCTGACCTGCGAGAAGGGAAAGTCGTAGAGGCGGATCTATGGCGATGAATTTCAACGAACTGTCCGGTGTGAAGCAGTGGGCCGCGGTGCTTGCGGGTGGAGCGCTGGTCACGGTCGCGCTGTACTTCACGGTGTTCAAGACCCAGAGCGACAAGAACGCGACCGCGCAGCATGCCCTGGACGATAAGGTTCGGGAGAACAACGAGCTCGAATCTTACCGGCCCAAGCTCAAAGATATCGAGCGGCAGCTGGCCAACCTGAAACAGCAGCTGGAGATCGAACGGCGCATCGTTCCTGACGAAAAACAGGTCGATACTTTCATCCAGATGCTGGACGGGGAAGCGGTGAAGGCCGGGGTGGAACTGCGGCGCTATACCGCCAAGCCGACGGCAGCGCGGGAGTACTACACGGAAGTTCCCTTTGACCTGGAGTTGGACGGTCCCTACTACTCAACCCTGAATTTCTTTGATCGGGTAGGCAAGCTGGAACGCATCGTGAACATCAACGGCCTGCTGGTTTCGACCACGAGGAATCCCGCCGGCGCCAAAGCCAAGCACACGTATCAATACGCCCCCAACGAGAGTGTGGTGGCGACGTTCACGGCAACCACATATTTCAGTCACGATTTGGAGCCTGCCGGAGCCGGCGCCGGGGCTAAGCCCGGAACTACACCGGTGGCGGCGAACAGGTAGGAATGGCGATGATGCGAACCACAGGCATTCTGGCGATAGCAATCCTTACGGGGGCGGCCTGGGCGCAAAACCCGGACGCCATCGACAACGTGCGCAGCACGATGAAGTCGGTGCAGACGAAGCAGACCGCCGACAGCAACGCGGCGCTGGACGCAAGCTCGCCCGCCCAGGCGGCCAAGCCGGCGCCAGTTCCTGCTACGCCGGCGAAACCGGCTGCCGCGGTAAAGCCGAAGGCAGCGCAAACGACAAAGCCCACATCAGCTGATGCGGTAAAGCCGACGACGGTTTCTACGAAAGCAGCGGCCAGCCCGCGTGATCCGATGGCGCCCAAGACTGCACAGGTCAAGACGGCGCAGGCCAAGACGGTCCACGCGCATCCCGTGATTGCCGCGAAGCCGGCGCCTGCCAAACCCGCAGCCGCGAAAACTGCGGGCAAAGCCGTCGCCCAGTCGGAAGTCAAGCCCGCGGCCAAGGCGGCGGAGCCCGATGCGAAGAACGCCGATGCGAGCAAGACTGCCGATTCGAAAATCGCCAAGCCCGAAGACAAGAAGTGGGCGATGAATGGAAAACGGGATCCGTTTTTCAGTCCTGTGGTCCAACAGCCCACCGGTTCCGGTTGCTCGACCGGGAAGAAATGTCTCGAGATCGGACAGATCAACTTGCGGGGTGTGGTGCGGTCGGACAACGGTTTTATCGCGGTGGTGACCAACAATCTGAACAAGGCGTACTTCTTGCGGGAAAACGATCCCGTGTTCAACGGATATGTGGTGAAGATTACCGGGGATTCGGTGGTGTTCCAGGAGACGGTGCAGGACAAGTTAGGCAAGCCGTTCACCCGGGAAGTGGTGAAGCGGATCTTTACGCCCGCAGTATAGCGGGATTACGGCGGAGCCGGGAAAACCCGGAGCGCCGGACGAATTGAGTTTGACAGGAAGGACACGCGGGCGCTGCCCGCGGGTTGGGGAGAGGCGAAATGCGAAAGCAATTGCTGACTGTTTTCCTACCGTTGCTGCTCTTGGCGCTGAGCGCTTCAGCGGCCGAGACGCCGGTGTTGCAACCGGCGAGCCAGCGAAATGAGCTGCAGCGAGTGAACGTGGTTCGCGGCACGGATGAGATCCGGGTCGAGATCAGCGCTCGCGGCACAGTGACGCCCAAGCTGAGCACGTTGAACTCGCCTGCTCGTCTGGTCGTCGACCTGCCGGAGACCGTGATGGCGACCGGGCAGAGCCGCATCACGGTGGGCAGCGCCGGGGTCAAGGATGTGCGTGTTGGCATGGACGGCCAGACACACCCGACGACCCGCGTGGTCGTGGACCTTGATCGCGCTTGCGCCTATGATCTCAACCCCTCGACAGATGGGAAACTGGTGCTGACGCTGCACGTCAAGACCTCGGCATCGGGTGAGACTGCGAGCGCCCCAAAGACCGTGCCCGTAAAGAAGGCGGTGGCGACGAATTCGCCTGCTCCGGCGGGGATCACGTCCCCATTCTCGCCGCGCGTGATGGAAGTGTCGGCGAAGACCGCGACGGCTACCTCAGCGACTGAGACCGCGACTCCAGCTACACCGAAAAAGCCCGAGGCGACTACGACCTCATCCAGCGATTTTGTGTTCGTCGAGCCTTCCTACCAGGCGAAGAAGAATGCAGATGCCCCGGTAGAGCCCGCCGAGCGCGCCCAGGAAGCGGCTGCCCGCTTTTCCGACAAGACGGCTGCGGAACTGCTTCCCGTCAGCATGAACTCGACCCAGGCGGCGTCGCAAAGCACAGCTGCAGGAGCAGCCATCCAGCCGGCGGTGAATCTGGCCGCGGAACAAAAGGCGCAGGCCGGACAGCAACCCGCGTCGGCGGGCCCGAAGTACACGGGAGAGCCGATTTCGGTGAACCTCAAGGATGTGGACCTGAAAGACTTCTTCCGTCTGATTCACGAAATCAGCGGCTTGAACGTGGTGCTCGATCCCAACGTGCACGGCACCCTGACCATCGTGCTGGATGATGTGCCGTGGGACCAGGCGCTCGACATCGTGCTCAAGAACAACGACCTGGCGCGTGAACTGGAAGGCAACGTTCTGCGCATCGCCACGGTCGAAACCCTGAGGAAGGAAGCGGAAGGCCGCCGCGCCCAGGTTGAGGCCGAGGCGCTGGCGGTGGAGAAAGTGTCAGTCACGCGCTTCCTGAGCTACGCTCACGCGAAGGACGTGATCGTAACCGTCAAGAAGTTCCTTTCGCAGCGCGGCGACGTTGTAGCGGATGAACGCACCAACGCGGTCATCGTCAACGACATTCCGAAGGTGATTCCGGTGATCGACCGCCTCCTGACTCAGTTGGATCGCAAGACGCAGGAAGTGGAGATCGAAGCTCGCGTGGTGGCGGCCACCCGGCAGTTCGCGCGCGACATCGGCACGCAGCTCGGATTCGGCTGGGGCAACGGCCACAGCGCACTCGGCGGCAACGCCGGCGCAGGCAGTTCCCCGACCACGGTCAACGGTTTGACTCCGGGCTACATTACGACAGCTCCGACGGCCGGGGGTTCGACGACCGGGGCAACCATTCCCCTCTTCTCTAACCTGGGTGTAACTTCACCCACCAGCGGCTTGACTTTCGTCAACGCCAGCAACACCGTGCGCATCGATGCCATTCTTTCGATGGCCGAGTCGCGCGGCTTGCTGAAGGTGCTGTCGCGGCCGCGAGTCGTCACCCAGAACAACATTCAAGCCCTGGTGAAGCAGGGTGTGCGCGTGCCCATCGTAACCCAGGCGCAGTTGGGCGGTCCGCCGACTGTGACCTACGTGGACGCGTTCCTGCGGTTGACCGTAACGCCGCAGATCACGTCGGAAAACACGATCTTCCTGAACGTGGACGTGGAAAACACGACCCCGAACTTCGGTCAGGAAGTGCAAGGCAACCCGGAACTGATTACGCAACAGGCGACCACGCAAGTGCTCGTGACCGACGGTGGCACGGTGGTGATCGGCGGCGTCATCCAGACGCAGAACTCGATCAACATCACCCAGGTGCCGCTGCTCGGGAACCTGCCGATCCTGGGCAACCTGTTCAAGCACACGCAAGTCAACACCTCGAACCAGGAGCTGATCTTCTTCATCACGCCGCGAATCATCCAGACGTAACAGCGTCAGACCTAGCGCGCGGTTGAAGATTCACACCGCCGGCTTCCGTGAAGAACCTGTCCCGGAGCCGGCGGTTTTGCTTTGCAGGCTTTCTCAGTTCTCAGTTCGGCACCGCGATCCCGGGAGTCGGATCAGGACTCAACCTGGGTTTCTCACCGAAAATCGAAAACTGGGAACTGGACTCCCCGCCTGCTAGACTCACCTCAATGGATTTCCAGGCGCGCCAGAAGAGACTGCGGGACCACCTCGCCACCACCCGGTTCGATGCGCTCCTGATCAGCCATCTTCCTAATATTCGGTATCTCTGCGGATTCACCGGCAGCGCCGGGTTTCTGCTGCTGCAGGAGGACGGCTCTGTCTTCTTCACTGACGTTCGCTATGACACGCAGGCCCGCGGTGAGGTCAAGGGCGCGAAGGTGATCATCGCCCGCAAGGCTCTGCTGAATGCCATAGGGGAGTGGGTTGCCGCACGGCGGAAGAGGTTGCGGAACTGGGCCCTGGGGATTGAGGCCATCCACCTGACCGTCGCCGAGAAGAAGCGTCTGGGGGATCTGCTGCCTTCGGGCGTGCAGCTCAAAGATGCGTCCCCTCTGGTCGAGCGGGCACGCATGGTGAAGGATGAGGACGAACTGGGCCTCATCCGGGCCGCCGTGCAGTTGGGCGCCACGCTGTTCGACCGTGCCCTCCAGGTCCTGCGCCCTGGAGTCAAGGAGTCCGAGGTTGCGGCCGAGATGGAATATGCGGCGCGACGAGCCGGAGCGGAGGAAATGTCTTTCCCGACGATCATTGCCTCGGGAGCGAGATCGGCGCTTCCTCATGGCCGAGCCTCGGAGCAGCACGTGCCCGCGCGAGCATTCGTGGTCTGCGACTTCGGTGTTATACTCCGAGGTTATTGTTCGGACCAGACACGCACCGTCTGGGTGGGCGAGCCTTCGGAGGATGCCCGCCAAGTCTACGAAGCGGTGCGGAAGGCACAGCAGGCCGCCATTGAGGCTGTCCAGCCTGGCGTCACCGTTGGCGAGGTGGATGCCGCGGCGCGTAAGTCTTTACACAAGAGTGGATTAGGGCGATACTTTACGCACTCCACCGGCCACGGCGTGGGCCTGGAGGTCCACGAACTGCCAAGGGTCGCGGCTGGTCAGAAGGAAGTGCTGCAACCCGGGATGGTGATCACGATCGAACCGGGAGTATACTTCCCCGGCAAATGGGGCGTGAGGATCGAGGACATGGTGGCCGTCACCAGGCAAGGCCGTGACGTGCTTACGCCCACGAGCAAGGATTTCTTGGCGATACAGTCTTCTTAAATCGGCCGGACAAGACCACCCGGCTCCTCCAGCGTCCGGCGGTTTTGGCGCGGTGGCGAAAGCGGCAATCGGTCCCACCTTACACGAATGAATCAAAAAGAGTTGAAGGAACTCATCGAGTTCTTAATCGAGAAGGATATTGCCGAGTTCGAGTTGGAGCGCGGCGACGTCAAGGTGCGCATCAAGCGCGCCGGAGAACACACCGTTGTGCACTCGCAGGGCGAACCGCGCTTCTACGCGGTGCCGGCGGCTCCGGGGCCTGCTCCGGAGGCAGGTGCCGGGCCCGTCGTGCCTTTGGCCGCTCCACTGGCGCCGGCCGCCAAGGAGCCTGAACCCCTGGAAGAGTTTCACTTGGTGAAATCTCCGATCGTGGGCACCTTCTACGAGGCGCCTTCTCCGGGCGCGCCACCCTTTGTGAAGGCTGGCGACACGGTCGAGGTAGGGCAGGTGCTTTGCATTGTCGAAGCGATGAAACTGCTGAACGAGATTGAATCGGATGTGGCCGGAGAAATCGTGAAAAAGCTGGCTGTGAACGGCCAGCCGATCGAGTATGGGCAAGAGTTGTTCGCGATAAGGCCGAAAAAGTGAAGCAGAGACTTTCCTTTGAGGCGCGCCAGTCGCGCCTTTTTCTCTGTCCGGAGGGCGACCCGCAAACCGGAAGCCGGAAGTCGAGATCCGGGGGCCGGAAGCCGGGCGCCGGAAGCCGATTTGATGTTTAAGAAAATTCTGATTGCCAATCGCGGAGAGATTGCCCTGCGCGTGATTTGTGCGTGCAAGGAGCTGGGCATCCGCACGGTTGCGATCTACAGCGAGGCGGACCGGAATTCTCTGCCGGTGCGCTTCGCTGACGAGGCCATTTGCATCGGACCGCCGCAGCTGGCGCTCAGTTACCTGAACATCCCTGCCGTGATCAGCGCGGCGGAGATTGCCAACGTGGAGGCGATCCATCCCGGCTACGGCCTCCTGGCTGAGAACGCGAACTTCGCCGAAGTGTGTGAAACCAGCGGCATCAAATTCATCGGGCCGCAGCCCGATGTTATGCGGCTGATGGGCGAAAAGGAAAAAGCTCGTGCGGCCATGAAGCAGGCCGGCGTGCCGATTCTGCCGGGATCGGAGGGAATCATCGCCTCCGACGGGGAAGCCGTCGAGTGGGCACGGCAAGTGGGCTTTCCGGTGATCGTGAAGGCGTCGGCGGGCGGTGGCGGGCGCGGCATGCGCATCGTGCGCAACGAGGAGGAACTGCCCGGGCTGTTCAAGGCGGCGCAGGCCGAGGCGGCGGGAGCCTTCGGCAACGGCGATCTCTACATGGAGAAGTACGTGGAGCATCCCCGCCACATCGAGTTTCAGGTGCTGGCCGACGAGCATGGCAACGTGGTGAGCCTGGGCGAGCGCGAATGCTCCATCCAGCGGCGGCACCAGAAGCTGCTGGAAGAATCTCCCTCGACCCAGGTCGCACCCGAGTTGCGCGACCAGGTCGGCGCAATTTTGTGCCAGGCGCTGGCGGCGATCGGTTACACCAACGCGGGCACGATTGAATTCTTGATGGATCAGGACCGCCGTCTGCACTTCATCGAGATGAATACCCGCATCCAGGTCGAACACCCGGTCACGGAGATGGTTACCGACGTCGATCTGGTGAAGAGTCAGATCATGATCGCCGCCGGAGCTCACATGCGAGAGGTGCTGCTGGGGCCGGTTGTGCACCGCGGCCACTCGATCGAATGCCGCATCAACGCCGAGCATCCGGAGAAATTTACTCCGTCGGCGGGGAAGATCACCACGTTCCATCCGCCGGGAGGGACCGGGGTTCGCGTGGACACGGCGGCGTATGCGGAAGGCGTGATTCCGCCGTATTACGACTCGCTGATCGCCAAGCTGATCGTCCGCGGCAAAGATCGCAACGAGGCAGTGTCGCGTATGTCGCGCGCGCTGGAGATGTTTATCGTCGAGGGCGTGTACACCACGATTCCTCTGCACCGCAAAATTCTCGCGGATGCGGATTTTCGGGCGGGGAAGATCGACACGGGATTCATCGAAAGGTTCTTGGCGAAGAACGGGAAGTAGTGCCGGGATCCGGTACCGAGTTGCGAGAGCAACAACCCACCTCAAACTTATGATTCAGCTTCCTCGCCTTTACCCCATCGTGGACGCGGCATTTTTCGCAACGACTGGGGAAATCGTTGTGTTTGCTGAGGAGCTTGTGGCGGGCGGGTGCACGCTGCTGCAATACCGCAACAAGAGCGGGAACGCGCGCATGATGCTGGAGCAGGCACGGGAGCTGAAGCGGCGGTTAGGCGGGACAGTGAAGCTCATCATGAACGACCGCGCTGACCTGTGCCTGGTCGCGGAGTTCGATGGTGTGCACGTTGGGCAGGACGATCTCTCGCCCGAATCTGTTCGACGCATCATCGGCGCCGAACGCTGGCTTGGAGTTTCCACGCACAATCCAGAACAGCTGCAGGAAGCCGATCGAACGTCGGCGGACTATCTTGCGATTGGGCCCGTGTTTTCGACGTCGAGTAAAGAGAAACCCGATCCCGTGGTCGGCCTCGAAGGCGTGCGGCGGGCGCGCGCTTTGACTCGCAAGCCGCTGGTGGCAATTGGCGGGATTACGCGAGCGAATGCGGCTTCCGTGATCGCGGTTGGGGCTGATTCCGTGGCGGTGATATCAGACTTGTTACCGGATCCCCGCAAATCAGCAGAGGCATTTTTCCGCATCTTGAGGTAAAGTCAGGCAATTGGTAAGCATTTAACGGCGTAGCAATTGGTCGTTAGTCGTTAGCCCACACGCGCTGGAGTTCCTTGCTTTCCGGCGAACGACCAACGACCAACGACGCTTCACAAGCGGAGGATTCCTGAGTACACCGATAACGCCGCCGGTTGCAGCCAGCGACTGGGAAATCCACAGCCATCAGGACAAGGAACTGGTCAAAGCTTTGGGCCTGACCAGCGCCACCATGCTGGTCATGGGGTCGATGATCGGCTCGGGCATCTTTATCGTGTCGGCGGAGATCGCCCGCGAAGTAGATTCACCCGCGCTGCTGATCGGTGCCTGGGCGGTCGCCGGGTTCATGACCATCGTGGCCGCACTCAGTTACGGCGAGCTGGCCGCGATGATGCCCCGGGCCGGCGGACAATACGTTTACCTGCGCGAGGCGCTGGGCCCGCTGTGGGGTTTCCTCTACGGCTGGACGCTGTTTCTGGTCATCCAGACTGGTACGATCGCGGCTGTGGGCGTGGCGTTTGGCAAGTTCCTCGGCGTTTTTTTCCCTTCGATCTCTTCTTCTCATTGGATTCTGCACCTCTGGAAAGTGCCTCCGATCCCGATCGGCCCTATGGTGTTGGGCAACATGGATGTTGGCATCAACACGCAGAACCTGGTGGCCATCCTTCTGGTAATTTTTCTCTCCGTGGTGAATATCTTCGGCGTGAAACTCGGTGCGGCTATTCAGAATGTTTTCACCGCCGCCAAGGTTTCGGCATTGCTGGGGCTGGCGTTGTTTGGCTTGGCGCTGGGGCGCAACGCGACGGCGCTGGCTGCGAACTTCGGGGGAAATTTCTGGCGGAACGCCGGGCTGGGCGCACAGCATGCAGTGCAGGTGGGCGTGGGCGGTCCGATCGTGATGGTGGGCACGTTGACGATTCTTGCGGTGGCGCAGGTCGGTTCCTTATTCTCGGCCGATGCCTGGAACAACGTCACTTTCACAGCCGGAGAAGTAAAAAATCCCAGCCGCAACCTGCCGCTTTCGCTGGCGCTGGGCACGGGGGTGGTGATCGCGCTCTACATCGCCTGCAACTTTATTTACATGAACGCGTTGCCGCTGGACGGAGCGCCGGGGGCGGCGACCATTCTAGGGCGGGGTATCAAATATGCTGCTGAGGATCGCGTCGGCACGGCGGTGATGACGCAGATGTTCGGCGCGGTCGGCGGTCTGCTGATGGCGGCGGCCATCATGATTTCTGGCTTTGGCTGTGCCAATGGACTGATCCTTTCGGGCGCGCGAGTGTACTACGCGATGGCCAAGGACGGTCTCTTTTTCCGCAGTGTCGCCAAATTGCATCCCAGCTACAAGACACCGGCGGTTTCGCTGATGGTGCAGATGGTATGGGCAGGCCTGCTCTGCATCTCCGGCAGCTACGGCCAGCTCCTGGACTACATCATTTTTGCCGTGCTCGTGTTCTACATCCTGACGATTGTGGGACTGTTTGTTTTACGCCGCACGCATCCGGACGCTGAACGGCCCTACAAGGCTGTAGGTTATCCCGTTCTCCCTGCGATTTATATTGTGATGGCCTTATTTATCGATGTCGTGCTGCTGCGCTACAAACCGCAATTCACCTGGCCGGGCCTGATCGTGGTCCTGCTGGGAATTCCGGTGTACTACGCGTGGTCGAGAAGTGCGCGCCGGGCAGCAACGCCGGCCTGAGCGCCAAGGAGAAAGCAAAGGGATGGCAAATCTGCTGGCAACCAAGCCGCTGAACCTGCTCATGGAGGAGGCCCGCGAGACTGGCGAACACAGCCTCAAACGTACGTTGGGAGTTTTCCAGCTCACGGCGCTGGGCGTGGGTGCGATTATCGGCGCAGGCATTTTTGTAATGGTGGGGCTGGGAGCCCAATACGCAGGTCCGGGACTCACGTTGTCGTTCGTCCTGTCGGGGCTGGGATGCGCGTTTGCCGGTCTCTTCTACGCCGAGTTCGCCGCCATGATACCGCTGGCAGGCAGCGCCTACACTTACGCTTACGCCACGCTGGGCGAGTTGCTGGCATGGATCATCGGTTGGGACCTTACCCTGGAATACGCCATGGGCGCCAGTACAGTGTCTTCGGGGTGGTCAAACCACTTCATCGAACTGCTGAATATCTTCCACATCAAGATGCCGCTGTGGCTGGCCTACGATCACTGGACTGCGCTGAAGACTGCTGAAAATATTGTGGCCCGGCAAATGGCGCAGGCCGCAGACCCCGCCTTGGTGGCGGGCTCGCAGTCGTTCCTCGATAAGGTCATGGCGATTACGAGCGCTCAATCTCCCGAATTGCTACAGCGGGCGCATGAACTGCTGGGCGCGCCGCACCTGTTTGGGATGGAAATCGGCTTGAATCTTCCGGCCTTCATCATCGCGCTGGTGATCACGACGGTTCTGGTAATCGGGATCAAAGAGAGCGCGGAGTTTAACACCGGAATTGTCGTGATCAAGGTTTCGGTCGTGCTCTTTGTGATCGCTCTGGGCTCTCACTACATCAATCGAGCCAACTGGGGCATGGACTGGCACTCGTACGCGCCCCACGGCTTTGCCGGGATCGGAGCGGGCGCGGCCTACATCTTCTTCGCCTACATTGGTTTCGACGCGGTGTCGACAACCGCGCAGGAGGCCAAGAATCCGCAGCGCGACTTGCCCATTGGCATGATCGCGTCGCTGGCGATTTGTACGTTCCTGTATATCGCCGTCGCCGGCGTGCTCACGGGGATGGTGCACTGGCAGCAGATCAACATCGAAGCGCCGGTCGCACGCGCATTTCTGGACCGCGGGCTCTTCACTGCGTCCCACATCATAACGCTCGGCGCCCTGGCCGGACTGACCAGCGTGATGCTGGTGATGTTGCTCGGTCAGACCCGCGTGCTCTACTCCATGGCCAACGATGGACTTTTGCCCAAGAAGTTTTTCGCGGATGTCCACCCCAAGTTCCGAACCCCCTGGAAAAACACGATTCTGGTGGGCCTGCTGGCCGCGATTGTGGGCAGCCTGACTCCGATCGAAGATATCGGAAGGATGGTAAACATCGGCACGCTGCTGGCCTTTGTGATCGTGTCACTCTCCGTGATGGTGTTGCGCTACACGAATCCCAGCCAGCCGCGGCCCTTCCGCACGCCCTGGGTGCCGTTGGTTCCAATCTTGGGGGTAATCTCAAACGGTTACATGATGGTCAAACTGGGTTGGGTGAACTGGGCGCGGCTCATCATCTGGCTGTTCATTGGACTGGTGGTGTACTTCACCTACAGCGTGAAGCACAGCCGCGTGCAGGCTCTGCAGTCTGGACCCGGGTCGAAGGGCACGCCATAGGCTGAGTTGCTTTGCATCTTCGGCTCTCCGCACAGCGCGGAGGGCCTTTTTGTTTTAAGATCGGTCGTTGGTCGCGAGTCGTTGGTCGTTCGCGAATGTTCTTCGGGTCAGCCATCATCCGGGGGCTGGGCCAACGACCAACGATGAACGACGAACGACCGCATGAAAGCCTTCCGCAATCTGCGCGTGATCGGCGCTCTCCTGCTGCTCGTCATGGCGGTCGGAACAGCCGGATATCACTTTATCGAAGGCTGGCCGTGGTTTGACGGCTTCTACATGGTGGTGACCACCCTGACCACTATCGGCTACCAGGAAGTGCATCCCCTGTCGCACGCTGGACGCGTCTTCAACGTGTTCGTAATTCTGGCCGGCGTATCGCTCTTGTTGCTGGGTGTCGGGGCGCTGAGCCAGGCTTTGCTAGAATTCGAGCTGCAAAGCTTCTTCGGAAGGCGGCGCATGGAGCGCGAAATCGGACGTCTCGACGGCCACTACATCATCTGCGGCATGGGCCGTGTGGGACGCAGCGTGGCCCGCGAACTGGCGCGCAAACCCGTGCCTTTCGTCATCGTGGAGAATGCGGAAGCCAAGTTGCAGCGTTACAGCGGCGAGGATTGGCTGGTCATCACCGGCGATGCCACGCAGGAACAGGTCCTGCGCCAGGCGCAGATCGAGCGAGCGCGAGGGCTGATCGCTGCGACCACCACCGACGCTACCAATCTCTACATCGTGTTGACGGCGCGCGGGCTGAATCCGCACTTGAAGATCATTGCCCGGGCGAGCGAAGATGGGGCGGAGAAACATCTGCACACCGCGGGCGCGGATGCCGTGGTCTCGCCCTACTCCTTTGCCGGGCAGCGCATCGCGCAATCGCTGCTGCGGCCGCACGTGGTCAGCTTTCTGGATACGGCCACCACGCACCTGGGGATGGATTTGGAGATTGGAGAAATCCTTGTTCCCGGAAAGTCGGTGTTTGCCGGAAAGACGATTGAGAGTTCGCGCATCCGGCAGGACCGCGGCGTGATCATCCTGGCGATCAAGCGGCAGGAGGGAATGCGCTTCAATCCCGCGCCCGATGAGCAGATTCAGCCCAACGACTACCTGATCGCGATGGGTGAACCTTCACAACTGCGGCAACTGGAACTCACAGCCGCTTCCCAGTCATGAAAATCGTAACTGCGGACGAAATGCGTGCCATCGACCGCGCCACCAGCGAGCGCTTCAGTGTGCCTTCGCTCACTCTGATGGAAAATGCCGGCGCGGCGGTGGCCGACTACGTGTTGACGCACTACGCTGCGGCGCGGCGGATTGTGATTTTCTGCGGCAAGGGCAATAACGGCGGTGATGGGTTTGTCGCGGCACGGCGCTTGCACCAGCAGGGAAAGAAAGTACAGGTGATCCTGCTGGTGGAACCGGCCGAGCTGCGAGGAGATGCCGCCGTCATGTTCAGCAAGTTGCCAGCCCCTGCGATCGCGGTCCACTCCAGCAACGAATTGAAAAGTGACCGCGTGCAGCTTTCTCTGCCCGCAGATGTGTATCTCGATGCAATTCTCGGCACCGGATTCAAGCCTCCGGTGAGCGGTCTCTATGCCGAAGCAATCGCGATCATGAACGCTGGCGAGACGCCCGTGATTGCAGTGGATATTCCTTCCGGGGCTGATGCTGATGCGATGGGGCCGCAGTCCGGAACCATCGCGCGGGCGGCCGCCATCCTCACCTTCACTGCGCCGCGCCCGGCGCACGTGTTCAGCCCACTCACATCCGGTCCGACTTGCGTGAGCGGAATTGGCTCGCCGCCGGAAGCAATCGTTTCGTCTCTGCAACTGAACGTGATTACCGCGCGAGATATTGCGGCGGTAGTGGCGCCGCGCCCCGCGGAGTCGAACAAAGGCAACTACGGACACGTGCTGGTAATCGGCGGTTCGGTTGGCAAGGCCGGAGCTACGGCAATGGCTGGAATGTCGGTCCTACGCGCAGGGGCGGGACTCGCGACAGTGGCAACGCCAAGAGCGGTATTGGCGACGGTAGCTGGATTTCATCCCGAGGTGATGACGGAACCGTTGCCGGAGACGGAAGCGGGAACGATCTCCGCGAACGCAGCGGCGCGAATTGACGAACTGGTGAAGGGGAAGACTGTCATGGCCATTGGGCCGGGAATCTCCCGTGATCCGCAGACGGCGGAGCTGGTACGAAGTCTCGTGGCGAAGTTCAAACTCCCGATGGTGGTGGATGCGGATGGCCTCAACGCGTTTGAGGGCCGGGCGCATGAGTTAAACGGGGCAAACCGGACGCTGGTGATCACACCGCATCCCGGAGAAATGGCGCGGCTGGCCGGCTGCACCGTCGCCGATGTTCAGAAAGACCGGCTGGGTGTCGCGCGCACGTTCGCCCGCGAGCATAACCTGATCGTCGTGCTGAAGGGATATCGGACCTTGGTCGTACGGCCCGACGGCGAAGCTTGGGTCAATACGACGGGGAATCCAGGCATGTCGACCGGCGGCACTGGGGACATCCTCACAGGGATGGTGGCCGGAATGATTGCGCAGCATCCGGGAGCAGTCTTGCTTGCGGTGATTGCCGCCGTCCACCTGCACGGACTGGCCGGGGATGTGATGCGCGAGACCGTGGGTGAACACTCACTGGTTGCAACCGATCTCCTGAGCGGGTTGCCCGAGGCCTTCCGACGCACCCGGAATACGGCGCAGGAGAAGCTGGTTTGCTGGGGCGGGTGATCGATTACCCCGGCTCCAGTCTGATCCCGACCCATGTCCTTTCGGACATTGTCGTGTAAGTAACGGTTCCGCATGTGCTTCCAGCGGCAGAGGTTGGAGGCGCCAAACCCCTTATCTGGCGCCGGAATCCGGCCATCTGCTTCCGTAACCTATTACTCAGGCTGGGCCCGTGCCATAGTTCAGTTGTCTTATGACCCATTTCCCCCAACCGCACCCTTCGCGGCGCGCGGCCCGGGTCCAGTTAGGCGACTCTGTCCTGGCTGCGATTCAGATGGAAGATGGCCGCCGCACCAGAGCTAAACTCAAATCCATTTCGACCACGGGCGGGCTGCTGCGGTTAACGCAACAGCTCGGACAGGGTGACTTTGTTGAAGTCGCCTTTCAGACAGAATCTGGCCCGGTGCACGGCATGGCTGAAATCCTCGACCCGATCGCGCGCAGCGCGACCGGCGTACTGCAACCGTTCCGCTTCATCGCGCTCGAGGATGATGACCATCGCCGCCTGCGGACGTCGGTCGATCAGGTGGCGGACCGGAGTTTTCTCGGGCTGAAGTCGTCGGCATTTTCCACGCCGAAGGGAATCTAGCTGCCCCTGGCCGAGCCGGGCCAGAGGCTGACGCCGAGCGCGACACGCTCTCGCTATACTGGTCGTGGTTTGTGCACGACCTCAGGTCTGCGACCTGCATAGCGAGAGATGACGCGAGAGATCACCACGCACTCGGCGGAGGAAACGATTGCCTTCGGACGCACTCTGGCGAGTCTGCTGGCTCCTCCTAAGTTAGTTCTGCTGCGCGGCGATCTGGGCTCGGGAAAAACCACGCTGGTCAAGGGAATTGCCGCGGCTTTCGAGGCAGCTGAAGAGGAAGACGTCACCAGTCCCACCTTCACCCTGGTACATGAGTATCGCGGTCCGGGTGTCAATCTCTTCCATATCGATCTCTACCGGGTGGACACGCCCAGAGAGCTGGAAACTCTGGCGCTCGACGATCTGCAGGCCGAGAACAGCATCCTACTGATCGAATGGGGGGAAAAGTTTCCGCGCTTGCAGCGGGAGCGGGATGTCGAGATTTCTCTGGAGCGGGAGGGCGAGAGCGGGAGAAGAATTCGAATCGTCAGCTAGCAGGTAGGTGCAACATGGCCCACGGCACGACGCATCTTACACTGGGTTCCTCGATTGTTGGTTCCGGGTGAATCGGCCAGCCGACGAAAAGAGCGCAAGTCCGGTTAGCGCGGCGATGTTTTCGTAAACCATTCGTCGAACCATTCGAGCGTCCGCACGAAGTAATCGCGCCAGTCGGCAGCTTTCATGAACACGTGTCCCTCGTTGGGATAGACAACCAGCCGGACGGGTACATTCATCGTTTTGAGCGCATGCCACCATTCCACCGACTGTTCCATCGGTACTTCCCCATCGCGGTCTCCGACCAAAATAAGGGTAGGCGTCTTGACCGCTTTCACGAAGTGCATCGGATCGCTTTTTGCGTAAACGGCGGGATCGTCATACACCGAGGCGCCAAAGAAAGGCAGCATCCACCCGTCGATATCGTTGACTCCGTAGTAGCTGAGCCAGTCGGAGAGCCCGGCGCCCGCCACGGCAGCGGCAAAGCGGTGCGTCTGCGTCTCCGCCCACATGGTCATATACCCGCCGTAGCTGTGTCCCCAGATTCCGAGGCGCTTGCCGTCGATGGGAAACTGCCGCGAGATCGCATCGATCCCTGTCATGATGTCGCGAAAGTCGCCGCCGCCGAAATCCTTCACGTTGCCTTGCGTGAACGCCTCGCCCTGGCCGTAACTGCCTCTCGGGTTGGGACAAAAAACGAAATAGCCCATCGCCGACTCGGCGCCCCTGAGCATCGAATCCCAGTGCGCCGTACACGCTGAAGACGGCCCGCCGTGCACGTTGACCACCAGCGGGTAGGTTTTCTCCGGAACGAAGTCCTTCGGCAACATCAGCCAGCCCTGCAGTTGCATGTTTCCGTTCTTCCAATGAAAATTGCGCAGTTCGCCCCACGCGGGTTTCACTCCGGAGTTGAGCGTGGTGATCTGCTTCCATTGGCCAATGGGCCCCGCCCAAACCTCGGGAGGAGTGCTTGCGGATTCTCGCGCGAGAGCGGTGATCGTTTCGCCACGCGAAAAGGAAACCGAGCCGGCAGCCTCTTCGCCTCGCCAGAGTTCCTTCACTGTACCGCCCGTCGCACTCACGGTGCCCAGGCCGGATTCTCCGTCAACGTTTTCGGCGAAGGTGATGCGCCCCGGCCCTGTCCAGGCCAAAGACGAAGGAGACCCTTTGAAGTTCGGCGTAAGATTCCGCGGCGCGCCGCCGGTGATGGGGACGACATAAATGTCGCCGCCGGTCGAGCCCTCATCGCTCATCAGCCCTTCGATGAACGCGACTTGCTTGCCATCCGGAGAGATCTTCGGCTCCGCGATTTGCAGTTTCGGCGCGTAAATCTCCTTCATCTCTCCCGACTGCGTGCTGATCCGGTAGACCTTCGCCACGTACCAGTTTGCGTCGCCCGCGCCGTGGGCCGCCGTAGCTACCCAGTCTCTTCCATCGGGAGTCCAGTCGTATTCGTAGACGTACACATCCGCGGGCGAGAGCTGCGCGACCGCGTTTGTGCCCAGGTCGATGGTGGACAGGCGCTGTTCATAGACCTTTTCATCGATGACTCCCGCGAGCGGCGTCATCGGTTCCAGCGGCCCGGCGGCCCGCGGCAATCCTTCGACAAAGAGGATGGCGAGCTTCGATCCATCCGGCGAAAACCGCGGGGACTCGATGGATCCCTTCAGTTCTACCCTTTTGACTGGAGCGCTGCCGTCGACTGCGGCGGTCCAGACCTGCGCCGCGGGAACGTCTCCGGGTAAGTCGGCAAGGAAAGCAATCTGCTTGGAGTCGGCCGACCAGGAGACCTCGCGCACCCCAAGTTTGCCACTCACCGCAACCGCGTGAGCCGCCCCGCCGCTGGTTGAGCTCAGGCTAAGCTCGCCTCCCACGATGTAGGCCAATTGAGTGCCATCGGGAGAGATTGCCACCTGATCGATCCTCTTGGCGCGTGGCATGGAGTCGACGACGGTTGCCGGTCTGGAAGGCGCGGCTGCCTGGCCTGGCGCGTAGAGAGTAGATCCCAGCAACGAGCTTGCAATGGTGCACGACACGCACACAGACCGCATCAAGGACGTTGAGTTCATGGCAAAGGAGTATATAGGGCCGGGTCGAGCAGGTTCAAAAGCCCACGATTGGGCCTCTATCCGCATAGACGCTCTCGCGGGTAATGCCGGAGCCGAAGCGCGCAAGCTAGTGGCCCCGCGACTCGAGAGATCAACAACAACCACACGCCTTGCCACGCATGGCCTGGCGTGCTTCCCATGCGATCAGCGGGACAACCGCCATAGCTGCCACGGGATCGGCCCAAGCTATCCCAAAGAAGGAGCGCCCTGCGAGTCCGGCCAGAGCTATCACCGAGAGATAAGCGCACAACATCGATTCGGCTGCGTCGGCGCGAAGGGCGGCGCTACCCGTGGCTGAGGACAAGTGTCGCTTCTCCCGCGCCAACCATGGCATGACCAGCGCCGCAGCCATCAGAACCACGATTCCCACATAACTTGATTTTGGTTTGCAATAACCGAGCAGCGTCGTCGCTGAGGCCACAATGACGTACAGGGTTAGGACGAGCAGCAGAACACCCGTGATCCGGGCGGCACGTCGCTCAGCGCGTTCGTCGGAGAGGTGACGTCGGAATCTCCACAGCACCACTGTGGCCGACAGCAGCTCGATCGCACTGTCCCCGCCGAATGCCAGCAGCGCCGGACTGCTGGCCCGCCATGCTGCCCACAGCGATACCCCGGTCTCCACGCTCATCCAGGCGATCGTAATCGCCTGAACGCGTTGAATCCGCTGGAACGCGCCCGGGGCGGCGATCTGCAGATTGGAGGCCATTTCCCTAGAAGCCCATGATGTTGTAGCCGCAGTCGACGTAGATGACTTCGCCGGTGATGCCGGAGCTGGCATCGGAGGCGAGGAAGACTCCGGTTGCACCAACCTCGTTCACCTCAACATTGCGGCCCAGCGGGGCATGTTCGGCGTGGGCTTTGAGCATATCGCCGAAGCCGGAGATGCCGCGTGCGGCAAGGGTTTTCACCGGTCCGGCAGAAATCGCATTGACCCGGATTCTCTTCTTTCCGAGGTCGTAGGCCAGATATCGCACCGAGCACTCGAGTGCCGCTTTGGCGACCGCCATCACGTTGTAACGAGGCACGACTTTCTCGGATGCGTAATAAGTCATCGTAAGAATCGATCCGCCGTCTTCCATCAGCGGCGCGGCAGCACGGGTAACCGCGACCAGCGAATACACGCTCACATCGAGTGCAACACGAAAACCTTCCCGGGTGGTGTTGAGGAAGTCGCCTTTCAGTTCGTCGGCGGGTGCGAAGGCGACGGAGTGAACCAGCGTATGCAGCTTGCCATGACGCTCTTTGAGCGTGGCGAAGAGGCGATCGATTTCTTCATCCTTCGTGACGTCACACATGTAGGCCTCGGCGCCGGGCAGAGAGAGAATGAGATCTTTGGCTTCCTGCTCCAGGCGCTCATTCTGGTAGGTGATGGCCAGCTTCATGCCGGCGGCGTGCAGCCCCTGGGCGATGGACCACGCAATCGAGCGCTTGTTGGCGACTCCGAAGACGACGCCGTTACGGCCCTGCAGGTCAGAAGACATGGCGTGCTCCTTGGAATGGGAAGAATAACAGCGGAGGGCGGTTCTTTACCACGAGACCTCCCCTCGGCTGTGCTCAGGCAGGCTCCGGCGCAGAGAAGAGATCGTCGATTGTCAATTTTCAATTGCCAATTGAAGCCGGTCGATGAGAGGCTTCAAATTGGCAATCGGCAATCGGCAATCGGAAATTGGAAATCCCGGCCCTGTCTGTACCTACGTGGTGAAATTGATTTCATTCCACTGCGCTGACCTCCTCCACTGCGACCGCCGCCGTCACCGGCCAGCTCGCGGCAACGAACGACAACGCATAAACACACGCCAAGATCGCAAAGGCGGCCACCAGGCTGACCTTATGCGCGACTGCTCCGACGGCGAGGGCGAGCACAAGCTGCAAGAACGTGCCGGCGAAGTAGAAAGCATTTTGCACGCGGCCCATCAGGTGTTTCGGAACCATCTCCATGAGGCTGGTGTTCATGGCAACACCGCCCACGCCGCGTGCCGAACCCATCACGAAATAGAAGGAGATTCCCAGAACCAGCCAGCGCGAGATGGGAGCAAAAGCCACGCATACCGAGATCAGTGCCATCGAGAAAGCGATGGAGCGCCGTCCGCCCAGACGGGCGATGGCGGCGGGAGCATACAGCGCGCTGAGGAATGCACCGGTGCCCCATCCCGCGTTCAGCCAGCCATAGCCGACGGCGCCGGCGTGGAAGACGCGCTCGCTCAGCGACGGGGTGACCACGACCCCGGTGATCATGGCGCCAAGAAAAAGCGCCCAACTGATTCCAAGCAGCACCACCGCGCGATGATCGCGAAGAAAGTGCAGGCCCTCGCGCATCTCGCGCCAGAAGCGCGCAAATTGCGACTCCGCCGCGAGAATGTCCGCCCGCAGTTCTGCCGGGCGCAGAACCACGTGCCGTCCCTTGCGTACGGCGAAGTAGCAAAAGAACGAAACCACATACGTGGAAACGTCGATCAGCAGCACGCCGCCCAGACCGATGTGGTTGTACAGAAAGCCGACGAGCGCGCCGGCGATGAGCCATCCTCCCTGCACTCCCGCCAAAAGAAACGTATTGGACTGCACGAACTGGCCTTCCGGCGTTAGCTCCTGGATCAGCGCGGTGATGGTCGGCCAAAACATCCAGAAACCCGCGGAGACGAGCGTGTTCATCAGATAAAGCTGCCATATCCGTACTTGGTGGCGAAACGCGAGAATGGCGACGGTCACGATGATTACTGCGCGGACGGCGTCGAGCATCATGACCAGGCGGCGGCGATCCTCCCGATCGATGATGACGCCCGTGAAGGGGAGCATCAACACGGCGGGAACCGTCTGCAGGACTGCGAATGTTCCGAGTGCCATCTCTGAGTGCGTTGCCTGAAGGATGTACCAGGCGACGGCGGCCGAATTCATCCCGCTGCCCAACATGGAGATCACGTTGGCGGCAAAGACGAAGCGCAACGGACGCTGGCCCAGGATCGCGCGCATCTGTTTACTTTAGCCGAAGTGGGGGAGAGGTGGGATTCACCACCCTTCCAATGGGCTCGCGGCAAGCTCCGACGGAAACACGCGGGATTTCCAATTTCCGATTGCCAATCGACGATTGGAAACCCGGCAGCAGGAAGAATTTCAATTGGAACTTGGCAATTGGCAATCGGAAATCCTAGCGTGCCCGCGGCCCAGTTCCTCCGTGGTGAAAATCTCAGCCTGTGATCCTCGCGCTTGCGCCGAGCCCCGTTCGGCGCTACGATTCGCCTGCTGCTGGAAATCGGCGCTTGGTAATTTTCTACGCACGGCGGAGGTGACCTATGAAACGCGCAGGGTCGCTGGTCCTCGTAGTAGTTGTCATTTCCTGTTTCTGGTTCCCGAAGCAACTCAATGCGCAGATCGACAAGATCGTCATTGCCGCGGGTACGGACGAAGACCGCGATCTTCAGGCCATTTCCAACGAGCCGGATGCGCAGAAAAAGCTCTCCATGTATCAGGCCTTCGTGCAGAAATATTCGTCGAATCCCGCTGCGGTGGCTTATGGCAACTGGCAACTCTCACAGGCCTACCAGGCGACCGGCGATTTGAATAAGGCGCTGGAATGCGGCGACAAGGCGCTGGCTGGATCGCCGCACAACCTCGACATCCTTGTGTCGCAGGCCAGCGTGGCGCAGCAGGCGAAAAACAACAGCAAGCTGATGGATTATGCCGCTAAGGGCGGAGAAGTTTGCAGTTCCATTGGGAAGAACAAACCCGCCGGCATGAGCGACGAAGATTTCAACCGGGAGGTCGCCTCAGACAAAGACGCTGCCAAGAACAGTTGCGATTTTCTGGAGTCCACGGGATTCAACGTGATCGCCAGCGAGAATGATGCGAAAAGCCGGATGGCGGAAATCGAGAAGTACACGGCCGCTTTTCCAGACTCGAAGTTTCAGGAGCAGGTGTCGAGCTATGCCATGTACACGCTGGGCCCGGGGCAGTTGAACGATCCGGCGCGGCTGGTGACCTTCGGAGAAAAAACGCTGGCGTCGAATCCTAACTCGCTGCCGGCCTTGCTGTTGCTGGCCAACTACTATTCGGACGATGCCAAACCCGGCAGTGTGGGCAAGGCTATAAGCTACGCCCAGAAAGCGCTGGAAGTGGCGAAGGCCGACGCTCCCGATGCCGACAAGTCGCGGAAACTATCTGCGGGAGTGGCCCATTCGACTCTGGGCTACGCCTACATGAAGCAGGACAAGACGGCGGCTGCGATCCCAGAGTTGAAGTCAGCAGCGGGTCTGCTGAAAGGACAAGACGACCAGCAGTACGCTGTAGCGCTATTTCGCCTCGGCTTTGCTTATGCGAAATTGAGCCGGACCACCGAAGCGCGCGAGGTCCTGACCGAGGCGGTGAAGATTCCCGGCCCGGCGCAGCCGATGATCCAGGATCTACTCACCAAGGTGAACGCCGCGCGATCGAAAGGGAAGTGAGCTGAGTGGAAGAACCGCCAGACTCACAACTCATCCCGCATGAGGTTCTTTCTGGGGCGACCGGTGCAATCGCTGTGCACGCCAACCATAGCAATCGGCTACCCGTTGAGCGATCTCCTCAGACAAGATTTCGCACTTGACAGTGCCCGTGCACATGTTTAACCTTCCCGAATTCTAGTAACGTTCTGGCTTCCTATTTTCCGTTCCAAAAGGTGATGGCGAAATGATTGGAAGGCGCAGAATGTCGTCCACAGCCTGGGGTGTTTGGGGCAAGCATCCTGTTTTCCGGCAATCCGTTTTCGCGGCGATGGCCCTGGCGTGTTTGACCTTGGGCATGAGCAGCCTGGCCACGGGGCAGGCCGCGACATCGGTTCGCGGAAGCATCACCGACCCGACCGGCAGCACCGTGGCCGGAGCCAAGGTCCTCCTCGCCAACAGCGATTCCAAGACAGAACGGAATGCGACCACTGGCGAACAGGGCGAATATCAATTCCTGTTTGTTCCTCCCGGCACCTACACGCTCACCGTCACGGCCAAGGGCTTCCAGCGCTACCAACTTGCGGGCCTGCAACTGCTGGTGAACACTCCAGCCACCGTCAACGCCGAGCTGAAGGTTGGCGGAGCCAGCGAAGTGGTGGACGTCACTTCCGAACAGCCGGCATTGAACCTGGTGGACGCCTCCATCGGCAACTCTTTTGATGAGACCCAGGTGAAACAGGTTCCCCTGGAAGGCCGTAACGTTCCCGATTTGCTCAGCCTGCAGGCGGGAGTCGCTTACACCGGCAACCGGACCGACATTGACTACGATCAGGACACGCGCAACGGAGCGGTCAACGGCGCCCGCAGCGACCAGAGCAATCTCACGCTCGATGGCGTCGACGTCAATGACCAGGCCAAGGGCTACGCCTTCAAGTCCGTGCTGCCGGTGACGCTCGATTCCGTCCAGGAATTCCGCGTCACCACCACCAACTATGGCGCCGATCAAGGTCAAGGCTCGGGCGCGCAGGTGACGCTGGTCACCAAGAGCGGCAGTAACGCGTTCCATGGCTCGGCTTACGAATATGTGCGCAACTCGTTCACCAGCGCCAACGACTATCTCGTCAAAACTGCCGAACTGCTCGACGGCCAACCTAACAAGCCCCTCAAGCTGAATCGCAACATTTTCGGAGTTTCCGTAGGTGGCCCGGTGCAAAAAGACCGCATGTTCTTCTTCGCCAACTACGAGGGCACGCGGCAAAACGAAGAGCACAGCGCCGTGCGTTCCATTCCAACGGTGGCCATGCGCGACGGTGCGATTCGCTATCTGTGCACGGGCGGAACGGCCAACTCAAGCTGCGCGACGGCGACCACCGTCCTCGGCGAAAACAACCTGAATTCCTATCCCGTTCCGGCCGGATACTTTGGATTGAGCCCGCAGCAAATCACGAATATGGATCCGGTAACGGCGTTAACAAATCCAGGCGTCGTGCCCGGCCCCAACCCGAGCATGTTGACCTATTTCAACAGCACCTTCGGCAATCTGGTCACCAACGACTTTTCCGTGGGCGACGGTTTTAACTATTCCGGTTACCGCTTTCGCGCTCCCGTCAAGCTCGATAACAACGCGTTTGTTGCCCGGCTCGACTATCACCTCGATGCCGCCGGCAAACACACCTTGTTCTTTCGCGGCAACCTGCAGAACATCTACAATCCCACCGAGCCCTTCCTGCCCGGCACTCCGCCCGAAACCGTCGTTACCGACCACAGCAAGGGTTTTGCTGTCGGCTACACCACCGTGCTGGGCGCTTCCAGGGTCAATAACTTCCGCTATGGATTCACCCGCGAAAGCTACGGCGTCATTGGCAATGACAACCAGCCGGCGAACACCTTCATCGGCCTGGACCAGGGCCTTACCTACAGCCAGAGCTTTCAGCTTCCGGTTCACAACCTGGTGGATGACTTCTCCTGGACGAAGGGAACGCATACGTTCCAGTTCGGCGGCAACATTGGCATTGCGCGCGACCCCCGCTCGAGTAATCTGCACTCCAACAGCTTCACCCTCGGGACCTCCAGTTGGATGTCGCCGACCGGTATCGCCGACACCGGAACCCCGCTCGATCCCGCCAGTCACGGCTACCCTGGGGTGGACCTTTCCTTCAAGTCCGGCTACGACCGCCCCATGATTGGTCTGTTGGGCATCGCCTCGGATTTTGTGGGGCAGTACAACTATGCCAAGACTGGAAGCCAGCTGGCGCCGGGGGCCCCCGTGACGCGCAATTACGCGCTCAACTGGTACGAACTCTACCTCCAGGATTCCTGGCGCGTGAAACCCAACCTCACTGTCACCTACGGCGTGCGCTGGTCATTGTTCCCGCCGCCGTATGAAACCAACGGACTGCAGGTCGCTTCCACGTTTAGCCTGGGAAAGCAATTTGCCACGAATGTCGCGAACATGAAGCAAGGTCTGGGATACACCTCCGAACCCTCGATCACCTTCGAGCCCGGGGGCCCGGCCAACCATGGTCCGGGTTTCTATCAACTCAGCAAGACCGATTTTGCCCCTCGCGTCTCCTTTGCCTATTCGCTGCGACCAACCAGCAGCCTGGGCAAGAAGATCTTTGGTGATAACGACAGAACGGTGATCCGCGGTGGCTTTAGCGAGGTGTACGACCGCCCTGGCTTCCAGTTGATCAATACGCTCGATCAGAATGCCCCCGGCGAGTTCGCTTACACCCTGCAAAACACCTGCTGCCAGCTCAACATTGATGACGTCGCCCATCTGCCGCGCGTCACAACCCCGAGTCTGAACGTCATTCCCCAGAATTCAGCAATCGGGTCCTTCCTTCTCCCCGCTCCAACCTGGTCGGTGCAACAACCGATCCCCACGAACTCCGAGGCGAACATCTGGGCGATGGACGACACGCTCAAGACGCCGCGCTCCTACGCCGTGGACTTCTCGATTGCCCGGGAATTGCCCAATCATTACTCGCTGCAGCTCTCCTATGTCGGCCGCTTTGGAGGACGCCTGCTGACCCAGCGCGATTTGAATCAGCCGCTCGACATCGTCGATCCACAATCGAAGATTGATTACTATGCTGCGGCCACAGCTTTATCCAAGCTGGGCCGGCAAGGTTACACGACGAGCCAGATCTCCGACAGCTTGGTTGGCCCAACGGCCGCCTACTGGCACGACGTGTTGCCGGGCTTGACCAATGGCGCCACTACGTACACCAGTGCTTGCGGAGGGGCAATCACCCCCGGAAGCGCGGGCCTGATACAGGCCGTCTACGACGTCTACTACAATCCCGCCTGCGCTTATGTCGGCAACGAGATCGTGGGACTGGCCGACATTGACCTCTACGGCTATTTCGGCGACAACCAGAATGGAACTCTCCACTTCAACGGTCCCGCCGGATTTTTCAACGGCGCCGGCAAGTATCTGAACAACCAGGCCATCTCCGCCTATGCCTGGAGTTCCGTCGGAAACTCAAACTTCAACGCGCTGCAAGCCTCGCTGCGCAAGCAGTTCTCGAACGGTGTGCAGTTCGATCTCAACTACACTTACTCAAAGTCGATTGACGTCACCTCGACGGCGGCGCGCGTGGGCTTTGCCCTCGTCGGGTATCAGAACATCGGGTTGGTGGGCAGCCGCCTGGAGAACGCCTTCGATCCCAACTCGCAGCGTTCCGTTTCCGACTTCGACCTGACTCATCAGATCAACGCCAACTGGATCGCCGACCTGCCGTTTGGCAAGGGCAAGCGCTTCGCAGCCAATGCCAGCCCGATGGCGAACGGCTTCATCGGCGGCTGGCAGCTCACCGGCGTCGCCCGCTGGACATCGGGCTATCCGTTCAGCGTCGACGTGGGGCAGAACTGGCCCACGGACTGGCAATACACCGGTCTCGCGCAGCTTGCTGGTCCAAAACCGAAGACCGGCGTCTTCCGGCAATCCAACGGCTCGGTAACGCTGTTTGCCGATCCGGCTACCGTCCAAAGTGAATTCATTATTCCGTTTCCGGGTAGTGGCGCTTCGCGCAACGTATTGCGCGGGCAGGGCTATGCCGGCCTTGATTTGGGTCTCAGCAAGCGCTGGAGATTTCTCGAGAGCCAGAGCGTGCAGTTCACCTGGCAGGTCTTCAATGTGCTGAACCTGGTCCGCTTCAACGCACAGGGAGTGGGCTCGGCCGTGACTTCGATCGAGCAGTCGCCGCCGCAGTTCGGCACCTACTCCAGCCTGCTGACGCAGCCGCGCGTTATGCAATTTGCGTTGCGCTATGAATTCTGACGCGATAACAGGAGTTGTGCCTAGATCAAGACCCCGCGGGAGACTATGCACTTCTGCGGCTATCGCCCGCTCACGGTTTGACTAATTCATCCGAGAGCAGGCGAGCCTTGGAAGCCAGACTCTGTCCCCGTTCGAGGTCTCCGGCGGCTGTAGCTTGCTTGGACTGCTCCAGGAACTCACGAACCTGATTGAGCGTTTGCTGTTGATCTGCCTTCAACTCCCGTCCTGAGAGCTTCTTCAAATTTTCTTCGGTTGCGGCCACAAGCTGAGCCGTTGTTCCTTGCGAAGTCTGCTTTGCCGGAGCGGTTCCGATGAGCTGAACGGACGGCTCGTCCGTTCCCCCGTTGTGCACAACCGTCTTCTTCGGCGGGCAAGGTTTCAGGGCGGACGAGTCGGGGGCTGCGGGAGGGGAATTGGGCTGCTCCGCGGTCTGTTTGTTCGGCGTGGCGGGATCGGCGCAATTCGGGGTTGTTGCCTTGCGACGGCGCCGATGCTTGGCCGGCGCCGGCTTGGACGGACTCGAAGGACTCTGTCCCGAACCGGTGGTGGCTGGTGCGGTTTGGGTCTGCGCCGGAGGCTTCGCCTGGGACGCAGGCGTCTGCGACCCGGAAGAATTGTCCGGCTCCTGGGAGGCCGGGGATTGCGTCGCAGTCGGCGGCTGCGTCGCTTGTCCGGCGGCTTGGCTGGCATGGCCGTACCCCCCGGATAGCGTCCCGGGCGGACACAGCAGGCAGATTCCGAGGATTGCGGCCAGAGTCATATTCGGGCTGGCTGGACCCACAGCCAGGATTCCCTAAATTCTACGCTTCTCCCCTCAACGAAAGGGCCTGAGGCGAAGAGAATTTTCTGCCATCGCGCTTTCCGCGCCCATAGGGGGAACAATGTGGCTAGTCCAGCTATCCTGGATTCGGCGGGCTGCCGCAGTTGTGAAGGGGCAGTAGCGGTCAGGTCGCCGCCGCCACCGGGTCGCGGCCGGTCGCCTGGCTTGCGTCGAGTCCTGAGGTGGCCAGGGGAATACGAAAACGAAAAGTGGTGCCCCGGCCCTCGGCCGATTCAAAGTCCACCGAACCGTAGTGCCACTGCATGACCTGGTAGGTATGTGCCAGGCCGATGCCGCTCCCGTCTTTTTTCGTCGTGAAATAAAGTTCGAAAACTTTATCGTGCAACTCGCCCGGAATACCGGGGCCCCGGTCGCACACCTCTGCCACTGCCAATCCGCCCTCGCGGTGAGCCGCGATGGTCAGAACACCTCCCTGAGGCATGGCCTGCACTCCATTCAAGACCACGTTGAGGAACGCCTGTTTCATGAGATCGGAGTCGGCTCTGAGCGGGAGTGCTTCCTTGGATACAGTGCGTTCAATCCTGACGCCGTGTTGTTCGGCGTCTGGCGCCGCCAGCATAGCGACGTCCTCCAGCAGGTGCCGCAGGTCAATTTCCTCCAGATGCAGGTCGCGTGGCCGCGTGAAATCGATGAGCGTTTGCACCACCCGGTCCAGGCGGTGGATCTCGCTGTCGATGATGTCCACATGCCGGCGTGTGTCGGGCTCGGCCTTCGCCAGTTTGTTCTGCAGAAGCTGCAGGTGAAGCACAATGGCGTTGATCGGATTCTTCACTTCGTGGGCCACGCCGCGCGTGATGCGGCCACTGGCCGATAGGCGGCGTGACATCTCAATCTCGTCTCCGATGCGCCGGACCGATTCCGTGTCGCGCATGATCAGCAACGCGCCAATTTGTGTGGTCTTCTCCTGGATGAAATCGAGGGAGACTTGAATGCGGTGCCCGCCCAAGGCATCCAGTTCCCGCGGCAGAAGCGGACGCTGGCGCTCGAACGCGTCCAGCACAAGACTTCCCAACTCAGAGTCGCGGGCGAAGAGTTCCTTGACTGTGCGGCCCAAAAGCTCCCTGCGTGGGCGCCCCAGAAACTGTTCGACGGGTGCACTTACCAGCACCACCCGCGAGTCGCGCGTGAACAGCATCAAGCCATCCTGCAAGTTCGACATCAGTTGGTCCACATTGTCTTTCAGGGCCGAGAAAATTTCTTTGCTGTCGCGTATTTGCCTCCCCAGATTGGCGATCTTCAGGGTGACCAGCCCGTATTCATCGTGTTCCGACTCGTCGCCGGAGAGCGCCTCCGCCTCGCCCGCGGTGACGCTGTCCAGGTTACGGCTGATCTTCTTCAGCGGGCCGAGCGCCAGGTTCGAGATACCGGCGGAGAGCAGAAGCGAGGCAAAGATGGAGACAATCGAGGCGAACAGGGCATGTTCCAGCCGGGGAGTGAGCTCTTGTTTGAGCAGAACCGTCGAGACCCCGACGCGGACAGTGCCGAAAGGCGCCCCGTTGAGCTGCAACGGAAAACTGACATCGTAAAGACTCTGGGGGCCATACACCAGCTGCAGTTGCTGGGGGAAACGGGCCTCGCACACCACGATGAAATCCGGACGCGGGGCGACGTGCTTGCCCACTAGAGTCGGGTTCGTGTGCAGTAATGCCTTGCCGTTCACGTCGACCAGCGACGCGTCGTAGATAAAAGGCCACAGAGCCACAACCGACTGCAGCATGTTGTTCAGGTTCACGTCGGTTTGCAAATACTCGGTCAGAGCGGCGCGCACGGCCACCGGGTCGGTGGTATCCACGCGAGTGCTGCCCAGGTCGGGAATGGCATTGCTGGCTGCGTAACCGAGCTGCTGTGTGAGATGACCGGCACTCTCATAGGCGTTGGCGGCGCGCAAGCGAAGAACCTGGGAGATGTAAAGATACGAGAAGGCAGCCACCATGACCGTCACCATGAACGTGATTAACAGCACGATGATGGTTTTCCGTCGCATGGGAAAAGTGGCCAGTGATCAGTGGCCAGTCGATGCAGTACAGCAGGCAGTTTACAAATTGGGAAAAGTTGTTCACTCGCCACTCGTGGCTGGCGCCTGACTACTGATCACTGTCCGCTGCGTTTCTAAGATTCCTCCTTGCCCGGAGCCCCATTCGAGCCGCCACTCCCATATTCCTTGAGCTTATTATGCAGGGTTTTCAGGCTGATGCCGAGAATTTCCGCTGCCCGGGTCTTGTTGTTGCTGGTGGACTCCAGAGTCTTTAGGATAAGCATTTTTTCGGCTTCCTCGACCGTGGTGCCCACCCCCAGCCGCACTGCGTCCGGATCGTTGGCAGCGGTGCGCAGAGGGGCGTGGCCAAAGCCCGGAGGCAGATGTTTGGTTTCGATCATGCCGCCGTCACAGACGATGATGGCGCGTTCAATCGTGTTGCGTAATTCGCGAACATTGCCCGGCCAGGAATAGCTGTTGAAGAGATTCAGCACGGCTTCGCTCACCGCCGCCACTTTGCGCGAGTGCTTGGCGCCCATTTCTGCCAACAGGAGTTGGACCAGTTCAGGGATGTCTTCCTTGTGCTCGCGCAACGGAGGCATGTGGATGTTGAAGACATCAAGTCGGTAGTAGAGGTCACTGCGCAGTTCGCCGCGGGCCACGGCCTCTTCCGGTACCTTGTTGGTGGCAGCGAGGACGCGCACATCCACCGCCGTCTCCACTCGACTGCCCAGCCGCCGCAACTTGCGGTCCTCCAGCACGCGCAACAGCTTAGCCTGGGTCCCGACCGGCATCTCGCCGATCTCATCCAGCAGAAGCGTTCCGCCTTCCGCCAGTTCAAAACACCCCGTGCGCCGCTCCAGTGCCCCCGTGAAGGCGCCTTTTTCGTGCCCGAAAATTTCGCTTTCGATCAGGGTTTCGGGGATGGCGGCGCAATTGATGGCGACGAAGGGCCGCTCGCGCCGCGGACTCAGTTCATGGATGGTGCGTGCCACCAGTTCTTTGCCGGTGCCACTGGCTCCGGTAATGAGAACGGAGGCGGTGCTGGGCGCCACCATCTCGATCAGCCGGAAGATCTCCTGCATCTTGCGCGAAGCGCCCGTCAGACGGCCCAGCGACCCGGAGTCGCGCAGCTTGCGGCGCGCGGTTTCCAGTTCCGCCCGCGTTCCCAGCAGCGCTGACGCATTCTGCAGAATTGTGCGCAGGCGATTGGTGTCGATGGGTTTGGTGACGTAATCATAGGCTCCCATGCGCATGGCCTGGACCGCGCTGTCGATCGTGCCTTGCGCCGTCACCATGATGACTGCCATGGCCTGGGCATGCTCGGAGAGCCGCTCCAGCAGTTCGATTCCGCCCATGCGCGGCATCTTGAGGTCGGTAATCACAACCGAGGGCACCCACTGCGATGCCTTTTCCAGCCCTTCCTGGCCGTCGCGGGCGGTCTCCGCGCGATATCCCCAGGACGAGATCAGCTCCGCCAAACCGGTGCGCTCGTTCTCTTCGTCTTCTACGATCAGTACTTTCTCGTGGCTCATTCTTGCGTTCGTCTGGTCCATTGCCGACGGCTAGCCTTGGAGTCCGGCTCCTGTCCAGGCGCTGACGTACGGCGCTGACGTACAACGATACGCGGCCCCCTTCCTGCTGGGCAAGCTCCGAAAGGCCAACCGGCCGGCCAAAGTCACATCCCGCGCGCGCCGTTGCATGCGGGCGTCCCAGCGCAATGTCATTTTGAGACGCCTGCAACGAAGGCCTTTGCATGCAAGTCCGGGTACCGGGTAAAGCAATTCCTCACTCTGGGTCTTTTGCTTTAAGCTTGCCTTGAGCTAGAATTGCCAGTTCCCGGTAGAAGTCCATTCGAATTCATTTGACCTCGCAGCACATTTCTCAGGGGCACCTGAGCATTCAAGCTCAGGCGAGCCAGTGTTTCCATACGGAGGCTTCAATGTCACCCTGTTCCAACCTGCGCACAGGCCGCGTGGCAGTAATCGGCCTGCTGATGTGTTTATCGATAGTGCTCGCTTGCAGTCCCGCTGTCGCACAGAGCGACTCAAACCCCAACTGGGATTTGTTTGTGGGCTATCAGTGGTTACACCCGGGCGGGACCGTCCCCACCCCCTTTGGTGACTTTGCCAACCCCACTCCCTTTAAGATTCCGGATATGTCCAGGGGATTTGGCAGCGCGCTCGCCTATAACTTCGATCCGCACTGGGGCGTCGAGTTCGACTTTGGCCACAACTGGGGCGCCGGGAACTATGAGACGACAGGCTCGATAGGGCCACGCTTTATGTGGCGCACCGACGGGGCGAATTACTTTCTGCACACCCTCCTAAGTCTGAACCGTCTGTCCGTCAGCGGCCTCAACGCGGACAACGGAGTTGGCGCCATCCTGGGTGGCGGAATGGATCTGCCGATCCGAAAGTGGGTTTCCTTCCGCTTGTTTGAGGCTGATTACGTATGGGCGCGGCACAATTATTCAGACTTCGCAGACACCCCGTTTCCCAACCTCCGGCATCCTTCTCTTGAGGGCGTCCGTCTGCGGACGGGGCTGGTATTTAACTGGGGAGGTGCGCCGGCTCTAGTGCCTGCTGCCACGTGCTCGGTCCAGCCCAGCGAAGTTATGGTGGGAGAACCCATCACGGCGACGGTCACTGCCAGCAACTTCAATCCCAAGCACACGATGACGTACAGCTGGAGCGGCAACGGTGGCCAAGTCACGGGCAAGGACACCACCGCCAGCATCGATACAACGAATGCGGCTCCCGGCAACTACAGTGTGACTGCCCACGTAACCGATCCGAAGGCCAAGACCAACAACGAGGCGAGCTGCACGGCCAACTACACGGTGAAGCCGTTGCCGCCCAAGAATCCGCCAACCATGAGTTGCAGCGCCAGTCCCGCGAGCGCACCGGTGGGCACAAGCGTCACCGTCACGTGCAACTGCACCAGCCCGGATGGCGTTCCAGTTTCCGTTGCAAGCTGGACTTCCAGCGGCGGCGCACTTTCCGGCAGTGGCAGTTCGGCCACGCTGAGCACCACGGGAGTTTCGCCGGGCTCGGTTACTGTCGGTGCAACCTGCACCGACTCGCGCGGGCTGACCGGCCAGGCCTCGACCGAGGTAACGATCGAGACCCCACCGCCACCGCCCGTCAATCCCGAGATTCAACGGCTGGAAGCCCGGCTCGCGTTGCATAGCATTTACTTTGTAACCGACTACCCCAAGCCCGCGAATCCCAAGGGTGGTCTAGTGGCCAGTCAGCAAAAGACGTTGATCGCGCTGGCTGACGACTTCAAGAAATATCTCGAAAGTAAGCCGGATGCGCATTTGATTCTGGGAGGCCATGCCGATGTGCGTGGCTCCGTGGAATACAATCAGGCGCTCTCCGAGCGTCGTGTCAACCGCACCAAGAGTTTCCTGGTGGAACAGGGCGTTCCTGAGGCAAACATCGACACCAAAGCGTTTGGCAAGGAACACAACCTGACCAATGCCGAAGTGAAGGATGCGGTGGAGAATAACCCCGAACTGACTTCAGAAGAGCGGCAGAGGGTTCTCAGGAACATAGTGACGATCAAGATGGCGAGCAATCGCCGGGTGGACGTCACTCTGAGCACAACTGGCCAATCATCGGTCCGCCAATTCCCGTTCAACGCTGCCGATTCGCTCACTCTGATCGGCGGACGCGAAGCCGCCAGGAAGAAGGCGGCCCCTGCGCCGAAGAAAGGAACCACCAAGAAGAAGTAACGGAGCGACATACATCGCTGTCAATTCTCGCGGAGGACGAGCTACCGACTCGTTCTCCGCGATTTCTTTTGTCTATGAGGTTCTTTAAGCGCGCTATCATGTCGCATAGCTTCGGGCTGCTTAGCAGGGCTGCGGAAAAACTCACGAATGTATGCAGTACCGTGGAAGAGCGGCGCTTCAGCGCCGCGTAAAGTTTGCTATGAGTGCGGGCTTCAGCCCCTGTGGTCGCTTTTCTTGCGCGGATAGAGTTTTTCCGCAGCCTGTTAGACAACCACTCCCGCGCTTCTTTGCTCGACGACCGCGCAAAATCTACATAACTTCCCGCGGGATCCCCTCTAAACTGATGATTCAGCAGGCATTATTCTGTGGTATTCAATTTGCCACTTACTCTGCGAGGCGGAGCAGCGCGAGGATGGAAAAGTAATGTTGACTAGGCAGAACGCCCGGGCTTGGTGGCTTGCGCTTCTCCTCGTGTCCGCGTCTACGACTGCATGCAACCGGCTGGGTGCGGCCAGTGGCGAGGACAAAGCCGCCTCCCAAAGGGAAAGGAAGCTACCTTTCCACTCTGAGACAAGCGGGGAACAGACCGCGGGCGCCGATCCAGGGCGCACGGATCTCTCTGCAGAAGCTAGTGACGGTTTGCCCTTCCGCTCTCGCCCCCGAATCCTGCCCTCCGGAACCCTCATCACCGTGCGCTTGGAGCATCCTTTGGACAGCGCCGAGGTTCATGCCGGAGATGCCTTCACGGCTGTCGTGGCAGAACCCGTCACCATCGACGGCGACATGCTGGTTGACCGCGGCACCACAGTTGCCGGTGCGATCGAGTCTGCTCAGGAATCAAGTGCCCAGCGCAGCACAGGGTTTCTCCGGCTGACTCTCAGCGCCATCACGATCGATGGCAAGCAACTGCCGTTGCAGACTTCCAGTCTCTTTGCCAAAGGAAGGCCGCCAGAGCACCCTGCCTCCAATGAAACGGGTCTCAGCCGAGTGCGGCTGCCGCAGGGGCGCCGCCTTACCTTCCGGCTGACCTCCTCCGCCCCGCTGGACGATCAGAACTCCATCGCCAACCGCCAGTTTTCAACCCCCAGCACAGAATAACTCCGGACGCAAACTTGCCGCGCCTCTCCAAAACGGGGCGAGAATTATTCGCGTACGTTTTTTGTTGTATTCGTAACCTCTTGAAAGTATTGCTCCTTCCCAGTTTTCCACAGGAAAGTTTCATTCTTGCGTGACGGCTGCCCTTCTTTGTCTCAGATTGGGCGCCCTATAGTGAGCCAACCTGGAGTTAGGAGTTAAAGGGAACGAAGCTAGCCTTGTCGGTTCCGTTTTGGGAACACCGAGGTATCGGTCCCGCATTCTGGGGGTTCTTTTGAGAATCGTACCGCGCCACATTATCAATATGAACTCCACAGCACCGCTTCCGTGGCCCGAGCCGCTAACCCAAGTAAGTGTGGGAACGGGCTTCCGTGCCGTCTTTGGGAACGCTCCCATGAGCGTCGCTTGGTGCGACCGGCAGGGAACCATTGTGGAGATGAATCCGGCGTTGGAACGGGCCCTTGGGCGCACTTCTGGCGATGCGTCGCCGTTGCGGCTATGGGATCTGGTTGCTCCGGAAGAACGCGAACAGACCGCATCCCTCGTGCAACAACTGATCGACGCCAAGCGTGACAGCCTCCGCCTGGAAGCCACGGGCGTGGGCCAAGATCCGCGCAGCATGGAATGGACGGTGTGGCTTATCCCTGACCCGGGAGACGGTGCCGGCAGTTCCTTGCTGATGGTGGAAGATCCGCAGGAACGTCACGCCGGCGACTGGTGGCACCAGCGTCAGAGGTGGGAAGCGGTAGGCCGCCTCGCCGGCGGTGTCTTTCACGACTTCAATAATCTGCTGACCGGCATGATGCTCTACTGCGACCTGCTGCTCCAGGGTCTCGAGTCGGGCAACGGATTGCGGCGGTACGCCGAGGAGATCCGTTCTGCAATTCTTCAAGCCACAGGTTTAGTTCGCCAGCTGTTGGTGGTGGTCCGCCAGGGCAAAGCATCGCCTCGGCTTCTTTCCGTGAACGACGTTGCCACCGGGATGCAAAACCTGCTGACCCGCCTCATTGGCGAAAACATCGACATCCAGTTCCATCTCGCCACAGACCTCGGATTGGTAAAGGTCGATCTGGCACAGGCGCAGCAGATTCTGCTGAACCTTGTGCTCAACGCCCGCGACGCCTTGCCGGAAGGTGGAGGGATCACGGTTGAAACCAGCAACTGCAAGTTCCAAAGCTTGACCGGAGCATCCCTGCCGTCAAGCTGTGAAAACACTTTTCCTTTCATTCTGCTGGTTGTGGCCGACAACGGCCACGGCATGGATGCCGAAACCCGCCAGAGCTTGTTCGAACCGTTTTTTACGACCAAGGTTCCGGGGAAGGGAAATGGCCTGGGTTTGACGACCGTCCACAACATCGTTTCGCGCGCCGGTGGACTCATCCACGTCGACAGTGAACCCGGGCGCGGCACACGCATGATGATCCTGCTTCCCAGAGAAAACGAATCCGCCGGGGGTACTCGGGAACTACCCAGTCAAGATCCGCAGATTTCAACCTCAACGCCACTTCAAGTAAACGCAAAGGAATTGACTCTATGACCGCAGCAGCCGCCGTAGCTCCCACCTTCACCACTCCTCAGATCGAGGCCGCCAATTTTCTCAACCTGCTCATCGTCGATGACGAACGTTCGATCCGGGAAGCGTGCCGCGAAGTGGCCCTTTCGCTGGGCTTCATGGCACACGTCGCCGATTCCGCCGAACACGCTTATCGCCTGCTCCAGACGCACGCCATGGACGCCGTTCTGCTGGATCTGCGCCTGCCGGGGGCGGGCGGGCTGGAGGCGCTCCGCCAGATCAAGGCGCAGAGGCCGGAAGCCCTGGTCATCGTGGTGACCGGCTATGGCACGGTGCAATCGGCCGTCCAGGCCATGAAGCATGGCGCCTACGACTACGTGACCAAGCCCTTCAGCATGGACGAACTCAAGCTGCTGCTGGAGCGAGTGGCCAGCCATCTCAAACTGAAAACTGAAAATCGCATGCTCCGCGAAAAGGTTAAGTCCAACCAGGGATACGGGGCCATCGTGGGGCGAGCGCCCGAAATGGAGAAACTGTACCGCATCATCGCCAAGGCGGCGAACAGTTCCCATCCCGTGCTTATTCTCGGCGAAAGCGGCACCGGGAAGGAGATGGTGGCGCGATCCATCCATTACTCCGGGCCGTTTCGCGACAGGCCGTTCATCCCCATCGATTGCGGATCGCTGGTGCCCACGCTGATTGAAAGCGAAATGTTCGGCTACGTCAAAGGCGCATTTACTGGCGCCAACCAGTCCAAGGACGGCCTATTGGCCATCGCCGAAGGCGGAACGGTTTTTCTCGACGAGGTGGGCGAACTGCCGGTGGACCTGCAAGCCAAACTATTGCGCGCTGTCCAGGAAAAGGAGATTCGCCCGGTCGGAAGCACGCGCCGCATTCCCATCAACGTGCGCATTCTCGCCGCCACCAACCGCGATCTGGAACAGGCTGTGATGGAAGGCACGTTCCGTCGCGACCTGTATTTCCGCCTCAACGTCCTTAGCCTGCGGATTCCCCCCTTGCGAGAACGCCGCGACGACATCCCCCTGCTGATCATGCACTTCCTGGACCGCCTGGCGCGAGGTTCCGTGCAACAGAAGACCCTCAGCGACGACGCCTACAAGGCTCTGTTGGCCTATGACTGGCCAGGCAACGTCCGCGAGCTGGAAAATTGCCTGGAACGCACCTGGGCTTTCACCAGCGGACCGATGATTCATGTGCCCGATCTGCCGCCCGCGATCGCACAGCTGCAGAACCCGGCGGCCACCAATGGAGACGGTCACGACAGGATCATTCCCATGGCTGAACTGGAAAAGCAGACCATCCTGCACGCCATTGCGGAACTGAACGGCGACAAGCTGCAAGCCGCGCGCCTGCTGGGGATCGGCAAGACGACGCTGTATCGCAAGCTGAAGGATTATGCCACGCAGTTGTAGACACCAACCGTCGTCGCCGCGCTGAAGGTTCCATTTGTGAAACGGAATGATGACGTTAACGTTCCGTCATGGGAAGCGGGCGATGGTGACGTGTCTAAGAGGTGTGTTTTCAAGAGGCGCGCCGTGGTGACTGACGTGCAAATGACACAGCATGATTCTACTCATCACACCATCAGCCCGCGGCCAAGAGTGCGCGGACGCCCTCAAGGAAGCCACCGGCGAAGAGACGGTTCTGGCTGCGAATCTACAGCAAGGGGTCGCAGGGCTGCGCGAGCAAAGCTATTCCGCCGTCGTGATTGACCAGTTCGTTCTGGAAACCGAGCCGGACAAAAGCGATCAGATGTTCGAACACCTGGGTACCGCTTTTCCGGTCTACATCAACTTCGGGATCAGCGGCATGCCTCGACTCGTGCGCGAGGTTCGTTCTGCGTTGCACCGGCGCAAGCGAGAGGAAACCCAGGCCCGGCGCGCGGTGGAAACCCAAATGCGCAGCGATATGTGCGAAACCTTGACGGCGATGCTGCTCTCCTGCGAGTTGGCCATGGCGGTTCCCGACGTTCCCGCACCGGCGGCCGAAAGAATCCGCGCGATTGACAATCTGGCCCGTGAACTGAGATTGCGACTCGGCGCCAACTGATTGCCGCGCCCGATCTAATAGTTTTGCGTTATTGCGTCCCGCCGTTGCTCCCTTTAACGTGTCGCTGCTCGTCGTTGCTCGTTCGTTCAGCAAACTGGGGTTCTACAAAAATCTAAAACTCTCGCGCACGGGTTTTGTGCGGTCGCAACTTAGTGTGTCTGCGATCCGGCCCAGTGCGAGAAGGAGCACACTGTGCAGCAGACGCGGAAACCTCCGTCGCCGTGGCGCGTATTCGCATGCCTCTTCGCGCTTTTCCTTTTTGCCACCACCGGCTGTGCCCAGGAATTGGGCACAGGTGTTTTGAGCGGCGAGGTCTCCGACCAGCAAGGCGCGGTGCTGCGGCAGGCCCAGGTCACGGCGATTCAGAAGACCACTGGCCTCCAGCGTTCGACCACAACCAACAGTTCCGGGCTGTTCGCCATCAATGATCTCGCGCCCGGCGACTACGAGCTGCGAATTGCGGCGCCCGGCTTCGCTGACTACGTTTCCAATGTTCGCTTAGAGGTCGGCCAGCAACCCAACCTCAAGATTCGTCTTAGCCTGCAGAAACAACAGGTCGTGGTCAACATTGACGACACCGACGCCACCGTGCAAGTTAACACCGTCTCCTCGGTGGTGGATGGCGTTGTGAATTCCGGCCAGATCGACAATCTTCCCCTCAACGGCCGCAACTTCCTCGAACTCGCCCTTCTGATGCCGGGCAATACGATCGCTCCCAACTTCGATCCCACCAAGCAGGGGACCGTCGTCATTTCTTCGGCCGGACAATTGGGCCGTGGCGGCAACGTCAGCATCGACGGTATGGACGACAACGACGACGTCGTCGGTGGCATGCTGCTGAATGTTCCTGAAGATTCTGTGCAGGAATTCCAGGTAGCCACCAACCGTTTTTCCGCCGAACTGGGCCGCTCCGGTTCTGCCGTGGTCAACGTGGTTACCAAGTCGGGCAGCAACACTCTGCACGGCTCGGCGTCGATCTATGAGCGCGACAAAAGCCTGCAGGCCGCGACTCCCATCCTCAATCCGACCTCGAACCTCACACCGCCCGCAGGAGAGGAACCCCAGTTCCGTCGCCAACAGTACTCGGGTACTTTAGGCGGTCCCTTGGTGAAGGATAAAGCCTGGTGGTTCGGCGCCTTTGAATACCGCGACGAAATTGGTGGCGTGTTAGTCGGAACCCGCCACTACGACTCCAACGGCGTGGGGTCGATTTCCACGGCGTTCGCTTCCGAGCCGCTGACCGACCCCATGGGAACGGTCCGCTCGGATTGGAAGATTTCCCGCAAAGACAATTTGAGCCTGCACTATTCGATCGAGCGCTTGAGTGCCACCGGCGCAGCCAGTTTTCTATCCGGCCAACCGATCGGATCGGCCTCCGAGCGCCAGGACCTGCGAAACAATTTTCAGACCTTTCAGGCTGCGTGGACGCGCATCATCAGCCCCACGTTGCTCAATCGCGCCAGCTACAGCTTCAATAACTTCATCAATGTGACGTCGCCGCTGACCACCGCGCCCGAACTGGATTTCCCCAGCCTCGCCGACGGCTCCTCCTACCGCGTGCCGCAACAAACCCGGCAGAAGCGCTCGCAATTCGACGATGCCGTCGATTGGGTTCACGGCAAACATGACATCCACTTCGGAGGAGAATTTCAGCGCATCGGCGCCGATTTCAATCTGGGCGTCTTCCAGTCAGGTGTGATTATCTTTGCCGAAGATTTTCCGGTCTATCCCCCCGGCGGGCCCAAGGCGGGTCTGCCCATCGACCGCAACGGCGACGGCGTGGTCAACGACCAAGACCTTCTATTTCAGGTCGCCATCCGCAGCGACGTTCCTACCAAGCCGTTGATCATTCCCAACGCCGACAATAACTACGTCGCTGGATTTCTTCAGGATGACTGGCGTGTGCACCCGCAGTTCACGCTGAATCTCGGCTTGCGTTACGAGATCGACTCCGACGTGAACGACGTCGGCCACTACAGCCAGATCAACCCGATTCTGCTGCCCTTCCTGCACGGCACGCGGCACAAGGACGCCAATAATTGGGGTCCACGAGTAGGCTTCAACTGGGCAACGAAGAATGCACGCTTCAGCGTCCATGGCGGGTACGGCATTTACTACGACCGGGTCACCCTGGAAATCGAATCGCTCGAGCGCGGACTCGATGGCCGCGCGCTTCCCATTGACGTGCACGAGGGAACTTTCTTCTTCCTGAATCCTCCCTTCGACCCATCGGGCACGTTTCAGACGGGTCCAAATGTGCCATCGTTCTCAAATCCGTTCATTGGTCCGATTATTCCCGGCGCCGGCGGTGCGGCGGAAGGCATCAACATCATCGACAACAAAATGCGCAATCCGATGGTGCAGCAGTTCAACCTGGGCGTGGAGTATGAGTTCACCAAGAATTGGCTGCTGAAGGTCGACGGCATTCACAATCTGGGCACCCATTTCATCATCGGCGTGCCTGTGGGTGCGGTCTTCAATCCTGTATCGAATGGTCTGGAATCGGTGACCGACCTTCAGTCCTCCGTCAACACCCACTACGACGCTCTCTGGCTCACCGTCGATCACCGCTTCGCGCGGCATTTCCAGTTTCACAGTTCTTACGCATTTTCCAAGGCCCTGAATTACGCCAATTACGATCAGATTCCATTCGGCTACGCGCCCGTCGACCCCACAAACTTGCATCGCGAGTACGGCCCTGCGCCCAACGACCAGCGCCATCGTTTGGTTGTGCAAGGTACTGCGGATCTGCCGTTCCACCTGCGTCTTTCTCCCCTCTGGACCTACGGTTCCGGCGTGCCCATGGATATCCTCCTCGGTGACGGCAGCGGTGACCGCATTCCTCAACTCGGCCGCAACGCCGGCGGGCGCCAGTTCCACACTGGAGCCCAGTTGAACGCCTTCCTGACTCAACTCAACGCCCAAGGCGCAACGTTCCCTATGGTTCCCCCCAACGCCCGCTTCAACGATACGTTCAATTCCTTCGATCTGCGTCTCTCGCGTGAGTTCGATCTCACCGAGCGTTTCCACTTGCAAGTGATCGGCGAGGTTTTCAATCTCTTCAACAAGACGAACATTCTCGGCGCGAGCAACTCCAACTACTCGGGATTCTTCAACGTCCTCGTGCCGGACAGTACGAATCCCGGCGTTTCCTCGGCCTTCGGCAAGCCCGTGACCACCGCAGGCGGACCCTTCGGCTCCGGCGGCCCGCGGGCCTTCCAGTTGGCCGCCAAGCTGACATTCTGACCCTATGCAAGACTTTGCAGATGCCTCGGGCTCGAAATCGTTGCGCCGTTCACCCCAATTCGCACTAGAATAGGCGTTCGTATCTCCCCGGGACGCCGTCTTCGTCGCGGCCTCCCGACGCTCTCCCGGAGGTTCTGTGCACGTTCTGGTCACGGCCGACACGCTGTCTGGCTCCTGGACCTACGCCCGCGAACTGGTTACGGGCCTGGTCACCCGCGGCGAGCGGGTTACGCTGGTCAGCTTCGGCGAGATTCCCATGCCCGAGCAGATTGCCTGGATGGATCTCCTCGACGGGCTCGACTACCGGCCCACCGCCTTTCGCCTGGAATGGATGCTCGAAGCGGAACACGATCTTGCCGACTCCTCCCGCTTCCTCGCCAGCCTGGTCAGTGAGCTTCAGCCCGATGTCCTGCACCTGAACCAGTTCTGCTACGGCGATCTCCCTGTGGATGTGCCCCGCGTGGTAGTGGCGCACGGGGACCTCATCAGCTGGACGCTCGCCGTGCAGGGGCGCACGCCGCCGCCCACGCGCTGGCTGAAGTGGTATCGCGACACCATCATTCGCGGCATCGCCGGAGCTGACGCCGTGGTCGCGTCCTCTGCTTCGATGCTCGACACCCTCCGTTGCTGCTACGCGCCGCCCCGGCGGGACGCTGTGGTTTATCCCGGGCGCAATCCTGTCTTTTTCAATCCCTACGTCAGCAAAGACGATTCCGTGCTCTGTGTCGGCCGCCTGCTCGATGCAGGCAAGCAGGTGTTCCTGCTCACGCAATACGCGCAGCCACTCTCGGTATGCATCGTGGGCGCCGAGCAGACCGTTCCGCAGCCCTGTGTCCCCATCCGCGCCGACGTGAAGGTTTCCACCGGCGAGTCCTCGGTCGCCATTCGCGGCCCGCAAACCGAAGCGCAGTTGCGTGCGCTCTACAGCCGCGCTGCGATCTACGCAGCCACCGCCCGCTATGATCCGCTGGGCATGGCTCCGCTCGAGGCCGCGTTTTCCCGCTGTGCTATTGTCGCCAACGACATTCCCAGCTTCCGCGAGGTCTGGGGCGACGCCGCGCTCTACTTCCAGACCAACAACGCGGCCAGCCTGTCCGATGCTCTGCACCGCCTGAATGGCGACCGCGCCCTCTGCCGCGGCTACGGCGAACGCGCCTTCGCTCGCGCCCGTGAGCGCTTCACCACCAAGCGCATGATCGACGACTACCTCAAGCTCTACCGCAGCCTGGTCTCCGCCGATTCCGTAGCCGCCTGAAGTAAATGTGGGGACAGCCGCCAACTTTGTCCAGCGCGCAGAAACGTGTGGGAACGGGCGCCTCGCCCGTTCAGCCGAGCGCAGCGAGGCGCTCTGGTGTCCGGTCTCAACTCGCCTAACGGAGGGTTGAAGCAACGCCTCCACCAAGACTCCATCGAAGCCCAAACCAGATATCCCGGTTCGCCCTAGGAACGGGAAGGGCACGACTTTCAGTCGTGTAAGACATCTTTTAACGGTTGCGCCTTCAGGCGCTGAGGCCATCGGGAAGCACGCGGCCTGTCTCGGCCAAGTAACTGGGTGCCCCATGTCTCGCGCTGTTGGCGAGATGTGGAACCTTCGGATAAGAACAACCCCGGAGACGCCCCCGAGACACGCACCCCCGCTTGGTGGTATCTTTTTAGGCTTACTAGAAACCCGTAAGGTTTGGAGGAATCGGATTCATGGCACAAGTGAAGATTACGGTCCGTCCCAATGGCCCTTACCGCGTGGAGGCCCCCGAAGGCTCGGTCGAGTTGGTGGACATCAACGGCACACCGTTCGACCTCACCGGCAAACCCGCTTTTTCGCTCTGCCGCTGCGGCGGCTCAGTGAACAAGCCCTTCTGCGACGGAACCCACAGCAAAATCGGATTCCAGGGCGCTGAGTTGGCCGTCAAAAAGGCCGGCGGCTAGAGAAAGATGCGCAGGGACTTCCGATGGGGCGGCACTTGGCGTGCGAAAAACCGTCGCCAAAAAACCACAGGTCCAAATCGGCAAGCGATTGATTCCGATGGGTTTGAATATCCTATAGCTATAAGAGATAGGCGCGCGAAATGTTCCGTACGGAACATTTCTCCACTTTTGATTCCGTGTTCCGCGCGGAACATTTTGCTACTGGGGAGGTACGGGTGGGCCAGCAACTCGACCGCGAATTGGGAATGAAGCGTAACATCACGCGCCGCGACTTCCTGAACGGCGTGGCTGTGACCGCGGGTGCGGCCTGGGGTGCGGGACCGGTGCCCCGTCTGCTCGCGGCCGCCGACGCCGATGCGGAAAAGTCCCCCGGCTACTATCCGCCTGCGCTCACAGGCATGCGCGGCAGCCATCCCGGATCATTCGATGCAGCGCATGCACTGCGCGACGGCACCTTCTGGGACGCGGCCGGCAAGCCACAAGACACGGGCGAGAGCTACGACCTCATCATCGTTGGCGGTGGCATCAGCGGACTGGCCGCAGCGCATTTCTATCGCAAGGCCGCGGGCGAGAAGGCGCGCATTCTCATCCTCGACAACCACGACGACTTCGGCGGCCACGCCAAGCGCAACGAGTTCCGCGCCGGCAGCGCGTTCCGTCTTGGCTTTGGCGGAACGTTTTCGATTGAGAGTCCTGCACCCTATAGCGCCGTGGCCAAGGGCGTAATCGAAGAATTGGGTATCGATGTGCCGTCGTATTCAAAATACGTGGCCAAGGATCTGTATCGCTCGCTGGGTATGCGTCCCAGAATTTTCTTCGATAAGGAGACGTTCGGCGCGGACAAGCTGGCGATCAATCCCAGCCCGCGAGGTGGAAATGAGAGTGAGGACGTCGCCCAAGGCTTGCCTGAAGCCTTGCAGCAATTCCTGGCCGAAGCGCCCATCGCCGAACAGGCGAAGCGCGACCTGCGGCGCCTTTATGAAGAGAAGAAGGACTACTATCCCGGCCTGACTTCAGAAGAAAAGAAAGCTAAGCTGGCGCGCATCAGCTACGCCAGCTTCCTCAAAGACGTTGCGGGCGTGCACGAAGACATCGTCAAGTTGTACCAGGCGTTGCCGCATCCATTGTTTGGCGTGGGCATCGACGCGGTCTCCGCCCAAGATGCCTGGGGATTCGATCTGCCCGGACTCGACGGCCTGAAGCTCGATCCCGCACCGGGCAAGGGAATGAACCGCGATGCCATCCCCAACGAAGAGGCGGAGAAATACTTCTTTCACTTCCCCGACGGCAACGCTACGATTGCGCGCTTGCTGGTACGAAAGCTGATCCCGGAAGCCATTCCAGGCAGCTCTGTGGCCGATGTTGTCCTGGCGAAGGCGAACTACGCCAAGCTCGATCAGGCAGGTGCGGCAGTGCGCATTCGGCTTAACAGCACAGCGGTGCGCGTCAAGCACGCGGGAGACGCGGTGGCGGCAAAAGAAGTCGAGGTAGCGTACGCGCGTGGAGGCAAAGTTTATACGGCGCGCGCGAACAAGTGCGTTCTGGCCTGCTGGCATGTGGTGATTCCGTACATTTGCGAGGAGTTGCCCGACAAGCAAAAAGAAGCGCTGGCTTCGGCGCAGAAAGTTCCGTTGCTCTATACCAATGTCGCGATTCGCAACTGGACCGCGTTTCAGAAGCTGGCAACGAACGCGGTGTATGCGCCGGGCATGTATCACACATCCGTCAATCTGGATTTGCCGGTGAGCATCGGTGGCTACGAGTGTGCGCGCAAGCCGGAGGAGCCTGTCGTCGTGCACATGATGAAGGCGGCCTGCCGTCCGGGACGTCCGGCGCGCGACCAGCACCGCCTGGGACGCATCGAGCTGTACAACACGACTTTCGAAACCATGGAGCGGAAAATCCGCGAGCAACTGGCGCGGACTCTGGGGCCGGGAGGGTTCGACCCGGCGCGTGATATCACGGCCATCACGGTGAACCGCTGGCCGCATGGTTATGCCTACGAATACAACTCGCTGTTCGATTCTTTCTGGCTCGAGGGCGGCGAGACTCCCTGCGAAGTCGCGCGCAAACCCCACGGGCGAATCGCCATCGCGAACTCCGACGCAGGGGCCTACGCCTACACCGATGAGGCCATCAACCAGGCGTGGCGGGCGGTAGGGGAACTGACCAAGAGCTAGCTGCAAGAAGCGGGCAAGTACCCCGTGTCACAAAAGTTTGCCCCGGTTACTATTGGTGCGGTCGAAATGGACTGGTTCCCAGGTGCAAGGGAAGGCCGTGATAGTGCGCCAATCCCATCGCAGCAGTGGCGAGAGCAAGGGTTACAAGCAGAAAGATGGCGACACGGCGCGGGGCGTGATCTTGCTGCGGGGCGATGAGGGCGACGAGCGCGCCGACGATCAGTCCGGTGATCAGGCCGCCGATGTGGGCGGTGTTGTCGATGCCGGGGATTACAGCTCCGAAGATGAGGTTGTAGACAACAAACCCACCTAAGCTGCGCAGCGTGCCTGCGAGTGCGGAGCGCGGGACCGAGAACTCTCCTAACTTAAAAGCGGCGATGAGGGCGCCAGCAAGGCCGAAGATGGCTCCGGAGGCGCCGACGCTGGGGGTGTAGGGATGCCAGGCTGCACTGGCAAGACTTGCTCCCAGGCCGCAGAGGAGATAGATGGCGGCGTAGGTCCAGCGTCCGTAGAGCGATTCGCAGAGAGCGCCCAGATTCCACAAACACCACATGTTGAATGCAATATGAATGATGCTGCCGTGAACGAAGACGCAGGTCAGCAGGCGCCACCATTCTCCTGAGAACGTGAGCACGCCGACGTTGGCACCCCAGTGGATAGACTCTGGAATCGAGAACCCCATGATCGTGGAGGCAGGCACGTACGTATGTAAGAGCATGTCGATCACCATGCCCAGGAATACGGCAACGTTGATGCCGAGGATGATCTGGGTGACGCCGATAGTGGCTTCATGGCGGACCCAGGGCGTGGCCATGATCGGTTGTGGCGCGTCCTCGGCGAGTTCGCCGCGCTGGTAGGCTTCGTGGCGCACGCACCATTGACAGATCTTCTTGCCGAAGGTTAGACCGGGAAGCTGACGGCCACATCGAATGCAGTTTGCCATGGGTTCTTAAAAGAGTATCAGCAGTTTGGCGCGCGGGGAAAATCGGTAAGGAATCGAGCCAGACACGCGAGTGTTGCGTCGCGCGGCTCGGCCAGGTCCCTAGCTGCGCAAAGAACGCTTGCTCGGGGATGACAGCCTGACGATAGCGGACAGCCGAGGCGGCTGTCCCTATGCGGGTTCTCAATCAGTGGATGGTCTTTGTCTTGCGCGACATGTAATCCATCAGCAGGTATTGGCCTAACGTATAGGGCGTGGTGAAGTAGGCCTTGCCGCGGCACATCTCGGTGACTTTCTGGACGAATTGCACCAGCCCATAATCGGAGGCGAGCATGAAGGTGTTGATGAGCACGCCGGCGCGCTTGCACTTCGAAACCTCTTCCAGCGTCTGGCTCACGACCAGCGGATCAAGGCCGAAGGCGTTCTTGTAGATGCGCCCGTCTTCGAGGGTGAGGGCGGAGGGTTTGCCGTCCGTGATCATGACGATCTGCTTCATGTCTTTTCTCTGGCGCTGCAAAATCCGCTGCGCCAGGCGCAGGCCTTCGCGCGTGTTGGTGTAGTAGGGGCCGACTTTGACGCGGGCGAGCTGCGAGAGCGGAACTTCTTCGGCAGAGTCGTGGAAAAGGACGAGCGAGAGCGAGTCGCCGGGATATTGCGTGCGGATGAGGTGCGAGAGCGCCATGGCAACTTTTTTTGCCGGAGTGAATCGGTCTTCCCCATAGAGGATCATCGAGTGCGAGCAGTCGAGCATGAGAACGCTGGCGCACGATGACTGATATTCGCACTGATGGACCTGCAAGTCAGAGTATTCGATGTTGAGCGGCAGGGTGAGGCCTTCGCGCCGAATGGCACTGGAGAGCGTGGCGGTGATGTCGAGGTTGAGGGTGTCGCCGAACTCGTAGGTTTTAGCGGAGCCGCTGGTCTCGATGCCGGTGGCGAGGTCACGCGTGTCGTGGCGTCCGAAGCTGGATTTGCCGAGCGAGCCGAGCAGGTTGCGCAGGGATTTGAAGCCGAGGAAATCGAGGCTCTTGTCGGTGATCTCGAATTTGGCCTGCTGACCGTCGCCGACTTGTCCGCCGACGCTCGATTGGCGCGAAGGGTCGGGCGGTTGATCGATTGAGATGTAGTCTTCCTGCTGCATGCGCTCGATGAGTTTTTCGATTAGCTCGTCGAGCTGGCCTTCCGCCGCCATTTGCTGCAGCCGTTCCCGCATCTCTTCGTCAAACTGATCGCCTTCCATAAGCGCTTGCTCGATGGCGCGGCGAAGATCGTCGAGGGTTTGCTCGCCGTCGGGCATTTCGTACCACATGTCGCTTTGGAAGCCGCTCTGCAGCAGATAGTCGGAGAGCGCGCCCAGCAGGTCCTCTAGGCTCATCTCGCCGGCCGGGTCGGGAACGTATTTGGAGTAGCGGATGCGTTTCATAAAGCGGGCTTCGGGCTTCGGCTATCGGGCTTCAGCAAAGCGTTTTAGCTCTTGGGTTGTCGGCCTGGCTGAAGCCCGAAAGCCGAAGCCCTAGTTGAATTGCCGCCTCTGCCGGTACGGCGGTTCTTCCTTCTCGAAATTCTTCTCGCGCTCGCGCGACTCAGGCTTTTTCTCCCCCGCCTTGAAAACGCGCTCTTCGTTTCGACCGATGCGTTTGTGGGCGTGCAGGCCCTCGAGAATAAATTCCGCAGCCGAAACCTGCTGCTCGGGACTTTCGTTCCGCGCTACCCCCAACGGTCCCAGCTTGTCGAGCAGGCCTTGGATTTCCTTCAGGTTCTCGAGTGCGTCGGCGGCAGACACCGAATCGGAGAGTTGGACCTCGCCGCCCAGATCGAACCACTGCACCACCTGGTTCATGTTCGCGCCCGTGAAATATTCGTCGTACGTTTTGGCGAGAGCAGCACGGATGAGTTCGCGGCCCACGAAGTCGGCGCCTTTCATCTCGCCTTCGTACTCGAGTTCGAGCTTGCCCGTGATCGCGGGCAGCGCCGCGTAGATGTCGCTGACCCGGGGCACGACCAGTTTCTCGTCGTTGCGGATGGCGCGGCGCTCGGCGTTGGAAATGACATTCTCCATGGCGCTGATGGGCAGGCGCTGGCTGACGCCCGACCGCTTGTCGATTTTCTTGTCTTCGCGGGCGGCGAAGGCGATGCGCTCGATGACCTCCTGCACGTACTTCGGCAGGTGCAGGCGCTGGCCGTTACGGTGGGTCCAGGCTTCCTGCGCGGTGATGGCGATGCCTTCCTCAACCGTGGCGGGATAGTGGGTGCGAATCTCGGAACCGATACGATCTTTGAGCGGCGTAATGATTTTTCCGCGCGCCGTGTAGTCTTCAGGATTGGCGCTGAAAACGAGGGCCACGTCGAGCGGCAGGCGGATGGGGTAGCCCTTAATCTGCACGTCGCCCTCCTGCATGATGTTGAACAGGCCGACCTGAATTTTTCCGGCGAGGTCAGGAAGTTCGTTGATGGCGAAGATGCCGCGATTGGCGCGGGGAAGCAGACCGTAATGCACTGTGAACTCGCTGCCCAGTTCGTGGCCGCCGCGGGCCGCCTTGATGGGATCGATGTCACCGATGAGGTCGGCGATGGTGACGTCTGGCGTGGCTAATTTCTCGACGTAGCGGTCGTGGGGCGTGAGATAGGCGACGGGCGTGGCATCGCCGAGGCGGGCCACCTCTTCCCGGCAGCGGCGGCAGATGGGCGCGTAAGGGTCGTCGTGGATTTCGCAGCCCGCCAGGTACGGCATGTGCGGGTCGAGAAGCGTCGTAAGGGCGCGCAGGATGCGGCTTTTGGCCTGGCCGCGCAGACCGAGCAGAATGAAATTATGGCGCGAGAGAATGGCGTTGATGATTTGCGGGACAACGGTATCGTCGTAGCCGACGATGCCGGGAAAAACCGGGGCGTCCCCGTTCTGGCGCAGACGCGTGGCGAGATTCTCGCGCAGTTCATCTTTCACGCGGCGAGTGCGCAAGCGATCTTCAGAGAAAGGACTGCGGCGCAGGTCGCCGAGCGTGCGCGGAAGACTCATGAAAGAACCCCCGAAGGAACAACCCTGTCCCGATTATACCCGCGTTTGGAAATCCGGTTTTGCGGCGAAAATCAGCGGACGTGGCCGTTGCCACCGGCCTTCTGGCGGGAGCTCACGGAGCGGCGAAGGTTAGGGAGCAGGGTTTCAAAATAGGCGGCGAGCGAGGAGATGCGCTGCGATTCCGAACGCAGCGCCAGCAGTTTCTGCTTGAAATCGAGGTCGAGAGGCAGCGATCCGGCGAGATAGAAAGACAGCATTGATTGGTCGGCGGCCGAAAGATCCTGAGTCGCGCCCGCGATCGCGAGAATCTCGGAATGCAACCGGACCGCGCGGGCAGTTTCGACCTGCGATGGTGCCGCTGGCTCGTCTTCGAAGAGAAGAACTTCGGCACGAAGGAAAGATCGCTCCTGGTTCACCTGCAACACTTCAAAACGCCTGCGGCCTTCCGTCACGATGTCGAGGCGGCCATCGGGATACTCCTTCACCACGCTCACGATCTCCGCAGTGCACCCGATTTCCGCCAGACCTTCCTCCACGGCGCGCACCACGCCGAAACTACGATCCTGGTCGCGGCATTCGGCGATCATCTCTTTGTAACGCGGCTCGAAGATATGTAAGGGCAGGGGAGTGCCGGGGAAGAGCACTACGTCCAGCGGGAAAAGGGGCAGAAGGGGATCCAATCGTTCTCCGGCGGCGCGCTGAAATAAATCAACCCCTCATATTGTAAACCGCAGAACCATAGATCTGACTTGCGGCAAACCGTAGAGTCTTCAATCGCAGAGGTCGCTGAGAACAGCCGCAGAGTGCGCGGAGATGCGCTGTAAGGATGAAGATCGAGACATTGCCCGAATTCAGGTACCCATTACTTCGTCCTCGCGTCCTTGACTTCTCAGCGGCCAGGGCATACAAGGCGGCCATGGAGCTTGCAGGAAAAGTCGTCGTGGTGACGGGTGCTTCGATGGGAATCGGCGAAGCCATCGCGAAGATATTTGCAGGGAACGGAGCGAGCGTGGTGCTGCTTTCGCGGGACGCTGGGCGGGTGGAAGCGGCCCGGGCGCGCATTGGATATGTTGAGCGCACGCTGGCGCTTTCCTGTGATGTGCGGAATCGTGAGGAGATCGACCGCGCGATCGGATTGACCATGCATCATTTTCAGCACATCGATGTGTGGGTGAATAACGCCGGGCACGGACTGCTAGACTCCGTGGCCGACATGGAGATGGCGGCCTGCCGGGACATGTTCGACACCAATCTGTTTGCAGCCATCGCGTCGATGCAGGCAGTGGTTCCGGTGATGCGCCAGCAGGGCGGGGGAGCGATCATCAACATATCGAGCGTGGCGGGACATATTCCGATTCCGTTTCATGCGGCTTACAGTGCGACGAAGTTCGCGATGAATTCCATTGGCCAGGCGGCGAGTGTGGAGCTGAAGAAGGATGGAATCCACGTGCTGACGGTTTGCCCGGGCTACGTGCGTACGGATTTCAGGCAGAACGCGGCGCGCGGCAGGGAAGTGAAGACGGTGCGGCCGGGATCGGTGCGCGGAATCAGCGCGGAACGCGTGGCCCGGGCTACATTGCGAGGATATTTGAAGGGCAAGCGCGAAGTGATTGTGCCGTGGGGGATGCACATTCCGGTGAAGATTTATCAGTTGTTCCCCTCGGTGGTGGAGTGGGCGATGGGGAGGATGGCAGGATGATTGACATTGCCCAATCGGAACTAACCACAGAAGGCACGGAGGAATTTTGGTTCCCGAACCCTGCGGAACTCAGGAACTAGCCCAGTTCGGCCAGCATGGCTTCCATTTCTGATTGCGCGTGCAAATTGCCGGTGCGGCGGGCGGAGGCGATGCCGTCGGTGAGCATGGTCCTGGCGTCGGCGACGCGGTCGGCTTTGGTCAGGGTCTGCGCAGCCATGAAATAGCCGGGAGTGTAGTCCGGGTTCGTCTTCAGCAGGATCGAGAACTCGGCAAGGGCGCGATCGAAGTCGCCCTGCTTGGAGTACTCCATGGCGAGGCCGTAGCGGGCAAAAGTATCTTTGGGATTCTGGGTGAGGACGTCGTTAAGGGCGGCGATGCGGTCCATAAAACAGTTCTCAGTTCTCGGTTCTCAGTTCGAGATGAGATTACTACAAACGGCGCCCTCGCCGCCCCGCCCCAGAGAAAACTGGCAGCGTCTGCGGCGACTGATTACAATGGCGAGTCCCACAGATTTCAGGATTTGGATTGAGTGAGTTCGACGCGAATGGCGTGTCCGTTCTTCATGCCGGTGGAGAAGTTGGACGATGGCAGCTGGCCGCACCCGGCTCGGCTTCCGTTGGGATGCGGGTGGCGGGGACATTGCACCGTGCCCGGACACGAGGGCGAAGCTCCGTCGCCTGAAGAACTGCGGGAGTTTTGCAATCTCGGCTACGCCGGCCGCTGCAGCCGTCTGCCAGAAGAGCGGGCCTGGGACGCGGTGCGATTTGCTGTCGTTGCTGTGCGCACTCACGAGGCCGAAGACGATCATCGGCGCCAGGCCAATCGGGTTCGTTTGTGCTACGTCTGCGAGCGCGAACACCGGCCAGTCGAGCACGGCACGCTGGAGTTCAATGTCGCCGATTCGCGGTGGGTGGAGCGGCATCCTGACCGGCGCGTGCAACAGATGGCTGAGTGCTTTCTAGCGGAGTATTTGAAGAAAAAGCAGGACGCGACGCGGGTGGCTGTTTGATGCCATTCCTCCCGTCTGGCCGATCAAGGAAGAAAGTAATATGAACGAAGACGCGCTGGTACCCCGGCCAGTCCGGGATTCGCAATCCGAGATGACCGAGATTGTTCTTCCCAACGACGCCAATCCGCTGGGGGCCCTGCTGGGCGGGCGATTGATGCACTGGATCGATCTGGCGGGCGCTATGGCGGCGCATCGCCATTCGCGCAGCTACGTGGTCACGGCCTCGGTGGATCACATTGATTTCCTGGTGGCAGTGCGGGTGGGCGACCTGGTGATTCTGCGCTCGTCGGTGAACCGCGTATTTCACAGTTCGATGGAAGTTGGCGTGAAGATTTTTGTTGAAAACTATATCGCTGATACGGCCCAGCATGTGGCGTCCGCGTATCTTACCTTTGTGGCCATCGACGGCAAAGGGAATCATCTGAAGGTCGCGGCCGTGGTTCCGGAGAGCGAGGAGCAGCGGCGGCGCTACGATGATGCGGGACGGCGGCGCGAGATTCGCCGTGCCGAATTGGAACGCCGGCGCAAATCGTCGAGATGACTCACCGCGGAATGTGATGCAGATCACATCCGACCTTCGGCGCGTGCAGTTAAGGTTCTACGTTGTGCCCAGGAGTTTGTTATGGATAGCGCCCTTCTGGTTCATCGTCTCCACTTCGCGTTCACCGTCACATTTCACTATCTGTTTCCGCAGCTGACCATGGGACTGGCGCCGCTGATTGTGGTGCTCAAGACCCTGGCGCTGCGCCGGAAGGACGAAACCTACAACCAGGCGGCGCGCTTCTGGGCACGAATCTTTGGCATCAACTTCGTGCTCGGCGTGGTGACGGGAATTCCCATGGAATTTCAGTTCGGCACGAACTGGTCGCACTTTTCGCGCTTTGCGGGTGGAGTGATCGGGCAGACGCTCGGTATGGAGGGAATGTTCGCGTTCTTTCTGGAATCGGCTTTCCTCGGGCTTTTTCTTTACGGCGAGAAGCGGCTGGGCCCGAAGGGCCACTGGTGGTCGGCCGTGGCCGTATTTCTGGGGTCGTGGCTTTCCGGCTTCTTCATCGTGGCTACCGATGCGTGGATGCAGCATCCGGTGGGCTACAGCAAGGCGGCAGATGGATCGGTGCAGCTTTCCAGCTTCTGGGAATTGGTTTTGAACCCGTGGGCCTGGTGGCAGTACGCGCACAACATGAGCGGCGCCGTCATCACGGGCGCTTTTGTGATGGCCTCGGTGGGCGCGTTTTATCTGTTGTGGGGAAAGTTCCAGGAGCACGGACGGATTTTCTTGAAGGTCGGCGTGGTTGCGGGATTGATCTTCAGCGTTCTGCAGCTTTTTCCCACCGGTGACGCGCAGGGGCGAATGGTAGCTACCAACCAGCCGGTGACGATGGCGGCCATGGAAGCGCTCTTTGTGGGCCAACCGGGAGCGCCGCTGGTGCTGGTCGGCCAGCCCAACGTGGAGACCCGCAAGATCGACAATCCGTTAGAAGTCCCACAGGCGCTCAGCTTCCTAACTTACCGGCGGTGGGAGGCGGAGGTACGCGGGCTGAATTCCTTCCCGGAGAACGACTGGCCGCAGAACATAGAATTGCTTTACTACAGCTACCACATCATGGTGGGACTGGGGACGATCTTCATCGTTGTCATGGTGGTTGCGGCGCTGCTCCTGTGGCGTGGCAAGTTGTTTTCCGCTCGCTGGATGTTGTGGGTGCTCCTCCTGAGCCTGCCCTTTCCCTACATTGCCAACACCGCGGGGTGGATGACGGCGGAGTTGGGGCGCCAGCCCTGGCTCGTCTATGCCCTCATGCGTACCGCGGACGGATACTCGAAGACGGTATCCGCCGGGAATGGGATGTTTACGCTGCTCGGTTTTCTTGGGATGTACACGGTGTTGGGAATTCTGTTTCTGTTCCTGGTGCGGAGGGAGATTGAGCAGGGGCCTCTGGTCGAGGGTAGGCAGGCGCACTGAAAAACGGATCAGGCTGAGGCTTTGCGAGGTGTTGTCATGGAAACGCTGTGGTTCATGATCGTCGCCGTGATGGTGGCGGCTTACGTTGTGCTCGACGGGTTCGACCTGGGCGCGGGGGTGATCTATCTGGGCGCGGCTAAGACCGGGGATGAGCGGCGAACGATTATGCGCGCCATTGGCCCCGTTTGGGATGGCAACGAAGTCTGGCTGCTGGCCGCCGGTGGCACGCTCTATTTCGCGTTTCCGCTGCTCTACGCGTCGAGTTTCAGCGGCTTCTACCTGCCCCTGATGATGGTCCTTTGGCTGTTGATGCTGCGAGGCGTTGGCATTGAATTGCGGGCGCACATGGAGAATCCGGTGTGGCGGGGATTCTTTGACGTCGTGTTTTGCGTCTCCAGTGTACTGCTGGCAATCTTTTTCGGCGCGGCCCTGGGGAATGTGGTGCGGGGCGTTCCGCTCGGGCCGGATGAATATTTCTTCGAGCCTCTGTGGACGAACTTCCGCGTTGGCGTAGATACCGGCATTCTCGACTGGTACACGGTGCTTACAGGGGTGATTGCGCTGGTTACGCTGACGGCGCACGGTGCGTTGTACCTCGCAGTGAAAACAGAAGGAGATCTCAACCAGCGCTGCCGGAAGGTTGCGTCGGCAGTGTGGCCGATTCAGTTGATCCTCACGATTGTTGGGCTGGTGGCGACCACCTCCGTGCGGCCAACCGTGCTCGACAACTACAAGCAGCATGCCATCGGGTTCTTGATTCCAGTGATTGTCATCGCCAGCCTGGCCGTCATGATTATTGCGGTGCGCAAGGGCCAGGACAAGATCGCCTTTGTGGGATCTGCGGTCTACATCGTCGGCATGCTGGTGGGAGCGGCATTTGCGCTTTATCCTGTCGTGCTGCCCGCCAGCACCGACTCGGCCTACAACCTGACGATCTATAACACCGCTGCCGGACATCACGGGCTCACCGTCGGCCTAACCTGGTGGATTTTGGGGATGATTCTTGCCTTGGGGTACTTCACCCTGCTATTCCGCATGTTCCGGGGGAAGGTGCGGCTGGAAGGGGAGGGGTACTAAGCGGGTGCATCTGCCCGACTGCGGGGATCGCCGCGAACGGGGGCATTAGAGTCGACATCATTTGATGCTATAATCAGTGCCTGGAGTTCCCCTATGAGAACAACCCTTGCGCTGGATGACGATCTCGTACGCATCGCCCAGGAATTCACTGGGATGGCGGAGAAGACCGCGTTGATTCGTGAAGCTCTCAAGGCCCTCATCGAGCGGGAAAGCGCACGCAGACTGGCGTCCCTGGGAGGCACAATGCCCCAATTGAAGAATATTCCACGCCGCAGGGGGCGGGGGAATTGATTCTCGCAGATACGTCGATCTGGATCGACCATCTCCGTTCGGGAAACCCAGAAATGCGTAAGCATCTTAACCAAGGGAAGATTGTTATCCATCCCTTCATCATCGCGGAACTCGCGCTCGGATCGCTACGAGAGCGCACCAAGACGCTTGCGCTGCTGGACCTGTTACCACAGGTGCGAGTAGCGCAGTTGGGCGAAGTGCGGCTGACGATTGAGGCTCGTCGTCTGTATAGCCTCGGCATCGGTCTGACCGACGCACACCTGATAGCCTCCGTCTTTATCAATCCGTCCACGCTTCTGTGGACCAGAGATAGGCGACTCCGCAAGGCCGCTGAAGCTCTCGGCATTCACGCCAGCCTGGCTTAGGAAAAACGGACCTAGTTGGCCGCGGGCTGCTTCGGATTCCTTTTTCCCTTTTTTGGGACGCTCGGGGGCAAGGTGCGGCTTGAGGGGGAGGGTTCTGAACCGATCTCGCCGATGCACCATCCAGCGACTGTGGTGTAAGCGCGGTGCGCCAGCCTGGGTGTCACGTGCGCGGTCCTGCCGAAATCACCGGGTTGGAGGCACCGGTTGAGCCGGCTCGGCAGGTGTTGCGGCCTTCAGCTTGGCAAAGGATTCCTCCACGCGCTTCCGGAAGTCACCACTGTCGTCGTGCTCAAATCCGCTATAGTTCGACTTGACTTGCATCTCACACTCGGTACCCTTCGATACCAGGGCGACGTGGTTGGCTCGCTGCGTGAGCGCTCCGGTAATGGTGACATGCGCGGCGTGTTTCACCTTGTAAGTAGCAGTCATTAGGGTGTCGTTACTGTCCTCGACGTTGTAGTTCTCGGCATTGCTGAGAGTGTCTTTGACCGCGCCCCATAGCTCGCTGCAAGGAGCCGGGTAGGTATTCTTGGAGGTTTTGCCGAACGCCGGCAGAGCAAGAGCAAACAATATCAAAGCTACAAACACGCGTCTTGTCTTCATCATGCCATTTCTCCTGTGTCGGATGTGCTTCGCAGAATGTCAAAACTGAGCAGAAATCCATGTTTCCCAGACAGGTGAAAGATAGTCGCTTAGAAAATTTCGTTCAGTGCGCGGAGTCACACTAGCCGACGACCAGCCTTCTAACTCGCTTGTCGCATCACTCAGGACCCCTCGAATGGATACGGTGATGATCCTTCGGGCCCCCGAGCATTCTTAACGAGAACATCGCGAGCGCCCGCTAGCATCGTCCTGCGCCTGTATAATCGAACCAGGGTTCTGTCTAATCTTCGCAGTTATCTTTGGAGTGTGATCCATTGGCTGCACACATGCCTCCTCATCCCGGCCAGGCTGCGCCGGGGCCGCAACCGCTGCCCGGTGTCGATGCCATTATTGCCGTTGGTTCCGGCAAGGGCGGCGTGGGCAAGACCACGCTGTCCGTCAACCTGGCTGTCGCGCTGGCTAAGATGGGTCACAAGGTTGGCCTGCTGGACGCTGATGTCTACGGCCCGAACGTTCCGCTGATGCTCGGAGTGAACGCGCAGCCGCGGATGGTCGGCGAGAATCGCATCGAGCCGCTGGAAGCGTTCGGGTTGAAGGTGATTTCCGTGGGTTTCCTCAACCCGGGCGACAAACCGATCATCTGGCGTGGTCCCATGCTGCATCAGATCGTGAAGCAGTTCCTGGGGATGGTGGAGTGGGGAAATCTCGATTACATGATCGTGGACCTGCCGCCGGGGACGGGGGATATCGCGCTGTCGCTGGTGCAGTCGGTGCCGCTGACGGGAGCGGTGGTGGTTTCGACGCCGTCGGATGTGTCGCTGCAAGACGCCCGCAAGGCGATTGAGATGTTCCGGCAGATGAAGGTGGACCTGGTCGGGGTGGTCGAGAACATGAGCTTTTTCACATGCCCGCACTGCAAGCACGAGATCGACATCTTCTCCCGCGGGGGCGCGGAGAGGATGGCGCAGCAGTTTGGTGTGGCGTTTTTGGGCAACATTGAACTCGACCCGGAAGTCCGCAAGTCAGGAGACGGCGGCAAGCCGGTGGTGCTCGCGGGCGAGGATTCGGCGCATGCCAAGTCCATTTTTGCTTTTGCGCGAAAAGTTGCCGAGCGCGTGTCGGAGATCAAGGTCAGCGCGCCCGCCAGTGTGATTCAGATTCAGTAGCGAAATGCTTAACCACAGAGGACACAGGGAACACGGAGGAAATCCTTTGTGGGACTCTGTGTCCTCCGTGGTTTAGTTTTTTGGTCCCTTCGAAAATCGCGGCAGCCGCCAAATTGCGTCGGCCTCACCACCCTTCAAGATCAACTCCGCCATCATCTCCCCTACCGCCGGGCCGTGCTTGAAGCCGTGGCCTGAGCCGCCGCCCACCAGCCAGACGTTTTCCATCTTCGGATGGCGATCGACTATGAAGTGACTGTCTGGTGTCTGCTCGTATTGGCAGACACGTGTTTCGATCAGCGGCGCGTCTTTCATCGCGGGAAACCGGAAGGCGATATATTCGCGAACGCGCTTCAGCGTGGCCGGGCTGACGACTCGCTGGCCGGAAGTAGGGTCGAAGGCGGGGCCGCGAGTATCGTCGGCGACCTTGAACCCGCGACGGTCGCTGCCTGGAATGCCGTAGAAGAAACGCCCATGGTGATCTCCCCACACCGGCATGTGGGCATCGGTGAAATAACAGGCGTGGCGAGCAGGCGGACCGAAGAAGAAGATGTCCTGCTTCGTGGGGCGAATCAAATCACCGATGGTTTTGCGAAACAGTTTGCCGAGCCAAGGACCGCAGGCGAAGACGTAAAAGTCCGCCCTGAGCCGTGAACCATCGGACAACCTAAGGTGGGGAATAGCAGCTTCTAATCCACCGCGTAGGACTTGGGCTTGCCGGTATTCGCCGCCGCAGTCGACAACCGCATCGACCACGGCTTGGCAACTGGCGCGGGCGTCCAGGTATCCGCATTCGGGTTCATAGAGTCCCCAGTGAACGTCGTCGAAGTTGATCTGCGGCCAGCGCTTTTTCATCTCTGGCGTGGAGAGTTCCTGAAACTTGATCTTGGCGTTGCTAAGCTCTGCCAGCGAACCCCGCTCGTAGTCGTCACTGCGGCTGGCTGCCATCCAGAGGACGCCGGTTGGGTGGAGAAACCGGCGTTTCCATCGCTTCTCATATTTTCGCCATAGCGTGAACGAGCGAGCCGCCATCTCCGTGTAAGGTTGATCGGGGCCGTAGGTCCCACGGAAGACGCGGGTTTCGCCGCCCGAGGAGGCGCGGGAGTTTCCCGGTCCCCAGGCGTCGAGCAAGGTCACGCGGGCGCCATTGTCCAGGAGACGGAAGGCGGTCCAGCCGCCGAACGCTCCGGCTCCGACGACGGCAATGTGTGGTTTGGATTTCATGGCATCGCCTCATGATAACGTCAAGTCTTGGGGCGACCGAAGAGTCTTAATCGCAGAGGCCGCTAAGAAAAGCCGCAGAGAACGCTGAGGAAGATTATGGCCTATTCTTCTTTGCGTCCTCTCCGGCCTATCTCTGCGATAGAGGTTTTCGTGGCCTGTGCTTGACACTTCCCGACCCCGTTCCTAGAATCCAGACAGGATCGCAACTTGGGTCCAAAAGCTAAGTTTTTGCATCTAAAATAGTTAGGTAGATGAATTGGAAGCAGTTGCTCTCCCTTTCGGCCGCAGCTTGGATCCAGATCATTGACGGTGCTTTCGATGCCCTCTGACCCCAATATCGGCAGCCGGGAACGCGAAATTCTGACCGCGATCGTGGAGACTTTTATTTCTACGGGCGAGCCGGTCGGTTCGCGCACGCTGGCGCGTTCGAACCGCGAGGGGCTGAGTCCGGCGACGATTCGCAACGTGATGGCCGACCTCTCGGACGCAGGATTTTTGGAGCAGCCGCATACTTCAGCGGGCCGGGTGCCGACCACCGACGCCTATCGCTACTACGTCGAGCAGATTAGCGGCGAGGCGCGGCTGGCACCGCAGGACGAAGGTATGATTTCGGACTCTCTGGCCGGCATCAGCGACGTGCAGGAATTCATGGAGCGCACTTCGCACGTGCTGTCGCTGATTTCACGCAACGTGGGCGTGACCGTAGCCAGCAGCGGGACAAAGAACGCGCTGGAACACGTCTACTTCTCGCGGTTGGGCGATCAAAAGGTGCTGGCGGTGCTGGTGACGCGGTCTGGGCTGGTGCGCGACCGGGTGTTGCGGCTTGATCTTCCGCAGAGCGAGCTCGACCTGGCGGCGCGCTACATCAACGAGAATTTCCGCGGCTGGACCATGGAGGCGACGCGCAGCGAACTCGCCCGTCGGATCGAGCAGGAACGCAGCGAATACGACCGGCTCATGAATTCGATCGCGCAGCTGTACAAGCAGGGCGCGCTGGCGGCGGAGCCCGGAGCGCAAGTGGTGTTTGTGGAAGGTGCGGCCAATCTGGTGGCCGGCGAGGAAGATCGCCAGCGGCTACAGGAGATGCTGCAGACGCTGGAAGAGAAAGAGAAGGTTGCGAGACTCCTGAGTGCATATCTCGACGTCAAGCAGGAAGCTGTGCGGGTGGTAATCGGACTGGACGAAGCCCTGCCATCCATGCAGAATTTCGTGCTGATCGGCGCTCCGGCGCGGTCGGGACGCGACATGTCCGGGTCTCTGGCGGTGATTGGGCCGACGCGTATGGACTATCAGCACACCATCACTGCTGTTTCGTACATTGCGCGATTGTTCGACAAGATCTTGAATGAATCGGAGTAATCATCGGTAGATTATGGGGAAAACAAACGGGAAATCAGAAGGGAAGACCGCGAGCCGGGACGCTACCGGCTTGGATCTGGAGCGCGAACTGCCGGCTTCTCACGACAGGAACGAGACCTCTACACAAACTCAGGTAAGCGGGGCGGAACCTCAGGTCAGTGCGGAGATCTCTCCTCTGGAACTGGAACTGCAGAAGGTAAAGGCCGAGCGCGACTCGCTGCTCGACCGGTTGGCGCGCGCGCAGGCAGAATTCGAAAATTCCCGCAAGCGTGCCGGGAAAGAGCAGCAGGAATTTCGCGACTACGCCGCCGCCGATGCGATGAGAGCCCTGTTGCCAGTGCTGGACAGCTTCGAGCGCGCTCTCCGGGCGAAGTCTGAAGCGGGAGATTTCCGGGGCGGGGTGGAACTGATCTTCAAACAGTTCCAGGACGCGTTGTCGAAGCTTGGCGTGCGTGAAATTCCGGCCAAGGGCGAGCCTTTCGACCCGCATTACCACGAGGCCATCGAAGTGGTGGACACCGCCGACGCTCCGGATCATCAGGTGCTGGAGGAGTTGCAGCGCGGATACAAATTCAGGGACCGCTTGCTGCGCCCCGCGATGGTGAAGGTGGCTCGCAATCCCGGTAAGTAAGTTCCACTCCGGTTGTATTTTCTTTCATTGGAAGGCCTATTCTGACCACGAACGCAAAACGCGATTATTATGAGGTACTGGGCGTCGCTCGCACCTGCACCGAGCAGGAACTGAAGAGCGCTTATCGCAAACTGGCGCTGCAGTTTCATCCCGACCGGAATCCGAACAATCCCGACGCGGAGGATAAATTCAAAGAAGTCAGCGAGGCCTACGCGATTCTCGCTGATTCCGAGAAGCGGTCTGTCTATGACCGTTACGGTCATGCGGGGCTGGGAGGCTCAGGCGGGCCGAGCGGTTTCGATGCCAGCGTTTTCCAGGATTTCGGCGACATTTTTGGCGAGTTCTTCGGCTTCGGAGACGTGTTCGGAGGCGGCGGTCGCCGGCGCAGCCGGAGCCAGAGAGGTGCCGATCTCCGCGAGGATCTGACGATCGAGTTCGAAGAAGCGGCCTTCGGTACAGAGACGCGTGTCACCGTGCGCCGCCATGAAGCCTGCGAGGATTGCCGCGGCTCGGGTTCAGCTCCGGGGAAGGGGCCGTCCACCTGCCGCTCCTGCGCCGGACGCGGACAGGTCCGCTACCAGCAAGGGTTCTTCAGCATCGCGCGGACTTGTCCAGCGTGTCAGGGAACAGGCAGTGTTATTACCGATCCTTGCGCCAAGTGCAAGGGCGAAGGACGAATCCTGCGCCAGCGAACCGTGGACGCCAAGATCCCTCCGGGCGTCGAGGACGGGACGCGCATCCGGTTTTCAGGAGCGGGAGAGGCTGGAGCATTTGGCGGCCCGGCCGGCGATCTTTATGTGGTGTTGCACGTGAAGGAACATCCGTTCTTTGAGCGCGAAGGGAATGATTTGCACTGCGCGGTTCCGGTGTCGGTGACCCAGGCGGCGATGGGCGCCGAAATTCGCGTGCCGACGCTGGAAGGCGAACACACGCTGAAGATTCCCGATGGAACCCAGCCGGGCACGACGTTTCGCATCCGCAACAAGGGTGTGCCCGTGCTGAATGGACATGGCAAGGGCGACCTGTACGTAGAAGTGCGGGTGCAAATTCCGAGCAAGCTGAGCAAACGCCAGAAGGAACTGCTGCATGAGCTGGAGGCCACTTCTAAAGTCGACAATCAGCCCCTTGTGCGCTCTCTGCTGGGCAAAGTGAAGGATATGTTCGGGTAGGTTACCTGCCCCGCCCGCTCTCTGCTTTTTCGGCTACCTTTTCTTCCTCTGGCCTTCTCGCTCGGTACTCGCGACACGGTACTCGGTACGAACACGCCATGACCCGCCGCCGTTGGATTGCAGACGAAGTTTCGGGTGATCGCGCTGCCCTGGTGGGGGAGCATGCGGATCATCTGGTGCGTGTGCTGCGGGCTCGCGTCGGTCAGGAATTCGACATTGCTACCGGTGCCAAAGTGCGTCGAGGCCGCATCACTCGCGTGGCGGACGATCGGGTCGAGTTTGAGTTGGGCGGCGAAGTGCCGGCGGCAAGCACAGTCAACCTCACGCTGGTTCTCGCCGTCTTCAAGTTTGACCGGATGGAATGGGCTATCGAAAAGTGCACCGAGCTTGGCGTCTCGCGAATTATGCCGCTGATCGCCCGGCGCACGGATGCCCATCTGGCTGCGGCGGCGGCAAAGAGGGTAGAGCGCTGGCGTCGAATCGCCCTGCAGGCTGCGGAACAATCGCGGCGGGCTGCGCCTCCAGAGGTGGCGGCGCCAGGGGAGCTTGGCGAGGTGTTAGGCCGTGCCAGCGGCTTGCGAATCCTGTTGGCTGAGGCGGAGCGGCGGACTCATCTTCGGGAGATTATCGGCACCGCACCGGTGACAGACGAGATCCTTCTGGCTATCGGTCCGGAGGGCGGCTGGACCGACGATGAGCTAAAACGATTTCAGCAAGCCGGGTGGATTCCCGCGTCGCTGGGCAACGCCATCCTGCGGGCTGAAACCGCAGCGATCGCTGCCACGGCGATTATTCTCTCTTCGCTGACCTAGCACGCGGTTTCCTCAACCGGGGTAGTGATATTCTGAGCCGCAATGGCTGTCTCGAAATCCCAGCTGCGTCCGGCGCCGTTTCTTCCCGACCAGCACCAGCGCGAAGCGATTGAGCACGTGCACGGGCCGATGCTGGTAGTTGCGGGTGCGGGCACGGGAAAGACATCGGTTCTGACTCACAGGATTGCAAGTCTGGTTTGCGACGAACACGCGCAACCGGACGAGATTCTGGCGCTGACATACACGAACAATGCCGCGGCGGAGATGCGCGAACGCGTCAGCAGCTTACTGGGTGGCAGGAAGGTTCGCGCGGCCACTTTTCACGACTACTGCTACGAACTGCTCGGACGGCATGGACGGAAGTTCGGTGTGCTCGACGAGAAGGATCTCTGGATATACCTGCGCAAGCGGCTCCGCGAGCTTCGTCTGGAGTATTTTGTTCGTGCCGCAAATGTGGGCCAGTTTCTCAGCGACCTGCTGGATTTCGTGAGCCGGTGCCACGACGAGCTTGTGACTCCGGAGAAGTATGCCGAGTATGTGGCGCGCCTGGAGCGCGGCGAGCTTCCCATCCCTCGGGTAGCGAAATCAAAAGAGAAGCTTGACGATGCGGAGGTATTGGGCCGCTGCCGCGAAATCGCTCGCGTGTACGCGACGCTGGAGAACTGGCTGCTGGAAAACAATTGGGGCACCTTCAGCCACATGATCACGCGGGCCCATCAGTTGCTCACGACCGACGGGACGGTTCTCGCTGCGGAAAGGGCCCGTGCTCGATTCGTTTTGGTGGACGAATTCCAGGATGCAAACTTCGCCCAGATCCACCTGCTCGGTGCTCTCGCGGGAGAGGAGAGGAATGTTTTCGCCGTGGGAGACCCTGACCAGGCGATTTACCGTTTCCGCGGCGCCTCCAGCGCGGCTTTTCAGCTGTTCTATCGCCGTTTTCCTGACGCGAAGCTGGTCGTGTTGGGAAAAAACCGTCGCTCAACGACCGCGATCCTGCGCTGTGCGTTTGCCGTAGTCGATAAGAACCCCCAGGTTTTTGGAGCGAGCCAGCACACCCCGATCGCCTACCGGCGAAGCCCGTTGCAGTCGGCGCGAGAAGAAGAGGCAGCCCAGGAGAGGAAGACGCTTACATCTTTTCCGGTTGAGGCGGTCTCCTTCGCGGCCAAAGATGCGGAAGCGCCCGACGCGGCGCGTGTTATTGAGGAAATACACCGGCGTTTGCGCTGCAAGTGGAGGGATTTTGGCATCCTCTACCGCTCCCATGTTCACCGCGACGACGTGGTGCAGCAACTGGCGGAGCGGGATATTCCTTTCGCGATTGAAAGCATGGACGTCAGCGATACTCCTGAGGTGCGGGACCTGTTCGCTTGTCTTGCCGTCGTCGTGGATCCGGGAGACGATGCCAGCCTTTTTCGCGTAGCGGCACTACCGCAGTTCACGGTGGATCCCCTGCAGCTTCGCACCGCGCTGCGTGCGATTGCGAAGGATGCGAAGGAGGGACAGGTGATTCCGCTGGCTTCGGTGCTGGACGGAGTCGACGGTGGCCGCGAGGTTCTCGATACGGTTCACCAGGTGCGGGAAGAGATTGGCCGGAGCGGGAAAGGGCGGGGCGCCCTGGAGATCATCGCCAACCGATTCGACCTTGATAGGAGTTCTTCCATCCTGCAAGCGGCTCTCAAGTTTGTCGGCGATTGGGAAAAGAAAGCGACAACGGCTACGGGGGACGTGGCAGAGTTGGTCGAGTACCTGGGATATTTTCGCGAGGCCAGCGGCGTGATTCCGATGGCATCCGCCGAAAACGAGGACGCGGTCCGCCTGATGACCGTGCACCTGGCAAAAGGTCTCGAGTTCCCGCATGTTTTCATTCTGCGCGCAACCAGTGGCTCTTTTCCGGCGGGCTATCGGGAGACGCTGGTGGAATTTCCGCTGGAGCTCCGGGACCCCGACTCCTCGGCGGCGGTTGATGACAAGACGCTGTATGAACAGGAAGAGCGCAGGCTTTTCTATGTGGCCATGACTCGGGCCAAGGATTCGCTCCACCTCTACGGCAAGCAGGGAATCGGCAAGGACAAAACGCCGCCTGGATTGATGCGCGAATTGATGAAAGATGCGAGCGTGCAACCGTGGTTGAGGTCGCGGGCGGCGCTGCCCTCGCAGCCAGAACTGATCGAGATTGCCGCGGCGGCGGATCCGGCGTATGCGCGAGGTTCTCGAACCTGCGAGTGGCTTGAGTTAGCGCCTATCGAGGGACTGAGCGGACGCTTGAGCGCGTCCGCGGTGGACACGTATGAGCGATGCCCCCTCCAGTTCAAGCTGGAACGGGAGTGGAAACTATCACGAGAAGTTCCCGCGGCCATGCAATACGGTGCCTCGATGCACCGAGTCCTGCGGACTTATTACGATTCCGTGCGCCAGGGGCGTCCGAAGACTGATGCCGAGCTGCTGGACTTGTTTCGTGCGGACCTGGCTGCGGCAGGAATCCAGGATCCCTATCAGCAGGCGCTGTACGAGAAGCAGGGAATCGATCAGTTGGGCAATTTCCTGACGGCGGCATGCTCGGCACCGACACCGGAGATATTGCATACCGAGGAGTGGTTCGAGGTACAGATTGCTGGCACGAAAGTTGCCGGGCGAATTGACCGCATCGATCGCGCCGCCGACGGCAGTGTGACGATCGTGGACTACAAGACCGGGAAGGCTCGCTCCCAGGACGATGCCGATGAGAGCCTGCAGCTTTCGATCTACGCGCTGGCGGCGCTTGAGAAGTGGGGATACCGTGTGAGCGCCCTGGCTTTTCACAATCTAGCAGAAAATATTCCTGTGGTGACGAGGCGATCAGACTTTCAATTAGCTCAAGCCCGGGAGCGGGTGGAGGCCGCGGCTCGCGGCATCGCTGCGGGAGACTTCGAGCCTAACGTAGACTTTCATTGCAACTTCTGCGCGTTCCGCGGATTGTGTCCTGCCAAGGAGAAGCGCATTCCGAATCTGAGGAAACGCGAACGCCGGTCATCCGATTGAGTTCGGAGTTCCGCGCAAAAACTTAGGGGACGCATTCTGCGTCCCCCTGTGACTTCATGTTGCACGTCTTAGTGCTTCTTTTTCTTTTTCGCCTTCTTTTTCGTTGCCATTGGTTCTATTCTCCCTTCCATTGTTCATGGAAAATTCTGCAACGGTCTTTTGTTGCAACTGATTGATTGTATAGAGTCAATGAATTTTGATGTCAAGAAAAAAATGCATGCAGCGACTGCGTATGGTGGTGTACCAAAGTCACCGCGGCAACCTTCCGACGAAGAATTTCAACCGCAGCACGACAAAATATGTGAGGGAAGTGATGTGCGACGACCACTGCGGCCTCGCTGACTACGCTTGCTGCAACGAGTCGGGAAACGTTGCGCGCGCTGGAATGGCAAGCATCAAGCGTAGCAGGAGTGCGGCCTTTTTCTCGGCGATGCATCTATAATGAAGTTGCGAAAATCTTCGTGGGAGCTTGATCTATGGCGGCTTTCGATGAGGTTGTCATCATCTCCGGGTGTCGCACTCCGGTAGGAAAATTTCAGGGAAGTCTGTCCGATTTGAGCGCTCCGCAGTTGGGCGCGATCGTGGTGCGGGAGGCAGTCAAGCGTGCCGGAGTGAACGCCGACCAGGTGGACGAGTGCATCATGGGCAACGTGGTTTCCGCCGGCCTCGGTCAAAATCCCGCCCGGCAGGCGGCAATCTTCGGCGGATTGTCTCCTTCGACAGGTGCCATGACAATCAACAAGGTTTGTGGCTCCGGACTGAAGGCGGTCGCGCTCGCGGCACAGGCAATCCAAACGGGTAACAGTTCCATAGTCGTCGCGGGCGGCATGGAGTCGATGACCAACGCTCCCTATCTGTTGCCGCAGGCGCGCAAAGGATATCGGCTGGGCAACGCTCAGGTAATCGATTCAATGGTGAACGATGGACTGTGGGATATCTACAACGACTACCACATGGGAATCACCGGCGAGAATGTGGCAGAGAAGTATGGCATCAGTCGCGAGGAGCAGGATGATTTTGCGGTGAACTCGCACCGCAAGGCGATCGCCGCGATCAAGGAGTGCCGCTTCAAGTCGCAAATTGTTCAGGTGGAGCTTCCGGCGAAGAAGAAGGGACAGCCCTCGACCTGGTTCGAGAAGGATGAGTCTCCTCGCGAAGACACTACAATGGAAGTTTTGCGCTCGCTCAAACCCGCTTTCAAGAAAGACGGCACGGTTACCGCCGGTAATGCCCCGGGTGTGAACGACGGCGCTGCAGCCGTGGTCGTAACCAGTGCGCAACGTGCGCGGGAGCTTGGGGCGCAACCCATGGTGCGAATCGTGGCCCAGGCAACCAGCGGGGTCGAGCCCAAATGGGTCATGATGGCTCCTGTGGGCGCGGTGAAAACGATCTGGGAGAAAACGGGCTGGAAGAATGAGGACGTCGACCTTTACGAGCTCAACGAGGCGTTTTCGGTGCAGGCGCTGGGTGTGATGCGCGAGCTAGGGCTTGATCCCAACAAGGTAAATGTGAATGGTGGCGCCGTCGCGATCGGGCATCCGATCGGAGCGAGCGGGGCACGTGTGTTGGTGACTCTGGTCTATGAGATGATCCGCCGGAACGCCAAACGCGGGATCGCGGCTCTATGCCTGGGCGGCGGCAACGCAGTGGCGATGGCGGTGGAACGATAGCGGTCGCAGCCAGCCAGAACGTATGATAAGGCGCACAGGATAACGGAGCTAGCTCGCCGCCGCTACCCTGAGAGTCACGGTGAAAACCGCTCCGCCACCCGGCGCATTCGCGGCTTCCACGGTACCGTTGTGTTCCTTTACGACTGATTTGCAAATGCTGAGGCCGAGCCCGGTTCCCCGTCCCGGGCGTTTGGTCGTGTAAAACGGGTCAAAGATGCTGGGCAGGATGTCCGCGGGAACCCCCGGGCCGTCGTCCTGAAAGCTGGCGGACACCGAGTCTCCGTTAGCGGCCAGCCGGATACGCAACGTTCCGCGGTCGCGAACCTCACGAATAGCCTGCTCGGCGTTGAGGATCAGATTCAGGAAAACCTGCATCAGCTGGTGGGGATCGCCTTCCACGTAGGGCAAATTCGGCTCGCGCAAGAAGTCCACGGTGATGTTGTTCTTGCGCAGAGAATAGGCGTGCAGGTTGAGGGTGCGCTCCACGACCTCGCCGAGATTTACTTTGGACTTGCCGGGCGCCGGCGGCCGCGAGAAATAAGTGAGGTTGTGAACGATGTCGGCGGCACGCCGGGCCTGCTGTTGCAGCATGGCGATCTGTTTGCGCGCGGACTCGGTAGTTTGGCTATCCTGCAGAAGCTCGCTGACGCCCAGGATGCTGGTCAGCGGATTGTTGAGTTCGTGAGCGACACCTCCGATCATCGCCCCCATAGCGGCGAGGCGCTCGCTCTGCACGATTTGCTGTTCGAGTTTTTTCTCTGTCGTGATATCGCGCACTGAAATGATCACGCCGCTGAGCTTGCCTTCGGCGTCAAAGAACTGGCGGGCGGAGGCTCGCATCGTGTGCCAGCTTCCATCGCGGTGGCGAGCCCCGTAGTCGGCAGAGCTGAAAACCTTCTTGTTAAAGGCGACGTCGCGGTAGAGGATGACCAACTCGGCGGAGTGATCCTGGGTTTCCGAGATCTTCTTGCCCAGTACTTCTTCGGGTTCATAGCCGAGCAGATCGCGGATGCGCGAACTCACAAACGTGTACCGCTCTTCCAGATCCACCACCAGAATCAAGTCGGGGAAGCTTTCCAGGAGGCGGCGGCGGAACTCCTCCTGCTGTGCGAGTTGCCGCTCCATCGTGCGTTTTTCGGTGATGTCGACGAGCGTTCCCTGGTAACGAATGACGTTGCCGGACGCGTCCCAGACGGCGCGCGAGGAATCAAGGAAGGTGGCGGCGGTTCCGTCCTTGCGGCGGAGCCGGATCTCGCGCGTCCGCACACCGCCGCGATCGTCGGGTGCGCGGCCCAGCACAGGTTGCTGTCCCGACTCAAAGTTCAGGGCGCCCGGGTCAAGCGCCAGCAGTTCTTCCTTCTTGAGGTATCCCAGAAGGCCTACCAGCGCCGGGTTCGCGTCCAGAAGTTGTCCATCCGGGGTGCTGAAATAAACGCCTTCCTGCAAGGTCTCGAACAGTTCAGTAAATCGCAGCTCTTTTTCGCGTTGCTGGGTTACATCGCGGCCCAGCACGCTGACTCCCACCACCTCGTCCCCTTTGAGGATTGCGTTGAGTACGCAGTCGAAGTATAAGGGCCGGCTGGTGTTCTTCAGACGCACCCGGATCGTGCCCGCCCAGTGCTTCTTCTCGAGGAAACGGCCCAGTCCGGCTTCTATGGAGTCGCGGGTTGGTTCCTCAAGAAACTCGAAAAACTTGTGCCCGACCAGCGCCGTGTAGGGGAGTCCCGCCAGTTCGGTGACACGTTTATTGACGGTGCGCAAAGAGCCGTCAAGGGAGACAGCACAGGCCGCATCGTCGAAGGAGTCAATCAACTCCTTGAAGCTGCGCTGCGAGCGCATGATGACTTGGCTCAGTTGGTCGAGTTGCTCTTCAGAAGGCGCCGCGCCGACGTGCTCTTGCAGCCCTTGCAGCAGATGTTTGAGTTCTGCCACCTCGCGCCGCCGTCCATAGGCATACACGGCCAGAAGGATGGACAGCACCAGGACGCCGATCGCCATTGGGCCCAGATGGTAAGGCAAGTCCTCCAGCCGTTCCCAGGCAAGGTAGGCAAAGCCCGCCGCCAGCAGAACCATGAACAACAGAAGCCATCGCCAGAGCTGGGATTCTTCGCGTTCAAGATTCTTTGCGGGTCGGGAGGGGCCGGGGGGTTCTGGAAAGCCTGCTGCCATGAGGGACCTTGCCGCTTGCCCACTGCAGAAAGGCAAGCTCGATGACTGAACCCATGGTAATTCCGCGGGTCCGAGGGGACAACCTTACAGTTGTTGGAGAATATGGTACATCCTCTGATTTTGGGCGGCTTTGCCCGCAATGCATTGACTCGCCGCAACTACTAGGATTTCCTCACCTCTGGAAAGACGCCGATCCCGACATCCCCATCTACAGGCAAGCCAGAGCGGAGTACGCGAAGCTGCAATAAACCTTCTGGGACTCTTCCTCTTGCCAATCGAGGTAAGGTTTGTTAATCGCTTTCAAGGCCACTTCGGGAATTCGCGCGTTTTCCTCGCGATCCACAGGACGACTTGTGACAATCGTCACAGCGCAGACTGGGTGGGGGCGCGTAACGTAGATATTTCCCGGATCAGGCCTTCGTGCGCCGAGGTGGCACCCGGACGTCCCGCCAGGAGCGCACATGCTCTACAAGACCCTCAGCGCCGCGGTCTACGGCATCGATGCCAACATCATCCAGGTGGAAGTGGACTGCTCCGGCATCAAGACCGACCAGGACCATTTTCACACTGTCGGGCTGCCGGATGCGGCGGTGCGCGAGAGCCGCGACCGTGTGCGGGCGGCGCTGAAGAACTGCGGCTACGACATACCTCCAACGCACATCACCATCAACCTGGCACCCGCCGACATCAAGAAAGAAGGCTCCGGATTCGACCTGCCGATGGCATTGGGCATTGTCGGCGCGTATGGCGGCCTGACCAGGAAAGAAATCCCTGACTGTGTTTTTGTTGGAGAGTTGTCTCTGGACGGGGGAGTTCGCGGCGTGCGAGGCACCCTGCCGATAGCGCTGGAGGCCCGCGGCCGGAAAATCTTGCGTCTGGTGGTTCCGGAAGCCAACGCCAGGGAAGCCGCGATGGTCGGCGGCCTGGAAGTGTATCCCGTGCGCTCTCTGCTCGACGTGATCCACTTCGTCAATTCCGGCAACGGAATTGTGCCGCTCAAAGCCGATGGTGATGCCCTGCTGCGCGAGTTTCAGCAATTTGTGGTGGATTTCAAAGACGTCCGTGGGCAACTGACGGCAAAGCGCGCCATTGAAATCGCCTGTGCCGGAGGCCACAACATTTTGATGATCGGCCCGCCCGGCTCCGGCAAAACCATGCTCGCGAAACGTATGCCCACAATCCTGCCACCGCTTACTTTTGAAGAGGCTCTGGAGACAACCAAAATCCACAGCGTTGCCGGTGTGCTCGAGGCGGGGAGCGGCCTGGTGGGCACGCGGCCCTATCGCTCGCCCCACCACACCATCTCCGATGCAGGTCTGATAGGCGGTGGCGCGATCCCGCGTCCGGGCGAGGTCTCGCTGGCTCACAACGGACTGCTGTTTCTCGATGAGCTGCCGGAATTTCCCCGGAATGTTCTGGAAGTGCTGCGCCAGCCGTTGGAGGACGGTACGGTCAGCATTGCCCGCGCCGCGATGTCCCTGACATTTCCTGCCCGCTTCATGCTGGCGGCGGCGATGAACCCTTGCCCATGCGGCTTCCACAATGACCGCTCTCGCGAGTGTCAATGCAGCACGCCTATGATCCAGCGGTATATCTCGAGGATCTCCGGCCCGCTCATGGACCGGATCGACATCCATATTGACGTGCCGGCCGTGAACTACAAGGAGATGCGCTCTGCGATCGAACCGGAGGACTCGTCGCATATCCGCGAGCGCGTCATCCGAACCAGGAACCGGCAGTTGGCGCGATTTGCTTCTTCCCGCGACAAGATCTACTGCAACGCCCAGATGTCTTCACGCTACATCCGCGCTTTCTGCGAGCTTTCGGCCGATTGCGAGCGCCTGCTGGAGCGTGCCATGACGCAGCAGGGACTGAGCGCGCGCGCCCACGACCGCATCCTCAAAGTCGCACGCACGATTGCCGATCTTGAAGAGACACCCCAAATCGAGCCCAAGCATATTGCCGAAGCCATCCAATACCGCTCGCTCGACAGAACGTACTGGACATAGCGGCTGGCATTTGAGTCTGCCTCCGACGAATCGCGCGAGCCAAAAGAAAAAGCCGGAGTGCTCCGGCTTCCTCAGCATCTGATCAGGAACGAAATTCCGTCGAATAGCGGCGCTTAGTTAGGCGTCCCCATCAAGCCGTAGGACAGAAGGTTGCACTGGCCCGGAGTGAATCCGAAGAACGGGTCACACCAATTGAGCCAATTTAGCGCAAAAAACGATGAGTTAAAAAACATCGAGTGTAGAGGTTGGAACGAGCCGTGGATGTTGTTGGTCCCCTGCGTGGTGTTGGAGACAAAGAACCTTCCCACATTGCAACTGCCGTCCTGAGCGCCGTTCAGGCACTGCGGTTCCACGTTAAACCAGTATTCAACGCCCGGCTCAAGGGTCACCGTGGGGAAGTGCACCGAGATCGCGTATTCGTTGAAGCCCAAGAAGTTCCGGCCGGTGGCTTGTATTTTGATTCTGGCAGTACCGCTCTGAACACTGAATCCACCATTTCCGCTGGAAACGCCTTCCCGGATGTCGTAAGTGGCCACTTGTGGGTCGAAGGCGTCGCTGGCCTGGACGTTGAAAACGATCCCGTGCAACGCCGCTTGGAACGGCAGGACCACGGCGCCGTAGGTACCAGAGTTGATGATGAACAGCGTATTCTCATCGGACATGCCAGTGGCGTTAATATCGTTCACGTTCAGGTCGCCGCCATAGAAAAAGCACGGGCTGCAGAGGGCTGGTGGAGTGGCCTGGGCACCGTCCTGGATCGGCGATCCTGCCGACGCATCGCCGGCGAGATGCTGTGACACGGGTGGTTTCTTCTGAGCCGCTGCGGCTGTAAGGCTAAGCGCCAACACCAGGGTTACTGCGAAAATCATTGTTTTCACTAAAGCCTCCTCTCCAGGGACCTCTGCTTCAAAGGGCATTCTCTGCCAGAACTAGGGAGCGATTCCGGGTGGGCTGCAGAAGCGAGCGGAAGTCTATCCCTCACCCGGGAACAATGCAATGGAGAGAAAAGTACCTAAACGTTTCGCCTAACCGCTCTGAATAAGCAATTGCTCATGCCTTTAGCGCATCCTGTCGCAGGCGATCACAAGCGTTGATCGCGGGGGATGTCTTCATCAAGGATCCGGTGCTCGCCGGCACGCTGCCCGTCAGTATCCCTTCCCCTTCAACAGAGTGTCGAGATCATCGGGATGAATCGCGCGCAGCATCGCGTCCTCACGGATCAAATCTCCCTGAGCAACCAGTTGCGCCAACGACTCTTCTAGACTAAACGAGCCCGCCTTGCGAGTAATGGTGATCTCCTGATGCAAGTGCTGGAGAGCATTCTTGCGGATGTGCTGCCGTGCGCCATAGCCGACCATCAATAACTCCGCAGCTGGGATTCGTCCGCCAGAACGCCGCGGCAGCAGTGTCTGGGTGAGCATGGCTGTCAAAGCCATTGCCATTTCCGCGCGGATGGAGTGCTGGCGTTCCTGGGGGAAAGAGTCTGCAATCCTCGATATGGTGGATGCGGCATCGGTGGTATGCAACGTGGTAAACACCAGGTGGCCGGTTTCGGCAGCTGACAGAGCGATGCGTGCTGTTTCCGGATCGCGCATTTCTCCCACCACGATGACATCCGGAGCCTGCCGCAGTGCCGCCCGCAATGCTGTGGGAAAGTCCGGTGCGTCCGCCCCGACTTCGACTTGTTCGATCAGGCTGCGAATGTGGACGTGCTCATATTCGATGGGGTCCTCGATGGTCACGATGTGACGCGACTGTTGACTATTGATCTCGTGGATCACCGCCGCCAGCGTGGTGGTCTTGCCCGAGCCGGTAGCTCCTCCTATGATCACCAGACCGCGCTGCAACTGGGCCAGGCCAGCTACTGCGGGAGGCAGATGTAACTCCGGCAGGGAAGGCACCCGTGTGGGCAAAGCTCGAACTGCCGCAGCAGCGCGTCCTCGCTCGTGATGAAGATTGATGCGAAACCGCCCCAATCCCGCCACCCGGTAGGACGAATCCGCAATTTGAGCCTTTTCGTATAGTTCCAGGGCGTGCGGGGTCAGCGCAGGGAGCACTGCCTCCTCGATTTGATCTCCAGTAAGTGTTTCGGTATCAATCGCTTGCATGTTGTTTTCCACCCGGATCGACGGGGGTCCGCCGGGTACGAGCAGAAGATCGCTCCCTGACTCCGCAACCAGCCGCTCAAGCCAACGGTTCAGTGTTGAGCTAGCCTGCGATCCTTCCGCCTCCATCTTGATACCTTTATTATCCTCGCCCGGCATAGATCCCTCGGTTTTGCTGGAAGTTACAGATTCTACTACGGTGAGTTATGTTTCTCTTGCTAATAGAACGGCTCCCGACCAGGCTTCTTGCCACTCGCCGGAGGCCCTCACTGAGGTCAAAGTGAGACTCCAGGGGTATCACGAAAGGTTGCCGGACTAAGAATTAGCTTGACCGGTCTAGAGACTTGCCGGTAAATTAACGTGTTCCACCGACATTCGGAACTTCTGGGCTATTCTGCGGTACTCCGGCCAGCGAGTCGAATCCAGAAAATCGAGCATCTTCGGAGTCTGGTTGCGCATCTATTCCGTTAGAGAGTGCCCTAATCCTTAGCAACCTTTCTGGAATCAGTGGTTTAGAGTTAGCTAGAGCTTTGGTTCCGTTTTGCGCGTAGGAAGGACGGATTGGAAGGAATCCATTCATAGGGAAGGAGAATCGAGACACATGCGCTCTGATCGTGTGTTTGACGCTTTACATACCTTGCGGAACCGTTATATGCTTTGCCAGCTTGCCTCCAAGGCCACGCGGAAGTTCCATCGGCCCAGCACCAGAATCCAGGAAACGATGAACGGTGTACTGGACCGGATCGCAGGCTCGGAGCGGCAGGCGGTTCTGTCTGAACCGGAGAATGTTGCCGAGGCCCAGCGGCGGGCTGCGTAACCAGTCCCGCCCCTTCGCCCCGTAGTTGCTTTGTCTTCCCTGAGTAACCCTCCTTTGAAAATCTCCCGTCGACACTAGCGAAACACGTCTAAGTGAACGGGTTTAGGTGAATCGTGACCATTGCTGAACTGAAAGAAAAGAACATTACCGAGCTGACCAAGATCGCAAGGACCTTGGATCTGCCCGGTGCCAGCGGACTGCGCAAGCAGGACCTCATCTTCAAAATCCTGCAGGCGCAGAGCGAAAAAGAAGGCCACATCTTTGCCGAAGGCGTGCTGGAAATCCTGCCTGATGGCTACGGTTTTCTGCGCTCGCCGGATTACAACTACCTGCCCGGCCCCGACGACATCTATGTGTCGCCCTCGCAAATCCGCAAATTCGATTTGAAAACCGGTGACACCATCAGCGGCCAGGTGCGGCCCCCGCATGAGGGTGAAAAATACTTTGCGCTGGTGAAGATCGAGGCGGTGAACTTCGAATCGCCCGATGAAGCTCGCAACAAAATCCTCTTCGACAACCTCACGCCTCTCTATCCGCAGGAGCGCCTGAAGCTTGAGACCGCGCGCGAGAACGCCAGCGCCCGGGTGATGGATTTACTGACGCCACTCGGCAAGGGACAGCGCGGGCTGATCGTTTCGCCTCCCCGCGCCGGTAAAACGATGCTGCTGCAGAATGTGGCCAACTCGATCACCACCAACCATCCCGAAGTTGTATTGATGGTGCTGCTGATCGACGAGCGTCCGGAAGAAGTCACCGACATGCAACGCTCCGTGAAAGGCGAGGTCATTTCTTCGACTTTCGACGAACCTGCCGCCCGCCACGTGCAGGTTGCCGAAATGGTGATCGAAAAGGCTAAGCGCCTGGTCGAGCACAAGCGCGATGTGGTAATCCTGCTCGATTCCATCACGCGTCTGGCTCGTGCCTACAACACCATTGTTCCGCCCTCGGGAAAAGTGCTGTCCGGCGGCGTGGACTCAAACGCCTTGCAGCGTCCGAAGCGCTTCTTCGGCTCGGCCCGCAACATCGAGGAAGGCGGTTCGCTGACCATCATCGCTACGGCCCTCATCGACACCGGTTCGCGCATGGATGACGTGATCTTTGAGGAGTTCAAAGGCACGGGCAACAGCGAAATCATCCTGGAGCGCAAGCTGGTCGACAAGCGGGTATTCCCGGCTATCGACATTCAGCGCTCGGGCACGCGCAAAGAAGAATTACTGATTCCCAAGGAAGACCTGCAGCGCATCTGGGTGCTGCGCAAGGTGCTGAATCCCCTGTCTCCGGTCGAAGCGATGGAGTTGCTCATCGATAAACTGAGCAAGACCAAGTCGAACGGCGAGTTCCTCTCCAACATGAGTTCGCTGTAAGCGACCGTCCCGGCGCCGGCCTCAGGCTGGAGTTGTCACGCCTGGTCTATGTCCCCACGGGACGATTCCTTTTGTCATCCACGCCGTCGCTCCTTTCCCGGCAAAGTGGCATACTTGAGGACGGGCAAAAGCAACACGTCCGTTCTCGAGGATGCCGTGCGAATCAAGCCGATTGTCTGGATACTCTCCACCTGTCTTCTCTCCTCGCTTCCCGTGGCTGTGCAGAGTCAAAGTGAGCGGCCGCCCGTGTCCAGACCGGACATCACAGCTGCTCCTCCCGAGGACGGCGAGGTACGTGACCGGATGGCTCACGACATGGCCAAGAAAGCCAATCAGGAGCGTGTTGCCGCCCTCAAGACCGACACCGATAAACTGCTCAAACTGGCCGCCGAACTGAAAGCATACGTGGAGAAGTCCAATGAGAACGTGCTTTCGCTCGAGGTCATCAAGAAGGCCGAAGAAATCGAGAAGCTGGCCCACAGCGTCAAGGACAAGATGAAAGGTCCGAACTGACAAGGCGAACTTTCAAGTTCACGCAAGTCTGCCGGGACAAAACGTTGGCTAATATTTGATCCGGCTGTAGCAGCCACGCCAGCCCTGCTTTGCATCGCGAAACAGAGCTGGCGCAAACAACAAGGCGCGATGTACTTCTCGCCAGAAGGGTTGTCCGCAGAAAAGCGGCGGATCAATCCTTTGCGCCGCAACTCCGCCTTTCGCCGCGTGTTTCATGGAGTAGAAGCCGCGGGATGCGGCAGGAGGACAAGATCATGAAACGCACGATTGCTGGAGTTCTTCTGCTTCTGGGTCTGGGAGCAGGAACAATGTTTGCCGACGATGGCTGGCGCGACCGGCGCGACATCTGCCGCGACCAGGCCAGGATTGCTCACGATCGGCGCGAGCTTCGCCGTGATCTCTATTACGGAAATTACGGCGCCGCGCGGCACGAGCGCAACGAACTCCGCCGCGAATACCGCGATCTGAATCACGATCGCCGCGATTTGTACTGGGACCGCCGCTAGTTCGCGTCCAGGAAACGAAAACGCCATCCAGCGCCGCCGGATGGCGTTTTGCTTTCTGGAGTAATTTCAGATGCTTAGTCGGTGCTACCCGACTTGATTCGCATACCGTAGAACGACCGGTGTACGAAGAAGAATGACACCGCGAAGAAAGCCAGGGCCAGCACGTTGGTGATGGTTGCACCCTGTTCACGAGCCAAGGTTACGGCCAGTTCGACCGCCAGCAGCCCGAACAGCGTAGTGAACTTAATGACCGGGTTCAGGGCCACCGAAGAAGTGTCTTTGAACGGATCACCAACGGTGTCGCCGATCACCGTGGCCGCGTGCAGTTCCGTGCCTTTCTGCTTCATCTCAACTTCGACGATTTTCTTGGCATTGTCCCAGGCGGCGCCAGCGTTAGCCATGAAGATCGCCTGGTAGAGACCGAAGACCGCAATGGAGATCAGGTAGCCGATGAAGAAGAACGGTTCCACGAAGGCAAAGGCCAGCGTCCCGAAGAACACGGCGATGAAGATGTTCAGCATGCCCTTCTGCGCGTACTTGGTGCAGATGGCAACCACTTTCTTGCTGTCACTGACGGAAGCCTTTTCCACGCCTTCGAGCTTGATGTTGGCTTTGATGAATTCGACGGCTCGGTAGGCACCTGTTGTGACCGCTTGAGTGGATGCGCCGGTGAACCAGTAAATCATCGCGCCGCCCGTGATCAAGCCTAGGAAGAAGGGCGCGTGCAGCAGCGAAAGCTTGTCGACGTTGGCGGTAAGCCCCTGGGTCAGTGCCATGATGATGGAGAAGATCATCGTCGTGGCTCCCACGACGGCCGTCCCGATGAGCACGGGCTTGGCCGTGGCCTTGAACGTGTTACCCGCACCGTCATTGGCTTCCAGCAAGTGCTTGGAACGATCAAAGTTGACGGTGAGATTGAAGTCCTTCTTGATCTCCGCTTCGACGTTGGGAACCTGCTCAATCAGTGACAGTTCATACACAGATTGAGCATTGTCGGTGACCGGGCCGTAGGAATCGACCGCGATGGTTACCGGCCCCATGCCAAGGAAACCGAAGGCGACGAGGCCGAACGCGAAGACGGCAGGGGCCAGCATGGCCGCTGCCGCTGCCAGTCCCATCGTGCTCATGGAATAGGCGATGGCCATCAGGATCATCATTGCCAAGCCGAGGTAGTAGCCGGAGAAGTTGCCGGCCACGAATCCGGACAAGATGCCGAGCGACGCTCCGCCTTCCTGGGCCGAAATCACGACTTCTTTCACATGCCGCGAATGCACCGAGGTGAAAACCTTTACCAATTCCGGGATCACTGCCCCCGCCAGCGTTCCGCAGGAGATTATCGTCGCCAGTTTCCACCACTGCGTGGCGTCACCCCCGAGGTCGGGGATGATGAAATGCGAAACCAGGTAGGTCAGTGCGATTGAGACAACCGAGGTAATCCAGACCAGCGAGGTCAGCGGGTGCTCGAAGTTCATCTCGTTCGCAGTGCCGTATTTGGCCTTGGCAATCGCCCCGTTGAGGAAGTAGGACACGGCACTGGCCACCAGCATCATCACGCGCATCACGAAGATCCACACCAGCAACTGCACCTGCACAGTGGGATTTTTCACGGCCAGCAGGATGAAAGTAATCAGGGCCACGCCCGTGACGCCGTAAGTTTCGAACCCGTCGGCGGAAGGCCCGACGGAGTCGCCGGCATTGTCGCCCGTGCAATCCGCAATGACGCCGGGGTTGCGGGCATCGTCTTCCTTGATCTTGAACACGATTTTCATCAGATCGGAGCCGATGTCAGCAATCTTGGTGAAGATGCCGCCCGCGATACGCAGGGCCGCCGCGCCCAGCGACTCGCCAATGGCGAATCCAATGAAGCATGGGCCGGCGTAATCACCGGGCACGAACAACAGGATGAACAGCATGATGAGCAGCTCCACGCTGATCAGCATCATGCCGATGCTCATGCCGGCTTCGAGTGGAATCTGATAGACCGGGTAGGGCTTGCCGGGCAGGGAAGCGAACGCCGTCCGCGAATTCGCGAAGGTGTTAACGCGGATGCCGAACCATGCCACCCCATAGCTGCCCGCGATGCCTACCAGGCTGAAAGCCAGAATGATCGCCACGCGCATGGCTTCCATATGCTGGAGCACGCCGAAGTAAAGCAGAATGATGACGGCAATGAAGGCCCACAGCAGGAGGATGAAGCGGCCCTGCGTCAACAGATAAGTCTTGCAGGTCTCGTAGATTAGCTCTGAGATCTCGCGCATCGCACGATGCACCGGCAGGTTCTTGAGCCGCATGTAGATGGTCATGCCAAAACCAAGCCCGAACAGGCAGAACAGGATGCCGATCAGGAGCAGTTTGTGGCCATCGATGGCGCCATTGAAAAACGAAACCTGGGAAAGGTCAGGCAGTTTCAGCGAAGCTTCGCCGCCGGCAGCCTCGCTGGCCGGCTGGGCCAGAGCCCGGGTGGCACCGACGGTAAGTAGCGCGGCCAAGGCCGAAATCTTTACGGATGCATTTGCCAGACGGCGTCCTTGGAACGCAGCAGTGGCGAGCCAGGTGCGCATAAGAGAGCCTCCAATTGAGTCGGGTTCAGGAATTTACAAACGTGTTTAGGCACCGCCTTCCGGAGCAGCGTCCCGGTTCACGAACCACGGTCGAATCCCCACCGCGCACGCCTAACCGAGCCGAGAGAATTGCTGCCGGAATTCCGAACACGCTTCCACCGCAAGACCGAAGGAGTGTTGGAGCTTGGCCGCGTCGGAGTTTGCGCCGGGTAAGACCGAAAAAGCAGATCGGAGAAACCAGAGCTCCGGCCTCAGCTTACTAGGGCAAAACGGGCATTTATAACACGTTGGATGGACAGGGTCAAACCCTCGAATTGGGGATGCAACGCCGACGTACGTGAACGGGAAGATAATCGGCTGGAGATGTAGACCCCATTAGAGAAAAACCGGTGCCGATTCCGAGTGGAAGCGCCGCCTTGAAGGAAGGATTGACCGCTTCCCATGCCATTACCCCCGATGAATCGGCGATAGCTCCGCCCTTGACACCTCTGACCTCCCCAGACAAACTAAGTGTTACACCGTAGCTGGCCAGACTGGTCAGAATCTCCCGGGAGCGCGGGCAGTTTTCCCCGCAAGTTCAAGCACGGGTCCGAACGGCGCAGCTCTGGCGACCGTCGAAATCGCACCCTGATCCAGCCGCGTCGAGCACAGCAGAAAGGCCAAATTCTTGCGGGAACGGGATTCCTCAGTACTGGTAGTGGGCGGAGCAGGCTATATCGGAAGCCATACTGCCAGAGTTTTGCGGCGCCACGGTTACAGTCCCCTGATCTACGACAATCTCTCGCGGGGGCACCGGTTCCTGGCCGAAGGTTTCGAGCTCGTCGTGGCCGACATCGTGGATCGAGTTCCGTTGACTCGGGCGCTGGAGCGCGTGTCCGCGGTGATGCATTTTGCGGCCGATTCGCAAGTGGGGGAGAGCGTTGAAAATCCGCGCAAGTATTTCACGAACAATGTTGAGGGCGGACTTGTCCTGCTCAACGCCGCGCTGGATGCCGGCGTCCGCCGCTTCATCTTTTCGTCCAGCTGTGCGGTGTACGGGATCCCGGAGAAGGTTCCGATCACTGAAGGCACACCGCGTCAGCCAGTGAATCCGTATGGGATGTCGAAACTGTTTTTTGAGAATGCGCTTACGTCCTACGATCGTGCCTACGGCTTGCGCTCCGTGAGCCTGCGCTATTTCAATGCAGCGGGCGCCGACGAGAGCGGGGAGATCGGCGAGGTCCACGACCCGGAAACTCATCTGATTCCTTCGGCGCTCAAGGCGATTACGGGCGAGCGCGGCGAACTGGAGTTGTTCGGTTCTGACTATCCCACGACTGACGGGACTTGCATTCGCGATTACATTCACGTCAACGATTTGGCCGAGGCGCATGTTTTGGCTTTGAAGCAACTGGAAGCGGGAGCGGGTTCGGCGCAATACAATCTGGGAACGGGGCGAGGCGCCTCGGTGAAGGAGATTCTGCAGACCATCGAAGAGGTCACGGGGCGCAAGGTCCCGCACCGTGTGGCAGCGCGGCGCGGCGGCGACCCGCCAGAACTGGTGGCTGATCCGTCCCGAGCGCAGACCGCCCTGCGCTGGAAAGCCACGCGCTCGCTGCCCGACATTGTTCGGACCGCGTGGCAATGGGAACAAAAAGCGCGCCAGCGCATGGCGCTGTCCTGAATTCGAGCGGCACACCGAAGAGATTGGTGAAAAACTGTAGTGGACTGAGGCAATCACATATGGCAACCACGCTTTCTGGAAAAAGAGTCGCCGTTCTGGGAGCCGGCAAGATGGGAGGAATCCTTCTGCAGGTGCTGCTGAAGAATGGCTTGCTCTCTCCCAAGCACACCACTGCCACCGTCGGCCACGAAGACCGCGCCCGGGCGCTGGGGCGCAAGCTGGGGATCGCGGTCGGCACCAACAACCGCAAGGCTGCGGAAGACGCCGACATTATCCTTATCGCCGTGAAGCCGCAGGTGGTGGAAGAAGTGGCCTCCGAGCTGCGGGGAAGCATTTCGCCACGGCAGTTGGTCATCTCGGTGGCGGCGTCGGTGCCCAGTCGATTAATTGAACAGACACTCAACGCGGATATTCCCGTGATTCGTGCCATGCCCAACACTCCCTGCCTCCTGAGTTGCGGCATGACTGCGCTGGCGCCGGGAGCGCACGCCACCGCGAAACACCTGGAAATGGCCACCGCGATGTTCAATATGGTGGGACGCACCGTCGTCGTCGACGAAAAGCACATGGACGCGGTCACGGGCCTTTCCGCTAGCGGGCCGGCGTATATCTACATCATCATCGAGTCGCTGGCCGAGGCTGGAGTCAAAGTGGGCTTGCCCCGCGATGTGGCCACGCTGCTGGCTGCCCAAACCACCATGGGAGCTGCGCGCGTGGTGCTGGAAACCGGAGATCACCCGGCTTTGCTCAAGGATTCCGTCACCACGCCGGCCGGCTGCACCGTGGATGGTCTGATGGAGTTGGAAGAGGGCAAGCTGCGCGTCACCCTGATCAAGGCGGTGGTAAAAGCAACCCAGCGCGCCAAGGAGCTGGCTTTCGCTCCGCTCTAAATGGCCAGGCGTGAAGTCAGGCCGGACTTTAGGCATGGACCCGTCGTCTCCGGCTGAAGGACTCTCTGAAAATGGCAGGATTGGGTCTTCCGTGGTAGCACTAAGGTGCCATTTCCCGGCGCTCTTTTCTGGGACTAAAATCTCCAGCATAGAGACCCCAGGGTGACTGCGAGCCCAGGTCGAGAGTTCCCCGAAAGACTCAAGGAAACACTGAAAGTTTCGGGCTTTCCCAGCCGACAGTCCTGACCGGAGACGCATGGCACATCCGATTTCTCTACCGCAAACGTCACAGTCGATTCGTGTTTTGGCGGCAGACAGCACCCGCATGAACAATCAGCTCTTGGCTGACGCGCTGACCCGCGAAAAGCGTTTCCAGGTGCAGGAAGGCGAGCCTACCGCCGCCGCCATCGTAGCCGCGGCCGAAACAGAAATGCTGGATGTCGTTCTCCTCAGCCCTGCGCTGGAAGACAATGCCACACTGGGATTCCAGGTTGCACGGCAGTTGCGCGGGTCACGCCCTGAGACTCGTATCGTCATGCTGCTCGACACCAGCGACCGTGGCACCGTGGTTGAGGCATTTCGCGCGGGAGCCCGCGGAGTATTCTGCCGCAGCGAATCGTTGAAGTCGCTGGCGAAATGTATTTCTTGCGTGCATGAAGGCCAGGTTTGGGCGGGCAGCCGGGAACTGCGTTACCTGCTGGAAGCTTTTTCCGAAGCCATGCCGATGCGCCTGGTGGATGCCTCCGGCACTTCAATTCTTTCTAAGCGCGAGCAGGATGTGGTGCGCTGCGTGGCTGAAGGGCTTTCCAACCGTGAGATTGCAAGCCGCCTGAGTCTGACCGAGCACACGGTAAAGAACTACCTGTTCCGCATCTTCGACAAGCTGGGAGTGTCCAGCCGGGTGGAAGTTGTGCTCTATGCATTCAGCCTGGACCGCGCCTCGGCGCAGCCGGCGCGGGGAACTGTCACTGGGGAGGGACGCTCCCTGATGGCACGATCGAGCCCCAAACCAGCCCAACCAGTCGGGAAGTCTTCCGCCGGTTCGGAAACTGAAGAGCTTTCCAGCTAACCAAGCCTGCCTGTCTCCAAAATCAGCCGGGATTATCTCGATATTCTTCCTGAACCCGTTGTCGGACTCGCCTGCAGCCGTGTTCCTAGCAGTCATGCAGCAGAGCCGTCGCTTGTCTTCAGGGCCAGTCCTTCAAGCGACACACCTTGTTGCTCAGCCCTCGTCGGATCGCGACGGAGGAGCCTGTCGGGGCAAATCAGCTCCAGAACGGGAGTCGTCATGAAGGTAGTAAACAGCGCCATCAAAACCATCATCGAAAACAGCGCGGGCGATATGACTTTGATGTCCAGCCCGATGTTCAGGATGACGAGTTCCATCAGGCCGCGGGTATTCATCAGGGTTCCCAGCCCTGCGGCTTCGCGTAGGGGCATGCCGCTCAACCGCGCCGCTGCCATCGATCCGCCCAGCTTCCCGATGGTCGCGACGAAGATGATCAGAAGGCAATAGGTCCACATCTGCGGACCCTTAACCAGGCCGATGTTGGTGCGCAATCCGGTGAAAGCGAAGAACAGCGGCAAAAGCAGGGTGATGGTGATGGTTTCGAAACGATCGAGCACGTAGCGGACGAACTTCGCTTCCTTGGGCATGATGGCGCCCATCAGGAAGGAGCCGAACAAAAGATGGATCCCCAGCCGCTGCGTGCACAAGGCCGAGGCCAGGGCGAGCAACAGCATCAGGGCCATCAAATTTTCGCTGATCTCGCCGTGCTTGCGAAACGTGCGTTCGAATCCGCGGAGCAGAAAACGCACGCCGTAGATCATGGCCACGGCGAACAGCAGGATCCCGCCCAGCGTTATCCAGATCGAAGTGGCCTGATGCGCGGCTCGAATGAGCACAACGATGTAGGCCAGAATGCACCAGCCGGTCACGTCATCGACTGCGGCGCAGGCGATCGCAACCGTTCCCAACCGGCTGCTCAATAGATCCCGCTCCGAGAGAATTCGCGCCAACACAGGGAACGCGGTGATGCTCATGGCTGCTCCCATGAACAGCGCGAAGTTAGTGAACGAAACGCTGTCATCGGAGAGCTTGGGATACAGGTACAGCGCGAGCAGAGCAGCGAGAACGAACGGCGCTGTAATGCTGACATGGCTGGTGAGCACCGCAGCGTGGCTTTGATGCTTCAGCTCTTTGGGATTGATGCCCAGTCCCACCAGAAACATGAAGATCACCACGCCGACCTGGCTGAGCGCGTTCAGGAAGCCCAGGCTTGAGGACGGAAATAGGTAGGCGGAGAATTGCGGGGCGATCCAGCCCAACAGTGAGGGGCCGAGCAGAATGCCGGCAAACATCTCGCCTACAACGCGCGGCTGGTGGAATGTGCGGAACAGGCTGCCGACCAGCCGGCACACGGCGAGAATCACCGCGATCTGCAGAACCAGCGTAAGAAGGTCCGGCATCAATGCCCTCCCTTGGATGGGGGCGCGGCTTGCTGAAAGGCGTAGAACTCAGCTGGACTGCACGACGGACAATCGTCCACCGACAGCTTCCCCGCCATGGACCTCGGTTTAGAGCTGGGGTTGATGGTAGCGACCAACGATAGCCGTCGTCCGGCGCCACAGCCTGTTTCCTCCGCCCAGGTCGCCGACGGGTTCAGCGAGGCTCGCAGGATGGCTCCGTCCAGCGTGCCGAAGCTCGCCACTCGTGGCCCGTTCGCGAAGGACAGCACAAAACTCTCGCCGGATTGCGAGACCACGAGCGCCTTCTCGGGCGTGGCTGCCAGAGTTTTGCCGCAGGGCAGGGAACCGAGCTGGGCGGAATCAAGGTGCAGGTTCCAGGTTCCGTCCACCGAAATCGGCGCTTTTATGCTGTGTCCGACCCGGAGAATTCCCGCCAGTGCAACCAGCGGCACGAGCACCAGGAGAACATAAGCAATCACGAAGTTCCGGTTCGTGTGCGACATCGCGCCTGTTCACTTTCTCCGGGGAGGTCGTTTTCGCCTTTGGTCTTTTCGCCGTTGGTCCAGGAATGGGCCGTGTAGCGGTCAATATGATACAGGGAATCACCCAATGTCTAACGTTGGGGATTCCCTGCGATTTCACTGTCTTTCTCTCGGCCCATCGAGCTCTCGGCCCATCGAGCCGTTCACCTAGAACTCGGGGCGGAACGCGTTCGAAGTCAAGTCGCCCAGCAGCTTATGCCAGGGGTGCTTCTCGTTCTGTTCGACCTCGGCCACCATCTTCTTCATCTTCTCCAGCACCGGCGGCGCGGCGTCGTCATACACATCGCCCTGCAGCAGTTTAAGCACGTCCAGGCGGTAGCGTGGATCGCTGATGAAGTATGTGAAAAGCACGTTCAGGCGGTAGTACACGGTGATGAAGTCGTACCAGTTCTTGGTGCCCAGCCGCAGCGTGTTCTCGAAATTGGAGAAGCTGGGCCGGGAGAAATCATTTTTTTCCAGCGCCCCGAGAACGTCCTTATGGCCGAAGCGCGAGCTGTTCAGCGCGATGCTGACGCCGGTGGAGAAAATCGGGTCCACGAAGCGGCCGGCATCGCCCACCATCATCCAACGGTCGCCGCAGAGCTGTTTCATGGCGTAGCTGTAGTCCCCTTCATCTTTGAAAGGCCGGATGCGGTTGGATTTGCGCAGTGTCTCCTCAATCATCGGCCGGGATGCGACTGACTCCCAGAAGAACTTCTCACGGTCGGCTCGGGATTTGGCGAAGTTTTTCTTCTGCGTCACTACGCCCAGGCTCGTGACGCTGTCCGTGATAGGAATCTGCCAGATCCACGTGTTGGAGATGGGCAGGAAGTGAATGTAGATGTAGTCCAGGTTCGTGTCACGCTTGGCGAATACCTTGCGGTCGTAGCCATCAAACCACGAGTGGATCGCGTACTGATCGAACACTGTGTCCTGCACTTTGATCTTCAGTTGATTGCCCAGGAAGGTGTTGCGGCCGCTGGCGTCGACCACCATCTTGCAACTCACGCCCATTTCCTTCCCGTTCCGTCCCATGGAAAAGCGGACAATGGGCTCCTTCGGACCGAAATCCACGGAAGTGGCCTTCACGCCGTCGTAGACCGTCGCGCCCAGCTTGTTGGCATGCTGCAGCAACATCAGATCAAACTTTCCGCGATCGACGTGGTAGGTATAGTTCTTGTCGATCCCGGGCTGCTGCCGCTCTTCGAAACGGATGTCCACATTGCAGTCCGGAGCCAGCCCCTCGAGATCGTGCACGTAGGGAGTTTTCTTGTCATCGGTAGTCCAGACCGCGCCAAACTTGTGAGGGAATTTCGCCGCTTCCATCTGAGGCAGAAAGTCGAGATCCTTGAACACCCGAGTCGACGAAGGAACCAGCGACTCGCCCACGTGCGGCCGCGGAAACAATTCGCGTTCAAAGACAACACAATTCACGCCAGCTTTGGCCAAGTAACAGGCCATTGACGATCCTGCCGGGCCTCCGCCAACAATCGCGACGTCAAAATCTGGCTTCGTAATAACCAACCCTTCCTCCTGATCCCGCTTTGTGGAGGCCGTGGAGCGCCGGGCTAGACCCGGGCGGCTTCCTTGAATGCGTCCACCGTCATATCCCCAAGCATCTTGTGCCAGGGATGCCTCACGTTCTGCTCTACTTCCGAGACCATTTTCTTCATCTTATCGAGCACCGGCGGAGCAGCATCGTCATACACATCGCCCTGCAGCAGCTTCAGCACATCCAGCCGGTAACGAGGATCGCCGACGAAATAGGTAAAGAGCACGTTCAGCCGGTAATAAACTGAAATGAAGTCGTACCAATTCTTCGTGCCCAGGCGGATCGTCCTCTCGAACTCCGAGAAGCTCTGCCGCGAGTAATCGCCCTTCTCCAGCGCTGCCAGCACATTCTTGTGCGCGAAGCGCGAACTGTTCATGGCAATGCTGACGCCGGTGGAGAAGATCGGATCCACGAAGCGCCCGGCATCGCCGATCATCAGCCAGCGATCGCCGCAAACCTGTTTCATGGCATAACTGTAGTCGCCTTCATCCTTGAAGGAGTGCATCTGGTCCGCTTTCCTCAGGGCCTCCCGCAGCGCGGGCCGGCTGCCCACCGCTTCCCAGAAGAAAGCCTCGCGGTCCTGCCGTGACTTCGCGAAGTTCTTCTTCTGCGTGACCACGCCGATGCTGGTCACGCTGCCGGTGATAGGAATCTGCCAGATCCACGTGTTCGAGATGGGCAGGAAGTGGATAAAGATGAAGTCGCGATGCTCGTTCTTCTTGGCGAATACCTTGCGATCATAATTGTCGAACCAGGTGTGGATGGCGTACTGATCGAACACCGGGTCTTTGATTTTCAGTTTGAGTTGATTGCCCAGAAAAGTGTTGCGGCCGCTGGCATCGATCACAATTTTCGCGGAGACACCCATGTCGCGGTTGTTCCTACCCATGTTGAAATGCACGACGGGGCTCTCTGCGTCAAAATCGACTGCCTTCACCTTCACGCCTTCATAGACGGCGGCGCCCAGCTTGTTGGCGTGCTGCAGCAACATGAGATCAAACTTGCTGCGGTCCACGTGGTAGGTATATTCCCGGTCCACGCCGTCCTGCTGCCGTTCGTTGAAGCGGATATCCACGTGCGACTCCGGCGCGATCTCATCGCGGTCCTTGAAGCCACCCTTGAAGTCCATGTCGTAGGCGCCGCGGTCTTCGGCGGTCCAAGCCGCGCCGAACTTGCGCGGGAACCTGGCTTCTTCCATCTGATCGAGGAAGTCCAGGTCGCGGAACACGCGCATGGCGGACGGTACCAGCGACTCCCCCACGTGCGGGCGCGGGAACAACTCCCGCTCAAACACCACACAATTCACCCCCGCCTTGGCCAGGTAACAGCCCATCGAGGACCCGGCGGGGCCACCGCCGATAATGGCAACGTCAAAATCCGGCTTCGTAAGAACCAAGGTACTTGCTCCTCTCCGTTGGTCTGTGAATTATGGATGTAGCGCGAAAAAGCGGTCGCTAGGGGATGGGACCAGCGCTATGCGGTTAGGTCACTATGAACTCGAAAGTTTGGGTCTGTCAAGGAGACCTTCTTCCCTAAACGACCCTACGCATCGGGTTTGGACCGGAGGTAACGTCAGCGGTGTTACTCCTGTAACCGTATCGCGAAACGCGCCAGGGGCATCGCGACTTGCCGCTACATCACTGGTTTCTCCGGCGCGCAAAAGCCCGGGGGATTACGTCTTGGAGGTATTCGGGAGGGCCAGCCAGAGAAGCATCGTACCACGATACAAATTATTAGGCAAGCGATCCCACGCCCCCGGCGCTTACCCCCATCCGAAGGTCTGCGCCGCCATGCCGCCGATGGCGCGCCCAATTTCCAGCGAGGCGGTAGCTGCGGGTGAGGGCACGTTCAGAACATGAAGCATGTTGCGGGACGGCACAAACTGGAAGTCATCTACCAGGGTGCCGTCACGCTTGAGCGCCTGGGCCCGAACTCCAGAGCCTCCCGGCACCAGATCCTCGTCGCGGACCTCGGGTAACAGGCGCTGCAGCGCGCGCACAAAAGCCCCTTTTGAGAAAGAGCGGTGGAATTCGTCGAGTCCGCTGCGCCAGTTTTTCATTGCCATCCTCCAGAACCCGGGAAATGCCAAAGATGAGGCCAGATCTCGCGGGCTGAAGTCGGTTCGCCGGTAGCCTTCGCGGCGAAAGGCTAGAACCGCATTCGGTCCAGCATCCACCGTGCCAGTGATACGGCGTGTGAAGTGGACGCCAAGAAAGGGGAAGCGCGGATCCGGGACGGGATAGATCAAGGCGTGCACCAGCGATGAGCGCTCGGCGGTGAGGTCATAATATTCGCCGCGGAATGGAACGATGATCACGTCCGTTTGTTCGCCGGCCATCTGGCTGACGCGATCGCTAAACAGTCCGGCGCAGTTGATGAGATAAGAGGCGGCGAACGTGCCAGCTCCGGTCTCCACGACGATTTCATCAGCGTTGGCGCGAAGGCCGGTCACCTCCGCCGAGGTCAGGACCGTTCCTGCCTGCGCCGCGATCAACTCTGCGTACTTCTCGCACACGGCGGCATAGTCCGTGATGCCGGTCGACGGCACCACAAGCGCGCGCAATCCGCCGGCGTGCGGCTCGATCGCGCGCAGTTCCTCGGGTCCGATCACGCGCAGGCCAGAAAGTCCGTTAGCTTCGCCGCGCTGCTGCAATTCCTCGAGGCGGGGAAACTCCTCTTTCTGCGTGGCAACAATGACCTTGCCGCAAACCATGTGCGCGACGCCGTGCTCGCGGCAGAACGCAACCATGGCCCGAGCGCCGTCGACGCATAGCTTGGCTTTCAACGACCCCGGCTTGTAATACACGCCCGAGTGAATCACGCCGCTGTTGTGGCTGCTCTGGTGCTGGCCTACCCGGCTCTCCTTCTCCAGCACCAGCAACCGTTGTTGCGGCCACCGTCGCGTGATCTCGAGCGCCACCGCCAGGCCGACAATGCCTCCACCGACGACGATGACGTGATAACGGGAATCGGTCATGACCAGTTTGGGAAAGGCCTCAGCTTAGAAGTTACCTCATTGACAGGGGTTCGGCGTAGCTGGATCCACGCCGTCTAGACAGTGTTTGCTTCCAGGGTGGGCTCGAATGCTCCGAACTTCTCGCTACCGAGCCGCGCGCCCCACGGCTATAATGTTGCGATTTCGCAGCTAGATCCTCGCCGTACCGGAGGCACATTGCGTCTATCGCTCGATACTCGTAAGGTCGGGCGCGTCACCATCGTGCGCTGCAACGGGCGGATTGTTGCCGGCAGCGAGAGCGAGTCTCTGCGCACGCACGTTGCCTGGTTGTTGCGCGACCGCCGCGCCATCGTCTTGCACCTGGGTGACGTCGGATTCATCGACAGCAGCGGCCTCGGCACGATAGTCCGCACTTTGACCAGCACCCGCCAGGTGCACGGAGACCTTAAGCTTTGCAACGTACCCGAGCAAGTGCGTAAGGTTCTGGAGATGTCGCACCTGACGAAGGTGTTCGACATGCACGAATCGGAGGAAACCGCCGTCGCTGCCTTCTATCGCCCCGGAGCCGTCACCGAGGCGCCTGTCCCCACTGGCCGCAGTGTCTTGTGCCTCGACTGCAATGCCGACGTGCTCGCCTACTTGCGCGAAGTGCTGCGCCGCGCCGGGTATGACGTCCACACCAGCAGCCGCCTGAGCGACGCTCTGATCCTGATGCGGGTTACACGTTTCGATCTTCTGTTGCTCGGCCATGACATGAGCACGTCTCCCGGCACGCAGCAAGCCTTCCAAGTCGCGGCCGCCAACCTCCCGGTGATTGAACTAGGCAGCGAGTTTTCCACCTCTGATGCTGGTGAAGCCTGCGCTGGTCTGCTGGAAAAAATCGACGCCAGGCTCAACCCGAAGACCGCGTGAGGTGCGAGCAGCGCCCGAGACCACCCATAATTGCTCCAATCCTGTGCGGAGCCAGCGATGTCGCACGCCGGCGATCTATTGCACGATCAATGTCACTCCCGCACCGTTCGGTTGACTGAAGCTGGCGGGAGAGCCGGTCACGGTAATGTTGTAGATGGTCGGAGTTGTGCCGTGAGACCCGCCGCCTCCACCCCCGTTGCTGCCGCCGCCACAAGAAAGCAACACCATCGAGAGCGCGAGCACGAGCCCGAACAGCACGGACGCTCCGAGGCGACGCGGCCTCTTACGCAGCACCACGATTCCTGGCAGAGCCAGTCCGGCCGCAAACAGCAACGCAGCTACTTTGCCCCTACTCGGCGCCATTCCGCCTGAGGCCTGCGTCTTTACGGTCATGAGCACGTTGCCGCTGCTGGTGGTTGCCGGATTCGGCGAGAAAGTGCAGGTTCCCGTGAACGCCGGAGCAATGGTGCAATTGAGCGTGACCGACCCGTCGTACGCTGAGCCGACCGGCAGCACGCTGAAGTTGTAGGTGGCGGACCCTCCTGCGCTGATGGTTGCGGTGCTGGGCGAGAAATTGCCCAGCGTGTAGTCCTGCGCGACCGTAAGTTGGACGGTGACATTGCTCGACAACACCCCGCCTGTATCTTGCGTACTGATGATGATGGGGTATGTGCCAGAGGCGGCGTTGGTCACAACCGCAATGTTGGCCGTCAGGGTCTCTGTCCCTCCGCTGGTGAGTGTGATCGGATTCGCCGGAGTCAACGAACACAGTGTCGCCGGTAGGGCGCTGGCATCGCAGGTTGCGTTGATCTGACCGCTGTAGCCGTGGATGGAAGTCAGGGTCAGGTTCGCCGATATATGACCGTTGGGTACAGTCGAGAGAGTCGGTGGCCCTGTGAGTTGGTATACGCCAACCGAGACTTGGATGGTAAGACTGCTGGACGGTACCCCGCCTACATCCTGGGTGTTGATATTAATGCTGTACGTTCCGGCGGCAGCGTTTGTGGGAATGTTGATGGTGGCGGTCAAGTTGGCCGTACCGCCGCTGTTGAGCGTGACCGGGTTCGGCGGAGTCAACGAACACAGCGCGCCCGCCAACGCGCTGGCATCGCAGGTGGCATTGATCTGGCCAGCGTAGCCGTTCACAGAAGTCAAGGTCAGGTTTGCCGCTACTTGGCCGCCCGGTGTGGTGGAGAAAGTCTGCTGACCCGTAACCGTGTACCCGCTCACCGTAAAGGGAACGTCCAGAGTATGGGTCGCGGATCCGGAGGTTCCCTGAACCATGACGTGGTATGAGCCCGGCACAAGGTTCGCTCCACTGATGGTGAGAGTAACCGTGGCCGGGTAGGAATTCACCGACGTCGGATTCAGGCTGCAGGGGTTCGGGCTGACAGTCGCCGAGCAGGTCAGCGCGACGGTCCCGCTGAATCCGTCCTGCGAGGAAATTGTGACGGGTCCGTTCGTGCCCGTGCTGCCTTCCTTCACGGTAGGGAACGAAGTGGCGGTGAGAACAAAATCGGGGTTGGTGGTGACCGTAATCGTGAACGATGTGGTAGCCGGCATCGGCGCTCCCATGGTGTTGGCCTGCAGCGTCACGGTGTAGCTCCCCGTCGCCGTGGCCAATGGCACGCTCACGCTCGCGGTCATGCTCGCGGGATACGGCGGATTGACCGTCGGTCCCGGCGTGAAACTGCAACTTGCTCCGGCAATGGCCGGGGTGATACCGCAGGAGAGCGTCACGCTCTGGGTGAAAGTTCCTTGCGTCGTCACCTGAAAACTCACCGGGGGGGAGGCTGTCCCGCGAGGTACAATCACTGATGCTGGCGACGGTGTGGTCAAACTGAAGCTCACCACGTGCAGGGTCAGACTGGCCAGTTTGGTGATGTTCTTCGGATCGGAGCCGGCGCCTTGCACGCCAAAGCTGAAATCGCCAAGCGTGCTGCCGGTGCTGCCGCTGGAGACCATGAACGTTGCGCCACTAGTTGTCGGTGTCAGACTCGCCGGGTTCGGCGTGCACCCGCTGGGAGGAGGCGTGGCGCCGTTCACACAGATCAACTCAACCGAGTTGTTGTATCCGCCCACGGCCGTGAGCGTGCCACTGAAATTGGCAGGTTGCCCGACGAACACCGTCTGAGTTGCGTTGGAAACCGCGATTTCGAAATCGGGCACAAGGTTCGTCTGCCACACTCCGCGACCATAAGTCGAGGCGCGCAGGAGTTTCTGCCCGCCCGCATTGAAGATCGCAAGGGCGGTAACCGCGACGTTGGGCAGAAATCCGAGTTGCCCACCGCTCGGGCCGACTTCACCCCACACCGGGCTGGCCGTGCTGCTTTGAAAGACGCCCACATCCGTGCCCACATAAACCACGTGGGCGCTGGGATCGAGCACTACCGTATTGACCGGCGAATCGGGCAGAGCGCTCGGAACGTTTCCCGTAAAATCCGTCCAGTTCACGCCCGCATTCGTGGTTTGCCACACATGTCCGGGGCCGCCTGTGAAACCCATCACCGCAACGTATGCCGTGCTGCCGGTCGGATCCGAGGTGTCGATCGCCACCGCGGAAATCGGAAAATTGCCGGGATTGATGCTCCCGCTCGGCCCGTTGTTGGTGACATTCGCAAACGTCGAAGTGTTGCCGGAAACCGCCGCAGCGTTCGTGGCGACCCAAATATTTCCACCTGCCGGCGATTGCAATGCACTGTCAATCGGTCCCAGCCCGTCGGTTGTCGCATAGATCACTTTCGATCCGTTGCTGTCCGTGGGGCCGCCCGTAGCGATCGCCCTTACCAGATTCACTTCGTCACCTGAGCAGGTACCCGTACCCAGCGTGTCAAGATTCAAGCTCAGCACGCTGTAGGCGCCGCCCAGCCGTGGTCCGCGCCAGATTCGGCACGTGCCCACAAGCAACGCCGTGGTCGATTGCGGGTCAAGAATATAAGGAAAGTAAAACGCTCCGTCGTCACCCCCTACGTTGCTGCTGCTGACGACGTCACTGAAAGTGCCATCGGTGCATCCCACCCCCGCACCGCATTTCTGGATCCCCAGCCCGCCCGGCGGAACATCTGGATTCGAGGCAAACCAGGTCGTCGGCGAATTCGGATCAATCGCGTTGTAGCCGCCATCGCCCCCCAGTACGTTCACCCAACTCGGACTCGTGGTCGCGCTTGCCGTGGCCGGAGACCCGTTATCCTGCGTGCCGCCCAGCAGAGTGTTGGGATCGCTCGGATGCTGCGAGAAACTTACGAACTGCGTCATCGATCCCAAATTCTGGTTGAGATCGTCGAAAGCATTTGTGCTGGAACACGAGCCCGTCATTAGCCCCGTAAATCCATTGAGAGCGCGATAAATGCCACCATCGTTGGCAAAGTACATCAGGTCTGCCGTGGCCTCGGCGCCCGCGGTTGGAATCATGTAAGCCAGAGAATGCTGATCTGGATGGACGTGCGCCAGTTCAGCAATCGTCGGGCATCCATACACGTGTGTGAGATTCACAAATCCCGTGCTGCACGAAGCGGTCGCCGAGTTAGGCATGGCGCACTTATAAAGATTGACAGCACCCGCGTACAGGTCGGTGGGATTGCTGGTGCAGGTCTGCGCTCCATTCGGACAATCCGGGACCGCCAGCAGTTCCAGGTTGTAGGTTCCCTGGCTGACGCCGCAGCCAAAGGAATCGCCGCAGCTCGTAATGCCGCTGTCGCTGATCTGCGTCCACGAGGTTCCGCCGTCCAGACTCTGCCAGATTCCTTGATCCACGGGCTGTTCGCTCGGCGACAGCGACACGAACCACACATACATTTCGTTCCGCCCGGGTACCACCGTGATTTCGCCGCGATAAATCGAGCAGCTGGTGACGAAGTTCTGCGGACATGCTGTTGCGCTCAACAGGCCCGGCGGTCCTGGCTGGTTGGCGAGCCGCGTCCAGGTCAGGCCATCCGGCGAAGAGTAGAAGCCGTGATACCGCACTGCCGCGAAAAATGCTCCCGCAGCGGCGTTGAAAGCCACTGAAGTGGCTGATGTAGCTTCGGCGGCTCCTCCCGAGAAGAGTGCGTTGTAACTCCAAGTCTGGCCGGCATCGGTGGAAGCGTAGAGCCCGCGAAGCGTGTTGTTGGTCAGTGCGCCGTCGATGATACCTTCCGAGGCGGCTGCCATAGCCGCGACCACGGTATTGGTCTGCCCGCTGGCCGTGCTGAACGCCACGCGCGCGCCACCCAGCCCGCTGAAGGAGACCGCTCTGCCGCCGTTGTTTGCCGTCTCAATGAGCGACCAGGAACTGCCGCCGTCGGCCGAGCGCAGGATACCCAGCCCGAAGTACGAGTCTCCGGAATTATTGGCCTCGCCCGTTCCCACCAGGATCACGCTCTTCGCCGGATCGATGTTTCCCGGCTGAATCGCTATCGATCCAATCGCGAGCGTCCCTGCATCATCGGTGAGCGGCGTCCAGGTCACGTTGTTGGCCACGCTGTCGGCCGCGTTAGTCGACTTCCACACTCCACCCTGCGCTCCACCGATGAACACTGTGTTGCCGGTTGGGTCTGCGGGATCAATTGCGACGGCCGTGGCTCGCCCGGAAACCTGGTGATAGTCCTGAAGACCCAGACCGGTGGCGTCGGAAGCCAGTGGCACCGGTCCTAGCGGCGCCCAGGCGAATGACAACGATGACGGTGCCTGACCACTCGGTAACGCGGAACGAGCCCGTGCCATGGGCGGCGCGACTCGCATCTGCAGCTTGGTTTTGTAAGCGCGCAGGCGCAATTCTGCGGACGACCTTCCCGAGATCACGCGCCCGCGCGCAAACCATGCCGCGCGCTCTTCCACGTGGTCCGCGTCCGCGCCTGGGATCGGCGTATCCGGCAAGGTCTGTTTCGCACCCTGCGCAAGGGCGTGAAACGTAGCAAGCAGCGTGAAAAAGGTCAGCAGAGCCGCGCGAACAAGGAAGACGAAACGGCGGCAGGTCATAAGAACTCTGTAATGCTGCCAGTATGGGAGGCGGCTCCGCGAGGGTCAACGTAAAAGGGGTCAAGAACGCAACGGCTCGACCATTCTGGGAAATCTCGCTTCCGCTTTTGGGGAATCCAGACGGTACAATGTCCGTTCATGTTCGTAATCTCCTGGCGGACTTCGTTTTGAACGGGACTCGCATGAGCGTGATCTGCCGTTCCTTACTACTCGTTCTCCTTCTGGTTACGGTGGGCATCCAGCCCACGTTGTGCGCGCAAGCCCTAGCCCGCGAGATCATCGTTGCTGCCGCGGCGGACCTCAGCTCCGCCTTAAAGGATGTCGCTGCCAACTATGAAAAGCGCACAAGCATCAAGGTGAAGCTTTCTTTCGGAGCCTCGGGAGCGCTCACGCAGCAGATAGAGAACGGCGCGCCCTTCGACGTATTCTTCTCTGCTGACATGGACTATCCGCGGCAGCTCATTGCCGCCCGCCATGCCGACGAGGCAACGTTGTATCGCTATGCCGTCGGACGCCTGGTCCTTTGGGCGCCGGCAGATTCAACGCTCGACTTCGAACACAAAGGAATGGACGTGCTGCTCGATCCGGCGGTGAAGAAAATCTCGATAGCGAATCCGCAGCATGCGCCTTACGGACGCGCCGCCGTAGCCGCGCTCAAGCACTATGGCTTGTACGAAAGGGTCTCAGACCGGCTCGTGTTCGGAGAAAATGTCGCGCAGGCAGCGCAGTTTGTCGAGTCCGGCAATGCACAGGTCGGATTCATGGCTTTGGCCCATGCCATGGCGCCCGCGATGCAGGGCAAGGGAAAGTACTGGCAGGTTCCAGCCGATACCTACCCGCCGCTCGATCAGGGAGTCGTGGTAATCGCGCGCTCGCAACATAGAGAGGACGCGGCGGCCTTCGTGGAATATGTGAAGACGCCGGAAGCCGCAGCCGTGCTCCAGCGCTATGGGTTCACGCTCCCCGGTTCGAAGTAGTGGCACACATATCCCCTTGTTCCGAGGAGCGAAGCGACGAGGAGTCTCGGTCTTCCTCGAAATCGGCAAGAACTCCAGGTTCGGCTTTTCTCCGTGTCTCCGTGCCTCCGTGGTGAATCGCTTTCCCGTGTCGCCCCGCGGGCCTTTACAATAGCCTTCCATGTCCATCGACTGGCAGACCTTCTGGCTCACCGTTCAACTGGCGGTGGTGGTCTCCGCCATCCTGTTGATCCTCGGCCTTCCTCTTGCCTACTGGATCGCTTTTTCCCGCTGGCGCTGGAAATTCCTGGTGGAAGCCCTCGTGGCCTTGCCCATCGTTCTCCCGCCAACCGTTCTGGGCTTCTACGTGCTGGTTGCCCTGGGTTCGCGCAGCCCGGTCGGACGCTGGTGGCAATCGCTGACCGGGCACACGCTCGCGTTCACCTTCACCGGACTGGTCATCGGCTCCATTCTCTACAGCCTGCCGTTCGCAGTGCAGCCCTTCGCCGCCTCATTCTCATCGGTGGATCGCAAGCTGCTCGCGGCATCGGCCACGTTGGGCGCTTCGCCCCTGCGGACGTTCTTTCGCATTGTGATTCCGCTATCTGTCCCCGGCTTGGTCACTGGTGTAGCCCTCGCCTTTGCCCACACCATGGGGGAGTTCGGAGTCGTGCTGATGGTGGGCGGCAACATCCCCGGCGTCACCCGAACGGTTTCCATCGCCATCTTCGATCAGGTGCAGGCCTCCAACTACGCTGCGGCCAATGCCATGGCGCTGCTGCTCCTCATGTTTTGCTTCGCGGTGCTCGCCATCGTCTACGGGTTGAATCGCCGGGCGTGGACGATCACTCCCGCCAAATAGGCGAAGCGCGAATGCCGAAGCAACCCAAATCCGCAAACCCTGTCTTGACAGCGCGGATCTGCAAGAGTTTTCCGGCTGCAGAGCGCGAGTTCTCGCTCGACGTCGATTTCACCGCGGAGCCGGGATTCACCATTCTCTTTGGTGCGTCCGGAGCGGGGAAAACCACCGTGCTCGACAGCATCGCCGGACTATCGACGCCGAACGAGGGCCGAATTGCAGTTGGCGATCGCGTTTTTTTCCACTCGTCTGCGCGCATTGACGTTCCTGTAGCCAAACGCGGCGTTGGCTACGTCTTTCAGGACCTCGCTCTGTTTCCGCATCTCACCGTAGAACGGAACGTTCACTACGGCCTCGCCAACCTACCGAGCGCCGCGGCGCACGAGCGATCGGTCGCGCTGCTACATGCGTTCCGCATCGAGCATTTGCGTCGGCAGCTCCCGGCAGAAATCTCCGGCGGCGAACGCCAGCGCGTGGCCCTGGCACGGGCCCTGGTGACCGATCCCGTCGTGCTCCTGCTCGACGAGCCTCTTGCCGCTCTCGATGCCCCCAGGAAATCCAGAATCCTCGACGACCTCCGGCACTGGAACCAGCAGCACCAGATCCCGATTCTCTACGTCACGCACAGTCGCGAAGAGGTATTTGCCCTGGGCGAGCGGGTGCTGGTGCTGGACGCGGGACGCATCATCGCGCAGGGCGCACCCCACGAAGTCCTTGGCGCTCCGCAGCAGGAAACCGTCGCGCAGCTGGCCGGTTGCGAAAATATTTTTGATGCGACCGTCGAATCCATTCACGCCGATCGCGGCACCATGACGTGCCAGTTGGGGGGCAGCGAAGGGAAGAACGTTTTGCTGGAAACGCCTCTCGTGCGCGCGGAGCCAGGTTCGCCCCTGCGCATTGGTATTCGCGCCGGGGACATCCTGCTGGCGATTGCTCTACCTGTCGGACTGAGCGCCCGCAACGTGATTCCCGGCAAACTCATCTCCCTGGAGCGGTGCGACGTCATCATTTCCGCCCGCGTGAATTGCGGCGTCGAAATGGAAGTCCATTTGACCTTGGCCGCCCGTGATTCGCTGCAGCTCGCGCCCGGCCGCGAGGTTTGGCTGGTGATCAAGACGCATTCCTGCCACCTGATGCAGAAGTGAGAAGCAAGAACGCAGAAGTTAAGATGTCAGGGACAAGAATGTTACTTCTGCATTCTGAAATCTGCGCTCTGCATTTGCACTTCTGCATTCTGCATTTCGTCCCGCTCCATCTCAATCACCGCGATCCATTGTCCCTGCCGCGACGCCGAAAACACGATGTGGCCGCCGAGAATCTGAGCGACTGCGACGGGGGGAAGATCGCGATGAAAACCGAAGAAGCGCACTTTCAATTCGCCCCACCTGCGCCAGCGATCCCATCGGGCCGGCGGCGGCTCGTACTTGGTCGAGAAGATCAGTGCGACTTCATAGTTCGAGCGAACATCCGCTGCAGAAACGACTTCGTCGAGTGCAAAGTTGTCAACACGGAAAACGCGCATGGGGCGGGTAATATAGCCGAGCCAAGGCCGGGTGAGTTCGTCCGACGCAGGCCAGGCCGTGAGCACGCGCGCCATCGGATAACGCGCTTCGAGGAAGCGTTCGCCATCTTCATGCAGCAGCACGTAGTCGCGGTAGGCAAGATTGTCTTCGGGTGAAAATCCGTAAGGCGGATTCCAGAACCACGCAACCACGAAAGCCAGCACCACGAAGGCAATGGCGCCAGGCCAGAAGCTCGCCCTTCGCCATAGCGTTGACACCGCAAGAAGAATGACCAAAGGGACTGTGGGCAGCATGTACCGGGCCAGCACCGCGCCCCCGATCAGCGCCATCGCCAGCACATAGGCGATCACCACCACAACGAAGATCATCTGCACGGGAATGGCAATGCGCGGACGTTCGCCCCCGGCATCGCGCTGCGGCGGCAGCCACATTGCCAGCAACATGGCGAGCGTGAGTATCCAAAGATGTAGATAGCCGAACGCCTGCCACAAGCGCAGGACAAGGGCGAGCACAAAACGCATGGGATTGAGTGTGGCAGCGATGTTGTAGCGGAAGAACTCGGGATTGCCGAAAACGAATCCAGTGCGTGCGTAGTGATAGGCGTACCAGAGCGCCAGGGGCACCACAGGGATCACGAGCGCCGAGAATCGCCCTGCGTGGCTGTGACGGGCAAGGTCGCCAGCAGGCTCGCGATCGTCGTGTGCAAGCCACAACCTCCGTAGTGAAGTGTTGCGGACCAGCAGCCCAAGTAGTTCCCACGCAAAAATGGCGAGTGGAGCGAGGACGGCGGTTTCCTTGGCCAGTGCCGCCAGTGAGAACCAAATCATTGCCGCCACGCCTGCGCCCTCGAGATATGCGGCCAGGGCCCAGAAGGTGAGTCCCGCAGCAGCGAGATCGACCTGAGCCAGCGAGCTTTGCGCAAAGAAGACCGGATACAGGGCGGTGCACAACGTGGCGGCGATTGCGATCTGCGTATTTGCCACGCGCTCGGCCAGACGAAACACCCCAAGCAGCGCGAAGGCGGCAACGACAAGCATCGCCGCGCGCGTGACGGATGGGGCGTAGCCCACGACTTTCCACCACAGCGCTATCCACGCGAGCACCACCGGCGGGTGGGCATTAGAAACCGTGGAGTGGGGAATGAGGTTTCCAGTCAACAGGATGTCGCGCGCCGCTGGAATGTAGTATCCGGCCTCGTCCCAGTAATAAGGCAACTGCAGCAGCGGGACATGCAGCAGGAAAATGCCGAAAAAAATGACCGTGAAGAGGGCAGGCGGAAAGCGCAGGGCCGAAGTCCAGCGAGGGGAGCGCATGAGCCAGCTATTCTACTGAACCTAAACCAGAAGAGTTGACGTTGGCGTCAACCCTTCCTCCTGTTAAGAGGCGTCGATCCTTGATCTCGCGCACGAGCGAGCGATCAGTGTACGGGGCCGCCGGGCGTCATGCGCGGGTCCAGTTTGATCTCGCCAAAGGCGTTCTCGTAGCCGGAGACGTTCTGCTGCAGCAGTCCGAGCAGGGCCTTGGCCTGTTGGGGGCTGAGATAGATTCCCTGAAAATTGCGGATGTCGACCTGGCTCTCGCTCTGCTGCTGCAGGGTGCCGAAGACCAGGAAAAAATCCCAGACATTCACGCGCATCTGCACGCTGTTGGCGTAAGACTCGCGATAGTCGGGGGCGTGAACCACTTTGACGTTGGGCTGCGCTGGGAGATTCATACGCTGGCAGTGTAATGAGTTTGCAGGCAAGAAGGGAAGGAGGGCGGGTGGAAATCCAGCGGATCGGGCTGAACCCTGACAAAAAATGTCAGCCCAGTTGCGGGTTTCTGACGAGCCGAGTGTTTGGAAAACGCACCAAAAGGCCATGACCGACCGTGATCCTGTTGAGAACACGGGAGTTGCCGAAGGTCACAAGAGCGGCCAACTGGCGTTCAAAATGCGGAGAGAGAGAGTGGGCAGTTGGAACATCAAGGAAAGACTGAAAAGAGCGCTATTTATGACCCATCAACCTGAAAACGCATCGGTTGAAGAGATCATTCTCCCCGAGAATCTCCTTCCCCTGGGATCTGTCCTGGGGCAGGGAGTGACACCCCTGGATGTGAGCATGGTGTTGGCGAAAGTGTTTAAGGTGCAATACACCGAAGTCGCGTTGCTGCGGCTGGAGGGTGGACTGCTGCGATTTGTTTTTCCCGAGCATCTGCGGACCACGGGAGCGATTCCGATCTCCAGCAAAGCGGTGGCGGCGCACACGGCATTAAGCAAAAAGGCGGAGATATTCAATAACTTCGCCCGCGTGAAGCACGCCAGTATCTTTGAAACGATCAAGCCGATGGGCACAGACTCGGAAGAGGCGGCTCCAGCGCCGATCCAGAAGCTGATGTCGGTGCCGATCATGGGCCGGGATTCGACCGTGCTGGGCGTGCTACAGATTTCGCGGAAGGCACTGGATCCCCGTTTTGCGCCGGACTTCAGCCGCGAGGACCTGCACGACCTGGAACTGGCTGCGGGAGTGCTGGCAGCATCCCCGGTGCTGCACGCGAATTAAACGTGTCATCTGAGTTCCCGTTGGCGTACGTCTCTCACTCGTGACTCGCAAGCGCAACGACTACATTCCGTGAACTCTTAGGCGGGAAAAAACGTCTGGATTCCGTTATCGCGTCCTCTCCGGGTTGCATAAACCCCTCATCTTGACAGGCTTCTACGCTAAGGCAGACTCGCAGCCGAACAGTCCCGGCGGCTAGGATTTTGCTGTTCCTTCGGGGGACTTTCGGCTCTAACGCGCGTGAACGGAAGATGGTAAAGTGAAAGCCTCTCCCCGGCGGTGCCGCGTCACTCGCGTATTGCAACACAAAGGGAAATCAGTCTATGAAACGTGTCGGCATAATCCTGCTTCTAATCGTCACAAGTCTGGCGCAGGGTCAGAAGACGCCGCAGACCGTCTCGGCGTTCAACGGCATCACCGCGGCCCAGCTTCCCAGGGCCGAATACGACGTCGATCCTTACGGAGCAGTGGGCACCAAGCAGTTCATGGAATACGTGAACACCTACTACCAGGCGTACAGCAAGACGGCGCCCTACAGCGCGGTCTGGTCGACGCCGCAGCCTTTCAACACGCCGTTCACCAATGCCGGCGAGTCGAATTGTTACATGATCACGGGCGACGGCGTGATCGAGTTCGACCGGCTGGCGTCCCGTTGGGTCATGGGCGCTCACACGTCGTCGTTCAACAATTACTACTACTGCCTGGCAATTTCCAACACCGATGATTTGTCTTCTCCCACGTTGAGCTGGACAACTTATGCTATTGCCCTGGATCCCCTCATGGGGACGAATTCGAAGGGCGATTACTGGTTTCCCGACTGGCCCAAGCTGGGGGTGTGGGCGGACGCCTATTATCTAGGCTTGGATCTGAACGACTGGGACAATAAGTTCCAGGAAGTGGGGATTCTGGTGTGCGCGCTCGATCGCACCAACCTTCTGGCAGGCCTGACGCCGCGCGCGCCACAGTGCTTCGAAACTCCGAACCCGGTGACCGGAGGGCTCTATCTGGCGCACAGCCCGATTCCCGCTGAGATTGACGGCGCCGCCCCTCCGCCCTCCGGCCGCGAAGAATACTTTGTGAGCATTGAGAATCCTCCCAATGACGGCCACACGAACACGTCGAGCACGTTTAACTTGTGGGCGTTCCACGTGGATTGGGACAACCCCATCAACTCTACTTTCACCTGGTCCAGTGTTTCGGTATCGCCATATACGCCCGGTTGCTACAACGTGCATTCGGTGACTGCGACTGCCTGCGTGCCCGAGCCTTCGACGGCAACGACCCACCAGCACATCGATTCTGTGGGCGACCGCTTCATGCCACGCTTCACCTACCGCAACTTCGGAACTTACGAGTCGTTTCTCTTGAGCCAAACGGTTCGGGTCGGAACAGGCCAGCAGACCGGAATCCGCTGGTACGAACTACGCGGCAGCGGAACGCCGGCGCTTCACCAACACGGCACCATAAGTCCGGACAACTCGTTGTATCGTTTTGTGCCCAGCATCGCCCAGGATCACAGCGGCAATGCCGCAGTCGGATACAGCGTCTCCAGCACGACCACCCATCCCGGAGTCAGAGCCTCGACCTGGAGCTTGACGACCCAGACCAAGCCGGTTGAGTTCGGCATCGTCAAGGGGACGGGCGATGATGAAAACAACTGGAAGTGGGGTTCCTACACCAGTATGACTGTGGATCCGGTGGACGACTGCACCTTCTGGTATACCAACGAATACTTCCCACAGAACCAGACCGGCAGCAACATCAACTGGTTCACGCGCATCGGGACCTTCAAGGTTACTGGCTGCCAGTAGGAATCGGCGATCAAGGGTCGCATCCAACGCCAAAGACAGGAAGAAAAAAGATCGGAAGAAAAGGGTTGCCGGAAGGCGGGGTGCCAGTGCCACCAGGGATCGCCCAGAGAAGATTGGTTGGCGAGAACGACCTCTGCCTACGATCCCTCCGGGGTTGTGCTCGTGAGCAGGATCGGCTTGCTCCCGATGGTCAACGCACTTCCCGCGGTTCCAGTCGTGCCATCGAGATTGTAGTAGGTGTTTCCCTGGTACTGTACGGGCACCTGATAGAGCGTATTGCCCGAAGTGCTCCATACCGCAAGCTCCTGTAAGCCAGCGGGGCTGACGATGGGTATGTAATAAGTGGTCCCGGCCTGGTACACCTGGCCAACTTCCGCTCCTGCAGTCCAGTTGTAGATCTGCTGCTCAGCGGTGCCTGCCAGCGTTAGCTTCGAAGTCTGCTCGCTGTAGAACTGGCCAGTGTCGGTAAAGTCCCATCCGAACCAGAAGACGCGGTTCACACCCAAAGCCATCTGGATCAGATACCAGCGCGCGGTGAAATACTGCATGCAATCGCCGGTGCACGATTGAAATTGTCCCCAACTGCCTTCGGTGTCGATGAACGGCTTAGTCGCGACGCCATATTGCGCAAATGCCGCCCGGTTCTGGGCAATGATGTTGATTAGATCCTCCGGGTGGTAGGCGTAGCCGTGGTACGAGAATGCGTCCACGTATTTTCCTAATCCGGCCGCCAACATCGAAGTCTGGTAGTCCGCGTTGTAGGAGGACGGAGCCGGGCCCACGATGATCGCCTGAGGATCGGCTGCTTTAACGATGGCCTGCGTGTCTTGTGCCATCCGAACCACTTGTGCGACCGAGCCGGCCCATTGCTTCGGGATGTTTGGTTCGTTCCAGACCTCAAAGTACTTGATCTTTCCCGGCCCCGCATGGGCCATGAGCGCAGTCAAAAAGTCCTTAAAATGCTGGTCAGTTCCCGTCCCATCGGGGTTCAGGTCGTCGGGAGGATCGCACGCGCCATTGAATAGCTGACAACTGGCCCCGTTCGAGGCAGCCCAGTTGGGGACGGCATCGATGGTGTAGAGGATATCGACATTATTGGCTTGCGCCTTGGCAATCGCGCTGTCGAACTTTGTCCAGTCGTACACACCCGTTGCGGTATTTATATCTGCCCAACAAATGCCGGCGTCGAGCGATCGCCATCCGTGGTTGGGAACAAAGGGCCAAGGCGATTGACTTTGACGGGTGTGGATTCCGAAGAAGCTGGGGGTTATATCGACGGTCGGTCCCGGTCCGTTGAGGGGCGTTACTGTGAGCAGCGTGGAACTCTGCAACCGATGACCCTTGTCGGAAACGGTAATGGTCGCCGTGCCCTGGGTGATCGCGTTGACCACGCCCGGCTTGCTGATGGTGGCCACGGCAGAATCGGAAGTGGTCCACACACTCCAACTGGTGGAATTTACCGAGCTCCCGTCCGAAAAGATACTGGTGCTGGTGAAATTCTCGAGAGTGCCGGCGCTCACCGAAGGGCCGGTCGGCGAAATCACGATGGCCACCGTGATCGGAGGGCCTACCGTAAGCGGAGCGACACCCGTGACCGAACCCACCGAGGCGCTAATCGTTGTCGATCCCTGGCCTTTGGCGGTTACCACACCAGCGCTGGTAACACTGGCCACGCTCGTCGCTGAAGAACTCCAGGTTGGCGAAGTAAGCTGTTTGCGGTTGCCATTACTGTAGTGTCCCCAAGCCTGAAACGTAGCCTGCTTGCCCAGCGCCATAGTGATCCCAGACGGTTGCACCTGGATCGAGACCAACGTTGCGCCACCCGGAGATCCCGGTGCCGCATGCGCAAGAAACAGACTCGATTGCGCGCAAGCGAAAAGAGCGTAGCTTGCGATGTGAGCAATTTGCCGAAGGAAAAGACGTTTCACCCTGACCGGGTGCGCCGTAGACATGGCACCACGGCCCGCGCTAAAAGCAGCCAGCATACCGATACCCCGCGAGAGTTAGGACTTGGGGGAGCTCGCGGTGGCGAGCCCTAAGTGCGACTGTAGTGTGGCCAAAAGCACGAAGGTAGGTCTCAGGAGTACACCGTGGAAGGGGGCTGAATGGACAGCATGGCCTCTGGCCCTCTGACACTCAAGGCAAACTGGCCGACAGGGAGCCCTCGGATCCGAAAGAGTGCGGCCATTTCACGGTGTCGGCGCGCCTTTCAGCGGCTTGCCAATCGGGCTATAAACCAGAAAGCCAATCACGCCAGAACGTTTGTTACCTGCTGTTAACAGGGCCATTACACTCAAAACCCCGATCACAGGGTCAATGAGTGTAATGGCGATGTTTTACCAACTAGGGCGTCCGGCACTGACGGCCTGGCCGAGTGCACCATCGAACTGGCCGCCCAAAGGCACATCATTTCTTGGGCTGTGGCTGGACCGCTGGCTGCTCACTGCTTGGAGGGACGATGTTCTTCATCCGCATGTACGTGACCAGGTTGCCGTAGTGTTCCATGTTGTGCATGTTGTTGACCGTCAGCACGGACAGTTTCGGTGCGTCGTGTCCGAAGAGCTTCACCATTTGAGTAGCGGACGCGTCCGTCATACCGTCGTAGGCCTTGTCGCAGTAGGCGAAGGCGTCTTTGAGGGCGGCGATGAGATCGGCTTTCGAGGTTTTGCTCTGCTCGATTTTCGGGGCGGGATTTGGCTCGCCGAGTGCGATGGAACAGAACAGGTACTGTGCGTCGGCCACGTGTCCAACGATCTGGCCGAAGCTGCGGACCGCGTCCGTGGGCTTAAAGCTGTAATTCTCCTCGGGCACTTTTTCGGCGGAGCGGAGCAGGATATCCTTCACCCGTCCGTAGGCGACCTTATTCCAAGTGCTGAGCGGATTGTCCGGGGCCGGGACGGCAACGGCTTTCGGCGGATTTTCCTGGGCCAGGGTGGCGGCTGGCGCAAGAAGGCAGATCAGAAGTGTTCGCAGAAGTGTTCGCATTGGTTCTCCTCCTCAACATTTTAGGATTCGTCTTGAACTCGGATGTAGTAGCCCATGCAGGGAGCTAGTCTAAACCAATCGTTGCTATGACGCTTTAACGTCAACTACGAGCCTGGTTCCCAGTTTCCGAGTTGCCGACGATCCGGGAGTTGATTGGTTCGGTCAACTCTAGCGCGTTCAAATCAAACATAGGTAGGCACAAAATTGGGCACAATGAAAAAGGACCGATTCCGTGATCGGCCCTAACTTGTTGGTGCGAAAGGGGGGACTCGAACCCCCATGGGTTTCCCCGCCAGATCCTAAGTCTGGTGCGTCTGCCAATTCCGCCACTTTCGCAGGTTCCGCTTGCGGCTTATTGTAATCGTATCGCACCGGCCAGTGCCAAGCGGTTCTGAACTTCTCCCCGGAGGCTGGTTTTCTGCTGCGGGCGAGATTTCAACGTGCAACTTCCTCACGCGTGTAGGGTTACTGTGCTCAGCCCTGTTTGACTTACCCCTGCGCGGAGTTTACTTTCGACGATTCAGAGGAGTGTCCTGATGTTCCTGCTGCCTCGCGCACGCATTCTCGGGCTGCTTGCGGTTGTCGGCTGGTTTGCGATGCTCGCCGGTTGCGGCGTCAGCAATGGCGGAAATAGGCAAGTCTCTATTCCCCCGGGGGGCTACAACCAGCAGCAGTACATTACGGCGTACCAGCAGGCGATCAGTGGATTTCTGTCTGCGTCCAATCAGAACAAGGCTCAGGCGTTGATGTTCCACGTCCTGACCCCGTCCAGTTCGAACTTCAACGACTTCATGACCAACATCCTCCCGCACGTTTCGGGCGTGAGCATTGGCATGCCGTGGGATCAGATCGAAACCAGCCAGGGACACTACGACTTTTCGGGATTTGACGAGAACCTTCAACCCTATCTGCAAGCGGGTGTTCAGGTAAACCTGATTGTTTGGCCGGCTACGGAGGGCGGCAATAACGACCCCAACACCGGCGGTTCTACTCCTGCGTACGTGTTCACGCAGGCATGGGCAAACGATCCATCCGTGCAAGCCCCTCATCCTTTGGACATGGCGGTATGCCAATCCTACACCGGCGACTCCGGCAATCCGTTCTATAGCTCCGCGATAGGCGGCAACGGCGGATTATGGAATATAAACACGTCCAGCGATCTCAGCGGTCTGCCCGTTTCCTATGAAGCGCCCTTCATTGTCGCGTACCAGAACTTCATCGTGCAGGTGATTAGGCACTACAACGCACCGGGATCACCCAAGATTGGCTACATCCGTTTTGGGTTTTCCCAGGGCGGCGAGAACAGTCCGGAGTGCAATCAGTACTGGCCGAATTACTCCAGGAGCATATATTTGAGCTACGTCCAAGCCATGACGACGTTTGTCCATAGTCAGGGCCCTTCGATGACCATCCTGGCCGATCTGCATGCAGTGGGGGCTCCGTCAAACCCTGACGAAACCTACGCGGACTCGGAGGCCGCGGACGCGGCGCCGTACGGCTTCGGCCTTGACACCAACGGCTTGCAGCAAAGTGACGTGACGAATTTCCCGAGCTGCGATTCCGATTGGTGCAATTTGTTTAGTCAGTACCCCGGACGCACCCTGTCCTTGCAAACCCTGCAGTGGAGTGATCCTACAGGGCAGTTGCAGACCGGATCATTGGCCACTTTGAACGGTACGACCGGATTGGTCCCGTTCGCTCAAGCCCACGGCGCCAACAATCTGGAGTTGTATCTGGCCGACCTGGCACTGGCCTACAGCCCGAACTACTGCAGCTATCAGCACGCGGTGTGCTGAACAGAGATCCGATCGGCGACCTGCGCACGGCGAGCGCGGGTTTTTCGTTTTGGAAGCAGAATGTTGGAACAACGGCAGGAATGGGGTTCGACGCGAACGTGCCGGATCCTCATCGAGTAGGAAACTCCAAGTGCTCGACTCAGACAGAGCACCGCCGCGGCGGCTGGAACTGCAAGGATACGGCGCGATTACTGGACGTTATTCAGTCCCTGATAGATGAACATGCCGGCCAGCACCAGCAACAGAACGCCCGAGCCGGCGCCGAAGACCCACACCGGAATGGTGAGCCGGTTGACCTTCACCAGCAGTTCAGTCTGCTCCTGTTGCATGTGGGAGTTCGCGTCGTCGAGAAACAGCTGATCATCCTCGTGCATGGTTAGCGTGCTGCGATAGATCAGGAGGAGAATCAGTCCAACGGTGAAAACACCCCACACAATGAGCAGCCCGGTAATTAGCGGAGTCATGATCATACGTCACCTCGACGGATTGCACGCCATGTCGGCGGACTCCTCATCCTCCGGGATACGGTTTGCAACCCCCGCAGCCAGGGTGATAGGGAACGCCCAACGAAAGTCATTATAGACCCGGCTGGCAAGGCCCGCCGTGATTTTGCGCGTCCGTCCCAAAAGCGGAACTTGCGACCCCGCCCGGCTGGCAGCATCAAAATAGGTAATTCTTGCGCCCCAGAGAGGGGGTGCGGATTGGTACCTCCAGTGTTAATGTCCTTTGATATAATGAACTACAGCCTTGAGGGCCAAGGAGATATAGATGGCAACGACATCCGTCCCCGAAGTGAAATCCGTTCCGGAAGTGAAAAAAGCCGCACCCGTTACCCTGACACCGAATGCGGTTGCCAAAGTGAAAGAAATCATGGGCCAACAGAATCCTGTCCCTGCCGGCTTGCGGATCGGCGTAGTGGGCGGCGGTTGCTCCGGCTTCTCATATTCCATGCAGTTTGAGAACGCCGCCGGAATGATGGACAAAACCTTCGATATGGACGGTCTGAAAGTATTCGTGGATGCCACGTCGGTCATGTATTTGAACGGTTGCCGCGTGGATTACGTGGAGACGCTGGAAGGCGCCGGCTTCAAGTTTGAGAACCCGAACGTGAAGAGCACTTGCGGCTGCGGATCTTCGTTTAGCGTGTAACGCGAGCCGGTCGCAACAGTAGACAATTCGTGGAAGACGGAAGGCCTCACCGCAAGGATGAGGCCTTTCTTGTTCGACAGAACTATTGCTGCGGATTGCCGGGCGCCGGCGTATTGGGCGTCGGCGGGTTCGAATTCATGTTTGAATTCGAGTTGGAATTCGTTCCGAACGGGGTAGAACTGAACGGACTGGAAGCCCCGGGTTGTCCCGGCTGTCCATTCTGCCCAGGCTGGTTCTGCATGCCAAACCCTAGCGTCAGGGGCTGGTAGGGCGTCGTGATCAAGCCTCCGCGATCCAGGGCGGGATCGTAAACGAACTGCCATTCGCTGTATTTTGTCTTGTGATTGTACACGCGGATAGTGCGGTCTTTGCTGTTCGCGCTGGCGACACCGATGATCGGCCCTCCACCGAAGACCTGCTGCTGCGAGGAAGAGAGGTCGGAAGCCCCTTGGCTGGAAATCTTATCGCTGGCCGTGCCGCCGGATGCCTGGGAGGACGATTGCGTGGGGTCGGTTCCCGGGGCGGAACTTGTGCCCGGTTGATTGGACGTCGCCGAAAACGTGGAACCGGAGCTGAAGGTATTGTTGGAACCTCCTCCCAAGCCAGTTTGTTGCGCCATTGCTCCCGGGCCATTCAGCGAACCGCCGGTGCTGTTCAGTCCGCCAACTGGAGTTGCGCCGGGAATGTTTCCCCCGCCGATGCCGCCTGTCAAAGACAGTTTCACTTCGCCGAAGTGCAGTAGCTTGAAGTCCTGGTTTTTGCTCTCTGGGTCCTTGTAGCGTTTCCGCAGGAAGCGAAGATTATTGGTGCTCTCCAGGTCTTCCAGCCGCGTGGGATAGCGCCCGAACTTCTTGTAGTAGGCGCCCAGCGCGCGCGAGTATTGCACACCGCGATGCACCATTTCCTGCTCCCGGTCGCGCTTTAATTCAAAAACAGTGTCGGGGAGAATTACTGTCAAGGAAAAAGCCAGTACCGCCGCCAGCAGCAGCAGTGTGAGCAGCACATAGCCGCCTTCGCGCGAAGCACGAACAGAGGTACCACCGGCAGCGTGGCGAGGACGGCGTATTTGCGAATGCAACTTCACCATGATTCCTATCCCTGTATCAGCGGGAGACTTTGTGGCGGCCCGCTATTCAGCACATCTTGAATCTCGACGGATGTGGGAGAGATGCGCACGATCTTGTAGCGGCGGTCGATGATTTCGCCCTCGCCCGCGATGAAAACGTCACCGTCTTTCGAAAGGAAGATCTTTTTCGGTTCGCCGGGTCCGCTGGCGAAACCGAAGAACTTCAGCGGGATCGGCGGAGGTGGCGCAGGCGTAGGCACCGTGTAGGCCTGATCTGCCTTACCGTGGTCTGTGGCCGGATTGCCCGCTACCTTTGGAATCTCGGGATCGGCCTGCGAAACGAAGATGTTGCGGTTGGAGCCTTCGTACTTGATCTGCTCGGCGGCGGCGAGCTGGGCAAGGTGCAAGGTCGGATCCAGACTTTGCGGGCGGGTCTTCTTCTCCGATGTATTCCGGTGCGCACCCGTATGAGCGGGAGTGGTCGCGTTCACCTGTGAGCGCACCGGCGTCGGTGGTGGCGCTGAGGCCGATGTCGACGACGACGGCATGAACTGGTAGATGAGCACGAGCACGGCGACGCCCCCGAGAACCGCCGCCCAGATCGCCTTCTTCTTGTCTTCCGCCCCAAACTTCACTGCGTACCCGCCTTCAGATAGGTCTCAAGTTTCATTTGCAGCTTGATCGGTCCGGTCTGCTCGCCGGCCAGGCTCACACTATTGATCAAGAACAACATTTCATCGCGCTCCAAGGCGTTGATGAAGCGCGCCAGGGAAGCATAGTTGCCGGAGAGGCTGGCTTCCATTTGAACCGGCTGCAGGCGCGCCGTGAGTTCGTCTTTCACCTTATAGGTGCCTTGCTCGATGGTCACACCGTTCGCCGCGGCCAGCTTGCCGAACTCGGCGGCAATTTGCGAGTCCTTCTCGGGAAAGCGCGTCTGATAGAACTCCGCAATCTGCTGGTTCGCGGTCTTCACTCGCTGGTCGATGTTAGTTAGCGGCTTCACCTCACGGGTTTTTACCTGCAGCTCGGCCCACAACTGGTTGAGCTCCTGCCGCCGCGACTCGGTTGAGCCGATCAGCGGAGAGAAAAGCACAGCCGCCGCTACCACGTCCACGCCCAGCAGGACCACCAGGGCTATCTTGATGTTCTTCCGGGTTTTGCGCAAGTCGGGCATCAGGGTGTGCTCCCCTTGGAGATCTCCGTCTTGGGCGCGGGCGTTGCTGCCGGGGCCGGCACTGGCACCGGCTCGGTTTGCGGAACATAGATGGCATCAATACCAACCTCGATGGTATCGCCCGGTTGCGACGTAACGCCTTGCTCCCTGTCGATATAGGTCTGCGCGAAGCGCCGCGAGTCTTCCATGCGGCGTGCCAATTCAATGGCACGCTCGCGCGAATCCCCTGCCACCGTCATCTTCACCTTGAGCTGGTTGTCCGCATCCAGTTCCGGGTGAATCGAAACCAGGTGAACCCGCGCGGGCATGACTCTTTCCAGATCTTCCAGAACGTGAGTCCAGGAAAACGACTTGCGCTCAATCAGATCGTTGAGGAATTGCGAGTCGTCGCGGGTGGAGCGATTTTCCGGGCGATTGAGAAAATCTTCCGCTCGTTGCCGTACCTGATCGCGCTCGGCTATTTGTGTCCGCAAGTCGGCAATTCGGACGCGGTCGCGCCGGGCGGAAAACCAGCCTGTAAAGGTGGCGGCCAGCAGAAACAGCGTGAGAATGCCGGCGGCGGCCAGCGCCGTGCCCCACCGCAGCCAAAACTGCCGCACATCCTCGTAGGGCTGGGTCGCGAGATTGATGTCGAGGCGCATAAACTATTGTCATCCTGAGCAGCGCGCTCTTTGCGCTGCGAAGGACCTGGGCGAGCGCGCGAATCGACCGCGCTTCTTGCGGGCGAAGAGATCGCGCGTACCGCTCGCTTCCTTACTACGAAATCAGGGCCCCCACCACCCCGGCCATTCTCCAGCGCGGCACCGCACCTCCGGTTGGGATCCCAAGCTGCGAGGACGAAACCAGTTCCTGCACTTCCGCGCCCGTCTGAGCTCGCAACGCGGGCGTCGCGCCACCGGATTCAGACAGTCCCGCCACATAAATCTTCTCGATGTTCAGATGGTACGTGTCCTGAAAGAACACCACCGAGGGATACACTTCTTCCGCCAGCTGTTCTCCGGTGATGGTGACGCCGCGGGTATTCTCCAGGGTGCGGAAGAGCTGCAGCTGTTCCGCATTGAGGATGGCGATACTGGTCGTGCGGGCGTCAACCTTCACCACCAGCGTGGGGCGCTGCGCTTCGGCGGAGCCCAGCGCCGCCAGCATGGAGGGCAACACGACTCCCGGGCTGAATCCCGCATCCCGGAAGGCAGTCTCGTAGTCCTCGATCACACTGGCCAGAGCGACGGCGGCCACGACCCGGACCCCCTCGGCAAATTTCTGCGCGTCGTAGGAAACTCTGGCTTTCTCCACATCGAAGGGAAGGGATTTCTTCAGCCGGAAACGCACCACGCTGGCTGCTTCCTCGGAATCGGCAGGAAGAGTGTCAAATTCCAGCAGGACCACGCGCACGGCGGCGTCCGGGACGATCGCAATGACGTCGTGAGTGCGCCCGGCGACGCTGCCCAGCGCGGCTGAAATGGCGTCGCGAACCGCTTGGCGCTGTCGGAGGTTACTTTCCACAAGATCGGGGACAACACTGCCCGGCGCCAGTTCCTGCGCGGCGCAAGCGTCGAGATTGCGCCCGCCATCGCTCAGCCTCCCGGCCAGAACGCGGTCGGCGGCGATTTCGCACGCCAGCTTGGGTTTCGCTGTATTGAGACCTGAACTCATGTTCGGAAATTAACTCTTTCCACAATTCAACCGCGCAATCTCGCGATTTGCAATATCTGAAAGGGCACTTCGGGCAGTGTCCAGTGGCCAGTGACTAGCAAATTCTGGACTCAGCGAACTGACCACTGGCCGCTGACCACTTTTTCTACCGCATGGCTTCGATGAAGGTGACCTTGTTGATCTCTTTCAGCGTGGTCAGGCCGAGCCGCACCTTGTCCAAGGCCGATTCGCGCAGGAAGCGCATGCCTTCCTCGCGGGCGGCCCGCCGGATCTCTGAGGTCGGCTTCTTGGCCAGAATCATCTCGCGAATGCGGTCGCTCAATTCAAGCAACTCGTGAATGGCGGTACGCCCGCGGAATCCGGTGCCGGCGCACTCGATGCATCCCGGACCCTCGTACAACGGCACCTGGGACCACTGTGCGGGGTCCAGCCCGCTGGCTTCCAGGACTTCCGCCGGGTAGTGAACTGGAGTACGGCAGGATTCGCAAATCAAGCGCACCAGCCGCTGCGCCAGAATGCAATTCAATGCCGAGACGAAATTGTAAGGCTCGACGCCCATGTTGAGAAATCGCCCAATGACGTCGACCACGTTGTTGGCGTGGACCGTGGTGAACACCAGGTGTCCGGTGAGGGCGGACTGGATCGCGATCTGGGCGGTTTCCGAGTCGCGAATTTCGCCGACCATGATTTTGTCCGGGTCGTGGCGCAGGATCGAACGCAGGCCGCGCGCGAAGGTCAGTCCTTTCTTCTCGTTGACCGGAATCTGCGTAATGCCGCGAATCTGGTATTCCACCGGGTCTTCGATGGTTATGATCTTGTCTTCGTCGGTCTTGATTTCGTTGACCGCAGCGTAGAGCGTCGTGGTTTTACCGCTTCCTGTCGGCCCGGTCACAAGCACCATGCCGTAGGGTTCCTTGATGTAGCGGCGGAAGCGGCGCAGATCGTCTTCGTCAAACCCAACCACTTCCAGAGTGAGAGACTTGAACTTCTCGCTCATCGACTCTTTGTCGAGGACGCGGAGCACCGCATCCTCGCCGTGAATCGAAGGCATAATGGAGACACGGAAGTCGATGGCGCGCCCGTTGTACTTCACTCGGAAGCGGCCGTCCTGGGGCACGCGGCGCTCGGAAATGTCGAGTTCGCTCATCACCTTGATGCGCGAGATCACCGTGGAGTGATGTTCCTTGCCGATGGGAGACATGGCCTGCGTGAGCACGCCGTCGATGCGGAACTTGATGGCGACAGAATCGTCACGGGTTTCGATATGAATGTCAGATGCGCGCCGCTGCAAAGCGGTGAAGATGGTGGTATCGACCAGACGGATAATGGGGCTGGTATCGCCTGCGGCCGTCAGCTTGTCGATGGTCAGGGCTTCTTCGGCTCCTGTGGCCTCATCCTCGCGAATGATGGTGAAGCCTTCGCTGGCTTCTTCTAAAACGCGCTGCGACTGCTCCGTCTTCTTGAGGATGTCGGTGATCTGCTTCAGCGTGGCGACTTTGGTGACGATGCGCTTCTGCAGCAGCAGGCTGATTTCGTCGATCATCATCAGCTGGCTGGGATCGGCGATGGCGATGGCCAGCCGGCCGTCGGGAGTTTCTTCCAGGGGTACGAAGTTGTAGCGGAACATCAATTCGGGAGAAAACTTCTTGAACAATTCGTGGTGCAGCTGGAAGTCGGTCAGATCTACAAACTCACAGCGATAGCGCAACGCCACGTCCTGGGCGCGCTCCAGGTCGGTGACGGGATTGACCGGGACCGCCAACTGGCCGCCGTTCCCGCCGGGTACCATAAGTGATTTCTTGTCTGCCGTTGCCATACTTAAATCCCTGCTTGCCGTCTCCGGCGCCCGCTCAGTGGACTCCTAAGGTGAAGATCGGCAAATACAGCGAGATCAGCACTCCGCCCACAAAAATCGCCATGACGATCAAAATCAAAGGCTCAATCAGGGCCATGGACGCGCCCAGAGCCGTTTGCACGTCTTCCTCGTAGAACTCCGCCACCGAATTCAGCATGGCGGGGAGAGCGCCCGTGGATTCGCCGACTTCCAGCATCTCCACGGCGAGATCGGGAAAAATCTTCTGTTCCTCGAGACTGGCCGCCAGCCCCTGGCCCTCGCGTACGCGGGCACTGGCCCGCATCACACCTTTTAAGATGCGGCGGCTGCTCATCGAGGCGCCGGCGGTTTCCATCGCGGGGACCAGCGGCAAGCCGCCTTGCAGCAGCGTGGCCAGCATGCGCGAAAACGTGGCAACCTGATGTTTCAGCCGGATATCGCCCAGCAGAGGCAAGCTCAGGATGATGCGGTCGATGCGGTCAGCGCCGCGATCGGTCCGCTTCCACTGCCAAAGCAGGAACCCTGCGACGATCAGTCCGACCAACACAAAGGGTGCGTATTTTTGCGCGTTCAACCCGACCGCCAGCATGAACAATGTGATGGCCGGCAACTTGGCATCCAGGCTGTCGAACAACTGCGCGAACTTGGGCACTACGTAGGTGAAAAGAAACGTCACCATGATCAGCACCACGCTCACCAGAAGCGTGGGATAGATCAGCGAAACGAAAAGCTTTTTGCGAAACGTCATCGCCAGGCGCTGGAAGTTGATGTGGCGCGACAGAACTTCGTCGATATTGCCGCTTTTCTCGCCGGCCATCAGGGTGGTGGTGTAGAGCTTGGGAACGATGCCTTGCGCCGCGAACGCATCGGAGAGCAATTCGCCGCCCTTTACGCGCTCGCGTACATTCTCCAGAATCTGGCGCAGATGCGCGTCTCTTTGCCGCTTGATGAGCAGATCGAGCGAATTCAGAATCGGCAAGCCCGCGCGGATCAGCGTCAGGAACTGCTGATTGAACACGAGAAACGGACCCTGCTTCAGTCTTCGGCCCCGGCGCTGCGAAAAACCGCCGGACAGAAGTCCCTGAGGTTTGACCCAGTACACCAGGTAACCCTGCGCGGCAAAGCGGTCGCGCACTTCGGCCTCGGAGTATCCGTGCTCGACTTGCTGGTGCAAGCGTCCGCGTTCGTCGGCGATTTTTACGACGAATTCCGCCATTTCCCTGTTTTTCCCCGAGTCTTGCCCGCGATTCTACCTATCGCCCAGTCTAACATTGGAACTTCCGTTCCCGAGACGCAGATCGTACCTGGTCCGCACCTTACCAGTATCGCAAGTAACAACCCCCCGCCCGCTCGAAAAGCTCTCCCCGCGACGCTATCGTAAGTCTATGTACATCAGTGTGATGCAAGGTGCTCATGCCAAGGTTTCTAGGGCCCCAACCCGCTCTCCACAGTCTCCGTTCCCGCCGGCGGAGTGAACCGGAACTTTCCATCGGCCAGGGGCACGTTTTCCTTCTGCTGGTTGAAGCGATACTCCGTAACCGATCCATCTACTTCGTTGATGACAATTCGTGCAATCTGATGATCAGGCGTGATTTCCAGTAAAACCTCGCTGACCCGGTCGGCCAAGGTTGGGGGGATACCCCTTAGCACGACGTCGTCCGAGACTAGGGGAGAGACATCGACCGCCCGAGATAATCCCTGTAACTCCTTCTCCAGCTTGGTCTTACCGAGCAAGAACGCCAGGGGAGAGCGAAGGTCGTCGAGCTTGCGGACCGGCGTTTTGCGGGCCTGCCGGTCATCGGGAACGTAAAACCAGGCGTTTTTTCCATCGCTCACAAACAACTTCTCTCTGGGAGAACGATACTCCCAGCGCATCTTGCCAGGATTTTTCACGCCGGCCTTCTTCAGCCAAAGCGTACCGGATTCGGTGCGCTCCATGCCCGATCCGCGGTAGATCTCGGTGAACTCTGCCTGCAGGCTGTTGAGATGGTCGTAGTGAGCGTCGACGGCTGCGGCAAGCGAGCGGACGTCGACGGCGACGTCAGCGGAGGACGCGGCAAGCGAGGCGCCGACCCAAAGGCAAGCGAACATGAAATGAGACAAGCAAGCCATGGTTCGAGGTTCCGCCAGTCTACGGCCAGCGTTTATGGCAAACAAGAATCGGTACTGCGTCAGTCGGCTCCTACCGGGAGAATACAGCGGGGAAGTTCCTGCTGCGGGGGACTCCTAACAACATTCTAAGCCAGTCGGGAAACTTTGTCGCGGGCTGAATCCACACCGGAGCTGCCCGGGTAATGGTGGACTTGTGTTACACATTAGAATGTGTAATGATCTACACATGGCCACCAATCTTGCCCTGGATGACGGTCTGATCGAGGAAGCGCGCCGCGCCGGCGGCCACAAAACCAAAAAAGACGCGGTCACCGCCGCTCTCGCCGAGTACGTGAAACGCCGCAAGCAGCTTCGCCTCCTGAAGGCTTTCGGTTCCGTCGACTTTGATGCGGGCTACGATTACAAGGCGGAGCGCCGCAGAAAACGCTCCTGACCATGCTGGTCCTGGTGGACACCCCGATCTGGTCGCTTGCTTTGCGGCGAAGAGTCACGGATCTCAACCCGCGCGAACATCGCCTGACCAGCGCATTCCAGGAACTTATCCGCGATGGCCGGGTTCAACTCGTCGGCCCGGTCCGCCAGGAATTGCTTTCCGGCATTCCGCAGGAATCAACCTTCAGACGATTGCGCGACCAGTTGCGTGCCTTTGACGAACCTCGTCTCGACGTTGCTGATTACGAAGAAGCCGCCCGCATCAACAACCAGTGCCGGTCCCGGGGAATCGCCGGGTCAGCAATTGATTTTCTCATTTCCGCCACTGCCTTACGCCGGGATTGGCAAATCTTCACTACCGACCGCGATTTCACCCGCTACGCCACGGTAATACCACTAAAGCTTTACCACGTTAGCTAACCTCGATCGTCACCGCGCCGCGTATATCGAGTACTGATGCGTGCCGCCAAGTTTTTCAAGCACGGCGTCCCCGCCGAGCACATGCTCCAGCAGCGGATTGTGGTAGAGCACGAAGACAGCACGTGGAGTCTGCTGCAGGCTCTGCGCCAGTTTCGCCAGCACACGTCTCAGCCCAGATTCCGGAAACGGATTGAATAGATAAATCACCATCGGGTCCTCGGGAAAAGGAAACTCTGTTGCGTCGGCGCAAACTGATTCCAGGACGAAACATTTCTGCGACGGGCTGTGATACTTGCGGAGATTTTCCAGCGCGATCTGGTGGAGCGCGGGCAGAAGTTCCACACCCACGATCCTTCGGAAAGGATAGTCGGACGCCATCAGCAGCGTACGTCCCTTGCCGGAACCGAGATCGATAAAGACGAAGGCGTGAAAGTCGATTCCGGCCTGCGTGCGCAGCGCGTCGAGCATTTCGTGAAAGAGCGCGGGCTCGGTCGGCTGATAGTGCGAGTGAAAGACGCCGAGAAGACGGTCGCGCCAGCCGACCGCGCCGCTGGTCGTGTTGACGTGCTGATCCCAGTCGTAGTCGGCGTCGCCGTAGCGCTGGCGGCGGCGCTGCGGCGTGGAGTCGCGAAGGAACTCCCAGAGACCAGTCAGGAACTGGCGCCCAGCCGCGACCCGGCCTTCCCGCGCGGCTCGATCAACCCACCACTGGCGGGCGGAGCGCAACAGGCCGGGGGGACGCGACGCGGAGGATTCCATGGCGTTTTGTACTCGTCATCATAGCCTTCGCCATCATGTTCGTTCTTGTCGGTTGGTTGCGCGCTAGTTGCGCTAGGGAGCGCTAATCTTCGGTTGGTATCCAGGAGGCAGGCCGTGAGTGGCAAACGCGAAGTCATCAGGATGGAGGACTTCCACACGGCCTTCCGGCGTCAGTTTGTAGGGATGACCGTCAGGGTCGACCGGTATTCCCGGGAGACCTTCGGCCGCGACGAGTTCCGCCATGTTCGCGGGCAGCCGGCCGGCGCGCTCGCCAAAGCGAGTCACGGCTTGCTGCAGGTGCGTCACGTCCTCGTCAACCCGCAAAGCACGCAGGTGCCCGACAGCGTTCTCGCGAATCTGGCGGTCCTGGGTGGATTGGTAGGTGGCGCTCCACAGCATGCGAGCGGTTGCGTACTCGCCCGCGTGTTGCGCCATCTGCGCCGCCATCACCTTAAGGAACGGATGGGCATTGGGGATGACCGACCCGCGCGCAAAGGCATCGGCGGCATTCTTGTAGTCCTTCAGTTCCATGTAGTAGACGAAGCCCAGGTTGTAATAAAGCTTCCAGTCATTGGGATTGTTCTGGATACCGTATTCCATCAACTGGATGGCGCGGTCGGGTTGCCCGGCTCCATGCGGCGGGGGAGGCGCGAGAAAGATGGCGCCGAACTGATATGCCACAGTGAGGTGAGGATCGAGATGCGCGGTGATTTCCAGCAGCGGCGCCAGGAGCGCATAACTTCCGGCGGCGTTGTGATGCCGGTAGCCGAAATACTGCACGGTGCGCGTCCAGTAAATGTCGGCGAGAAGCCCGTCATAGCCAAGGCTGGCACGTTTCAACACCTTGGGCGAACTGATGTAGAGCACTTCGTCGGGCGTGGCCTGCGGTCGAGTCTGGTCGATGCGGTGAAGCAGTACGGCGCTTGCCGCCAGCGAGCAGATCAGCAGCCCACTTGCGATCAACGAAGTCTTGCGACGCTGCTTCATTTCAGGTTCCGGTGCTCAAAGATCAGCACGGCTCCGCTGAGGGCCATCGTGGCATAGAACAGCGCGTAGAGCGTGTTGTGCAGGATGAGTTGGCCGGCGACAGGCTGCTCGTGCGCGATCGAACTGACCACGTTGAATGCCGAGAAGTTTGGGACCAGGTAGGCGGCGCCGGTGGCCAGCCAGCGCGTGATTCCGTGGGCCATACCGGCAAACCCGCGCAGATCCTCGGCGAAGCTGCCGATTACGAACAACGAAAAGGCAAAGACGGCGGAAAGCAGCGGCGAAGAGAACGAAGAGAACAATAGAGCCAGCGAGCAGATGATCAGAAACTCGAGGATGATGAAATACAAGGCAACGAAAATCAGGGCATCAGCCGCGACGAATTTGTGCGAAACATAGAAGAGCGCGGCAAAGACGCCGATCGCCATGAAGAACACATTCACCACCAGGGTCCCTGCGAGTCCGAAAAACTTGCCGACGATGAACTCCCACCGGCGCACGGGGCGCGAAAGGATGGTGTAGAGCGTGCGTTTCTCGATCTCCTTGGAGACCAGGCCGATTCCGATGAAGATAGCGATCACCACGCCGAAAAGAGAAACCGCCGTGAGGCCGAGATTGATGACAACCAACTTTTCGATGTCGATGGATATCTGGCCGACGAGGATGGCGGCTCCGGAAAGCAGCAGGGCAAATGCGATCAGATTGTAGAGCACGCGATCCCGCACCGCTTCGCGGAAAGTATTGGTCGCGATGTGGACGATGCGGGTGCTCATGTTATCCTCCCCGCCGTGGTTTCCGCGTGCTGCAGCTTCTCGACGAAATAATCTTCCAGCGAAGTGCGGACCGGCGTGATGGCAATCAGGCGAATGCGTTCGCGGCGCAGCGCGTCAATTGCGGAATCCTGCTGGTTTTCGGCGAGGACGGCGCGCACGGTATCTCCGGTCACGTGACAATCAGCGCCCATCGCCTTCAGGGAAGCCGGAATTTGCGTTCCCTGCCAGATCACTTCAACCTTGCCCTGCACGCTCGAGGTCAACTCTTCCACCGCTCCGACCCCCCGCAGCTCTCCCTTGTGAATGATGGCCACCCGGTCACAGAGCGCTTCCGCATCGGAGAGAATGTGGGTGGAGAAGAACACGGTCTTGCCGGCCTGTTTCAGCTGTTCCATCAGGTCTCGCACTTCCCGGCGACCCATGGGGTCGAGCCCGGACATGGGTTCATCGAAGAAGACGAGCTTGGGGTCGTGCAGGATCGCCTGGCCAATTCCCACCCGCTGCAGCATGCCCTTGGAAAACTTCCGCAACTGCATGCCGTGCACGTCGCGCAGGCCGACTTGTTGCAGCACTTCCTGAGCGCGGCGTTTGCGGTCCCTGGCGGGAACGCCGGAAAGCTGGCCATAGTATTCCAGCAGTTCTTGAGCGGTCAGATAGTCGTAGAAATAGGGTTGCTCGGGGAGAAAGCCGATTTGGGCCTTGATCTCCGGATCCGTCCAATCGTGTCCTAGAATGCGGGCTGATCCCCCTGTTGGAAAGATCAGTCCCATCAGGAGCTTGAGCGTGGTGGTTTTGCCGGCGCCATTGGGGCCCAGGAATCCAAAGATTTCACCCTCTTCGACCGTCAAACTCAGCGGGCGCAGCGCGGGTTTCGGGCGCTTCCGCCAGAATCCGACCATGTAGGTTTTTTCCAGACCGAGGATCTCAATGGCAGACATGGAGCCGGTGTTGGTCAGAAAAGAATTCGAGGTTTCCCCTCGAAGAAATTATATGCAAGAAGGGTGCGCGCTGAAATGGAAAGACGGGTTACGTCGGTCACGGCTCCGAACTTAGTTGGTCATCGGAGCAAGCCCCTGGCATCCATTGTAGCTGGCGACCAGCGTGATGGTGCCGGCCGGCTGGATTCGCAGGACGGCATCCTGGATCGAGCATAAGGAGCGGGTGCCAGTCTGGGCGCTGATGGGAACTCCCGTGCTGTAGAACTGGTCGTTGAACGCGCTCCCGGCGCTGGCGGAAGGAGTGGCGTTGAAGAAGTAGCCGCTCTTGCCGCTGCTGCCCACTATGGCAGTGGCCAGGAGGTTGTCGATGAGACAGCCAGTTGCAGTGCCCGCAGTGCAAGGGGAGACGCCACCCAAAGTTCCCAACGCTGTGAAGCCGATGGTTGGATAGGTATCTCGATACGCGATCTCAGCCGTGTTGATGGTGCGAACGGAAGCAGCCGCCGAGGAATCATTTGCGGCCATGCGCGCCCGCATAAGGTTTGGGATTGCGATGGCCGCGATGATGAGGATGATCGCGACCACGATCAGCAGTTCGATCAGCGAGAAACCATTCTGTTTTCTCATGGGTGTAACCTTGACTGCTGTTCTATCCCGGTCCGGGCGCTCTTGAGGCCCACGTGCTCCCTCACCTCTAAGCGCGCCCAATCAGACCACACAAATCCTAGTGGCACACAAAGGGCCAAACTGCTGCGCTTCCGTGCAGAATCCATGCCGATAAGTTCTTTGTTTTGCGGGGCCTGCAGAACCGATGTTATGCCCTAGGCATTACTTTTGGCCTTGCCAGACCGCCTTGGTGTCGGGGGACATGACAATTTTTGTCATGACCCTACAACTGCGACCCGAAAGACAACAAGTGGCGTGAAAATCGGAGACGAAGAAAAAGGCAGCGAACTCGCGTTCGCTGCCCTCTGGCTTGTGCCCTCCCCCAGGTACTTCGCCAACTTCAAGTTAGTTCGCGATCGGCAACAGGCCCTGGCAAGTAGCGTAGGCGCCTACCAGAGTGATGGTGCCGGCAGGCTGCTGGCGTATTACGCCGTCACCAAATGCGCAGTACGACTTGGTCCCAGTCTGCGCGCTGATGGGAACGCCGGTGGTGTAGAACTGGTTGTTGGTCGTGGAACCGGCACCCTGTGACGGGGTAGCGTTGAAGAAGTAACCGCTCTTGCCCGGGCCGCCAGTTATGGCCGTGGCCAGCAGGTTGTCGATCAGACAAGCGGAGGCCGGGAGCGGAGTGCAAGGAGCAACGCCGCCCAACTGGGCCAAAGTGGTAAAGCCGATAGTGGGATAAGTAGAGCTGTAGCCCACTTCAGCGGTGACGATGGAGCGCTCGGAAGCAGCCGCGGACGAATCGTTGGCCGCCATACGGGCGCGCATCAGGTTAGGAATCGCAATAGCCGCAATGATCAGGATGATGGCCACCACGATCAGCAGCTCGATCAGTGAAAAACCTCGTTGTTTCCGCATCTGGTAAAGTTCCCTTTTTTTGAAATGGCAGAGTATTAAATCTCATTCAGAACTGTTGCACCTGCGATGCCAACCTCACAAGCCCGCCCTGGGATGGCCTAAACTGTTCTATCGCCAGCGTTTCCTGCGGATCGGCGGGGATCCGAGAGCGCCGTGCAGCGCACCTGCAACATCTTCGGGCGTGGCTGGTGACAACTTGTGTCATCCGGCCCCCCGTGAGGCAGGATGCGACCTGGATCGGCTAGACAAAAATAAAAGGGCAGCGAACTCGCGTTCGCTGCCCTCCGGCTTGTACCCTCCCCCAGGTACTTCGCCAACTTCAAGTTAGTTCGCGATTGGCAACAGGCCCTGGCAAGTGGCGTAGGCGCCTACCAGAGTGATGGTGCCGGCAGGCTGCTGGCGAACCACGCCGTCATCAAATGCGCAATACGACTTGGTTCCAGTCTGCGCGCTGATGGGAACGCCGGTGGTGTAGAACTGGTTGTTCACCGTGGAACCGGCACCCTGTGACGGAGTAGCGTTGAAGAAGTAGCCGCTCTTGCCCGGGCCGCCAGTGACGGCCGTGGCCAGGAGGTTGTCGATCAGGCAAGCCGACGCCGGGAGCGGGGTGCAAGGAGCGACGCCGCCCAACTGGGCCAGAGTGGTATAGCCGATGGTGGGATAAGCAGAGCTGTAACCCACTTCGGCGGTGACGATGGAGCGCTCGGAAGCTGCCGCGGACGAATCGTTGGCCGCCATACGGGCGCGCATCAGGTTAGGAATCGCAATAGCCGCAATGATCAGGATGATAGCCACCACGATCAGCAGCTCAATCAGTGAGAAACCCTTCTGTTTCCGCATCTCGTTTTTCCCCTCGTATTGTTGTTTCGTCGAATTCATTCTGGTCACGAATGACGCAGTCGGGCATGATGTTCGCACCTACCGGGCCAAAGTCGCCAGTTACCTTGGTTCCCGAGGGCTTGTAGGAAGAGCTTTATTTTCAATCTCAAGGCAAACTTCAGTCCTATTCTAAGCCCTTTCTTAGACCCCGGTCGTTGTCAAAATCCGTCGGGAGGCTGACAATTCGTGTCATTGTCCCGGTTCAGAACCCGTCTCAGTTAAGAACGAGCGTCTTGCCTCCCCTTGCGCCCAGCACGGCATTCGCCTCACCTGTCTGTGGCTCCCGCAGCTTGTAGTCGATCGATAGCCTTGCGTGCTCCCTCCTGGTAGGGATGCATCCGCAGTTCTGTTTTGTATTCCTCGATCGCGTCGGAGCGCCGGAAAACCTGCTCCAGCGCATTTCCCATCGCGTAGTGATAGCCGTCGGCGTCAGGCTGAAGCTCCAATGCTTTCTTCAAATATGAGATCGCATCTTCAGGTCGATGCTGCAGCAGCCGAATCTGAGCCAGCCCGAACCAGGCGTTCGCCAGCGCTGGATCCTGCTGCAACGCGGTCGTAAACCAGCTCTCAGCCTGGGAGAGATCTCCGGACTGCTGGAACGCGAAGGCCGCGAAATCTGCGGCTCGCCAGCCCGGCTGCAATTCATAGGACCGCACAAAATGCGGCGCCGCGTCCGCGTACTTGCCGCGAGCGCTCAGAGCCGACCCGTAATTCAACTGCGCCCACTCATTTTCGGGGGCTCGGTTCACTGCGCGGGAAAACAAAATCACATCATTTGCCCAATACTGCGATTGGATGGCGCTGGCAAATGCCAGGATGACCATCATGGCCACCACCAGCGGCCGGACCAGTTGCAGCTCCGGCCACCTCCTTCTTACCCAGGCATACGCGGATCCACCCAGCAACGCCACTCCGAGCATGCTCATGTACATGTAGCGGTCGTGGATGAAATCGTCTTGGTTCATCCAGCGAAGGTTGAGGGTCGGAAGCATGGGAAGGATCAACCATGCCAGCGCAACCCACAATCGCGGCTCGCGCTTCGCCGCCACGGCTGCGAGCCAGACGAGAGCGATCAGAATCAGGAACGTGAGAAGAAACTGTGCGCCACTTTCGACCGGGCGGAAGTCGTAGTGAGGGCTTAGACCGATTGGAAGGACCGTCCGGTATAAATTGAAAAGCAAGATCTTTGGAGCACTCAACAAGCTGTTGCTCCACGGTAGGAATGTGGCTGTGCCTCCCACCTGACCAAGTACCCAGGATCGGAGACTCAGCCAAAGTATCCCAACGACTGCGTAGGTCGAGATTGCCGCCACGAAAGGCCGTCCAGAAGGTGCTGACCGCGGTTCGCGATCGGGATCAGACCAAACGTCTATCAGAATGATTCCAGGTAGCACCACGCTTACTTCCTTCATGAGGAGCGCGAGAAGGAACAGGATTCCCGACAGTACCCACCAGCCGCCGGAACCGTTCTCCTTGGTCTTGGCTTTTCGATAAATCAAGAAACTGGCGAAGCAAAAAGCGGCGGCTAACGAATCGTTCACCGACGAGATCCACGAGGCCGACTCCACTTGCAGAGGATGAAGGCCAAAGATGGCAGCCGCAAACAGCGCCGCTCCTGTGTCCTTCAATAATCTGCGTGCGATGAGAAATGCCAGGGCGGTAGCCGTAACGTGAGCCAAAACCGTGGTGACGTGGAACCAGTGGGGATTGAGGCCGAACAGAGTCTTGTTGATCAAGAACCAGAGCGTAAGCAGGGGCCGGTAAAAGCGCCCTTCCGTCCCTGCCAACGATGCCCATAGCTGATGCGTGAACAGGTATCCGACGCGGCCCCACTGCAGATTCTGGTTTTGCGGAATTTGCGGTGGATCGTCATAGACCCATCCGAACGTGAAGGTAGAAACGAATGTCAAAAATGTACCGAGGAGCACGCCAGCGAGGGAAAGCAGGTCGCTACGAGTTAGCGAGGAACTCGGTTCCTGGATTTTGACCTTCGGCACAGCTTTTCCGGTCGCTCTTTCAGATGCAGTCTGCATTCATCCCATCGGCACAGTCAGGCAAAGTCTAGCGAGCCGTTGTCGCCAAACCGTGATTGTGTGAGCCCAGCATTCCCAGCTTACAATGTTCCTGCGCTCAACATGCCTAACCCTCTTGAGTCCCTCCACATCGAGCAGGATCTTTCGCGGGCCTGGACGCTTCCGGCGCAACTTTATTTTGACGCCGCCGTCTTTGCGGCTGAGAAGGAAACCATCTTTGCCCGGACCTGGCAGGTGGTTGGTCACCGCGACCAGGTCAAGAATGCGGGCGACTATTTTACGACCGAACTGGTTGGCGAGCCTCTGTTGATCGTGCGCGGAAGCGAGGGAAAGCTTCGCGGATTCTATAACGTCTGCCGGCATCGCGCCGGGCCCCCCGCCGAAGGATGCGGATCGCGCAAGCTCTTCCGCTGCGGGTACCACGGCTGGACTTACCGACTGGATGGCTCGCTGATCAGCGCCACGGAGATTGAAGGCGTCGAAGGGTTCCGCGCGGAAGATTTTTCGCTCGCCCCCGTGCGGACAGAAGAATGGTTCAACCTGATCTTTGTGAACCTTGATCCGGGCGCGCGCCCGCTGCCGGAAAGCCTGGGTGAACTGCAGCAGCAAGCCGAGAGGTTTCATTTTTCGGGCATGAAGCTTTTCGAGCGCCGCACCTATGACATGAAGTGCAACTGGAAGACGTATGTCGATAACTATCTCGAAGGCTACCACCTGCCCAGCGTGCATCCCGGGCTGAACCGCGAACTGGATTTCAATGCCTACGTGGTCGAGCCCTACGCGCGGCATGTGCGGCAGTTCAGTCCGATCCGTGGGGCGCAGCCGGGCGATACCACGCCGCGACGCTATCAGCAGGCACAGGAGGATTTGACCACCGACTATTTCTGGATCTTTCCCAACTGGATGCTGAACTGCTATCCCGACAACGTCTCGCTGAATATCGTGCTACCCCTCGAACCCGAGCGCTCTCTAGCGATTTTCGAGTGGTACCTGCCAGAAAACGACCACAGCACGCCAGCGGCGAGGGCGTCGGTGGAATTCAGCGATCAGATTCAGATCGAGGATGTCGGCATCTGCGAAACCGTGCAAAAGAATTTGCGCTCCCGCAGCTATTCCCGGGGCCGCTTCAGCGTGAAGCAGGAAAAGGGCGTACACGCGTTTCACCGCATGTACGCAGAGTGTATGAAAAAGAACTAACCGCCGAGAACGCGGAGAGCGCCGAGAGAAAACGTTCCTGAAAATGATCCGGCCAGCACTGTTCAATTTCTGCTCGGCGTGCTCTGCGGGCTCGGCGTGCAATAGCAATTCTATTCCGCCTTCAGCAGCAGGCAGGTTACGTCGTCATGCTGCGGTGTGTTGCCCACGAACAGGTCCACTTCGGCCATCAGGCGTTTCAGCATCTCACCGGGAGTGGTCGCGGCGCCTGCGTTGATCGCACTCAGAAGCCGCGCTTCGCCATACTCTTCCTGGTGGGCGTTCTCCGCTTCCACCAGGCCGTCGGTGAAGATGACCACCCAGTCCCCCGGGGCAATCACGACGCCCGCGGGCTGATAGGTTGCCTCAGCCATAATGCCGAGCGGCAGGCCGCCCACGTCTAGGCGCTCGATCAAACCGCTGGCGCGGCGGACGATCGGATTATTGTGTCCGGCGTTGATGTAAGTGAAGCTGCGCCGGGCCTCATCGTATTCCGCAAAAAAGGCTGTAGTGAAGCGCAATCCGCCCTGGCTGTTGGAGCAGGCGTACTTGTTCATGTTGGCTACCAGTTCGGGCAGCGCCACCTGCGCGGTGGAAAGCGTTTTGAGGCTGGCCTGAAACGTGGCCATCAGCATGGCCGCAGGGATACTTTTGCCCGCTACGTCGGCGACGGCGAACACCACACGATTCTCGTCATTGGTCTTGCCGGGGCGGGGAAAGACGTCATAGTAGTCGCCGGCCACAGTGTTGGCGGGGCGGGTCGTGTAGGCGATCGAGAGGCCAGGAATCTGCGGCGGCGCTCCCGGCAGCAGCCAGGTCTGAATCTCGCGCGCGATCTGCAGGTCGCGCTTCATCACCACGCGGTCCGCGATCTCCAACATGAGCAGAAGAAACAAGAGCAGTCCGCCCCAGAATTGGGAGTTGAATTCGAAGCCGTGAATTTCACCCGAGGCGTCGTGATAACTGAAGCCGCCCGAAGGAAACACCATCAGGATCAGCGCCAGCAGCAACAGAACGCGGCGCGCGGGAGAGAGTTTCTCCAGGACCGCCCAGAAGAACTCCCTGATCACATGCAGTCGGTGGCCGCGGCGGGTGAGCCCCTCGGGCGTCTTCGCTTCAACATCGCTGGAATAGAGGCGGTAGCTGGCGCGCGTTTCGCTTTCGAACTGCGACCAGAGCTGGCTGAGCTCGAGTCCTTCGGTAACTCGCTGCCAAAACTGCCGCAGACGCACTCGGAGCGGGGGACGCTGCGTGGTGGTTTGTCCTGCGGGTGGGGAGGCGGTGGCCATGGGGAGTCAATTGATTATAGAGGAGGGGCGGAGTTGCGATTGCCGATTGCCGATTTTGAAATTTTGCAGAAAATCGGCAATTGGCAATCGCAAATTGCAAATTCTCAGAACAGATCCAGTTGCTCTTCGAACCCTTGGACGGGCCACTTGGTCGCGAAGGCGGGTTGCTCACGGCGGTTATCGCGGCCGATCCCGTATTTCTGACGAAACCGCGCCACCAGTTGCGTCAGCCGCTTGCCATACGCCGGCGGAAGAAATGCGCGGTCCTGATAGCGCTGGCGGTAGTTTTCCACCAGATGCGGGAAATTTTCCGAGAGGAAGGGAAGAAACACCGCCGCCGAGCACGGCTTCAGAAACAGTGGCCCGGCCCATAGATGGCGGGCTCCAGCCGCGGCTGCGGCCTGCACTACCGCTTCGAGGTCTCTTGGCGCATCCGTGATCCCTGGCAAAACCGGCGCACAACTCACACCCACGGTGATCCCCGCGCCGCTCAGTTGGCGAACTGCCTCCATGCGCAGATCGGGCCGCGGAGCCCGCGGTTCAAGAATCCTCGCCAGCTCCACATCCAGAGTCGTAACGGTCACGTTGATCGACAGCCGATTGCCCCTCGCCACTTCTTTCAGCAAGTCCAGATCGCGCACGACGAGATTCGACTTGGTCACGATGCCCAGTTCGAATCCGCGATGGCGGGCGAATTCCTCAAGAATCGTGCGCGTGACTTCATAGCGGCGTTCGGCCGGCTGGTAGGGATCGGTAGCCGTGCCCAGCGCAATCGATTCCCCCGGCTTAACCTGCCGCAGTTCCTGACGCAGCAACCCGGCGGCGTGCTGCTTGACGTAAATCTTCTGCTCGAAGTCTGCGCCATCCTGCATCTCCATGAACTCGTGCGTGTAGCGCGCATAGCAGTACTTGCAGCCAAATTCGCAGCCGCGGTAAGGATTGATCGTCCAGGTGAAAGGCAGTCCCCGGCGGCTCACGCAGCGGTTCAGCAGCGACTTTGCGAGAAGAGTGAAGTACTCGACATTGTGCCCCTCGCGCAGAGAATCGCCTTGTGAGGCCAGACGCGCGATGCCCACGAGTTGCGGCTTGTCCGAGAGAGGGAAGAGCGGCTGGGAAAGCATGTAGTTTTTCGCCTTTTGTTCGCCTAGAATAGACGCATGGCCGCATGTCTGTCAATGAAATCAGGCGATTTTTGGAGAATTGGCCGACTCGGCGTCAATGAGTGTAATGGCGATATTTCAACATTATCCCGATCCGGAACGAAGCCGCTAAGAACAGGTTCCCGCGATCGGAACTAGTTGTGCAATGTTGCAGCTTCAAGCTTGACCGTCACCCGATGGGTCGATTGCTGATCCCCATCACCCAGTGGGCCGATTCCGACAACTTGATCTCCCAGGTAGCAAGCTATTGGGAAGCCCGGGGGAGGCGTGCTTTTAGTGCGGAGCCTCTTACCCGACCCAAGATCGTACTCATCGAACCGAATAACGAATGACGTCTCGCCATCGATGTGATATTCCTCGACTGCCACACCCGGACCAAACAGCCACTTATCGTAGTGCCGCGTTTTGTTGTCTGGAGCCACCGGAAGAACATTGATGTCGACGCGGCCAGATTCTCCGATAGTGGCGACAGAAGAGGTCGGCTTGGCCCAGGATTTCAGCATCGCGTAGGCGACGCCATTCCCGCCCTCCATCAAGCCAGGAGCCCAATTTCCGCCCTCCGCAGTTGGGGGGAATTCGAACAGTTGGACAACCTTGTCGTCCGCATCCAAAACCACGCCGGCAAACCTCTGGTCTTCTTTCTTCTTACCGTGGCCGGGCAAGTAACCAACCACGATTGTCTTGCCTGAAGAAGTTACAGCCATAAGGTTCGGGCGAAAATCAAACGAGACCGGGTGTTGGGTCACAACCTTGCCCTCACCGTCGAAGTGATACATGCGATACACCCGAGAAGGCGCATTCCTGACAAGAGGGAAGTTGGCGAGAAGGGCCAGACCGTTGTCCGCCGCTGCAAAAATATGAACCACTCCTTTAGGGTCCGGAATTTGAAACTGGAGTGTCGAACCGTCCTGAGCCACGCACACCACAGATTTGTCCTTGTCGCCGTCAATATCGGGTACATAGAAGGCTTGACCTGCATTGCACCTGGACACGGGCAATCCCTGCCGCCCTATCCAAGAAACCGGTACGTCGCTAATGATGTGCTGGCCGTAGCTCAGGTGACCCGATGAAATGCAGGCGAGGAATAATAGGATGGCTATTGGGCGAGAAGACATGGAGGTTCTCCATCTTTTGGCACGAAAATCATAGCCGTGTTCGTCTTCAGAACGGACGATCGGAGCGCTCTTGCAAATGGCAACTGTTGTAAACAGGCGATGACGCTCATTGACCCGCGCACGCACGGGCCCGCCCGCGCACGGGCGGCCTGGGCCAAGGTCAAAATCGGGGGACATGGGTAAGGGAGGGAGCATCTTGCCGTCTGTATACACCACCCCGTCAATATGCGCAGCGTTCCAGAATCGAGCGGGCCGACCTTACTGCTGGCCCGCTGGTTTCTCCGCCGGCTTCTCAAAAATCTTCGGATCGACGGCGGGGTTGACTTCCAGCGCGGTGTACTCGGACATGCTCGAGTCCTCTCCATTCTGCTTGTTCTTGCGCAGCGTAGGGATATTCACGCCACCGATACTTTTCCAGTTCTCCATCGCGGTTTCGCCCTCGGCGGGGCCGCTCCGTCCCAGCGTGCGGTAGGTTTCCTTCAGAATATGTCCGCTCTGCGGGTCGACGAACCAGCGAATGGCGGCGCCGGCCGCGTTCACGTCCACGATCCGCGCGTCAACGCCGCCGACTTTCTCTGTTCCCGCGGCGTTAAAGAAGACGTCGGGATCCTTCCAGTGCGCGGCAATGAAGATGGGATCGCGCTTGATTTGTTCGAGTGTTTCACTCTTCTGCGAAGCGGGAAGCGCCTGTGTGCCCATCGCGCCCGCCGAGGCGAAAGCCGTGTCGGGCGTAACCACGATCGTCATGGTTCCATTGGGAGTTTGCATGTCCGCGTGCAAGCGATCGGGAAAGACGATGATCGTGTCCATCGGGATGGCGAAATCTCCTTGCGGCGTTTTCTGCGTGACCGTCACCTTAGCCTTGACTGCCTTGACCGTCGCGAGCTTAGCCTCGCCGCCCATGGCCGCCACGACCTTTGCGGCCAGCGCTTTGCCCTCGTCATTCGACGCTGTGGGTTTCGCGCTCTCTTCTTCGTCTTTCGCGCCTGGTGGAGGCGGAATGGTGATGTCGATCTCTTTCACCGCGCCCAGCGAAGACAACGGCTTGTCAAACTCTTTCGTATTACCAACCACCAGAACCGCCAGCTGGTCACGGTGCACGTACTTAGCCGCGATGCGGTTCACATCCGCCGCAGTCACCTTCTGGATTTCGGCGGGATACTTGTCGAGCCAGTCCGCCGGATACCCATAAAACTCGTAGGTCATGCGTTCTTCCAGGACTTTGTCGGGCGAGTCAAGGCGGAAGATGAACGCGTTCAGGATGGCATCTTTCGCGTTCTTGATTTCCTGGGCGGTGATGGGCTGCTTGGCCAGGTTGTCGATGTTTTCATCGAGCGCCTGCACCGACTCAATGGTGCTCTGGCTCTTGGTGCCCATAACGAATTGCAAAATGCCGGGACGTCCGAAGTTGGCCCCGATGCCGCCGCCCACGTTGTAAGCCAGGCCGCGTTTGGTGCGGATATCGTTGAACAGCCGCGAGGAGAACCCGCCGGCAAACGCCTCGTTGAACACGCTGATGGCGTAATAGTCGGGATTGTTGCGCGTGGTGCCCAGCGTGACCATGCGGATGTTGCTCTGGTTCACGTCTTCTTTAGGGATCAGGTAATAACCGGGCGAGGCGGGGTGATATTGAATCTCATTCCGCGGGACCGCCGGTCCCTTGGCCCACGATTCAAACGCGGCGCGCAGCTTGGCTTCCATGGCACCGGCATCGAAGTCGCCGCTGATGCCAAGAATCATGTTATTGGGCTGGATGTAGGTCTTGTGCCAGTCGAGCAAGTCCTGGCGCGTGACCGCAGCCACGGTGGCATATTCAGCCTCGCGGACGTAAGGATTATCCGCGCCGTAAGCCAGCTTGGCCGATTCGCGGGACGCGATCCTCCCAGCCTGATCGTTGCGGCGCGAGATGCTGTCTTCCATCCCCTTCTTCGCGATGTCGATCTTGTCGGCGCGGAATTCGGGATTCTGCAGTAGGTCGGCAAAGACCTTGAAAACATCGTCGAAATCGCCTTTGAGACAGGACAGGCTGATCGTGGTCGAATCCGAGTCCCCGCCAGTTTCCACCTTCGCGGCCCGCACCTCGAGGAAGTCGTCGAGCTGGTCACCGGTTTGTGTTTTAGTTCCACCGGTTCGCCAGACGTCGCCGTAGATATCCACCAGCCCCACTTTGTCCGCGGGTTCATTGACGGAGCCGCCGCGAATACGCGCGGTCGCGCCAATCAGCGGAAGCTCGTGATCTTCCTGCAGGAAGATCACCATGCCGTTGGACAGCTCAATCCGTTTGGGTTGCGGCGGATGGAAAGCCGGCAAGGGCGGGATCGGAATCTGTTGCCAACTCGCCGCCTGGGCGTGAGCCTGAGAAGCCGGGAAGGCAGTGGTCGCAGCCAGCAGGAGAATCATGCCTAGAACTTTTCGTTTCATTGCGCACCTCCCTGGCTGGCATCGCCACTGCCCGGTTCTCGATTCGAGGCGCCGGAATCCGAGCCTTGATCTCGAGAGCCTTGATCTCCAGAGTCCGGCTTACTCCCTTGTGACGCAGTGGCTTTCTCAATCACTCCCACCGTGCGATTGGTGTCGACGAAAATCTGGTTGGCCACACGCCGAATATCCGCTTTGGTCACTTGGTCGATGCGGTCGACGGAGCGGAACAACTCGCGCCAGTCGCCATAACGCGTCTGGTTGCTGGCTAACTGGATGGCGAGTCCCTGATTGTCCGCCAGTCCTCGAATCAGGTTCGCCTTGGCTCGGGTCTTGATCATCTTCAGCTCGTCGTCGCTGATATCTTCTTTTTTCAGCCGGTCGATCTCGGCGTGAATCGCTTCGCCGACCTCCTGCGGAGTGCGGCCGGGAAGCGGCACCGCGAAAAACGCAAAGAGGTGGGGATACTTGGTTCCGGGCAACCCGCTGAATCCCGCCGAGAACGACGCAATCTTCTTGTCGCGGACCAGCGCGCGGTAGAGCCGCGACGTGCGGCCTTCCGACATGAGATCGGTGATGGCGTCGTAAACGGCATCGTCTTTCGTCCGGTAGTCGGGACGGTGGTAGCCCTCAAGGTAGATGGGCTGCGAAGTCTCTCTTAGGACTACCGTGCGTTCAGAGTTCTGAGGGGGCTCGGTGGTGGTGGTCTCATCGGGCTTGGGACGCGCTGGCAGGCGACTGAAATATTTTTCCAGCACAGGCAAAACTTCCGCAATTTTGACATCGCCCACGACGGCGACCACCATATTCGCCGGCACGTAGTACTTGTCGAAGAAGGCTTGCGCATCGGTGGCGGAAAACGAGTTCAAGTCCGCCATCCAGCCCACGGTCGGCCGGTGATAGGGATGGGCCTCGAATGCGCTGGCCGTGAACTGCTCCAGCAGGCGCCCGACGGGGCGACTATCGGTGCGCATTCGCCGTTCCTCGATCACGACATTGCGCTCCTTGTAGAACTCGCGCATTACCGGGTGCAGAAAGCGCTCCGACTCGAGGTAGGCCCACAACTCCAGGCGGTTCACCGGAAGTGAGTAGTGATAGGCGGTTTCGTCGTAGTTGGTGAAGGCGTTGAGATCTTCTCCGCCGTTTTGTTCGACAATCTTGCCGAACTGGTTCGGCGTGACGTACTTGTCCGCCTCGGCGATCGCGTCCTTCCAGGCCTTTTCCAATTGCTGCAGCTTAGCCTCGTCGCGGCCCACGCTCTTGTCGCGCTCGGCGATGTAGGCCGCGTAGGCGGTCTCCACCTTGGCCAGGGCAGGTTTTTCGGCGCTGTAATTCGTGGTGCCAATTTTGTCGGTGCCCTTGAAGGCCATGTGCTCGAACATGTGGGCGAGACCGGTCTTGCCCATGGGGTCTTGCGCCGACCCTGCATCGACCAGCGTGAAGAAGGAGAAGACCGGGGCTTCCGGCCGTTCGCAAACCAGGAGCGTAAGGCCATTCGGCAATTTCTTGACCCTGATTCGCTTTTCGAAGGATGCGAGGTCCTGGGCTGCAGCCACGGCAGCCAGCACCAGAATCAGGGCGAGGGTTTTGAGTGCGCGGTGTTTCATCGGACCTCCGGTTCGGCGGTTATGAATTGGACGGACAGGCAGGGCAGAAGTTTGAAAGTACGTGGCAGGAAGGGAAGTTGTCAAACCGGGGAGTTCGGTCGTCCCTTGAGTACCGGAGACCGCTGTGCTTTCCGCCGCCCGCATTTTCAGGCACAATGCGGGCTGGAGCGCTTACACGATGGACTCGACCGTCGAGGTCCAGGGCAAACACCTGAAGCTGTCAAATCTCGAGAAGATCCTCTATCCTGCCACGGGATTCACCAAGCAGCAGGTGATCGATTACTACGTCCGCATCGCGCCGGCTTTAATCCCGCATCTCGCCGGACGCGCCCTGACCCGCAAACGTTATCCCAACGGTGTGGATGCGGAATTCTTCTACGAGAAGAACGCTCCCATGCACCGCCCCGAGTGGGTGAAGACGGCGCCCATATGGAGCGGGAGAAACCGCCGCACCATTCACTACATTCTCGCCGACGATCTGGCGACCCTGGTCTGGCTGGCCAATCTGGCCGCGATTGAACTGCACCCGTCGCTCGCGCTAGCCAAAGACATCGAGTGTCCGACGATGATGGTTTTCGACCTCGATCCCGGCCCTCCCGCCAACATTGTGCAATGTTGCCAGGTGGGGTTGTGGCTGCGCGAAATCTTCGAGCACTTCGGTCTGCAAAGTTTTCCCAAGACCTCTGGCTCCAAGGGACTGCAGATTTACGTTCCCCTCAATACCCCGACCGACTACGATGCGACCAAGACGTTCGCGCACGCTCTGGCGCAACTGCTGGAGCATGATCATCGCGGCGAGGTGGTTTCGGATATGAGCAAAAACGTGCGCACCGGCAAAGTCTTCGTGGACTGGAGCCAGAACGACGAGCACAAAACCACCGTGGCGGTGTATTCGCTCCGGGCCCGGGAGCATCCCACAGTTTCGACGCCAGTAAGTTGGGAGGAGGTCGAACGGGCGCTCAAGAAGAAAGACGCGAGCCTGTTGGTATTTGAGGCCCCTCAAACCGTTGCCCGCTTTGAGAAAATGGGAGACCTCTTCGAACCGGTCCTGGAGTTGAAGCAGCAACTGCCGAACCTCAAGGGACTAGCTGCAAGCGCCGCCGAAGGCAAGCCAGAGACGTTTGAAATTGCAGCCCAGGCGGACGAAAAACCGAAACCGCGGCGCAGAATTTCGGCGACGAAAGCGGAGAAACAGCCGACCGCCGCCAAGCGGGGCCGCAAGGTATAATCCCGTTCTTGCGTGGCGCAGATGCTCGTGTGGCGCGGGCACTCTTGCCCGCGATTGCTTTGGACGTCTGTCGCCGATAACTTATGCCCCAACTCTTCGCCGGAACCTCTGGATGGGCCTATCCAAGCTGGAAGCCTGATTTCTATCCAGCGAAGCTGGCGCAGAAGAAATTCCTCAGCCATTACGCTACCCGGCTCAACACGGTGGAAGTGAATTTCACCTTCCGGCAACTTGTGAAAGAGACGACCATTCAGAACTGGCTGCTGGAAACACCCGCGCACTTCCGTTTCGGAGTCAAAGCGCACCAGGTCATCACCCACATCAAGCGCTTGAAAGGAACGGAGGATTTCGTGCCGCGCTTTCTGGCCACCATCGAGCCGCTGGCGAGTGCGGGCAAGCTCGGCCCGGTGCTGTTCCAACTGCCGCCGAATCTCAAGGCGGATGCCGCTTTGCTCAAGGACTTTCTCGATCTTCTTCCCCGCACGCTGCCCGCTGCGTTTGAGTTTCGCCACGACTCGTGGTTCGGCGAGTCGACGTGGGATCTGCTGAAGTCCCACAATGCCGCGCTGTGCGTGGCCGAGACCGAAGAACGTACTACTCCGGATGTGGCTACAGCGGTTTTCGTTTACTACCGCTTCCGCAAGCCGACTTATACGGACGACGAACGGCAGGGAATGATCGCCCGCATCCGAGAGCACCTGGCCGCCGGCTGCGACGTCTTCGCCTATTTCAAGCACGAGGAAACGCCGGAAGGCGCGCTCTCGGCCGTGGAGTTGCTGCGCAGCGCAAGAGAGTCGTAGCAACCCTACGTCTCTGCGGGATAAGTATTGTGGTAGAGACGTTGCTTGCAACGCCTGTTGCCGGCACCCTCCTCAGCACTTTTCCCAGCGTCCGATAACGCGCATACTACCCATTCTTCCTTCATGCCCTCCCAGGCCAACGCGCGCGTGCTTCCCGCCTTCCTCGATTATCTGCGAATCGAGAAAGGGCTGGCGCCGCTTTCCGTGAGCGCGTACGCCACAGACATCCGCCAGTTCACCGAGTTTCTGGAAAAGCGCAAACGTCTCCTGCTCACGGCGCGGCGCATCGACGTCCGCGATTTTCTGCAGCAGCTTTTCTCGCATCAGGTCGATGGGCGCAGCGTAGGACGGAAGCTCTCGGCTCTTCGTCATCTCTACCGCTACCTGCTGCTGGATAAGAAGATCGAACACGATCCCACGCTCAATATCGAGTCACCAAAGCAGTGGAAGATCTTGCCGAAATCGCTGGCGCGTGACGAAATGGAATCCACTCTGGCTGCGCCGCTCACCCTGCACAATGGCGTGCACAACCCGAAAGAAGCCACGGCGCTGGCCGCGCGCGATCGCGCCATGCTCGAGGTGTTTTATGCGGGTGCGTTGCGCGTCTCTGAGGTCACCAGCGCCAAGCTGGAAGATTTGAAGCTCGAAGCGGGATACATGCTGGTGCGCGGCAAAGGAGACAAGGAACGTGTGGTGCCGCTCGGACGGTCGGCGCAGGACGCACTGACGGAATATTTGGCGCAATCCCGCCCGGTGCTCGCGGGAGGAAAGAATAGTAGGACGATCGCAGCTCCAATCAAGAGCTCTCCCCTGCTGTTCATCGCGCGCGGAGCCCGCAAGTTAACCCGGCAGCGCGTGTGGCAGATGGTGCGGGCGGCTTCTGCCGCGTCGGGGCGCCACGCGTCGCCGCACATGCTACGCCACTCCTGCGCCACGCACATGGTGGAAAACGGCGCCGATCTGCGCACCGTGCAGACGATCCTCGGCCATGCTGACATTTCGACCACCCAGGTTTACACCCATCTAGCGCTCGATCGGCTGAGGACCGTGTACCAGAAGCATCATCCGCGAGCGAAGGCGAGATGAAGAAACTGTTGATTGCTGATTGTTGATTGCTGATTGAGTGAGGCCGTGGAGATCGACGTGTTGCGGATTTTTTCACTCAACAATCACCAATCAGCAATTAAACATTAGTCCCATGACCAAAGTGAACACGACCGTGGCCAAAGACGTTGCCGATTTCCTGCGTCACCTGCGCGAGCGCAATGCATCGCCGCATACCGTAAAGGCCTATACGGGCGATCTGGCAATTTTCGCGGCCTACGCTGGCTCCCGCGGATGGAAGGAAATTGATCACGTCACGGTTCGCGGCTTCCTCTCGCAACTCTACGAAAGAGGTCTGAGCAAGACTTCTGTAGCCCGTTCGCTAGCGGCGGTGCGCTCGCTCTATCGCTGGCTGGCGCGGGAAGGAGTGGTCGAACAGAATCCTGCCAAACTCGTGGCCACGCCCAGACTCCCCAAGAAACTTCCGCGTGTGCCCACGATCGAAGAAATGAACTCTGTGCTCGATGGCCAAATGCCGGAGATTGCAGCCTTTCCCGAACGCGACCGCCTGATGCTGGAACTGCTCTATGGCTGCGGCATCCGCAATTCCGAGCTTACCGGCATCAATCTCGATGACATTCGCCTGAGCGCGGAAGCCATTCTCATTCGCGGGAAGGGAAAGAAGGAACGCTACGTTCCGTTTGGCGACTCCGTGAAGAGTGCGCTGGCGACGTATCTTCCGAAGCGCCAGAAAGTTCTCGCAGAAGCGCGCAAGAACGCCTCAGCACTGCTGATCAACCGCAGAGGCGGGCGCCTCACCACGCGCAGCGTCGGACGCATCGTCAAAAAAATTGCCGTCGCGAAAGGGCTTTCACCTGATGTCCACCCGCACACGTTACGTCACGCCTTCGGTACGCACTTGCTGGAGGAAGGCGCCGACCTGCGCGCCATCCAGGAACTGCTCGGCCACGAACGGCTCGCCACCACCCAGCGCTACACACAGCTTTCCATGAAACATGTGCTGCAGGTCTACGACCAGACCCATCCACGAGCGAAATAACCCCACCTTGCGGCCCGCGATGCATCCCCCGATTGTTCGCAATTTCTAATCCTGGCCGGGATCAAGCCGAGCATTACCAAGGAAGATGGCCTTCCGAAGTCTGCGACTTCCCGCGCTGAGAGACTAGTCTAAAGCGTGGAGAACAGGAGCCTTTCGTGAAGTCAAGATCGGCAAAGAATCCAAGCGTTTCCGTCCGTCTTCAAAGTGCCATCAAAGAGTTGCAGTCACTGCACAAGTTGCTGAGTTGCGACGATGTCGATCCTCGCGTGCTGGGCGATTTCCGCGATGCTCTCAACCGGGTTCGGAATACCGCATGGGCTGCACAACAGGCTGCAGCCAACAGGTTTCTCGAGCAGGGTCCAACCAGAATGGCTTCGCTCTTGGCCTACGAGCGGGTGCGTGCAGCCTATCAGCTTTGCCGCTCGATACGGGAAGACTTGCAAGGCGAGGACATCCAGTTTCAGAAAGGTCAACTGATTGAGCTCTACGGCGTGGCAACCCAGCTTACCGCGCAGCTGAAAGAAGTACTCTGATCGCGATGGTTGGCCACGCCCGCCGAAATGTTCGGTGAGGCGGAATTACTTCCGCAGTTTCTCCCACATCCCGGCCACCCGCGTCTTCAACTCCGCGGTGAGCCTGTCATATGCCGCCTCGGACGCTTCGCTTTCCGGCAGCGGCAGAATTGGATCGCCGAACTCCATCTTGAGCGGCGCCAGCTTCTGCGGGAATCTCTTGCCGCGCGGCCAGGCTTCATGGAAGCCTGCAATCGCCACTGGGACGATTGGAACCTGCATGTGAATCGAGAGTATGGCAGCGCCTTTTTTGAAGGTCTTGGGCGTCCCGTCGATCGAGCGCTCGCCCTCGGGATAAAGAATCAGAATTTTTCCCTGTCGCAGTCCGAAGGCCCCTGCACGCATGGCGGGAACCAGATTGGCATCTGGATCTACGACGATAACCCGCAACCAGCGTGCCATCTTGCGCATGAATCCTTCGCCGAAGATTTCGCTGGTTCCGACCGCAAAAGCATTGCGCAGAATGCTTTCGGGAAGAACGCCGGCCAACATGACAGGATCGAGATAGCTCTGATGATTGGAGGAGAGAATGAAAGGGCCCTGCCTGGGCAGTTTCTCGAGACCGCTGACGCGCAGATGAAACAGATCGCGCGATGCGATCTGTATCACCCGCGATACCAGATACCAGAAAGTCTCGTTGGCGGGATGGGGACGCGCCAGCGCCAGCACATCAAGATCGGTCGGGTCCTCTGCCAGAATCGCTTTCCATCCGGCAAATGCCGGGCGCTTGCCGCCCGCACCGCTCGCTGCGCTTTGCAGCACCGCATCCACCAGGTCGCGCACGGTGTAGATCTCGGCCAGCTGCGCTTCTTCGACGTCGCCGCCCATCTCGTCCTCAATCTGGCTCAGCAACTCGATGCGTTGCATCGAATCCAGGCCGAGATCGAGTTCCAGACTGTGAGTGGGACGCAAGGACTGGGGCGCGTTCCGCGACGCTTCCCGCACGACCTTCAGGGCGCGCTGTACATCGGGTTGTTCGAGCCACCCCATATCGTCGGCAGTCAGAGGCTTTTCGGCGGGCAGCTCGGAATCGTCCGCGAGCCGCTGCGCCTGGTTCGTCTTGACTCGCTTTTCCACCTCGAAGCGCTTGATCTTGCGCGTGCTCGTGCGGGGCAAGTCTTCCTGCCAGATTTCGTAACTGCCGATGCGCTTGGTGGAAGCAATCTGCTGGGAGAGGCTTTCAATGTCGAAACGGATCACTTCTTTCGCGTTGACGATCTTCCGCTGCCGCAGCGCATCAAAATTCGGCACGATCACCGCGTGCAGGCGGTCCCCTCCCTCGCCAGGTTTGCCTTCCAGTCCCATCACCGCGAGTTCCTTTATGAATGGCGACTTCAGGTAGTGCGCCTCGATCTCCTCCGGATACAGGTTCTTTCCGTTGCTGAGCACGATCACTTCTTTCTTGCGCCCGGTGAGAAACAAGTTGCGGTGCGAGTCGAAGTAGCCCAGATCGCCGCTGAAAAACCATCCGTCGCGCAGCACTGCCGCAGTAGCGTCCGGACGGTTCCAATAGCCCTTCATCACCACTGCGCCCCGCAGCACGACTTCTCCCACCGCTGGACCACCATCTTCCTGCGGCTGCGCATCGACGATCTTCGCCTCCACTCCTTTCATGGCCTGGCCCACCGATCCGATCACGTTGTTGTTCGGAGAGTTCGCGAACACCGCCGCGGTCGTTTCCGTAAGGCCATACGCCTGCAGCACGTCGATGCCGAGATCGCGGAAGTCGCGCGCAATCTCCGGGTCGAAGCGCGAGCCGCCGGTAGCCAGGTATCGCATTTTCTTTCCCAGTGTCGCGTGGATCTTTCCAAAAAAAATCGGGCCGCCGTTGATCCCAATTGTGCGCAGGGCGCGGTTGAATCCCATCAGACTCCTGAATATCTTCTGCGTGACCGCACCGCGCTTTCCAACCTCCTGGAAGATGCGATCGTGAATGAGATAAAAAAACTGCGGCACCACCGCGAACGCGGTGATATTCCGCTCTTGCAACGCCCGCAGCAACTCCGTGGTGTTAAGAGTCTCGAGGTACACAACGCGCGAGCCCTTCACTAGCGGCAGAAGCAGGTTCGCCATCTGGGCCAGCACATGGAACATGGGCAGCACGCCCAGCAGCGCGTCGCTGGGGCCGATGTCCACCCAGTTGAACACGGCCTCCACTTCGCCAAGAAAGTTGCCGTGGGTGAGCATCACGCCCTTGGGATCGGCGGTTGTGCCGGAGGTGTAGATCAGGCAGGCGATCTCATCCAGAGGAGAATCTACCGAGTTGAACTGCCCGGGCCCGGCCTCGAAAATCGCCGGAAGAGTGCTCTTCCAGTGATCGTTGGGCAAGGCTTGTGCCATGCGGTCCGGGTCCATGAGCACAATGCCCATATCCGTATCGGCGTGCGCCTCGCGTGCCATGGGCACGTGTTTCGCGTCGCAGAAGAGCAACGAGGCGCCGCTATCTTCCAGAAGCTTTGCAACCTGGGCGCCGTGCAAGGCGGTATCCAGGGGAACCACCGTGCATCCGGCAGCGATCGTGCCCAGGTAGGCCGCGACCCATCGCGGGTGATTGTCCGCGAGAATTGCCAGCCGCGCCCCGCGCTCGAATCCGCTTTCTGCAATCCAACGTCCAACCGACTCCGCCATTCGGCGCAGCTCGGCGTAGGTGCAGCTCTCGATGTGTTCGTGGCGCTGCAGTTCGAGCGCTGCGTTATTCGGCCAGCGCTCCGAGCACTCCACAAAACGGTCATAGAAAGTGGGCATCGGTCGTGGGGAATATACACGAAAATCCTGTGTTTCGCCGGGCCGATCGTTTGCCAGGACTAAGCACCCACTCTACCTTCGAAAGAACGCGAGCGATGTTTGCGCAAATTGAGTTGCAGCCTCGAGAAAGACGGGTCCATGGCCGCCCTTCGGCACAACCCAGAGCGCTGATCGGGAAATTGCGCGGTACATTTCGACCGCCATCTCGACCGGATAGAGAAAGTCGCGGTCCCCGTAAATGATCAATGTTGGCGCAGTGATCCTGGACAATGACGGCGGTGTGAAATTCATGTCGTCATAGCTGTCCTTCATGCCTCGCATCCATTCCCACAGGGCCGCGATCTGTTCGTCGCCGAGTTTGTGGCGTTTGCGCATCGTTTCCCATTCGGTTGCCGGCTGTTGATCAGGTGCTGCGATTTGGCGCATGATCGCCCGGGCCTGCTCCGGAAAATACATGGTTGCGCTGACCAGGACCATCGCTTCAATTCCGTCAGGTTCCATCGTTGCCATGTGGAGAAGCGTATTGGCCCCAAGACTCAACCCTATCGCTCGACATTTCTTGATCCCGAGATGGTCCAGAAGAGCGAGGGCGTCGAGCGCACACTGACGGTGAGTGATTGTCTTGCGAGGGTTGGTTGACCGGCCGTGACCGCGCGCATCCGGCTTGATGAGCGTATATTCGCGCGCGAGTTGCTCGCGGCCGGCGTAGTCCCAGTCATCGTGACAGCCGCTTCCGCCATGCAGAAGCAGAAGGGGATCTCCCGAACCTTCCGTCTCGTAATACATTTCCATGTCATTGAGCTGAATTGTGTCGGTCTTCATGACGCGCATTATCGGGGCTGGCTCTCAAAGAAACAACCTGACAAATGCGCGTGATAGAATGCATATGCCGCTGCCAGCAGGTGCGATCATCCGCGCTCTGCCTGCTTTCTTGCCACCGCAGCGCCAAAAGGTTATCGAACAGTTACAGACCGCCTCTCCGCACCCCGCATCTAATGTGCTAGGCTTCTAAAGATAACCTTGGGCAGTGCCGCCCTCCGAAGGATTTCACAGTTTGATTAACACTCTGATTGGCAAGGTCTTTGGGACCAAGAACGAACGGGTCGTCAAGAGCCTGATGCCGCAAGTTGCGGCCATCAATGCGCTTGAGCCCGAGATGCAGAAGCTCACCGATGCCGAGCTACGCGCCAAGACCGACGAGTTCCGCAAGCGCATCGAAGAACGGATGAGCCGCTTCGGTGGCGGCAACGGGAACCCGCCGCCAGAAAACGACTCTGGCGCCGAATCAGAGGATGCCGACGACCTCGATCGTCAAAAACGAATCGAAAAAGAGCAGTATGACGCGCTGCAGGAAGCTCTCGACGAAATTCTGGTGGAAGCCTTCGCCGTAGTCCGCGAAGCCGGGCGCCGCGTCCTCAACATGCGCCACTTCGACGTGCAGTTGATCGGCGGCATGGTGCTGCACAGCGGCAAGATTTCCGAAATGAAGACCGGCGAAGGCAAGACCCTGGTCGCCACACTCCCGGTCTATCTCAATGCCCTCAGCGGCCGCGGCGTGCACGTGGTCACGGTCAACGATTATCTGGCCAAGCGCGACTCCGAATGGATGGGTAAGCTCTATCGCTTCCTGGGCCTCTCGGTGGGCGTGATTGTTCACGACCTCGACGACGAGGAGCGCCGCGCCGCCTACGCCGCCGACGTCACCTACGGCACCAACAACGAGTTCGGATTCGACTACCTGCGCGACAACATGAAGTTCGACCTGAAAGACTGCGTGCAGCGCGGCCACAACTATGCCATCGTCGACGAAGTCGATTCCATCCTGATCGACGAAGCCCGCACCCCGCTCATCATTTCCGGCGCCAGCGAAGAATCGACCGACAAGTATTACAAAGTCAACCGCATCATTCCGAAGCTCGAAAAGGGTGAAGAGATCGAAGTCGCTCCCGGCGAGCCCGCGCAGCTTACCGGTGACTTCGTGGTCGACGAAAAGCACCGCAACATCACCGTTAGCGACGAAGGCTGGGAGAAAGTAGAAGGGCTGCTCGGCATCGGCAACATCGCCGATCCAGAAAACTGGCCGCTCAAGCATCACGTCGAAACTGCCATCAAAGCCCACGCGCTCTATCGCCGCGACGTTGAATACGTCATCAAGGACGGCGAAGTCATCATCGTCGACGAGTTCACTGGACGCATGATGCCCGGCCGCCGCTGGTCGGACGGATTGCACCAGGCCATCGAGGCCAAGGAAAACGTCAAGATCGAACGCGAGAACCAGACCCTCGCCACCATCACCTTCCAGAATTATTTCCGCATGTTCAAGAAGCTGGCCGGCATGACCGGCACGGCGGAAACGGAAGCCACCGAGTTCGACAAGATTTACAAACTCGAAGTGGTCGTCATCCCGACCAACCGCCAGCTGCTGCGCATCGAGAACCCGGACGTCGTCTATCGCACCGAGAAAGAAAAATACTTTGCCGTCGCGGACGAAATTCAAAAGTTAGCCGAGAAGGGCCAGCCCGTGCTGGTCGGCACCACATCAGTCGAAAAATCCGAGCGGCTTTCCGATCTTCTGAAGAAAAAAGGCCTCAAGCACGTGGTTCTGAACGCAAAGTTCCACGAACGCGAAGCGGAAATCGTCGCGCAGGCCGGCCGCAAGGGCATGGTCACGATCGCTACCAACATGGCCGGCCGCGGCACCGACATTCTGCTCGGCGGCAACCCGGAATTCCTGGCCAAGCAGGAAATGGTGAAGAAGGGAATCGCGCAGCAGTTGCGCGTGGCCCAGGGCAAGATCGAGGGCCCGCAGGAAGACGGCGAGACTTCCGTCTTCTACTACAACGGCAACGAGTACACCGTCCCCACCGACAAGTGGACCGAAGCCCTCAACCGCTACAAACAGCAAACTGACGCAGAGCACGACGAAGTCACCGGCGTTGGGGGCCTGCACATTCTAGGCACCGAGCGCCACGAGTCACGCCGCATCGACAACCAGCTTCGTGGACGCGCCGGCCGCCAGGGCGATCCCGGCTCCTCTCGCTTCTATCTTGCGCTGGAAGATGATCTGATGCGCATCTTCGCCAAGGAGTGGGTTTCGAAACTGCTTGAGCGCCTCGGAATGGAAGAGGGCATCCCGATCGAGTCCAAGCTCATTACGCGGCGTATCGAAACCGCGCAGAAAGCGGTGGAAGGCCAGCACTTCGAGTCGCGCAAACATCTCCTCGAATACGACGACGTGATGAACAAACAGCGTGAGGCCGTCTACGGCCTGCGCCGCCGCCTGCTCGAAGGTATGGATCAGAAGGATTTGATCCTCGAGGATTATGTTTCCAGCATCCTCGGCGACTTGATGGAAGAGCACTGTCCGCCCAAGGCGCACGTCGACGATTGGGACATCAAAGGCCTGAAGGACGCCATCTTCACGCGTTTCGGCGTCGACATTCTCGCCGAAGGCATCAAGCCCGAAACCTTCAGCCGCCAGGAGTTGGGCGACGCCATTTTCGCCAAGCTGAAGGAGCGCTACGAAGCCAAGGAAAAACTGATTGGCCCCGAAGCCATGCGGCATCATGAGCGCATGATCATGCTGAGCGTGATCGACCAGCAGTGGAAAGACCACCTGCTCAGCATGGATCACTTGAAGGAAGGCATCGGCCTGCGTGGCTACGGCCAGCACGATCCGCTGGTGGAGTACAAGAAAGAATCCTTCGAGATGTTCGAGGACATGCTGCAGCGCTTCCAGGAAGACACCATCCGCTATCTCTACCTGATGCAGATTCTTGAGCGCCCGCCGGATGCGGCCATAGGTGGCCCGCAAGAAGGCGGTCCGGCCGGTGGCCCGGAACCAGGAGTTCCCGCCCTCCGCGGCGGCGATGGCAGTGGCAATGGCCGGCGGCCTCCGCGTATGGTCGCAACCTCCGCCGACGATCTCGAAGAAGCCTTCATGCGCCGCAAGCGCCGCGAGCTCGAGCAAGCCCGCATGGCTGGCGCCGGAGACACAGCACCCGTGCAGCAAGTCGTCCGCTCCCAGGAAAAAGTCGGCCGCAACGATCCCTGCCCCTGCGGCTCCGGCAAGAAATTCAAAAAGTGCCACGGAGCGTAAACCACCACGGTACGTGTGGGGACAGCCGCCTCGTGAGCCTGCCCTGAGCGAAGCCGAAGCGTCCAGCGGTTCGTGTGGGGACGGGCGCCTCGCCCGTCCAGCCGAGCGCAGAGAGGAGCATCCCTACCACTGGCGACGGAGAGCGTCGCATCGAGCCGCCACACCTTTGAACGTCATCTCCTCCGCACTACTTTTCGTCCGTTCCTTCCAATCGAGAAACAAGGTCGCATAATTCTTCGTGATGTAATCCCCTGCATTCACACCCAGCTTCTTCGCCGTGGCATCGATCCAGCGGGGAGGCCCCTCGATCTCGCAAAAATCTCCAATGGGCGTTTCATCCACCACCACCTGCCCCTTCCCGTCGCTCCACTCTGCGCGGAACTTTTCATAGCGGAACGAGGGCGCATATCCCAGCGCCCGCAGGATCAAATCCATCTTCTTGCCATCGGCCACGCTTGTCTCCAACTCAACCCGGCTGCTGTGCCGCGCCTTCTTCCCTCCACTTTTGTGCGTCAGGGTCCACTGCGAACCGTATTTTCGCAGCCGCAACAATTCCATACGTGCGCGCAGAACTTCCCCCGGCAGGTCATATAGGGTATTCATTTCATGGGTCCGCGACGTGACCATGCGAAATCCTGCCCCGCGCAGATTGCGCACCAGCACCCGCCGGTCGGGCACGCGAAACTTGATTTCGATTTCCCGTTTCATGGGGGAAGTGTATTACGGCGAGACTGCGTCCGCAGCAGCAGACGCACCGACCGCGGGATGCGCTTGCCAGTCAACTTGCTCCACCGGACCCACCACCAGTCCCCAGCTCAACGCTCCCATCCATGCCACCGCGGCGGTGATGAAAAACGGCCAGTAGAAACGGCCGGTCCAGTCCACCAGAAATCCCGTAAGCATAGGCGCTACCCAGCCCGCGAAGTTGCCGATAAAATTCTGCAGGCCGGTCCATCGTCCCGCGACCAGCGGGCCCGCCAGAGTCTGGGCTATTGCCCAGCCATTGCAGAAGCTGATGCCCAGGAATATCCCGGTCAGCGCCAGCATCACAATGAAGGCGGCGCCGTGCGTCAGCGCGGTTGCGGCCAGAAAAGTACCGACTCCCAGGTGGCCAACCACCATGCAGGTTTTGCGTACGAACGTCAGCGAAGCTCCCGCACTGATCCAGCGGTCCGAGAGCCTGCCGCACGCGGTAGCGGAGGCTGCAGACAGGAAAAAGACCAGGCCGCCAACCTTGGCCATGTCGTTCATCGAGAGATTCCGGCCTCGCGTCAGATAGAACGGAAGCCAGGTCACCAGGAAATACAGGTAGTAGTTGATGCAGAACTGGCCCAGGCACGTGCCCCAGGCGGATCGCTCCCGAAGAATGCGAAGGAAGCCCATTCCCTGGGAACGAATTGGCGCAGACGGACGAGTGCGGCGCGGCATCCAGGCGAGCCACGGTGCCAGCCACAACAGCCCGCCCAGTCCGAGTGCCAGGAAAAACGGCCGCCACCCGAAACGCCCTACCACCAATCCTCCGGTCAGAACTCCCACCGCAGGGCCGAGCGACAGGCCTGCCATCACCACCGAGTTGGCAAAGCCCCGTCGTCTCTCCGCAAAGTAGGTGCACAGGATTTTCGAATAAGAAGGAAAGGCGACCGATTCTCCCACGCCCAGAATCACGCGAATCACGATCAGCGCGGCAAAACCATGCAAAGTTCCCGTCACCGCCGTTGCCGCCGACCACACCAGGAATCCCGCTCCAAATACCCACTTCACGTCAAAGCGATCCACCAGCCATCCTGCGGGAATCTGCATCAACCCGTAGGTCCAGAAAAATGCTGAGAGCAGAGTGCCCAGCTGCGATGCGGTGAGGTGCAGTTCGTCTTTCAGCAGCGGTGCCGCTATGGAGAGATTGCTGCGATCGATGTAGTTGATGAAAACCGAAAGGCCCAGCAGGAAAAGGACGCGGTTCATCCCGGCAGCGCGCGGCGCATCGTGTGTGGTCGTGTCACTCATCGGGACAAAGCCCGACAATGCTATACCATCCCTGCCAGTGATTCGGAAATCTATTCAATGTCGGCTGGGGCGGCCGGAGCTACACCTTGCTTGGTCAGGCAACGACTCACACCAGAACTGGTCTCATAAGTGGTTTTGGGAAGGGCACGGCTTCGGCCGTTGCGGAAAAACTCACGAATGTATGCATCACCGTGGAAGAGCCGCGCTTCAGCGCCGCGTAAAGTGTTTGCAATGAGTGCGGGCTTCAGCCCCTGTGGTCGCTTTTCTTGTGGAGATGGAGTTTTTCCGCAACCTCTTTAGGCATACCGTAGGTGCCGTGTTGTAAATGCGCCTTTAGGCGCTGGTTCCGGAGTTTTACCATAAGGATCAACGACCGCGGATTAGCTAAACGTCGGCAGCTTTACCAGATCATCCTTGGGCACCGACTCCAGCGGCTCTCCCGCCTTCCGCCACGCGGCCAATCCGCCGACGATCACAAACGTGTTGAAGCCTTTTTCCCGCAGCAAGTGCGCCACCCGGGCGCTGGTCGCCTCGCGCGCTCAAGTGCAGTAGAGATAGATGTCCAAGTCCTTGGGCAGGTTCTTGATCTCTTCCTCCAGATTGTTGGGCTCGATCCGGATCGAGCCTTTAATCCGCTCCGCCCCAATGTCGTAATAGCCGTGGCTGCGAACGTCGACGATGCGCACCCGGTTGCCGTCCTCGGACGCCAGGCGCAGCGCCAGTTCCTGAACCTGGATTCGCGGCACCACGCGGTACACGCGATACTTGCGGAATTGCACGATACGGTAGACGGCGTACACAACCAGCGCCGCCACCACTACCACTTCCATGGCCCGCCCGGCGGCGTGAAAGCCGCGCAGGAGAACGGCCAGAAAGTCCCGCGAGACATAGCCCACGACCAGGTAGGTCAACGCATAAAGCGAGGCCCCTGCCAAGTCCAGCCGCAGAAACTGTTCAAACCTCATCTTCATGCTGCCGGCCAGCGGAGCCGCCATGGTGTTGATCCCCGGAACAAACTTGGCAATGACCAGGGTCGCTTTGCCGCGCTTGTAGAAAGACTCGGCCGACCGCAGGATGCAGGTTTCCGGATTGATCGACACCCGGCACAACAATCCCAGCAACGCCCAGCCCATATACCGCCCCAGAAAAAACTGGATGCTATCGCCCAGCAGCAGCGCGATCACCGCAATGACCAGCAGCGTCGGACCTGCCAAGGCGTGGGAGGCTACCGCCGCTCCGGCTGCCACCAGAGCCAGCGCGGCCGGGAAGGGAACACCCATCGCCTCTGCGAACAGCAACCCGAAAGTGAGCGCATAGCCGTGCCGGCTCATCACGGAGACCATTTCAGTCATAGGTAGTTTCTACGGGGAGAAAGTCCAAGTCACCATCAACTTGAATAGGTCCAGTATAAACAAAGCCGGACGAATGTCCGGCTTTGTTGCACGGGGAGTGCGTCTCAGGAGGACCTATCCCCGTCCAGGGTGAGAAGATAAAACAGCGGCCCACACTCGAAGTTTCTCCGGTCCGATGGGACCGGCGCGTCGTGAACCCAGGGCGCTTTTTCCCTTAAAGCTTCGACTGGGGCCGCTGTCTTTTCGTTGGTGGTTCGTCCGCTGTCGATCAGGTGCCCCGGCGACTTGCCTTTCTTCCAGTGCCGGGGGGAGATTTGCTGGGTCGCGTTCTGGCGACCCATCGCATGCCAGTGCGTCTCGTTAGCCTGTCGCTCTGGCGGAACCCCCGCCAACTGGTTGCATACTTCTCCCAAGGGGCTACTCAAGTCTGTGGCGCTGGTCACACTCGTTTGTGATTGGGATCAACGGTCTAGCGCCTGTCGGATCAAACACTTACGCGGAAGCAGCCGCGAGTTTGGGCGCAAAAAAATGGGGCGGATTTCCCGCCCCACGATTCCCAACCGGCAATCTGTCGGAATTCTACTGGCTCATGGAATCGTTCTTTGCGGCGCCCTTGAGCATCTTGACGCTCATCACGTGGATCGAACCCTTGTCGGCGTACACGTGAGGGCTCAGTTGCACATGGTGCCCTTCGTGCCCCTTCAGTTCTTCCGGATTCATCACCTCCCAGCTCTTGCCGTCCTTGTCGTTGACGAACGTGTACTTGTCACCGTCGGCCTTTATCGTGCCCTTCAGCGTCATGAGCGGGGCCTTGGCTCCGGTGTCCGCCTGAGGCGGCGACATGCTGCTGTCTTGCTGCGCAAAAGCCGTCAGGCTCATGGTGAAGGTCAGGGCTAACAAACAAACCATCAACTTTTTCATCGAACCATCTCCTTTGAGTTTTCTTTGAAGTTCAGGCCAGACTTGCCTCTGCTTCCATTACGCATGCGGGTCGCAAACGGATTGGCGCGCTTTGTTGGTGTGCTTCTGTACGTTGCCCGAAACCGGGAGAGGGGTTGCCGTAATCCGCGGAAGGATTTAGCTTTAGCAGGTTGCTGAAAGGCCCGATCTCCGGCTCAGTCTTGAAAGGGCGCGGCTTCCAGCCGCGCCGCGAGTGCGGCAAAATCGTTAGCGGCTTTAGCCGCCGGGGCGGCATTTGGTCATTAAGCCGAAGTTTTCAGCAGCCTGTTAGGGCCAACCGCGAAATTTCTGAGGGCCTAAACTAACCACTCGAGCGTTAAGCATGCCTTCGCCACCCAACCACCTCCGCCGAGTCATCAACCTCCCGGGAAGACCGGCGAACCTGCCTTTCAGTGACGCGGTCCTAGTCGGCGGCACGCTCTATCTCTCAGGACGCATCGGCATCGATCCCACGACCGGTTTCGCCCCCCGAGGATATCGACCAGGAACTGCGATTCCTGTTCGACGGCTTCTCCGCCGTGTTGGCCCAGGCGGGGATGGCTTGGGACGACCTCGTCTGGGTGCAGGTCTTCTCCCCCGATCTCGCGCTCTGGGAGCGCTTCAACGCGGAATACATCAGGCATTTCCGCGCCGAGTTCCCGGCGCGGGCCTTCCTGGGCTCCGCCCCGCTGCTGCGCAACGGCCGCTTCGAGATGATGGGGATTGCGGTAAAAAACGCCTAGTCGCAGAGACCGCAGAGAACAGCCGCAGAGCACGTCGAGACAACTCCCGGAATCATTCTCCTCTGTAATCGTTCACCATCCGCGTGATGCCATCCTTCAGCACCGTGACGTGGAAATTGATCAAGAGGCCGACTTCCAGTCCCAGCAGTCGGAGATGAGATAACAACTGCGAGTAATCAACCGGATGCAATGCTTCCTCGCATTTGAGCTCAACCACCAATCGACCCTCCACCACCATGTCGGCTCGAAATCCGCAGTCCAGTTTGACCGCTTCGTAAATCAATGGAACCGGCTTCTGCCGCTCGACGCGCATTCCCACCGTCACCAACTCGTGAGCCATGCAGGCCTCATACGCTGATTCGAGGAGCCCAGGTCCGAGCCGCCTGTGAATCTTGATCGCCGCTCCAATCACCAGCCGGCTGAGTTCGTTAATGTGGGGAGAGGAAACCCGCTGGTTTCGAGATGGCGCGAAATCAGTCAAGGCTCCCATCAGCCAACTTTAAGAGAGTCGAACGGAACGAGGCGGTGACATCCGTCACCAGAGGTCTGTGGAAGACTAAGCTGTAAAGGGTTTCTCAGCGCTCTCTGCGGCAGTTCTCAGCGTCCTCTGCGATAAGGCTTTTAACCTATTTTTCCCGCGCCACCACAAACTCCGGCGCCCAAAGCAATGCCCGCTTGAACTCCGAATCGGGGAAAGTGCAAATCGCCTTCCGCGCAGAGTCGGCGTATCGCGCAGCGCGGGTGTGCGCGGCTTCCAGCGATCCGTAGTGCTGCAGAATCTCTAAAATCTGTCCGTGAGTGACGCCATTGAAGGCGCGGTCCCGCAGGATGGTCTCAATCTTTGCCCGCTCATCCGGCGTGCAGCGCTCCAGCGCGTGAATTACC